>Ga0207756_100012_pt1 | contig 474829 bp, 449 predicted proteins | sample A23M1SouthBayCA_FD_187748 | JGI IMG/M metagenome (GOLD analysis project Ga0207756, IMG submission 187748) | Aerobic enrichment media microbial communities from Eden Landing Ponds, California, USA - A23 M1 (3) (SPAdes) | ecosystem: Environmental > Aquatic > Marine > Unclassified | place...
GTCTACACGGTCGGCAACCAGATCAAGGAGGCCCTGCGGCTCCACCAGGGGCTGAAGGGCGAGGCAGCGACCCGGGAAGCCGCGGAACTCCTGGAGGCCGTCGGGATCCCGGACGCCCGACGGCGGGTTAACGAGTACCCCCACCAGTTCTCAGGGGGGATGCGCCAGCGGGCGATCATCGCGATGGCGCTGGCCTGCGAGCCGGAGGTGCTGATCTGCGACGAGCCGACGACCGCACTGGACGTCACGATCCAGGCCCAGATCCTCGATCTCCTCGACGACATCCAGGAGGCCCGGGACCTCGCGATCATGTTCATCACCCACGACATGGGAGTGATCGCGGAGGTCTGTGACGACGTCAACGTCATGTACGCCGGCGAGATCGTCGAGAGCGCCGAGGTCGAGCGACTGTTCGCGGACCCGAAGCATCCCTACACGCAGGGGCTGCTGGAGTCCATCCCGGGTCGCCAGAGTGGAGAGAAGCTCCAGACCATCGAGGGCAACGTCCCGACGGCGAACGAACGAGCGACGTACTGCCGATTCGCGCCACGGTGTCCCGAGGCGTTCCCAGCGTGCGAGGAGGTCCACCCAGTCTCGGTGTCGGCCAGCTCCGCGGAGCCCGACCACACCGCGGCGTGCCTGCTGTACCCCGAGGCGATGGACCGCAAGGAGCGGGTCGATTACCACGAGCAGCGGGATCCGAACCACGACGACGAGCGGGATTCGACGGAGGAATCCGAGCGATGAGCCAGGAGGTGACCCAGCCAACCGACGACCGTTCGACCGGCGCCACCGAGCCGATGATCGAGGTCAGGAACCTCAAGACCTACTACGACGACAACGCCCTCCTCGGCGGCCGGCCCGTCCGCGCTGTCGACGGCGTCTCCTTCGACATCCAGCGCGGCGAGACGCTGGGTCTCGTCGGCGAATCCGGGTGTGGGAAGACGACCCTCGGCCGGACCCTGATCCAGCTGGAGGACGCCACGGACGGCGAGGTCCGGTTCGACGGCACCGACATCACCGACCTCTCTGGCGACGACCTCCACGAGTGGCGCCGGAACGCCCAGATGGTGTTCCAGGACCCCGACTCGAGCCTCAACGACCGGATGTCGACCGGCGAGATCATCCGCGAACCGCTGGACGTCCACGGCTGGAAGACTCCCCAGGAGCGCAAGCGCCGCGTCCGCGACCTGCTGGAGGTCGTCGGACTGGATCCCGAGCACTACTACCGGTATCCCCACCAGTTCTCCGGGGGCCAGCGCCAGCGCGTCGGGATTGCCAGGACGCTCGCGCTCAACCCCAGGTTCATCGTCCTCGACGAGCCCGTCTCTGCACTCGACGTCAGCGTGCAGGCCGAGATCATCAATCTGTTGGAGGACCTCCAGGACGAGTTCGACCTCACCTACCTCTTCATCGCCCACGACCTCTCGGTCGTCCGGCACATCTGCGACCGCGTCGCGGTCATGTACCTCGGCAACGTCATGGAGATCGGGCCGACGGAGGAGCTGTTCGCGGAGCCGGCCAACCCCTACACCCACGCGCTCCTCTCGGCGATCCCCGAGCCGGATCCGACGGTCACACGCGACCGGATCACCCTCCGCGGGACGCCCCCGAACCCGCGGTATCCGCCGGATGGCTGTCCGTTCAGCACGCGGTGTCCGGCCCGGATCCGGCCGCGGGAGCTCGACGACCTCGACGAAGACGTCTGGGCGGGGATCAACACGGTCCGCGAGATCCTCCGCGAGCGAAAACGGGCGGAGCGCTCGCTTCGCGAGCGCCTCTATGAGCGTCTCGGCTGGGAGACGCGCTTTGGCGCGGTCGATGGCACCCTCGAGGAGCTCTTTGGCGACCTGGACGTGCCCCCGCAGGTCCAGGAGACCATCGACCAGGCGGCCGACCACGCCCGGAACAACGAGGACGCTGCCGCGATCGAGATCCTGGACGACCTCTTCGGGAGCGTGTGCGACGGCTTCGCAGAGGAGGGAGAGAACGAGGACGAGGAGCCGATCGAGCCGGAGTTCCACACCGTCAGCGAGAGTGGGCGCAAGAGCTACTGTCATCGTCACCGCTCGCAGTACCGGGAGCCCGGCCCGGTCCTCGACGAACGCCACCGCTGACCGCGATGGACTCCCTCCAACGACGACTCCGGCGACACGCCCTCGTCTGGCTCGACGTGCTCGCGTACGTTCTGACGGTGGCGGCCGTCGCGACCGTCGTGGCGTTCGTCGTCGGGATCGCCACCGGCGGCGGCTTCCTGCGTGGGAAGGCGCTGTTGTTCGTCATGGGGTGGGGCGTGATCGCGTACGCCACGATCCGGCTCTGGCCGACGTCGCCGGAGGACCTCGACGACACCGGTCGCTCGGTCCCCGGCGACGTCGCCTCGAGCCGACTCCAGCGCCTCGCGAGGGCGCTGCCGCCGGTCCGGTGGATCGAACAGCCGGCCGTAGACGATCGCGTCTCCCCCGAGGGGAAACTCTTCCTCGCGGGCTGTGGCGTACTCGTGACGTCCTTCCTGCTGGAGACCCAGTTCGGCGTCGCCTGATCCCGCCGTCCGCCCCGATCGGCCAAGAGTTATTCCCCTCCACCGGCGAGCGGGTGTATGAACGATCCGGACGACCCGACACCGCCGACGGGAACGAACCTGAAGAAAGGCTCCGCCGCCGTGAACCGGGCCTGGGAACAGCTCCTCCAGGAGCAAGCGGAACTGGCCGAGGACCGCCGGTCCGAGGGGTGGTCGGTGACGACGGTCGAGGCCTCGCACACCGATCCGGTGACCAAGGACATGGGCGATCACGACCGATTTGGCCTCATGCACGTCGTCTCGAAAAGTGACGGCGAGGCCTTCTCCGACGCCTACGATCCGGAGACGTTCACCGAGTTCCTCGCGTACGCCTCGCCAATCGAGGGCCGCCGGTTCGGCGTCACCGAACTCATCGATCCCAACGCCGAGCACTCGATCCTGATCGCCTACGAGTATCCCCTCGAGCGGGCTGGTGGCCTCGCTGACAACGCCAAGGAGCACGGCGCCATCTACACGCACGTAAAGAAGATCGATGGGACGATCCTCGGGACCTTCGAGCACGAGAACTACGAACCGCTCCTGCCGATCCCGCCCGCCAGCGACGAGTAGGCGATCCGGGTTTCACTCCTCGAAGTCACCTGTGTCGGCCCGGGTCCCCGGCGTCGGCTGCCACAACGGGTTTGCGTTCCCACTGCGTATGCTCAAGCCATGCTCGAACCCGGGGCCCCAGCACCGACCTTCTCCCTTCCCGGCGCCGCCGACGGCGAGATCGACGAGTTCGGCCTCCCCGCCGAGCCCGAGCGCGTCCACGTCATCGTGTTCTACCCGATGGACTTCAGCCCGGCCTGTACGACCGAGATGTGTACGCTCCGGGACGTCGAGCTGTTCGGCCTCGAGGACGACGTCCGGCTGCTGGGCATCTCCGTCGACAGCGCCTACAGCCACCGCGCGTTCGCCGACGCGAACGGCCTCGGCTTCCCGCTGCTCTCCGATCGCCTCGGCGAGACGGCCGCCGCCTACGGCGTCCTCGCCGACGAGATCGAGGGCCACCCCGACGTCGCGCGACGAGCGGTCTTCGTGGTCGATCCCCACCGGACGATCCAGTACGCCTGGTCCGCCGAGGACGTCGAGCTCCAGCCGGACCTCGAGGAGATCACCGACGCCATCCGCGCGATCCAGGACGACCGCACCGCGATGGCCCGGTATCGCGACGCCCACGAGCAGTTCCAGTACGGCCGCTCGGAGCTCTCGGCCGCTCGCGACGCCTACACCCACTCCCACTGGGGGCTGGCGATCGAGACGTTCCAGGAGGCACGCTACTACCTCGACGCGGCGGCCGACGGTTTCGCCTCCGCACGGCGGTTCGCGGAGTCCGACGGGATCGGGGCCGCCGCGGCGAGTGCAGCGGAGAAGGCCCGCCGGCTCCGACAGGCAGCGGAGTGGTTCGCGACCGCCGCTCGCCACCACGGCGAGGACGAGCCCGACGCGGCGACGGAGTACGAGGACGACGCCGTCGCGGCGATCGAGGACGTCGGGGACCTGCCGGCGCTCGAGGGCGTCTCCACGCAAACGCCGCCGCCGGAGACCGACGACTGAGGATTCGCCGGTTTGGCGCCGGACCCCCGTACCCGTCCTCGCCTGCCGCAACGGTGAGACGAGTCGCCTCTCCTCCCGCCGGGAGATCGCGCCAGTTTTCCCCACACCGGGCGTCCACGGCGATATGGACCCCGCCGAGCTGGCCCGCGCGTACTACGACGCCATCGACGGGGACGAGTACGATCGACTCCGGGAGCTCCTCGCGCCGACGTTCACCCAGGAGCGCTCGGATCGCACCTTCGAGAGCCGCGAGGCGTTCGTGACCTTCATGCGGGAGGACCGGCCCGAGCGGGACACCACGCACGAGCTCCACAACGTGACGGGCGATGGGGACCGGGTCGTCGCCGAGGGGACGCTCCGGAGGGCCGATGGATCGGTCTGGTTCCACTTCGCGGACGCGTTCGCGGTCGAGGCGGATCGAATCCAACACCTCACCACGTACACCCGATCGACGTCGAACGCATAGCACGTCCCAGGGTGGCGGGGAACGCGATCGGTCTCGAGCCGAGAAGGGGGCCGAGACCGTAGCTAGCAACGGATCGGACGACGCCCTACTCCTTCTCGCCAGCGCCGACCGCGGCCTCGCCCACCGGCTCGTGGCCCTCGATGACCTCCTGGCCGTCCATGTACGGCCGCAGCGCCTCGGGAACGGTGACGGTGCCGTCCTCGTTCTGGTAGTACTCGAGGATCGCCACCATGACTCGCGGTACGGCCGTGCCGGAGGCGTTGAGGGTGTGGATGTACTCCGCGGACTCGTGTCGCTCGGGGCGATAGCGGAGGCCAGCGCGGCGGGCCTGAAACGCCTCGAAGTTCGACGCACTGGAGACCTCCAGCCAGCGGCCGCCCTGCTCCGGGCCGTCGGGCATGTCGTCCCCGGGCGCCCAGACCTCCAGGTCGTAGGTCTTCGCGGAGGCGAAGGTCAGGTCGCCGGTGCAGAGGTCCAGCACGCGGTAGGGGAGTTCGAGTCGCGTGAGGACTTCTTCCGCCTCGCCGAGGAGCGTCTCCAGGCGATCGTAGCTGTCCTCGGGCTCGACGAAGTTGACGAGTTCGACCTTGTTGAACTGGTGGACGCGGACGATCCCCCGCGTCTCGGTGCCGTGCTCGCCGGCCTCGCGCCGGAAGTTCGGGGTGTACGCCTGGTGCTTGAGCGGGAGGTCGTCGGCCAGCAGGATGTCGTCGGCATACATGTTCGTGACCGGCACCTCCGCGGTGGGGCAGAGCCAGAGGTCGTCCTCCTCGTACTCGCCGTAGTCCTCCGTCGCCTCGATCTCCGGTCCGCCGACGCGGTAGGCGTCCTCGGCGAACTTCGGAAGCTGGCCGGTGCCCTCCATGGCGCTGGACTTCACCGGAACCGGCGGAAAGACGTCGACGTACTCCTGCTCGCGGTGGACGTCGAGCATGAACTGGATCAGGGCGTGCTCGAGGCGCGCGCCGTCGCCTTTGAGGAAGTAGAAGCCGGCGCCGGTGGTCTTCGCGCCGCGGGCCTCGTCGATGACGTCGAGTTCCTCGCCCAGCTCGTAGTGTGGGACGATCTCCTCGGGAAGCTCGTCCCGAACGTCGTCGAAACCCTCGCGGCGAAGCTCCTCGTTCTCGGCCTCGTCCTCGCCCACCGGGACGGACTCGTGGGGGAGCTGTGGGATGCGGAGCAGTCGCTCCTCGAGCTCGGCGTCGAGCTCCTCCGCACGTGCCTCGACCGCCTCGAGTTCGTCCTTGAGCTCGCTCGATCGCTCGATGGCGGCCTGTGCGGCCTCCTCCTCGCCCTCCTGCTTGAGCTGGCCGATCTCGCGGCTCACCTCGTTGCGCTCGTGGCGGAGGTCGTCGCCGCGGGCCTTCAGCTCCCGCCACTCCTCGTCGATCTCGAGTACGGCGTCGAGGTCCACGTCGCTGCCCCGGGCCTCGAGTGCAGCCCGCACCCGATCGGGTTCCTCCCGGAGCGTCGTCCTGTCGAGCATTCCTGAACCGACGTATTCCGTGCCCCCGCAAAACCGTGTCGATGGTGTGAGAGCGCCGCTGGAGGGTCGAGACGCCCCGATGGCCACGATTCGGCCCGTCAGACGATTTGTGCAGGCTATCAGCGGGGGTAGCAAGGACGAAACTTACGCTGTTGGAGCGTGAACTCCCGGGCGACCGGCCATGGAGCCCTCCACCTCCCCGGGCCGCGACGGCATCGCAGCCGCCGTGGATCCACCGGCGTCGCTGCTGGTCGAGGTCCCACACTTCGACGACCGGGACACCGAGGCCTGCCTGGACCTCCTGACCGTCGACGCGCCGGCGGCCGAGCGGCTGCTGATCGTCAGCGTCACCGAGGCCATCGGGAAGACCCACCGGCGGTGGGACGACCGGGTCGGCAAGCACCCCGCGGCGTTCTCGGTCGTGAGCGCGAGCTTCGTCGACGACGCGGACCTGGCCGAGCGCACTGGCACCTCCGAGGCCTCCTGGCTCACGACGCACGAGGTCGACGATCCAGGCGACATGACGGGGCTCGGGGTCACCATCAGCGGCCAGCTCGAGGAGTGGGCGGACACCGACGAGCAGGTCGTCGTCTGCCTCCGCTCGCTGACGACGATGCTTCAGTACGCCGAGACGGACGAGCTGGTGCGATTCCTCGCGGAGCTGCGCAGCCACCTCGATCGCAGCGACGCGGTCGCGCACTTCCACCTCGATCCGAACGCCGTCGACGAGCGAACGAGGGCGGCCCTCCGCAGCGTCGTCGACGGCGTGGTCGTCGGCGAGGAGGGCGAGCCCGGGGTCGACCTGCTGGAGTGACAGCAGGGCTGGCCGTCGCCAGGGCCGTCGGGTCCTCCGCTCGCGCCCCACACGCCTATCTCCGCGGATCGCGTTGACGCCACCATGTCGCAGGCGATCACCCACTTCGCGGTCGGGGCGACCGCGACCCTCCTCGTCGTGACGCTGTTCGTCCCCGACGTGCGCTATCCGAGGACGTGGGTGCTGGTCGGCGGCGGCTGGGCACTGGTTCCGGACGCAGGGAACCTCGTCGACATCCCCGTCCTCCAGACGTTTCACTACTCGATCTGGGCCGACCTCTGCTGGGGACACGCGACCCTCGACCGGGTCGACGCCACCGACAGTACGCTCGTCGCGAGCGCAGCCGTGGCGGCGCTGCTCGTCGCGACCGCCCTGGCGGAGCACCGTGCCTACGCGGTTCCGGAGCCGGTGAGCGAACACCTCGGGATCGGCGAGGTGGGGGACGACGAGCGGTCCTGACGCCGGTGGCTCCCCGGTCGCTCAGGCGTACTGCGAGCAGACGCGTCGGACGCCCTCCTCGAAGTCGATCTCGGGCTCCCAGCCGGTCGCCTCGCGCATCTTTGTGGCGTCGGCCATCGTGTCGTGGACGTAGACGTCCTCCGGGATGGGGTTGTCCTCGTAGACGGGGTCGACGTCGGTCCCGAGTTCCTCGTTGATCGCTGCGACGAGTGCCTCGAGGCTGTACTGCTCGCCCGTCCCGAGGTTGTAGACGCCGTCGAGTTCGTGCTCGGCCGCGAGGACGGTCCCGCGCACCACGTCCTCGACGTGGGTGAAGTCCCGCGTCTGCGTGCCGTCGCCCCAGATCTCGGGGCGGCGGCCGTTTGCGACGTCGTCGGCGAACTGCGCGATCAGGTTGGCGTACTCGCCCTTGTGGCCCTCGGCGCCCTCGGCCATGCCCTGGTAGACCGAGAAGTAGCGCATGCCGGCCATCGTGAGGTCGTAGTGATTCGAGAAGTACTCGGCGTAGCGCTCGCGGGCGAGCTTCGAGGCCTCGTAGCCGGTGTTGACCGCGACGGGCATGTCCTCGGGGGAGGGCTCGGTCCGGTCGCCGTATATCGAGGACGTCGACGCGTAGACGACGGTGTCACAGCCGTCGTCCCGGGCCTGTTCGACGGTGTTGACGAACCCCTCGACGTTCACCCTGGCGCCTCGCGTCGGGTCCTCCTCGTGCATCGCGTAGGAGGACAGCGCGGCGAGGTGGAAGACGACGTCCACGTCCGTGGGGAGGTCGTCCTCGAGGACGGACCGCTCCCGGAAGTCGACGGCGTCGACGAGATTCTCCTCCGTTCCAAGGAAGCAGTTGTCGACGACGATCACCTCGTTGTCGGCGACGAGGTGGTTCGCGAGGTTCGAGCCGATGAACCCAGCGCCGCCCGTGACGAGGACCCGCTTGTTCTCCATAGAGGGAGCGACTCGGGTGTCGAGGAAAAACGTTCCGTGATCTCGCCTCCCAGCCGCGGGACGTCCGTTCTCCCCGGTTCGATGCGTCCGTCGGCCTCAAGGTTCAGCGGGTCTGGGGAAGCCCATGGACAAGCAGTCGATCCGCGAGGCGGTCTGGGACGACCTCGAGGACAGCGGCGTCGCCCGCTTCCCGTTCCCGCCCCACGACCGCATCCCGAACTTCGCTGGCGCGACGGCCGCCGCCGAGCGCCTCGCGGGGACGGACGCCTGGGCCGCGGCGGACGCGATCAAGTCCAATCCCGACGCGCCACAGTTGCCGGTCCGGCGGCGGGCACTCCGCGACGGGAAGACCGTGGTCGTCGCGGTGCCGCGCCTGTCCGACGAGCAGCCGTTCCGGTCGCTCGATCCCGCTGTGATCGACGACGTCGACGACGCGACCACGATCGCTGGCATCGACGAGTACGGCGAAGCCGTCGGGCCCAGCGAGGTCCCGCCGATCGACGTGATCGTCTCGGGGAGCGTCGCAGTCTCGCCCGACGGGACCCGGATCGGGAAGGGCGAGGGCTACAGCGACCTCGAGTTCGCCGTCCTCTCGGAGCTGGGAGCGGTCGACGGCGCCACGACGGTCGTCACCACCGTCCACGAGCGACAGATCCAGGACTCCCTTCCGGCGCCCGACGACCACGACGTACCCATGGACCTGCTCGTGACGCCGGAGCGCGTGATCGACGTCGACGCCGCCGGTTCGCGCCCGGCTGGGATCGACTGGTCCCTCCTGGACGAGGATCGGATCGCGGACATCCCGGTGCTGGAGCAGCTCCGTGACTGAGAGCGCCGGTTCGCGCAGGGCGGCATCGATACGTCGAGCCGTGACGGGAGCCTACGCACTCAGAACAGCTCCTCGTGGCGCTCGGCGAGGTCGGAGTACGCTCCCGACGCGTAGCGCTCGGCGATCTCGTCGGCCGCGAGACTCGTCTCCTCGATCGGCGTCACCGTTGCGGGGACGCCCCTGACGAACGACTCCGGGGGAATCTCCCAGCCGGCGGGGACGACGGAGCCGGACGCGACGACGCTCCCCGCCCCCAGCACGACGTCGGAGTTCAGCGTGGCGTTGAAGCCCACGAGCGCGTCGGCCTCCACCGTCGCGTCGTTGAGGACCGCGCCGTGACCGATCATGGCCTCGGCCTCCGCCGTCGCCGCGTGGAGCACGGCGCCATCGCCGACGTGCGCGCGCTCGCCGACCTCCACGGGGCCGACGTCGCCCCGCAGCACCGCACAGGGCCAGACGCTCGCGTCCTGGCCGACCGTGACGTCCCCGACCAGCGTCGCCTCCCGGCTCACGTGCGCGTCGTCGTGAACCGTCGGTCGCTCGCCCTCGAAGGCGTAGGTGCGGGAGTCCATGTGGTACGCTACCGAGGCAACCGGGATAAGGGTTGGCGGCGCCCGTGATCGGAACGAGCTTCGTGGTCCACTCGCCTTCACTCCTCGGCGGCGTAGTCGTCGTGAAACCGGTAGGCGGCGAGCACGACCGTGGCCATTCCGACCACCAGGACGGCCATCGGCAGCCACAGATCGGGTTCCAGGCCGACGGCGACAACGTAGAGCCCGGCGAAGAAGCTCACGACGAGCAGGAACCGGCTGGAGTCGCGGACGGCGCCCATCGCTCTACAGCGCCCGGATCGCTGCCACGGCGTCCTCGATCGAGGGCGCGTCGAAGAGTTCCCGGCCAACGTAGGCGTTCGCGCCGGCGGCGTACATGTCCCGCGCCACCGAGAGGACGTCCTCGGGGAGCGGGTCGGGCGTCTCCTCGCAAATGGACTTCCAGTCGGCCACGTCGCGGGCTTTGGCCTCGCGCTTGGCCGCGTCGACGGCCTCGACCCAGGCCGGCTGAGTGCGCTTGTGGTACTGCCGGAGCACCTCCTTGGAGAGCTCCTGGCCGTCGTAGGCGAAGCGGTTCTCGTCGAACGTCCCGACGACGTCGGCGACCCGGAGCGCCCCGTCGTCGTAGACCACCTCGATCTTGCCGTCCTCGTGGGTGAACCCCCGGGCCTCGGCGTGTTCGGTGACGACGCGGTTGACCTCGCGGGCCAGCGCTTCGAGGTCCTCGATGGACGCGGGACCGGCGATGCGGTCGGCTTCGGCGAGGTTCAGGTACCGGTCGGACGCCTCGAACTTCGTGGAGAACTCGACGACTGCATCCGGGAGGTCGACGGGCTCCTCGGGCCACTCATCGGCATCGAGTCCGTGGTCGGCCGGGTCGGTCCGCGAGCGGAGACTCGATCCCACGGGCACGGCGTTGCGGAAGACGATCTCGAGTGGAACGACGTAGTTCGTCCCGACGGCGCCGTAGTACGCGTCGTAGTCGTAGTCCGTCCCGGAGCGGGGTAGTTCGGGCCGCTCGGCGAGCGCGATCGCCATCTCCCGGGGCGGCTCGGCGACGTCCCCGAGCGGGACGGGGTCGGCTGCGCCGTTCGGCTCGCCGCCCGGGCTGCTGTCGCCGTCCTCGGCGTCTTCGCCGGCCGGGACCACGCCCCGGTAGTGCGTCGCGATCCCCGCCGCCTCGAGGAGTTCGAAGTTGGCCGCGCCCATCGTACACAGCGACGCGCCCTTGTCGGGGATCGGATCGGGCATCTTGCCCCAGTCGAACACCGAGTAGTCGTCGGTGAAGTAAAAGGCCCCTCGCCCCAGCGCGTCGTCGCTCGCCGGCGTCTCGACGCGGAACTCCTTGACGCTCGTCATACTCGAAGCGCGACGGGCCGCGACCATGAAGGTTGCAGTTCGGTGGGCCGCTCGGGAGCCTGGGCCGCTCGGAGGCCTGCGGCCCTCGGTTGCGTCGACACACTCCCCACTCGATGACGGGAATCGACGGGTCGGCGCTCGGCAGTCCTGCCGGGGATGGCGTCGGTGATCGCGCCCGAGCGACGTGGAGCAGGTGTCCCCGCCACAGGCGGCGCCAGAACCGCCACAGAATTTTTCGATTATAGCAGAAAATCCCGAGAAGGGGCAATTGCGGCGCTCGGCCGACCCCCGACGGCCTATCCCGGCGATATCGGCCGGTTCGTTGGACGCCCGACGTCGGTGCAGCCGGCGCTCGCTGCCGGAACCGGCCCCGTTTTACGCGCCGATCCCAAGATCGCTCCCATGGGAGACGGGTTCGTCTGCGGCCTCGAGGTGCCCGAGGAGGGCGTGGAGGTCTCCTTCGAGCACCTGCCGTGTACGGACCAGTCCTTCGAGAACGCCCTCGAGCGGGCCCGTTCCGGCGATCGACTCAGCGTCGACGACGGCGTCGAACTCATCACGACGGGCACCGACGAGCCGGGGATCGACCCCGAGCGCAAGGAGCGCGTGCTCGAGATCGCCGACCGCCGGCGCGCCGAGGTCGTCGGCGACGAGGTCACCTTCGTCGCGAACCTGAACAACAACGTCACGACCGCATGCAACACCGGCTGTCTGTTCTGTAACTTCAAGGACCGCTCCCGCCAGTTCCGCAGCGACTACCAGGGCGAGCACGGTGGGTTCACGAAGACGCCCGCGGAGTCCAGGCGGATCGTCGAGGAGGCGCTCGACCTCGGGATCTACGAGGTCTGCTCGGTCTCCGGGCTCCACCCCGCGTTCGCGCTCGACGACGAGCACCGCGAGGTCCTCGAGGCGATGGACGATCCGACGATGGCGAACTACCGGCCGCCCGCCGAGTACGACGTCTCGCCCGGCACCTACGTCGACCAGATCGAGGCGATGAGCGTCGACGACGTCCACGTCCACTCGATGACGCCCGAGGAGGCCTATCACGCCCAGCGCGGCGCCGACTGGGGGTACGAGGAGGTCTACCGCCGGCTGAAAGACGCCGGCCTCGATTCCGTCCCCGGCACGGCAGCGGAGATCCTCGTCGACGAGGTCCGGGACGTGATCTGTCCGGGGAAGATCGACACCGAGGGGTGGATGGAGGCGATGCACGCCGCGGCCTCCGTCGGCCTCGACACGACGGCGACCATCATGTACGGCCACGTCGAGAACGCCAAACACCGCGTGTTGCACCTGAAGCGGATCCGGGATCTCCAGGAGTGTACCGGCGCCATCACGGAGTTCGTTCCCCTCTCCTTCGTGCACGAGGAGACGCCCCTCGCCGAGCGCGGGTTCGTCGACGGCGGCGCGAGCCGGGCCGAGGACGAGCTGATGATCGCGGTCTCGCGGCTCTTCCTCGACAACGTCGATCACATCCAGTCCTCCTGGGTGAAGTACGGCGACAGCCAGGGCCTGAAGATGCTCACCTGCGGTGCCGACGACTTCATGGGGACGATCCTCTCCGAGGAGATCACCAAGCGCGCCGGCGGCGACTACGGCGAGTTCCGCTCCGTCCAGGAGTACGTCGACATGATCACCGCGATCGGCCGGACGCCCGTCGAGCGCTCGACGGACTACCGCCAGCGTCGGGTGATCGACCCCGAGGACGCGCCTCACGGCCCGGAACTGGGCCCCCGGGCCGATGGAACGCCGATGGTAGCGCGTACGGAGTCGCCGCCGGCGCCGGACCCATCTGACTGATTGTCGGGTCCGTTCTGCCACCACCGTCGGAGGGGTCGCGAACACCCGTTCCACGGCGGGAACCCGCGAAATCCGACCAGCGGCAGACGCGCGTCTGACGGGTGCTTTTGGTGGTCTCACGCGTACGGGCTTGCATGACTGGTCTCGCGGACGCGTACTCGAACGACTTCGGGGCACTCCAGAGCCGAACCCGCCTGCAGGCCGGGCTGGGGCTGCTGGCGCTGGGCACCGTTCTCGGCCTCCTCGCGCTCGTGGTGGCGCTGGCGAACCCCACCGAGTGGGGGGCACGCCGGGTCGCGGGCGCGCTCGGCGGTCTCGCCGCACCCGCGATCGCTGGAGGGGTGGTCGTCATCCTCCCCGCGAACGTCCGGCTCCGGGCCGCCGCGGCCATCGGCGCGAGCCTGACGCTGCTGGGCGTCACGAGCTTCTGGCACGCCTACCCCGAGCACTGGCTGGGCCACGGCGACCGCCTCACCCCCTTCGTCACGGGCGTCTACTTCCTCGGGCTCCTGACGATCGCCGGCTGTCTCTTCGCCGGGATCGCGACGTTCAAGCGACGGAACGACCCCGGGGGCACGGTCTCGTTCCTCATCGGCGCGGCCGAGACCCGCGTCGTCGAGGTCCCGGCCCAGACCGACTCGGGGAGTGACTCGAGCCCCAGCGGGAGCGCGATGGGTGGCGTCGGCGTGCTCGGCGGCACGCCCGACGGCGGTGTCGAGACCCAGACGAACGGACCGGATCCGGGCCCGGGCGGGGTGGGATCCGGTTCCAGCGGCGGATCGAGCGACGCGTCGTCGGCGGATCGGGACGGCGGCGAGATCCTCCGGGACTCGCCCGTCGGCGGCCGCGGGACGGCGAGCGACGGTGGGGCGGACGCCGAGGCCGTCACCTCCCCACCGCCCCGGGAGGATCGGGGCACCAGCACCGACCTCACCGACCAGTACTGTGGGAACTGCGAGCACTTTCGCTACGTCCGCACCGACCAGGGGATGACGCCGTACTGTGGGCTCCGCTCGGAGTACATGGACGACGTCGAGGCCTGCGACGACTGGACGCCCAACGCCTGACGATCACTCGCCACGGTCCTCCTGGCTGCACGCGTGCCACCGGCTGATGATCGGTCTCCCCACCGACAGCGACCGGTCTCCGCTGCTGGGAGGCACGACAACGCTTACGGACGGCTACTCGCAACGATTCGCACGATGCCCACCGATCCCGTCTCGATCCGATCCCCCCGGAGCCGTGGTCCAGTGACGTCTCGGCGTCGATTCCTCGCGACAGCCGTCGCCGCGTCGGCCGCTGGCGTGGCCGGCTGTCTGAGCGACGACTCCGGCGACGGCGATGGAGCGGACGCCGACGACGGATCCGGTGCCGGCGACGACGGCGCCGGTGATCCCGGCGGCGAGGATCCGCCGGAGCTGGCCTCCCGGGTACGGGGCGCGGAGGGCCCACTCGTCGAGGTGTTCGAGGACTTCCGCTGCCCGCACTGCCACGAGTACGCCACCGCCGTCGTCCCCGATATCCAGGCGATGGCAGACGAGGGTCACCTTCGATTCGTCACCCGCGACCTCCCGATCCCGGTCGATCCGACCTGGTCCTGGCGCATGCCCAATCTCCCGCGGACCGCACAGGCCCAGACGGGCAGCGTCGAGACCGCCTGGGGCGTCGAGGAGTACGTCTGGCACAACTGGAACGGCGGCGCCTTCTCCGAGTCCTACGTCCGCACCGTCGCCGAGGAGTTCGACCTCGACCCGGATCGGACGTGGCAGGCGGTCAGGGACGAGCGCTTTCGCTCGGCGGTCGAGGCCGAGCGACAGCGCGGCGCCTCCCTCGGCGTCGAAGCCACGCCCTCGGTCGTCGTCGACGACGAGCTCCTGGAGGACCGCAGCCTCGCCGCCGTCCGCGAGGCTGCGGGCATCGACGCGTAGGGTCGGTCAGTCCGACCAGGCGCTGATGGCCAGTCCGCCGCCGTAGATGACGAGCAACAGCCCGACGAAGAACTGGGTCACGCCGACGCCGGAGCCCACGGCCCCGCTCACCAGGGTGTTCGTCGCGACGAGCACGACGCCCACGCCCAGCACGGCGGCGATGCGCTGGCGCTCGGTGAGGTCGAGCGACCCGGCGACGCCGTGCCAGCCGGCACCGATCACGCCGTAGCCAGTCATCACTGCACCGACGCCGAGCAGGAGTGGGCCGTTGGACCCGACGTTCGATCCCACCGCGAGGCCCGCCACCACTACGGCGAGTCCGACGGCGGCGACCAGGAGGTACTGCTGTCCGCGGTCGAGTCCGAGGAGGTCGTCCCCGCTCATCGCCGGGGGCCTTCGACGGCGGGGATAATAAAATTCGTCCCCGAACGGCCTGCAATCGGTGTCACTCCGGCAGCGCCGCCCGGACCCGCTCCCAGTGACTTCCCCGCCAGAAGAACTGGCCGCAGTCCACACACCGCCAGAGTGCCTCCTCCTCCTCGGGGTCGGGGGCGTATTCGGGTGTGTCGGTGCCCACGTCCACTCCCGAGAGCACCCCGTTGCACCGACCACACCGCTGGGGCGCCTCGGGGAGCGAGAGGTCGATGCCGGCCGCCGCCAGCTCGGCCAGCTGGTCGGCCGGTTCGCGGGTCGTCAGCAGGATCGCGTCGTCGGCGCGATCGGCCAGGCGCCGGTTCCGGGTGACGATCCGCCGCTCCTCGCTCTCGGCGAGTTCCAGCAGGCGGTCGCTCTCCTCGATGCCGCGATCGAGGGCGAAGGCGGCGTCGTGGCCGCACATCCGGAGCTGCGCGCGGATCCCGCCACACATCGCATCGAGGAGGAGTCGGGCCATCGTCCGTGCTAGCGTGTACCTGTGAGGGTGTGTGGGTGTGAGGCTGTGAGAGTGTGTGGGTGTGTGGTGTCGTCGGCCGATCCTCAGGAGAGGAAGGACCGGACGGCGTCGGCGTCGCGGGCGTTCAGCACGTCCGCGGCCTCCGCCCACCCACGCCGGGCCGTGTGGACGCCGTACCGGACGTGGCCGTACTCCGGGACGCCGTGGGCGTCGGTGTCGATGACGATCGTCGCGCCGGCGTCGATCGCGGCCTGGACCGCCTCGCCCCAGAGGTCGAGCCGAGCGGGATTTGCGTTGATCTCCAGAGCGGTGCCGTGCTTCGCCGCGGCCTCGCCCAGCCGGGCGGCGTCGAAAGACACGCCCGATCGCTCGTTGAGCAGCCGACCGCTGGGGTGGCCCAGCACGTCGACGTGGGGGTGTTCGATCGCCCGGACGAGGCGGTCGGTGGCCTCGCCGTCGAGGCCGCTGTGTGGGGAGGCGATCACGACGTCCAGCTCCGCGAGCACGTCGTCGGGGGTCGAGAGGTCGCCCTCGGCGTCGACGTTGGCCTCGACGCCGTGGAAGACGTCGATACCCGCCTCCGCCGCGACGCCATCTCGGACCGCTGCGACCTCCTCGGCCTGCTCGCGGATCTCCTCGGGCGTCAGTCCCATCCCCGCAACGACGCCAGGCCCCTGGGCGTGGTCGGTGATCGCGACGTAGTCGTGGCCGAACTCGGCCGCACCGGCGACCATCGACCCGATCGGCTCGTGGCCGTCCGACCACTCGGTGTGGACGTGGAGGTCCCCGCGGACGTCGTCCTCCTCGAGGAGGTCGGGGAGTGTGCCCTCGGCGGCGGCCTCGATCTCGCCGCGGCCCTCCCGGAGCTCCGGGGCCATCCAGGGGAGGTCCAGCACCTCGTACATCGAGGCTTCCGTCTCGCCGGCCAGCCGCTCGCCGGCGTCCGCGGCGTCGCCGGGCTCGACGTCCGGGTCCGAGACGTCGAAGGCGCCGTACTCGTTGAGGGAGACGTCCCGCTCCAGCGCGTAGTTGCGGAGCTGGACGTTGTGCTCCTTGCTGCCCGTGAAGTACTGCAGCGCCGAGCCGAACTGGTCGGGCTCGACGACGCGGAGGTCGGCCTGCACGCCGTCGATGCGGACGCTCGCCTTCGTCGTCCCGGCCTGGAGTTCCTCGTCGGCGAGGTCCAGGAAGGCGTCGACCGCCGCGGCGGCGTCGCCGTTGCCAGATTCAGCCGCGTCACCGTTCCCGGATTGCCCGGCGTCCCCGTTGCCCGACCCCACGGCCACGAGCACGTCGACGTCCCCGATCGTCGGCCGCCACCGCCGGATGGATCCCGCGACCTCCGCCTGCTGGACGGCCGGCGAGGACCGAAGCTGTTCCAGGAGCGCGTCGGCGACAGGGCGCCCGTCGCCCAGGCGCTCGCGGCCCCGTGCCTCCTTCGCGAACGCGATGTTCTCGAGGATGTTCTCCTCGGTCTTGGCGCCGAAGCCCTTCACCTCGCGGATCTCCCCGGCCTCCGCGGCGGCCTCGAGGTCCGCGAGCGTCCGGACGCCGAGCTCCCGGTAGAGGGTCCCGACGGTCTTCGGCCCGACGCCCTCGACGGCGGTCAGGTCGTCGATGTCGACGGGGAGGGTCTCGCGGAGCTCCTCGAGTTCCTCGATCCGGCCGGAGCGGACGTACTCGACGAGTTTGCTCGCGATCGCCTCGCCGACGCGGTCGATCGCCTCGACGGCGTCGGGATCATCCGCGGCCAACGCCGCCACCGACGCCGGGTGTTCGCGGACGTTCTCCGCGGCGCGGCGGTAGGCGGTCGGCTTGTACTCGACGTCCTGTGCCTCGAGGCGATCGGCGAACTCCTCGAGCCGGCCTGCCAGTTCGTCGTTGGTGACGCCGGTGGGGTCGACGGTCGGCGCGTCGCGCCCATCGCCCGCCGCACCGCTACCGTCGCTCGCCGCCTGGCGTCCGGGGTCCCCGGCGTCTCCGCCGTCGTCGGCACCGTCCTCGGCCATCCTCAGACACCCCTCCGGGTGTCCTCCGCCTCGCGGCCGAGCGCCTGCTTGAGGAACGACAGCCAGCGCTTCGTGTCGGCGGTCTCCTTGCGCTGCCGTTCGGCCTCGATGTCGGTCGGGCTCAGCGATTCGAGGGCGTTGAGGGCCCGGTCGATGCCGACGACCGCGTCCGCGGCTCGCTCGCCCTGCGCGCGGCTGATCTCGCCCTCCTCGATGCGCTCGACGCGCTCGACCCGCTCCCGTCGGAGGTTGCGCTTGGCCTGCTCGACGCGGTCGCGCTCGCCGGAGGGGATCGTGTCCCGCCGCGAAATCTCCATGACGAACTCCCGGAGGTCGACGGGCTCGCCCTGGACCTCGATCCGCTCGGGGATCTCCGCGCCGACGGTGGCGCCGTCGCGGTCGATCCGCTCGAGGAGCTGCTTTCGCTCGTACTCCTTCACGGGGATACGTCGGCGATCCAGGGGCAAAAGTACCTGGCATGGCTCCCCGTGGAGCACGTCCCGTGCAATCACGATCGATCGGCCAAGGGCTGGTTCCCTGGCTACTCGATCGGAACCATCGACGGACGAGTACAGTGAGGCCCGGCGTCAGGCCGACTCCGCCGTCGGCGTCAGCGACGCCGCCTTCGCCCGGGACTGCTCGACGACCGACGGCCGCGCGGCGAACTCCACGAGCACGTCGTCGTCGCCGTAGCTGACCTCCTCGACCCGCGCGTTGTCGTGGAGCCAGGAGACGACGGACATCGTGTCCTCCGTCATCGGCATGACCAGTCGCTCCTCCTCCAGCGCCGGGAGCGCCGCACGGATCCGCTCGCGGAGATCGTCGATCCGCTCGCCCTCCTTGGCGCTGACGGCGACGGGGCTGGGGGCGAGCGCGGAGAGGGCCTCGCGCTTGCGGGCCAGCTCCTCGTCGTCGACGGCGTCGATCTTGTTGAGGACGGTGACGATCGGCGCCTCGTTGCGCTCGTAGAGCGTGTCGTGGGAGGTGACGACCTTCTCGCGAATGTCCTCGACGGGCTCGCTGACGTCGACGACCAGCAACACGAGGTCCGCGCGGTAGACGGCATCGAGCGTGGACTTGAACGACTCGACCAGCCAGTGGGGAAGGTCCGAGATGAAGCCGACGGTGTCGGTGACCAGCACCTCGCGGTCTGCGAGCTCCGCGCGCCGCGTTGTGGTGCCCAGCGTCGTGAACAGCCGGTCCTCGGACTCGGCGGTGGACTCGAGATCCGGGTGGCGATCGACGTTCTCGTCGACGTCTAGGTCCTCGGCGAGCCGGCGCAGCAGCGTCGACTTGCCGGCGTTGGTGTAGCCCGCCAGCGCGACCAGGTCGAAGCCGGACTCGCGGCGCTGCTCTCGGCGGTGTTGCTCCGTCTTCTCGATGGCTTCGAGCTCGTCGCGGATGCGGGAGATCTGGGCCTTGATGTCCTCCTCGCGGGACTCGTCGTACTCGCCCAGGCCCATGAAGCCGGGATGCTCCTCCCGCCTCGCGAGGCTGGTCTTGGCCTCCGCGCGGGGCAGCTCGTAGCGCAGCTCGGCCAGCTCGACCTGGAGCTGGGCGGTGCGGGTCTCCGCGCGCTGGCCGAAGATCTCGAGGATGAGGGTGAATCGGTCGAGGATCTCCACGCCCTCCGGCATGCGCTGGCCCAGGTTGTAGGTCTGGTAGGGGCCGAGTTCGTTGTCGAAAAGGACGGTTCCGGCGCCGGTGCGCTGGACGGTCGCCGCGAGCTCCTCGGCCTTCCCCTCGCCGAACTCGAGGGCGGCGTCCTCGGTGCGCGTCTGCGTGAGGACCGCTGCGACCTCGTAGCCGGCCGAGCGGGCGAGCTGCCTGATCTCCGCGGTGTCGGGCTCGCCGGCGTCGACGCGCTTGGCGACGACGGCTCGGTCGGGGGTGGTGCCTGCCACTCGAGTGGTCTCCTCCGTGCCCCCGGGTAGCGCCTCCTCCGGCATAAGGCCACGGCCGGCGTGGGAGGGCGTCTGCGCAGCTCCCCGCATCCCGTGAGGACTTTAGGCACCGGCACGAAGCGCCGGCCATGGACCGCGAGCGCTCACGCGACCTCTACGACCGGGCCCTCTCCGTGCTCCCGGGCGGCGTCAACTCGACAGTCCGGGGGGCGACGGAGCCCTACCCCGTCTTCGCCGAGCGCGGCGACGGCGGCCACCTGATCGACGCCGACGGAAACCGCTACGTCGACTGGCTGATGGGCCTCGGCCCGCTGCTGTATGGCCACGACACGCCCGAGCCGGTCGCGGCGGCGATCCAGTCCCACGCCAGCCAGGGGCCGCTCTATGGCACGCCGACGGAGCTCGAGGTCGAGCACGCCGAGTTCGTCGCCCGCCACGTGCCGAGCGTCGAGATGCTCCGCTTCGTCAACTCCGGGACCGAGGCGACCGTCTCCGCGCTCCGCCTCGCCCGCGGACACACCGGCCGGGACAAGGTCGTCGTCATGCAGGGCGGCTACCACGGCGCTCAGGAGTCCACGCTCGTCGAGGGCGAGCCCGGACACGTCACGCCCTCCAGCCCCGGCATCCCCGCGAGCTTCGCCCAGCACACGATCCCGGTGCCGTTCAACGACGCCGAGGCGATTACCGAGGTCTTCGAGGCCCATGGCGAGGACATCGCCGCGGTCCTGATCGAGCCGATCCTCGCGAACCAGGGGATCGTCGAGCCCGTCGAGGGCTACCACGAGACGGTCCGGGACCTCACCGAGGCCCACGGCGCCATCCTGATCTGGGACGAGGTCATCACGGGCTTCCGGGTCGGCGGCCTCCAGTGCGCACAGGGCAAGTACGGCATCGAGCCCGACCTGACCACCTTCGGCAAGCTGATCGGCGGCGGCTTTCCCGTGGGTGCCATTGGGGGCCCCGCGGAGATCGTCGAGGGCTTCACCCCCAGCGGCGACGTCTTCCAGGCCGGCACGTTCTCGGGCCATCCCGTCACCATGGCGGCGGGCCTCGAATCCCTGCGCCACGCCGCCGAGCACGACGTCCACGAGCACGTTCACGACCTCGGCGAGCAGCTCCGGGAGGGCCTCGACGAGATCGTTGCCGAGCAGGCCCCTGGTTACCAGGTCGCCGGGGTCGACGGCATCTTCAAGGTCCTGTTCACTCGCGAGGGTGCCAGTCCCGTCGAGACCGCCGCGGACGTGAAATCCGGCGAGACCGACCGCTGGCGGCGGGTGTTCCGCCCGGCGATGCTCGAGGAGGGGATCCTGCTCAGCCAGAACCAGTTCGAGGCGCAGTTCGTGACTGCCGCCCACACCGAGGAGGACGTCGAGGAGACGCTGGCGGCCTACGAGGCCTGCCTGTAGCGGCACACCAGGGATGTCCGCGACCGATGGCGGGACGTACACGCTTTTGATCGAATTGCCCGCGGCCGCGTCGATCGAGGTCGGCGCGCTCGGCGAGATCGACTTCGAGGCCGGCTGGTACGCCTACACCGGGAGCGCGTTCGGGCCAGGCGGGTTCTCCCGGGTCGTGCGACATCGTGAGATCGCGAGCGGCGAGCGTGCAATCCGGCACTGGCACGTCGATTACCTGCTCGGCGATACTGACGCCGCGATCGACGACGTCTGGACGTCGCCAGGCGAGGGTCGGGAGTGTGGCATCGCTCGAGAGCTTTCCGGCGACCCCATCGAGGACTTCGGCGCGTCGGACTGTGGGTGTTCGGCCCACCTCGTCGCGGCCCCGGACAGACACGATCACGTCGAGGCACTCGACCGTCTCCACCACCGGCGCGGGATGCCCCTGGACTGACTCGACGCGCCCGCCGCACGGTCCGTCGACGGTGTGGTCACGTCGCGGGGACCCGCCTCCGATCCACCGGACCCATCGAGTCCGGCGCCGACGTGTCGACGTGGCCTCGGTTGCGATACCGTTAGGGGGATCGCGTCCCTTCGCCCGGACACGATGATGCTGCCCACCCACGTGCTGGCGGGGCTCTTCCTGGCGCTGCCCGTCGCCAGCGTGGCCCCAGAGCTCGCGCCGGCGGCGTTCGCCGGCGCAGCGGTGGGCAGCGTCCTGCCGGACCTCGACGTCTACGGCGGCCACCGCCGGGCGCTGCACTACCCGGTGTACTACCCGGTTGCCGCCCTGCCGGCAGTCCTCCTCGCACTCGCCGTGCCCACCTCGGCGACCGTCGGCCTGGCGCTCCTGCTCGTCACCGCTGCTCTCCACTGCCGGATGGACGAGATCGGTGGCAGCCTCGAACTCCGCCCGTGGGCGGAGCGCTCGGATCGCGGCGTGTACGACCACTACAACGACGAGTGGCGACCGCCACGGCGGTGGATCCGCTACGACGGGTCGCCGGGAGACCTCGCTGCAAGCGGCCTGCTGGCGGTTCCGCTGCTGGTGCTGACAGGCGGTCCCGTCCGTTGGCTGGTGACGGCGGCGCTCATGGTGGCGATCACCTACGCCGTCCTCAGGAAGCGCGTCGCGGACCTCGCGGAGTGGGTCCTCGCGGTCGCTCCGGGCGACGTGACCCGGGTGTTGCCGGGCGAGTCACGCGAGCGGTAGCGGCGGGGATCGATCCGGGGATGGCGGCTTCGCGGCCACCGAGACCCGAGCAGCGTCGTCACTCCGGGGAGCTGGGGAGAAATGGCCGCAGAATCGAGCGTCGCAGTCAGTCGTCGCTCTCGCCGAAGACCTCGTCGAGGTCGGCGTCGCCGTGCTCGACGATCGTGGCGTTGATCTGGGCGACCGCGTCGCTGATCTCCCGGCCGCGGACGGTGACGCGCTTTCGCTCGCCGTCGCGGCTGGGCTCGAAGCCGACGCCGCCGGTCAGGAGGACCTCCTTGAGGTCGGGCCCGTCGACGTCGGCGCGCATCGGCCGGCCGGCGTCGTCGGAGCCACCGGTCAGTTCGAGCGTGTAGCCGTCGAGGCCGACGGCGCCGCCGTCGACCTCCTCGCCGAGCGATCGCTGGGCGAAGCGATTCGCGTCCTGTCCCTCGACCTCCCGCTGGTACGTCTGGCCCGTCTCGGGGTCCGAGACGACGACCTGAAAGGGTGCCATGGTGGAGCGGAGTCGGGCGCGCCCCAAAAGCACGTCGAAAGCCGGCGTGAGGCGGCGAGGAGACCACCGCGGCGGCCGGAAACGGGCACAGCCTTCCCTCCCCTCCCTGGGCCACGCCGAGGCACGCTCCAGCCACGACCACTTTCACTCCGCCCGGCGAGGCTTGAAGCCGCTTCGCACCCAACGGTTTACATGGCCGCTACCAGCGGTGGTGCCACGGCCGACGACGACCAGCCCCGGGGGCGACCCTGTCCTGCCTGCGGCGAGCAGATGTTCCGACGGCACTGCAAGTACGTCTGCCCACACCACGGCGTCGTCTACGACTGCAGCGATCCCTTCTACCGCTGAGCGGCGCGGTTCGGCGATCTCGTTCCGGGTTCGCCCGTCCGCCAGCCCGCCGTGCGGCCCGACCGATCGGCCGAGCGATCAGGATCGCCACGGCGCACTTGTCCCGGATCGCCCGTCGCTGTAGCGCCGGTAGGCGGGGCCGGCGAGGAGCGCGATGGCGGCGACGGTTGCGAGGGCGGTGATCCGCAGCCCACCCGTCGAAGCGCCTTCCGTCGAGAGCGTCGAGAGCGATGCGCCGACAGCGACCGCGCCGAGCGTCCAGGGCGTCTCGCCGACGAGTACGCCCGCAGCGAACGTCCGGAAGCGGACGCCGGCGATGGCAGCGGCGACCGTCACCGCGTCAGCGGGGATCGGCGCCAGCCGTGCGGCCACAACGCCCCGGAAGGAGCCCGTTGCCTCGAAGAATCCCTCGCCCGCGGTCTGGAGGCGCCCGACGAGCGGCGCCTCCCGGCCGAAGCGGGCCGCGAGCACGTAGGGCACCACGGCCGTCCCGACCGCGCCGGCCAGGGCGATCGGAAAGCCAGCCATGACGCCGAAGCCGTAACCGACGACGACGGCGACGAGCGTCGGTGGCCAGAGGACGAACGGCCGGATGGCGTAGAGGCCGACGACGACGCCGGCGAAGAGCAGTGGATCCGCCGCCGCGTTCTCCGCGACCGTCAGCAGCCGCTCGGGTGAGTGCAACGCAGCCGCCAGCACCGCTCCCGCGACGATCACGGCGAGCGTCGCGGTCCGCCAGGCCTCGCGCACGGCTGTGAGCGCGTCGGGGGAGTAGTTCAACGTTTCGCGACCGTACCGACGCCACGCCGCCGACCCGGTGGGCGCGCTCCGGCGCAAACGCTTAGCGACTGGCCCTCCGAGCGGACGCCGTGGAGGGCGACCCAGTCGACCTCGGCGTCGCGCTGCTGGCCCGCCTCGAGCACGCGGAGCTGTCGGTGGCCGAGGCGATGGACCGCATCGAGGCGATCACGACCGAGCCGTCGCTCCAGCGGGAGATCCTCCGGACCGCCGAGCGAGCGGGAGTCATCGAGCGCGAGGACGGCGTCCTCTACCCGAAGAGCGACGCCTCCGTCAGCTTCGAGGCCGACGTGATCGTCCGCGAGGGGGAGTTCGACTGCCGGCGCTGTGGCACCTCCATCGGCGAAGGGCACTTCGTGGCGCTGGATGAGGGCGAGCTGGGTCCCTACGGGTCCTCGTGCATCAGGAAAGTCACGGGCCGGGACTGAGAGTCCCCTCGACGAACGCAACCGGCTGGCGAGCGGGCGAGCCCCGTACGGGCAGTCCGTTCCCGATGGCCGAACCGCGGTCGAGAGGCACTCCCTCGGCCGGGGCTCAGCGACCGCGGCGCAGCTCCTCGACGAGCTTCTCGATGGTCTTGTGCTGGCGAGCGAGCAGCTTGTTCTGCTTCTGGACGGCGGTGCGGAGTTCGGCGACCTCGTTCGCGAGCGCCTCGACGCCCTCCTCGGCCGGCTCGAATCCGGCCGCCTCGAACGCGTCGTCGGCCTGGGGCGGCCGCTCTCCCTCGGCGTTCCCGGACTCCGCCGCGGCGGAGCGAGCGCCCGCGTCTCGGGCGTTGTCGTCGTCCGTCTCCTCTTTCGCAGTGTCCGCAGTGGCTGCCTCGCCCGTCGCTGCCCGGGCCGCGGTGCCACCGGCGTCGCCGCCAGTGTCGCGTCCCGCATCTGCACGGTCCTCGGCGTCGTCGCCTCCAGGTTCACCGCCGCGCGTGTCGTTCCCGGACGAGCGTTCCGGGTCGCTTTCGGCGGCGGCCGACGGGCCGACGCCCTCGATCTCCTGGTCCTCGCCGATGTTCCTGGTATCGCCGGCGTCGAGGGGATCGACGCCCTCGCCGAAGTCGATGTTCCCGCTGGCCTCGGCGGACTCCGCGGCGTCCGCCTCCTCGGCGGTCTCCTCCTCGTCGGGCTCGTCGGGGCCGAGCGCCGTCGAGAGGTCCTCGCCCGGCCGGAGGTCGTGGTAGCTCCGGAGGGCGTCCTCCAGCGTCTCCCTCACCTCCCGTGCGCGGTCGCTGGGCGTCTTGATCCGCTCGGCGCCGCCGTCGACGTACAGCAGCAGTTGCGTCGCGACCGATCCCTGCTCGGCGCCCACGCCGGTGGTCGCGTCGAAGTGGTACTCCTCGAACTCCAGGTCCCAGATCGCCTCGCCGATGTGCTTGACGAGCCGGCGGTCGGTGACGACCAGCGTCAGCTCCGAGAAGAGGAAGGTGTCGACGACGGCCTCGCCGTCCTCGAGGACGTCGTTGGCTCGCAACAGGCCCGCCAGGATCGGCGGGATCGCGGCCGCCGCGGCCTTCGAGGGCAGCGTGAACTCTTCGGTCCCCTCGATCGGGTACGTCAGTGTGATCCGCGTCTTCCGGCGTCCCTCCGACGTCGAGAGCACCTCCGCGTCGTGGTCGTAGGCCGCGACGGACTCGTCGCTGAGCAGGCCCTCGCTCCGGTAGAGCAGCGTCCGCGTCGGCGTCACGAACAGGCCGTCGTCCCCGCCGAGGTCGACGTGGTCGACGAGGTCCTCCCCGCCGAGTGACTCCTCGACGATGCCAGGAACGTCCATACGCCGTCTGTGGCGGCCGATGGCATAAAACCCCGAGGCCGGCGGGGCTTCCCCCGCCGCCGTTGGATGAGAGGGCTTAAGAGCGACTGCGGCGAACCGGCGACCGAGCCCGGGTGGCTTAGCTGGACATAGCGCCGCACTCATAGGGTTCCGAGCTTCGGTGCGGAGTTCGCATGTCTCTCGGGGACCGCCGAGCCTCGAACCTGGGACATGCGGAGATCGAGGGTTCGAAGCCCTCCCCGGGCACTTCTACCGGCGATCGGCGAACGACAGTGAGCCGTATCGCCGCGCACCCTGCGCGGGGAGGGCGCCACACCCGTAGGTCCTGCACGACGCGAGCGCCAGCGAGCGAGTGCAGGGCAGGAAAGACGAGGGGAACGAGTCTTTCCGTGGTTCGAAGCCCTCCACTGGACCGTTCACCCGGGCACCGACTGACAGTTCATGTCGGGTGCGGTGATCGGGTCGACCGCTCCCCAGGAGTGGAAGGATGCGGTGCCCCACTGCGCCTCGACGCGCCGCAGGTAGCCGGTCGACGTACTCACGTAGAGCGTCAGGGCATCGCCCGTCCCGGCACCCACCTCGTAGACGGAGACCGTCTCGCCGTCGATCTCGTCGGTACGGCTTGGCTCGAGGCTCGGGTCGGGGATGTTCCCCAGCTCCTCTGCGTTCGCCTCGGACTGCAGGTCGGCGTCTGGTTCCATTCCCGGGTCAGGATTGCGGAAGCACTGCGCTCCGTTGAGCACCAGGTATTCCTCGCCACCGACCCGGTACATCTCGAAGACGTCGTCGGTGTAGTCGGGTTCGACCTGGATGTAACTGTCCCCGTCGTAGTACCTCGCGGTAGCGATCGTCGACTCGCCACTGGCGTTCTCGAAGTCGAAGTCGATCGCGTAGTTCGACTCGTAGGAGAAGAGATCGCCATAGGACATTCCATCGGTGTCCCCGTCGCCGCCATCCTCGTCGCCGTCGCTGTCGTCGTCTGCGTCGCCGTCCCCGTCGGTACCGCCGTCTCCATCGCCGTCGGTGTCCCCACCGTCCTCGTCAGTTCCGCTCCCTGCATCCCCGTCGCCGGCTGCCGGGGATCCCTCCCAGGTCCCGCTGTCGCCGAGGCCCGACCACTCCCCCGAGACGGACGAGCCGTCGGCCGAGAACGTTCCGGTCCACGTGACAGTACCCATCGCCGCGTCCCCCTCCGCGTCGATGGTGCCGCCCTCGGCACTCCCGGACACGTCAGCGTTGACGTCGCCGCTGGTCGATCCCGTGATCTCGCCCGTCCTCCAGTCGACCGTGAACTCCCAGGTCCCGCTCGCGCTTTGGCCCGTCCAGGTGCCGGCGTATCGCTCCGTACCGCTTCCGCTGTACTCCCCGGACTCGTCCTCGTTGCTGCCGTCACTGCCATCGTCGCTGCCGCCGTCGCCGCCCCCGTCGTCGTCTCCGTCGCCGTCGTCTCCCAGGCAGCCGGCGAGCAACGTGATTCCCAGCCCGGTTGTCGCCCGAACGAAGGTCCGTCGTCTCATATCTTCAAATATATAATGATCTATAATGATGCTTCCTCCACTTCTCAAAGGACGGGAACGTGGCGACGCAGGCCGGTCCGCCGAGGTGCCCGGCGCACGGATACGTGTCAGCCGGCGCCGCGATTCTGGTCGGGACGGCAGGGTGAGCCTGGAACCTCCCCAAGCACTCTCGGAGAGTTCACTGCTCTTCGCATCGCAGAACTGCGGACGGTGCTGGGGGAAACAACGCCGTTCACGACGACGCGCCGTGCGATCATGTTCGGCGTACTGATCGATTCTCCGCAGCGGTCGCCGAGCGGCGTTCCGAGGCAACCCCTCCCTGAACGGGAGTCGTCGCCCCGTTCGAATCCTGCGCCGTGACAGGAGGGCGGAACGGAGTCCTCGCGGAGTAGCGCGCCGGGTCCCGGAGTTCACGGGGTCTGGGTCCGTCGACGGGGCCGATCGACGTCGGCCTCTTGCTCGCGAGCAGCCACCGTGGACGTCCACGGAGGAACCCCCGCGTTCCCTCCGGGATCCCACGGTGGGGGGATCGGCACAGCGCATATCGCCCGGGAGGACGAATTGTACGGACGATGGCCACCAGTACTCCCCCGCCCGCCGACGGGCCGCGGGAGACGGAGCACTACGACCGCCACGAGGGCGGGACGGTCCAGTGCCGGGTCTGCCCCCGGAGCTGCGTGATCCCCGAGAGCGACCGGGGGATCTGTGGCGTCCGCGAGAACCGCGGGGGAACGCTCGTACTCACGACCCACGGCCGGGCCGTCTCGACGTCGATCGACCCGATCGAGAAGAAGCCGCTGTTTCACGTCGCGCCGGGCGCCGACGTCCTCTCGGTGGCGACGAAGGGCTGTAACCTGCAGTGTGACTTCTGTCAGAACTACCGCATCGCGATCGAGTACGAGGGCGTGGCCGAGACCCGGCGGCCGCCCGCGGAGCTGGCCAACCGCGTTGCCGGCGACGACGTCGACGGCCTCGCGTACACCTACACCGAGCCGACGATCTTCATGGAGTACGCGCTGGACACGATGCAGGCGTCGCCCGAGGACGCCCTGCAGGTGTTCGTCACCAACGGCTACACGAGCGAGGAGACGATCGACACGCTGGCGCCGCACCTCGACGCCGTCAACGTCGACATCAAGGGCGACCGCCAGTTCTACCGCGAGCACGCCGGCGTCCCCGACCCGGAACCGATCTTCGAGAGCGTCGAGCAGTACGCCGAGCGCGACGTCCACGTCGAGGTGACGAACCTGCTCATCCCCGGCGAGAACGACGACGAGGACGCGATCCGCGAGCGGATGCGCTGGCTCGCCGAGGACGTCGGTCGCGACGTTCCGATCCACGTCTCGCGTTTCCACCCCGCCTACGAGCTCCAGGACGTCCCACCGACGCCGATCGAGACGCTGGAGCGAGCGACCGAGATCGCCAGTGAGGAGGGCCTCCGATACGTCTACTGTGGGAACGTCCCCGGCCACGAGAGCGAGTCGACGTACTGCCCCGACTGTGGCCGCCTGCTGATCCGGCGGGAGGGCTTTGCGGTCGAGTCGATCGACCTCGAGGACCGCGCCTGTCCTGCCTGCGGCCACGAGATTCCGATCCAGGGCAGTCCCCGCGAGTCGGCCGGCCGTCGGCGTCGCCGGCCCTTCGGCTGATTCCCATGCACAGCTGGCCGACCAAACGACGACGGCCGATGGCGGACGCGCCCCCTCACCGGATTCACTCCCGCGCCAGGATCTGGGGCCGATCGCGATCCACGACCGTCGACGGGTGCCACCCATGACAGACGACACTTCCCTTCCGGACGCCCTCGACCGCGACGCCGGTCGAGCACTCGTATCGCTCGCCAGGGACACCGCCGCGCGAGCCGCGGCCCTCCCCGACGGCGAGGTGCCGGTGGATATCCCCAGCGAGGACCACCCGGCCCTCGGCGCCACAGCCGGTGCGTTCGTCACCCTGGAGCAGCATCCAGACGGGCGGCTCCTCGGGTGCTGCGGGCGGCCCGAACCGCCCGACGACGCTCCGCTGTGGCGGATCGTGGGGACGGCCGCCGTCGACGCCACCCGTCACGACCCCCGCTGCCCGCCCGTCGACGCGGCCCAACTGGCGGACCTCTCGGTGACCGTCTCCGTGCTCTCGGCACCGACGCCGATCGACCCCGAGGAGGTCGGGTCGTATCCGGACCTCGTCGAGGTGGGCCGCCACGGCCTGATCGCCGAACGAGGCCGGCACGCCGGACTCCTCCTCCCCCAGGTGGCCCTCGAGCGGGACTGGAGCCCGGCGGCCTTCCTCACGGCGACCTGCCAGAAGGCCGGGCTGCCCGGGGAGGCCTGGCGACGGGGCGCCGTCGACATTCGGCGATTTACCGCTCGTACTTTCGCCGAGCGTCGCCCGGGCGGGCCGGTCCGCGAGCGGCGCTTCGACGGCGGGCTCCTCGAGGAGGACGCCGGTGATTCGGATACGGATCCGGGGACCGCTCCAGCCGACGAATCTGGATCGAGCGGTGAGTCGGCGAGCGGAGAATCGACGGCCGACACGGACCGTACCGGGGGTGTCGATGCCGAGGCGTCGGTCGCCAGTCCTCCCGTCGCCGACGGCGGCCGGCCCACTGGTACCGGCGTCCGCCCGCCGAGCGTCGCGGGACAGTTCTACGCCGATTCCGCAGCCGCCCTGCGCGACCAACTGGCCGAGTGCTTCGCACACGGCATCGGTCCCGGGCCGCTGGAAGGCGGGGCCGGCGAGGGCGAGGAGGCGACCGCCGAGAGCGTCGACGGCGACGAACGTACCCACGAGCCCGAAGCGCCAACCCCGCCGACGGCACTCGTCTCGCCCCACGCCGGCTATCCGTTCTCTGGGCCGGTCGCCGCCCACGGGTACGCGGCAGTTCACGACGCCGATGTCGATACCGTGGTCGTCCTCGGCCCGAACCACGGTGGTCGGGGCGACCCCGCGGCGGTGGCCCAGCACGAGGCCTGGCGGACGCCGCTGGGAACGCTCCCCGTCGACGGCGATCTGGCTGCGGTGCTCGTCGAGGACTCCGCCCTCGCGACGTTCGACGACCGCACGCACGCTGGCGAGCACTCGATCGAGGTCCAGTTGCCCTTCCTGCAGTACGTCGAGGTGGACGCACCCGTCCTCCCGGTGTGTCTCACCCGTCTCGACGCCGACCGGGCCCGGCAGCTCGGCCGGGACCTCGCGTGTGCGATCGAGCGGACCGACACCGACGCCCTCCTCGTCGCCTCCACCGACCTCACGCACTACGAGCCCCACGACCGCGCCGTCGCTGCCGACGAGCCCGTCGCCGAGGCGATCGCCGCCCTCGACGACGAGGCGGTCGCCAGCGCACGGCGCGAGGGGCACTCCATGTGCGGGCCGTGGGCGACTGTTGCCACCCTGACGGCTGCGCGAGAACTCGGGGCATCGGAGGGGGAGTTGCTCCAGTACGCCACCAGCGGACAGACCGGCGGCCGGCGGGACGACGTCGTGGGTTACTGCTCGGTCGCGCTCCGGTAGCGCCGTTCGAGGGCGATCACCGTCGGGATTCGGACGGTGGCTGGCGCTGAGCGAGTGGGGGGAGAGCATGAGCGAGTGGGACAGAGCGTGAGGGAGAGGGAGGGAGAGTGGGCGGTCTGGAGGGTCCCTCGCGTGCCGGCGAACACACATTCAAGACCGGCCGTCCGCCACATCGGGACATGTACATCGCCGACGAGACCTGGACGGACCTGCGCGACCCATACGCCGAGGAGTCCCTCGCGATCGTGCCGGTCGGCTCGACGGAGCAACACGGCCCGCACCTGCCGCTGGCGACCGACCATCTGATCGCCGAGGCCTACGCCAGGGAGGCCGCCGACCGAACCGGCTTCCTCCTGACGCCCTCGATCCGGATCGGCGTCAGCCCACATCACCGCCAGTTCACCGGGACGATGTGGGCCGACGCGCCGGCCTTCCGCGAGTACGTCGAGTCCGTCACGCGGAACCTCGCCTACCACGGCATCGACCGCGTGGTCTACGTCAACGCCCACGGCGGGAACGTCGAGCCGCTCCGGGAGGTCGGCCGACGCCTCCGGGACGAAGAGGTGCTCTACGCCATCGAGTGGATGTGGGACGAGAGCATCCCCGAGCTGGTCGACGAGAGCTTCGAGCACAACGGGCCCCACGGCGGCCCGAAGGAGACCGCGATGATCCAGCACCTCGCCCCGGAACTGGTCCACGACGACCGCCTCGCGGAGGCCCGTGACGGCGGCATCGCGAACATGGCGGACGCCGACGCCCGCCGGTTCGGCGCGCGGACGTTCTACGACGCGGCCGACAACACCGACAACGGCGTCCTCGGCGACCAGACGGACGCCACCGCCGAGAAAGGCCAGCGGCTGTTCGAGGCCGCGTCCGACCAGCTCGTCCGGCTCTGCGAGTGGCTGGACGAGCAGGCCTTCGGAGACCTCATGCCGGAACCGCCGGCCCCACGCTGAGCGTGCCGCCCCTGGGCCGCCGTCACCCAAACGATCTTCCGTGATCGATACGAGGGACGGGTATGGAGGATTCCATGGAGGCCTGGGTACTCGCGGCGCGCCCCGAGGGCGAACCGGACCTCGAGTGCTTCGACCTGCGGGAGCAGGCGGTGCCCGCGCCGGGACCGGGCGAACTGCTGGTCGAGGTCAGGTACCTCTCGGTCGATCCCTACATGCGCGGCCGGATGCGCGACCGGGAGTCCTACGCGGAGCCCTGGGACGTCGGCGACCGGCTGCGCGGGGCCGTCGTTGGCGAGGTCGTCGAGAGCGAGGCCGATCGCTACGAGCCCGGCGACCTCGTGACCGGCGAGGGGACCTGGTCGGAGTACACCGTCATCCCGGCCCACGAGGCGGCGCCGGTCGACCCCTCGATCGCGGACCTGCCCACCTACCTCGGCACGCTCGGGATGCCCGGGCGAACGGCCTACTTCGGGCTACTGGAGGTCGCGGAACCGAAGGCGGGGGACACGGTCGTCGTCTCGGGCGCTGCGGGGGCGGTCGGGTCGGTCGTCGGCCAGCTCGCGAACCTCTCGGGCTGTCGTGTGATCGGCTTCGCCGGTTCGCCGGAGAAGACGTCCTGGCTCACCGAGGACCTCGGGTTCGACGCTGCCATCGACTACAAGGCCACCGACGACTACCGGGAGGCACTGGACGACGCGGCGCCGGGGGGCGTCGACGTGTACTTCGACAACGTCGGTGGCCCGATCACGGACGCCGTCTTCACGCGGCTGAACCGCGACGCCCGCGTCGCCGTCTGCGGCCAGATCGCCCACTACAACGAGGAGGGCGTGCCGACGGGCCCGCGGAAGCTCCCCACGCTGATCCCCGCCAGGGCGCGCGTCGAGGGCTTTCTCGTGAGCGACTTCGCCTCGCACTTCGAGGAGGCCAGCCAGCGTCTGGCCACCTGGGTCGCGACCGGCGACCTGGTCCACCGGGAGACCGTCGTCGAGGGTCTCGACCGGGCCCCCGAGGCGTTCCTCGGGCTGTTCTCCGGCGAGAACGTCGGCAAGCAGGTGGTCCGCGTCGCCGAGTCCGAGGCGTAGGGACTCGCACCGGCGCCACCCACCGGGCGTCGCCCGGGTTCAGTCCCGCGCGATGTGCACGTCCTCCCTCGCCGCCAACCCAACCGTTAGAGGTCGAGGCGTCGAATCGCCGCCATGTCCCGACCGCCCGTTCTCGTGCCCCACCAGCTTGCCGAGGAGTCCGGCCCCGATCTCGTCGAGGCCATCCACGCTCGCGATCCCGACGTCCCGATCGACATCGCGACGAGCGAGGCGGAGACGCTCGCGGCCCTGGAGGACGCCGCCGTCCTGCTGACCTACGAGGTCGAGGAGGTGTGGCTCGACCGCGCGCCGAACCTCGAGTGGATCCAGATCCTCTCGGCGGGCGTCGACCACGTCGACCTCGATGCCGTCGCGGACGCCGGCGTCCGGCTCACGAACGGCTCGGGCGTCCACGCCGAGCCGATCGCCCAGCAGGTGCTGTGCTACCTGTTCCTCTTCGAGCGACGGGTCCTCGGCGCGCTCCGTCGCCAGTCCCGCCGGGAGTGGGAGCGCCACGAGGGCGAGGAGCTCGCGGACAAGACCGTCGGCATCGTGGGCGTCGGGGCGATCGGGAACCGCGTGGCCGAGCGCGCAAACCAGTTCGGCGCGGTCACGATCGGGACCAAGCGGGACCCGAGGACCGGCGCCGAGGCCGTCGACGAGTGCTTCGGCCCGGACGGGCTCGAGGAGGTACTCGCTCGCTCGGACTACCTCGTGATCGCCTGCCCGCTGACCGAGGAGACGCGGGGGATGATCGGCGAGACAGCGCTGGCCGCGATGGACGACGACGCCGTCCTCGTGAACATCGCCCGGGGTGAGATCGTCGACGAGTCAGCGCTCGCCGATGAACTCGCTGCCGACGGGCTGCGAGGCGCCGCCCTCGACGCCTTCGCGGAGGAGCCACTGCCCGAGGAATCGCCGCTCTGGGGGATGGAGAACGTCGTCGTGACGCCACACACCGGCGGGAGCTCCCAGTTCCTCGAGGAGCGCCTGGCGGAGCTGATCGTCGAGAACTACGCCGGGCTCAGGGCGGGGGAGTCACTGGAGAACCGCGTGGTCTGACCGGGCTGCCCTGGCTGCCCTAGCTGACCTGGCTGACCGGGCTGCCCCGGCTGCCCTCGCTCACCGGGCGCGCCGGGTACGCCAGACCGCCCCACGAGGACTCGCGCTCGTCGGGTCAATCGCTGGCAGCGCGGAGGCTCCCAACCGCTCCCACGCCGCCGGATTCGGAGCGACCTTGAAGCCGCTGGCGCCCGAAGGGCCGTCATTGTGACGCAACCTGACCCATTCGGCGCCGTTCGATCGGTCGAGATCGGCGGCGACACGTACAGGATGGCGGACCTCACGGCGCTGGAGGAGCAGGGGCTCGTGGACCTCGACGACCTGCCCGTCAGCATCCGAATCCTGCTGGAGTCGGTCCTCAGGAACGTCGACGGGGAGACGATCACCGAGGCGGACGTGCGCAACGCTGCCGCGTGGGAGCCCGACGTGCCCGACGCGGAGGTGCCATTCTCGCCCTCCCGCGTCGTGCTCCAGGACCTCACCGGCGTGCCGGCGGTCGTCGACCTCGCCGCGCTCCGGTCGGCAGCCGACCGCAAGGGACGGGATCCGACCATCGTCGAGCCGGAGGTGCCCGCCGACCTCGTGATCGATCACAGCGTCCAGGTCGACTACTTCGGCACCGAGGACGCCTACGATAAGAACGTCGAGCTGGAGTACGAGCGCAACGCCGAGCGCTACCGGGCGATCAAGTGGGCCCAGCAGGCCTTCGACGACTTCGACGTCGTGCCGCCGGGCACCGGCATCGTCCACCAGGTGAACCTCGAGTACCTCGGACGGGTGGTCCACGAGCGCGAGCGCGACGGCGAGGACTGGCTGGTCCCGGACACGCTCGTCGGCACCGACAGCCACACGCCGATGATCGGCGGGATCGGGGTCGTCGGCTGGGGCGTCGGCGGCATCGAGGCCGAGGCCGCACTGCTGGGCCAGCCGATCACCATGAAGCTCCCCGAGGTCGTCGGCGTGCGGCTCACCGGCGAGTTGCCCGAGGGTGCGACGGCGACGGACCTCGTCTTGCACATTACGGAGGAGCTCCGCGAGGTCGGCGTGGTCGATCGCTTCGTCGAGTTCTTCGGGCCGGGCGTCGGGACGCTTGCGGTCCCCGACCGCGCGACGATCGCGAACATGGCACCGGAGCAGGGATCGACGATCAGCATGTTCCCCGTCGACGAGGCCACCTTGGAGTACCTGGAGCTGACCGGGCGTGAGCCCGAGCACGTCGACCTCGTCCGGGAGTACCTCGAGGCACAGGGCCTCTTCGGCGAGCAGGAGCCCGAGTACACGGAGGTCGTCGAGTTCGACCTCTCGACCGTCGAACCGAGCCTCGCGGGGCACATGCGCCCGCAGGACCGGATCGCGATGGGTGACGTCAAGCGGAGCTTCCGGCAGCTCCTCCACGGCGAGTTCGAGGACGACCTCGGCGACGTGGATCCCGCCGCGCTGGAGCGGTGGCTCGGCGAGGGCGGTGGCGGGGGCGAGACGGGCGCACGTGCCGACGGCGGTGCTGTCTCCGATGCAGCAACCCCACCTGCCGAGCAGGAGCCCGACCTCGGCCCCCTCACGAAGCGCGTCGAGGTCGACCACGAGGGCGAGACGATCGAGATCGGCCACGGCGACGTCGTCGTCAGCGCGATCACCAGCTGTACGAACACCTCGAACCCCTCGGTGATGATGGCAGCCGGGCTGCTCGCGAAGAATGCCGTCGAGGCGGGGCTGGAGGTCCCCTCCTACGTCAAGACCAGCCTCGCGCCCGGCAGCCGCGTCGTCACGGAGTACCTCGAGGAGGCCGACCTGCTGCCCTACCTCGAGGAGCTGGGCTACGGCGTCGTGGGCTATGGCTGTACGACCTGCATCGGCAACGCCGGCCCGCTTCCCGACGCGATCGAGGCGGCGATCGACGAGCACGACCTCTGGACGACGAGCGTGCTCTCGGGCAACCGCAACTTCGAGGCCCGGATCCACCCGAAGATCCGCGCGAACTACCTCGCGAGCCCGCCGCTGGTCGTCGCCTACGGCCTCGCCGGGCGCATGGACGTCGACCTCGAGTCCGAGCCACTCGGCACCGACGACGAGGGCGAGCCGGTGTACCTCGCGGACCTCTGGCCCGACCCCGAGGACGTCCGTGCGGCGATCCACGACAGCGTCTCGCCGGCGATGTTCGAGGAGAAGTACGCCTCCGTCTACGACGGCGACGAGCGCTGGGACGCCCTCGACGCCCCGACGGGGGACGTCTACGAGTGGGACGAGGAGTCGACGTACATCCGCGAGCCGTCCTTCTTCAAGGACTTCCCCCTGGAGAAGCCCGGCGTCGGGGACGTCGATGGCGCCAGGTGCCTGCTGACCCTGGGTGACACCGTGACGACCGACCACATCAGCCCGGCGGGTCCTTTCGGTCCGGACCTGCCCGCCGGTCAGTGGCTCTCCGAGCACGGCGTCGAGCCCCACGAGTTCAACACCTACGGCGCCCGGCGGGGCAACCACGAGGTGATGATGCGCGGGACGTTCGCCAACGTCCGCATCGAGAACGAGATGCTCGACGACGTCGAGGGCGGCTACACAATCCACCACCCGACCGACGAGCAGACCACCGTCTTCGAGGCCAGCGAGCGCTACCGCGAGGACGGTACCCCGCTGGTCGTCGTCGCGGGCGAGGAGTTCGGCACCGGCTCCAGCCGCGACTGGGCCGCGAAGGGCACCGACCTGCTGGGGATCCGCGCCACCATCGCCGAGAGCTACGAGCGGATCTACCGGGACAACCTCGTCGGCATGGGCGTCCTCCCGCTGCAGTTCCAGGACGGCGACTCCTGGGAGTCCCTGGGCCTCGACGGCACGGAGGTGTACTCGATCCACGGCCTCGAGGACGGCCTCGCGGTCGAGGACGAGCTGACGGTCGTCGCAGTGCGCGAGGACGGCGAGACCGTCGAGTTCCCCGTCACCGCACAGGTGGGAACGCCGGCCGCGGTGCGCTACGTCGAGCACGGCGGCATCCTGCACTACGTGCTCCGGCGGCTGCTGACCGAGTGAGCTCCAGCCCCAGCCGGCTGGGGGAGCCCGCCGCTCAGCCCCACGTCCACCGGGCGTCGAAGACGTACCGGTAGACGCCGCTGACGACGATCCCGACGACGTTCGCCAGGAGATAGGCGACGCCGTACCAGTCGACGAGCGCGTACAGCACCGCGAGCTGGATCGGGATCGCCGTCCCCCGGACGACGTTCGTCTGACCGAGCCCGACGAGGAACTCGCGGGGGCCGACGTTGCGGTCCGGGCGGAACGTCCAGCGGTTGTTCAACACGTACTGGAAGACGATCGTGGTCTCGATGGCGAGGACGGCCCCCGGGAGGTAGTGGAGCCCGACGTGGTCGACGAACGCCCAGAGCAAGACCAGCTGGAGCCCCGCTGCGGCCGTGCCCACCGCGACGTACTTGCGGAGCTGGGGCGCGATCGGGCCCGTCAGGAGGTTCCGGAGGAACGACCGGAGCATCTACTTGTAACCGAGTGCCGCGAGCCGCGACTCGATGGCCTCGTCGACCGCTTCCTCCTCGCTGGCGTCGCCGGAGGCGTCCCCGAGCGAGGCGACGTGGTCCGCCACCAGTCCCGAACAGCGCTCGATCGCGGCGCGCTGCTCGTCGGTGGGGTCCTCGGCGAGGTCCGTCTGCTGGCCGGGGTCCGTGGCGTCGGCGTACAGCTCCCGCTCGCCCGTCTCGACGTTCTCGACGTACGTCCACTCGCCGTCGCGGACGGAGACGAGCAGGTCGCCGTCCTCGAGGTCGCGGGGAATCGGCTGCGTGGTGACGGACTCGCCGCGGACGGTGACGGAGACCACCGGCTCGTCCGGCGGCGCCTCGCCCTCGAGGACGGTCGGGGCGAGCGACGATCCCTGCCACTCCCCTGGCGCGTCGACGCCGACGAGGTCGACGGCGGTCGGTGGGACGTCGTCGAGGCCGACCTGGCGCTCGACCCGTCGGCCCTCGACGCCCGGGACGTCGACCACGAACGGCACGTGGATCAGCTCCTCGTAGAGCTTCGGATAGTGCGAGAGGTGGCCGTGTTCGAGGAACTCCTCGCCGTGGTCGCCGGCGAGGACGACGGCGGTGTCGTCGGCGACGCCTGCGGCCTCGAGCTCCTCGAGCAGCCGGCCGATGCTGTCGTCGACCTGCCGGACTGTGGCCTGGTAGAGCGTTCGGAGGTCCGACAGCGTCCGGTCGCCGACCTCCCAGCCCAGCCCGGTGTAGGTGTGGGCCTTGAGCTTCCGGTGGATCGGGAGCCGCTCGTCGGTCACCGCGTCGACGTAGCGCTGTGCGGGGACGTAGGGCGTGTGGACGTCCATGTAGTGGACCCAGAGGAAGAATGGCTCCTCGACCGTCTCGAGGAACTCGCTGGCGCCCTCCTCGACGTCGAACATCCGGGCAGTGTCGAGGAACGGTCGATCGTCGTTCCCCCGGCCCAGGAGCGTCCGGGCGCGCCGGAGCGGCGCCGTCCCGACCTGGAGCCACGCCTCGACCGTCGGGTGGTTCGCGAGGTACCTGTCGTACAGGCCCGCCCCGACGTTGGTGACGAAGGAGTCGAACTCGTCGAAGCCGTCGTCGTACCCCCAGTGGGAGCTGAGGAAGCCGTTGGCGGCGTTGAACCCGGCCGTCGAGAACCCGGCCGCCGAGAGCGCCTCCGCCAGCGTCGTCGTCCCGCCGACGCCGATGGTGCCGTCGTCGCTGAAGACGTGTCGCGAGGCGAGGATCGAGGGAAAGGAAAATGGCGTCCAGTTGCCCGTGACGTAGGCCCGCTCGAAGACGGTCCCCTCGGCCGCGATGCCGTCCATCACCGGCGTCGACTGCTCGTCGGCGTAGGCGCCGACGGCGTCTGCTCGCAGCGAGTCGACGGTGACCAGCAAGACGTTCGAGGCGGGTGGTGCGTCTGTCATGTGCGAAATGCGGCGTCCGGTTGGGGTCGGGGTGCCGAGGAACGCCTCCCCGGCGATGGGTGCACGCCGACGGCGGCCTCCGGAGCAGCCGTCGGTTCCGCGATCCCCCGTCCCATCCTGTGGCGTCGGACGCCGTCTCTGTACACCACAGGAGGGGCCGAGGCGTGTATCGGTGTTTCGGTACACGCCAGCCCAGATGGGCGGTGGTGATTGGGCCGTCCCTCCGGTTCCGAGTCGGATGCCGGGGTGCCCGATCCCGCTCGATTCGGTAGACTATTGCCTCCCAGGCCGGAACCGCCCGGACGAATGAACGACGGGACAGCGACGATCGCGCGGGATCTCGGTCGGATCCTGCAGGTCCTGGCGGTCCTCGTCGCCGCCATGGTCCCCATCGCCGTCGTCTGGGGGGAGTTCTACGCACTCCCGGCGATCGTCGTCTCGAGCCTGGTGCCGCTCGCGGTCGGGACGGGGCTCGCGCGGGCGTTCGCGGACGCCGAGGATCCCGGGAAGCGCCACGCGATGGTCATCGCCGCCGGCGGCTGGGCGCTCGTGGCGCTCTTTGGCTCCCTCCCCTTCTACCTGATCGCCTGGACCGTCGCGGCGAACCCGCCGTTGCTGGCCGTCCCAGGCGGCAGCGAGACGCTGGCGGCCTTCCGGGATCCGCTGAACGCGCTCTTCGAGAGTACCAGCGGGTTCACCGGCACGGGACTGACGATGACTCGCCACGAGCCGGAGCTGCCCGCAACGTTGCAGTGGTGGCGCAGTCTCTCGGAGTGGATCGGCGGCGTCGGCGTGATCGTCCTCACGACCGCCGTCCTGGCACGCCCCGGAAGCGGATCGCTGACGCTCTACGAGAGCGAGGCGCGTTCCCGGAAGATCCACCCCAGCATCGTCTCCACGGTCCGGACGATCTGGTGGATCTTCCTGCTGTTCACGCTGGTCTCGATCGGCCTGCTCTGGCTGGCGGGGATGTCGCCCTGGGAGGCGATCAACCACGGGATGACCGGCATCTCGACCGGCGGGTTCAGCGTCACCGACGCGAGCATCGGCACCTACGACAGCGCCGTCATCGACGTCACGCTCCTGCCGATCATGGTCGCCGGGAGCATCGCCTTCCCCGTTCACTACCTGATGTTCCAGGGGGAGATCAGGAACGTCTACCGCGACGCCCAGACCCGGTGGCTGCTGGGGATCTACGTCCTCGGGACGGCGGGGCTCACCGCGATCCTGCTCGACGGGGGCGTCTACGACGGCCTCCAGGAGACCGCGCGGTTCGCTGCCTTCCAGTTCGTCTCGGCGGCGTCGTGTACCGGGTTCCAGACGGCTGGCGGGCTGGGCACGGGGTGGTCGCCCGCGGCACAGCTGACGGTGGCCAGCGCAATGGTCGTCGGCGGTGCTGCGGGGTCGACCGTCGGCGGCATCAAGGTGATCCGGCTGATCATGCTGGTCCAGGGCACCCGCCACCGGATCGCCGGCGTCTTCCTCCCCGCATCCGCAGTCCGACGCCTCCAGATCGGTGACCGGCGGCTCCGGGAGTCCGAGGCCGCCCGGGAGATCGAGGAGGCGGCCATCGTCGCCTTCCTCTGGGTGATCTTCCTCGTGATCGGCGCCTACGTCCTCATGCTCACCGTCGACACCGGCCAGTACACCCTGGAGAACGTCCTCTTCGAGGTCGCGAGCGCACAGGGCAACGTCGGCCTCTCTGCGGGGATCACCGGCCCGGAGATGCCGACGCCGGCGAAGCTCGTCTTCCTCGTGAACATGTGGATCGGCCGCCTCGAGATCATCCCGGTCCTGGTGTTCGTTCGGGGGCTGTTCACCTGGAGTGGGCTCTACCGCCGATAGCGTGGAGACGGTTCCCCGGCCCGTCCCGCGGCGGCACTCGCTGGTCAGTGCGATCTCGCGGGAGACGGAGCAGCGTGCTCGATACGCGGCCTCACCGGTCCTCGAAGTGTCCGAAGATGTCCGTGACCTCGGGTGTCGCTCCTCGTCCGGAGTAGACCGTCACCAGGTCGCCCGGCTCGATCTGGGTGTTCCCCCGAGGTGTGATGGGCTCGTCCTCGCCCTGGCGTTCCAGGGCCACGATCAGTACCTCCTCGTCGAACAGTTCCGCAGCGCCGGCGGATTCGAGGGTCTCACCGGCGATCGGTGCGTTCTCGGCGACGGTGATCTCGAAGACCTCCGCCTCCTCGCTGATGCGCATGTAGTCGACGATCGACGGTCGGCGGATCGCCCGGAACAGGTGCTCGGCGATGAGCCGCTGGGGGTTCTCCATCGTGTGGACGCCGATGCGCTCGAACAGTGGGATGTGCTCGGGATTGCGCACGACGGTGAGGATCTCGGGGACGTCGAACTCCTGGGCGAGCAGGCTCACCATGACGTTCGTCGCGTCCTGGTCGGTCGTCGCGACGATGGCGTCGGCGCGAGCGGCGCCGGCCTCGGCCAGCGTTTCCTTCACCGTGCCGTCGTCGTTGAGCACGAGGCAGTCGTAGTCGTCCGCGATCGCGTCGGCTCGCTCCTCGTCGTGCTCGACCACGACGACCTCGTCGCCGTGCCCGATGGCGATGTCGATCAGGGGCGTCCCGATCTCGCCCGCCCCCACGACGATCACGTACATTGTCGGAGCGTCGACCGACCGTCGCTAAAGCGTGTCGGTCGCGGCGGTGGCCAGACGTGGGCGGAACACCGGTGCCCACACCGCCGCGTCGATCCACATCCCTTAACACCCGACCACCCGGCAGGGAGACTAGAACCGCTCCGACGCGGTCGCCACCGAGCAACCAATGTCCGTGCACGTCGACTGGCGCGCGAGTCTCGCGGTCACCGGGACGGTAATCAAGTACCTCGCGCTGACGATGCTCGTGCCACTCGGGACCGCAGTGGTCTACGGCGAGGACCTCTGGGTCTTCGCCGTCACGATGGCGCTCACCGTCGGGGTCGGCCTCGGGCTCGAGCGACTCGATCCCGAGCCGGACCTGGGCCCCCGCGAGGCCACGTTGCTCGTCGCGATCGCGTGGCTCGCCGTGGCGGTGATCGGCGCGATCCCCTACCTCCTGGCGGGCTGGGGGACCTCCTCCACGCTCGCCCAGCCCGTCAACGCCCTCTTCGAGTCCACCTCGGGGTTCACGACGACGGGAGCGACCGTGATGGGCGAGATCTCGACCGACCAGCACTCCCACGCGCTGCTCATCTGGCGCCAGCTCAGCCAGTGGCTGGGCGGGATGGGGATCATCGTCCTGATGGTCGCGATCCTCCCCGAGCTGGCGATCAACGGCGCACAGCTCCTCCAGGCCGAGGCGCCGGGCCCGGAGCTCCAGAAGCTCACGCCGAAGATCGCCGAGACCGCCCGTGCGCTCTGGCTGGTGTACTTCGGGTTCACCCTGCTGTACGTCCTGTTGCTCTATGGACTCCACCTCGCGGGCCAGGCACCGAACATGGGCCTGTACAACGCCGTGGCTCACGGCTTCACGACGCTCCCGACGGGCGGGTTCTCGCCGGAGGCGGACTCGATCGCGGCGTTCTCCGCGGCGGTCCAGTGGCTCGTCATTCCGTTCATGGTCGTCGCGGGGACGAACTTCGCACTGTTCTGGGCCGTGCTCCAGGGCGACTGGCGGCGGATGGCCGGGGACACGGAGTTCCGGGCGTACGCCGGCGCGCTGGCGGTCTTCACCGCGATTCTCAGCGCGGTGTTGTACCTGGGCACGGCGCCCTCGCTGGGTGCGCTGGGCGGGACGACCGACGGCGTGATCGGCAATTCACTCCGCCACGGCGCCTTCCAGATCGCGTCGCTCCTTACCTCGACGGGCTACGCGACGAGTGACTTCGCGCAGTGGGGGCCCGCCGGAGAGATGACGATCCTGATCGCGATGTTCGTCGGCGGCTCGGCGGGGTCGACCGGCGGGGGCATCAAGGTCATCCGGTGGGTCATCGCGATCAAGGCGGTGCGCCGGGAACTCCTCACCAGCGCGCATCCCGACGCGGTGAAACCGGTCCGGCTCCGCGGGTACGTCGTCGACGAGGACGCGGTCCGGGGCGTCCTCGTGTTCACGTTCCTCTACCTGTTCGTGTTCGCGGTCGCAACGTTGCTGATCACGCTGGACGCCGCCCGGATCGGCTACGAACTATCCGGATACGAGGCGATGAGTGCGTCGCTCGCGACGATCGGGAACATCGGGCCGGGCTTTGGCAGCCTCGGACCCTTCGGGAGCTACCTCGAGTTCCCCCGGACGACGAAGCTGCTGATGGTCTTTCTGATGTGGTTCGGCCGCCTGGAGATCATTCCGGTGTTGCTCGTGTTCACCGGGGCGTTCTGGCGGCGCTGAGCCGTCGGTCCCGGTCCGTGCCGACCGACGCCCGCTGGGACGGCGGGACTCAGATACGGTCCACCAGGTCGGCGAGGACCTCGTTATCGACGAAGACCACCACGTGGTCGCCCTGGTGGATCACGGTGTCCCCACGGGGCGTCACCAGCGTGCCGCCCCGCGAGATCGCCCCGATCACCACGCCGTCGGGCAACTGACCGACGGAGTCCGCGATGGCCTCGCCGGCGAGCACGCTGTCCGCATCCACCTCGATCTCCATGACCTCCGCGAGGTCACCTTCCAGCATCGCGATCTTCTCGGTCGTCCCGGCGCGGGTGTACCGGACGATCTCCTCGGCGGTCTCCTCGCGCGGGCTGATGGCAACGTCGACCCCGACGGTCTCGAAGAGGTCGACGTAGGACCCCTCCGCGACGACGGTGACCGTCCGGTCGGCGCCGAGTTGCTTCGCCAGCAGCGACACCAGGAGGTTCTTCTCGTCGCTGTCGAGGCAGGCGACGAGGAGGTCCGCGCGCCCGATGTCCTCGCGTTCCAGGAACTCCCGGTCGGTCGCGTCGTTGTTCAGCACCATCGTGTCGGGCAGCTCCTCCGCGATCGTCCGGGCGCGCTCGGGATCCTGCTCGATCAGCCGCGGGTGCTTGCCGTGCTCGCAGAAGACCCGCGCCGTCTGCATGCCGACCTTGCTCCCGCCGACGATGACGACGTCGCTGTTGGCGGCCGCCGTTCCGGCGGCCAGTTCCGTGGCGAACGCGCTGATGCTACCGGAACTCCCGATGACGACGATCCGATCGCCGGCCTCGATCGTGGTGTCGCCACGCGGGATCACGACCTCTCCGTCCCGGAACACCGCGGCGAAGGTCAGGGACTCCCAGCGGTCGGCTTCGCTGACGGTCTCGTCGGTGACGGGGCTGTCCTCCCTGATCTCGAACTCCGCCATCCGGACGAGTCCGCCCGCGAACGTGTCGACGTCCTGGGCGCCGGGGAGCCCGGAGACCCGGAAGATCGCCTGCGCGGCGAGGAGGTCCGTACAGACCATGAAGTCGACGCCGAACGCTCCCGGCGCACCGCGCCAGGTCTCCAGCAGCCGCCGCCGCTTGACGCGGGCGACGGTGAACACGTCCGAGACGGTCTTGGCCGCGCCGCAGGTGACGATGTTGGTCTCGTCGACGTCCGTGCTCGCGATCAACATGTCCGCGTCCTCGACACCGGCCTCCCGGAGCACCTCGATGTCCGTGCCGTCACCCTGGATCGCGAGCACGTCGTGAGCGTAGCTGAGGTCGTCGACGAGCTCGCCGTCGAGTTCGACCACGACGACCTCGTGGCTGTCGCTGAGGTTCGTCGCGATGGTCGTCCCGACCTCCCCCGCGCCGACGACGATCACGCGCATGGCCGTTCACCCCATCCAGCCCCAGGTCGCTGGCACGGTGAACCGTCCGGCAGCGGCGATATGGGGGCCGGTATCTGCTGGCCGCGTGGGTCGACGATCATTCCTGTCTGTCCCTGCTCGGTGGGCCGCGACCGAAAATCCCTGCGATCCGTGACCCGAGGCCCACCGCGCGCTTGGTCATGATCACGGTCGAGGCTGTGTCGCGACCGACCCGTTCGGGGACCGTTCCGAACAGCACCTGCTTGAGGAGCCCCTCCCGCGTCGCGCCGACGACCGTAACGTCGTGGTCAGCGCTCGTCTCGACGATCACCTCGGCCACGTCGGCGCCCGCCGCGATCCGCGTCTCGGTCGGCACCTCCGGATGGTCGGCCGCGATGCCTTCCACTGTCTCCCGGGCTCGGTCGCGGTCCCCCGCGCTGGCATCGGGCGGGACGACTGAGAGCAGGCAAACCGTGGCGTCGTTCGGTCGAGCGATGGCACTCGCGACCTCGGCCGCGAAGTCGGCGTGGGGGCCGCCGGCCGATGGCACCAGAATCGAGTCGATGTCTGTCGCCGGGCCGATGCGCTCGACGAGGACGTCACAGCCCGCGCGCCGGACCACCTGATCGACGTTGCTCCCGAGCACGGCGTCCCGGCGGCGGTGGCCGCGGCCCCGCCAGCCCAGGAGCACGGCGTCGACGTCCGTCGCGTCGATGGTGTCGATGATCGTCGTCGCGACGTCGTTGCCGATCCGGACCGTGCCGCTCACCGGAACCTCCGGCCGGCGCGCCTGGGCCACGTCGATGGCCTCCTGGAGCACCGCGCGTTCCTCGCCGACGAACGCACGGCCCTCCGACAGTGGTGTCTGCGGGGGGACCTTCACGACGGTCATCACCTCGATCTCCGCATCGCGATCGGTCGCGACGTCCAGCGCCGTTCGCATGAGCTGCTCGACGTTGTCGGGGTTCGCGATCGGGACGAGGATGTGCTCCTCGGCATCGGGAGCCGGCTGGCGCTCCGTGAGGACTGCCGGCGCCTCCGCCTCCAGCTTCTCGGCTTCCTTCTGTCGGGAGTAGCCGTAGTAGACGAGCACGCCGAGACCCATCCAGATCGCGGTGGCGACGAGTGCGATGAAGCCATGCGAGTCCGGCCCGAGACCGATCTCCATGCCCAGCGCCGACAGCATGAACGGCGTCAGCAGGAACTGGAGGACGATCCCGATCAGCGGGGGCCAGGGCATGTAGGGGATCTCGTAGGTCCTGGGCAGGTCGGGGTGGGTCGATCGCATCTTGATGACGGTCCAGTTGACCTGCACGAACAGGAGGATGAACATGATGTCCGCCGAGGCGGCGACGGCCTCGATCGGCAGCGCGATTGCCATCACCGCGATGAGCACGGCAGAGAGGAAGATTGCGAGGTGCGGGGTCCGCTTGCTCTGGTGGACGGCGCTGAACAGGCCCGGAAGCGCGCGATCTCGCCCCATCGCGAAGGAGACCCGCGAGGAGGAGTAGATCGTCGCGTTGAGCGCGGACATCGTTGCCGTCAGCCCGGCCAGCAGGAGCAGGGGGACGCCGTAGGGAACGAACTGGCCGGCAGCCTCGATGATCCCCAGCTCGCCGAGGTCCCCAAGGGCCTGCCAGGTCTGGATCTCGCCCGGCGCCGTGGAATCGGGGATCCCGCCCGGCCGGTTGATCAGGTGCTCGGTGACCTCGATGCCGCCGATCGACGCGAACGCGACGAGGACGTAGATCGGAACGACGATGGCGAGCGAGTAGAAGACGGCCTTCGGAATGTTGCGCCCGGGATCGACGACCTCCTCGCCGGACTGGACGATGATCTCGTACCCCTCGAAGGCGATGTAGGTAAAGCCCATCGCGCCGATGATCCCGACCGCGCCGTTCGGGGCGAAACCGCCGGGGCCGCCGACGAACTTCTGGGGCCAGTTCGGGGTGTTGATCGTCGCGAGGATGCCGAAGGCGACGAAGATACCGAGAATGACGACCTTGATGCCCGTGACGACGATCCCGGCCTTTCCGGTCTCCTCCGCGCCGCGATAGTTGATGTAGGCGAAGAGCGCGACCATCAGAACGGCCAGGAGCTTCTCGAGGCCGTGGCGATCGACGACGCCCAGCAGTGCGAACTCGCCGGGGAGGACGCCACCGTAGACGAGAAACTCGGTGAGGAAGACACCGAACGTGACGGCGTACAGCGAACACGCGACGGCGTGGGCGAACCAGCTCATCCAGCCGGCGTAGAACCCGTTGGGGTCGACCAGGGCTTCTTTCACCCAGAGGTAGCCACCACCGGCCTCGGGGAACGCGGCCCCGAGTTCGGCGTAGGAGACCGCGGTGAACAGCGCGACGACGCCGTTGAGCAAGAAGGCGAGGATCAGCGCCGGCCCTGCCAGCCCAGCCGCAAAGCCCGTGAGCGCGAAGACCCCGGCGCCGATCATGGCGCCGACGCCGATGAAGGTGATGTCGAAGAGGCTCATGCTGCGGGCCAGCTTCGTCTCGACGTCGCTGGCCCCGCCACCGCTCGGCCCATCGCCGGCCCCGCCACCGCTTGGCCCATCGCCGGATCCGCTCCCCGATCCTCCGGCTGACCTGTCGTCCATCGATCGGCAGTTCCCGGGGTGAGCACTAAAAATGGGTCGTCGATCCCCAGTCGCCAGCGTGGCGTCCGGACGGTCGTGGCCGGCAATCCTGGGACGGTCCACCACCGTGCGTCGCACCCCTTGTGGAGCCGACCTGTCAGCCCACCAGTTTCGGCGAGAGGCCAACCTTAAGGATGGGGCCGCAGCAATGAATGTTCGATGGCAACCGGGGTGGACCACCAGGAGTACGTCGACACCTTCGAGCAGTTCTTCCGGGAGTACTATCGGGACGCCGTCGGCGAACTCGCGCGGGGCTACCCCAGCGAGCGCAAGTCCCTGCACGTCGACTACGACGACCTCTATCGCTTCGACCGCGAGCTGGCCGAGCAGTTCCTCGAGCAGCCCGAGCAGCTCCGCCGGTCCGCGGAGGAGGCGCTGCGCCTCTACGACCTGCCCGTCGACGTCAGCCTCGGGCAGGCCCACGTCAGGCTGCGGAACCTGCCGGAGGTCACCGACATCCGGGCGATCCGCGCCGAGGACGTCAACACGCTCGTCGCGGTCCGCGGGATCGTTCGGAAGGCGACGGACGTGCGGCCGAAGTGCGTCGAAGCCGCCTTCCGCTGCGTGCGCTGTGAGACCCTGACGCGGGTACCCCAGGACGGCGCGACCTTCCAGGAGCCACACGAATGTCGGTCCTGCGAGCGCCAGGGCCCCTTCCGGCTCGACGAGGACCAGTCGGAGTTCGTCGACGCCCAGCGCATCCGGGTCCAGGAGTCCCCCGAGGGGCTGCGCGGTGGCGAGACGCCCCAGTCGATCGACGTCGACATCGAGGACGACGTCACCGGCGAGGTCACCGCCGGCGACCACGTCAAGGTCACGGGGATCCTCCGACTCGACCAGGAGGGCGACCGCGAGTCCGCGGTGTTCGACGTCCACATGGAGGGCGTCTCCGTCGAGCCCGAGGAGGAGCAGTTCGAGGACATGGAGATCACGGAGGCCGACACCGAGCAGATCCTCGAGCTCTCGAACCGCGAGGACGTCTACGAGCGGATGATCGGCGCGATCGCGCCCTCCATCCACGGCTACGACGAGGAGAAGCTCGCGATGACGCTGCAGTTGTTCTCCGGCGTCACGAAGAACTTGCCCGACGAGAGCCGGATTCGGGGAGATCTTCACATTCTCCTGATAGGAGATCCCGGAACCGGGAAGTGCGTCAGTGGTGACACGCCGATCACGATTGGCGACGGAACCACTGTCCCAATTCGTGACCTCGTCGACCGGAACCTCGAGGACCCTACCCAGGTTGACGACGGCGTCTACGATAGTGCCGACGTCGTGCTTCCGACGATGAACGCCGACGGCTCCATCGAGGGTGGACGTGCGACGAGGGTGTGGAAACGTGAGGCTCCCGAGCAACTGTACCGGATCGAGACCGCGAGTGGCCGGGAACTCGAAGTGACGCCGTCCCATCCATTGTTCGTCCAGGACGGCGGATCACCCGCGCCGCGGTGCGCCGAGGAACTGACAACTGATGACTTCGTGGCGGTCCCCGGAGCAGTTCCGACAACCGCCGATAACTCCATCGACGTCGACGTGCGCCGTTCCCGTTCGTACAACGCCGTCCACCTCGATGTCCCACAAACGTGGACGCCCTGGTTGTCCCGGCTCGTGGGGTACGTGATCGCCGAAGGATGGGCCACTATCAACGAGGACAACACGGGACACCTGATCGTCACCAACGAGGACGAGGAGATTCTCGCCGACGTTGTCGACGCCTTCGAGCAATTGGACGTGCCCTACACACTGCGTGAGGGGCCAGAGGAGAAAGCGGCACGGGAAGTCCATTGCACGGCCAGCGAGTTCCTCCGCTTCCTCGAAGCGATCGAGCCGGCGATCCTCGAGCGCTCAGGCAAACAGCGAGTCCCTGACAGCATCTTCGCTGCAAGTAGCGACGTTCAACGTGCCTTCCTCCGGGCGTACGTGGATAGCGAAGGTTCGGTCTCGGGCAAGCAGCGGACAGTCGAGGTCTCCTCGATGAGTCGTACACTGCTCAGCGGTGTCCAGCGTCTCCTCGCCCAGTTCGACGTTCACTCGGCCGTGAATCCTCGTCATAACGGGAGCTATCGACTCACTATCTCCGGCGAGGACCTCGAGCGGTACGCCGATACCATCGGATTCGTAACCGAGCGGAAGTCCGATGGGGCTCGCGAGTTCGAGGGAACGGTCTCGAACACGAACACGAATATCGTTCCGGTCGACCCGGGGAATCTCGCCGAGATACGGGAGTCGCTCGGTTTGTCTCAGTTCGAGTGTGGCGTTCCGAGGACGACCTATCAGCACTACGAACGCGGCGACCGGAAGCCATCGTACGATTCGTTGGAGACGGTGCTATCCGCCTTCGAGAAGCGAATCGAGATGCTTGAGGAGCTTCGAGGGGCCGTCGCAGACGGCGAGTGGAACGCCGTCGAGCGAGCCAGGGAGGAACTGGGCGTTTCGCAGAACGAGCTTTCGGAGGCGATGGACGTCTCGCAGGCCGCGATCAGCTACTACGAGCGCAACGAAGTGGCACCTGACGGAGGGTCGATCGTATCTGCGAGCGATTTCCTTCTCGAGCACATCGACGCGTCGTTAGAAGCACGGTCGCGAGTGCGCCGCCTGCGTTCGCTCCTTGGGGCAGATGTCTACTGGGATCGAATCGAATCGATCGAGCCCGTTGCACCCGAGGAGGAGTGGGTGTACGACCTCGAAGTGGAGGATACCCACACATACCTTTCGGGGGGCGTCGTCTCCCATAACTCTCAGCTCCTCCAGTACGTACGCAATATCGCCCCGCGCTCGGTCTACACCTCCGGCAAGGGCTCCTCGTCGGCCGGCCTGACCGCCGCCGCCGTCCGCGACGACTTCGGCGAGGGCCAGCAGTGGACGCTGGAGGCCGGCGCGCTCGTCCTCGCCGACCGCGGGATCGCCGCTGTCGACGAGCTGGACAAGATGGAGGCGAACGACCGGTCGGCAATGCACGAAGCACTAGAACAGCAAAGTATCAGCATAAGTAAGGCTGGTATCAATGCCACCCTCAAGAGCCGCTGCTCGCTGCTGGGCGCTGCGAACCCGAAGTACGGCCGCTTCGACCAGTACGAGCCCATGGGCGAGCAGATCGACCTCGAGCCGGCGCTCATCTCGCGGTTCGACCTCATCTTCACCGTCACCGACGAGCCCGACCCCGAGGAGGACCGCGCGCTGGCCGACCACATCCTCGAGGCCAACTACGCCGGGCAGCTCAACACCCAGCGCGAGGAGATGAACGCACCCGACGTGACCGCGGAGGCGGTCGCGGAGGCCCAGGAGACCGTCGAGCCCACGATCGACCCGGAGCTCCTCAGGAAGTACGTCGCGTACTCCCAGCAGAACTGCTACCCGCGGATGACCGACGAGGCCCGGGAGGCCATCGGCCAGTTCTACGTCGACCTGCGCTCGAAGGGCGCCGACGAGGACGCGCCGGTCCCGGTGACCGCCCGGAAGCTCGAGGCGCTCGTCCGGCTGGCGGAGGCCAGCGCCCGCGTCCGGCTTGCCGACGAGGTCGCGCGGGAGGACGCCCAGCGCGCGATCGACATCGTCCGGTCGTGCCTGCAGGACATCGGCGTCGACCCCGAGACGGGGCAGTTCGACGCCGACGTCGTCGAGACTGGAACCTCCAAGAGCCAGCGCGAGCGCATCAAGAACCTGAAGGCGCTCATCGATGAGATGGCGGAGGAGTACGAGGAGGGCGTCCCCGTCGACGCGCTCTACGACCGCGCCGAGGAGGTCGGGATCGGCGCCGACAAGGCCGAACGGGAACTCGAGAAGCTCAAGCAGAAGGGCGAGGTGTACGAGCCCCGCACCGACCACGTCCGGACGACCTGATGGACCGCATCGCCGCCCTCCGGAACGTCGAGGACGCACTGGCCGCCTTCGAGCGTGGGGAGCGGGACCTCGCGAGCACAGAGGAGCGGGTCCAGGCGGTGCTGCGCAGCTACGCCACCGAGTACGAGGACGGGGCGACGGCGGTCTATCGCGTCGAGCCGGTCGATGGCCGCCCCGCCGTACTCGTCGCCGCGGGCCCGGCCGAGGCCCGGGAGCGGGCCGCCGAGCTGGTCGACGCCGACTGCCAGCACGCCGACGTCGAGCGGCTCTCGGAGCCCGAGTGACCGCCTGCAGCGCGCACAGGCCACAACTGTTTTGTCCCGCGGGAGCCCCCGTTCGAACGATACTTCGATGGACACATCGCCGCTTCCGCAGGGCCCTCAGCCGGCCTCGGTGCTCCTCCTCGCCCCGGGCTTCGGCGACGGGGACGTCGCCGTCTGTGGCGGACTGTTGGCGGAGGACGAGGCGACGAACCTGCTGTACGTCTCCTGGGCGAGCGATCCCAGCGACAGGCTCGCGAGCGCCCGGGAGCACGGCGCCGACCCGGCGACCACGGCGGCGATCGTCATCGGTGACGCCCGCTCCACGCCGGAAGGGTTCGACGCCGTCGAGACCATCAACGCACCCACGGACCTCACTGGCGTCGGCATCGCCGTGACGGAGCTCCTCTCGAGCGTGGAGGGTCCCTCGGCGGTCTGTTTCGACTCGGTGACCTCGCTGTTGCAGTACGTCGACGTCGAGACGGCCTTCGAGTTCCTCCACGTGTTCGCGGGGCGGCTCTACCGGCACGACGCGGTCGGCCACCTCCACATGGACCCGGGCGCCCACGACGATCAGGTCGTCGCCCGGGTCGCGTCGCTCGTCGACGGCCGGGTTCGCGTCGGCGAGGACGGCGGCGTCGAGTCGGCCTCGGCGTCGCTCCGGGACTGGTCGATCTGAGGGCGGTCGTCGGCCACACCGATCGTCGCCGCTTCTATGCGGGCTCGAACCGGTGAATTTTACAGGCGTCGGACGAGATCCAGCGAGCATGCTGCTCGTGGTGACGTACTCGCGGGCCGCGCGCCAGACCCTCCGGAACGTCTGTAACGCCCACGAGGACGTCGTCGTCCGTCGGTTCGGCCGGGCGGCCCTCCTGGAGGCCTCCGCGTTCGGCGGGTTTCTCGGCCTCCGGCTCCGCGAGAAACACGGCGCCGACGTCCAGCTCGAGCGGACGGTCCCGTTCAACGAGTTCGAGGCGGTCGAGGAAGACGTCCGGGCAGCCGCGGCCGCCTACGAGGACCGCGAGACCGCGAGCACGCCATACGCGAAGTTCGCGGCGGGGACCGACCACCCGGATCCCGATGCGCTCCGTCGTCGGGAGGTGTGATCGTGCCGGTGGTCGACGGAGAGCCCGGCCGGGCGTTCGACCTCCGGGACCGTGCCGTCGACGTCGACGAGGTCGCCACAGCCCTGCGGGGTGGCCCCGACGATGCGGGCGACGCCAGCGCCGACGGATCGATCACCGTTCGCTGTCCGTCGCCGGGGCCGGTCCACCGGCGCGTCGGGGTCGTCCGGCCGGACCGGAGCTACCCGCTCCAGGCGGCGCTGGCCGCTGCGGCGCGATCCCGGGGCCACGAGGCGAGCGTCGCCGACGAGCTCGCCGACGTCCGCCGACGGCTCGAAGCGATCGATCCGCCGGCGGTCTCCCTGGCCGACGAACGTCGCCACGTCGCGTCGGCGGATGCCCCGGACGGCCTCGAGGAGCGCCTCGCCTCGCTACGGGGGCAACTCGAGATCGCTCGGGAACGGGGGGAGGACGCCGAGGACCTCGCGGCCGCCCGGGAGCGCGCCGTTGCAGATCTGGCCGAACGGCGCACCACGCGCATCGCCGCCGAACAGCGGCTGGAACGGGCGCGATCCGCGGCGCGGGACGCCCGCGACCGTCGGGAGGAGCGGCTTCGGCTGGAGGACCGCGAACGGAACCTCGAGCGGCGGGCCCGCCGGGACCTCGCCGAGCGGATGCAGGCGGCCTTCGAGCGAGCAATCGACGCCCTCCCTGGCGAGGCATCCGCGGGCGAGCCGCCTGGACGCGTGGTAGGTCCCGACGCCGACGGGGCGCTGGCGGTCTGCCGGCTCGCCCGGCTCCAGGCGCCGGTGGTCGTGGCCGTCGATCGGTTCCAGACGGCCGAGGCGGCGGCCGCGGCGCTGGACGCACCGGTACTCCTCGTCGATGGCTGACGTGGGCGCTGTCGCTGCCCGCCGGGGGCATCAGCGCATCTCGACGAACCGGACGCCGCCGTGGGACTCGCTGGCCAGCGTCCCGTCCTCGCGCCTGGCGTACCGGTAGAGCGTCTGGCGGCCGACGCCGATCGGCGCGACGATCCGGCCGCCCGGGCGGGTCTGCTCGGCGACCGGGTCGGGCAACTCCGGTGCCGCGCAGGTCAGGTAGGCTCCGTCGTAGGGCGCGTGCTCGGGCCAGCCCTCCACGCCGTCGCCCACGCGGACGGCGACGTCGTAGTCGAGACGATCGAGCGTCTCGCGGGCCTCGCGGGCGAGGGACTCGCTGTACTCGACGCTGTAGACGGTTCCGGGATCGACCAGTTCGGCCGTGACCGCCGCGTGGTACCCGCAGCCGGTACCGACCTCCAGCACGTCGTCGCCGGGCGAAACCGCCAGCAGTTCCGCCATGATCCCGACCATGTGTGGTGCGCTGATCGTCTGGCCGTCGCCGATCGGCAGCGGTCGGTCGGCGTAGGCCTCGGTCCGTCTGCCCTCGGGAACGAACTCGTGGCGCGGAACCGCCCGCAGCGCGTCGGCGACGGCGGGGTCCTCGATGCGGCCGTGCTCGACCAGCCGGTCGACCATCGCCTCTCGCTGGCTCTCCGGATCGTCGCCCGCCGGAGCGGAGCGAAACGGTGGCATTGTGGTGGACGGTGTGGGATGGGCTGCGTGGGCGCGTCGACCGCTCGCCGCCCCCTACCAGGCCGACCAGGCGTCGCTGGTCTCGTCGCGGGCGTACACCCGCTTGACGTCCTTCGCGAGCACCTCGTCGCCGTCGTGGTCGAGCTTCTCGCGGTCGTAGCCGGTGGCGTCGTCGCGGACCGCGATGCCCTCGATCCCGAAGGCCTCCTCGCCGAAGGAGTCGCTCTCGCCGACGACGAACGCGTAGCCGCCCGGGACGTGGACGGTCGTGCTGTAGGTCTCCTCGCGGCCGCCCTCGCTGGGGTGGACCGTGACGTCGACGGCGACGTTGCCCACCGCGCGAGTCCAGATCGTCGTGGCCGCCTCGCCGGTCGCCTCCTCGACGCGCTGGTCGCCGCCGGTCTCGATGCTCGTCACCCGGACGGTGAAGATCCCCTCCTCGGTCTCGAGGACGAACTCGTCGCCAGCTGCGATCGCCTCGTGGGGATCGACCTCGGTGCGGGCGCTGAAGGACTCGCCGGACTGGGAGACGACGACGTCGCGCTGGACGGTCTCGTCGTCGGGGAGTCCGGCCTTGTGGACGTGGTCGCACTCAGAGCAGCGCACGGTCGCCTGGCCGCCCGGGGAGAGCACCTCGTGGACGGTCTCCCCCTCGGGCGAGCAGGCGGGGCAGGCGAGCGCGACGCGCTCGACGGGATCGCTCATACCAGTGCGTAGCGTCCGGCGCGGGAAAAGCCGTCGGACCGTTGCCGTCACCCCTCGCCGGGCGCTGGAAGACAGGAATCGGGGAAGTGTGGGTCCGAGGGATCGCGCAATTCGAAGCTCCCGACGGTGTAGGACTCCCCGGTTCCGTCCTCGGGGTGCCACTCGATGGATAGGAGGGAGAATCGCCACGCGACGTTCTCGACCTGCACCGCCATCGTCGCTTCCGGGATCGGTTCCGTATCGCCGTGCACCGACAGGACGTCGCCACGCTCCAGCGTGCCGGATGGGAGCGTCGCTTCGCCGGCGCTGATCGTCGCTGTGAGCGTGTTCGCCCTCGTGTTCACGACGTCGCCGCCCGCGTGCTCGAACAGTACCTCCTGGCAACGGTCGCTCGTCTGCCACGCCACTCGGGGGAACTCGTCGGGCGGGCGCGGGAAGCGGCTGTAGATCCGCCAGGTTCCATCCGAACGGTCGAGCGCGTACTCGTACGCGACTGCCTCCCAGTCGCCACGATACCAGGTGGTGAGATCGGCGACGACGACGGTGTCGTCGGTCGATTCCCTGCGCCGGGTCCGGTTCAGCGAGAGATGTGATCCCGGAAACCGAGTCAGGTGGACCAACGGATCGAGTGGCGAGTCGGGGTGAAGTTGGCTGATCGCGTCGTCGTATCGTCTGTCGAGCAGCGCAGCGAAGAACCGCTCGACGACCGCCTCCGGATCGGGTGACTCCCCGTCGAGGAGGCCGATCTGCGAGCAGCCACCGATGCTCGCCAGGAGGCTGGCGCTCCCCGCGAGGAGACCCCTCCGTGTTGGCCCTGCCATGCTCGTCTGTCCTTGCCTGTGGTCGATACATAAACCGTTTCGTCCCGAGAGAGACCCCCGCGAGGTGGTGTGACCGCTACGGGGCGGAGGGACGGTCGGCGTGACCACGACGTTCGGGAGCGATTCCACCGCTGACGGGGATCCAAGCATCGAAACTGGAGTGCGATCGATCCTTCCCCGGGCCAGGCACTCGGAGGGCTTTTTGATGGGACGCCCGAACGACGAGGCATGCAACTTCGGGGCGAGCGCGAGTGCGCAGATTGCGGGGCGCGGTGGTCGTACTACGACACCGGCGCCATCGTCTGCCCGGAGTGTGGCAGCCCCGACACCGTGGCCGTCGACGAGGAGCAGGCGATCCACACGGACTCCGAGGTCGAGTTCGACCTCTCGCCGGTCCGGAACGACGTCGACGAGATTCCCCGGGAGGACCTCGCCGTCGCGACGAGGGACGCCTGTCGGGAGTACGTCCGCAAGCGCGGGTTCGTCCGCGGTGGCGAGTTGCTCCCGCTGGACGACACCTACGTCGCGGCCCGAGAGCTTGCGGGCCTCGCCGACATCGTCCGCCGGAGTACCTCCCTCACCGACGAGGAGGAGTGGTACTTCCTCGAGCTGCTCCGGGGCGCCGACGTCGGCGAACGGCCACCGGCCGCCGACGTTCCCGACTCGCTGCGGGCGGTCCGGGGCCTTGCGACGGCGAACGCCGTCCGGGACTACCGCCGGGACGTCCGCCAGTGGATCGACGGGGAAGACGAGGCCACTGGCTCGGCGTTCGCGTCGGAGGTCCTGGGGACGATCCAGGACCACGTTCGGCGCATCAGGGCGCTCCAGGGCGACGTCCCAGTCGCGCAGTCCGAGGCGCTGCTCGCGGCGACGCGGGACCTCGGCGCCTACCTCCGGGCCCAGGATCCCGACGGCCTGGCGAGTGCTCGGGAGCGGCTCGCGGGCCTGGAGGACCAGGACTGAGCCGGGGTCCCGTCACTCGACGGTGAACTCCCCCGCCAGCGAGCCGGCGGGCGTTCCCTGGTTCAGCACGTGTTGCACGATCGGCCGACCGTTCCCGCCCTCGTCGGCGCTCCACAGCAGTTGGACATCGTCGCCGAGCGAGGGCGCCTCCCCGTCGCCGTCGAGTGCAGCGACGATCGCGTTCCCGGCAGCGACCGTCGTCTGGGTCCCCGGTGAAGCGCTCTGGCCGTTCACCTCGACCCGGAGCCGTTCCGTCTGCACCACGTCTCCGCCGCCGTGCACGAAGCGCAGTGCAGTCGTCTCTCCGTCCTCGACCTGCTCGCTCGATTCCCAGTTCACGTCCGGGGGCCTGGTGCGGCCACCGCCTCCTCCGGACCCGTCGTTGCCGCCCGCTGCGTCGGCGCCGTCGGCCTCGCCGTCGCCGTCGGTTTCGCCGTTGACGTCGGTTCCACTGTCGTCGTCCGAGTCGCCGCCACCGAGCACCGAACACCCCGCCAGGCCTGAGAGGACGCTCGAGGCGGCGAGGACGAACGATCGTCGTCGCATGGGTTCGTCGGTTTCCTGAACCGTGACCCCCTTTAGGGTACCGGGTAGCTGCCATCGTCTGGTGGGCAGGTCATCACCCGGCAGGCCAGGTACGGACGCGGATATCGGGCCCCTGGACTCGCTCGCCGGAGTCGATCTCGGCCGCATCGCCACTCGGGACGAGTGCGGCGTGCGCTGCTCCTCTGGGAGCGGGAGGAACTACGACGACTCCACGACCAGCGAGGGATCGAGCGCGCCCGCGGTGTCGCCACTCGTGAGCACGTGGGTCGCGAGGATCGTGGTCCCGCCGTCTTCGAGTTCGTACGCCAGATCGAACTCCCGTCCGACCGGTACCTGAGCACCCTCGTCCCCGAACCGTGCCACGACCGCGTCGCCCGTCGACAGGGTCGTCGACGTGTCCGGCGTCGCCTCGCGTCCGCCACCGACGATCTCGATCGGCTCCGTCCGGACGTCGTCCCCACCCCCGTGCCGGAACGCGACGGCGGTGACCGCACCGGCATCGTCGGTCCGCTCGCTCGTTTCCCACCGGACGTTCGGCGCAGAGGGCCCCTCGTTGCCGAACCCGGGCGTCTCCAGCAGCGTGACGAGCCACTCGCCGCCCTGCCGCGAGAGGGCCACCTGGTACTCGACGGGAGACTCCACGCCCGGCCTCGACGTGTCAGTGGATACGGACACGGCGACCGTCGCGACGTCCTGGCTCTCGGAGACGACCGTGGCCTCGCCCACCGTGACGTCGATCTCCGTCAGCCCCTCGAGGTCGCTGTCCGTCGGGCGTTCCATGGGCGAGTCCGGATGGAGCAGTTCGTTCACGGTGTCGGCGTCGCCGGCGAACATCGCCACCACGAACGATCGGGCGACGTCCTCGGGGGCCGCGGTATCCTCGCCGCCGTCGCCGTCGAGGACCGAACAGCCCGCGAGCGCGACCACCACACCGGTAGCGCCGCCCAGATACGTACGTCGATTCACAGGATCCACGACCGCGCCGCTGCAAATATCGTTTGCCATTCGCTCGTCTTCCGGCAACCGGCCCGCCGTGCGGAACCGCTTTCCACCGGCTACGGGAACGTCCGAGCGTTCATGAGCCAGTACACAGCGGCAGTCGTCGGCACGGGACCGGACCCGGCGGCGCCGACGACGGAGGGGTTCGCGATGGGCTACCGACACGCGGAGACGATCGAGGCCGACGATCGCACCGAGCTGGTCGCGTGTGCCGACGTCGTCCCGGAGAACGGCGCCGCGTTCGCCCGGGAGTTCGGGCTCCCCGAGGACGCCGTCTACGAGGACTACGAGACGCTGCTCGAGGAGGTCCAGCCGGACGTCGTGACCGTCGCGGTCCCGCCGGGGATCCACGAGGAGATCGTCGTCGGGGCGGCCGAATCCGGCGTGCCCCAGGCCATCCACTCCGAGAAACCCATCGCCGACACGATCGGCGCCGCACGCGACATCGTCGACGCCTGCCAGGCGGCCGGCGTCCAGCTCACGTTCAACCGCCAGCGCCGCTTCGCGAAGCCCCACACCGAGGCCCGACGCCTCATCGAGGACGGCGCGATCGGCGACCTCCAGCGCGTCGAGCTGTGCTGGGGCGACTTCCTCGACACCGGCGCGCACACGGTCGACCTCGCGGGGATGTTCGCGGGCGAGCCGGCCGCCGAGTGGGTGCTCGCGGGCATCGACTACCGCGAGGAGGACCGCCGCTTTGGCGTCCACCAGGAGAACCAGGTCTGGGCGCAGTGGCGCTACGAGAACGGCGTCTTCGGCGTCATGTCGACCGGTCCCGGCACGGACTTCGCGGACGCGGCGATGGTGCTCCGGGGCACCGAGGGGTCGATCCACGTCGACGTCGAGGACGGACCCATGCTCGAGGTGCGCCGCGGCGGGGAGCGAGAGTCCGTCGACGTCGACGGCGAGTCGATGCACGCCGCCGGCAGCGAGGGCGACCGCTACGGCAGCCTGTTCCACGCCCGCGCCTTCGCGGACGCCATCGACGGCATCGACGGGGAGGGCCAGAGCGAGCTCCGCGCCGAACTCGGGCTCCAGACCGCCGAGATCATCTTCGCGGGGTACGAGTCCGTGCGGCGGCGCGGGCGGGTCGAGGTCCCCGCAGACGTCGAGGACAACCCGTTTTTGGACATGGTCGAGGCGGGCGTGTTCGCTCCCGAGCCGGCGTCGGAGTAGTCAGGTCCGAGCGGTGACCGGGTCGGGGCGTCCCAGCTACCCCGGGGGATCGGACACCCCCGATTCCCGCGACGGCACGCCGATCTAGAGCGCGATGTCGAGGTCGGCTGCGACCCCGCGCACGTGGTCCGCCGCAGCGTCGTACTCCTCGGGGTCCTCGAGGTGCTCCAGCAGGAGCGGGAGGTCGGGATCGAGATCCTCCAGCGCCGAGAGCAGCGCGTGGTAGTCCAGCGATCCCGCACCCGGGCGGACCTCGTCGATGTGGGTCGTCAGCTCCGGTCGGAGGACGACGTCCTTCACGTGAACGGCACGGATCTCCTCGCCGAGTTCGTCGACGAAGCGCTCGACGAACGCCGCGTCCTCGGCCACCAGCTTCGGGCTCGCGAGCATGTTCACCGGGTCGAAGTGGACGGCGAAGGCGTCCCGATCGACCGCCTCGAGGAGGCGGCGGTGGCTCTCGACGTCGTGGGGATAGATCCAGGGCATCGGCTCGAGGGTGTACGCGGCGTCTGTCGGCTCGACGCCGTCGACGATCCGCTGGACGGAGTCGACGATCCGCTCGAACGTCTCCTCGCTGAAGTTCTGGGGGTGTGGTCCGTCCCACGTGTCGCCGCGCGATCCGGCGACGTTGACACAGCAGTTCGCGCCGAGGTCGTCGGCGAGCGCGAGGTGGCGCTGGCAGGCCTCGATTGCCGCCTCGCGCTCGGCCGGGTCGTCGGCGATCGGATTGTGGCCCCAGGCGCCGACCTCCGCGATCTCGATTCCGGCGTCGGTGGCGGCATCGGCGTAGGCGCGGACCGCCGCCGGGTCCGCGTCCAGTCCCACCGGCGCTGTCGCTGCCGAGTATCCGAGGTCGTCGAGCGCGTCGATCCACTCAGCCGGCGAGTCGAACGAGTGGGTGACGGGGCCACCGAGGTGCATACCGGACCAACCGCCGGCGGGGTCAAGAACCCTCGATTCGCGGAACAGTGGTCCACGGGGGAGCGATCGTCGGGGCCACCTACGCGGCCTCCTCCACGCGGAACCGGCCGCCACAGTCCCGACACCGGTACTGTTCGGGCTGCTCGACGAGCTTCGAGCGCCGGTAGCGGGCGATCCGGGCGTCGCAGTCCTCGCAGACGACCCACCACTTCGGATCCGTGAAGCGCTCGCAGTGCAGCGGGGCGTCGAGTTCCGCCGCCAGGGCCTCGAAGGCGGCGCCGTGCGTGGCGTCGCCCTCCTCGGCGAGCAGGTGGACGTGGATCAACTCGTGGCGGACGGTCGCCGCGGCTGCCTCCCAGCCCTGCGCCGCGAAGTGGTCCCACGTGAGCACGACGGATTCCGGATCGCCGTCGCGGTGCTTGACCGCGCCCGCCCGCCGCTTCGCGCGCTTGCTGACCGACCACTCGAGGTCGCTGACGTCGACGGCGAGGTCGTGCCGGTCGACGACCTCGCGGGCGTAGAGCTTCGCCGCGGCGAGGAACTGCTCGTCGGTCGCGCCGTCGTCCACCGCGTACCGCCGGAGGGCGGGGTCGTCCATCCCGACGCCCGCCGGATCGGGGACGGTAGTTCCAGCGTCGTCTGTCGCGGCCTCCTGTCGATCCGCGGTGTCGGTGCGTCGTCCGTCGTCGGTCACAGGTGGATGGCCGTCGGTCGCGTCCGCGTCGTATTCACGGTTGCGGGCGGTGGGGGAGAACCCGGGTCACGGGAGCTCGACCTCCACGCCTGCGTGCATCCCCGCGGCCTTCACGGTGTTGTACAGCAACATCGCCCGCGTCATGGGCCCGACCCCGCCGGGCACCGGCGTGATCGCGTCGGCCTTGGGCTCGACGCTCTCGAAGTCGACGTCGCCGACCAGCTCGTAGCCCTTCTCGGTGTCGGCGTCGACGGAGTTGATCCCGACGTCGATCACGGTCGTGCCCTCGGTGACCATCTCGCCGTCGATGAACTCCGGCACGCCGGCGGCAGCGATGAGGATGTCCGCCGAGCGGGTCTTCTCCGCGAGGTCCTGCGTGCGGGAGTGACAGACCGTCGTCGTGGCGTTGCCGCCGGGTTGCTTCTGGATCAGGAGGTTCGCCATCGGCTTGCCGACGATCTGCGAGCGGCCGACGACAACGGCGTCCTGACCCTCCGGGTCGACCCCGGCGTCCGCCAGCAGCTTCTGGACGCCGTGGGGCGTGCAGGGCTTGAAGCGCGCGTCGCCGGCGACCAGCCGGCCGACGTTCTCGGGGTGGAAGCCGTCGACGTCCTTCTCCGGATCGACCGAGCGCAGGACGCGTGACTTGTCGACGTGATCGGGCAGCGGTAGCTGGACGAGGATCCCGTCGACCGCGGGGTCGGCGTTGAGGTCGTCGACGGTTTCGAAGAGGGCCTCGGCGGGGTCCTCCGCGTCGAGGGTCACGTCCTCCGTGGCGATCCCGACCTCCTCGCAGTCCGATTGCTTCATCGAGACGTAGGTCTCGCTGGCGGGGTCCTCGCTCATCAGGACCGTCGCCAGGCGCGGGTGGACGTCCCGATCCGCGAGGCGGTCGATCTCCGCCGAGAGTTCGTCCCGGATCGACTGCGCGACGGCGTTGCCGTCGATGATCTCGGCCATGTGTGAGCGCGGGCGTGCCGTGGCCTTGAACGTGCGGGTTCCCGCGGGATTGCGGGAACGAGTCCCCGTCCCGCCCCGCGACCCGCCCGGCGTCCGCAGGTCCGAACGCCGCTCGCCCTCACCGCCGCACGGCAACGACCCGCAGCCGCCTGTAGTCCGCGACCCATTCGCCCGCTCCCTCCCCCTCGGCCGGGACGAACAGGTCCTCGCGACAGCGCTGCTCGACGCCCTCGATCACGGCCTCGCGTTGGCTCGCCGACAGCGGCGCGAGGAGTTCGTCGCCGAACCCCTCGATCCAGTTGCGAAGTCCAGCCTCGCCGTCGGGCAGCGGCGTCGGGCGATCGAACAGCCGCAGGTCCCGGACCTCGAATCCCGCGTCCTCCAGCAGCGTCGCGTACTCGCCGGGGGTCGGGAAGTACCAGTCGTGCGCGCCGTCGAATCCTCGCGCATCGAGTGCTGCTTCGAGGGCGTCCGTGATCGTCGCGACGTTGCCCGCGCCACCCAGTTCTGCCACGAGTCGACCACCCGGTCCGAGTGCGTCGTGGATCGACGCCACCGCGGCCGCCTGGTCCGAAATCCAGTGGAGCGCCGCGTTCGAGAACACGGCGTCCAGCGAGCCCTCGAAGGGCAGCGATCGGGCGTCGGCCCGGACAAACGCGACGTCCGGATACGTCGACCTGGCCTCCGCCACCATCTCCCGGGACCGATCGACGCCGATCACGCGGCCACCGGCGTCCGTCGATACGGCCGCGGCGATCTCCGCCGTGAGGTGGCCGGTGCCACAGCCCAGGTCTGCGATCACCTCGCCTGGCTCGGGGTCGAGCAGGTCGAGGAGGTCCGTCGAGGACTCGTAGACGAACGCGTGCTCCTCGTCGTACCGGTCGGCCTGCCACTCGTTCTCCACGGCACCCTCTTCTGCCATGGGCCGCTGGTCTGCGGGCTGCTCCCTGAAACTTGTCGATCGACGTCGTGGACCGGCCCGATCGCGGGTGGATCCCTGGCTCTCCGGCGGTCGGGGAGCCGGCTCGAGGGTCCCCTGGCGATCACTCCTGGCCGACCCTCGCTCGCCGGTCCACTTCCACCGTCCTCGCCGAAGGCTTACGTCGTCCGGCGATCACACTCCACCAGTGACCGACTGGCACCGGGAGTTCCCCTTCGAACTCCGCGTCTGCCACTGGGCCGAGTCCGAGTGGCCGCCGACGGGAGACCGCGCTGCGGACACGCAGGTCATCGTCGGACGACAGGTCGGCACCCGGGATCGGCGCTGGGACACCGTCGTGGCGATCTGCGACGCCGAGGGCCTCCGCCAGCGGGCGTTCTTCGGCGAGGAAGCGCTCGATCGGAACCTCCTTCGGGTCGTTCGGCAAGCGCCGGCCACCTACGAGTGGTACCGCGACGCCCTGCCGCTGTGGACCACGGACTGGCGCTACGTCCGCGAGGCCGTCAACGACGCTGCCGACCGGGGGATCGTCGAGACCCGCCGGAACGGGAACCGGATCGAACTCCGGCGGCGCTGGCGCTACCCCGACTGGCTCCGGGGGCTCGTGGCGATCGAGAACAAGCCGGACCTCGATCGCAGTGCCGCGAGGAATCTCGCCGACCAGCTGGAGCGCGACGTCGCGATGGGTCTCGCCGACGAGGCGTGGGTCGCGACGCTGCGCACCGGCGAAGCCGCCGAGCCCGGGCTGCTCGCGGAGATGCCCGTCGAGGCCGGCGTGCTGGCCGTCGATCCAGCCGCCGGTCGGGACGGCGACGCGGAGGTCCTCTGGCACCCGCGCTCGCTCGCGATCGAGGGTCCCGGCACCCGGATCACCGATCGGCCCGAGGGCGGCGCCTACGACGCCTCCGCGGCCCGCTTCGAGTACGTCGACCCCGAGTGGAAGGAACTCGCGCGGCTGGCGATAGCGGAGCGACTCTACGAGCGCGGCTGGCGCTCCTACGTCGACGCCATGCGGCCGGACTGCCGGCACTTCGGCCTGGCGCCCGCGACTGCGGACGGGGACGGACCGCTCCTCCCGACCTGCGCTGCGAAGGGCCGCTGTCCGTCGACCTGGGAGTGTGCGGGTCGCTGTAGCGAGTTCGAGCCCGAGCCACCGGCCTGGCGCTCGAAGGGGTGGCCGATCGAGGGGGGACCGGGGAAGGGTCTCCGTTCGGTGCTCGAGGAGCGGCGAGCCCGGCAGCGCCCGGAGTGACGGCGCGGACGGGCGCCTCGCTCGAGCCACCGGCTCGCGGGGCGGGCCGGACCCGGAACGCGGACTACTCCTCCTTGATCTCGATCGTCAGGTCCTCGCGCTCTACGGCCAGCCGGTAGGTCGGCACGGCGCGGTACTCGACCTCGACGGCCTCCTGCCGGCGGAGCCGCTGCAGCGCGTTCCGAACGTCGTCGACCTCCGGATCCCGATCGGTCTCGTCGCGCAGCGACTCGAGGACGGCAACGACGCTCAAGGAGTCTCCCCCCGGCCCGGGAAGCACCGCCAGCACGTCGGCCTGGAGCTGCGTCACGCGGACGGTCCCGACGCCGTTGCCGTCCTCGCCGGGCTCGACGCCGGGCTCCACGTCGACGAGGTCGGCAGCCTCCGACGTCGCACGGATCAGGCTGTTGTCGTCGCGATAGGTGTACTCCTCGAGCTCGTCGGTGAGGTAGCTGTGGACCTCGCTGCCGCTGTCGACGGCCCACCGCTCCTGGAGCTCACTGTTCTTGGTGGGCTGGAGCTCCACGACGTCCGCGAGGCGACTGCGGGCCTCCTCCGAGAGGGTCATTACACGCCTCTGGTCGGGGCCGGGTACTGTGCCCTTCGGTTCGAGCCGGTGAAACTGGGCCTGTAGTTTCGATCCGTGTCACGACTGCTCGACCCTTCCGAATTGCGTTCGGTATAACGCGGGGCCCCGAAAGCCCTCGGCCCGTTCAATCCGCCAGAGTCGGTGGATTTTCGGGCAGTCACCGCCGCCTCGTGGCCGCCAGCCGATTTCCCCAGGGGCGCAAGCCACCTCGCCAGGGGGTATCCCTGGTGGACTGAAAGGGCGAGGGCCGCTGGCGGGAGCTGCGCCGGCCCTATCCGAACGACGGGAGGGCGAGCGCAGCGAGCCCTCGCGGAGTGAGGATATCCGGCACAGCTCCCGCCAGCGGTCCGAGGGCTTTCGACGTCGTGCTCGCGGCGCTGGGACCGTCGAGAGAATGGATCGGGATCGCCACCAAGAACCAGTACGACGGCGCCTACAGTTCGCCGAGCTTCCGGAGGAGCTGCCCGCGTTGCTCCTCGTCGCTTTGAATCCCCTTCAGCTCGAGGACGTTGCGCTCGAGCTTGTCCATCGCGACGTGGAAGGCGTTGCGGGCGCCGTAGCCCTCGCCGCTGCCGGCGATCTGGCCCTTGTTCGTCCGGAGGCGGATCTGGCACTGGATCAGCGGCGTGCCACGGAGCTTCTCCTTGTGCTTGTGGAGGCGGACGTGGGCGTGTTGGACCTGCATCCGCTGGTACTTGTCCGCGACGTCCTCGATGGCCTCCCGGACGTCCTGTCGGGTGATGGTATCGAGCAGCTGGATGTTCGTGATCTGGACGTCCAGGTGTTGCTCCTCCGTGTAGGTCAGGGCGCGGAGGACGTCGGTCTTGGTGAGGATGCCCTGGACGATGCGGTCGTCGCCGGCGGGCGTGACGACGAGGCCGCCGATGTTCTCCTCGAGCATCGTCCCGACGGCGTCGCGGACGGAGGCGTCGAGCGTCGTCGTCTCGACGGGGTTCTGCATGACGTCGTACACGGGAATGTCGAGGATGCGGTCGGCGTCGCCCGCCCGATCGCCCTCGCCCATGACCTCCATGTTCCGCACCGCGATCTCGCCGATGTCGTGGGTGGTGACGATCCCGGAGAGGTAGCCGTTCTCGTTCAGGACGGGGAGCCGGGAGATGCCGTTCTCGCGCAGGCGGTTGATGACCTTGCCGATGCCGTCGTCCTCGCCGATGGAGACGACCTCGGCGGTGTAGATGTCCTCGACGTCGAGGGCGTCGAGGTTCTCGATGACGGCCTCGAGGATCGCGTCGGCGGTGACGACGCCCCAGAGTTCCTCGCCCTCGAACACCGGGGCGACCTTCGTGCCGCCCTCGACGAGCTTCCGGGCGACGGTCCGAAGGTCCTCGTCGCGGCGGATCTTCGGCGCCGGATCGTTCCGGCTCGGCTTGATCAGCGCGCCGACCTTCGCGTCGTCCTCGACGTGGGACTGGAGGAGCTCCCGCTCGCCGAGGACACCGGCATACTCACCCTCTCGGGTGACGATCATGCCCTTGGAGTTGTCCTCGTGGAGGCTGGCACGCGCCTTGCCGAGGCGGGTGTCCACGTCGGTTGCGACGTACTCCGTCGTCGCGATAGCAGAGACATCCATAGTGCTCACCTCCGAAGGTTGGCGAGCGACGACCTTCAACGTACCGACCCCACGTGGGCGTCTTCCGGCGGAGTGGCCCGCTCGGGTGTCCCTACCGGCTGGTCAGGATCGCGCACCGGCCGTCCTTCGCCCCCGCTCAGGCGACGCTGTTCCGATAGCGACCGGCCACCGTCTCGATCACGATTCCGATCCCCAGTCTGTAAATCGCTATCGAACGTGGCCGGCCGTGTCGGCAGCGGAGGGCGACGTCAACGACCCGAGCCCGTAGGGCACACCGAACCCACCAGCGTCTTGGCCCAGCGCCGCGAACCAGGACGCGTGAGCAGGTATCGCGCCGTCTGCTTCGACATGGACGGCGTCCTCGTCGACAGCGAGCCGCTGTGGCACCACGTCTGGGAGACGATCGTGTTCCCGGACGTCCAGGCGGGCGACCCGACGCTCGAGGAGGTGACCGGTCGGAGCTACACGGAGACGCTCCCGATGCTCGCCGAGCAGTACGGGCTCGAACACGACCCCGAGCACTACGCCGAACTCATCGAGGAGCGCGGCCCGGCCCTCTACGCCAGCGAGGCCGAGGCCGATCCCGCCGTCCACGAGCTCCTGGATACCGTTCGCGATCGAGGGTTCCTGGTCGGCATCGTCTCCTCCTCGGCGCCCGAGTGGATCGCGACCGTCGTGGACCGGTTCGATCTCGAACCTCTCGACGTGGTCCAGAGCGCCATGGACGCGCCGGGCGACGGGAAACCCTCACCTGACGTCTACGAGCACGCCGCGGACCTGCTGGGCGTCGATCCGTCGGAGTGCGTCGTCATCGAGGACTCGGAGAACGGCGTCCGGGCTGCGGCGGCAGCCGGCGCGACCGTGATTCGCTTCGCCCTCGGCGAGCAGGCAGCGCCGATGCCCGAGGCGGATGCCGTCGCGGCCGATCCCGAGGACCTCGAGCGGATACTGCTGGGACTGCTCGACACCGCGGACTGATTCCGGGCGACAATCCCCGGAACGTCGCCAGAATCCGATGGCTCCCGGGACAGCGTCGACGATCCTCAGTCGTCACTGGGCGCGGCGTCCGGCCGGAACTCCCTGCTGATCGCCTTCCACTCGCCGGTCGAGAAGCGGTGGTAGTTCACGGCCGCCGGGACGGCGGTCTCCGCGAGGATCGAGGCGTAGATCGCCCACAGCGCCAGTGGCGTCCACGCGCCGACGGCCGCCAGCGGGATCGCGAAGCCATAGAGGCCGAGCAGGTTCGCGTAAAACGGCCAGCGCGTGTCGCCACTCGCCCGAAGTGGTCCCGTCGCGGCGCCGCTGACGCCCCAGAAGATCACGGACAGTGACGCCACCCGCACGAAGGTCGTCGCCTGCGGGAGCGTGGCGGGATCGTTCACGAAGCCCATGGCGATCGGGCGGGCGAACACGACGGCGAGGACCGCGCCGATCGCGTAGGTCGCGACCGCGAAGCGCAGGATGTCCCGCCCGAAGAGCCCCGCCTCGCCCTCGTCTCCGGCACCGAGTTCCTGGCCGACGAGGCTCGAGGACGCCAGGCTAAAGCCCCAGCCGGGCGTGTTCAGCAGGTTCCGCACCTGGCGGCCGATGACGTAGGCGGCGACGGTCACCTCGCCGAACTGCCCGACCAGGAACAGCAGCGGGAAGCGGGCCACGTTGTGGCTCGTGTTCGAGACGACCAGCGGGCTCGCGATGCGGACCAGATCCCGGGCGATCCCGCGATCGAAGATCGGTGCGCTCCGGAGCGAGACGGTTACCGGGAACTCGCCGATCCACGGCAGGCCGCCCAGGAGCATCCCCGCGGCGAACGTCGCCGCGACGAGGGCGTTCGCGAGGACCGTCCCGACCGCCGCGCCGGTGACGCCCATCCCCAGCGCGAAGATGAACGTCGCGTTCAGGCCGATGTTGACGATCGCGCCGCCGCCCCGGATCAACATCGGCGTCCAGGCGTCGTCCGCCCCGACGAGCGCCCGCGAGCCGATGAGGTTGAGTCCCGCAAGCGGGACGCCGAGCGAGAGCACGCGGAGGTAGGTCGCGCCGTAGTCCGTGGCCGCCGGCCCAGCCCCGCTGCCGACGAGCCCGATCAGCGTCTCAGGGATCGCCGCAAAGAGGACGGCGATCGGGATGGTGATGGCGAGTGCTGCGATCGACGAGCAGGTCACGACGGTGCTGAGCTCCCCGTAGGCCTCGGCACCGTAGCGCTGAGAGACCAGCGAGATCGTTCCCCCGGCGACGCCACCGCCCAGCGCGAACGCCAGCCCCCAGAACGCCCCGCCGAACCCGACGCCCGCGATCGCCGCCGGCCCGATCGCGATGCCCACCATCGCCACGTCGGCGACGGACTTGGACATCCGCGCGATCCCCGTGAGCACGCGGGGCCAGGCGAGCTCCGTCGTCCGCTCGATGCGCTCCCGGTCGACGAGCTCGACCCTCGCGAGCCAGCTGCCGACCACGAGCAACACCCAGCGGAGGGGATTGGGGACCGCCACGCTCGGCGCTACCGGACTCGGGTACTAATGGATTCGCTCCCCGGAACGTGCGGAGGGTGATCCCCCATTGAGCCACCGCCGTACCGCCGCCGAGACCTCGGCAACAGCGGAGCGGATCCGTCCGATTAGCTTCCCCGCACTCCCGCTCGTGCACGCGGGACTCCCGTAGTCGTCACCTTCTTGGTCCGCGGTCTCGCACGTTCTCCCACTACGATGCCCTCTGCCGTCGGGTTCCTCGAGACGTTGTCGTCGTTCTCGGACCCGCTGATCTGGCTGTCGATCGCGGCGTTCCTCGGCGGCGCGATCCTCGAGGTTACGGACCGCCGACAGCTGGCGGTGCCGACGGCGGCTGCCGGCTGGGTGCTCTTTGGCGTCTTCTGGCTCTCGATGTTCCACTACTTCTACGTGGAGTTCGGGAGCCCACTCGAGGGCGTGTTGAGTCTCGCGGCGCTTCCGCTCTCGTGGTACGCGGCCTACTTGCTCCTCACCGGGCGCGAATCGCTGCTCGTCGTCTCGCGAGCGATCGCGGCGATGGGCGTGATCTACCTCCCCTTCACGATGATCCCGGTGGTCAGGACGTTCCTGATCGAGTCCGTCGCGGCCCAGTCGGCGTGGGTCATGGAACTGCTGGGCTACGACGTGCACCTCGTGGAGGCGCCCAACGGCTACCAGAGCGAGTTCGCGTTCGCGGGCACCGAGGAGGGGACGTACTCGACGTACATCATCATGGCCTGCACCGGGATCGGCTCGATCTCGATCTTCGGCGGCCTCGCGGCTGCCGTGCGGGCACCGCTGCGGCGGAAACTCCTGGCCTTCCTCGCCGCGACGGGGATCATCCACGTGCTGAACATCGGCCGCAACGCGTTCGTCGGCCTCGCGGCGCCCTTCGGCTGGTTCGACGGTGCGGGCTTCGAGTGGCTCGCGACGACCCTCGCCGGCGGCGGGGTGAACACCTCCTTCTTCGTCGCCCACCACCTCATCTCCCAGTCGCTGTCGGTGGTGGCGCTGATCGGGATCACGCTCGTCGTCGTCCGGATCCTTCCCGAGGTCACGGAGCCACTCGAGGAGGTGCTGTTCGTGCTCACCAAGACGGAGTACGACCTCGCCGCGGCGATCGGCCACGAACCCCAGTCGGGAGCCGGCCAGGACTCCGCCGCTGCCGACGGGCTGGCACCCGACGGTGGCGCCACGGCCCAGGACGGCCATGGGGACGAGGTTGAGGCGACCGGCGAAGGGGCGGTCGCTTCCGATCGAGACGACGGCCGGGCCTGAACCCGATGGCTGCGAACGCCGAACTGGCCGACCGTAGCGCCTACCTGCCGGACGCCGACGCGCTGGTCTGTGCGGACCTCCACCTCGGGCGGGACGCCGAGTCCAACGTCGAGCTCCCGATGGCGGAGGCCGAGCGGGTCCCGAGCCGGATCGAGGCCCTGCTCGATCGGTTCGAGCCCGCGGAGCTCGTGCTGGCCGGCGACACGCTCCACTCCTTCGACGAACTGCCATCGTCGGTGGCGACGTCGCTCTCGGCCATCGAGGACGCCGCGGCCGCGGCGGCGGCCGACCTGGTCTACGTGGCGGGGAACCACGACGTCTTGCTCCCCGAGGTCACGGAGCTGGCGGTCGTCGACCACCACCGTCTGGCGGACGGGACCGTGGTCGTTCACGGGGACGAGTTGCCCGCTGCCGGGGCCGAGCGATACCTGCTCGGCCACGAGCACCCTGCGATCGTCATCGAGGGCCAGCGACACCCCTGCTACCTCGAGGGGCCGGCCGCAGACCGGGACGCGTCGGTGCTCGTCTTACCCGCGTTCAACCGCCTCACCCGGGGCACGGTGGTCAACGGCAGCCGAGGTGCTGATCTCGCGACGCCGCTGGTCGACGACGTCGAGCGATACCGACCTGCGGTCCTCGACGAGACTGCCGACGAGGCGCTGTGGTTTCCACCGCTGGGACAGCTGCGGCCACACCTCTGAGGGGTCTCCGGTGGACCGAGGGCGGGCTTCACGGCCGGGATCGCCCTGTAGCGGTGCCGTCGACTGCCCTTCGACCGCCGTGAGGCTGCGAGTCGAAACCGCCCGATGGCGAACCGAACGCCGTCACTCTGGCTGCAGCGTCTCCCGGGAGCGCAAGGGGTTTACCGACGGGCGGGGAGACACCAACCATGAAGGAGTACAAGATGCGCCGCGGGGAGTATCTCGAGGAGCGGATCCCCGACCTCGAGGGGACGATCGAGGAGTACTTCGGCCCGATCTCGGCAACCGAGGCGTACGAGGGCAGCGACCTCCACGTCGTCGAGGAGCCCGAGAACCCGGTGTTCGAGCGGATCGTCGCCGGCGCCGTCGAGTACGGATCGAAGAAGGACACGATCGCCGTGGAGTTCCACGAGCGCGACGTCGCCGACCTGGGCCCCGAGGAGCTGGAGGCCGCCGAGGAGGCCGTCTCGCTGAAGAACGAGTTCCTGCTCGAGGCGACCGGCCGCGACGCGAAGTCCCGCCGGGAGTCCCTCAAGCGACAGGTCGAGGACGACCCCGACCACGACTTCGACTGACCGCGGTCGCCTTCCTCGACGCCTGCGCTTCGCACGATCTCTTCCGCCGCCAGCCTACCGATTCACGCCTCCCCGGCCGATCCCGAGTCGTTCGTTCGCGTGATTCCATCCAGCGGTCCGCAGCGCCCCACGACGTGATCGTGTCCGCTCGTGCCGACAGCTCCGTGCCTTCGGGCGAATCGAGTTCTGAACCGCTGACAGGAGAGTGGCCAATGTGCGGATTCAGTGCACCCGCCACCCGCCCCAGCGCTTACGCCCACTGCGGCCGTAGCTCCGGGCGTGTGCACGATCGCCCTCGCGTGGCGGGCCCTCCCCGACGCGCCCATCGCCGTGGCCGCCAACCGCGACGAGGCGCTGGACCGGGAATCCCGCCCGCCCCGGGTTCTGGAGGAGGATCCGGTGGTCGTCGGCCCCCAGGACGCCGAGGCCGGCGGGACCTGGATCGGGGGCTCCGAGCGCGGCCTCGTGGTCGCGATTACCAACCGGTGGACCGCCGAGGGCGCGCCCGACCTCCCGGCGGGCCGCTCCCGCGGCCTGCTCGTCCGCGACGTCCTGACGGCGACGGACACCGCGGACGCCGTGGCGGCCGTGCGGACCGCCGTCGATCGCGAGGACTACGCGGGGTTCAACCTCCTCGTGGCGGACGACACCCGCGCCACCTACCTCGAGTGGGACGGCGACCTGCGCACCCGGGAGCTCGATCCGGGCGTCCACGTGATCGTCAACCCCGGCATCAACGAGGACGACGAGCGCGCCGAGCGACTCCGGGCAGCCCTCTCGATCGACGCACCGGTGGGCACCGGGGATCCGACCAGCGCGCCGGACGCCTGGGACTGGCTGGCGACGGCCGCCGAGCACCTCCGGGACCACCGCTACGGCGTCTGCATCCACCGCGAGGAGTTCGGCACCCGGTCGTCCTCGCTGCTCAGCGTCGGCATCGACGGCCGCATCGACTACCGGTTCGCCGACGGCCCTCCCTGTCGCAGCGCCTACGAGCCCGTGGCGGTCCCGCAGGGTTCCCAGAGGAGAGAGGTTAAGTGAGTTCGCGGGGGTTGTTCGATACATGATGTCCAGCGACCGCGAGGCGCGGAGGTGCTCGCCGTGAGCGCCACGACCGCCGAGGCGGAGCTGTCGGAGGACGAGCGCCGCGGCCTCGAGCTCGTCCGCGAGACCGGCGGCATCCACCAGAGCGAGTTCTGGAAGGAGCTCGACGTCTCCTCGCGCAAGGGGAGTCGCATCGTCGAGTCGCTGGCCGAGCAGGAGCTCGTCGAGCGCGAGGAGGCCGTCTACCAGGGCCACAACACCTACTTCATCTCGCCGGTCGCCGCGGACCTCGATTTCTCCCTCCTGATGGCGGGGGACATGCTCTCGCCGTTCATCGGCGAGGAGGAGGTCGACCCACAGAGCGACGCCTTCTCGCAGTGGATCATGAACCTCGCCTACGAGGAGTAAGCCCCACCTTTTTCGCGGTCGGGTTCGCGAGAGCGGACCCACGAGTCCGCTCTCGCGAACCGCTCCCGCGAAAAATCTGGACCAAAAAGCCGCGGGCGGTCGCTCGCGCTGCCGCGGCTCGCGACCGGCCCGCGGTGAACGTGCCCGATCCGACTGCCGACCGCCCCGCTACTGCTGCCTCACCCTCGCCAGCCGGCTCGCGCGTTCCCTCCGGTCACTCGCGAGCCCCTCGCGCGCGACCGCCGCGCGCCGGAGCGGAATGGTCGGTATTGCTCAGCCCGCGACGGTGCGCCCCCTCACTCCTCGAAGTCCGGCAGGTCCTCCGGCGCCTCGTAGTCGGCCTCCCAGTCGATGTACTCCGCCTTGAGCACGTCACAGACCGTCTGGCCGAGATCCGTCAGCTCGGCGTTGATCGTCGAGGCTCGCTCCCAGCTGTCGAGTTCCGGATGGAGGTCTCGCTCCTTCCAGTCCTCGGGCACGCCGGGGGCGTGGTAGCCGACGCGGTCGGCGAAGGCGTCCCAGAAGAAGTCGAACTCCTCGAAGAGCCCCAGGTCCTGGACGATCCCGAAGGTTCGCTCGTCCATGTCGGTGTCCTCGCGCCACGTCGCGAACGCGTCCTCCCAGGCGCCGTCCTCGAGGAAGTCCCCGAGTTCGTCCCGGCGGTAGTCGGTGTCCGAGACGAGCTCCACGTCGTCGTAGTCCTCGGGCGACGTCGCCTCGAGTTCGGGGGGCTCCGGCATCGGGACGTCCAGTGTCATGGACACGGATAGGTCCGGTCGGTGGATAAGGGTTTGCTGGGCCTCGGCGTGGACGGTCGGCGGAACCAGGTACCACCGACGGCCCCGGCACGCATAAGGCCCGTCCCGCCGAACTCGGGTGCATGAGAGCTCGCTCGGCGGTGGTGGCCGCAGGCGCCGGAGTCGCCGCGATCGGGAACCGGGTGCTCGCCCGCGCCGGCGGGGACCTCGCCCCCGGCGTCGAGGGGGAGCAGGAGACCTACCGCTGGCGCGGGATGGACGTCGCCTACACCGCGCTCGGCGACCCCGAGGACCCGCCGCTGGTGTTGCTCCACGACGTCGGTATCGTCGGGACCAGCCGAGAGTTCGCCGAGGTGGCCGGCGATCTCGCCGAAGACCACCGCGTCTACGCGCCGGACCTGCCCGGGTACGGTCGCTCGGACCGACCGCCGCTGACGTACTCCGCGAGCATCTACGAGGCGTTCGTCGAGGACTTCGTCGACGAGACGAGTGGCGAAGAGGATCCGGCCGTCGTGGCGTCGGGCATGACAGGCGCCTACGCTGCGCTCGCGGCGCCGGTGGTCGACGTCGAGCGCCTGGTGTTGATCGCGCCGACTGCTGTGACTCGCTCGAGGTCGGTCAGCCGCCGAACCTTCCTCCGGGCGCCACTCGCCGGCACCGCCGTGTACAACGGAATGACGAGCAAGGCGGCGCTCGAAAGCGGTGCCGTCGGCGGCGGCTTCTACGGGGCGCCGCCCGATGAGTACGTCGAGTACTGCTGGACGACGGCCCACCAGGAGGGCGCACGATACGCTCCGGCGTCGTATCTGGGCGGGCACCTGGACCCGGCGATGGACGTCGAGACCGCCCTCGCGGACGTCGAGGCGGACACGACGCTGGTCTGGGGTCGGGAGGCGACCGAGCCGTCCCTGGCAGACGGCCGAGCACTCGCGGAGGCGACGGACTCCCGGCTGGTGGTCGTCGATTACGCACGGACGCTCCCACACGTCGAACACCCAGCGGAGACGCTGGCGGCGTTCGAGGCCGGGCTCCAGCCCGCGTAGCAGCTCCTGGACCGTCGAGGCGGCCCTTCGATCGCCAAAGTAGCGACGGATCACTCGCTCGGCGACGCTACCCTGTTCAGAGGAAGCAGCCCTTCGGCCGGGCGTAGCTCCCTGCCTCCGGTACCCCGGTCAGGCCGGATGGAAGACGACGAGCGGCTCCCCGGTGGTCTCTCGCTCCCCGACGTCGACCCGCACGTCGTCACCGATCTGTGTGCCGTCGCCGCGAAGCTGCCCAGTGAGGCGGACCTCCCCGAACGACGCGATCGCGACGCGGTAGGGCGCGTCGTCCTCGAAGCTGGGGATCGGCACCTGCGTCTCCGTGAGGGTCTCGACGGTGCCAGTCTCGGGGAGCGACGCCTCGACGAGTTCGCCGCTGCCACAGTGGGGACACCGCGTCCGCGGCGGAAGCGAGCCGTGCTCCTGCGGGCACCGGAGGTAGTAGCCTTCGCCCTCGTCGACGGCGGCGAGCCACTCGTCGTACCCCTCGTCGCCGGCGGCCTCGGGGTCGCCACCGTCGGTCCGGATCGGGCGGCCGTTCTCGGTCGGCGTGCGGTCTCGTCGGGTCATTCGACCACCTCCACGACGTGGACGAACGCACTCGCGACGGTGCCACCCGCGTTGTGTGCGAGGCCGACCTCGGCGTCGGCCACGGCGTCGCTGTTGACGTGGTCGCCACGGAGGAGCTGCGTGAGTTCGGCGATCTGGGCGGCGCCCGTCGCGCCGACTGGGTGGCCCTTGGCCTTCAGGCCCCCTGAGAGGTTCACCGGCAGGTCGCCATCGTGGGTCGTCTCGCCACGCCGGGCCGCACCAATGCCCTCCCCGGGCTCGTAGAAGCCAAGCGATTCCAGTGCGAGCACCTCCGCGATGGTGAAGCAGTCGTGGACCTCCGCGACGCCGACGTCCTCGGGGCCGACGCCGGCGTCGTCGTAGGCCTCGGCTGCGGCCTCGTCGGCTGCCGGCGATCGGGAAAGGTGCTCGCGGTCGTGGAGCGCGAGGTTGTCCCCGCCCTGGCCGGTGCCGGTGACTGCAACCGGCGCGTCGAGCCCGTGCTCGGCGGCGTACTCGTCGCTGGCGAGCACGAGCGCGCTCGCCCCGTCGCTGATCGGACAGGAGTCATACAGGCCCAGCGGCGCAGAGACCATCGGCGCCTCGAGCACGTCGTCGACGTCGATACGTTGCTGGTACTGGGCGTACTCGTTCTCGAGGGCGTGTTCGTGGTTCTTCACTGCCACGTGGGCCAGATCCTCGCGGTCGCCGCCGAAGGTCTCGAAGTAGGCGTTCGCCATGAGCGCGTAGGCGCCGGGGAACGTGACGCCGGCGCGGACCTCCCAGAGGTCGTCCGCGGCGATCGCCAGCGCCTCCGTCGCGCCGCCGGTCCCGAGGTTCGTCATCCGCTCGGCGCCGCCCACGAGCAGGAGGTCCGCCTCGCCGTTCCGAAGATCCCGGACGGCGTGGCGGACCGCGGCACCACTGGAGGCACACGCGGTCTCGAAGCGGGTCGCGGGGGCACGGACTCCCGCGGCCTCGGCCATCAGCGGGCCCTGGTGGCCCTGGTGCTCGGCGAGTTCGCCCATGAAGTTGCCGTAGTACAACGCCTCGACGTCTGCCCGGGGAACTCCGGCGTCGGCGAACGCCTCGTCGCTGGCCTCGGCGAACATGTCGCGGCCGGTCCGCTCTGGACTCGTTCCAAAGGGGATCAGGCCCACGCCGGCGATGCGTACCATGCGCCGGGATAGCGGATGCCCCGGGTAAAGGCTGCCGGGCTTATTTGTCTGATATGTCGACGTGAATCGACAGCTTGCGACGGGATGGTACCAGGTGGTAACGGATGGGCAGCCCCGCCGATCCCCTCGGAGGGAGGTGATCGGATCAAGCGTCGGATGAGGTAGTCCGGATCAGGATCGCGTCAGGAGGCTCTCGCCGGTCATGATCGGGGGCTGGTCGACGCCGATGAGCGAGAGGATCGTCGGGGTGATGTCCGCCAGGCGGCCGCCGTCGCGGACCCGGAATCCACCGGTCCGGTCGACGGGCCCGTCGCCGACGTCCGCCTCCGGATCACCGCCAGTCGGGGCGAGCGAGACGAACGGGACCGGGTTCGTGGTGTGGGCGGTGTGGGGGTCGTCGGGGGTGCCCATGTCGTCGGCGTTGCCGTGGTCGGCCGTGATCAGGACGTGCGCGCCGTGCTCCTCCAGGGTCGCCAGGAGGCGGCCCAGCTGTGTGTCGACGGTCTCGACTGCGGTGATCGCGGCCTCGTAATCGCCCGTGTGCCCGACCATGTCGGGGTTCGCGTAGTTGAGGACGAGGACGTCGGGATCCTCGGCCTCGATGATGCCGATGGCCTCGTCTGTGACGCCCTCGGCGCTCATCTCCGGCTGGAGGTCGTAGGTCGGCACGTCCGGCGACTCGACGATCTCCCGGATCTCGCCGTCGTACTCGATCTCCCGGCCGCCGTTGAGGAAGTACGTCACGTGGGGGTACTTCTCGGACTCCGCGAGCCGGAGCTGGGTGAGGTCGTGCCGGTCGAGGGTGCTGCCGAGGGTCTCCTCGGGCTCGTCAGGCGGGAAGGCAACGGGGAAGTCGAAGGTCTCGTCGTACTCCGTGAGCGTGGTCATCTGGATCTCCGGTGGATCCGTGTCGAATGACCACGCCGGCTCGGTGTCCGTCAGCATTCGCACGAGCTGGCGGGCCCGGTCCGGCCGGAAGTTGAAGAAGACCACCGCATCGCCGTCCGCCAGGGCGGGTTGGCCCTCCACCAGCGTGGGCTCCATGAACTCGTCCGTCTCGCCGCGCTCGTAGGCCTGCCGGACGGCCTCGACGCCCGAGGGTGCCGCGTACTCCGCATCGCGGTCGACGATCGCCTCGTAGGCCTTTCGCGTCCGCTCCCAGTTCTGGTCGCGGTCCATCGCCCAGTACCGGCCCGCGACCGTCGCGACGTCGCCGGTCCCCGCGGCATCGATCTCGCCCTCGAGCGTCTCCAGGTAGCCCTCGCCGGCGGTCGGGTCGGTGTCGCGCCCGTCGGTGAACGCGTGAGTCACCGCGTCGGCGCCGCGCTCGGCAGCGAGGTCGATCAGCGCGTAGAGGTGCTCCTGTGAGGAGTGGACGCCACCGTCGCTGACCAGTCCCATGAAGTGGACGCGACCACTGCGCTCGCGGGCACCGTCGATCGCCTCGAGCAGCGCCTCGTTGTCGTCGAGTTCGTCTGCGGCGATCGCGTCGTTGATCTTGGTGAAGGGCTGTTTTACCACCCGCCCCGCGCCGATGTTGAGGTGGCCCACCTCGCTGTTACCCATCTGTCCCTCGGGGAGGCCGACGTCCCGCCCAGAGACGTTCAGCGTGCCGTAGGCACCCTCCGCGGACACCCGGTCGAACACCGGCGTGTCCGCGGCCTCGACCGCGTCGCGCCTGTCGTGGTCGGCGAGTCCCCAGCCGTCGAGAATGACGAGCGCCGCCTGCATGTACGTCGACCTTCGGCGCCCGGGGTAAGGACTCTTCGCATACGAGTCGGCACCGGGGGCGCAGTTGATCAGTACCTGCCACTTCGCACCGTCCCTCGCCGACCCACAGATCGCCGAGCCCAATCGACTGACCCAAATGGGTCCCGGCCCGATCGTCGACCATGTCCTACTGGCTCCGTGACCACACCGCCGACGTCGCCGTCGAGGCCGAGTCCGACTCCCTCGGCGGGGTCTTCGCGGCGGTCGCGGACGGGCTCGCGGCGACGATGTGCGAGGAGATCCCAGCGGCGGGCGAGCGCTTCTCCCTCTCCGTCGAGGCCGAGGGCCGCGACGCTCTCCTCTTCGACTACCTCGACCAGCTGATCTACGAGCGCGACGTCCGCTCGGTCCTCCCCGTCGACCACGAGGCGGCGGTCTCCCGGATGGGCGATCGGTGGACCGTGGACGCCAGCGCACGGGGCGTCCCCCTGGAGGCCGTCGACGCCCGGGAGATCAAGGCCGTCACGTACTCCGAGTTCGAGCTGGAGCGGACCGACGGCGGCTGGCGCGCCTACGTCGTCTTCGACGTCTAGCCCGGCGCGAAGGGTAAGGCCCTTATTCGGTTGCTGGATAGGTCAGTGTGCGCGCCGACGGCCAGCGACCCGAACTCGCTGTCTGCGAGTGGGTCGGTGGGCGAGTGGTGGCGGATGTCCACCGCGGTGAGAACGCAGTGAACGAGCGCCGATGTCCTGCCGCGCGGAGCGAGGCAGGGCTCGGAGCCCGAGCGCCTGTGGATCCCGACGGAGTCGCGATCCACGGGGCGCGAGGACCGCAGGGACGAAGCGCGCCGATGGTCTAGTGGTAGGACCTGAGCCTTCCAAGCTCATGGCCCGGGTTCAAATCCCGGTCGGCGCACTGTTTTTACCCGTAACTCTAAGAGCGTCGCCTGTGATGGCGTCACATGGGCAAGACGGACACCATCAAAGACCGCCGTGTCGACGTCTATCTCGACACGATGGAGCGGAAGGAACGCTGGTCGCGGATCGCTGACGAAGAGAACGAGTCGCTCTCGAAGTTCGTGCAGCAGTGCGTCGAGTACGCACTCGAAAAGGGCGGCCCGGACTTTACGGAGCTCGCAGAGGAGAGCAAGGAGATTCAGGAGCTCAAGGAGGAGGTCAACGAGCTCCAGCGGGACGTCGAGCAGAAGGAGATCGTCATCGAGAAGCAGAAGACGGAACTCAAGAAACTCCGATCCAAGCCGTTTCTGGAGGATTCCTCCGAGGGCACACGCAAGTACGACGAGGAGATCATCGAGGAGCTCAAGAGCGCCGACCGGATTCCCGCCGACGAACTCATCCGACGCCTGGATGTCGATCCCGGTGACGCCGAACTCGTCGAGGGCATCAACACGCAACTTCAGCAACTCGAGGACTACGGTCTAGTCCGGAGCACGCCCCAGGGGTGGGTCTGGGAAGGATGAGCGAAGCCACACCGTCGGATGACGTCTCGATCCAGGACGAGGAACTTCTCCAAGAGTACCTCATCGACGCCGAGGTACAGGGCCTCACCGAGAAGACACTCACGACCTACCGGTCGGACCTAGAGCACTTCCTGGACTGGCTCGGCTGCGGGCTACGAGATGTCGGACGGCACGAACTGCGGGGCTTCCTTTCGCATCTTCGCAACGAGCGGACGGCCCGGGACGGATCGACTGGGCTCGCCCAGAGCACGCTCAACACCTACTTCTCGGCGATCAATTCCTGTTACAAGTACCTCGAATGGGAGGGGTACATCGAGGAGAATCCGGTGCCGGCGTTTCGGGACCGGTACATGGAGAAGGGCCGTGCGTCGTCGCAATCGGAGCGCCAGTTGATCAGCGTCGAGGAGATGTCCGGAATGATCAAAACGACGCTCGAACCGCGTGATCGAGCGGTGCTGCTAGTGTTGGCCAAGACCGGAATCCGGCGGAACGAGCTGGTGTCGATCGATCTCGAAGACATCGACTGGGACGAGCAATCCATCACGCTGGAGCCCAAGCCGAAGCGAACCAACACGGTCGTCTTCTTCGACCGCGAGTGTGCGGCGGCGCTCCGCCGATGGGTAGACACCCGTTCGAACGACGAAAACGTCGATACGGACGCTCTATTTACGAACCAGCACGGTACGCGGCTCCAGCGCAACAGCATCTACCGGATCGTCACGAAGCGCGCGGAGAACGTCGGGCTCCACGATCCGGACTCGAATGATCCCCAGGACAGATTCACGCCCCACTGCTGTCGTCACTGGTTCACAACGCACCTCCGGAAGTCAGGGATGAAGCGGGAGTTCATCAAGGAGCTCCGTGGGGATACTCGGGGTGATGCGATCGACATCTACGACCATATCGATCGTGACGAGCTGAGGCAGGCATACCTCGCGCACATTCCGAGTCTTGGGTTGTAGCAGTTTTTCAGGTCGCTACCCCCGCGTCAGACGAAGACGGGGGAAACACCGCCACCGGACTATCTCTTCGAAGTTTGCCGTGCCAACAATCATTGGGATCGAGTGAGAGCCTCGAACGGATATGGACGAAGCGACCGCCCGATCATTACTCTCCCAGATCGACGAACCCGCTCATCCCGAGCTAAGGGAGTTGCAACAGACCGCGACCGAACGGGTGGAATCGGTCCTGGCTGAGGCTGGGATGCCTCGCAAAGAGGAGGTATCCCGACGACTCTCCTATACGTTCTACTACGATTGGGAAACCGACGATCCCGACTACGTTCTCCTCGTACAGGATCCCGGAAATCTTCAGAAGCGACATCTCACGGAACTGCGTCCGCAGAACCCTCTTGCCGGAGATTGTACAGTCCGAGAACAAATCGCCGTCTACCGTGCATTCGGACAGAGCTGGTTGACCGGTCGCAACGCCGATTTCACCGAACGATTCCTCGAGACGCTCTCGGACCACGGGCTTATTTCGCTCCCCGATGGCTGGGAGCGGTACGTAACCTCCGGAGATTTGTACCGAGATTTCTATCTTGGTGATGTCGTGAAGTACCGCGTTGATGGCTTCGGCAGTCGAGCCGAGCGGACTTCGTACGATGCATTCCTGGCCAGGGAATTACGCGAGCTGGACCCGGAGCTGATCATCACCTTCGGCGGTAACGCGTGGCCGGCGCTCAGGAAGGAGGTCTATCCTCGGCCGGTGATGGAGACGACGGCTGATCCCGGGAGCATAATGGATATCCACGGTGTCCTTCACCATATCGAGGAGCCAGTTGAAACCTATGTGCTGCCACTTGCGCACATGAGTGGCCAGGTCTGGTGGCGGTTTCCGCCTGATGAGTATATTTCGAGGCTCAATCATGCCCTCGAAGCATGGAAGCACCAGAGCAGTTGATACCCCAATAATCCTATACTAATTCCGTGAGAGATACAGAGAGTCTTTGGATCGGAGGGGGATTCTATGCACACGAAGATGCGGCATCTTCAGAAGAAGGGGTGTGAACTTGACGGAGATTTTATCCCGAGGATGTCCGAAAATGCATAATAATGCCGTGGAACGCTCTCGCAGACAGAATTCTCGCTGGCAGTAAGCGGAAGAAGGAGTTAGAGGTTGAGAACCAGTCCGAGTATGACCAGTGGGTCTCCGAACTCTACTCTGAGATAGAGGTGTTCGTGAAGCGGGTAAACAACCTGAACCTGAGCGAGGCAGAAGGCCGTGACCGGTTCTACAATTTTGCTGGAAGGCTTTCTGACCGTCTCTTAGAGTTGCCGGAACGTAGTGAGTCGTCAGCTGCTCCTGCCGAGGCTTTGATCCAGTTGGAGGAGTTGGTCGAGAAGATCAACAAATCGTCTTCAAAGATCCATGTCTCGGTTGCGTATATCGGAGAGGACCCGTTTGAGAAGGCGAGACGGGAGAAGAAGAGGAAGGAGCGTGAACGGAAGAAGACCGAGAAGGCGCGTGAGAAACGGGATGCGATTGCGGACAAAATTCAACAACTTACTGCAGCCATTGAGGAAGATACGTGAGCTCACGTCCGGTGATCCGGAGATAGATTTCTACGAATACGATGATGAGGCCGAGTAGCCAAGAGAGGAAAACGTTGACTTCGGTGTGCGAAATTATCCATGCCCAGTTCGGTACTGTGGCCGCTGTGTTTGTGGCGAATAGTAGGTAGGCGAAGATCGGGACAACAACGGAGAAGATGATGGTGGCGACGTTCGCTCTAAGTACAGGGATTAGGTCTTCGGCGTTTAGCCCGGATTTCTCATCTTCTAAACGGTTCTTCCGTCTCTGTAGTGTCTCGATCTGATTTTCGGAGTGAGCGAGATCCTTACGTGCTTCTTGCAGTCGGGCTTTTTCCTGGATTCCCAGTCCGGGTGTGATGTCCGGAGTATCAAACACGTTGTTCAATCCGAAGGAAGATCTGGATTCTCTGATTTGTTCTATACTTGACTGAACTCTATCCATTTGGCTTCCGTCTCTGAACTTGTTGTACTGCTGTTCAAGGGCTCCTCTGGTCTCATCCCTGAGACTGTCAAGGCCGTATTCTTCTTTGAAGTCCTCGATGAACTCGTCCAGTTCGACAGGCTCAGGTTCATCATCCACTCCCTCTGCACGGACCTCGATATCGCCCGGACTTGATGAAGAGTCTTCATCTCCGTCATCTTCTTTGTCCATAGCCTCCTCAATAGCCTCTTCCAGAGCATCGCTATCTGATCCAGCGACTCTGGATCGACGGCCAGTGATATCGTAGGCCTCCGCGAACGAAGAAGTGATCTCTCCCAACACTGCCTGTTCGACCTGGTCGTAATGCTCTTCCAGTAGTTGGCGGTGATAGTTCTCGTCGCTTTCCTCTATTTCCTCCGGCAAGTCGAAGTTGTGGTAGTCACTCAGATGGCGGTAGAGGATGTCTATATCCAGTTTTTCTATGGGCTGGGTGATTTGAGAAGGCACCTGGTTTTCGATGAACTCTGAGACTCTTTCTTCGGCGTTTTGTTTGAACCGTTTTTCTCTTTTCCCGGTCAGTTCGTCTATCGTCTCTTCGTGGTTGTCGCGCTGCTTCTTGAACTTCTTCAGCTCTTCCTTTACCCGTTCGAGTTCTGTCTCTGTTTGTCTACGCTGTGATTTGATTTCGACGTAGTTGTTGACGAGGAGTGCTGTGAGTATGGCGACGAAGACGCTCGCGGAGGCGGCAAGTGAGCCGTAGAATGGTCCACTCATCAGATACTTCACGGGTTTGCACCAACTTGATATTTAGCTTCCCTGTCTACGAAGCATTATTCGACGCTTCTCATGACATCGCTTTCATGCTATTTGGAACAGGATTCTCTGCTCACTACCCAGTCTTCATTGACCGGTCATCACCGTCCTTCGATTCCTATCCGTGTATGCAAGATATGCGCCCTATGCTCAGGGCGGATAGAACTAGTTCTTTGTCCGCTGTCAGCAACCGCGTGGAGGATGGAGAGAATGGATCTCTCACAGCGGTATCGAGAGTTGAACTGCTTAGCCAAAATCCCCTAAACCACTCTGTTCCGTCGAATCATCTCGCTCATCGTCTTCGTCATACTCTTCCATCCGAGCCTCTTCCTCCTGAGTTACGCTCTCAGAATACCGTCGAATGAAAATGTTAGCCAACTCTCGGGTTTGATCAAGTTCCTGCGAACCCTCCTGAATATTCTCCTCACCAACGTCTTGCACGAATCCCATGAACCGTATGGTGTACCCGCTCCCATCTTCTTCAGCAAGGTCAGCGCCACAGAGGAAGTCCAAAGCACGGCGGACCCACACCTGCTTCACCGTGCCATTATGCATGTAATTGTTTACCCGCTGGGTCAAACCTCCAACAGAGACCTCAACCGGGATCCTCTTCTGCCCGTTGGTCGCCTGCCAAATCTCGTACTGATCTTCGTTCAGGTACTCTGGGAAGATCTTATGCCAAAGGAAGGTCGCAAGGTACGGCCCCGGCGGAGCATCGTTGCAAATTGGCTTCCTAACCTTGAATGAGCTGAAATGCTTCGGATACACGCTCAGAGTCTGATACTCTCCCTCTTCACCGAGAATATAGCTCAATGAGTCCTCCACATCGAGATTATCATCTTGGAACTCAAACTCCAATTGCGTCACCCGCTGGAACTCGTACCGCGACATCAACGCATCCTGATTGAAATGGTATCGAATCAGAACAGGGTTAGCAGTGAAATCGAACTCGTCCTCTTCGGTAATAATCCGTTTAAGCCGTGTCCCGATCTGCGGAGCAGAAGATCCCTCGATGATGATGATGATATCGCAGGTCTCTGGGACAGCACGACCACCCTCAGCGTGCTTCAAGCCTAAATCATCGTCGTAATTAGCGATCTGCTCCAATTCAGAAAGAATCGCCTTCCGATCATCGGGAAATGTTCGCTTGACTTCTCCGATGAGACCGTATGACTCATCGAAAAACACCGTGAAGTCCGGTGTCAGTTTTTTCTCGCCTGCATCCAGAGAAGGGAACCTGTCGAAGTAGAACCGGTCAAACTCCTCGCCGTAAATGTATTTCAGCGAAGATTCCCAGCAGGAAACGATATCAACTGCTTTGTCGTAGACATTGAACTCTTTCAGTAGCTCTTCTCGACTATCAGAAGACAAGGCTGCTCAACCCCCAACAAAATCTTCCACTCCGTAGCTCTGCTGTTCGGTTAATTCGACTGCGCTTTCATCAAGGTCTTTGTACAGCTTGTCAGAGATCCGCATCAGGAAGTTCGTCGATCCCCTGTAACTGGGGACGATCTTCACTGTTTTTGAGTCGGTCACGAAGACGTCGCAGCTGGAACCATCGTTGAAATCCAAGACCGAGATATGAGCGTATGGATTCTTGTGGTAGACTGTGACACTCGATCTCGACAAGTCGGCAAGCGCGCCAATCAGGTCTTCGTTGTCTTTCGTGGATTGGAAGACCGGGTTAGCGAACTTGACCTCAATTTCTTGGATATCCCCGGTGTCTCGTGACCGTTCCTTGTTGGTGAAGAGCTCAGCCTTCTTTTGGCCGAAGCTCACGTAGTCCTCCAGCAGATAATTGAAGTACAGTTCTACGTTCCCCGATGAGAGCTTTGTTGTGCCGTCACGGGTAATCGTAGCTTCTAAATTTACCTCGTCTTCCGACATTGACTTGAACAGAACCGAGTCTACGTAGTTACCGCCATCTCGGGCTGCCCGGAATACCTCGGGGTACGGCCTTGTCTTGTACGAAATCTCGCCTTCTTCTCTGTGAGAGTACGCGACGGCTTGCGTGACGATGATCTTTGAGTTGTAGTCGACGGCCTCACTGAACATGTCGAGAACCGTTTCCAGATCTCTCGATGTAGCGTAGAACTCGGAGATGTGAGGTTCACACTTGCTGATTACCCATCCCAGGCCGCGTTCAAAGAAATCGGATCCATGGGCGGTGAATGCTGTCCAGACCTGTGTGTCCTCGTGGTTGAAGATAGCGAAAGAACCGCTGACAGTCCGCCCAGATCTCTTGATTTCACGGGTTACATCTACTTCGTAGTGGTCCCCGTGGTCGACAATCTCGACGCTTCCCTTGTTGAATCGAGTGTTAAGAAAATCGAACTGTTCAATGGGGTTTTCGCGAGCGACTATAGATTTGAAGCTGACTGAGGAACGAGAATTTTCTTTCAGATATGACTCGATCCCGCGGCGGATCTGCGATAGCGAGCAATTTGAATAAGCCCCTAAATCGGAGCTCTCCCCTAATCCATACATTGTAATCGCTCTGCTGCCACCGAGTTCTGCTTATTAGTTGAGCCCAACTCTTCCTCGTGAGATAAATCTTTATCACGAGACAGGAACTCGGGCTCTGTCGCTTCACGGTGCGAAAGCATTCTTTGTGTCCTCACTTTCAGATCTGGTTTGCTTTCCGTTGACCGGTTTCGTACTGGTATTTCCACGGGGGCGGTTAGCCCCGTAGAGAACTACGGTGCCCTCTATGTTATCGATAGGATGGCTGATTCCTTAAAATCGAACCAACCACGGCGAAAGTACTGCCCACCTGACTCACCAGCCTGGATTAGATATTTTAAAGCCATTACCCATTACACGGTACGACAGATACCGGGTTACTCGCGCCGAACGTGCATCTGTTGCCCGAACGCGTTAAGCGCGGTAGCTGCGAATCCAGTGATCTCCGGTTCTCGTGAATTTAACACGACAAAATTTGCGCTATGTATGCAGCACGAGTACCAAATCCTGTCACTGTGTGAGGTGTCAATGCAGAAACGGCATTGCAGACCTACTGATCAGCACACTCCATACAGATTTCTCGGTCAGGAAGACGGTGATCATCGCATACCAGATCGCCACACTCCGAGCACTGCTCAACGTTCGATCCGGACTGGCACCGATAGCAGAGCCCGCCGCTTGCTGACTCCAGTTGTACCTTTTGCTCGACGGCGAATTCGAGCCGTTCCATGTCCTCGTCGCTTATCTCATCCTGCTGGAGGAACTCTCCCAATGCCCGATCGACCGGATCGGACGAGTCTTCGTCAGTCTCCTCAGGTACAGGGCGTTTCGCTTTGAGGGCAGCTGTGATCTCTTCCGGATCCAAGTCCCCGACGAACTCGGCCCGCATGAGCGCATCCAGCAGTTCCTCGTATGAGAGTTCCTCGAGCCGTTCCCGCTGTCGCTCTTGTTCTCGCTGGCGGTCGTAGACTTCCTCGGCATCGGGCGTCTCCGCAGTCCAGAGGATTTCGTTAAGACGCCCATCGCGCCGCTCGATGCAGCGATATCGTCCAGGCGGATAGCCCGTGTCTGCACCGAGATCTGGTTGTTCCTGCGGTTCATCGAATGCAGCGGTCGCATCGTCCTCCGAAAACTCCTTGTAGAAATTGCGCCAGCCTCCGCCAGCGGTCATGCGCTGGACCTCATACTGGACTGACGCATTGTCGGACCGGAACCACTCGAGGAGGGTCCGCAGCATGGGGGTGACGTTGGGAGTTGGCCCTACGGGGGTATCAACGTTTAGCCCCGGAGGGCCCCCGGAATATCCAACGTTCTCCAACGTTAGGCCCCGGATCTGCTCCAGGCCCCGATTCAGAGGGTGGCGCCAGGATCGGGCCGGGTAAGCTTGCTAGCTGCTGGAGAGCTTAGCGCCACCGAAATACCCTCTCGCGGACACCGGGTGGCCGCCGGGCTCGGATTGAGGAGAGCGACGTGCTTTCCGCGATACAATCTGTGGACAAGGAGCAAGTCCCGGCAAGCTGGCATCATCCCCACTCGGCTGAACTCTTTTCTAATTCCGGTCCAACTGCAACATATGGGTGCAGAGGGCGCGGAACTCGAGGATATCGCGGACGCACTCGATACGGATCCCGAGCGCGTCAAGGATGCCCTCGACGACGTCGAACGCGTGCTACACGAACTCGCTGACGTCGAGATCGATGTCGACGATCCCGCCGATCTCGATGCGGTCCGGCAGGTACTCCCGTCTAAACCCATCGAAGCAGAGCTAACGGCTGCTGCGCTGCGCGGGACGCCACTGGGCCAGGCGCTGGAGTACGTCCACCCCAGCGACCGTCAGGACGGCTACTGGCGACGCTCACGGGAACGGTCGGATCCGTCTGCGCTATCCGACGCGGAGCTCAGACATCGGCACGCGTTCGTGAAGGCGTCAATGGAGGCGCGGGGCATTGAGGGAACTGTCGAAACTGACGACGGCCGTGAAATACCTAGAGGGGCTCAGCGGCGGGGCAAGGTGCTCGAAGGCGAGTCGTTTGCGCCAGAAGAAGACGTTGACGAGGAAACCGGGAAAGGGATTCTGAGGCGCTTGCTTGACCGCTAGTTTCGGTCCGGGTGCTCAGTTGAGTAGCTATCGATATGCCCGAACGCAACCAATTATCGATTGCTGAATATAGAGCGTGAGTTCATCGAGACCTACGTTGGCAAGAGTAGCATGTAGAGCTATCAAAGTCAGCAGCTACTAATAGATGCCAACGCCTCTCGCATTCAAGTGTCTTCAACTTCTTCGCGGGCATCTTCGAGTATTTCGTCCATGAACTCCTTATGTCCCTGAAGAACCCCGGGTCGACGTTCTATAGCGAACTCTGTCTCGATCCTCTGCCTCACGAAAGGGAGTGTGGGAGAGTAATCCGGAAGTATTTGTCCAGATTCTATTATTTCATTGTCTGTCTCGAAATTATGCTCATCAGGAGTGAGTCGTTGAAAAACGGTAGATTCCTCGTCAATGTACTCAGCAAGTCTTTCTTGAGCATCACGGAACCTTCCCTCTTGACCGCTACTCCGGTAATAAATGCTCTCAAACGCATTGATCATCTGGAGGTCGTTCAACCCCTCAACTTGCGTCTCGGAGGAGATGGTGACTCTTCTGTCTTCTTTGTTCGTATAATCCACAAAATACGAAGCCTGGTCGTACAGCATAATTTGAAGCTCGTCCGAGAGGGGCACGAATATCTGCAATCCTCGGCTCTGTAACCCAGTAAGATATCTGTCAATCTCGTCTTTGAATCGGATGTTGTCATGAACAACAGGGTGATCCGATATTACGAACTCAAGACTTGTCTCATTCTCCAGAATGGCCACCTCCAGATCAATTATCAAGTCGATCCCCGTCAATGCCTGTAGCATTGGTTGGGAAAGTGGAGCTTCACGAGTTACCTTGAAATCCTCAAAATGATCGAGAATGTTTCTCCCGTCCTGCAGCTCTGGGTCAACTTCTCCAGACTCTATATGTAACTGTAAATACTCTTTCGCAAGATTGTCGATTAGGCTTTCAGTCTCTTTCTTAGTCTGCTTGGTCCTATTTCGCTGGAGAAGAACAAATACGCAGAAGTGACGTATCTCATCATCAGATAGTGTGAAGAACGCTCTCTCGTCTCGGAGTTTGTTGATTATGCCAGCATGGAGGTTCTCCAAGTCATCCATGTCCTTCTCCACATCTCCGTCACCGTAGAAGTAGTCCTCAGAACAGAGATTCGAAATTGAGGTTGGTGGATATTCCTGTTCGTTTTCTAAATTATAGACGGGAACCCGCTCATTGTCCGTCCACCCGCGAAGGAGGTACTTTGGGACGTAGTGTTGATTCTTATACTCTGCCATGGCCGGACTACTTCATGAATTCCGCCGGAAAAACTTCGACGTGTGGGTTTCACCGACCTCAACTTCCGTCTCCTCCAACTCGTCTATGACCCCCTCCATGTGTCCACGTCCAACGACGAGGCATCCATTCTGTAGATCATCGTAGATGGCGAATACGTGCTCTATGTTTTCCGCCATCAGCTTGTCGCGCTCGGATAACGTCCGACGTGCAAACGGCCTAATTGGGAGAAATCCCAACAGCACCCCCCAGAGGGCCAACCCAATAGAAGCGAAAAAAGCACTGAGCACGAACAAAACAAGTACTACCACAGAGAGCGCCCAGCTTAGAGCACTTATCCAGAGTGGAACGTCACTCGCACGCCGTATGAGATTCAGGTCCACAGGTGCGATATCTATCTCCCGCTCCTCGGCCACTACGTTCACTACATAGCCATCCACAGAACCCCAACTCCGCGTTAACAGAAATCCCGCAAACCCCCAGATGAGGTTCAGAATTGCCCCTGCAATTCGCATGATCGGATTGCGCAAAAGCAGTTCCCACTCGTCACCCTCTTCTAGCTCTTCTCGTGCCTCCTCAACGAAGAAAACATCCGGATCAGCATAGAACTCGGTCAGTTCCGCCTTGACCTTCCCCGGACGGTCCACGTGCAACGTTCCAAAAACGTCGACCTTTGGCATTAAGATGGAATTCTCAGACCTCCTTTATCAATTATAGGTAGATTGCGAATTAGATGCCTAAACGGTAGATGTTACTCCGGTACAACTCCTCGATGTCCCCGTAGTACGTGTGGAGGTACGTGTGAATCGGCTCACATATTGAACCTTTCTCAACGAATATTTGCGTTTCACCTCACCAATTCGCAGTTTGCGCTCGTCAAGGGTTGCTGAATACGCGCCCTATATTCAGCAGAGCCTCCAGACCATATCACATTCTTTATTGAGTAGCCGTGCTGGTCAGGATCGGTTCGACCCGGCAACTCGATGTGCTTCCAAGACATACCCTGCCGAAGTCAATACTCGACCGCCCATTTTGGACCACGATGTTTCTAACACGGCTGGTTCCGTAGTAGCTGTCAGAGGCCATGGAGACGGCCACCGATTTGGATGACGACCTCAGCGTTCTCGAGCGCAAGTGGGAACGCATCACTGACGTTCCCGAACACCCCCGATCGACGATGAACGTCATCGAGTACGGGTTGGGCAAGCAGCGACGTGCGGAGGTGTACGTGAACCGGCTTCTCTGTTACCTCCTCGATCCCGAGCAGCCCCACGGCATGGGGACGGACTTCCTCGAGGCGTTTCTCGATGGGCTCCCTCAGACCTGTGAATTCGAGGAAGATACCTACGATCTCTCCGACGTCCGGGTTCGCGAGCAGGTACCGGTGTGGAGCGATCCCGCGGAAAAACAGGGCGACACCTCACCGGGCTACCTCGATCTGCTACTCGACGTCCCCAACGAGTGGTTCCTGCTGATCGAGCTGAAGTTCTCCGCGGCGGAGACCGGGACGGAGTTCTACTGCCAGGCTTCCCAGTTCGACGACGCACTCACACACGAATACGAGTCCGGTCAGTACTACCTGTACGTCCACCAGGCGGACCAGCCAGAAGCCAGCGGGGAGTGCTTCGCGAACCTCACCTGGCGAGCGTTCGTCACCGACATCCTCGAACCGTTCCTCGCGGAGGCAGCACCCCGATACCCCCAACGAACCGCGGTTCAGCTCCACAACCTCAAAGCGGACATTCAGAAGATCGCAGGCATGAGTGACCAGAGTTCCAGCGACCGAGAGAAGGTAGCACTGTATCTCGAACACGTCGAAGCCATATCGGACGTGACGAAGACCTTCGACGACGCGTGGGAGGACTACAGTCGGCAGTGGGGAGAGGCAATGGGCTCGTCACTCGACCACGAATTCGTGGTTGCAGAGACGGGCGATACTGAGGTGTATACCTCTGTGACTGTTGAGCGCGACAGCGGTGAGGACGAGCGATGGATCTTCTTGGACAGTGGTGGCGACTGGCAGCACGTCTTCAAATACGGCTGGCGGCGACGGGAACGTGAGGACGACATACTGATCGAGCGAGCGGAGGACCACAACGACCTCCGCATCGGCTTCTATCATCGTATGGGTGAGGGCAGCAATCGCGACATTGCGGTCAGAGAGAACGAGCTCCGCTTCAATTTCCGGTGTATGGGCTCCAATCCCACGGAGTTCAGGGACATTAACAACAAGCGATTTTCTGAGCGATCAGCGGCGATCGACGAGTGCCTTGCTCCGACGAAAGCAATGCGTACAGGACAGAAGCGTACCCTGATCAGAGGCAGCTACCCCATCGATCTTTATGAGGAGGCCGACTTCTTCGACGCCTATACTGTAGCTCTCAACGATGCATTCATCGAGCTCGTAGTCGAAAATCCGGAGCTGATTGATCTTCTTGGAGCGATCTTCGACGACTCTATCCAGGAGTTTCGGTAGGTCACCTCAAGACTCCGAGTAGCGGGCATCCGGCTGATCGCCGCACCGGACAGGCCCAATCAGAGTGATTGATTCGGATCCGATTGCGAGAGCTTCATTCCGCATCGTCACGTTGAAGCACTCGATGAGAGCTGGTGGATAATTGTGACCACGACGAAGGAATCGAGCGGCGGCGAGTCGCTCCAAGGGCTCAAGATCAAGGAGAGTTGCGCGGATGTCGGGATATAGTTAGGGAGCAATCGTCAACGATATACTCGGGATGCGGTTTGCAGGTTTCTTAGAAGAGCTGGTGTATCCAAGCACCGAGGGCAGCCGAGCCGAAGGCGACTGCACCGCCCACAACGAGGAGAACGCCATTGGCGATCGGGTTACTCGCCCTCGCTACGTCGTAGCTGTACCAATCGTCGCGTCGGGGAGCGAACGGTTTGACGCCTGCCGGTGTGAGCGCATCCGCTGCAATGTGAGAGCAGACAGTCACTGCGCCGAGGTATCCGCCCGCAACCGAGAGCCCGATGGCCTGCAGGATGCCATTCTCCAGTCCGATGAGCAATCCGAGCACGGCGAGAACCAGCCCGGCTGCAAGCGCGAACCACACCGTGTGGGTTGGTCCACGGTGCGCAATAAGTGGGAGTCGCTGGTCAACGTCAGGAACCATTGCAAGGCCGGCAGCACCGACGGCACCGAGCAACGCGAGTTCGTCGAATCCCGTGATCGAGAGGAGGAATCCGAGCGGGGCATACCCCAGCAGCGCAGCCCCGTAATGCCCGTACTGGTACATCCCCGATATCGGGAGAGTGCTCGATTCTGGTAAATCCGTTGGGCGGTCGCCTGTTGAAGTCCGGGGTTCAGCAACGGTGGACAGCAGTCGGGCATAGGAAGGAAATTAGAACGGCCAATGCTTGCTCATTGCCCGTCCCAGTCTTCCGGGACGGTGTATGCCTGCATCTCCCCGATCTGGTCACCATTGATGAGGAATTGAACGTCGATCTCGTCACCAGACTCAACATCTTCTTCAAGAGCAATCGTCATTTCCAGTAGTAAAGTCAGCACGTTACGGGTGTTCGCGTATATCAGCGACAGAAGTTCGATCATTGCGTTCAGCTGGAGAGCGAGCTCTCCGGGATCCTCGGGGTCCCAGTCCAGCTCAGCGTCGACATCAGCGAAGAAGACATCTCCATTCTCGATCCCATTCCACTGGTGGACGAATCGGAAATCCAGCAGCGCTTTTCGAGCCTGTTCCTGCACTTGCATGGCAGTATACTCGCTCCTGTGATCACGCTCGCCGGAAATCGTATCTGCGAGTTGTTTCCTCAGTTGATCCCAGAGGAAGCCATCCGCATTGCTGCGCATGAACTCCCGATCGGCTTCCCGATTGATTGGCTCACCGCAGGTCGTACAGAAGTTCTGAGTGTTGGGAGAACTGAGCGCCTCACTGCACGCCGGGCATGATGTTGGCATATGCCATGATACGAGTGGGACAAAATTAACGTTCGGCAGTGAAAGGAAAATCGACCCTCAGTACCGTGTTTCCTCCAAATATTCGATGTACTCATTCCAGGAAATCCCCCGGAGCTGAATCAGCCATTCGACTTCCTGATCGGTGAGCCCAGTAGGATCATCCTCGAGTTGATTGCGAAGGGCATCGACATCGACCTCCTGGGTTTCCAGTTCGATATCCACTGCAGCGTCGACGACAGTCTCGGTTCTTCCATAGGCGTCTTCGATTCCGGAAGCAACCAGATCAGCTAAGAGGTCCTCGAACTGCGTTTCGGAGAGATCCAGATCCTCACAGATATCGTGGAATAACAGCGCCACGAACGCCTGCGTGGATCGAAGACCACCAGTCGAAATCCCATAAAATACCGTTTCAGGATCGCTGATGATGTCGAACGCCACCTCCTCCGGTCCCTTGTCACGCTCTTCCCCGGATAGCTCCGCAAACGTCTCGTCGGTTCGGGCTGCAAATTCGTCGAGAATCTGCAGTCGGTCGCGAGAGTCCAGATACTGGTGGAGAAACGCGAAGTCTTCGAGCGCTCGCCGGGTACGATTCCGAATTTGCTGTCGCTTTCGCCGCTCGCCCGATGCATGGGCAAAGTCGGCTTCGCCACGGAGATACTCGCGGTCCGATTCGGTCAGGAATCCACGTGCGTCGCTGGAGCCACTCATCGTATCAGGTATCAGGATACGGTTGATGTTATTTCTTTCGCTCCCATCAACAGTACTCCATGGTCGACGTCACCAAACTCGATCTCAGCGAGTACATCGAGAAAGCGAAGGAGGGTGTGAACGATACGGAGCCAACGACCATCACGTTGGAGCCGTGGGAGGAGATTAGCGGGTTCTTCTTCGGCCTCAGGGAGGATGATCAGTGTTTGTACGTATGCTTCGAACGGAATCGGCTGGCAGTGCCGCTGAATTCTTACCAATCTCAGTGTCTACGGGATTCGTTGGAAGGAATGGGCGGTCAGCAGATATCGATCGTTCGGACAGAATCGCTGGAGCAACCATATCGGATCCAAACGAGCATTTTCTAGAGACCGCTGCTGATAATCATCGGAACGGCACTGGATCGTCTTGCCAAGTAACCGAATTAGGACGGGAACAGGTGGCTGACAGACGCTGATTTGAAGCCCTGCTGCAACAACTCACAATCAATGAATCGATTCGAGGAAGGGGATCGTGTCCGCATCGACATCCCTGACCAGTCAGATCCTGACCACGAGCAATACCATGGCGAAATCGGGGAAATCGTCGAGCTCAGCCAAGACGACGCAGGGGAGTATACAGGAGATCCACGGGACTCGACCCTTTTCTGCGTCCGCCTACGCTCAGGTGACGTCGAGCACTTTCGTTGGCGCGACCTCCGCCCATTCCAACCTGAATAAGAAGCATTCTCGGACTCCAGAATGGGAAATGCATCTATTCGTAGTCAGGTATAGAAGCGGTCTTGTTGTCCACTAAAGTACAACAATCACCTACCCAATGGGCGGGCCCTATTTAAACACAGATTCTTCTCAATAGGCCGGTTGGGGCCGAACGAGATTCCATATTCCATATAACTCCATTGCATTCCACAAGCGATTTGATCCATAGCCGACGCTCAGGGCCTTTTAGATATAATTGGGAGCCAGATTGGCGTGGGTACTAGGCATTTATATTCTTGGCGATTCAATCCCTATTTGCCTCCAATGAACACACACCCGGAGGCTCGAGAGGCGAGCACTTGTGTCAAGAAATCCGACTCGTAACTCGCGTAACACTGACGCTAGCGAGAAAACCCGTTCTCTCGCAGGGGAAGACACCGCATTTCCGTCCGGTATAGTCCAACGCATCGAGCTACCGTACCAGAAATTCGAGGAGTATCTGGAAGGCAACGACGCTGACCTCACCTTGATGCTAAAACTGGAGCACGTCCGGAAGCTTCAGGAGCAATATGATGATCCCTGGGAGCCCTTCGAACCAACCCACACCGTCATTACCAACTCCACGATGCACGATCGTGTCCTGCTCGAGTGGGACTGGGAACTCGAAGCCAAGGTGGTCCGGAAGTTCGAGCCCGACTATCACGTCGTTTCCGATCGCTCGATCTATCGAAACATGACGGTCGCCGAACAGCGAGAAGCGCTCGAGAAATGGGCGAAGGGCACGATCTACGTTACCCGCAAGGGAGTAGGAGATGCAACCACCCTCATTCCTTTAGCCAAAGGCTGGAAGCGCTGGCACTTCCGCTACTGTGCCGAAGTGTTCGACCACCTCGGTTACCAGAACTGCGCGTTCTACGCGAGCGGGTACGAGAACCGGAAGACAGAGCTCAAAACACACCTTCACCGGCTGGTGTCCGAGATCCAGCCTGATCGGATCCTCCTCATCGGTCCGCAGACCAAGAACTACCTCGAGGAGTTGCCACCGGAGATCGAGGCTTCTGCTGGAACCCGGTGGCGGAAAGAGAACTCAGCTGGGAACTGGATTTCTGCCAACGATGTAGAGCAGTGGAAACCGGCCCGCGAGGAACTCCTCGGATCCGGACAGTACACTCTCGGAACATTCGACGCCGATATCCCCTCACACGCAAATCTATGACAGGCAACTACACTGGTTCGACACCAGACGACTACGACGACGATGGCCGCGAGCCGGATGACGCAGATCAAGTTGTCACTAGCACCGATCAGCAGATCATCGAAGCGTTTCCGGAGGCGCCCGACGAGAAAGGGAGCGAGGACGAGAGTAGCAAGCCCCCTGTCTTTCCAATCGTTCCCACCTCGGGCGCTGAAGCGGCCGCAGCCGCAGGGGCGGCTGCCGGGGCTGGCGCGGCACTCGGGAGTCTATCCCCTCCTGACTCCCCCGAAGCCGATCCCGACTCACCAGATGAGGATACTCCGACCGACGAAGCCGAGGCACCAGAACCCCATCCGCCCGAGGAGGAACCGGAAGACGGGGAACATGAAGACGATTCTCGCGAGGAAGCAGACGAAGAGGATGGGGAGGAGCCACCGTCACAGGATCAAACCGACACACCCGATTCCTCTGAAGACAGCTCACAGGACGACCGGGCTGAGTCCGAGAGTCAAGACGAGGATAGGGACCACGAACAGGACGAAGAGCAAGACCTCGAGTTCACCCTACAGCACTTCACGGATCCACTTTGCGTGGAGTCCTGGCAGGCGGAACCGATCCTGAAGCGGTTGGAAGTTCGCTACGGTCACGCACTAGAGATCGAGCGTCAGCTCGTTCCAGTGAGGGAGTTCGACGCCCCCGAAGCCATGGCCGATCGGTGGGCTGCTGCCTCGGAGAAGTACGGTATGCCCGTCGACACCCAGGTGTGGGCAACGTCGCCTCCCGAGTCGACGGCACCAGCGAATACGGCCTATCTGGCGGCCACCGAACAAGGTGATGAGATTGCCGAGACCTATCTACAGCGACTCTGGCGAGCAGGTTTCACGGAGGCGATCGATCTCTCTGATCGAGGGGCACTGCTCTCATTGGCCGAAGAAGTCGGCCTGAATACTCACCGGATGGTCGAGCGGATGGACGAACTAGCCCCGCGCCAATCGGACGATCCCGCCACGACTCCCCAATTCCGTCTCGACGTCCTCGATGTTCCGGGCGTCTGGACCAGCTATCCCGGCGAGGAGATTGAGGCCGCACTTCTCGGTGCCGGTGTCACGCCACGACTGCCGCCAGCACTCTCCGATTTCGTCGCAGAATACGGTCCCGTGACGACGTGGGAAGTCATGATTGTCTACGAGTACGACAGGGAAACTGCGACGGAGGAGTTGAGTAAACTGGAACAACGGGGCGAGATCAAGTCTGATGAAATGGCCGGCGCTCATTTCTGGGAGAGGAAGTAGAAACTATTGACCGTTAAACACCTGGATCACAGGCCTCTACGACATTGGGCGGCGGGAGACTGCTCCAGTTCTGAGTTGTGTCGTGGAGGAAGCCGGCAGGAAGATTTCGAAGGTGCCTGAACTGATAGCACCGATTGAGGAACAACGCGGACCTTGGGATACTACAGCGTCTTCACTTGGACAGTCCGTGTGACTGGACTCGGCTCAAAACCTTATGAGGTAGGCCGATACAAGAGGTGGTATGCACATCGTAGCTGGATTTGAATCCACAGTTATGGGGGCACTTAGCCATGTCTAGTGAGCAGCAGGACGAAATTCGCAGGCGTCTCGATAAAGATCTCACTCTTGAGGCGTTCCAGAATAGCCACCGATCTACGGACGAGGCCGCCACGCAGTTCTTCCAGGATCTTTTCGTGGAGTTGCTCAATTTTGATATGAGTCCGTCTCCGACGGGACAAGACTTGTGGCACGAGCTGCCCGTCCACAATTGGCGAGATTCATCCCGCGCGAACAAAGGACGTGTTTTCGCAGAGGCCGGGAATTTCCGGGTGCTGTATATCGAGTTGGAATCGCTGACTCGGACTGCAGAACGGAACGCGATTCAAAGTATCACTCGGTCGGATCGTCGGGGGGGTTGGGCACTCGAAGGATCTTTTCTAACCATCTTCCACGCTCCTGAATCGGACATCTGGCACCTGGTGACCCCGTACGAAGAGGGGACTACTGATATCACGATCGGTCGCCCAGTGTTGCGACGGTATACACTTGGAAAAGGTGAGACACACCGGACAGTGGCAAGTGCACTTTCGAATATGGACGCCAGCGAAGGGCGTCTTGCAGAACGCGTAGACCAGGCGTTCCGAGTCAAGCCCGTAACCGAGGATTTCTACGAGAACTACAAACACGCCTTCGACACGCTCAGTAAGGAGCTCCGGCGGAAGGGTCTGGAAATTGAGGACGCTGACCGATACGCGCACATGACGCTCAACCGGTTGATGTTCTTCTACTACCTTCAGAAGAAGGGCTGGATTGGAGACCGGAAGGACTTCGTCCAGTGGTTCCACGAGCAGTACGAGGCGTCCGATGAGGAGAACGTGTTTCATGATAAGTGGCTCACGGCGTTGTTCTTCGAGGGCATGAACAGTCCAGAAGACGGAGAGATAGATGCTGACCTCCCACCGGATGTCGAGTCGGCCATTGCTGGGCTCCCTTACATGAACGGTGGTCTCTTCCAACCGACCGAGGAGGACGAATGCAACAAGTTCCTTTCTGACTCTGCGCTGAAGTCAGTGATTGAAGAGTTCCTCGAGCAGTACAACTTCACTGTCACCGAGGAGAGCCCCTACGACATTGACGTCGCCGTTGATCCGGCGATGCTCGGGAAGATCTACGAGTCCCTGATTGCCGAGCAGGAACGCGGCGAAGCTGGCATCTTCTACACGCCTCGTGTCGAGGTGGACTTGATGTGCCGGATGGCATTGTACGAGCAATTCTGTAACCGTATTTCAAACGTTGATGGATCAGACAAAGAGGTGATATCTAAATTCATCTTTACCGAACCCCAAGACTGGAGTGCTGATGAAACAGGTGACACGAGCGATTTAGAAGAGATTCTTCATGACTTGACTGTTGTGGACCCTGCATGCGGTAGTGGTGCATTTTTAGTTGGAATGAAGCAGGTCCTAACCGAATTATATCGGAAGCTTGGCGAAGCGCCAAATTATGAACTCAAGGAACAGATCATTAACGAAAATATATATGGAGTTGATATAAAGGGCTGGGCAATTCGTGTTGCCGAATTCCGTCTTTGGCTCTCTCTAATGGAGTCGGAGGATGACCTCCCGGACCAACGACCAGTTCTTCCAAACTTCACATTCAAACTACGAACGGGCGATAGCATTCTGCAGGCTCTAAATGGCGGGGATATCTCCTTCAAGTCGATCCAGCGAGAAGCAACAGGTGACGTCTATCGTCAACTTACTGAACTTGAGGACTCGAAGCAGGAATTCTACGATGGTAAAACCGATCTGAAAGAAGAGATCAGACAAAAACAAACTAATGTTTTAATTGCCCATCTTGATTCGCGGATCGAATCACTTAAAGCAGAAACTCAAACACAACAGACGTTCGGTGGAGGTGAAACAGAATCATCTCGTCAGCGAAGTAAGGAGGCGAAAATACAGATTGAGACACTCCAATCGCTGAAATCCGAAATCGTTGACTCTAATGACGAAGGATTCCTTTGGGAGCAAGATTTCCTCGAGGTGATGCTCGATGGTGGATTTGACGTCGTGATTGGAAATCCCCCTTATGTCCGTCAAGAGGACATCATCAATCAGGGACTTAATCCCGAACGCGTCGAATCACTTCCATCATCTGAGGTCAAAGACCTGAAAAAGGACTACAAGTCCCGTCTCCAATCATATGTTAATCAGACATTTGACATCAAGCCATATCTCCGTTCAGACCTCTATCTGCCGTTCTTCTTCAAAGGTCTTGAAGTATTAAACGAAGGTGGCGTCCTTACATATGTCACATCTAGCTCATGGTTAGACGTTGACTATGGGGTTCGACTCCAAGAGGGGATTCTACGCAACAGTCAAGTTAATCGTATCCTCGATAATCGAAAGCAGCGGACGTTCGTAGAGGCAGACGTCAATACTGTCATCACAAGTCTCACGAAAACAAAAAATGAAATCCTTAGGGGGGATACCGCGTTCTGTTCAATATATGCACCCTACAATGAACTTGTAGAAGCAGACACAATGTCGAAGCTCCTGGTCGATACCGAACCTGCGTCCTCGAGCATCGAGTTCGAAGGCCAGCCACTAACCCTCAATAGAACAGATGATTTCCGGAAGATCAGAATATCCGAATCAAGTCTCTGGCAATTTGGAGGTGGATCGGTTTCGGATCTTTCTGATTCACCAATTCAAACGAAGCAAAATGAATTCGTCACGTCAGCAAAGAAGCCACAAGGGAAATACTCAACTGGAAAATGGGGACGCTTTCTGAGAGCACCGGATGCTTACTTCGAAACGATTAGCAAATGTGGCGATCATCTGGAACGACTGGACGATATCGCCGAGATACAACGTGGAATCCGTTCCGGTGCAAACCAGTTTTTCTACCTTCCGAACAAGCATTTCGATACGGACATTCAAGATGGGAATCTCTGTCTTAAATCGACTAACACTGGTGAAGTAGAGTATCGAATCCCACGAGAGTACTGGATGCAAAAAACGGAGAATGGATGGCAGCCTAACTACCTTCTGAAGAATTCTCGGGGCTTCGACAATCCAATCTTTGACGAAGATAGTCTTGATATCGGGTCATCATTACGGTATGTAGTGATAATTGACGAACCGAAGAACGAACTCGACGAAGAAACAGAGGGTTATGTTGAGTGGGGTGAAAACCACGATACCGAATCCTGCGATTATTGTCGGAAGAGTTCCCCCATACCAGATAGTTGTAGTGACAGCGGAGCAGGCTGGTATGACCTTACACCGATGTTACGGCGAGGAGACATCCTGCCGATGCAAAACATCGATAGACGGCACGCCTACTGGGTCCCACGCCTTCGAACGTACATTGACCAGCGGCTCCATGGAATTGAAGTCCCGGGCAGTGAGAAGGAGAGAATGGCGGTTGCAGGAATGCTGAATTCCACCTTTGGCTACATGCAACTCGAAATAAATGGACGGGCAAATCTCGGTCAAGGCGCCCTTGACGTCACGACTGATGACCACGGCCTCTCTCAGATTCCCCCGGTAGAACAACTTTCTGACGATCAAATCGAAACGATAATTGACCGCTTTAAGGATGTCGGAAATCGGAAGGTGGGTTCTGTCTTTGAGGAACTTGGAACGGATTCATCCTCTAACGTATCTCTAGACGACATAGCTGATGATCGACGTGCGCTTGACCAAATTCTACTCGGTGATATATTGAATCTGACAGAAACAGAGCAGAAGGCACTCTATCAAGGGTTTTCGGAAATGGTTCAAAATAGGCTAGAAAAAGCTTCTAGTGTAGAATAGAAATGAGCCTCGACATCATCGATAATGATCGGTACTCCCATCTTGACGAGGTCCTGAAGTCTGGTCTCGAAGGCGAAAGTGTTGACCGGGTACGAATTGCTGTCGGATACCTCTACATGAGTGGCCTGAAGCGACTTCGTCCTGAGTTGGATGAATTTCTCAACAACGGTGGTACACTACAAGTTCTAATGGGGAACCCTGACCAGCAGGGCTTGGACGAGCTCATAGAAGCTCATCAGAACCTCCGTCTCACTGGCACGAAATTCAAACAGTCACAGAACGTCAAGTGGAGTGAGCGCACAGAGATTCGTGCCGAAACAGCGAACAACTACTCGAACCAACTACTCTACGAGGACCCCACTGCGGAAAACCAGACGTTCTTCACGAAGCTGATTGACTGGCTGGAACGTGGACGTATCCAGCCTAAGTTGTATCTCCAAGAGCGATTTCACGCGAAGGCCTACCTCTTTGAGAAAGACGAAGGAGACATCTTTACACCCAAGGATGTGGGCGTTGTCGGTTCGTCCAACCTCAGCCTCAGCGGCCTCCATAGCAATACGGAACTCAACGCCCCAGTCTACAACGAAAAGGTTACGCAACTGAAGGTGTGGTTCGATGACTTGTGGGGCGATGCCGTCGAGTTTGACGCAGATCTACTGGAGGCGTTAGAGGACTCGTGGGTCTCGAACAACCCTGGACACGTCTCAACGGACGACGAACCACCGGTACTGCCAGGCGATTCTCTTCCGGACGACACGGTTGAGACACTTCGAGAGGTGAGTATTGGCACTGGGCTCCCTGCACCGTATTTGGTGTACACGAAAATCCTCTACGAGCTCTACAAAGAGACACTGGAGACTGCTGAGGACTATCTCCAATCGTTCGACGTTTACGAAGATCTCTACGATTTCCAGCAGTGGGCGGTGAACCGCGGGATCCGAATCGCCAACAAGTACGACGGGGTGCTCGTCTCCGACGTCGTGGGAATGGGAAAGACTTTCGTCGGGCTCGGGCTGCTCGAACACTTCCACGCCCGGAATCGCCTCCGTGGCAACAAGGGGAAGATGCTGATCATCTCGCCGAAGCATCTCCAGCCGATGTGGGAGCGGATGGTCAACAAGCGCTACAATTTCAACGCCGAAGTAATCAGCCTGGGCCACGTCTCGAAAGAGGACTATCACGAGGTGCTCCTCGAGGAGCACGACGACACGACAGTCTGTCTCATCGACGAGGCCCACCACTTTCGGAACGACGATACGAATCGCTACGACAACATCCAGTCGTTCCTACCGACAGTCAACCAGACGATCCTGCTTACTGCTACGCCGTACACGAAGAGTGCCTGGGACGTCTACAACCAGCTCAAGCTCTTCCACATTGAGGACATCACGCAGATTCCGATTACGCCACCGAATCTCTACGAGTTCACAAGCAGGGCAGAGGACGACGAGGCAGATCTCTCGAATCTTCTTAGCCACGTGATGGTCCGTCGAACCCGCCAGGACATTATCGACCAGTACGGTGAGACCGACGAAGAGGGGAACGAGTACCTTCAAATGGGAGACGAGCGTCGGTACCTTCCCGAACGCCATCTCCAGACTGTCGATTACAACCTTCACGAGACGTACTCTACGGGGGACGGCGTGCGGGATTCCCTGTACGATTCGATCATGGAGGCACTCGAGGAGCTAACGTTCGCTCGGTACTCAATCGGTCAGGATGAGTACCTGAAGAACGATTACGCCCACCGAGACCCATATCAAAATCTCTCTTCGATGGGTCACAGCATCCGTGGGCTAATGAAGTCGAACCTTCTCAAGCGCCTCGAAAGCAGCGTTCACGCCTTCCACACGTCGCTAGAGCGGATGCTCAGGAGCTACAAACTCTTCCGTGAGTTGTTGGAGGAAGGGACTGTCGCCGTGGGGGGTGACGTCTCCGAACTCATCAACAGTGGTGAGCAGATCGACCACGTGCTCGAAGAGATCGACAGGATGGTCGAGGAGGGGGAATACGCCGAATACCAGACGGAGGCGTTCCACCTCAAGCAGCTGAAGCGCGATCTCGACCAGGATATCCAGCTACTCACGGACCTTCAGGCGGTCGTCGAACCGTTCCACGAGGAGATTCAGACTGACTTCTCGATGGACGATAAGGCCGAACAACTCCGCCAACTCGTCACAGAACTTCGGTTCGGGTCTCACGACATCCTAAAGCGGTCTGACCATGCCGAGAAGTTGATCGTGTTCACCCAATTCACGGACACGGTCGACTATCTCGAAGCAGCGTTCGAGCAGTTCGAAAAGAACGGTCGACTCCCGGACGAACTCAGAGTAGCCACTGCGAGCGGTGACTCCTCGAACGTCGAGGAAACCATCAAGCGATTCGCTCCGGAGGCCAACGAAGCCCAAGACGAAATCGATCCAGAGGACGAAATTGACGTCCTGATAGCCACGGACGTCGCGGGTGAGGGGGTGAACCTCCAGGACGCAAACCTCGTCATCAACTACGATCTGCACTGGAACCCCCTTCGACTGATCCAACGGATCGGTCGCGTGGATCGGCTCGGCAGCGGTCACGACGATATCTACGCGTTGAACTTCCTCCCCGAGACCGAACTGGAGGAGGAACTCGGCATCGTTGAACGCGTGGAGGGGCGCGTCGAAGAGATCGGGCGAATCCTCGGGGAGGACGGCGCAGTTCTGAGCCCCGAAGACGACATCAACCGCTCCTACATGGAGGACATCTACGCCGAACAGGACATCGAGAAGGTCGAAGACGACGTGAACGAGATCATCGGCAGCGACGATCTCATCGGCCCCGCTACGAATCTCCAGGACCTCAAACAGGAGCATCCCGACCTCCTCGATTGGCTCGAAGCTCGTGATGGCCTCAGGAGCGCGATGGAGTGGGACCGGCCGTACGACGGCGTGGCGATCGTATACCGGCAGGGAGAGTACACGACGCCCTATCTCGTTGTGTTCCCGGAAGAGAGCGGTGCTTCGCTCGAATCCCAGGAGAAGGACACGGTGGTAGAGCGGATCACGTGCCCTGTCGACGAACCAGTTGCCGACGTCGACGCCGATGCATTCGACACACGATACGAACGGGCTGTCCAGGTTGCTAGGACAGAGTTCAGTGACGATATGGGGGAGCGACACCGGTTCCAGCGAGCAGCACAGCAGGGATCGAGTGTTGACCGGGACTACGTCATAGAAGAGCTCGGCGAGATCGCTGATGACGTTGACAACCCCGACCAGCAACGCACGATTACACAGTATCAGGACATCGTTGAAACAGTGTCTGCAGACCAGATTCTGGACGAGTTCGGAACACTACGAGACGAGCAGGTAACGGGCGACGAATTGGTGGAAGCCATCGTCGAGATCATGTCCCGTTACAACCTCGAAGAGCAGTACGAGGAACGCCAAGAGTGGGCGCAGGAGCAGGATGAACCGCCACACGTCGTAGCCGGGATGTATCTCAAAGGGACGGGGGATTGATCTTTCAACTCGGCCAGGTCAACTTCTTAAGCGATTACGCAGAAGTTCGAACCGTGCCTGAATTGACCGAGCTCCCGACGACAGACTCGGGACACGTCGTCAAGCAACAAGCGATGGACTGGCTCGCTAGCCTTGACGAGCCAAGTGATCAAGAACTGCGTGAGTCTGTGATTCCAAAACCAGCTGCATTCACTGGGAGCACCTATCCCACAGAAATCTCCACAGTACGGATTACTGGAGCGCCTGAATTCATCGAGTCAGCTGGTAGCCTTCTGAAGCCACTCCTTCAATTCGAAGATGACTCTACCCGAGTAGAAATCAACCTACAGCGGACGGAGGATCGGGACACTGGAGAACTGACGGATAACTATGCTCTGTATCTCTCAGTAGCTGAGCGTGGGTGAAATCTACGCTGACACTCACGTTGAGCCTCTAGGATTACTTGTCGGAATTGAACCCTCCTCTGGACAGTCGATCCACCCTTGGCCAAACGCGTCTCCAATTCCTCCATCTGGATACCATTCGTGGCGTTCCCCACATACATTGCATTCAACGAGCGGTGGGTCCTCTTGCGCTGCTTCCTTCTCTATATAGTGGTTCCCTTGATAGGCTTCGCAGTGTTCACACACGTTCCCCCACACCTCTCGATTGAGGGAATTGCTGAATACTCGTTCCACCTTGTTCTCGGATGATCCCGCTAATTTTTCCCCGAGATCGCTGTCCAAGTGGCCCCCCTTCGGCCAAACCACTACTGTCGACTCTCCACATTTCCAACACTCCGTTTCCCACCGGATCAGGGCAATATCAGTCGTCATTGGATAATTCATCGTGGTTCAGGTCAACCACAAGTCTGGCGAAAACACTGCGATCAGACGTTCTCACACAATACTGAAGATTCGTATAAATAGCGCTCCCGGTTAATCATGGCCGGTCTTGAGAGGATGACAGAGCCGGACGTGACTCGGGGCAATTGATTTGTCGTTCCAATTCGACAACTCAGCCATGATATTCTCTGTCGATCAAGAGACGGAGGAACTCGAGCATCTCCCTGAAAAGGAGTTCACGAGGCTCGATATCCGCGAGCGTGAGCATCTCGAAGAATGGGCCATCGAGGAGCCTCGAATCCTGGGCGAAGAATTGCTCGTGGTTTCATCGGAGTATTCTAAATTCAAAGACCTTAGAGACCGGCTTGATATTCTTGCTCTGGACCCTGATGCCAAACTAGTCACAGTCGAGCTTAAGCGTGACAAGGCGGACCAGACGACTGATCTCCAGGCGATCAAGTACGCCAGTTATTGTGCGACCCTGACAGCAGAAGACATCCAACAAGACTATCGATCCTTCTGGAACGAACGCAGGGACGGCAATCTCACGCCTGAGGACGTAGGTGAGCGATTCGTCGAATTTCTCCACCCCGATGCCCTCTCTGAAGTGTCCTACACGGATGAAGGATGGGCGAACTTCGAACTAGATGACCGGCCCAGAATCCTATTGGTCGCCGGCAGTTTTGGGCCGGAGATCACTTCACCGGTGATGTGGCTCATCGAGGAATTCAACATGGAGATCACTTGCACCAGAATCGAGGCTTACCGGCATCGCGACCGAGTGATACTCAACAGTCAACAAGTGATCCCAATTCCGGAGGCGGAGGAGTATCTCACGAAACGGCGAGAAAAACAGGACAAACAGGAGCAAACCTCTGTCACATTCACCCTTCCACAGCTGTTGGACCGGGGAGTGCTTCAGCAAGACGATGTAGTGGTCTTCGACGAAAGGAAAGTCCCTGATGAGTCACCCCGAGACTGGGATCCGGAGGCCGATTTCTGGCGTGCCCGGGTCACCGGTAGAACGGGACAACAGGATAATCTTGAATGGCTCGAAGATGGTGATCTGTATTCGTTCACGGGATTGACGAGGGAGATTCTCTACCAATTGGTTAACAGGGATAAGGCCAAACCGCTCAACGGCTACAGGTATTGGATTCATCCAGAGTTCGGCGATCGGACACTTCTCGATCTCCGGGAGGAGGGCGTAGGCGCGGAAGATCGAAAGAACTAGAGTCCCAGCGAGTGATGTCGATCTCCAGTTAGCCCTAGATCCCACTCGGGAGGATTAACCAATACCAATTATTCAGGCAGTCCTCTCGCTGGATTCCTGAATTTCAGCTGCTGCCTTTTTTGTTGTGCCTTTGAGGAGTACCGATTGACACAAGATTTCAGCGCAAATGAGTCCAGTCTGGAGCAGTATCACACCCATTTAAATAGCAAAATTGCCCTGATTTCCCGGCCATATCATATTTTTGTTATGTAGACCAAACGCCGGTCATATTGGCGCGCGCGAATACGCGCGAGCGCGCTCGCGAGCGCGAATACGCGCCCGCGAATGGCAGGAGGGCAAAATTTCAATTTACATTACCTATTTGAGTAGAACCGGGAAATTGTGGTAGAGGCCCTTTGTGTACCGAATACTTGATTTTAATCTCTCCCCGGCCCACATACATATCGTAGTCATGACGTGCCCACCGCGCGAGTCTGACAAGAGTCGCACCGTCATCGAAGCAATCCCAGTCGACCAATCCAATGGGTGGTGGACTGGGCTCGTGATCGATCGAGATCCCGACACTGGAGAGATCAGGCACCGGTTGGAGCGCTGGGTCGAGAACGATCACGGATACGAGAATCCGCACACCTGGCGTGTGCGCCCGGACTACTGGGAAGGCGAGCAGGAGGCAGTCCAGATGCTACAGGACCGCCACGGACGTTTTCCGCCAGGCAACCTCCCGATCAATCAGCGTCTTACGCCGGTTGAGTACTGGCCTGTACGGAGGGATGAGGTCCGCAGAGTCGTTGCAGTTCGTCTCGATCGGCCATTCAAGGGTGAATGTATTCGCTTGTATCATTGGGATCAGTCAGACGAGAGCGTCCGTCAGAAGTGGACCGTCGGCCGTGAGTGGTCACGGCTATCTGATCTCGCCACGCATCACGTAGAGATCACAGTGTAGTCTCACACCAACGGGTCATGCCCAAGAAAATGACTTTTGACATCTCTTTCACACGTTCGGGGAAGGACTCACTAGCAAACCTTGAGCATACCGAGCAGGTCCGAGTTCGAAGGAAACTCGAGGAGATTGCATGCAGTCAATTCCGGCACCCACGTGATTGGGATTTCTGCCAGATGGAAGGATTTGCAGAAGGACGATTCGGAATCGGTGACGGTCTCAGGGCTTTCGTAGATATCGACGAATCTTCGTCGGAGATTCGGGTTCATTACGTGGGGCAGCGCGAAAACCTGTACAGGTAGAGATTCACGTAGCTCTCCTAGTAAGGATACTTCGTTGCAGCCAGATTTGCAGACAATCCGATCTAGGTCACCGCTTCAGAGCGGCGATAACCTTTAACCAATTACTTGCGGTTTCATGACGCGTGCCTATCCAGCGTGCGACGCCCGTTGACGCCCTCTACGACACCGTCGCGGACCACGATCTCGTGTTGACGCCTGGCGCTCCCCTCGCAAGCGCGATCAACCGCCGTATCGACCAAGCCCACTTCGGGACCTTCGCCACCACACCGCGCCGACTTGCGGCTGGTCGTCGTGAGGGTGCTGAGGACCGAACCGCATTCCTCGAACTCGTTGACCGGACCGACCACGACTGGAAGTCGCTGAGTTACGTCGTCGGAAATGTCCTGCAGTGTTGGGAACACGGCGGGAGCTGCGAGGGGATCCTCGAGTACGACGGGTTCGACGACGAGGTGACGCGGGACGTCGTCGACGTCGTAACGGAGCTGCGGACGACCTCCGGTGCTCTGCAGAACTACACCGTCGACGCCAACTCGCTCGCCGTCGTCGGCGAGGAACAGTTCACGACGCTCGAGCGATCGATCCTCCCCAAAGAGTACGACAGCGTCCCCCTCTTCGACGATGCAGCCTTCGACCTCCCAGACGTCCACGTGTTCGACTCCCCGGCGGACATCGTCGACGCGATCCTCGAGACCGTCGACGCCGAGACCGCCGAGGATGTCGCCATCGTCCTCGACGGCGCGAGCCGGTACTCGCCGCTGATCGAATCGGCCCTCGAAACCGCAGACGTACCATTCTTCGGCGGCCCGGGCTTCACCGACCGACCGGAGCTCAGGAGCTTCGTGGCGTGCTGCCGGACGGCGTTCCGGGGCGAGGGCGTCACCGTCGGGGACGTCCGACCGGTGCTGACGCAACTGGGCGTCGACGTCTCGATCGACCACGAGAACAAGCGCCTGAACACCCTCGACGTGCCGGAGACCGAGTGGCTCCGCGAGTTCTGTGCCGACCTCGACTCCCGCACGTTCGCCAACGCGCTCGAACACTTCGAGGATCGCGTCGACACGTCGATCGAACCGCTGCACGCGGAACTCGAGTCGCTCGGCCTCGCCGACCGACGGGTGACGGAGGAGCGCTTCGACGACCTGGCATTCTACCTCCAGACGTACGAGGTCCCGATCGAGCGCGAGAATCAGGGCGTGTTGCTCGCCGACGCCCAGTCCTCGGGGTACGTCGATCGTCCCGTCGTGTTCCACGTCGGACTCGACGAGTCCTGGACCCACGCAGCGCCGCGGCGCCCGTGGGTGGACACCGAGGCGCAGTTCGACCGGTACCTCCGGCAGTTCCAATTGCTCCTCCAGAGCGGCAGCGAGCAGTACTACCTCGTCCAGGACACCGCGGGTGGCCAGCCCGTCACGCCGTGTCTCTACCTGGGCGAGCTCCTCGATGAGGAGTTCGACCGGTTCTCGGACTTGCCGGGAGTCGAGCACACCCGACCATCGCGTGCTACGGCGTCACGGTTCGAACGCACGAGCGTCCCCACCGATCCCGATCCCCCGAGCAGGATCAGCAACTCGAGTCTGAAGCGGTACGTCAACAGCCCCCGGGACTACCAGTTCGCCGAGCTCCTCGAGGGCCCCGACCAGGACTACTTCACCGAGGGGACGCTCTTCCACGACTTCGCGGAGTACTATGTCAACCACCCCGAGATTGTCGACGACGACGCGATCGAGGCGGTCGTCGACCTGATGCTGGACGCCGTCGGGCCGTTCGTCGACGACTCCGAACGGCCGCTCCGACGACGGAAGTACCGCGTCGGCCTCGAGACGATCGTCGAGTACCTGGCGGAGCACGGCCCCGAGTCCGAGGCGTTCCTCACGTCGACCACCGGTTGGACGACGAACGCCGTCGCCGAACACTTCGGCCGGGACGTCGACTCGCCGCTCACCGAGCGGTGGTTCGAGAACGAGAGCCTCGGCGTCAAGGGGATGATCGACCTCGTGGTCACGCCCGACCACCTCCTCGACTTCAAGAGCGGCTCCAAGAAGTCACGACGCGACGTCGTCCGGAACGCCGCCGTCGACGATCCCGCGGACACGCCGGATTTCCAGGCCGCGCTGTACCTCTGTCACTGGCGGAGCGAGCACCCCGACGAACCCCTCCGCTTCACATTCTTCCACTTCCTCGAGACCCTCGACGACCTGATCGGGGGCGACCACGACGTCGACGACTGTCTCACGACCGTCCAGTACTATCCCTGGACCTTCGACGAGCACGTCGGCTCCCGGGCGGCCTACGACGAACTCCACGGTACCTGGAACGACGTCACCGAGACGCTCGACGATCTCGGCTTTGAGCGGTACGACGAGATTCTCTCCCAGCTCACCTTCCCAAAAACCACTGACAAGGAAGAGCTCCGGAATTCGGAGTTCGCGGACGTCTTAGCTGCGGCAGTCGACGGGGCGACGTCGGACGACGTCGACGCCGAGAAGGGGACGGATCAGGCGATCCGACTCCTGAACGGTATCCGGTCGAGGGCGTTCTTCCGGGAGGATCTCGACACCGTCGAGGCGTTCGTCCGGGAGCACCTCGACGCCCTCGAGGACTACCACTGCGGCGAAGAGCGGTTCCCCATCGAGGGGCCGGGCGGGGAACCGAACTACCGACGCGTCGACAACCGGGACCTGCTCCTGGAGGGCGAGCGATGACCGACCGCGACGGTGACTCGCGCGAGTCGGGAGCCACTTCGGACACTCCAGCCGAGTCCGCGGAGGTGGCCGACGACGCCGCCCGGAGCACCCACGACGTCGCGCCGACGCCCAACCGGGCCCAACGCGAGTTGATCACGTCGACGGAGGGCACCTACCTCGTCGACGCCGGCGCCGGCACCGGGAAGACGTTCGCGATCACCCGGCGCTACGCCGAAATCGTCGACCAGCCCGAGGTCGAGCCCGACGACGTCCTGCTCGCGACGTTCACCAACAGCGCCGCGACGGAGATGCGCGAGCGGATCGTCGACCACTCGACGTACTCGTTGCGGGAACTCGCCGACGCGTCGATCCAGACGTTCCACTCGCTGTGCTCGGATCTGCTGCAGGAACACGGCCACCGCGCGCCCACCCACCTCGGCATCGACGACCGGATCACCGACTCGGTCCGGATTCTCGAGGACGACCTCGTTCGCGAGGAGCGATTCGGTGAGTTCTACGACTGCTTCCGACGGGACCACCCCGAGTACGCCGACTTCTTCCGCGTGCTCACCGGACCTGGCGACCTCCAGGGAGTGATCGCCCAGCTCGCGGCAAAGGGCGTCTTCCCGACCGCCGACGGCTGGTACCGCGACGGGGAGTCCGCCCTGGAGGGCGACGCAGAGACCTTCGAGGCCCGGCTCGCCGAGCTGAACGAACCCCGCAACGGCGGGTCGAAGCAGTCGAAGCTCCGATCGAAGCTCTACGGCTGCACGAGGGACAAGACGCACCTCCCCGACGCGCCCTCGGAGGCGGAGATTCGCGGCGACGGCAAGCGGGCGTCCGACGCGGTGATCCGAGAGGCCTTCGAGGAGGACCGGACCGACCTGAAGGCGTTCGTCCACGACGTCTACTTCGAGTACCTCGAGTTCGCCCTCTCCCGGAACTACCTCACCTTCGGCTTCCTCCAACTGTTCGCCTTCGTCCTCCTCTGTGAGAACCGCCGGGTCCGCGAGACCGTCGGCTACGAGTACGTGATGGTCGACGAGTTCCAGGACACCAGCGAGATTCAGTTCCAGCTCGCCCTCCTGCTCGCCGACACCGACAACGTCTGCGTCGTCGGCGACTGGAAGCAGAGCATCTTCGCCTTCCAGTACGCCGACGTCGACAACATCCGGGAGTTCGAGGACCGACTCCACCGCTTCGCCGACGGCCTCGGGGAGGATCGGATCCGGTTCGAGCCCGGCGATGTCGAGACCATCACGCTGACCGAGAACTACCGCTCGACCGAATCGATCCTCGAGTTCTCCGACCACGCGCTCACGACGCCGGCCCAGCAGAAGGACTCGATCGACGGCGACCCGCTCGCCGGCGTCGAATCCCTCTCCCCGAATGCCGCCTTCGACGAGTCCCGCATCGAGGGGTTCGCCCACGAAGACCAGTACGAGGCCGTTCTCGCCGCGATCCAGGAGATCGTCGACAACGAAGAGTACGCGATCGAGGACGAGGACGGCGAGCCGACGACTCCCTCCTACGGGGACGTCGCAGTCCTCACGCGAACGCGAGACTTCGGCCGCGAACTCCTCGCGGCCGCCGACCCCCACGACCTGCCGATGGCCTACGACGGCGGCGTCGAACTCTACCGCACCGACCAGGCGAAGCTACTGCTCGCGTGGCTGCGGATCCTGGAGTCCGACGCCGACCGCGGCTGGGCCGCCGTCCTCGAGGCGGCGGGGTACACGATTGCCGAGATCGAGGCGATTCTCGAGACGGGTACCTACCCCGAGTCGATGATCACCTTCCGGGAGTCGCTGGCCGGCTTGGAATCGGTCGGGGCGGTCGCGCGGCGGGTCTTCGACCGCAACGGGTTCGCCGGCGAGTACGCCGACGTGCTCCTCGACGTGATCCAGTCGCTGCACGACGACTCAACGCTGACGCGTGGCGACCTGATCCGGCTGATCGAACGCGGCATCGAGGACGGCACGACGGTCGAGGTGACCACCAGCGCCGGCGTCGACTCGGTGACGGTCCAGACGATCCACTCCGCGAAGGGCCTCGAGTACCCCATCGTGATCCTCGCGAACATGAACGAGGGGAAGTTCCCACCCTGTGGTGGCGGCTCAGGGGTGATCCGATACCAGGAGCCCCTCGGGCTCCGCCAGCGCAAGGTCTACGCCGACGTCGAGGCCCACCCCCACGTCTACGACAACTGGACCCACGACGTGCTCCGGCACTGCGTCCCCGACGGGTACGACGAAGAGCGACGACTCCTCTACGTCGCCATCACCCGCGCGGAGAGCCACGTCGTCTTCGCGGGCGGCGATCGACCAAACACGTTCTTTGAGGAGCTCCCCTTCGAGGAGCGGTCGATCGACCCGTCGGTCGATCCCGTTGACCGAGGCGAAACGACCCAGACGCAGCTCCCCTTCTCGATCGTCCCCCCGGAGGGCCCCCGTGGTTACACGCCCCACTCGCTGATGGACGACTCGGTGTTCGAGGAGGTGGGGATCGAACCGGAAATCGAGCTAGGTGAGTCGGAGTTCCGGGGTCGAGACTTCGGGTCGCGCGTTCACGACTTCGCGGAGGCCTACGCACTGAGTGAAGACGTCTCGCCAAGCACGCGCGATCACGACGACGAGCGCCACGTGAAGGAGTTCCTTGACGGTCTAGATGGAACCCTACACACAGAAGAGCGCGCCGTACTCCCGCTCACCGTCGACGGCGATCGGGTAACCGTGAGCGGGGTAGTCGACCTCGTTCACGAGACAGACGAGAAGATCGAGATTGTCGACTACAAGACAGATATGACGGATCGCGCCGCGTCGGAGTATCGCAAACAGTTGAGCCTCTACTACCACGTCCTCGCGGAGTGTAACCCTGAGCGGGAGGTCACGGCGAGCATATTCTATACCGCGACCGGTGAACTGTACCCCCTTACGCCACTCTCGAAGTTAGAACTGACTGAGTTGGTCGCTTCTTCGGAGGAATGAGCTGCCCGGGTGATCGTTCCTACTCACGTGGCTCGAGGACCGGACGTCGTCCCCGCACCACTGGTACTGCAGGATCCAGGACCTCCTCAGCATATGTATGGAATTCGGAGGTACGACAAATATTATGTAGGTCAACCATCTCGTAGACGATAATATGCCGGTTGATATTAACGCGATGGCGTATTCTCCGGTAGAAGACGGGCTTGAGGAAAGTGACGATGGTTTCTGGCAGGTGAGTACGAGGAACATGAGCATTGATCAAGAGATTCTAGAAATATTCATAGAATATCTAGCCGAAATTATTGTAAAGCCGGACACAAATCAAGTTAGCATCGGGAAATTTCGGGAGGACGCACGGACAGAAGATTACCTGAATCAGATAACTGCGCTGGATTTGCAGATCGACGAAAGATCTGATGATTACGACACGTTCGAAGAAATCGCTCAGACCTTCGCAGTTCGTTTAATTAATCACATGGACGGTTCAACTTCTTCTGGGGTTCTTTTCACGATTCAAGCAACTCGAGACGGAGAGACGTTTGTCGGAGTTCTCAAGCTTGATCTGGAGGACGAACAACGCTCTGTTTTGGACCAACAAACTCGTCGCCTGAGATACGAGGAATTGGATGACGTGCTTCCCGATCCAGATGAGTTCCAGAAGGGGTGTACCTATCCAGTATTCGAGTCTTCGAGTTTCAGCGTAAGTGGCGATATCAAGTTCCTTCAGAAGGATGCTCCCTCAAACTACTTTCGTGAGTTCCTGGGTTGTCTCACCGGTAACGGCAGTCTCAAACAGGTCCGGAATATTCTTGATGCGATTGACGAAATCAAAGAGACTCATACAAACCACGGTCTTACGCCAGACGATATCCAATATTTCTACGAGAACACCGGGCAAGACGATCATATCACTGAAGAAGAAGTCCGTCACACGGCAAGTGAGATAATCGGTCCCAATTTTGACGAGGATGAATTAGACAGGGAGCTTTACGAGCGGGATGAGGAATATATTGGGGCAGACCCTGACAACGCCCCACAAAATGTGAAGTGGATAATAGATGGCGACATCGAGATCAAAGCTCCTGTGGATGCGTTGGACGAAGATAGGATCCAAATTCGGGAACCAGATCATCTACAGGACGATTGGGAAGCTACTATTCGTGGCTCTAACGTTGATAGGGAGTATCAGGAATAACTTGACCTATGTTTGAAGAGATGCATGGGTCAGTATCCGAGTTTGTAAACCAGTGGTCTGATTCCGCAGATGAAACTCCGTCAGCCCTATCCATTGAAAAGGATGGCCTTGACGGAGATAGCAGTTCTCTCTTGTTGGACGGTGTCGAAGAGCTATGTGAACACTTCGACCCAGGAGCTATTACATTCCAAATTAATGGAGGGGAGGACAGCTATCGTATCCGTTACAACGCTTCTAATGGTTCAATTCAGTCGCAACGTACACGCGCTACCGACTACGATATTAGTCAGCTCTATAGAGGGAATCCCGAGCTTGTAGATATTTTGGAACAAATAGACCGGGATCGCATTGACTCGGGTGAAGGACTTCGGGAGGCGTTGGACCTGATACACCGTGTAGATTCTCTGCAAGTAGACGCCCAGTATTCCCTTCGAAAATCAAATATTGAGGTCGCAATCTCCCAGTCTCTTAGCGCGACAGGCACTACGGTACATTTCTACTTTGGCTGGGACTTTTTCGTTGATCAAGTCCGGGGTTACCAACCCGCTGAGATTCGAAACGAGTTACTCGAAGACACTGATTCAAAGGCGTTATGCGTCGTGTTGTCATCTGATGGCTATGCGTACAGTAATGCATTAGGTGTCTGCTGCTTAGCCGATCTGGACTCTTCTGATTGGTTTATTGACGGTTCGGTGAAGTGGCTGGATGAAATGGAGGATATTCGACGTCAGACCCTGATCCAGGATCCAGACCGCTCCTTTCTTCCACCTACCTTCTTCCGCTTTCAGAGTTGTTCTGATGACGGATATTGTTCAATGGTCCGACATCTGTTTGCTCCATATGTCGCTCTATTCTCACTTTTTTCTATCGTTAATAGTGCCGAACGTCGTAACGCGGCAGTTTGGCATGTGCGGTTACAAGGACGTCAGTTTATCGAAGGAAAAATCGAACTAGAATCTGCGGACAGGTTACGGGTAGAATTTGATGGCGAGGAAGATGAGATTGATCTTTCACAAGGAGTGGCCGATGACCTATACTCTCTGTATTCATGGAGCTATAGAAATGATGTTGAGAATCGGATTACCGTGGTCCGAAATGTTGCTACTTTGTATGCCCGCAATCTGTTCGAAGTGATCTCTGACGCACGCAAAATTCAGGGTTCAGCTGAATCAAATCGGCGGTACTACGTCAGGGAAAGTGTTGACGAATTTTTTGAGTTCCGCCAGGATTTGACTGAGAGCGCATTTGAGACACGAAGAGAGTTCGCAACTCTCCGTTCTGAGTTGATGAGTGATCTTTCCCGGGATATATTTCGGACATTCGGATTCATAATTGTCATCGCAGGGAGTACAATATTCCGGCTAAACGATACTCTCCCGCCTGTGCCAATGTACATAGCAGTGAGTGGCTTGATTTTCGGGTATGGTATTGTCACACTCCGGCGGGTGCGGGGTCTTCGATCCCAGTTCATCGACTTACTGAGGGCTCAGAGTGACTACGTGGACTTCTACAGTAATTTCTTCGACGATGAGGAATTAGCGGAAATGGGTCTTCAACCCGATGAGAACTTTCCTTGGTGGTGCGGCCTTCTCAAATGGACGTGGGATCGCGAGCAGACAGCTACGGATCATCTGAGCCTTCGATGCGGGTTCGCACTAGACTTATGGCTATATTACCTGTTGATCTTATCTATATGGGTGATCGCTGTTGGAATGGCTACGGAAGCTATGGGGCTCACGAGTTTCGTGGGGCAGATACCCTGAAAGTTCCAATTAAAGATTTGATGATTAATATATCACTAAGTATCTTCGCAGAACCAGTCATCTTCTTAAGTGAATCCAGATCCATCCCTGGAATTCCTTCTTCGATTAATCCGCGCAATCCGATAAGGAGATGTATTATCGTCTTGTCTAGTGTTACGTAACACAGCAAGCAGAATTGCCCGTAAATTTCCGGTTCAAATCCCGGTCGGCGCACTCCTTCGGTCGCTACGCTCACTCAGGAGTCCGCCGACCGACCTTCGCAAATCCTCCGGATTTGCTCAGTCCCGGTCGGCGCATTCGAGGCGGGAACGGAGTGAGCGCCTCGGACCACGCGAGCGGTGAGCGCAGCGAACCGCGAGCGCACTCCTTCGGTCGCTACGCTCCCTCAGGAGTCCGCCGACCGACCTGCTGGCGAGCGAAGCGAGCCAGCGCTCGCGAGACGAGTGCAGCGAGTCTCGCGGTGTTCGCAAATCCTCCAAATTTGCTCAGTTCCGATCGACGATGTCGATCGGCGCTCGCCTCGCTTCACTCGGCGAACTCCCGGTCGGCGTCCTGCGCGAGCGGGTCGAGGGCGACCGACGGGAGCCCTCGAAATGGCGAGCGGGAGCGAACGCAGTGAGCGACACCCGAGCCAGGCGCGCGCAGGGATCGGAAGACGAACGGCGAGCGGAGCGAGCCGTGAGCGCCTCCACTCCTCCCTACCGTCATTGTTCCGGGCACCGAGCGACGCGGGCCGTGAGCGGACCGGTTCACCAGCGATGGTCCGACGCCCGATTGCTGTGGTGGCAGGTCGATCGGAGGGACAGCAGCATCGATCCGCGGGCAGACGTCGCTGTCGGCGTGAACCAGCGGAACGAGTCGTCGCGGATGCTCGAGCAAGCCTGCGACGGTAGCTCCACCGTCGTGGGGCAGTGCCGGTGAGGTCGCCAACGACGCGGTATCTGGCCACCACGCCAGACACCGAGGAGCGCCCGTCGGTACCGTCGATCCACCGGTATCGAGGACGGCCCACGCTACGAGAAGTACGGGATAATCGTCTCCCGATAGTGCCGAATCGTCTCCGAGAAGTCGCCTTCCGGGATGACGATGAGTTCGTCCACTCCTGCGTCGACGAACCGCTGGATCTGTTCGATCCCCGACTCCGGCGTTCCGGCCACGAATATCTCCATCACGTCTTCGTAGGCGAGTTGATCGACGATCTCCTCGATTGCAGCCCTTTTCTCCTCGCCGTGGTCCATCTGCCACATGACGGGCGCCTCCTCGGCGAGGTCGGGATAGCCCAGTGATTCGAGCAACGGCGGACGCAGCACGAGGTTCGACGCCCGCTGAGCGACCAGTTCCTCCGTGACTCGGTCCGGATTCGCTTCGGAGATCGCGCTCGGAATCATCAGCGAACATCGGATGTCACTGGGATCTCGGCCACTGTCTTTGGCCGATTCGAAAATGAGCTCGAGATCCTCCTCGTAGTTATCCGGGGTGTGGATCCAGGGAAGCCACCCATCCGCCACTTCACCCAGGAACCGCCGCATGTTGGGCCCGTACCCACCGTGAATGAGTGGCGGGTGTGGCTCCTGGTGCGCGCTGAATCCCAAATATGCATCGTCGAGTTGGAAGTATTCTCCATCGTAGTGGACGCGATCGTCCTCGGAGGATTCCCACAGGAGCACCATGACCTCCACGTGCTCTTTGAACCTGGTGAAGGGCTTCGACCAGTCGAAGTCCTGGATCCCGCGAAAGTTGAACGCTTCTCCCGCACCCATCCCCAGTCTCGCTCGCCCGTGTGTTGCCTGGTCGAGCGTGGCCGTCGCGTGAGCGACGAACGTGGGGTGGCGACGAACCGAGTCGGCGACGCCGGGCATGAGATCGACCTCGTCGGTTTCGGCCGCCAGCAGTCCGAGCATCGTCCACACCTCCCAGTCGGGTTGGTCCTCCGAGAACAGGTGATCCGGGAGCGAGAGGACGTCGAAGCCGCTGTTCTCGATCGCTTTCGCTTCTTCAATACACGTGTCGATATCTTCGCCGTGGCTGTTGAGATGACAACCGAACTCCACGCGAGACTCCATACTCCGACCATCTCCAGATATGACCATGAACGTGGTGTTCCGGGGCCCGTCGGTCCGCGGACGACCGACTGCGCGGGGCGAGCGGTACGCTGCACCGACCGTCGCGATCCCACTCGTTCGTAGAACCGCCTCCAGGGGTGTGGGAACCGTCAACGCACGTTACCGTGTCGGACCCCTAGCCCCGGCCGATGCCCGAAGAAGAACTGTTCAAGACGGAATCCCCACGAACCCGGGCGGCGATCGCGGAGGCGCTGGTCGAGGCCGCCGAGCAACTCGAAACGGGGACGGTCACGCTCCGAGGACCGACCCAGGAGTACGAGGTCGACGTGCCAGCAGAGCCGACCTTCGAGACGGAGCTGGAGCGGCTCACGGACTCAGAGACCGGCGAGCAACGATACGAACTCGAGTTCGAAGTTCGCTGGACAGCCTGAGCCCCGGCCCGGCTCGGGTCCGGCCTCCGTGGGACCACGCGCAGCCTGCTGCCGAGATTACACCACCCGAAGTGCATCGGCGAGGTCGGCCCGCAGATCCCGGACGTCCTCGAGGCCGACGCTGAGCCGGAGGAGCCCGTCGGTCACGCCGATGGCCTCTCGCTCCTCGCGGGGGACCGCTGCGTGGGTCATCGTCGCGGGATGCTCGATCAGACTCTCGACGCCGCCGAGGCTCTCCGCGAGCGCGAACACCTCCGTCTCGGTGGCGACAGACCGGGCGTCCTCGAGCGAGCCGTCGATCTCGACGCTGACCATCCCACCGAAGTCGTCCATCTGCGCCGCCGCGAGGTCGTGATCCGGGTGGGACTCGAGCCCCGGATAGTGGACGCGGTCGATCGCGTCGTGCTCCTCGAGCCAGGTCGCGAGGTCGCGGGCGTTCTCGCAGTGGCGGTCCATCCGCACCGGCAGGGTCTTCGCGCCCCGCAGCACGAGGAAGCAGGCGAAGGGGTCGGGCGTCGCGCCGACGCTGTTCTGGTAGAAGCCAACCTGCTCGTCGAGTGCATCGTCGTCGGTGACCAGCGCTCCGCCGACGACGTCCGAGTGGCCGCCGAGGTACTTCGTCAGCGAGTGGGCGACGACGTCGGCGCCGAACTCGAGTGGCCGCTGGAGGGACGGCGTCGCGAAGGTGTTGTCGACGGCACAGAGCGCGTCGTGCTCGTGGGCGAGGTCGGCGAGCGCGTCGACGTCCACCACCTTGAGCAGGGGGTTCGTCGGCGTCTCGAGCCAGAGGAGTTCCGTCGCGGGTTCGATGGCCTGGGCGACGGCGTCGACGTCGGTGGTGTCGACGAACTCGAAGCGGAGGTCGTAGTCCTCGTAGACCTGCGTGAACAGCCGGTGGGTGCCGCCGTAGACGTCCTCGCCGACGACGACGTGGTCGCCGGCCTCCAGCAGGTTCAACACGGTGTTGATCGCGGCCATCCCGCTCGCGAACGCACGACCGTGCGCCCCACCTTCGAGGCTCGCGAGGTTGGCCTCGAGGGCCGTCCGCGTGGGATTGCCCGTCCGGGAGTACTCGTACCCGCGGTGCTCGCCGGGGGCGTCCTGGACGAACGTCGAGGACGCGTAGATGGGCGTCATGACCGCGCCGGTCGCGGGATCGGGTTCGAGGCCGCCGTGGATCGCTCTGGTGTCGAAGTGGCGGCTCGCTTCGCCGTGGTCCGCTTCGGAGGTCCGTGGCTCCTCCGCGGACTCGTCGTGATCGTCGCTCATGACTTGCCCTCCCAGTCCTCGAACGGTCCGTAGATCCCCTTCGAGAGGTACCGCTCGCTGCCGTCGGGGAAGACGGTGACGACGGCACCGTCGGGGGCGTCGCGCTCCCCCTCGGCGATCTCCGCTGCGACCTCCCGGGCGGCGACGCTCGCAGCGCCGGAACTCGAGCCGACGAGGTGGCCCTCCTCCGCGGCGAGGCGCTGGACCTCCGCGTGGGCCCTGCGGTCCGGGATCGCGACGACGTCGTCGACGAGCTCCGGATCGAAGACGCTCGTGACCGATGGGTCGTGGGTCCCGATGCCCTCGGTCTTGTAGGGGTCGGCCTCGCGGTCGTGGCCGACCGTCTCGCCGAAGGTCGACCCCTCGGGTTCGACCGCGACGACCTGGAGGTCGGGGACGCGCTCCCGGATCGCCCGGGCCGTCCCGACGAGCGTCCCGCCGGAGCCGATGCCCGCGACGACAGCGGCGACGTCCTCGCCGAGGACGTCGAGGACCTCCTGGCCGGTGGTGTGGTAGTGCGTCTCCGCGTTCAGCGGCGTCTCGAACTGCTGGGGGACGACCGCGTCCTCGCGCTCCTCGGCGATCTCGTGGGCACGGTCGATCGCGGGGCCCATCCCGCCATCGCCGGGCGTGTTGACGATCTCCGCGCCGAGGGCGGCCATCAACCGCTCTTTCTCCTCGCTGAAGCCCGTCGGGACGACCATGATCGCCTCCAGGCCGAGCTGGCGGGCGGCCAGCGCCATGCCGATGCCGGTGTTCCCGGCGGTCGGTTCGACGATCGTGCCACCGGGCGGGACGTCGCCGCGCTCCAGCAGTCCGTCGAGGATGTGCTTGCCGATGCGGTCTTTCACGCTGCCCCCGGGATTGAACGTCTCAAGCTTCGCGTAGACTGGGACCTCCGCCGGGGCCGCGTGGAGTTCGACGAGGGGCGTGTCGCCGATAGTATCGAGGATCGATGCGCTCGGTCCGGTCTGGTGGGTCATGACATGGGATGTGGTGTCGTCGGTCGGTGGGCTGGGCGCTCGGGCGTGGGCGTCAGCGACACGGACGACACCACCGGGAGGTGGCGCGAATCCGGGGGGAACGTGGCCGATTGCGTCTGCCAGGTCCAGAAGTGGGCGCGCGGTGCGAGCCGGTCGTCCGGTCCAGTGCCCGAGGTCCGTCGCCGCCCTCGGACTCCGATGCCGGTCTGGCTCGGCGCATGTCGGGTCCTTGGAGCCGCCGGGTCTTGGTGCTTGTCGTCGGGGCTGCGAGCGTCGTCTGGCAGTCGTGCTCGATTGCAGTTGCCTCCTGGCCCGACGACGAGTCATCGTCCCCGCACCGTCCGGCGTCGTTGACACCCCGCAGGGAACTCCTCCGGGACGCAGCGGCCAGCGATCTGTCCGTCCGCGCCGGTTGCGGTGGGAGACTCGCCGGCCGGTCCGTTGCCGACGAGTCGCAAGCACAAAGCGTCTTCAGGATCTAGCCGTTCGTATCCCCGCAACACCTGGACGCTCGGAGGACGCGCCCTGGACGACTTCCCGTGGCGGTCCCCCGATCGTTGCCCACCGTCACACGACGCCGGTCGGGAACCGACGCCGTCGAACGGAGGTACACCTGTAGCCGTGACGACCGTGCCACCGGCCGACCTCGAGTGGTGTTTCGACGCGGTCGAGGACGTCTCGCGTACCTTCGCGCTCACGGTCGAGGTCCTCGAGTCCCCGATGTCCAGACACGTCTGTCTGGGCTACCTCCTCTGTCGCGTCGCCGACACGGTCGAGGACGCCAACCACCTCCCGCCCGAGGAGCAGGTCGCACTGTTGGACACCTACGAGGCCGCGCTCGATCCCGAGAGCGACGTCTCGATGGGCCAGTTCCGTTCCGAAGTCGACGAGTGGCTGCCGCCTGCCGCCGAGCGATCCGACGACTGGGCGGTCGTCGCGCGCTCGCCCACCGTCTGGGCGACGTTTCGCCAGGAGCCAGCGGCCGTGCAGTCGGCGGTGCTCCCCCCGGTTCGGGAGATGGTCGGCGGGATGGCGACGTTTCTCGAGCGCCACGCGGACGCCGGCGGGCTCCGGCTCGCCGACCGCGCCGAACTCGAGGAGTACTGTCACTACGCCGCGGGCACCGTCGGCATCCTCATCACGAACTTGCTGACGAGGGACGGCGTGGCCGTGGACCGCTCGCGGGAGCTCTACGAGACGGCCGAGTCATTCGGTCTCCTCCTGCAGCTGGTCAACATCTCGAAGGACGTCCACGCCGATTACACCCAGGAGAACAACGTCTACCTGCCCGCGGAGTGGCTCGCCGCCGAGGCGGTCCCCCCGGAGGGCGTGATCGAGCCGGCGAACCGGGAGCGAGCGGCAGCCGTCGTGGCCCGGACGGCCGACCACGCACGGTCGTTCCTCGACGACGCCCAGGCCTACCTCGAGGCCGTCCCGCTGCGCCACGGCAACACGCTCGCAGCGTGGTCGGTGCCGTACCTGCTGAGCGTGGGCACCCTCCGGGAGCTGGGGGCCCGCCCGGCGGACGCGTTGACCGCGGAGGGCGTCTCGATCTCGCGGGCGGAGGTGCTCGCCGTGGTGCAGGCGGCCCGCGAGGGCGGGCGTGCGGACCTTGCGGGACTCAGAGAGCGGATCGCTCGCGAGCCCTACCACCTGGCGATCGAGTGAGCGAGGGACGCTGGGGGCTTCGGTCCCGAGAATCCGAAGGGTGAGCGCGCGCTGTTGGAACTGATCGAGGCGGCGTCCGGGTGTGCGCGAACGCGTCGTCAGCCCGGCTCGGCTCCGGTCTCCACGTCAGTTGGGCCCTTCCGGTAGGTCCTCCGCCTGTCCCTCGTCGTCCGCTTTCTCCTCGTCGTCCGCTCCCGGCTCGTCGTTCTCTCCGACCGTCTCCGTCCGGCCGGTACCGGTCGCTGCGTCGCCGTCCGGGAGGGTGACTCGAACCTCGAGGATCCGGTTGCCCTCGGCGGTCTCCACGAACAGGTCGACCCCGTCCTCGGTGACCCCTTCTCCTTCCTCGAGGACCCGCCCGGCCTCCTCGAAGAGCAGTCCCGCGATCGTCTCGTAGCCCCCGAGTTCGGGCAGGTCGGTGCCGAGCGCGTCGTTGGCGTCGTGGATGTTGGTCTCGCCGCGGACGACGGCGGTGTCGTCGTCGAGCCAGCGGATCGGCGGCGCCTCGGTCTCGGTGAGTACCTCGCCGACGATCTCCTCGACGATGTCCTCGATCGTCACGATGCCGGCCGTGGCGCCGAACTCGTCGACGACGATCGCCATCCGGCGGCGTTCGGCGCGAAGCTCCCGGAGGAGCTCGTCGACGTCCTTGCTCTCGGGAACCACGTGGGCCTCCTCGGCGAGGTCCCCCACGCGCGTCGCCTCGTCGGTGTGGCGAGCGGCTACCAGGTCCAGGACGTGGACCGTCCCGACCACGTTGTCCAGCACGCCCTCGTAAACCGGGAGGCGGGTGAACCTGCCCTCCCGGCAGGTGTCCAGTGCCGCCTCGACGGTCGCGTCCGCGTCGACGGCGACCACGTCCAGCCGGGGAACCATGGTCTCCTTGACGCTCCGGTTCCGAAAGCGCAGGAGCCGCTGGAGCATCACGTGTTCGTCCTCGGTGAACACGCCCGCCCGCTGACCCGCGGTGATCACCGACTGGACCTCCGCCCGGGTGACGTAGGCGCGCTCGAAGTTCCCCTCGCTCCCCATGAGCGCGTTGACACCACGGGTGAGGGTGTCGAAGACCGCCACGAAGGGGTAGAGCAGGACCTGCACGCCCCGGAGCGGCCGGGCGACCCGGAGCGCCCACGATTCGCTGTGCTCGACGGCGTAGGACTTGGGGGCGGTCTCGCCGAAGAGCAACACGAGCGAGGTGACGCCGAAGGTGGCGACGAGGACGGCCTCGCCAGGGGCGAGGTAGAAGCCCAGCAGCCCCGTCGCGATGGAAGACATTCCGATGTTGGCGACGTTGTTTCCGACGAGGATCGTCACGAGCAGCCGCCGTGGGTCGGATTTGAGGACGTCCAGCGTCGCCGCGCCGCTGGTCCCCTCCTCGACGAGTGCGCCGATGCGGTGGTCGGGCAGGGAGAAGATGGCGATCTCTGCGGACGCGAAGAACGCCGAGAGGGCGACGAGCAAGACGACGGCGACGACGCCGACGACGGTGACGGTCGTCTGGGGATCCCCGAGGAGCGCGCCGGCCTGGCCCGGTGCGACGAGAAGCGTGTCGAGCGGTTGCATACCGACAACCGACGGCTCGAGAACCTAAAGATGGGCCGTCCCGAGGCGGCGGCTGTCGGAGGGGTCAGTCGTACGCCGCTTCGATCTCCTCCCAGTCGTGCTCCCCGTTCAGAAACCGCTGGGGATTCGCCAGCACGTCCGCCCGGAGTCGCTGGGCGCGCCGATAGGGGCGAACCTGCATCGCGACGGCGACGCCCACGAGGACGGCCAGCACACCGAGCACGAGGCTGAGGATCCACACCACCGGGTAGAGGACGGCGGCAAGGACCGCGAACACCACGAACCCGTTCCGGAGCAGCGTGTACACCTGCTGCTCGGCGTAGTACTCGAGGAATGGCGAGAGCTGCTCGATCTCCCGCTCCGAGAGCCCGTCCTCGGCCAGCCGGTCGGCGAGCTCCGCCCGTGCGCTGGCTGCTGGTGCGTCCGGCGTCCCGCGACGGTCCTCGAACACGGCCGAAGGCCCGGTCGCCTCTGCCTTATGCGTAGTGCAGTCTGGTGGGTCTCGAGACGCGTTCCGCTCGTGCGTTTCCCGGGACTCCCCGCTCCGGGGATGTGCTCGGAACTGCCCGCTCCGGGGATGTGCTCGGAACTGCCCGCTCCCGGGATGTGCCGGGGACTTCCCGCTCTCGGGAAGCATTTGTGCCGAGGCTGGCGTGGTGCCGCCACGTAGGCGGTGACGGCGACCGCGCCCGCTGCCGCCGGCAGCGAGCAGGACCTTTTTGCGCGGGTGTCGCCAGGGAGGAGACGTGTACGAAGTCGAGTTGAAGGTCCGTGCGGACCACGACGCGGTGCGGGCCCGACTTCCCGAGGACGTCGACGACCTCGGCGTCGTCGAGCAGGTCGACACCTACTTCGACGCGCCCCACCGGGCGTTCGCCGAGACGGACGAGGCCCTGCGACTCCGCCGGGAGCGCCGCGTCGAGGACGATCGGGAGGCGGCAGCGAGCGAGGCGGCCGGAGCTGCTGGCGGCCCGACCGCGGGCGAAGAGGGTGCTCCCGCCGCTGGGCGGGGCGACGGTCCCTCGGCCGGCGGCGATGTCCCGGGCACCGCCGACGAGTACCGTGGGGACTCGTGGGTCACAGAACTGACGTACAAGGGGCCGCTCCTGGAGCGCGAGTCGAAGTCCCGCGAGGAACTGGAGACTGTCGTCGCCGACGGTCGGACGCTCCGTGGGATCCTCGAACGCCTCGGCTTCACTGGGGCGGCGGAGGTCCGGAAGGAGCGCGAGCGCTACCGCGTCGGGGAGTTCACCGTCACGCTTGACGCCGTCGAGGGGCTCGGGACGTTCCTCGAGGTCGAAACCGAGCAAGAGGAGGCCGACATCGAGGCGGCACGGGAGCGCGGCCAGGCGCTCCTCGCGGACCTCGGTTGCGATCCCGACGAGCAACTCCGGACCTCCTACCTCGGCCTCCTGCTCGAGGAGGGCGCAGCCGGATCCGGCACCGACCAGAGTGAGTGACCCGGGACGCCGAATCGACGACCGACCGTCGGACCGCGCTGGACCGGCGGAGCCAGAGGCGGCCGCCGGCGTGGTCCGGGGCGCACGGGAACCGACCGGACGGACCGATTGTCCGACTGCCTGTCACCCGTCGCTCGCGAACTCCGAGAGCGTCGCCGGGTAGCCCCGCCCTTCCGAGACGAGCGCGTCCTCGAGGTCGAGGCCGAGCACGTCGACGGCAGCGGGCCCGACGGCCTCGGTCCGGTCTGCGGGTGCGTAGACGCCGAGGCGCCACTGGACGCGTTGGGCGGCCCGGAGCGCGTCGACGAGTGGCGACTGCTGTGCGAGGGCCCGGACTTCGCCGTTGACGACGACCCGCGTCGAGGACTCCGGCATCGTCGGCTCCTCGGGGACGTCGAGGACGACCGCCTCGGCTGGAACGTCGGCGCGCTCGGCGATCGCCTCCTCGAGCTCGCTGATGTCGTCGCGGTCGTGCTGGAGGAGCGGGTCGGGGACGTCCGCGAGCTCCGCCCAGACCGCCCGTTTGTAGAGGTCCCGCCGTTCGAGGCGGTTTGCGTAGACCGACGCGGGCTCGCAGTTCCGGAGCGCGACGCGGAGTCCCGGGTCGTCCATCCGCCGGACGGCAGTAGCGTCGTACTCGCCGACCGCCAGCAGCTCCTCGGTCGCGCGCCGAAGCATCGACTTGCTGATGCGGGCGACGTGGTGGCGGTAGACGGTGGGGTTCATCAGCGCCCTGGCGATCAGGAGGCTCTCGGCGGTCTGGACGTTGCCCCCTTCGAGGACGAGGTCGCCGTCCCGGAAGGTCAACTCGCGCACGAGCCGGCTGTGGTCGATGGTGCCGTAGGGAACGCCCGTGTGGTGGGCGTCCCGGACGAGGTAGTCCGCCCGATCCACGTCGAGCTCGCCGGAGATCAGCTGGCCGTACCGTCCCTCGCCTGCGACGAGGTCGGCCACGGCCCCCGGATCGACGTCGTGCTCGCGGAGCACCGCGGCGACCTCGCCGTCGGCGAGCCGGTCGTGCACCTCGTCGTGGTAGCGGCCGGTCCGACGGGCCAGCAGGTCCTCGACGTTGTGACTGAAGGGGGCGTGGCCGACGTCGTGGAGCAACGCGGCCGCCCGGAGCCGGCGGGCGGGTCGGTCGCGGATCGGGAGGTGCTCGATCGCGAGGCTCGCGAGGTGGTAGACGCCCAGGCTGTGCTCGAAGCGGGTGTGGTTGGCGGAGGGGTAGACGAGGGAGACGGTCCCGAGCTGGGAGACGCGGCGGAGCCGCTGGAGGGCCGGCGTGTCCAGGAGGTCGAGGGCGAGCCCCTCGACGTCGATGTGGTCGTGGACGCTGTCCTTGATCGTCTTCACTGGTCGGGAGTTCGGCGCCATCGCCCAAAAGCCTGTGCGGCGGGCGGTGGCCGCCGATCCGTGTCCGATGGGACCGCACTCCGTGGGTCGGTCGCTCCGTCACTGCCCGAGACCCGGGATTAGAAGGCTCGATCGACCGTCGATCTTCCTTCAGCGATTGCCGATGGCATCACGACGACGGCGTCGCATCGTTCCCGCGCACTGCCGGGGCTGGAGGCGGTTCGGCCACCGGACGTAAGTAGGGGGTCGCCCAATCCCACTGTACGCCGCCCGATCACCACGCATGCCCGAGCACCCGCCCGCCCGCTCCACGCAGTTCTCCGCGTTGCTCGACAGGATGACGGAGGGCTTTCTCGCCGTCGACGAGGACTGGCGGATCGTCGAGTGCAACGGGCCTGCGGCCGCCGTGCTCGACGACGATCGGGAGTCCTTGCTCGGCGAGTCACTGTGGAACAGCGCTCCCGACCTCGAGGACACGATCGTCGAGCAGCGCTACCGGATCGCGATGGACGAGCGCTCCTCCGCCGCCTTCGAGGCGTTCTTCCCGCCGGGCGAGGGCCGCTACCGCCTCCGGGTCTTTCCCACGGCCGACGGCGGCCTCGAGATCTACCTCCGGGAGTCCGTCGAGCCGACTGCCAGTGGCTCCACGTCGCCGCACGCGGCCGTCGTCGAGGCGCTGACCGACGGGGTGTTCGCCGTCAACGGCGAGGACCGGATCGTCCTGGCGAACGACGCGCTCTCGACCGTCCTCGACGCCCGCCGTGGAACCGTCCTCGGGACGCGGCTCGACGCCCTCTCGACGGCGACGAAGCTCACCGACGAGGACGTCCGATCGCTGAAGGTCGGCATCGAGCACGTCCGGGCGGGCGCCGGCGATCACCGCCTCCAGCTCGAGCTCCCCGACCCCGAGGGACGCCCGGGCGTCGTCGAGGTCCGGTTCTCCCCGCTCCCCGGGGAGGACGCGCGCGTCGCTGCCGTCCTCCGGGACGTCACCGAACGGCGGGATCGCGAGCGGATCGTCCGCGCGCTCCACGCCGCGACGCGGGAGCTGTTCCGCGCGGAGGACCCCGTCGACGCCTGCGCGGCCGCCGTCCACACCGGGGCCGACCTGCTGGACCTCCAGATCAGCGGGATCTGGCTGCTCAACGAGGAGCGCAACCGCCTCGAGCCGGTCGCCGCCACGGCGGGCGCTCACGACACCGTGGGCGGACTGCCGGTGTTCGGCGACGGCGAGGGCATCGCCTGGCGCGCCTTCCAGGCCAACACGCCCCGCCGGTACGCCGACGTCCGCGAGGCAACCAACGTCTACAACGACGACACCCCCATCCGCTCGGAGCTGATCGTCCCGATCGGTCACCACGGCGTGTTGATGGCCGGCGACACCGAGGTCGGCGCCTTCGACGACGTCGACCTCGACCTCGCCGAGATCCTCGCCGCCAACACCGAGGCCGTCCTCGACCGGCTCCGCCGCGAGGAGCTCCTCGAGGAGCGTGCGACGGAGCTCGAGCGCCAGAGCGAGCGCCTCGCGTCCCTGGAGGGCGTGCTCTCGGGACCGATCAACGACGCCTTGAACGCCGTGGAGGAGACCTTCGAGTCGGGAACCATCGAGGACGCCCGGGCGGCCGTCGACCGGGCCCGCCAGCTCGTGGACGTCGCCGCCACCTACGCCAACCGACCGGACGCGAGCCAGGCACGAACCGGGCTCACGCTGGGTGAGAGTCTCCAGGCGGCCGCGCGGTCGGTCGAGGACGGGACGCCGACGCCCGTGGTCACCGACGACGGGACGCTCCGTGCCGATCCGGAGCTGCTGGAGGAGCTGCTGGCGGCGATCGTCCGGAACGCCGCCGAGCGCGACGCGGAGGCCGTGAACCTCGGCGTCCTCCAGGCGACCGGCTCCCGCGCCCGCCGCCTCTCTGGCTTCTACCTCGAGGACGACGGCGACGTGATCCCGCGTCGCGTCCGCGAGCCGCCGTTCGACCCCTACGCGGGCGAGGTCCGCGTCGGCCTCGAACTGGAGCTCGCGCGGCTGCTGGCCCGCGACCACGACTGGGACCTCGAGGCGACGCCCACCCAGCACGGGATGCGCTTCGAGGTCACCGAGGTCACGACGCTCTCGCCGACCGGACGCTGAGAGGGCCCCTCGATTCTGCGCTCTTCCCGTCTGTTCGGGAGAACGTTTTCGCCGCCCACGAGCCAAGCGTCCGTGGATGGCAGAGTGGCTCTACACCGAGTACCCGGAGCTCTACGACGCAATCCAGTCGGAGTGGGACTACGAGCGGGACGTCGCGTTCGTCGAGGCGCGCCTCCGCGCGGCCGGGATCGAGGACGGTCACCTGCTGGAGGTCGGCTGTGGCACCGGCGAGCACACCCGGCGGCTCGTCGATCTCGGGTTCGACGTGACGGCGCTCGACAAGCACGCGGGGATGCTCCGCGTGGCGCGCTCGAAGTGCGACGCCACGTTCCGGCAGATGGCCATGCCGGACCTCCCGGTCGGCGGCCCCTACGACGCGGCCGTCATGCTCCGGGGCGTCGTCAACCACCTCGCGCCGGACGCACTCGAGCCCGCCGTCGACGCCCTCGCCGATCGGATCGCTCCCGGCGGCGTCCTGGTCTTCGACAACTCGCCGCTCCCGCCCGCGGGCAACGACCCGGCGCTCGACGTCGGCACCACCGAGGAGGGTCAGTACGCCAGGATCGCACAGCACGTCCCCACCGACGACGGTCGCCTCGACTGGCGGGCGGTGACGTTCACACCCGACGGCGAGTGGTTCGTGAACAGCCGGGCGATGACGCCCTTCGAGGACGCGACGCTGTCCGGGGCGCTGGACCTGGCAGGGTTCGACGTGGCGATCCACGACGGCTTCGGCGACGCCGACGAGCGGAGCGTCTTCGTGGCGTCGCTGTAAGGGATTCACCGGGTCGGCTACGGACACTCCGCCTCCCTGCAGACCCATCGCAGCGCCGCCGGCGTCAGGAGAGGTCCTCGAGGAGCTGCCGGTAGGAGTCGCTCTCGGAGAGCTGGAGGAGCGTCTCGTCGGTCTCCTCGCGTATCACTGCAAGCCGATCGACGAGGCGGGCGTACTCCTCGCTCGCCCGGAGCTCCGCCTCGGTCTTCTCCGAATCCAGCAGCGCCTTCTTCGAGGCCAGGGCGAAGAACTCCTGGATGCGCTCGTCGTACTCGCTGCGCAGCAGGAGGTTCTCGACGGTCTCGACGAGGTCCTCCTGGGAGACGGGCTTGACGAGGTAGTCGTCGAAGCCCATCTCGACGATGTCGAAGTCGGGCTCGACCGCGGTGACCATCGCGACCTCGATGTCGAGGCCGCGCTCGCGGATGGCGTCGAGCACCTCGTCCCCGGAGAGGCCGGGCATCCGCCGGTCGAGCAGGACGATGTCGACGGAGTCGTCGAGCTCGTCGACGGCGGCGTCACCGTCGTACACCGTCCGGACCGCGCAGTGGTCGCGCAGCCACGCGGCGTAGAGGTCCGCGAGGTCAGACTCGTCCTCGACGACGACCACGACCGGTTGCCGTGCCCCCGTCACCGACGACCACCGACGCTCCGTCTCATTGTTCACCCAGACGGAGGCCCGATATTTTAACCCGTCGCCGGACTCCGCCGAACTGACCGAGGTGTGCGGGGGCCTCTGCCCGGCAGCGCGGCGCCAGGCACCGGTCCCAGCGGCCGACCGTCACTCCAGTTCCCGTTCGATCGTCGCCCGCGTCTCGGCGATCTCCTCGGCCGTGGCCGTGAGCTCCGTCTCCCCTACCTCCAAGGTCAGCGTGCCGTCCCCGGTCCCTTCTCCGATCCGCTCGACGGGCGCGACGCCCTCGAATCGCTCCTCGACTGCGTCCGGGTCGGTCGTCTGGACGAGTACCCTGCCAGCGGCCTCCGAGAACAGTTCGCCTGCCGGGTCGGCCCCCGGCAACTCGACGTCCAGGCCGGCCTCGGCCGTGACCATCTCCGCGAGCGCGACTGCCAGGCCACCGTGGGAGACGTCGTGGACTGCGCGCGTCGCGTCGGCGGTCGCGACGTCGGCCACCGCATCGACGAGCGGGCCGACGTCGTCCCGGGGCGCGGGGAAGCGATCCGTGCCACCGAACTGCGCGAGGTACTCCGAGCCGCCCAGCGCGGGCCCGCCGTGTCCGGGATCGGATCCGAGGCGGTCGTCGCCGACGACCAGCACCTCGCCCTCGGACGCTCCGTGGAGCGTCGGGGCGTCATAGCCCCGGCGCGTGCCGGCCATCGCGAGCGTCGGCGTCGGTGGGATCGGCCCGGCCTGGGAGTCGTTGTACAGCGAGACGTTCCCGCCGACGACCGGGGTAGAGAGTGCTGCACAGCCGTCCGCCAGGCCGTCGACGACCGCCGAGAAGCCGCCGTAGACGTCGGCCTTCTCGGGGTTGCCGCCGTTGAGGCAGTCCACGGCGGCGAGCGGTCTCGCGCCCTTGGCGGCCAGGTTCGTCGCGTTCTCGAGGGCGACGGCGCGGGCACCCTCGTAGGGGTTCGCGTCGGTCCAGTTCGGGGCCGCGCCGGCGGAGAGGGCGAGTCCGACGCCACGCTGCTCCTCGTCGGCGCCCGAGTCGATCCCCGCCGCCTCGCGGATCGTCAGGAGTGCGGCGTCGTCGCCCGGCCGGATGGCCGTCCTCGTACCGACCTCGTGGTCGTACTGGCGGTAGACCCACTCCTTGCTGGCGGTGTTCGGGCTCGCGAGGACGGCCTCGAAGGCGTCCGTGAGGTCGACGCCGGTCGGCCGATCGCGCTCCTGGGGCTCCGGGCGCTCCTGGGGCAGGTCGTGAAACGGCGCGCCGTCGCCGAGGAACTCCGCGGGCGAGTCGACGACGGTCTCGCCCTCGAACGTGCAGACGTAGTTGCCCTCGGTCACCTCGCCGATGACCGAACAGCCCAGGTCGTAGCGCTCGGCGACTTCGGCGACCCGGTCGACGTTCTCCGGGGTCACCTCGTAGCACATCCGCTCCTGGGACTCGGCGAGCAGGATCTCCATCGCGTTCATGTTCGGCTCGCGCTGGTGGACCCGCTCGAGGGCGATCTCGGCGCCGAGGCCGCCCTGGGCGATCATCTCGCTGGAGGCGCCGCCGAGGCCGGCCGCGCCGAGGTCGCGGGCGGCCTCGACGAGATCCTCGTCGACGAGCTGTTCGTTGCACTCGATGAGCAGCTTCTCGGAGTAGGGGTCGCCGACCTGGACCGCCGGGCGGTCCTCCGTCTCGGCGTCCTCGTCGAGATCCTCGCTCGCGAAGGAGGCGCCGCCGAGACCGTCCCGTCCCGTCGCGTTGCCGACGAGGACGAGCTTGTTTCCGACCTCGTTGACCGCCGCGCGCAGAAGCCGGTCCTCCGTGGTCACTCCGACGCAGGCGACGTTCACGAGCGGATTGCCCTCGTAGTCGGGGTGGAAGTCGACGCTGCCGGCGACGGTCGGGACGCCGATCGCGTTGCCGTAGTCGGCGATCCCCTCGACGACGCCCTCCAGCAGGTACCGGGAATGCTCGCGATCGAAGGCGCCGAAGTACAGCGAGTCCGCCAGCGCGATGGGGTAGGCGCCCATCGAGAGCGTGTCCCGGACGATGCCGCCGACGCCGGTCGCGGCACCGTCGTAGGGATCGACGTAGGAGGGATGGTTGTGGCTCTCGATGCCCAGCGTGACGTACACGTCGCTGTTGGGGGCCTCGGAGAGGTCCGCGGGGAGGTCGGTAGCTGCGTCGCCGTCGCCCGTGGCGTCCGCGACGGCGTCGGCCAGCGGGTCCGGCAGCGCCACCACCGCGGCGTCGTCGCCGGGGCCGACGACGACGCGTTCGCTCTCGGAGTCGAACGCGCCCAGCAGCGGGCGCGAGGAACGGTAGGCGCAGTGCTCGCTCCAGAGGTTCTCGAAGAGCGCTGCCTCCGCGCGGGTCGGCTCGCGACCGAGCTCGGCTTCGATTAGCTCCCGGTCGGCCTCGGCGAGGGGCATTCGTGAGCGGTGCTTGCCAGCAACCGGAGAAATGGCTTCCGATGTGGACGACCTCGCACCGGTCCCGCGTCGATCGCCGATGTCGGGCGAGGGCCTCCTCCGGCACCGGCGAGCCTCTGCGCTCAGGCGGTAACGATCGAGTAGATCGCCCAGCACGTCGCCCCCGCTCGCTCGTGCTCGCGAAGCTCCACCTGGTATGCAGTGTTGCCGGCGGGCGCAGATGCGACGAGGGTGATCCGGGCTCGTGACCCCTCGCGGACCACGTCGCCGACGCCGATGCCCTCGGCGGTCCGGAGCGGGTCGAACTGCGAGCCCGCGTAGAACCCCCGGAAGCCGCGATAGTGCCTGTTTTCGCGGAGGTCCGGGTCCGTGAACGCCCACAGGACCGCCAGGCCCGAGGCCCCGTCCTCGGGCGGCCCCATGGCCTCCGCGACGGTCGTGACCACCGCCGCTGGGCCGCGCTCGCAGGTGGGTTCGGGGACGGCCGCCGCGGCCGGATCGGATGTGGCCCCGTCCTGGAGTGGAACGGCGCCGAGGAGTCCAGCGGGGCCACCGGCCAGACTCACCACGACGATCGCGCCGACGAGCGCGAGGACGCCCAGTCGCCTCGCGGTCGACTGCCCGCCGCTGCCCCCGCCGTCTTCGGGAGCGACGGTCCACCGCTCGGCCCGGGCCGGACAGCCCAGGTACTCCCTGCTCAGGCGGTCCGCGTCCTCCGGCCCGACGCCGAAGAGCAGGCGGTCGCGCAGGTCGGTGGGCTCGATGTGCTCGGCCCCCGTGGAGATCCGTCCGGGACCCCCGACAGGCCGGCGGTCACCACCGCGTCGACGGCCGGCGGAACCGGCACGGATCGCAACGAATGTGGAATCCGGCGCGCCGGCACGATTGCGCCACGCCAGCGTTCCTCGCCCCGGGTGGCAGTCACCACACCGTCCGCGACGTCGGTCTCCCAGCCGCTGGCCGCCCAGAGCGCCGCCACGAATTCCGCGAGCGCCGCTCGGTCGAGAGGGCGCAGTCGGCGCGCGAAGGGTCCGGGCGGGATCGGGCCCATCACCCGTGCCACGTGATCCACGCCCGTGACTGTTACGCGGCGATGGGGATCGGGGAATCAGGAACTGTTAACGCCCTGCCCCTACCCTCCTCACGTATGACCGACTTCTCCGCGCGCGTCGAGCAGGTGTCGATCAGCGGCATCCGGGAGGTCTTCGAGGCGGCCGGCGAGGACGCCATCAACCTCGGGCTGGGCCAGCCGGACTTCCCGACGCCGACCCACGCCCGCGAGGCCGCGCAGTCGGCGATCGGCGAGGGGCTGGCCGACGGCTACACCTCGAACAAGGGCACCCGGTCGCTCCGGGAGGCCATCGCCCACCGCTACGACGTGGACTGGGACCTCGACGTCGATCCGAACGACGTGATCGCGACCGCCGGCGGCTCCGAGGCGTTGCACCTCGCACTGGAGGCCCACGTCGATCCCGGGGAGGAGGTGCTCTTCCCGGATCCCGGCTTCGTCTCTTACGACGCGCTCACGCGGATCGCGGGCGGAACACCGAAACCGCTCCCGCTGCGCGAGGACCTCACGCTCGACCCGGCGACCGTCGAGGAGGCGATCACCGACGACACTGCTGTCTTCGTCGTCAACAGCCCGGCGAACCCCACCGGCGCGGTGCAGTCCCGTGAGGATATGCGCGAGTTCGCACGCATCGCCGACGAGTACGACGTCCTCTGTCTCTCCGACGAGGTCTACGAGCACATCGTCTTCGACGGCGAGCACGTCTCGCCGCTGCAGTTCGCGGAGACGGACAACGTCGTCGTCGTCTCGGCGTGCTCCAAGACCTACTCGATGACCGGCTGGCGACTCGGGTGGGTCACCGCGAGCGAGCGCCGCATCGAGCGGATGCTCCGCGTCCACCAGTACGCCCAGGCCTGTGCGAGTGCCCCCTCCCAGTACGCCGCGGAGGCGGCGCTGACGGGGCCACGCGAGCCCGTCGAGGAGATGGTCGCGGCGTTCGAAGAACGGCGGGACGTCGTCCTGGATGGCCTCACCGACATGGGGCTGGAGACGCCGACCCCTCGGGGTGCCTTCTACGCGATGCCCGAGGTTCCCGAGGGCTGGGTCGACGAGGTGCTGGATCGCGGCGTCGTCGTCGTCCCCGGCGAGGCCTTCGGCGAGCGTGGCGCGGGCTACGCACGGCTCAGCTACGCCGCGTCGATGGAGGAGCTGCAGGCGGCCCTCGAGGTCATGCGGTCGGCCACCCGGGCCGTCCAGTAGGTCCTCGCGGGATCGAATTGGTGGTGCCGGCACGGCGAGCACGCCGCCGTGTCCCTCGGGCCGACCGGGCGGCGACCGCGGCCAGGCGCCGTGGCTCGACCTCCCGGCGGCCGGCACGGGTGACGGCGACGATCACGACGGCGCACCCTCCATATTGCGTGCTATTTTGTAGCACGGCACCGTAGGGGGCCCATGGGCCTCGCCCGCCACGGCTCGGGACTCCTCGCCGACATCCGGGCGCTCGCCTCGCAGGTCCACCCGGTGTTCATGCTGCCCCCGATCGCGGCGTCGTGGTTCGGAGCGGTGCTGGGCGGCCTCGCCTCGCCGACCCTCGGTGCGGTCCACTCCATCGCCATCTTCGCGGCCGTCTACACCGCCCACGTGAAGGACGGCTACGTGGACTTCCACGTCCGGGACGAGGACGACGACCACCCGCTGACAGCGATCGGCTGCAGAGTCGCGCTCGCGGGTGCGACGGCGCTCTTCGCCGCTGCGCTCGCGGTCCTCTGGGTGGCAGTCGATCCCATCGCCGCCCTCCTCACGCTTCCCGGCTGGGTGATCGGCTACCACCACGCGCCACAGCTCGATACGAATCCGGTGACTGCCACCGGTGGCTACCCCACGGGGATCGCGCTGGCGATCGTCGGCGGCGCCTACGTCCAGACGGTCACGGTCGGCGTGGTGACTGTCGCCTTCGCGCTCGTCTTCCTGCTCGTGCTCTCGGGCGTGAAAGTTGTCGACGACGCACAGGACTACGACTACGATCGATCGATCGACAAGCGCACCGTGGCCGTGGTCGTTGGGCCCCGGGCTGCCCGGCGGGTCGCGTACTCGCTGATGGCCCTCGGCCTCACCGTGGTCGTCGCGCTCGCCGCCGTGGCGGTGTTCCCGCCGACCGCCGTGCTGGCGGTCGCGGCGTTCGCTGCCGTCGCAGCCGTCACGCGCCGCGCCGATCCGGAGCTGGCGACGATGTTGCTCGTCCGAGGCTCCTACGTCTTCCTGGCGCTGCTCGTCGCAGCGACGTGGTTCGAACCGCTCGCGTGAGCCCGCGGCCCGGCGATGATCGACCCGGCGCGGCGGGGAACCGTGTCAACGTTCCGGCAAGCGTCTGACGAACGACAACAGTTAACACGGCACGGTGCCTACCGACGGTCGAACCGCCCGACGACTGTCCACTCCCGGGGGGTCTCCCCCGCATCACACGATCTATGTCAGAGAACGCGCGCGACGTGACGACGGCGCACGACCCGGTCGACCACGACCTCGCCCAGGGCGACCGCTACTCGGCCGTAGCGGTCGATCACGAGGAGACGATCATCTACGACCGGGAGATCGAGGACGCGTGGATCCAGTCCGACGCCGTTGGGCCGCTCGCCGAGTGGGTCTGATTTCGGCCCCTGCGTCGACGATTCCCCGTTCGATCCCGAGGGTCGTTGTTCGAACGCCGATAGCGGCCGCGCCGACTACGGGTTCCGATCGAGATACGCCATCGCCGCCTCGTCGCTGACCTGGTCGAACTGGCGGTAGAACCGTCCGACCGCCCCGAAGGAGGCAGGTGTCTCGAGGCAGACGACCTCGTCGGCCTCCCGCTCGAGACGCTCGATCGTGTCCGGCGGGCCAACCGGCACCCCGAGGACCACGCGCTCGGGGTCGGCAGCGGCCAGTTGCCGGAGGCAGGCGATCGCCGTCGACCCCGTGGCGACCCCGTCGTCGACGAGGACGACTCGCTTCCCGGCGAGCTCCAGCGAGGGCCGATCGCCCCGGTAGCGCTCGACCTTCTCCCGGGCGGCCTCGCGCTCGCGCTCGATCCCCGCCGTGACGTACGACTCGCCGACGCCAAGGTCCGCGATCGCGGACTCGTTGCGCCAGACGCTGCCGTCGCTGGCGACGGCGGCGATGGCGTACTCCGCGTTCCCGGGCGCTCCGACCTTCCGCGCGGCGACGACGTCCAGCGGGGCGTCCAGACGGTCCGCGACTGCCCGTCCGAGCGGGAGGCCGCCGCGAGGGATCGCGAGGACGACGTCCGCCTCGACGCCCAGCTGCTCGAGGCGGTCGGCGAGCGTGCGTCCGGCGTCAGTACGGTCTATGAACATGGTGACCACCCCCGAGTGAGTGTAGGCGACGATACGGGACCTGGAGCATTGAACGGTTCGTCCCGGCGGACAGTGGTCGCCGGCACCGCCGGCGGCCGAGTGCCAACCCGCGACCGTTTTGGGGTTCAAGCGCCAACGACGGTGCATGCCCGGGGATCCCGAAGACGGCGGCGCCAGCGCGCCAGCGGCGGCGCCTCCGCCCGCGTCGTCGCCCGAGGCCATCGACGTCACCATCGTCGACGGCTACGTCGACGAGCCGGCGCACTTCGGGGTCCCGCCCTACATCTCGACGTACCCCCGCTACACCGCCGGCGCGCTCGTCGACGCCGGCGTCCCCCGCGACAGGATCACCTACCACACGATCGACGAACTCCGCGACGATCGGAACCGCTGGGCGGACGTCGCCGACGCGGATCTCATGATCTACATCGGGGGCATGACCGTCCCCGGAAAGTACGTCGGCGGCACCCCCGCCGAACCCGACGAAGTCCGCAAGCTCGCCTGGACGGCGGAGGGCGTGAGCGTCATGGGCGGCCCCGCGAAGTTCGGCGTCGGCGAGGAGAACGCCGGCGCCATCGAGACCGAACGCGACGACCTGGACTTCGACTTCCTCGCGATGGGCGACATCGAGGCCGCGGCCTACGACATCGTCGAGAGCGGGCTGGAGGGGTTCAACGGCCGCTATCGGGACGTCGAGGAGGTCACCCGCTGGGCCAGCGAGGGCGCCTTCGTCGTCGAGGACCACCCGAACCACCCCGAGTACCTCATCGCCGAGCTCGAGACGGGCCGCGGCTGCCCCTACCGTTGTTCCTTCTGCACCGAACCGCTGTACGGCGACGCGACCTTCCGCCCGCCGAAAACGGTCGTCTCGGAGGTCGCGAGCCTCGCCGAGCACGGCGTCCGTGACTTCCGGCTGGGCCGGCAGGCCGACATCCTCGCCTACGGCGGCGACGGCGAGAAGCCCAATCCCGACGCCCTCCGGGAGCTCTACGGCGGCATCCGCGAGGCCGTCCCGGACCTCCGGACGCTCCACCTCGACAACATGAACCCGATCACCGTCGTCGAGTGGCCCGACCTCGCGCGGGAGGGCATCGCGGTGATCGCCCGCCACAACACGCCCGGTGACACCGCCGCGTTCGGCCTCGAATCCGCCGACCCGCTGGTCCAGGAGGAGAACAATCTCAACGTCTCCGCCGAGGAGTGCTTCGAGGCCGTGCAGACCGTCAACGAGGTCGGGGGCTGGCGGCCCGAGGACGACGCGGCGCCATTCGATCCCGGCGCGCCGGGCGTCCCGCCGTGGGAGCGCGACCACGATTCCACGCATCTCGATCTCGAGCCCCCGACGTTCGGCGAAGACGCGCCGCGCCGGCTCCCGAAGCTCCTCCCGGGGATCAACCTGCTCCACGGCCTCAAGGGCGAGCGCGAGGAGACCTTCGAGCACAACGAGCGGTTCCTGCAGCGGGTCTACGACGAGGGCCTCATCCTCCGCCGGGTGAACATCCGCCAGGTGATGGCGTTCCCCGGGACCGACATGGACGAGACCGGTGCACAGATCGCCAACGACCACAAGGAGCTGTTCAAGACCTACAAGCAGCGAGTCCGCGAGCAGATCGACAATCCGATGCTGCAGCGGGTGGCCCCGCCGGGAACAGTGTTGCCGGACGTGACCCTCGAGTACCACCAGGACGGGCGGACCTTCGGCCGCCAGCTTGGGACGTATCCGCTGCTCGTCGGCATTCCCGGCGAGCGCGAGCTCGGGACCACCATCGACGTCGCCATCGTCGACCACGGCTTCCGCTCGGTGACGGGCGTCCCCTACCCCCTGGACCTCAACGCGGCGTCGATGGACGAACTGGCCGCCCTGCCAGGCATCGGCGCCCAGCGCGCCGGCGACATCGTCGTGAACCGCCCGTACGACTCGGTCGCGGAGGTCGGCCGCCAGGTCGACACCGACCTCTCGGACTTCGCGATCACGAGCAGTATGGCGGGCGCGGACTGAGGGCACCACCGACACATCCAGCATGAGCGACGACCTCGCGACCAAGACCGATCGCTACGAAACCCTCCTGGCGGAGGCACTCGACGCCGCGACCGTCGCGGAAGAGATCCCCCTGGAGCAGGCGGAGGCGGCCGAGGAGTGCCTGGAGATGGCCCAGGCGTACCTCGAAGACGGGCGGTTCTTCCGGGAGACCGACGACCTGCCCGACGCGCTGGCGGCCTTCTCGTATGGCCACGGCTGGCTCGACGCCGGCGCACGGATCGGTGTACTCGACGTGCCCGAAGAGGGGCACCTGTTCACGCAGTAGGCGGCGTAGCCGTCACCGCGGTCGCACCCGTCCTGCGGCCGTGCGCACCCGAGCCGCTAGGAGAGATCGGCAAGCACCCGCTGGGCGGCGTCACGACCGCTCTCCATCGCCCCCTCGATCGACGACCACTGGGTGAACTCCCCGGCGAGGTAGCAGCGGCCGTCGGGCGCCGCGACGCCGGGCAGGTCGTCGTGGATACCCGGTGGCTGGGCGAACTGCGCGAACTCGATCCGATCGGTCGTCAGCAGCTGGAGGTCCCCGAAGTGCCGGGAGGGGTACCAGTTCGCCAGCGAGCGTCGGGTGCGGTCGTCGAGCTTGGCGTTCGGCGCGTCGGGGTCTCCGAGGAAGGTCGCCGAGAGCAGTGCGCGGTCGCCACCCGCCGGCGCGTACTCCGGGGCGACGTTCGAGAGCGTCACCACGAGGTTCGGCTGGGCGTCGACGGTGTTCAGGTGGAGCCGCTTGCCGTCCGGGGCGGCGTCCGACGGGACAGTGTAGTACTGCGTGGCGCAAGCCAGCCCCTCGGTGGGGATGGCGTCGATTCCGGTGAGTTCGTGGGCAGTCGGGGCGTCAGTGGCCACGATCGCGGCGTCACAGGCGACGGTCTCGCCGCCCAGCTCCATCGTCGCTGTGTCGTCCCCTTCCTCCGCACGCACGCCGGTCACTGGTGTCCCGGTTTGCACCTCGGCGCCGGCCCCCCGCGCCCGTTCGGCGAGCTGGTCGGTCATCGCGCCCATGCCGTCGGCGGGGACGACGGTTTTGCCCTCGCCGATGGTCTTGAACACGTACTCGAAGACGCGCTTGCTCGTCCCCAGCGACCGATCGAGCGTGACGCCGCCGAAGAAGGGGGCAGCGAAGGCGTCGACGAAGCCCGCCGAGAACCCGCGGCGCTCCAGTTCCTCGCGGATCGTCCGGTCGGCGCCCGAGAAGATCGCGCCCTTGGACTGCCCGCGCAGCTCGCGTCGGAGCCGCCAGAGTCGGTAGAGGTCCCGGGTGGTGACCTCGCGGTTCACTAGCGTCTGGCCGATCGCGCCGGGATCGCGTAGCGGGTCCGCCAGGACCGAGCGGGTGTCCTCGCCACAGAGCACGGCACCGGGGGCGAACGCCCGGAGGTCGAGGGCGTCGAGGTCGAGTTCGCGCTGGACGGCGGGGTAGCCCGTGAAGAGGACCTGAAACCCGCGATCGAGGGTGTAGCCATCGACCCGGCGAGTCGCGACGCGGCCGCCAACCGCCTCGCCGGCCTCGAAGACGGTGACGTCGACGCCCGCGTCGGCGAGGTGGCGGGCGGCGACGAGGCCCGCGGGCCCGCCGCCGGCGATCGCGACGCGATCGGCTGTCATCGGCGGAGATTCGGCGGCGGGCGTCTAAAAGGCGGGTGGTCGGGGAACCCGATGCTGGGCCGGCGGCCGGAGGGGTTCGGGCGCTCTACCGGTAGACGGTGACCGACTCGAGGACGGCCTCCTTCTGGGGCTCGTCGCTGTGGTCGGTGGGGAGGGCGCCGATCTCCTCGACGACGTCCATGCCGTCGATGACCTGGCCGAAGACGGCGTGCTTGCCGTCGAGGTGGGGCGTCGCGTCCAGCGTGATGAAGAACTGCGACCCGTTGGTGTTGGGGCCGCTGTTGGCCATCGAGAGGACGCCGGGCCCGTCGTGGGTGAGATCGTCGTGGAACTCGTCGTCGAAGGTGTAGCCGGGGCCGCCGCGGCCGGTGCCGGTGCGGTCGCCGGTCTGGATCATGAAGTCCTCGATGACCCGGTGGATCGGGACGTCCTCGTAGTAGGGCTCGCCCTCGACCGTCTCGCCGGTCTCGGGGTCCTCCCACGCCTTCTGGCCGGTCGCCAGGCCGACGAAGTTCTCGACGGTGGTGGGGACCTTGTCCTCGTAGAGTTCGACCTCGATGTCGCCGCGATTCGTGTGCAGGATTGCGGTCGTGTCGCTCATGTACCGAGACGACGCGGGGCCGACCGAAAAGGGTGCGGATCTTCTGCGCCGTCGATCGTCGGGCTACGTCGTGGGATCCTCGACTGCCCCCATGCTCTCCGAGGTCGTCATCCCGGAGATCGGCCGGACGACGTCCGCGGGTGGCTCCTCGAAGCGTCGCGGGTGGAGCGTCGCGGCGAGGTACTCGAGCGTGTCCACCAGCCGCGGTCCGGGCCGATTGACGTAGAAATGGCCGTCCATCGCGTACGCTCGGCCGGAGCGCACGGCGCGCAGCTCGTTCCACCCCGTCCGATCCGTGAGATCGCCGATGTGCTCTCGCGTCTGCTCGAGGCCGAAGCCACACGGCGCGGCGACGAGCACGTCCGGATCGGCCTCGCGGACCTCGGTCCATTCCCGGGCCGTCGAGCGGTCGCCGGCATCCGCCATCGGATAGCGACCGCCGGCGAGTTCGACGAGTTCGGGGATCCAGTGCCCGGCGACCATCACCGGATCGAGCCAGTCGAGGATCGCCACCGACGGACACGAGATGGCTCCCGCGACTGCGTCCTCGACGGCGGCGACCCGCCCGCGAAGCGACGCGAGGAGCTCGTCGGCGCGGTCCTCCCGCCCCAGGGCAGCACCGATGCGCTCGATGTCCTCGTAGAGGTCCCCGAGGTGGTGGGGATCGGTCGTGAGGATCTCGGCACCGAGTCCGTGCTGCGCGACGGCCTCCTCGACGAGGACGGTGTCGACGGCACAGACGTCACAGATCCCCTGCGTGACGATCAGGTCGGGATCGAGGTCCGCGAGCACGTCGCCGCGAATGCCGTAGACGCCGTCGCCGGACGCCTCAGCAGCCGCGACCTGCTGGTTGATCTCCCCACTCGACGCGTCGGCGTCGATCCGGCTGGTGTTGACGTCCGGGAGCTCGGCCACCCGCGGGGGATAGTCGCACTCGTGGGAGGTGCCGACAGGCTCGACGCCGAGTGCCGTCACGATCTCGGTCGCGGAGGGCAGGAGCGTGACGACGTCCATGTCCAGGTGATCCAGTGGTGGCCTGAAAAAGGCCCGTATCGATCCGGACCGGGAAGCACTCGGCCACAGCTTGAAGGCCGAAGCCGCGGCGACCGCCGGGCGTGACGTAACCGTCGTGCCACGGCGGTCGAGGCGGGTGCGCGGCGCACCGCCGTGGCTGGACCGCTCGCGCCGCCTGTCCGCTAGACCGCCAGGCGACTGCTACCGCGGGAACGCCCCCGGCTCAAACGTCGTAGAGTTCCCCGTACTTCTCCTCGACGTACTCGAGGAAGTACTCCGCCGTCAGGGGCTCGCCGGTCGCCCGTTCGATCAGTTCGTCGGTCGTGTAGCGAGCGCCGTGCCGGTGGATCTCTTCCCGGAGCCACTCCTGGATCGGGTCGAACTCGCCGTCGGCGATCAGGGCGTCGACGTCGAGGTCTTCGCGCATGGCGGCGTCGATCTGGGCAGCGAGCACGCTCCCGAGCGAGTACGTCGGGAAGTAGCCGAAGGAGCCGTGGCTCCAGTGGATGTCCTGCAGGCAGCCCTCGGCGTCGGTCTCGGGGCGGATCCCGAGGTACTCCTCGTAGGTGTCGTTCCAGACTCCGGGGACGTCCTCGATCGCGAGGTCACCCCCGACCAGGTCCCGCTCGAGTTCGTAGCGGGCGACGATGTGGAGGTGGTAGGTCAGCTCGTCCGCCTCGACGCGGATCAGGTTGTCCTCGTAGACCTCGTTGGCGGCCCGATAGAGCGTCTCGCCGTCGAGGTCCTCGACCGCGGAGAGGTGCTCCTCGAGAGCGCCGGCGAGGCGATCGGCGAACGGCCTCGTTCGGCCGACGTGGTTCTCCCAGAACCGCGACTGGGACTCGTGGACGGTGAGGTCCCGCGAGTCACCCAGCGGCGTGCCGTAGTGCTCGGTCGGCAGGCCCTGGGTGTAGCTGGCGTGGCCGAACTCGTGGATCGTGCTCCCGAGCGCGCCGAGGGGATCGGACTCGTCGAAGCGCGTCGTGACTCTCGCGTCGTATTGCGTCCCCGTGGAGAATGGATGGGGAGCAGTGTCGAGGCGTCCCCGCTCCCAGTCGTAGCCGAGGTCGTCCAGCACCGCCCGAGCGGCCGCCTCCTGCTCCTCGGCGGGGTACTCGCCTTCGAAGGGCGAGGGCGCCTCGACGTCGCTCTCGCGGATCTCCTCGATGAGAGGCACGAGCCCCTCCCGGAGCTCCGTGAGGACGCGATCCGCCGTCTCGAGACCGAGGTACGGCTCGTACTCCTCGAAGAGGACGGCGTAGGCCGGTCGATCGGGATCGACGTGCTCGGCGTACTCCCGCCGCAACTCGACGAGGCGCTCCAGGTCCGGCGCGAACGTCTGGAACTCGTCGGCGTCTTTGGCCTCCCGCCAGGTCGGGTGGGCCTCGCTCGTCGCAGCCGAGATCTCCTCCACCAGGTCGGTCGGCACGCTCGTCGCGCGGTCGAACTCCCGCTCGACCTCCCGGAAGACCGCCGCCTGCTCGTCGTCGAGTGACGCCCCGCGCAGCGCCTCGACGTACTCGCTCATCTCCTCGTCGGTGAGGAGTTCGTGCCCGATTGCCGAGAGCGCCGAGAGCTGCCGCGAACGGGCTGGCGTCGCCGCCTCGGGCATCATGACCTCCTGGTCCCATCTGAGCACGCCAGCCGCGTCCCCCACGAGGCTCCGGCGTTCGACGCGCTCGAGGAACGCCTCGTAGGCTGCCGGATCCGTCCCGGTCTCGGAGTGCTCGCCGTCGCTCGCCTGTGATCCATCCGACATAGCGCGACGTTGCCACTCCCCGACCATGAGTACGGGGATTCCGGGTGGTGGGCCCCGGTAGTCCTTGGTCGGGACTGGCCGATCCCGGTTGCCCTGCCCTCAGTTGGCGAGGAGCTCCTCGGCTACGGTGCGATAGATGCGGCGACACCGATCGAGGACCGGGATGGAGACGCTCTCCTCGTCGGTGTGGGCCTCTCCCGGCTCCGCAGGCCCGCAGACGACGCAGGCGGTCCCCGCCTGCGAGAGCCAGCCCGCGTCCGTCGCGTGTGGCTTGACGACGTGCTGGGGTGGCGCTCCCCGGGAGTGGTGTGATCGCGCGGCCTGGAGCACGGTCCTCGCGAAGTCCTCGTCGCGACAGCGCATCGGCGGCAGGTCCTGGTCCACGGTCCACTCGATCCCGTCGATCGCAGCCACCCGGTCGAGTGCGGCCCGCTCGCCCGGCACCGTCCGCTCGTCGACGGTGATCTTGCAGTGATCGGGGACGACGTTCCAGGCGGTCCCGCCGTGGATCTCCGTCGCAACCAGCGACCCCGCGACCGCCTCCCCGGCGACCTCGATCTCCGGTGCCTCGAGCCTCTCGAGTGCATCGATGGCCTCGCAGGCGATGCCGATGGCGTTCGTTCCCTCGTCGGGGACACTGGCGTGGGCGGCCTCGCCGGTGGCGGTCAGCGTACTCGCCCGGCGGCCCTTGTGTGCGACCGCGACGTCGGTGACGCCCGATGCAGAGTATCCGGTCGATCCCTCACCGACGATCGCGAGCTCCGGCCCGAAGCCGGCCTCGATCGCGTGTCGGGCGCCCTCGCCCCCGACCTCCTCCCCGACGAAACTCGCGAAGACGAGGTCGCCACCGTGGCGCCGGTCGGGGAGATCGGCGTCGCGGAAGGCGAGCATCGCCGCTGCGACGGCCCCTTTCATGTCCGCCGTCCCCCGGCCAGCCAGGCGGTCGCCGTCGCGCTCCAGGACGTACTCGCCCTCGGCGACCTGCTCATCGGCCGGCGGGACGACGTCGTGGTGGCCGACCAGCGCGAGTGTGGGACCACCAGCCGCAGAATCGTCGGTTCCGTCGTCCTCGAACCGGTCGCGCCCGCCACTCGCCGTACCAGCGGGCCGTCTGGCGAGGACGTTTCCGACTGCGTCGCGGGAGACCGCGGCGGACGTCTCCTCGCGGAGCCACTCCTCGATCCGATCGCCCGCTGCCGTCGGGTCCTCGTGGCTGGGGAGCGCGACGAGCGACCGGGTCAGCGAGACGAGCTCGTCCATATCGGTCTCGGAGGGGGCCGGCCGTTTAACTCTCCGGGCGTTCGATAGCTGCAGGGCAACGCGGCTGTGTGATTCCTGGCGGTGGGTTCCCGGCGCTACCTCGGCGCGGACTCAGAGGTTCTCGAGGCGCTCGTTCTCCGCGACCTTCGGACAGTCGACGACCCGAAAGTGGTCCATGTCGACGAGTTCGCGGATCTCCGTCCCCTCGTGCGTGCAGTGGACGTCCGGGGGTTCGGAGAAGAAGGGGCACTGCTCGCAGTACTCGCCGGTGTCGACGACCCGGACGACTGGCTCCGGCCCCGAGGGCGGCCGTGGCTCGTGGTCTCCTTCCTCGAGGCGCTCCCAGACGACGTCCGCGTCGATCTCCGGGACCTCCTCCTCGCTGAAGACGCCTTCGGGCGGCTCGGTGTCCGTCTCGCGGGCCTCGATCGACGCCGCGAGGTCTCCGAGGGGTGCGTCCGGGTCCGGTTCGAGGCTGCCCGGATCGTCACTGGCGTCGACGTCCGCGGGCCTATCCTTGCTGTCACCCTCGTCCGGTCCCGATCGCGTCCCCATGTCGCCCCGCCCCTCAGGCTCCTCGCCGGGAAACTCGAACGATGGCTCGGGGGGTTCCGACCGTTCGTCGCCTCCCGAATCGCCGTCTTCGGGCGCGTCGCCGCTGTCCTCGGGCGATCCTGCCTCCCGCTCGTCGTCGCTCATCGGTCGTCACCGGCGGTGTCCCAGTCGACGTCGCTCGGGTCCGGTCGCTCGTCCTCGAGGTCGGCTTCCAGGTCCGTCGTCTCGTCGGCTGTCTCGCCCGCACCCAGGGCCGGCCGGTCGCCCGTCTGGAAGGTCGCGGAGCCGAAGAAGCGCCGTTTCTCCGAGACGTCGACGAACGTCGCCGAACAGTAGGGGCACTCGGGCGCGGTCAGGAGGGCCGCCTCGACGGCTGCTCCACAGTCCTCGCAGTTCGCCGCGGAGACGCCGGAGTGCGCCGCGTCGCGTTTGAGGCGGTCGGCGGCCTCCCGCCGGCCGACGGCCCGCTCGAGTTCCTGGACGCGCTCGCGGTTGGCGACCGCCGCCCGCGCCAGGCGGTCCGTCCGTGCAGTGAGGTCGTCGGTGACGGAGAGGGCGTGCTCGAGGACGGTCTCGTAGTTCTCGAACCCGCCCTCGATCGTCGCCTCGAGGTCGTCGACCTCCTCCTGTCGGTCCTGGAGGCCCGTCTCGAGTTCGGAGAGCCCCGACTGGAGGGCCTCGAGGTCGGCCTCGATCGACGCGATCTCCTCCTCGATCGCCTCGTGCCGGTGGTCGGCCGGTGCCTTCGCGTCGGTCTCGCGCTTGACCTGGATGACGCGGGAGCGGACGTCCTCGAGGAGGTCCGTGAACTCCTCCCTCGCGCCCTCCAGTTCCTCCCGATCGACGAGCGCTGGCGGCGCCTCGACCGCGTCGTCCTCCCGGTCCAGCGCGCGGTGGGCCCGCAGGAGTTCGCGCACGAACGCGTCGACGGACGTGCCCCGCTCCTCGGCCGCCCGGTCGAGCCAGTCCCGCAGATCTCCGGGGACCGGAACCGAGCCGGAGTCGCCCGTCTCCTCCCTGGACATTCACTCCACAGTTCGGCTGCGCGTCATAAGTATTCGGTGGCCCGCGCGGGGCCACGGTGGCCGGAACGCCCAGCTCAGCGGATCTTGCGCACGTCGCTGATGTCGAAGCCGACGTCGTGGATCTCGGTCTCGAACTGGATGATCTCCTCCTCCTCGAGCCGGGAGAGCACGCCGCGGAACTCCTTGACGACCATCGTCCGGGCGCGCTCGCTGCCGCCGGTCTCCCACTCACAGAGGAAGGATCCGTCCGTCGCCTCCATCAGGCGGCCAAGCTGGGTGTCCTCGAGGGTCTCGAGGGCCACCAGGAGGACGACCAGGCCGCCCCATCGCTGGGCGGCTTTCCGGAGTCCCTTGATGAGCTGCGTGATGTCCGTCCAGTCCATCTCCTCGCTGGCGGCGCTGATCAGGTCGGTCACGGAGTCGATCACGACGACGCTGTCGTCGGCGGTCTCCGTGAGGTACTCCCCGATAGCGTCGAGGACGTCCCGGCGGTCGTGATCGTCCCCCAGCGAGTGGATGTCGGCGGTCTTGCCGGCGTACCACTCGCTCGGGACGGGGCTGAGCTGGAAGTACTCCTGTGAGAGGTCCTCGAACTCGATCTCCTCGATGGCGGCCTCGACGATGTCGTCGTCGAGCGTGTACTGCATCTCCTCGACGATGGCCTCGCGGTCGTCGGTGAAAGAGAGGTACTGAACCGAGGACGGCAGCGTGGCCTCCTCGCCGAGATCGCCGTAGTAGAGCTCGAACAGCTCCTCGTCGGCGTGGGCCAGCCCGTTCATCGCCGCGGTGGTGTGGAGGAACTCGCGGCCGCCGGCGCCGACCTCGCTCGCCAGCAGGACGGCGCTCCCGGCGGGCGCCCCGCCGCCGATCATCCGGTCGAGCCGCGAGATGCCGAAGGGGACCCGGGCCATGGGAGCCGTTCGCGGCTGCCACCGTTAGCCCTTACGGCGCCCCGGGCACCGACGCCCGGCCCGGGCCCGCGAGCACCAACACCCGGCCCGAGCCCGCGAGCACCCAAACACATTACTCCGGTCGTCGGTAACTGTCTCGCGTGTCGCCGCAGCTGTCACGCCGATCGTTCCTCCAGATCTGTGCTGTCGGGGCCGGTGGGGCCGCGACGGCTGGCGTCCCCGACGGACTGACCTCGCCCGCGAGTGCGCTGCAGTCCGAGGCCGAGGAGACGGCCCGCGAGCTCCAGGCCCAGCTCCGCCGGAAACGCGCGACCCGACGAGAGCGGCTCTCGACGATGCCACCGACGACCAAGGAGCGGGCCCGCGAGGTCGGCGTCGAAGCCCGCGGTAGCGTCGTCGTCCTCGAGGCCGGGCCCGGGAGTCTCGGGACGGCGTGGGCCGTCGGTCCCGGCCAGCTCCTGACCGTCGGCCACACCGTCTCGAACCCCGGGCAGACCGTGAACTGCTGGTCGCTGGATGGCAACTCCTTCGAGGCCGTGGTCCGGGGACGCGACGGCGACCTCCGCCCGGACGTCGGCTACCTCGAGACGGACTACCCGCTGTTGCCCCTCCAGACTGGCAGCTCGGACGCCCTCCAGGCCGACGACACGCTGGTGCAGGTCGGCCACGCCGGCAATTTCGGCTACTGGGTCCTCGCTGCGGGGCCCTACCGCGGCGAGCGCACACGGAACGACTTCGCCTCCGAGGTCCCGATCCTCGTCGGCAACAGCGGATCGCCCGTGCTCGACCTCGACGGTCGCGTCGTCGGTATTTCGGCCTCCGCGACGATCGATCCGGCCCAGCGAAACGCCTGGGGCGAGCCGTTCCGCGACGAGACCGTTCTGCACGAACCCGTCCGTCCGGAGATCACTACCTACCACGTTCCGATCGAGACGGCCCTGGACCGGCTGGAGGACTGGCGATGACGCCGGATCCCTCCCGTCGCCGCCGGCTGCTCGCTCGGCTCGGTGCAGTGGCGGGAATCGGCGCGGTGGCCGGCTGCACGGGTGACGACGATGGCGAGTCCGGGGACGAAACAGCGACCGGCAGCGACTCCGACGGCGGGGAGACCGACGGAACGGGGCCGGGGTCCACCGACAATGGCACCGGTGGGACCGACGGCACGGACGGTGACGCCGACGAGATCGAGAATCCGGAGCAGCGGATCGTCGAGCTACGGGCGATCCTCCGGGAGTTCCCGGGCGGCTACGAGCAGTCGGTCCTCGATCGCGCCGACCGGGTCCGTCGAGACCGCCGCGACAGCGTGGTCTTCGTCGACCTGGAACCCGAGCCAGTCTCCTACCGGTTGGCGACGGGCTGGTTCGTCGCTCCGAACACGATCCTCACGACCCGTCGGAAACTCGGGCCCCTCGAGACCGTCTCGATCTACACGGTCGAGGGGGACGTCTACCAGGCCCGGATCACGTGGCGCCACCCCGGCGTCGAGAACCTCGCCCTGCTCGAGGTCCCCATCGAGGGCACCCCGGTCCCCCGCTCGGACTACGCCACCGAGGCACCGGACCCAAACCAGCCACTGGTGCAGATCGGCCACCACGACGAGTACGGCCACTGGGTGGGAACCGTCGGAGACTACGTCCGCACCGACACCTTCGACGCGAACCCACAGTACCTCGACGAGCACGTGAGCAACACGCCGGGGCTCCCCGGCTCGGGCGGCTCGCCCGTCTTCGACCTCGAGGGCCGTCTCGTCGGCACGACCACGGTCGCGCAACCCCGCGATCCCCGGGGGCAGGAGGCCCCGACGCCCCACGATGCGTACGTCTACGACTGGCAGATGTCCCACCGCGAGTGGTTCCACCACGTCGTGGCCGACCAGACCTACGCGGAACTCGAAGCCCACCTATGACAGGAGACGACCGGCCCACCGGCGATGCGAGTCACGAGTACGAGTGGCGCTGTAGCGGCTGCAAGGCGCGCTACGCCGACCGGCCCGAGCGCTGTGAGCACTGCGGCGCGACGGAGTTCCTCGAGATCAGGGACCTCTAGGCCGGGTCCCGCTCGACGAGCCCCTTCACGACCGACGGGTCGAGCGCCCGCTCAAGGGCCTCGTCAACCGCCGACAGCGGCGAGCGGAAGTCGATGAGGCCCGTCGCGTCGACCTCGTCGCCGGCGATCAGGTCGATCGCCGCTGGGTAGGTGTTGGCGTAGCGAAAGGAGCCCGCAAGCGTCAGCTCCGCGTCGACGAGGTCGACGACGTCCAGCGACAGTGACGCCTCGTCGTCGAGCCCCACGGCGACGACGGTGCCGCCCCGGCGGACGGCGTCGATGCAGGACTGCAGCGCTCGCGGATCGCCGGTCGCCTCGATGGCGACGTCGGCGCCGCCGTGGAAGGCGCTCCGGACGGTCTCGGGGACCGACGTCGATTCGGGATCGATCGCCGGCGCGGCGCCACGGGCGGCGGCGAGCGACCGCTTGCGCTCGACGGGTTCGGAGACCGCCACGCGACCGGCGCCCATCGCCCGCGCCACGTCGGCTACCAGCAGCCCGATCGGTCCGCCGCCGGTGACGAGGACCCGATCGCCGACGCCGACGTTCCCCCGCCGGCAGGCGTGGACGCCGACGCTGACGGGCTCGGCCAGAGCGCCCGCCTCCAGGCTCACGCCCTCCGGAAGCGGGTAGGCGAAGTCGGCGGGCCACGCGATCGCCTCCGCGAACGCGCCGTCGTCCGGCGGCGTCGCCATGAACGTCACGTCCGGACACCGGTTGTAGTGCCCGCTCTTGCAGTGCTCACAGCGGCGACAGGGCACGCCGGGTTCCAGTGCGACCCGGTCGCCGACGGCGTGGTCGGTGACGTCCTCGCCGACGGCGCTCACGACGCCCGCGGACTCGTGGCCGAGGACGAGGGGCGACTCGACGACGTAGTCGCCGATCCGACCGTGCTGGTAGTAGTGGAGGTCCGAGCCACAGATGCCGACGGCGCCGACGTCGACGACCACCTCGTCGGCGTCCGCCTCCGGGCGGGGACGATCCTCGAACTCGATCTCGCCTGGCTCCGGGAGTACGGCGGCGCGCATCACCCCGAGCTACCGTTCCCGCGCGCAAAACGGTTCGGCCGGCTCTCGGATTCTGCCGCAATCGGGTGGCTTCGACGCACCCCCACAACCGCGGCTCGCACCACGCTCGGGCGCCGAATCGCCGGCATGCGCCATGGGCATCGATAGCGGAATAATTATGAGGGGACCTGTGGTATGCATCCACTATGCATCGGTGCGGACAACCACTGGGGACGGGAGGTCGTCGGGCCGGAACGAGTCTCGGCTCGGGGCGTATCGGCCCCACGTCCCCCGGTCAGGGGGTGGCGTCGTGAGCCGAACCGACCGCGGCGCGGAGCGCCGCCGGCTCCTCGAAGCAGTCCGCGCGGACGGTGGGACCCGACTGGAGGAGGATTCCTCGCCAGCGCGTGGCGATCGCACCACTCCGACCGCCGACGCCGGAACTCTCTCGCTTGCCGCGCCGGAGATTCGGTGTGCCGAGTGCGGACGGCACTACGTCGAGGCGCCGGTGACCTGTGACGCCTGTGGCGGCACGGCGTTCGAGGACGGCGCGGCGGACTGATTGCGCTGGTTGGAGCGCGGCTTGAGTGGTCGCCGTCAGCGGCGGGTGGGGTCGAAACGCTCGCCATCGGGATGAGCGCACCGCGGGATCGCTGGCAGTGATTTTCGTGGATCGACGGACGGCTCGCTGCGCTCGCCGTTGCGTCGATCCACGAAAATGGGCCGGCACGAATTTGAATCGTGGTTACGGCCACCCGAAGGCCGAAGGATACCAAGCTACCCCACCGGCCCGCAGGTGAGCAAACGCCGAGGGATCCTAAAACGATTGCGACTCGACCGTCGACGGGGCGGGAATCGCGGACAGGTTCACGGCGCTCGGACGCCAACCGCCGGTCATGGAGATCGACGAGGCCATCGACCACCGACTGGAGGTCCGCGAGTACGCCGACGAGCCCGTCGAGGAGTCGGTCAAGCGCCGGACGCTGGATGCCGGCAGGCTCGCGCCCAGCGGGAAGAACAGCCAGCACTGGCGGTTCGTGCTCGTCGAGGACGGGGACGCCCTCGACGCGCTGGCCGACGCGAGCGTCACCGGCGGCTGGGTCCGGAACGCGGCCTACGCCGTCGTCGTCTGTACCGATCCCAGCTACGAGTACCACGAACTCGACGCCGGGCGGGCGATCACCCACATGCAGCAGGCAGCCTGGGAGCACGGCGTCGGCTCCTGTATCTACACCGGGCTGGACCGCGCTGCGACCCGCTCGCTGTTCGGGATTCCCGACGCGTACGAGGTGCCGGGCGTGATCGGCTTCGGCTACCCGACCGACGGCGGGGCGGGGCGCAAGCAGCGCGAGCCGCTGTCGACGATCGCCCGTCGTGGCCACTTCGAGGAGCCCTTCGAGGCCCAGTAGGCCTGCGGGCGGCGCGGTGTCGGTCGCTACGTGACCGCTCTTCGGCGCTGCCTCGCTCTCCTCAGTAGCTCCCGTAGCCGTCGGTGTCGAGCCAGTTGTGGGCGACCGTGATCGCCTGATCGGCGTGGAGTGCGCGGGGGCCCAGGGAGATCCGGCGAACCGCACGGTCGGCGAGCAGCTCGCGCTCGGCGTCTGTGAACTGGTGGTGATCCGAGAGCACGAACGTCGGCGCCGCCGGTGGCTGGGCGTCGCCAGCGGGGTCGCCATCGGGATCGAGGACGACGAGATCCCCGTCGGTTGCGACGGCGTCGAGCGTGGGTTCGAGCCCGCGCCGGCGGAGTTCGACGCCGGGCGAGCTCTCGACCGGCTGGTGCCCGATGGCCTCCTCCCGTGCGGCGAGGGCGTCGCGGAGCAAGGCACCGGTCGAACGCTCGTCGGGGTTCAGCCGGCGGACCCGCTCGCCGTCGACGGTGATCGTGACCGCGTCCTCCAGCACGAGGTGCACGCTCGCGTCCTCGCGGATCCCGTGGGAGGTGAGGAGCCCGGCCGTCACGCACCGGCAGAGGAGGTCGAGCCGCCCGGCGCCGGGGAGGTCCGAGAGCGAGACGTCGGCGTCGACGGGGACCTCGTGGCCGATGACGACGAACTGGCGCATGTCCGCCGCCAGCGGGTGCGTGGCAAAAGCCCCGTCGGATCCTGCGTCTCGGGACCGAATCGGTCGTCGGCAGCCTGGGGCTGATCGGGCCCCTGTGGCGGGGACGCCGGGCGTGCGCGTCGATCCGCAAGGTACTCCCCCGGCGCCGCCCCCGACCCGAACATGGATGTCGTCGCCGTCGCGCGGGACCTGCTCGCGACCGGTCCGATCTGCGACGCGTGTCTCGGCCGCCCGCTGGCCGACCGGAGCTTTGGGCTCACGAACGCCGAGCGCGGCGGGTCGCTCCGCGTCGCGGTGGCGCTGGCCGACGACGCCGACTTCGAGCCGGGTGCGGGGGCGGATTGCTGGGTCTGCGAGGGCGAGTGCAGCCGGTACGAGGAGTGGGCCGATCTGGCGGTCGAGGCCGCGGCTGACTGGGATTTCGAGACCTACCAGGTCGGGACGCGGGTCCCTCCGCTCCTCGAGGAGAACGACAGGCTGCTCCGGGAGGAGGCGGGGCTCGACCCCGACGCGGGCGAGTCCTTCAAGTCAGCCTTCAACCGCGAGGTCGGCAAGCGCTTCGGGCGGGCGGTCGGCGCCGAGGTCGACTTCGATCGTCCGGACGTGCTCGCACTCCTGAACGTCGAGCGGGGCGACGTGGACCTCGAGGTCAACCCCGCGTTCGTCTACGGGCGCTACCGGAAGCGAGCGCGGGGCATCCCCCAGACGGAGTGGCCCTGCCGGGAGTGTGGCGGCTCGGGCAAGCAACTCGGCGAGGACGGTCCGCAGGACTGCGAGTACTGCGAGGGAACCGGGTACATGTACCCCACGAGCGTCGAGCAAGCGGTCGCACCGCCCATCCGGTCGGCGATGGATGGCGAGGAGGCGCTCTTTCACGGCGCCGGTCGGGAGGACGTCGACGCGCGGATGCTCGGGAACGGCCGGCCGTTCGTCGTCGAGGTCAAGCGACCCCGGATTCGAGCACCCGATCTCGACGGCCTCGCGGCCGAGATCGTCGAGGCCGCCGACGGGACCATCGAGGTCGAGGGGCTGCGGCTCGCGACCTACGAACTGGTCGAGCGGGTCAAGGAACTCGACGCGAGCAAGCGCTACCGGGCCGCGATCGCGCTCTTCGAGGATGTCGAGGAGGACGCGTTCGCGGACGCGCTGGCGACGCTCGAGGGGACGACCGTCGAGCAGTACACTCCCGAGCGCGTCGATCATCGCCGGGCGAGCACCACCCGCGAGCGGACCGTCTACGAGATCGAGGGGTGGCTCCACGAGCCCCTGGACGAGGGCGCGGCCGACGAACTCCCGAGCGAGGCCGAGGTCGCGGATCGCTACGCCGCCGAGATCGAGCTCGAGTCGATCGCCCGGACCGGCACCGTCGAACTCCACGGCGAGGGCGGGTTGTACGTCAAGGAGCTACTGAGCGGGGACGACGGCAGGACCGAGCCCAGCCTCGCGGGGCTACTCGGCGTCGACGTGGCGGTGACCGCACTGGACGTCCTCGCTGTAGAGGGGGAGGACGAACCTTTCGAGGACGAGGCGTTCTTCCGGGAGTGAGCGCCTGCAGTTCCAGGTGCCGAAGTCGCTATGGATCCGTCTCCCCGGGCTCCGGGGCGTCCTCTACCTCCAGGTAGACCCTCGACACCGCGGGTACGGCCGTCCGGATCGCCGCCTCCATGTCGGTGATGCGATCGTCGATCGCCGCGGTGTCCAGCCCCGCCTCGAAGGCCACGTCCCCCGTGACGATCACGTGGCCCGGCCCGAAGTAGACGGTCCGGAAGTCCAGGACTTGCCCGACGCCATCGGTCTCGCGGACGATCCGGCGCAACTCCGTTTCGTCCTCGGCCTGGAGGCTCTCGCCGATGAGGAGCCGCTTGTTCTCCCAGGCCAGGGCGACCGCGAAGCCCATCAGCATGAGGCCGATCAGCAGTGCGCTGAACGCGTCGAAGATCGGGTTACCGGTCGTACGCGTCAGGAAGATGCCCAGGAGGGCGATCCCGAGCCCCGACAGCGCGATGGTGTCCTCGGTGAGTGCCGTGAGGATCGTCGTCTGGCTGGTCTTCCGGAACGCCTCGACGTAGCCGTCGTAGCCCTGCTCCTCCATCTCCTTTCGCATGCCGGCCCGGGCCTTGTACAGCGCGTAGCTCTCGAAGACGACCGCCCCCAACAGTATCGCGTAGTTGATGTAGACGCCCTCGACGGCGACGTCGACGAGCGGGAGCTGTTGGGTCTCCTCGGTGAAGCTCGTCTCGCCGTGCCGGACGGCCTCGTAGCCGTGTTTGGCGCTCTCCCAGCCGGCGATGCCAAAGAGCATGACCGACACGAGAAACGAGAAGAAGAACTCGGCCTTCCCGTAGCCGAATGGGTGGTGTTCGTCGGGCTCCTTGCGCCCGTAGAAGATCCCGACGAGGAGGAACACCTGGTTCCCGGTGTCCGAGATCGAGTGGTAGGTCTCCGCGAGCATCGACGGACTCCCCGTGAGGAGGAAGCCACCGAACTTCAGGGCGGCAATCGCCCCGTTGGCGACGAGCGCGGCGAGGACGACAGAGACGCTGGAGGCCATCGCACGTGGGTGCGCGGAGGCCCCCTAAATGCCTGGCGGGATCGGTTCCCTGGAGTCTCGCCTCGGACCTGTCCGGCTGGTCCAACCGGGTGGCTCCAGATCGTCGGCGCGAGAGCGCGGCTCGACCGGCTGGACTACTCCCCGGGCGGCGAGAGGTCGCGCTGGAACTCGTCGAACTGCTCGATGTCGGGCGGGTTCGTGTGCTCGATCACCCGCTCGTCGCGCGCGGTCTCGCTGGCGCCGTCCAGTGGCGCGGCGACGGACTCCCAGCCCGGTTTGACCTTCACGCTCTTGGCGGGCGTCCCCACGGCGATGTGGTGGGCAGGAATGTCCGTCTGGACCGCGGACTTGGCGCCGATCAGTGCGTTCTCGCCGACCTTGCAGCCGGCCCTGACCATCGAGTCGTAGGTCAAGCGGACATCGGCCTCGATGACGGTGTGGTAGTTCGTGACCGTCGTCTGGTCGACGACGTCGTGGTCGTGGCTGTAGACGTGCGTGTCGTCGGAGATCGAGACGCGGTCGCCGATCGTGAGCTTCCCGCGGTCGTCGAGGTGGACGTCGTCGTGGATCACGACGTTGTCCCCGATCCCGATGTTGTGGCCGTAGGTGAAGGAGATCCCCTTGAAGAAGCGGCAGTCGTCCCCGCACTCCGCGAAGAGGTGCTTGCCGAGCATGTTCCGGAAGCGGAGCGCGAAGGCGACGTTGTCCGCGAGCGGCGTGGCGTCGAACTGCCGCCAGAGCCACTGGAGGTACTTCGAATCCTCGAAGCGCTCCTCGTCCTTCTCGGCGTAGTACTCGCTCTCGAGGGTCGCGTTGCAGGGGTCGTAGCTCTGGAGTCGCACTCGCTCGGCCGCCGACACCGTCTCGCCGTCCTGCCAGCGCTCGTAGGCATCTCGGTCGCCGAAGAGGTCGACCAGGACGTCGGTGACGACCCGACACGTGTCCTCCTCGGACGCGAGTCGGTCGTCGACCTCCTCGATGAACGCCGAGACGCCCGCCTCCGCCTCGTCGGGGAGGCTGACGTGCCGCTTGGTCATGCCACTGGGTTGCTCGCCGCTGTTGATATGGGTTTCCGTCGCGGCACGCTGGTGACCCCGACGTTACCGGGAGCCGTGAGCGGCGGCGGTACCGGGAGCGGGAACAGCGGGCTGCGGCGGTTCTCCGGGGTTTTCGCGCCCCATAAGTACGGGGCCGTCCAATCGGGGGACATGCAACACCGGGAACTGGGCGACACTGGCCTGTCGGTCAGCGAGATCGGCTTTGGCTCCTGGGTCGTCGGCACCGACTGGTGGGGCGACCGCAGCCGGGAGGAGGACCTCGCGATGGTCGAGGCGGCCCTCGACGCCGGTATCACGTTCTTCGACACCGGGGACGTCTACGGGCACGGCGACAGCGAGGAGATCCTCGGCGAGGCCCTCGCGGAGCACCGCGAGGACGTCGTCGTCTCGACGAAGGTCGGCTACGACTTCTACAACAACCCGCAAGCGGGCCACGGCGAACTCCCGAAGCGGATCGAGCCCGACTGGATCGAGACGGCGCTGGACCGCTCGCTCGATCGGTTGGACTTCGAGTACGTCGACCTGCTGATGCTCCACAATGCGAACGTCGAGGAGGTCGACGCCGACGTGCTGGAGACGCTCGATCGCCTGCAGGAGTCCGGCCGCGTCGAGGCAGTCGGCTGGGCCCTCGGCCCCTCGATCGGCTGGCTCGCGGAGGGCGAGGCCGCCGCCGAGGCCGACGTCGACGCGCTCCAGACGGTGTTCAACCTCTTCGAGCAGGAGCCCGGCCAGCACTTCCTCGAACAGATCGACGACCACGACGCCTCGACGAGCCTCCTGCCCCGGGTGCCCCACTCCTCCGGACTGCTGAACGAGCAGGTGACCCCGGAGACGGAACTCGGCGAGGGCGACCACCGCGCACACCGCCCCGAGGAATGGTACGAGGCGGGCTGGGAGAAGGTCGAGCAGCTGCGATTCCTGGAGACACCGGATTCGACGGTGGGGGACGGCGAGCGCACACTCGCACAGGCGTCGCTCCAGTGGCTCCTCTACCACGACGCCGTGGCGAGCGTCACTCCGACGTTCCGATCGCCGGCGGACGTCGAGGCCTGGACCGCGGCTTCGGAGGTCCCACCGCTCTCCGATGCGGAGTACGAACGGGTGCAGTCGCTGTACCGGGAGAACTTCGGGATCGACCGCGACGACGGGATGGACGCGCTCCGGACCTCCGTCGACGGCGAGGACATCGAGGCGGCTGGGATCGACGCCGAGCCAGCGGCGTACTGACCCCGGGACTCGCCCGGCCTCTCAGGAGGACCCTGCAGGGACAGCCGAACTCGAGGCAGTGAGCTGCTCGCGACACTCCGTGGAGCAGACGGCCTCGACGACGTCGTCGAGGTCGACGGTCTGTCCCTGGCTCCCGATCGGCTCGCCACAGACGGCACACTCCACACCGAAGGCGGTGCCGGCGACCGCGGGCGTCCACTGCTCCTCGGCGACGAGCCGGACGTCGTAGGAACGCACCCCGCCGTCCTCGACGATGGGCGCCATCACGTCGGCGACGTCGTCCTTCGGGACGGTGGCGTACGCGAGGACTGCACCGTCGGCCGTGGTGTAGGTGTGCTCGACGACGTTACGGTGAGCGAGGTCCTCGGCGACCCGTGCGGTCGCTCCCGGTTCGGTCTCGACCTCGACGAGCACCTCGATGCCGGCGTCGAGGGTCTCGCGGTCGACGTCGAGCGTGAACCGCTCGATGACGCCGAGTTCCTCGAGGCGATCGATGCGGTCGGAGACCGTCGGCGGGGACACGCCCACCCGGTCGGCGATCTCACTGTAGGGTCGTCGGGCGTTGGCGACCAGCAGCCGGAGGATCTGGAGGTCCGTCTCGTCCAGGTCGGGCATAGCGACCATTACCAACGGTTCGCATATACCGTTTTCGACACGGATCAATCGTAGTTGATTTTCGATGCAGACTGTGGAAAGAATTCGAATCGGTGTGATCTCCGACCGATTCTCCGGGAGCGCCCCGGGCTTTCGGCCGCTCGGTCGCCGCTCGCGGGTGCTATCCGCGGGCCACGGGCAGCGGCGTCGCTCGGCCGGCGGCGCGGGGTATCTGATCGCTCGCGGGCCCCGCCGAGGCTGGCGCTCAAGCGAGCGGATCGGAGTGCGTGAGGAGCAGTGGGTGGCCGAGTCCCCGGGACCAGCGGGTGTCGATCGCCCGATCCCTACCGGTGTGAGACTCCCTCGCGGGCGTCGGCGGCCAGGCGTCGGACTGCGGCCCGGGCCATCCCGGCGTCGTATCCGAAGACGACGACGTCAGCGTACTCCTGGGCGACCCGGGCAGCGTCGACGAGCGCGTCCAGCTCGACGTCGACGGCGTAGAGTTCGATCGCGAGGGGGACATCGAGCCGATCCGCGAACCCCCGGGCGAGTGCCTCCAGCCAGTAGGTCGTCCCGTAGGCGGTGTCGTAGAGGGGAACGACGACCTCGTCGACCAGTGGCTCGACCGCCGGGAGGTCGACGCCGGATCGCTCGCGCAGGTGGCCCGGGAACGGGTCCGGGTAGACGGTCAGCGAGAGGTCGCCGGGGACGCGGTCGGCGGCCGCCTCGAGAAATTCGGCGACGACGCTCGCCCGCCAGTTGCCCCACGTGTCGTGGTCGCTGGCGGCAAAGCGCTCCGCACAGCGCTCACACCTGCAGTAGCCCGCTCGTGGGAACCCGACGTCGTCGAGTCGCACGTCCGGCGCGACGGCCGCGGCGTCCTCGATCGTCGCGAGCACGCCCTCGCGGTAGGCCGGGGCCGTCGGGCAGACGCTCGACCAGTCGAAGTACTGCTCGTCCGGCGTCGCGGGCGTCCCCTCCCCGTCGATCGCGGCGAGGGACGGATCGGCCTCGACCGCCGCCGTGTCGCCGAAACAGGAGACCATGTTCGTCGCCGTCGCGACGGGTTCGACGGCCCGACCCGTGACGTCTTTCACCTCGTAGTAGGCCCGGTCGAACTCGCTCCAGGTCGTCTCGGGCTCGTTCCGGGTCACGACGCCGTACATGGGCCTGGATTCGGGCCGGGCGACCGTAAGCCCGTCCGTTGGGTGTCGGCGTGTCCGAGCCGGGACGGGTCGCCGTCGCTCGCTGCTGCGGCGACTCGTGGGCCCGACCGCAGCCTACACGAGCGACTCCCGCTGCCGTCGCCGGTCCGACGCAGCCGCCCCTCGCTGTCCGGGCGCGTCGACACAGCACCTGCTACCTGTCGCGGCGCGTCGGATGGCTGGAGCTGCTTCGGTCACTGGCGGCCAGACGCGGGAGGGGACGCGCCGGCCGATAGAGCGCACTTCAACCGGATCGACGACCGCCGCTCACTCGGTCTCGTACTCGACGACGGTGTCGGAGCTGACGAGCTTGTACGCGATGAACAGGACGGCGACGAGTGCGAGGAGTTTCAGGGCTCGGGACATGGTTCCAATCACGCGATCCGAGTATAAATTACTACCGCCGAACGGCCACCGTCGCGCGATTGCGCGGCGTCGCAGTCCTCGGCGGGGCGACGCAGCGCCGGTCGATCGCGACGCCAGCGGATCGGCACCGCCGCCGCCGGTCGACCGCGGCACTAGCGCACCGACGCTCCTCGCCGGCGGCCGAGATTCCCTAACGGCCGTCGAGGGATCGGGGCAGTGAGTCCGCGATCGTGAAGCGTTGGCCCGTGTGGCCGTGCCTCACACAAACCTTAATGCCGAATCTGATGAACCGTGATGTATGGACGTCGCCAGTCCAGTCACGCGGTGCACTGTCGGACGACCGTGTCGCGCAGCACGGCGGAAGGCCTTCGACTGGAACGACAATCTGGCGACAAATTTCGAGGAGGATGGCGACACCTCGCGTCCAGCCGGCCCGCGGGGGCCACGCCACCCTTCGGCCTCGGGTTATGGCTCCCTGCCGTAGCCGATGAGCGTCTCACGGCACCCGATCGCGCTCCGCCTGGAGGGCCTCGTCGGCCGACGAGCCGCGCTGCTCGCGACCGTGATGTGCCTCCCGCTGGTCGATGGCATCTTCCCGGCGCTCGTCGTCGCGGGCGCGCTCGACACCTGGGCGGGCGTGGTCCAGATCGGCCTGCTGATCTTCGGTGGCAGTGCCACCGTCGCGGTGATCCTCGCGGACTTCGATGGCTCTGCCCGCGAGGGCGCGAGGATCGTCGCGCTCGTCGCGGTCCCGCTGATCGCACTCGCCGCGGTCGAGGCGGCGTTCGCGCCGACGATCGCCGGCGCGCTGGACATGGTGGTGTTCCACCGGTTCGCGGCGCTGGTCGTCCTCGCCGTCGCCGCGACGACGGCCAGCGCCCGGATCGCAGAGTACGTTCCCCGGCCCGCGGTCGTCATCGTCCTCGGGCTGGTCGCGAGCATCGACCCCTCCGGGGCGTCGCTGGCGACCACCGCGTCGCCGGAGTTGATCGTCCGTGGCGTCGCGGCGGCCGGCGTGGGCGTCGCCTTCGCGTTCGCCCTCGCCCTCTCGAGCCCGGTGCTCCGGGCGGTCGTCGATCTCGACCGGTTCCGCTTCGGTAGCGCCGTCGCACTCGGCCTCCTCGGGATCGGCCTGCTGCCCGGCGCCCGCGAGCTCGGGCTGCTGAGCGACCTCGCGCCGCTCGTCGTCCTCGGGCTCTCCGCGCTGTTCGCCTTCGACCCCGACGGCTCCGTGGGCGACGTCGCGTGGCCCAGGGTCCAGGACGCCCGGGAGCGGGCCCGCTCGACGGTCTATCGCGACGGCGGCCCCGTGGACGACGACGTCGACGAGGAGGTCCCGCCGATCGGTGCGGAGGCCGGCCCGCCCCGTGACTTCGACTCCGGCGAGGGCGAGGGCGACGAGGATCGACCGCCCTGGCTCTGAGGCGGCGCAGTGCTCGAACGCCCCAGCCCGCCAGTCGGCGGCCGCCCACCACTCTGACCGCCGGAGCCCCGGCCGCAGCCACCGCACCGGTCGCCGCCGTCGCCGGTGTAGCAACCCTTACCCGCGGGGAGAGCACAGGTGGCAGCGATGAGCGACAACCGCGTCGTGCAGGGCCGCATGGTCACGCCGGGCTCGCTCGCCGAGCTCGTCGAGGGCGAGGGCGTCATCGACGCCGAAACCATCGAGGACGCCGACCGCGAGTGCCCCGAGTGTGGCGGCGACGTGCTCACCGTCGGCTACATGCCCAGCGTGACGGAGTTCGTGACGGGCTACAAGTGCCAGGACTGCGACTGGGCCGAGACCGACCGCGAGTGACCCATGGGCGAGGAGCCGTCCGATCCAGACGAGGATCCGGACGTCGACGCGCTCCTCGCGGAGCTTCACGAGTTGCTTGCAGCGACCCAGGAGCGACCGGTCGAGCGCGCAGCAGCGCGCTGGATCGGCGAGGCCGAAGCTGTCGCGGGTGACCTCGCTCGCTCCGACCTCGAGCCGGCCGTCCTCGAGGAGCGCCTGGACCACGTCCGGTCCCTGCTCGGGGAGGTCGAGGACACGCAGGATGCCGAGGCCGAGGCGGCCGTCGAGCGAGCCCGGACGCTGACCGAGCGTGCGCTGGCGGCGGTCGACCAGGCCTGAGCCCGATTCGGCGGTCCGACGTCGGACCACTGGACCCGGAGCATCCCCACCACACCGCCACCGCGCTTTTGCCCGCTCCGGTTCGATCCCCGGCATGGAGCAGGTCCCCCTCCCCGACCTCGACCCCGACCCCGCCAGCGGGCGCGCCGCCAAGCGGGACCTCGCCGCCGCCCTCGCTGCGACGGACGTCGCCCTCAACCACTACGAGGTCGCCCCCGGCGAGCGCGTCAGCGGGCTCCACGCCCACGGCGACCAGGAGGAGCTGTTCGTCGTCCTCGACGGCGAGGCCACCATCGAGACGCTCGAGGGCGACCGGCTCGTCCCTGCCGACGAGGCCGTCCGCTTCGCTCGCGGGGAGTACCACTCCGTCACCAACGACGACACCCGCCCGCTCTCGATCCTGGCGATCGGCGCGCCGCCGGACTCCGAGGACGTCCGCATTCCACTCCCCTGCCCCGCCTGCGACCACGACTTTCGCCGCCCGGTCCCGACGGACTCGGGGGCCGCCCTCGCCTGCCCGGGATGCGGCGAGGAGACGACGGTCACCTGCGACGCCTGCGGCGGCGGGGACCTCTACGCCGCGCTCGGCCACGACGGCGAGCCGGTCTCGATCTGTCGGGACTGCGGCGCGACGGTGCGCTAGGCCGGATCGCCACGGCGTCCCGTGGATCGAAACCCCTAAAGTGCGACCTGCGGAATGATCGTATCGCGGGGTCGTGGCCCAGTCCGGCAGGGCGACTGACTCCAGAGAGCCCGCCTCTGACGAACTACCTGATATACGGAACGCCCGGGTTGATCGCCGGGCGTGACGACGACGCTCTGGAGTTCCGAGGCGGATCGGAGATATCAGTCGATCGGGGGTTCAAATCCCTCCGACCCCATCCTTCGTGCTGCGAACGACAGTGAGCAGCCGAAGGTGTACGGAGGAGGGATTTGAACGAGACCGGACGCGCGCAGCGGAGCGAGCACGTCCTGGCGTAGTTCAAATCCTTCTGACCCGATGACAGACCCTTGACTCAAATCCTGCCCAGGTAGACGCGTCGGGTGGAATTCCTCCCAATCTGCTAAACCCGTAGAATGCGACCCGGTGATTCAGAACCACCACCATATTTACGTATTTGTGACGGCCCGGGTCGTGGGGCTTTCTATGTAAACTCTGATGTATAGGATGGCCCAGCTCAGAGTCAGTCCGAGTCTGCAGGGTCGCCCACTCTTCTCGCGCAGACGTCCGCTCGTCATCGGAGGTCGAATTGAATCCAGGTTTGAACTCCGCAACTGTGACTTCGGGGTGCTCCTCTGCCGCTAGTCTCTTCAAGTCTTCTCGAACTTCATGCCCTGCCTTCCCGTACTCCGCTGCAAGCTCGGATACGATCGGGACCTCCGGCAGCAGCCTCGAGGTGTGTTCTTTCGGGTCGGCAACCCATTCCAAAACACTGTCGAGATCGTCGGTGTAGTTCCCATGTTGGGCCTTTTTGGTTCAAGACGTTCCCGGACCTCTTGGCGACGCTCCGGGAAACTACGATTGCCTCTATTGGGGGAGAATATCTCGGTGAACAGAACCCAAGTTGCTCTGAAAACAGGAGGCCTGGCTTCTTGCAACACTTGACTGCGTTGCTCTCTTCCCACAGTGTTGACTGCTTTCTAGTAGTTCCTACCTTTTTTGAGGGGATTGATAGAATTCAATACACCCTCAGTCAAGATAGTGCGAAGCGATCGCTACGCCAACCAAGATGCCGGCCAGCTTCGCACCCTGTCCAACGATGACTACCTCCGGCTTACCAAACGGCGGTAACATGTCAACCTCGAACTGGTTGTGTGCGGGTCTAGTGTTCGCGATGATTATCACCCCTGTTGGGAATTGTTCAGGCACGGAAGGCACTTATATGTTTTCACGGCCCAATTGTAGAGAATAGTATCCTCATGGTAGTCAAAGTACTCAATTATCGGGTTCACCAAGAGAGTCAGCTTTCACAGCCACCAAGAGACCTGGGTTTTATCACGTTCCCCTCACTTCAGAGCAGCATGGACGATGTGGACCTTGACCGGCGCGCGGAGTTGATCCTGAAAGGATATCTCTTTGAGATCGGCCAAGCAACCGATGAAATCGTGGGGGACCGCCGAGGATATCACATGACGGAAAGTGGGTATGCACGAACACTTGCGAACGTTGCGGGTTGCGCAGGAATTGATCAAATGGGGGAAGTGGCGGAGTGGCTCATGGACCAAATTGAATCGACGGGCGACACGCCTAGCAACCGTCGTGCCCGCCGTTTTGCACGTAAAGTGGTCACAGAGGCCGGATTCCCTGCAAATCGGTATTTGAATTCAGCATGATCAGGCTTCCAGGTGGATATTAATCCGTGAAGTGTCGGATAACCGCCTGAATTCCCCCAAGAATGACGCCAAGAAGTATGATCACGCCCCCAAAAAACGATCCTAAGAAACCGATGACAAACAGTTGATCGTGACTTATTACGCTCAGACTGATTTCATACCTCATCAAGAATGTCGTTCCAGTCAGGAATAGAACAGCGGCAATGCCGATAATCGATCCTACTACCACGTATAACACGCTGACATTGTTTCGAACGTATCTCAGCAAGGGATACTTGACAGTGATAGGTTCCGCTACCTCCTCCTCAATCCAATAGATGTTGCCGGAGGGGGTTTCCCTCATCGCCAATGGCCCATCCTCGGCAAGATCGGGCAAGCGTCGCCTCAGTTGTCGCTTTTTTATTGAAACGTGGTCTTCGATCTCAGAAGTTGTGAGAACATCATGCTCTGATAACGAAAATGCTTCTATGATTCCTTGGTCCCGTTCTTTGTAATTGGCTTCCACTGACGGACTCTTCTGACTCTCTTTGGTATCTTTTGATGTCATGGCCTGTCCGAGGTCGGTCGTGCCTCCCCTACCGCTCTCGGTCATAGGTATGACCGGGGGCGGTCATGAAAATAGTATGTCCTGACTCGGACATCTGCGAAGTTTAAATTACTGCAGGGACCATGAGATAGGTATGTATGTCACACAAATATACGTGCGAAAAGTCGCATTGTCACAAGAATATCTCCGGATCATTGTCGAGGTTCCAGAATGACTGACGAACCGGCAGCTATTGGCGCAGCCCTGTTGGTGTTAGGCATCGCCATGATCGTTCTGGGCCCTACGTTCTCTCCGATCTTGGAGACTAATCTAGCCTTCTGGGGAACGATCCCTGTGCTGGCCGGCTTGGTGATCATCATTGCGAGGATTGTTGAGCTTCTGAATTAATCAGCACCAGCACAGCAGGGACTTCCCTATCCTCCACGGGTCGGTTTGAAGTATGGAGTGTCCTTCGGTGATCACCTCTGACGTGTTCAAAGGTATGACGCCGCTATGCCTTCTCATGCACACCAACTTGTCCCGCGGTCTCATTGTTGGGCGAGCAAAATCAGTTGAACGCATTCTCCGAGGCTCTGGAAAACCCGCTTCAGGGGAACCATCACTTCCCCATCACATCTCCTCTACCCTACCCCTCCACTCCCTCCACCGCCTCCCCCAACACCTCGAAAAACTCCCCTCTCCCCCGCCGCTCCACCCACGGCGTATGCCCACACTCGTCCACCTCCACAACCTCGAATTCCACCCCGATCCGCTCCAACGGCTCGACAACGCCCGCTAGCGGATGCGAGTCGTAGCTCCCGTGAACCAAAACAACGGCACACTCGATCGCACCGAACCGCTCCAGCAACGCACCAGCCGATCGCATGTCCGCAGCCTCCTCCCACACAGCCTGGAACCGACTCGCGTCCACGTCCACGTCTGATTCCAACCCCCCATCGACGCCGTCGTACGTATCCGCCTCGTGCGCGAGTCGTTCCAGATCGGCCAGCGCGGCAGCCTCGTCGCCAGCGGCGTTCCCCTCGAGGATCTCGACCGCCTCGGCGTACCGCTCCGCGTCCTCGTCGGAGAGCCGCTCGGTCCGCCGCGCAGCGATCTCCTGAGCGTAGCGCTCCTCGAGCGGCGGGCAGCCGACGAGGACGAGTCGCTCGACGAGGTCGGGATGGGCGGCGGCGGTGAGGGCAGCGAGGAGGGCGCCCCAGGAGTAGCCGACGAGGAGGACGGGCGCGTCGGCGTCGCGTTCGAGAACGGTCGCGAGTTCTTCGATCTGGCGGTCGACGGACGTCGCGGTCTGGAACGGTTCGAGGACGCCCGTCCGCCCTGCGAGTTCCCTCGCAACGGGCTCCATCTCGCCCGCGGCGCCCGGTCCGCCGTGGACGACGGCGACGCGGTACGGAGGGTCGCCGTGTCGTCGCCCGTTCTCCATACCGGTACCTTCGGGAGAGCCGGGGAAAGGGGTGCTGCCGTCGATGCTGGGGGTGTCAGGACCCGCCAGGGGCATCCGGCGGGCACTCGCGATCGTGGGCCTGCGGCCGGGTCCGGAACGAGGGCGGGTCGAACGGCCGCTCGGAGCGGCTGCGCGCCAGGTCGTCCGCGGCGCCCGAATCGCTCCTCAGTCCGGAATCCCCGGGCCCAGAATGATCGTCGGTATCGACAGATTCCAGGGCTCGGACAACAGGGCGAAGTGCGTCTGGACGACCCAGGGGCTGTCCGCCTCGATGACCGGGGGCTCGGCCAGCCGTGCCGCGACGTTCACCGATTCGGGCGACGTGAATTCGATCTCGGCCGGGCCCCCGTCGGTGGTGATCGCCTCCTCGATCGCGTAGTGGACCGCGACGCTCTCGTACTCGCCGGCTGGCAACGCGAGGTCGTCGACGACCGGCAGGCCGGACGGCGAACCGCTCTGGACGAGGCTCGCCGATCGCCCGATGGGGAAGGAGATCTCCTCCCCGGCGGTGGTCGTGAGGACCACCGACTCGTAGGCGACGGAGAGGGAGCGAAAGGACTCCCTGTTGTGGCTCGGGGGAAAGAGTCGGAGGTCGAGGGATGCGCTTCCGTCCGCCGTCGGTTCGGACGTCGGCGGTGGGGAGGAGTCTCCGCCGTCGTCTCCCGTGGCGTCCGTCGACGCGTCCTCGCCGTCGCTGTCTCCGTCGCCGCTGTCGCCGTCGCCGCCGAGGCAGCCGGCAAGCCCGACGGCCGCCGCTCCTCCCAGGCCGAGGAGGACGGTCCGTCGGCTCCGTCCGTTCGATCCGTTTCCCGCGCCGTTTCTTTTCACACTCACGACTTGTCAAAGCGCACATAATAGATAAGCGTTCTGATCGCCAGGACGTCGATTCTCCGGAAATCCGTCCACAGACCGTCCAGAACGTCCGTCTCGGGCTGGCGGGATGGAAGACTGGTCGGTCCCGGTGGCCGCTTCTCGAGTCCGGTGGGGGTTCTCGGGTCCGGTGGGGATTCTCGGCTCCGGCATCTCGCCGCTCCGCCACCACGGCACGCCGATGGTCCGCTCCCGCGGCGTCCAGCGACGCGCGAACTCGGCGTGCCCTCATCACACCCCACCTAACCACCCTTGCCACCAATGCCTCACACCCATATGACTGGCGTGTGCTACCGAACATCATGAACGGGGTGCTAAACGAAACCACACGGACGGTCCACAAGCACGACCACCAGGCCTCGGACCTGAGCACGGCCTGCGGCGCAGAGTACCACCTGAGTCCGGAGCAGCTGCGGTTGACGAGCGTTAGCCGTGCGCTCACCGCCCGCGACGCGACGAAGTGTGGCCGCTGTTTCGACGACGGCGGCGGCTACTGAGCCGCCCGTCCCCGCCTGCCCTCCATCAGGCGCGTCGCAACTCGACTACGAAGACGCTGCCGCGGGGCTCGTTGTCCTCGATCCAGATCCTGCCGTCGAACTGTCCGACGAGCCGCCGGACGAGGTAGAGGCCGATCCCGGTGCCCGCGCTCTCGAGGCCGACCTCTCCCTTGCCGAAGACCGACTCCCGTCGGTCCTCGGGGATTCCGGGGCCGTTGTCGGCGACCGCGACGCGGACGGTCGCGTCCTCGACAGTGCAGGCGATCTCGACGTGGGGTTCCTCCGCGTCGTTGTGCTGGACGGCGTTGTGCAGGAGGTTCCGGAAGACCGAGGCGAGCAGCTCGTTCGCGAGTACGTCGACCTCCGTGCACTCCTCGGTCACGACGAACTCCGCCTCCGGGTAGCCGTCGCGGCGGAGTGAGAGTTCCCGTTCGAGCGTCGGCTGGAGCGCGACGGGTTCCAGATCGAGCTGTCCGCCGGCCGTGATCGTCTCGAGGTAGTCCCGGGCGATCTCGGTGAGTTCGACGACGTGCTCGCCGGCCAGCAGGACCTTCTCGGCGTACTCCTCGCCCTCCTCGTCGACGTGGGCCTCGAGGAGTTCCGCCCAGCCGAGAATGACACTCATGTCGTTGCGGATGTCGTGGCGGACGATGCGGTTGAGCGATTCCAGTTCGTCCTGGCGGCGCTTCTGGTCGGTGATGTCCGTCGTCACGCCGACGACGGGACCGCCCGCGTGCACGTCCAGCGGGAAGACGCGAGCCTGGACCCACCGGACCTCGCCGTCGGGGCGGACGACGCGGTGCTCGACGACCTCCTCGGAGAGCTCCGCCTCGGGGCGCTGCATGATCGAGATGACGCGTTCGCGATCCTCGGGGTGCACGCCCTCGACCATCCGCTGGGGATCGTCCTCGACGGCGTCCGCGGGGATGCCCCAGATGTCCTCGAAGCCGTCGCTGAGGTACTCGAACTCCCGTGGATCGCTGGCGATCCAGACCGCGACGCCCTCGAGGTGATCGACGAGGGCTCGGAAGTCGGCGCGATCGGCGAGCGACCCACGGGACATACCGGTTCTTGGTGCTCCCCGCCGTTAAGGTGTGGGCACGGGCGCCTCTCGGTGTGAGCGAGATGGCGGCCGGGCCCGGGGGCCCCGGGACGCCGATTCGGTCGGGTCGGCGCCGGGCGTCGCTGTCGCAGGGCGTGCGACACTCATCAAAGCCTATAGGCCAGCCCTGCGCCCACCGATCCATGGCCGCCATCGAAGCGACTCAGGTCTCCAAGCGCTATGGCACCCTCACCGCCCTCGATCGCGTCGACCTCACCGTCGCGGAGGGCGAGATCTTCGGCTTCCTCGGCCCCAACGGCGCCGGGAAGTCGACGATGATCAACATCTTCCTCGACTTCGCCCGCCCGTCGGAGGGCCAGGTCGAGGTCTTCGGCCTCGACAGCCAGGCCGAGACCGTCGCCGCCCGGGAGCGCATGGGCGTCCTGCCGGAAGGCTACGACGTCTACGACCGCCTGACCGGCCGCCAGCACATGCGATTTGCGATGGAGTCCAAGGACGCCGAGGGCGACCCGATGGCGATCTTAGAGCGCGTCGGCATCGACGAGGCCGCCGACCGACAGGCCGGCGGGTACTCCAAGGGGATGGCCCAACGTCTCGTCCTCGCGATGGCGCTCGTCGGAGAGCCGGACCTGCTCATCCTCGACGAGCCGACGACCGGTCTCGACCCGAACGGCGCCCGGGCGATGCGCGAGATCATTCGGGAGGAGAACGACCGCGGCGCGACGGTCTTCTTCTCGAGTCACATCCTCGAGCAGGTCGAGGCCGTCTGCGATCGGGTGGGCATCCTCAACGACGGCGAGCTGGTAGCCATCGACACGATCGAGGGCCTCCGGGCCTCCGTCGGCGGCGGGACGAAGCTGGTGATCACGACCGCGGGGTTCGAGGAGGGCTACCTCGCGGACCTCCGGGGAATCGAGGGCGTGGAATCGGCCTGGATCGCGGACGCCGAGACGGGCCGGGTCGAGGTAACCTGCTCGAACGACGCCAAGCTGGACGTCCTCGTCGCCCTCGACGACCGGGGCGTCGACGTGACGAACTTCCGGACCGAGGAGCCATCGCTGGAAGACCTCTTCGTCGAGTACACCGGGGGCGGTGACTGATGGCCTGGCGGACGATCGCGAAGAAGGACGTTCGCGAGGTGACCGACTCCCGGACGGTGACCTGGGGCCTGGCGTTCCTGGTCTTCGTCTTCTTCGTCGGCGGCTACGTCCTCCCGCTCAACGTCGACGATCCGACGACGGCCGACCTCCCGACGTACATGGCCGACGCCGTCGGCTTGCTGGTTCCGCTGTTCGGGCTGTTGCTGGGCTACAACGCGATCGTGGAGGAGCGCGCGTCGGGGCAAATGACGCTCCTGCTCGCGCTCCCGCACAGCCGTCTGGACGTGGTCGTCGGGAAGCTCGTCGGCAGGGGAGCCGCGCTCGTCGCGGCGCTGGGTGGGGGCATCCTGCTCGCCGCCGCGCTGGTCGTCTACCCCTTCGGGTCCCTGGACCCGCTTGCGCTGGCCGGCTACCTCCTCGCGACCCTGCTGTTCGGGGTCGCGTTCCTCGGGATCGGTATCGCGATCTCGACGCTGACGGCCTCCAAGCAGACCGCGACCGCCGGTGCCTTCGGGGTATTCTTCCTGTTCGTGGTCCTGTGGCCCCAGCTTCCGGACATCCTCGCGCTCGTGCTGGAGGAACTCGGGCTCGCCGACGGCGGCCTCCCCGACTGGGCGCTGTTCCTGCACGGCCTCGAGCCCGGCATGTGCTACGAGCGCGTCCTCGAGGGCTTCTGGGCCGACGACCCGAGCGGCGCAGCCGTCGGCCCGGACGCGCCGTGGTACCTCGGAGAGTGGGTCGCACTGGGCCTGCTCGGCGCGTGGTCGAGCGGGCCGATCGCCGCCGGCTACCTGCGGTTCGCGGGGACAGACCTATGAGCGGCGACGGAACCGCGCCGACTCGGTCGCCCGACGGACGGCCCGTCTACCTGACGCGGATGTCGGGCGGACTCGCGCACCGCGTCGGAGGTGGCCGCCGATGAGCTGGCGAGCGATCGCCCGCAAGGACGTGAGCGACGCGATCCGGTCTCGGGTGCTCTGGCTCCTGCTCGGGGTGTTCCTCGTCGTCTTCCTCGGACTGGCGTATGCCGTCCCGAAGCTCGCCGACGAGGAGTTCGACACGTTCCTGGCGGTGTCGACGGCCGTCGTGGGGCTGCTCGTGCCGCTGCTGGCCGTCGTGGTGGGATACAAGGCGGTGATCGACGAGCGCACCTCCGGTTCGATGGCCATCCTGCTGTCGCTGCCCCACTCGCGTCGGGACGTGGCGGTCGGAAAGTTCCTCGGACGGGGGGTGGTGCTCTCTGGTCCGATCGTGCTCGCGCTCCTCCTGGCCGTACCGATCGTGCTCCTGCGGTACGCGACCTTCGAGCCCGTGACCTATCTCGGGTTCGTCGTCGCGACGGTCGTCTTCGGCCTGAGCTTCCTCGGAATCGCCGTCGGGCTCTCGATGGCCACCACGGCATCCCGCCGCGTCGTCGCCGGCGCCTTCGGTGCGTACATCGTCTTCGTCATGCTCTGGGCGGGACTCGTCGACTTCCTCGTCCTCGTGCTCTTTCGCTTCCAGGAGAACCCGCTGTCGGACCCCCCGACGTGGGCCGTCTTCGCAAAGCTCGCCGAGCCGACGACTGCCTACCAGTACGTGCTCGCCGAGGGCGTCGAGGCCGGTACGCCCTCGCCGGTCGACGCGCTTGGTCCACAGTGGTTTGCGTCCCCGATCGTCGGGCTGGCCCTGCTGCTGGCGTGGATCCTGGTCCCGATGACTGTCGGCTACTGGCGCTTCGAACGCGCGGATCTCTGAAATCGTCGGCCGAACGTCTCGTCGGACGATGCGGGGGTCGTGCCCCGCCGCCGTGCGGGACGGCGGGCCGCCGTTATTGGTAGCCCGCGAACTCCTCGTCCTCGGCGTCGGCTCCCCCGGGTCGTCCACCGCTGGCACCGAACGGAACGCCACCCAGCAACGCGGCGACGACGAGCAGCGACGCCGAGAGCACGACGAAGTCGCCGCTGGGATCGTAGCCAGCGAGGCCGGCGCCGGTCGAGACGACGAACACCGTCACGTAGAACGCCAGGATCGCGAGCCCGATGAGCACGGCGAAGGTGATCGCCGTCTGGAAGAGGTCGCCGAGCACGTCGGTCAGTGACATCACTCGATCGGAGGACCGCCAGCAACGTAATCGCACCGACCGGCGCAGCGGGCGTGTCGGTCGCTCTCGGTGCTGGGAGCGGTTCCGGTGCCCTCGGATTTATAACGATTCCTCACATATGGGGGACGATGGCGCAGGTTCTCGATTCGATCCTCCTGGAGTACACCCAGGACAAGGTGATCGTGATCGACGAGAACGGGGTCCTGCAGTACGCCAACGCCGCCACGGAGCGAATCCTCGGCTACGACCAGGCGTCGCTCGAGGGCGTCAACGCCTTCGACCTGATCCACGAAGCGGACGTCCAGGGTGCACGGGCGTGCTTCGAGAGCGTCGTGCAAGCGGACGAACCGACCACGAGGACCTACCGCTACCGCGTCGACGCGGCTGACGGCGACCTCGTCTGGATGGAGAGCCGCTTCTCGAACGTCACCGACGACGCGATCGGTGGCTACGTGGTGAGTTCGAGAGACGTGACCGAACAGGTCGAGGCGGAGCGTGAGCGTGCGGAGGCCCAGCAGCGCCTGACGACGATCGCGGGAACCGTCGGTGACGTGCTCTGGATGTTCACCGCGGACTGGACGGAGCTGTGCTTCGTCAACCCTGCATACGAGGACGTCTTCGGGGTCCCGATCGCGGAGCTCGAGGCCGATCCGACGACCTTCGTCGACGCCATCCACCCCGAGGATCGGGAACACGTTCGCGAGGCGATGGCGCGAGCCACCGCCGGTGAGTCGATCGAACTCGAGTATCGAGTGAACCCCGAACAGGACTACGAGCGCTGGGTCTGGGTGCAGGGCGAACCGATCGAAGAGGACGGCGAGGTCGTTCGGATCGTGGGCTTCGCTCGCGACGTCACCGATCGACAGCGCCGCGAACGCCAGCTCGTCGTGATGGACAACCTGCTCCGGCACAACATCCGCAACGACATGTCGGTGGTGCTGGGCAACGCCGAGATGATCGCGGCGGAGGGCCACGAGCCCGCAGCCGGCCGTGCCGAGATCATCCGCAGCAAGGGCCAACAACTCGTCCGGAGCGCCGACAAGCAACGCGAGATCATCGACCTCCTGACCCACCACGACTCCCCGGCGCGCCTCGACGTGGTCGAGGTCGTCCGGGAGGCCGCAGCGGTCGTGCGTCGGCGCCATCCGGCCGCCGAACTGACCCTCCAGTTGCCAGAGGAGGCCCACGCGCTGGCCATGTACGAACTCCAGCAGGCCGTCGAGGAACTCATCGAGAACGCGATCGAGCACGACCCCAGCGACGCGCCAGCGGTGACGATCACCGTCGAGAATCTGGGGGACGTCGTCGACGTGCTCGTGGCAGACCGGGCACCCCTGATCCCCGAGGTGGAGTACCGCGTGCTGACCGGCGAGTGGGTCCAGGACGACGTGTATCACTCCTCTGGGCTCGGGCTCTGGCTGGTCCACTGGGTCGCCGACCTCTCGAACGCGTCGGTCAGCTTCGACCGGCGGGAGGGTGGCGGCAACGAGATTCGACTCCGACTCCAGGCGCCGGAGGCCTGAGGATCGCGCGCGCCGGCTCCGCCGGACGCATCAGTCCCGGCCGGCTCCCCCGTGGGGCGTTTCGCCAGCAGATTCTCTCCCGCCGTCGCGCTCCGAAGTCCGGTAATCGGCCCACCCTCCCCGCTCGTGTCTCCCCACCCGTCACGCTTAGGACCGTCCCAGACGACGCCCTTCCCATGGCTGCAGGAGCGACGATCGCGCCGCTCGACCGCGTGCACGAGGAGGGGTCGGTGCTGTGTACGGTCGTCGACGTCCACGGCGTCGAAGAGGAGGTCATCGTCGTCCCGTGCGGGGACGGCGTCCGGGCCTGGCACAACCGCTGTACCCACGAGGATTTTCGGCTCGACCGGGGCTTCGGGGTGATCTACCGGCAGGGCGAGATCGTCTGTGCGAAACACGGCTCGACGTTCGACACCTGCTCGGGCTACTGTGACAACGGCGACGCGAAGGACACGACGCTGCCCGAGGTCGAGGTCGCGTGCGAGGACGGCGACGTCGTGCTGGCCGACGACGCGTACACGTTCCTCCACGAGGGCGGTCTCGACGACGGCGATGACGGCGACGACATGCCCGGCTCGACCTCCCACATCGGCTTCTGAGAGCCCATCCATCGCGAGTGCCCCGGGAGCCAGTGCCGTTGCCGTCCCGCGTTGAAAAGAGTTAATGCCGGCGCAGGGAACCCTCCTACAACGACGTTCTGAGGGTTCACGATGGCAGATCCAGACTCCACGGACGGCGGCGAGCAGCTCCGCACCCCGATCGTCGCCGTCCTCGGCCACGTCGACCACGGCAAGACCAGCCTGCTCGACGAGATCCGGGGCTCGGCCGTCGCCGCGGACGAGGCCGGCGCCATCACGCAGCACATCGGCGCGACGGCCGTGCCGCTCGACGTCATCTCGGGGATCGCCGGGTCGCTCGTCGACCCGGCGGACTTCGACCTCCCCGGGTTGCTGTTCATCGACACGCCCGGCCACCACTCCTTCTCGACGCTCCGCGCTCGGGGCGGCGCCCTCGCGGACATCGCGGTCCTCGTGGTCGACGTCACCGACGGCTTCCAGCCCCAGACCGAGGAGGCCGTCGACATCCTCCGACGGACGGAGACGCCCTTCGTCGTCGCCGCGAACAAGATCGACACCGTGCCGGGCTGGCGCCCACGCGAGGGTGCGCCGATCCAGGAGACCTACGACGCCCAGACCGACCGCGTCAGGTCGGACCTCGACGAGGGGCTCTACGAGATCATCGGCCAGCTCTCCGACGCCGGGTTCTCCGCGGACATGTACTGGCGCGTCCAGGACTTCCAGGCCAACGTCGGCGTCGTCCCGGTCTCCGCCGAGACCGGGGAGGGCGTCCCGGACCTCCTCACCGTGATGATGGGCCTCTCCCAGCGCTACATGCGCGACGCGATGGCCGTCGACACGACGGGGCCGGGCGTCGGGACCGTCCTCGAGCTCTCCGAGGAGAAGGGCTTTGGCACCACGATCGACGTCGTGCTCTACGACGGATCGCTCCGCCCGGGCGACACCATCGTCGTCGGGAGCGAGGAGGCGCCGATCGTCACGGAGGTCCGGGCGCTCCTCCAGCCCAAGCCCCTCGAGGAGATCCGCACCGAGAGCCGCTTCGAGCAGGTCGACTCGGTCTCGGCGGCGGCGGGGATCAAGGTCGCCGCGCCCGACCTCGAGCACGCGATGGCCGGCGCCCCGCTCCGGGTCGTCCGCGACCGCCCGGTCGAGGACGTCATCGAGGAGGTGCAGGCCGAACTCGAGGAGATCGCCGTCGAGACCGTCGAAGAGGGCGTCGTCGCGAAGGCCGACACGCTCGGGAGCCTCGAAGCGATGGCCAACGCCGCCGCGGAGGCCGAGATCCCCATCGTTCGTGCCGAGGTCGGGGACGTCGCCCCCAGGGACGTTGCCGTCGCCGAGACGGCCGAAGAGCCGACGAACCGCGCGATCCTCGCGTTCAACGTCGACGTACTCGACGACGCCGCCGATGCCGCCGACGAGTCCGAGGTCCGGATCTTCGAGGACGACGTCATCTACCAGCTGGTCGAGGACTACGAGGCGTTCGTGACCGAACGCGAGCGCGCCCAGCAGGAGCAGATCCTCGAGAACATCACCCGCCCCGCCCGGTTCCGGATCCTCCCTGACCACACGTTCCGGCAGTCCGACCCCGCCGTCGTGGGCGTGGAGATCGAGGCCGGCACGCTCCGGAACAACACGACCGTCGCGTTGTTCGAGGGCTCCGAACCCGAGCGCGTCGGGCAGCTCAGCGGTATCCAGGAACAGGGTGAGGACGTCGACGAGGCGACCCGCGGCGACCGCGTCTCCGTCGCCATCGACGGGCCGACCGTCGGCCGCCAGATCGAGGAGGGCGACGTCCTCTGGACGGAGATCCCCGAGAAGCACGCGAAGATCCTCGAACAGGAGCTGGTCGAGGACCTCCCCGGAGGCGAGGTCGAGGCGCTGAACATGTACTTAGAGAAGCAGCGGGATCGAGATCCGTTCTGGGGGAAGTGACGACGGCCCGGCGCTGTATTGCGATTCCCGGTACGCTCTTCGCGAGGTAATAATATTTAATTAGGTGGCGCCGCCAGACGCGATCGTGTCCGTTCCCGTCTCTAGATACGACCTCCTCCTCGTCGCCATCGCCCTGCCGGTGGCCGCGGCTGCCCTTCTCGGGGCGGTCTCCTCCCTGGAGATGGCGACCGCGCTCGCGTTCGGGGGCGTGCCCGCGAGCGGCGGCGTCGGCTACGCCATCCTCGCCGCTCCGCCGACCGACGGCGCCTGACGGTCAGCCGGCAACGTCGCACGCTCGCCAGGCTCGCGTGCGACAGCCGCCCATCCCCGTCTGTGGATTTCATCGCAATGCATAAGCCCTCCACCCGCGGATTTCTATCTGCGCCACGGTGGCAGAGTCCGGCCGAACGCAGCGGCCTGCAGTTCTGCCGAACTCGCTCCGCTCGTCCGGCAACGTCGCAGGCTCGCCAGGCTCGCGTGCGACAGCCGCCCATCCCCGTCTGTGGATTTCATCGCAATGCATAAGCCCTCCACCCGCGGATTTCTACGTGCGCCACGGTGGCAGAGTCCGGCCGAACGCAGCGGCCTGCAGAGCCGCCCATCCCCGGTTCAAATCCGGGCCGTGGCTTCTTGTGAGGAACGGACGTGACGAGCAGAAGCCTCCAGAGGATTTGAGCCCTGGAAGTCGCAGCGGGCGAGCGAAGCGAGGCCGACCGTCTTCCTCCGGCCAATTTCGGGCCGTGGCTTCTCCCGATCAATGCTGCCAAGCCGCCGGGCCAACCGCAGGATCGTCCTCACTCCCGCGCCGGCCGCTCCATCCCCTCGATCCGCTCGATCTCGTCGGTCTTCTCGACCTTCGCGTACTGGTCGCCCCACGTCTCCGGGTCGTAGATTCCGTTCCGGTCGAAGAAGGCCCGCGCCTCCTCGGTGACGTAGTAGAAGACGTAGGGGAGGTCCCGGGAGCGCTCGCCGACGGGGAGTTCGGCCTTGCCGAGGACGCCGGCGTCCTGGAGCTTGTCGAGGTGCTCGCTGATCGCGCTCCGGTGGACGTCCGGGTTGACGTAGTCGAGTTCGGGGACGGAGATCATCCCTTCGGGGTGGCCGACGACGTCGGCGACGATGCTGGCGCGGGTCTCCTGGGTGACGACCTGCATCGCCCGCCACGTGTCGAAGCCCTCCGCGCTGTCGTCGGCCCCGGGGTCGAGCGTTGCCATGTGTGAGGAGACGGGCCGCCGCACAATAACTGTGACGGCAGTAACCGACACGGTTCGAAACGATCCGTTTGGGTTCCCGACGACGGTGCGCTGGGCTCTCAGAGCGACGCGGCGGAATTATTACCGGTGGCACCGCAGGTGGAGACGGAACCGATGGCAGAGGACTCGGAGTTCGGCGCGGTGCTCGCGGAGACCAGATCGCTCTCGGAGAAGGAGACGCTGACGCCCGCCGAATACCAGGCGATCAAGCGCGCGGTCTTCGGGGACGTCTTCCGCGGGATCCTCCAGGCCGAGCGCTCGTACTTCCTGTTGGGCCGCTACGACGGGGGCGAGATCGAGCGACGCCTCGAGGCCGTCAAGGCCCAGTTGAACGAGCGCGAGGACGCCTTCGCGTACCTCATGAAGGACGTCCCGGAGGCCTGGGAGTACTGGCCGACGAAGTTCCGGATCCTCGCCGATCGAGCGGACTACGTCGTCCCCGTGCTCGAGGACACGAAGGGCAGCCACGAGTGGGAGTTCGGCGTCGTGTCGGGGCCGGACTACCGCCCGAAGGTTCACGTTCTCAAGCGCGAGTACGCGACGGAGGCCGAAGAGCACGAGCGCTTCGATGCGCTCCCGGCCCAGTTCGTGGCGGTCCTGGATCGGGACGGTCGCGTGGGATACTGGCGGACCGAGAGCGAGCTGGAGGCGGCGGTCCAGGCGCTCCCGTAGAGGCACTGCGGGGTGGGTGGTCCGTCGCGGGAGTCGGTCGTTGGGTGCCCCGAGTGCAACACCGTTTTCCGCCCGCGACCCCTCCGACGGACGAGAGACGAGACCTCGTGGCCGGGCGTCGGGCGTCGGCGAACCGTGGCCTGCGTACGGCCCACGGCACGCCGTCCGCTCACGCGATCCCTGTCTCCGGAGTTCCGTATGTCTGATTCACCGCCGACCGACGACGACTGGAGTTTCGAGGAGTCGCTGGCTACCCTCGTCGAGCGAGCGTATCGCGACGGGGCGGACCCGGAGGGCGCCTGGAAGTGCACCATCGAGGGCAACGGCCAGTTCCACTGGGACGTCCAGATCACGAGAGTGGAGTACGGCGACGCGGACGATCGAGGCACCCCCGGACCGTAATAAACGTCTTTGGTACCCAACCAAACTGTTACGCGACCGGACCCCGTTGCATCGACGTAGATTGCTCCAGGATCCCGAGGGACGCCACAGCGGCCACGGGGGCGACGGGCGATGAGTGTCATCGCCGAGTTCTCGATCCCTGGCGAGGACTTCATCCTCGGGCGAGCGCTCCAGGAGACCACCGGGCTCTCCGTGGAACTCGAGAAGATGGTCCCGACCGGCGACGCGTCGATCCCGTACTTCTGGGTGATCGGAGAGAACGGCGGTGCGTTCGACGCCGTCCTCGAGCGTGAGCCCGAGCTGACGTCGTTCGAGGTCATCGACGAACTCGAGGATCGGCGGCTGTACCGGGCGGCGTGGGATCACTCCGCGGACACCTTCGTGCAAGCGATCATCGAGCACGACGCGATCCTCCAGGAGGCCGGCGGCGACGGGGAGTCGTGGTCCTTCCAGCTCCGGTTCCCGGACTCCCACCAGCTCTCGGAGTTCCACACGGCGTGTCGCGAGCACTCCATCGACCTCACTGTCGACCGGCTGTTCAACCCCATCGAACCGTCCTCCATGACGGCACGGGGCATGACCGAGGCACAGCGGTCGCTCATCGAGCGCGTCTACGAGGAGGGCTACTTCGAGGTCCCGCGCCGGATCACGCTGGCCGAGGTAGCCGACGACCTCGAGGTCTCCGACCAGGCGGTCAACGAGCGCCTCCGGCGGGGACTGAGCACGCTCATCGAGCGGACGGTCATGTCGGACACGGACCGGGACGCCTGACCCCCGGAAGGCACGAATCGTGTGGATCATTAGCAGTCCCCACCCCTTTTATTAGGGTGGCCATGGTGGTTCCCCGAATGAGACGACGACACGTGCTCATCCTGGGGGGCCTGGTCCTCCTGGTGTTGGCCGCGGGCTGTATGGGCATCGGTGGGGACGACGGAGACGACGGCGGAGAGGGCGCGAGCGCCGGGTGGTGTGAGCCCTCACAGATGTCGATGACGCAGGCCCAGGGACTCGAATCGGAAGGCGGGTCGGTGAACGTCGAAGGGATCGTCGAGCGCGACGGCCGCCAGGTATGTCATATCGCATACGATTTCGCAGACCAGCCCGGCTACGCCAGTGCCGACTTTTACTTCTCGGAGGACGATAGCTACCTTCAGGCCATCTACTACGACGCCGATGGGAACGTGGTGCAGTCGATGGACCTGTCCCAGTCTGGTGGCGACACCGGCGGGTCGGCGGCGGGCGGTGACGACGGGACGACCGGGGGAGACGGGGGTGCCGCCGACGGGGGCGGCACCGACAGTGCGTCGTGGTGTGACCCCTCGTCGATGACCATGGGCCAGGGTGTCGACACGGAGCGCGCGTCGGTAACCGTCCACGGACTCGTCGAGCGTGACAACCGCCAAGTGTGTCAGGTAACTTACGAGTATCCGGAAGGCCAGTCGCAGTACGGCGCGATCGAGTTCTTCTTCACGGAGAACGACGAGTACGTCCACCTCGTCTACTACGATCACGACGGAAACGTGATCCAGGAGATCGACGTCTCCGGCTAGCCGGTCCAGCTCGAGGGGCCGATCCCTCGTGGGGTCGCCGATAGGAATGCGACACTGTACGCCGTGTGGGTTCGTCGCTCGAACAAATCTCCCCTCATCTGCCGTCCGTTTTCCGTCCCCTTCGGAGGGTTCGATGGCTATCCGCCCGTGGTCGCCTCGCAAAAATCCGTGGAGCGTGCCATATCATTTATTACCGTCCGCTTGCAGACGTAGTTCGTGATGAGACGCAAATGGGTGATCATCGCGGCGGTCGGCGTGCTCGTCGTCCTCGCAGGGTGTTCCGGCATCCTCGGCGACGACGGCGGCAACGGGAGCTCGCCGGATTGGTGTGCAACCGGACAGATATCGGCCGAACAGTTCCAGGGCACCAGCGGTGGTGAGGTGACAGTGAACGTGGAGGGATTGGTCGAGCGCGACGGCCAGGAACTCTGTAAGATCACGTACGACTACTCGGATAGCCAGCTGAGCCAGTACAGCCAGCTCGAACTGTACTTCAACGAGGACTTCAGCACCTACGAAGGCGTCTACTACGGTCCCGAGGGCAACGAGGCGGCGACCTTCGACTTCTCCGGGATGGGGTCGGGCGGCGTCGACACCACGACCGGAGGGTCGGACGACGGCGGAACCACGACCGGCGGCTCCGACGTCGAGCAAAACCGTGACGTCGCCAGCCTGGAGGGCACGATCAGCTACGGCGACACGATCCAGGGCGAACTGACGGCCGACGACGGCGTCGCCGGAGAGTGGCGTGAAGCCAGCGCAGACGCCTACACGTTCCAGGGTTCGAGTGGGGACACCGTCACTATCTCGATGGAGTCCGACCCAGTCGACACCTACCTCTTCCTCGAGGGCCCCAACGGGAACCTCGTGGCTGAGAACGACGACAGCGGCTTCTCGTTGAACAGCGAGATCGCCACCACGCTGCCCCAGGACGGCACCTACACGATCTGGGCGACGACGTACAGTACGTATGGCTCGATCTCCGTCGATTCCGGTCCCTACACGCTGTCGCTCGCGCGGAGCGGGACCGGCGGCGGTGGCGGAGGGAGCGCGGACGTCGAAGGATCGGTCGCGTATGGCCAGAGCATCAACGGCCGGCTCACGCCGGACGATGGCAACGCGGGCGCCTGGCGAGCGGCGCAGGCCGACGCCTACACGTTCCAGGGCTCCAGCGGCGACACTGTCACCATCTCGATGCGGTCCGAACCCGTCGACACGTATCTCTTCCTCGAGGGGCCCAACGGGAACCTCGTCGCGGAGAACGACGACGGCGGCTTCGGGCTCAACAGTCAACTGAGGACGACGCTGCCCGCCGACGGCACCTACACCATCTGGGCGTCCACGTTCACCATGCGTGAGTGGGGTGAAGTGTCGGGCGCGTACACGCTGGAGCTGCAGGGGAACTAACTGACCCCGTTCCTGCCATCCTGCGTCGCTGCTTGGTTCTCTTCTCGGTCGCCGTTGAGCGACGCGGCGGGGTCGTCGTAGACGACCGCGTTCTCGTCAGTCGCTGGGTCGTAGCGGTAGAGGGTGCCCGTCGGGATGTCCACCCAGTAGAGGACCGCCGCATCGGGGTGCCAGATCGGTCCCTCGCCGGTGGTACAGCGCGTGTCGACGACGCGGCCGGGATCCACGCCCCTGCGTTCGGCGAGGGCCGGTAAGTGTCGCCCAGGTCGGGGACCCTGTGTGACCCGAGGGGCGACCGTCTCGTACCGAGGCCTCCTCGCAGACGACGCCGTCTGTCCTGATCCCGGCGCGGCCCTCCACTTGCCCGTGGTCACCGACAGCGGTCGGACCGGCCGCTGTCTCAAGAGTTATCCCCGCCGCTCCGGAACGCGGCGGTATGACGAAGTTCGGGTGGTTCGCATCGCTCGAGGAGTTCTCCCCACAGGAGTGTCTCGACCAGGTGGACCTCGCGCAGGAGTACGGCTTCGACTCGATTACCGTCAACGACCACTTCCACCCCTGGTTCCACACCGACGGCTACGGCGATCCCGCCAACGGCGGGAACTGCTGGTCGTGGATGCCAGCCGCCCTCGAGCGGACGGCGGGCAGCGGGATGGAGGTCGGCACCGGCGTCAGCGCGCTCCTCCGGCGCTACCACCCCGCCAACGTCGCCCACCGGCTCGCGACGCTCGCGGAGCTCTATCCCGATCGCGTGTTCCTCGGCGTCGGCACGGGCGAGGCGCTCAACGAGTCACCGCTGGGGAACCCGCTGCCGGATTACGGTGAGCGGGCCAGGCGCACCGCGGAAGCGATCCGACTCATCCGCCGACTGTTCGAGGAGGACTTCGTCACCTTCGAGGGCGAGTTCTACGAGACCGACGAGGCCAACCTCTACACGGGGCCGGAGGAGGCACCGCCGATCCACATCGCGGCCAGCGGGCCCACGGCCGCCCGCATGGCGGGCGACCTCGGGGACGGCCTCATCACCGTCTACGAGGACCCGGAGTTCATCGAGGACACGATCTTCCACCAGGTCCGCAACGGGGTCGCGAAGTCCGATCGCAACGAGCACTTCGACGACGTCGAGAAGACGATCCACATCCACGTCTCCCTGGACGACGACTACGAGGCCGCGCTCCAGCCCGCGCTGTGCTGGCGGGGGACGCTGGTCGAGCGCTTCTACAAGGAGGACGTCGCCGACCCCCGGACGATCCAGGCGGCCGGCGAGGCGGAGGTCAGCGAGGAGGAACTGACCGACGCCTACGTCGTCACCGACGACCCCCAGGACATCATCGACGTGACCGAGACGTACGTCGACACCGGGTTCGAACACGTCGTCTACCAGAGCCACAGCCCCGACCAGGAGCGCTTTTGCCAGCTCGTCGCCGACGAGATCATGCCGTCCTTTTGAGCCCACCGACCGATCGACAGCCGTCGGGCCGGAACCCACTTGACGGGCCGCAGCCTACCGTCTGCGAACGAAATGGCGACGGTACTGGTGGTCGGCTCGCTTCCGGAGGCGGCGACCGACGAACTCGGCCAACGGGGATTCGAGATCCACAGGGTCACTGACGGACGGGACCTCGCCAGTGCCGTCGACGGCGGAACACGACGCTCGGACTCCGAGAGCGACGGCTCGGTCGCCGGCAGCCAGGATCCCGACGCGGGAGCCGCGGGTGACCCTCCGGATCCTGGCGAGGCCCACGGCGCCGTCGTTGCGGACCACGCGGGCGCCCTGGACGCGATCAGGCATCTCCGGACGCAGTGGCCCGACCTCCCGATCCTGTTCGTCGTCCCGAGCGAACGTGCCAGGTCGGCCGCCGCCGCCCTCCAGGCCGGCGCGGCCGACCGCGTGATCCTCTCTGGAGACAACGACGGTACGCGCGTCGCACGCCGCTTCGCGGCCCTGATCGATGCGGGCGGGATCGAGTCGACGGGCATCGGATCGACGGCGATCGAATCGAGAACGACTGCATCGAGGGAGACCGGATCGGTGGGGACCGAGGACTCGAACGCGAACGCCCCTGCCGTCGGCGGCCGGCCAGACGGCGACCGGGAGACCGGACTGCTGGCCGGCGCTCGTGACATCTCGGCGGCGGAGACGGCGCGGGCGGTCGGCGAGGCGGTAGTCGCCACAGCTCGGGAAGGCCTGGGCTACCATCTGGTCACCGTCCGCCTTCTCGACGACGATGTGGACGCGATGGATGCCGTCGCGAGGAGCGGGTCCGTGGAGGCGGTTCTCGACGAGACCGAGGCGAGGCGACTGGAGCGGCGGCTCGCAATGCCAGCCAGCGAGCGATCTGCGCCGGTCGTCCACGACGCCGACTCCCTCGCCGATGCGGGCATCGAGTCGCTGTCGTCGACGCTGTTCGCACCGATCGGCGATCACGGCGTCCTCGAGGTGGCATCGACGACACCCGACGCGTTCGACGCCGACGATCGCCGGGTCGCCGAACTGCTGGCAGCCAACGCGCAGAGCGCGCTCGACCGCATCGAGCGCGTCGAGGAGTTCGAGCGCTACGAGACGGTCCTCGAGACCGTCGAGGAGATGGTCTACGTCCTCGACGAATCCGGCGTCGTCCAGTACTGTACGCCGGTCCTGGCGGAGTGGCTCGGTTTCGAGCGCTCGGAGCTGATCGGCCGCGACATCGACACCCTGGTCTCGAGCGCGGCGTTGCGCGAGAGCGAGGACCTCGTCGCCGAGTTGCTCGAGGCGCCGCCGTCGGCCACGCGGACCCAGCGCCTGGACATCACCACCGCCGAGGGAGAGACGGTCCCAGCGGAGGTGGACGTGAGTTTACTCGACGGCGAGCCCTTCCGGGGCGTCGTCGGAACCGTCCACGACATCAGCGACCTGCTGGCGGTGCGGGAGCAACTGGACACCCAGCAGGACCGCTTCGAGTACCTCTTCGAGAACATCCCGGACCCGGTCGTGGAGGGCTACCTCGACGACGGCGAGGCGACGGTGGTGTCGGTGAACCCAGCCTTCGAGGACACCTTCGGGTACGAGGAGGCGGATATCGCGGGGAAGCGCGTCAACGAGATCCTGGTGCCCCCCGATCGAACCGATCGGGCGAAGCAGCTCGACGAGCGCGCTGCGGCCGGCGAGATCCAGCAGGCGGAGTTGGAGCGCGAGACGAAGTACGGCCGCCGGGAGTTCCTCTTTCGTGGCGTCCCCTACGTCGGCCCCGGGGATCGCATGCGCGGCTTCGGGATCTACACCGACATCACGGCCCAGCGCGAACGCGAGCGCCACCTCGAAGTCCTGCAGCGGGTCTTGCGACACAACGTCCGCAACGACGTCAACGTGCTATTGGCCGGCCTCGAACAGCTCCAGTCCCAGCTGGGACAGTCGGGAGACGTGGACACCGACACGGAGGACCACCTCATCGAGACGCTCGACGAGACGGCAGCGAACCTGCTAACGATGAGCCAGAAGGCCAAACGGATCAACCGCGTGATCGGGGACGAGCGCGACCAGCTCGTCGAGATCGATCTCGCGAACCTCGCCAGAACCGTCACGGACGGCTACCGGGAGGCGGGCCATCCCGGCAGCCTGGAGCGCGATCTCCCCGATCGGTGCACCATCGTCGGCTCGCCGGCGATCGAACGGGCGGTCGACGAACTCGTCGGCAACGCCCTCGAGCACGCCGGCGAGGACCCCGCCGTACAGGTCCGGGTCGCGTGCCAGGAAGGGGGTGCGCAGCTGACCGTCCACGACGACGGCCCCGGCATTCCCGACGCCGAGCGCCGCGTGCTCGAGGAGGGGGAGATCACGCCACTCCAACACGGCAGCGGCCTCGGGCTCTGGCTCGTCAGGCACGCCACCGCCGCCAGCGGCGGCACCGTCACCTTCGACGAATCCGCAGACGGCGCGTCGGTGACCCTGTCGTTCCGGCGGGCCGACGCGCCCGGGAAAGGGGAGGGTTGAAGAGGCTGGGCGGGGTGGTCAGCCCATGAGCGAGACGGTGACGATCACGATCGAGTCAGACGCCGACGACGAGACCGAGGAGCTCGAGGTCCCCGCCGCCGCGGCCGACATCCTCACCGACGACGAGACGGCCACCAAGATGGCCGGCGACCTGGTGATCCTCGGGCTGGCCCAGCAGCTCCACGCCTCCGTCTTCCACACCGAGGAGACGCCCGCCGACCGCGTCAAGGAGGCCAACGAGGCGCTCGACGCGACCTTCGAGGAGCGCTTTGGGATGACGTTCGAGGAGATGGCCGGCCACGAGCACTGACCGCTCGGCACTCGACGCACCGCGGTGGCGGGCAGGTCGGGGGTCGCCTGTGCAGGTCGATGGGCAGGACGCGCAGATCCAGGCCCTCCCATCCAGATCGTCGAACGACGGCGCAGATCGCAGCCCGCGACGTCGACGCTTCGACGCCTTTTTATGCGCCATCGGCCTCGTTCCCGACGAGACAGGCATCGCCTGTTTCACTGATCCGTAGGAGCCATCGGCGCACTACGGAGGTGAACAATGGCAGATCAGGAGATCGAACTGGCAGTTTCTCGCGCACTCGAGGAGTCGCCCGACCGGAACTTCACCGAGTCGGTCGACCTCGCGATCAATCTGCGCGACCTAGACCTTGACGACCCGTCGAATCGTGTCGACGAGAGCATCGTGCTGCCGGAGGGCACGGGCCAGGAGACGCGCATCGTGGTCATCGCGGAGGGCGAGACCGGCGTTCGCGCCGAGGACGTCGCGGACGACGTCCTCGACGGCGACGCCCTCGCCGACCTCGGCGACGACGACGATGCAGCGAAGGACCTGGCCGAGGAGACCGACTTCTTCGTCGCCGAGGAGGCGCTCATGCAGGACGTCGGGCGCTACCTCGGGACGATCCTGGGCCCCCGCGGCAAGATGCCGACGCCGCTCTCCCCCGACGACGACGTCGTGGAAGTCGTCGAGCGGATGAAGAACACCGTCCAGCTCCGCAGCGGCGACCGGCGCACGTTCCACGCGCTGGTCGGCGCCGAGGAGATGTCCGCCGAGGAGATCGCCGACAACATCGACGTGATCCTCCGGCGGCTCTACGCGGACCTGGAGAAGGGCCCACAGAACGTCGACACGGTCTACGTGAAGACGACGATGGGCCCCGCGGAGGAGGTGGTCTGAGATGAGCACCGAACACAGGACCGAGTCGATCCCCGAGTGGAAGCAGGCGGAGGTCGACGAGATTGCCGACCTGGTCGCCGACTACGAGACGATCGGCGTCGTCGACATCGCCGGCATCCCGAGCAAGCAGCTCCAGGACATGCGCCGGGGCCTTCATGGCACCGCAGCGCTCCGGGTTAGCCGGAACACGCTCCTGCGCCGCGCGCTCGAGGAGAGCGACCGCGGCCTCGACCAGCTCTCGGCGTTCGTCTCCGGGCAGGTGGGGCTCATCGTCAGCGACGAGAACCCCTTCGGGCTCTACAAACAGCTCGAGGCCTCGAAGACGCCCGCACCGATCGGTGCGGGCGAGGTCGCCCCCAACGACATCGTGCTCGAGGAGGGCGACACCGGCATGGATCCCGGGCCGTTCGTCGGCGAACTCCAGACCGTGGGCGCGGCGGCGCGCATCATGGAGGGCTCGATCCACGTCACCGAGGAGAGCGTCGTCGCCGAGGCCGGCGAGGAGGTCTCCCAGGACCTCGCGGACGTGCTCTCCGAGCTCGGACTCGAGCCCAAGGAGGTCGGCCTCGACCTCCGTGGCGTCGTCGCCGACGGCGTCCTCTTCGAGCCCGAGGAGCTGGAGATCGACGTCGAGGAGTACCGCAGCGACGTCGCGGCCGCCGCGGCGCGCGCCCGGAACCTCTCGGTCAACGCGGTCTACCCGACCACCGCGACCGCGAGCACGCTCCTCGCGAAGGCCAGGGGCGAGGCCAAGAGCCTCGGCCTGCAGGCCTCGATCGAGAGCCCGTCGCTGGCCGACGACCTCGTGAGCCGGGCGGACGCGCAGGTCCGCGCCCTGGCGGCGCAGGTCGACGACCCCGACGCGCTCCCCGAGGAGCTGGCGGACGTCGAGGCGCCCACGCCGGCGGCCGAGGAGGCTGCCGACGCGGCGGAGTCCGACGACGAGGCAGACGACGCCGACGAGGGCGACGACGCGGAGGCACAGGCTGACGACCACGACGACGCCGAGGCCGACGACGACGGCGGCGACGAAGACGCCGGCGCCGAGGGCCTGGGCGACATGTTCGGGTGACACCAATGGAGTACGTATACGCAGCACTCATCCTCAACGAGACCGGCGAAGAGATCAACGAGACGAACCTGACCGACGTGCTGGAGGCCGCGGGCGTGGACGTCGAGGAGTCCCGCGTCAAGGCCCTCGTGGCCGCCCTCGAGGACGTCGACATCGACGAGGCCGTCGAGGAGGCGGCCGCGGTGCCCGCCGGCGGTGCAGCCGCGGGCGGTGCGGCGGCCGAGGAGGCCGACGAGGAGGTCGAGGAGGCCGACGAGGAGCTCCCCGACACGACTGACGACGACGAGGGCGGCGACGAGGAGGACGAAGAGGCCAGCGGCGAGGGCCTCGGCGACCTCTTCGGCTGAATCGGGAGCCGTTTTCCCCGTCGATTGCGTACCGACCAGCGACCGCTCCCTGCGGCCCGGCGGGGGATTCAAGCGCCACCCGCTCCTATGATCGAGGCGAATGCGCCTCGACGAGTTCCTCGAGGACTTCGATCGGGACCTCGACGCCGAGAAGCGTCGCCTCGCCCGGGAGAAGTCCTACGCGATCACCGACCACCTCGAGGACGTCGAGGCGCGCTTCGACCGGGTGCTCTCCGACGACACGGTCGTCGGGTCGACCTCCCCGGAGATATTCGTCGGGCGGACGGGCTACCCGAACGTCTCGACGGGCGTGCTCTCCCCGGTCGGCGACGAGGACAGCGCCGCGGACTACGCCACGAGCGGCCGGTGGTACCAGCAGGGCCTCGAGGTCGCCGACGTCCTCCAGCGCCGGACGGGCCTGTTGAATTCCCGGAGCCGGACGTCGGTGGACAGCCCCGCCCGGACGGGAGCCGGCCCGAGCAGCGCGAGGGCCGGCGGCGGTCCCCGCGTCGACGACGTCTGGGACGGCATCCTCGGCGCCCAGCGGGAGGTCGCGATCGCCGATCGACCCGTCGGCGTCGAGATCGGTCTCGACGACCGGCCGGACATCGACCTGACGACCGACGACGTCGGGCCGCCGACCGGCCCCAACGCCAGCGCAGAGCGCGTAGACCTCACGGAGAACCCCTACGTCCCTCGCCCCGTCAAGAAGACGCTGGAGGACGACGACTGGCAGGCCCAGGGAGCCATGAACTACCTCTGGCAGCGAGGCTTCGACGTCTACGACATCAACACGATCCTCTCGGCCGGCGCCCTCGGCCGGAGCGACCAGCGTCGGCTCGTCCCCACCCGGTGGTCGATCACCGCCGTCGACGACACCGTGGGGCAGTTCCTCCGGGGGCAGATCCAGAACGCCCCCGCCGTCGACGAGGTCGAGGTCTGGTACAACGAGTACGTCGGGAACCGGTACTGGATCGTCCTCGCGCCCGGCCAGTGGGAGTTCGAGCTGGTCGAGATGAAGGGCCCGGGCAGCGTCTGGAACCCGGAGGCGTCGGAGTACTTTCTGGCCTCGGCTAGCGAAGGCTACGAGGGTCGGACCGGTTACGTCGACGAGACCGCGGGCGCGTACTACGCCTCGCGACTGGGCGTGCTCGAAGAGCTAACGGATCGAGGCCGCCAGGCCAAGGCCATCGTCCTCCGGGAGGTCACCGACGAGTACTGGGCGCCCGTCGGCGTCTGGCAGGTCCGTGAGGCCGTCCGGAACGCCTTCGGCGACGGAAAGATGGACCGTCCGGCGACGGCGGAGACGTTCCACGAGGCGGTCGAGGGCGTCGTGACGGAGCTGCCGGTCTCGATGCAACAGCTCCGACGGAAGTCCGAACTCGTCGCGGGCATCCAGTCCCAACTCTCGGCGTTCGGGTGAGCGCCGGCGTCCTGGACGCGTTGGCCGGAGTCCCGAGAACTATGCCGCCGAGTCCCGGAGGTAGTGTATGGACGTTCTCGTCACTGGCGCCCACGGCACCGTCGGCACCGCGATCACCGACCACCTCGGCGACGACGACCGCTTCGACTGGACGCTGCTGGACCTCGCCGAGCCCGACGGCGTCTACGACGGCGATCCGCCGGGGGAGGTCGTCGTCGCCGACGTCCTGGACGCCGACGCGATCCGCGAGCACGCCGAGGGCCACGACGCGATCGTCCACCTCGCCCTGATTCCCGGCACTGGCGGCGCCGGCTCTCGGGAGCTTCCCTGGAACGAGGCCCAGGCCCAGAACCTCGAGGGCCTGCACAACGTCGCGGCGGCGGCCGCCGAGACGAGCGTCGACTCGCTGCTCTTCGCCTCCTCGAACCACGCCGTCGGCCTCGTCGAGGTGACGAACGCGCCCGAGGTCTACCACGACCAGGGCATCGTCGCCGGTCACGACGAACCCCACCGGCCGGACTCGCGATACGGTCTCACCAAGAGCTACGGGGAGGACCTCGGGCGGCTGCTGGCGGAGGTCCACGACGTGCGCTTCTATGGACTCCGCATCGGCGCCGTCCGCCAGCCGGAGTACGACCACCCATACGGCGACGCCGAACGCGGGGTCGACGACGGCCGCTTCGAGCGGGACAGCGAGGAGTACGCCGAGCAGGTGGCGCGGATGCGCGGCCTCTGGCAGTCACGCCGGGACTGTGCCCACCTCGTCGAGTGCTGTCTCGCCGACGAGTCCGTCGAGTGGGACCACTTCTACGGCGTGAGCGCCAACGAGCGCCGCTGGCTCGACGATCTCGAGTACGCCCAACAGACGATCGGCTACGAGCCCGTCGACGACGGTGAGACCTGGGACGGCCCGCCGGAGTGAGCGCCGGCACCGTCGATTGGCGTGGCGGGTGAGTGTGTTCGACGGTCCGGCAGCGCCGTCGCTCCGTCGGCGAACCAAGGCCCGGTCTCGGCTTCCGATCACCTTTTGATCCCGGCACGCCAACGCCGACGCGTGCTCTCCTGTGAGCTCCACACTCACTCGGCGCGCTCCTACGACGGCCGGGATCCCGTCGACATGCTCGTCGAGCAGGCCGACGCCGTGGGGCTCGACGCGCTCGCGGTGACCGACCACGACGAGATCGACGCCAGCCTCGAGGCCGTCGACCTGGCCGCCGACCGGGGCATGGTCGGGATTCCGGGGATGGAGGTGACCTCCCGCGCGGGCCACATCCTGGCGCTCGGCGTCGAGGAGGCCATCGAGGAGGGGCTCCCCTACGAGCGCACGCTCAACCGGATCCGGGACGCCGGCGGCATCGCCGTGATTCCCCATCCCTTCCAGGAGTCCCGCCACGGGGTGATGGCGAAGATCACCCTCGATCAGCTCGCGATGGCCGACGCCATCGAGGTGTACAACTCCCGGCTGCTGACCGGCCGAGCGAACCGCCAGGCCCGTCACTTCGCCCAGGAGCGTGGGCTCCCGATGACGGCCGGCAGCGACGCCCACATCAGCGAGATGGTCGGACAGGCCCGGACGCTGATCGACGCCGAGGAGCGATCGACCGGGGCGATCCTCGAGGCGATCCGTGCGGGCAACACCGAGATCGACGGCAAGCGGACGCCCTGGCGCATCAGCTTCCAGCAGCTTGCCGGCGGCGTCCGGCGACGGGTCCGCCGCCGAGTGAACGCCCTGTTGTAATGCGTCGCCACTCCAGACTGCCAGGAGGACGGTCGTCGTGACCCTCCGTGGTGCCAGCCCGAGTGCGGTCCGCCTCGCGCTCCAGCACCGCGACCCGCTCTCCGGTGCCGACGGCTTCGCGGGGGTGCTCCCGGGCGACGACGCCGGCGAGTATTCGAGCGTCCTCGTCCGGGACGTTCTCGGCAGGGAGCCGCTGTTCGTCGAGCGCGAGGCGCCCCCGGACGCGGCACCCGCGGCCGATCGGTGGGAGTTCGAGCCGGCGCCGCTCGCTGATCCAGTTCCGTTCCCCGCAGGGGCGATCCAGGGCGGCGAGGGACGCCGACAACACCTCGCTCTGCCGGCGACCCGGGGAATGGGTGACGTGGGCGCCGGGACCCCCGCCGTGCCCGACCGGGCGATGTCGACCCTCCGGAGCGCGATCGAGCGGACCCTCGATCGCCTGGACCCGACGGTGCCAGTCGCCTTCTCCGGCGGCGTCGACTCCGGGCTCGTCGCTGCCGGGACCGACGGTCCGCTGTACGTCGCCGGGTTCCCGGAGAGCCACGATCTCGAGGCCGCTCGCGACGCGGCGGCGTCGATGGACCGAGACCTCCGGTCGATCCGCCTCGACCACGACGACCTCGAGCGGGCCGTCGAGGCAGTCGTCGCCGCGACGGGGCGTACGAACGCGATGGACGTCGCGATCGCCGTGCCGCTGTTCCTCGTCGCCGAACGGGTCGCCGCGGACGGCTTCGACCGGCTGGCCCTCGGCCAGGGCGCAGACGAACTCTTCGGGGGCTACGCCAAGGTCGCGGACGCGCCCGACGACGAGCGGCTCGACGCCGACTCGGTGCTGGGTGCTCGCGACGAGGTCCTCGCCAGCCTGCCCGACCAGCTCTCCCGTGACGTCCTGGCAGTCCGAGCTGCTGGCGTCGAACCGGTCACGCCGTTGCTCGCCGACGAGGTCGTCGCCGCAGCACTCGCACTGCCCGAGGCGCTGGTCGTCCGGGACGGTCGGCGCAAGGTTGCCCTCCGCCGCGTCGCGGCCGATCACGTTCCAGGGGCCGTCGCCGACCGAGACAAGAAGGCCCTCCAGTACGGTTCGCTCGTCTCCCGAGAACTCGATCGCCTCGCGCGGCAGGCGGGGTTCAAGCGACGGATGGACGACCACGTCTCCCGGTACGTCGCGGACCTGACGGGGGAGGGAGCGACCGTCGACGGGCCGTCGGGATCGGAGTGAAGAAGACCGTGCTGGCGTCCTGGAGCGTCACCCGCCGGTGAGGCGGTCGTAGGCCTCCTGGACGAGCATGAACTCCGTCCGGTCGCCGTCCGAGCGATCGGGGTGGACCTCTTTGACCTTCTCGTGGTAGGCCTCCCTGATCTCTGAGGGCGCGGCGTCGTCGTCGATCGAGAGCACCTCGTAGGCCTGGGCGCGCCGGAGGTCGACGTCGGTCACGAGCCCGCTGTCGATGCCCTCGTCCTTGCACTCCGAACAGAACGCCTCGGTCCGGCCGTCGACAGTCGTCACCTGGAACAACTCGACGGTGAACAGCTCGCCACACTGGTCGCAGGCAGTCCTGGTCCGTGCTGGTCTGTCGGTCGAATCCTCGACGTCCGCAGATGCCGGTGCAGGCTCGCCGGCTGGCGTCGGTCCAGTGCCAGATCGGGATTCGGTTCGTTCACCGGCCCCGCCGTCCGCAGGCGCTCCGGGGGGTGCCGTCCCGGGTTCTCCCTCGGCGGTCCCGGTGGCGTTATCGGCCGCCGTGCCGCCGTCGCTCGCCGTCGCTTCCTGCGTCGCTTCCGCAGCCGCCTCGGCGGTCCGCTGTGCCGAGCGGGCGGCCGCGGAGGCCGCAGCCGCTTCGGCGTGGGCGTCTCCAGCGGCGTCCGCCGGCCCGTCCGGATCCGGACTCTCGGCGGCGGGCTCCGCTCCCGGCGTTCTCTCGTCCTCGGCACCGTCCTCCAGTTCCGCGCGGCACTCCGGGCACAGGTCCAGCGTCGCGCCGTCGGGGAGTTCCGTCCGCTCGAGCTCGGTCGCGGTGACCTCGCTCGCACAGCCATCGCACTCCAGGGTCGCCTCGGCCGCGAGCTGCTCGGCGTGGTAGCGGCACTCGGGACAGCAGGTCACGGTCTCGCCGTTGGGCATGAGGACCGTCTCCAGCTGCTCGACGGGTCCCTGGCGACCGCAGGCCTCGCAGGTCCCCGTCGTGCCCCCTGTCATCGGGGTAGCTTCGAGCCCTCCGTACTAAACTCCTTTCGCGGTGGCCGCCGGCAATCGGGGAGTTGCACGGCCGCTTGCGTGGATAAAACGCCGATCGGCGTCTCGAACGCTCGGGCTAGAACGTCGTCAGCTCGCCCTCGATCACGCGCTCGGTGATCGAGGTGACGTTGGCCAGGTGGTCGTCCACGATCTGCGCGATCTCGGGCTCGACGTCCGCGAGGTCGACCTCGTCCTCGGTGACGACGTGGACGTCGGCGACGTGGGGCTCGTCGATGGGCCGGCCGATCTGGGAGAGCAGCCGCACACGCATGTCCCGGATCCCGCCGACGTCGGCGACGACGTCACGGGCGATCTCCGTCGAGAGCAGATTGTAGATCTTCCCGATGTGGTTGACGGGGTTCTTGCCCGAGGAGGCCTCCATCGACATCGAGCGGTTGGGCGTGATCAGCCCGCCGACGCGGTTGCCGCGACCGACGGAGCCGTCGTCGCCCTGTTCGGCGCTCGTGCCGGTGACCGTGAGGTAGACCGACTCGCGCTCGTAGTCGTCGGCGGTGTTGACGTAGACGTCGACGGAGCGGTCCGTGATCTCCTCGGCGACGCCCTGGACGAAGCGGGTGATCCCCTGGACAGCCTCGTCGTACTCCTCGAGGTTGCCGACGTACTGGTCGACGATCGCCGCGGCGACGGTCACGTCGATGTGGTCGCCCTCGCGCTTGCCCATGACCTTCACGTCCGGACCGAGCTCCGGATTCGTCTCCGCGTACTCCCCGTTCAGCCGGCGTTCGGCCTCGAGGACGATCCGCTCGGTCTCGCTGAGTGGCGCGTGACCGACCCCGAAGCTCGTGTCGTTGGCCATCGGGACCTCGACGCCGTTCTCGCCGAAGACGGACTGCAGGTCGCCACTGCCCTCGCCGAGTTTCACGTCGACGACGATGTCCGATCCCACGTCGAGGCCCGGTATCTCCGTCTCGAGGTAGTCCCTGGCGGCCTCCAGGGCGATGCGCTCGGCGGGAATCTTCGTCCCCTCGTACTGCTTGGTCGCCCGCCCGACGATGAGCAGGTAGATCGGGGACTGGACCTCCCCGCCGCCGTAGGCCGGCGCTGCCTCCCCCGCGACGAGCTGGGTCTCGTCCGTGTTGTAGTGGAGGACGGTCCCGACGCGATCGAGGTACTCCCGGGCCAGCGCCTGGGAGACGTGTTCTGCGACGCCGTCGGAGATCGAGTCGGGGTGGCCGATCCCCTTCCGCTCGACGATCTCCACCGCCTGGTCCTCGACCGCGTCGCGCCCCAGCTGCTCGACGCGGATGTTCCGATCGGTCATGGAGCCCGCTTCCCGAGCGGCGGGCCTATAGCTTGCGATACTGGCGACACCGGCCGGTCCGGGTGACGCCGGTCGGCGGCGCGAGGAACGCGGACCCCGCTCTTGCCGGCCGTCGTCGCATACAAGCCATCCCGGCCCGAACCGGCAGGCGAGATGGAGCGCTCGGGGACGATCCTGCGTGGCCGGACGTTCGAGCCCGTCGAGGGAACGCTACACGTCGAGGACGGGGAGATCGTCGCGATCGAGGAGCGAGCCGTCGACGCCGACCGGATCCTCTGTCCGGCGTTCGTCAACGCCCACACCCACCTCGGCGACTCGATCGCCAAGGGCGCCGGGGAGGGCCTCTCGCTCGAGGAACTCGTCGCGCCGCCTGACGGCCTCAAGCACCGCCTGCTGCGGGCGGCCGAGCACGACGACCTCGTCGAGGGAATGCGACGCTCCCTCCGGTACATGCAGGCTGGCGGCACCGCGGCGTGCATCGACTTCCGGGAGGGCGGCGTCGAGGGCGTCGAGGCGCTGCAGGCGGCCGCCCGGGGCCTGGCCATCGAGCCGACGATCCTCGGCCGCGACACCACGGACGTCCTCGAGATCGCTGACGGCTTCGGTGCCTCCGGCGCGGCGGACGCCGACTTCGGGGCGGAGCGGGCCGCGACGCGGGACGCCGACGGCATCTTCGCCATCCACGCGGGTGAGGTCCGGGAGTCCGACATCGATCCCGCCCTCGCGCTCGACCCCGACTTCCTGGTCCACATGGTCCACGCGACGGAGGAGCACCTTCGCCGTGTCGCAGATGAGGACGTCCCGGTCGTCGTCTGTCCGCGATCGAACCTCGTCACGGACGTCGGCCTCCCTCCGGTCGAGGCGCTCTCCGACGCGACGGACGTCGCCCTCGGCACGGACAACGTCTTCCTCAACGCCCCGTCGATGTTCCGGGAGATGGCGACGACGGCGAAGCACTTCGAACTGCCCTCGGCGGCGGTCCTCGCGATGGCGACGTATCGCGGGGCGGAGCTGATCGGCAGCGACGCCGGCGTGCTGGAACCCGGGCGGCCCGCAACGTTGGTCGCGCTGGACGCGGACTCTCACAACCTCGCCGGTGCCCGGGATCCTGTCCGGGCGATCGTGCGACGAGCGAGTCACGCGGACGTCGAGGAAGTCCTGCTGTAGCCGGGAGCACGCCGCCGCGATCCCGTGATGTGTGCCATCCGTCCGAGCGGGAGCGACGGGCCGCCTGGGGGAGCTGCAGTGTTCCTGGCGACCTACTGGACGAGCGTGGCGTCCGGGCGGCCGGGTGGCTCACCGGCTTCGGCCTCGACGGCGTCGGCCACGGCTACGGGGCCGTCGATGACGCTCCAGTTGTCGTCTCGGCGGCGGATCGTGACGTCGTCGAAGGTGACCGCGACGGCGAAGGGGCGTCCGTCCTCGGGGTCGGCGAACGCGTAGGCCATCAGCCGGTCGGTCTCGTCGCGCACGACGACCTCGAGTTCGTCCACGTGGTCGGGGAGGCCGGTGTCGACGTGGGCCGTCGACCGGACGTCCAGAACGGTCGGCTCGCCGACCAGTGGCGTGGCGGGGGATCCACAGTCCGGGCAGCGGGCGTCGCCCGCGGTGAAGGAGACGTACTCCGTCCCGCAGTCGTAGCAGCGTTCGGTAATCGGTGGCATGAGAGGGCGTGCCAGGCCCTAAATTTCGGGGTGGTGGTGCAAAAGTGTATCGCCAGGGTGCTCGCACCGACGCCACCCGGTCGTGCGTCGGCCTCGATCGGCGGCGACCTGGTGTCCGTATGCCCCTCCCGCAGCCGTCTCCGAGTGGCGTGCAGGGGCCTCCCGGTCAGTCCCACCACCAGTACCCACCGGCTCCGAAGACGGCCACGAGCGCGACCACGACGCCCGCGACGACCGGCATCGGGAGGTCGTCGCCACTTCCGCCGTCGACGCCATCCTCGTCGGCGGGCACTGTCACCTCGCCCGTGGCCACCGAGCCATCGTCCGTGCGGACCTCGACTGACTTCTCGCCGGCGCCGAGTGCGCCGGCTTCGACGGTGAATCGTTCGGTGACCCGTTCGCCGGCCGGGACGGCGATCGTCCGGGAGCGCGTCTCCTCGCCGACGCTGACGGTGACGTTCTCGGTGGCGTCGGCCGGGTCCGGATTCTCGACGGTGACGGCGACCGTGACCGTCCCCTCGGACCGCTCGACCTCGTGGCTGTAGGTCAGCCCGGAGCGCACGGTGAGGGTTCCTCCCTCGGTGGCGTCGGCAGCCTCGATCCGCCAGTCGTTCTCACCGGGCGACCGTGCGTCGGTCTCGAGCGCGACCGTCGCCGCCTCGCCGGGCGGGAGATCGATCGAGCGCTCGGTCGCAGCGTCGCCCAGCACGAACCGGACCGTACCGTGGTACGCCACGGCGCCGTCGTTGCGGAGGTCGACGACGGCCGACACCGTCTCGCCGGTTCCGGCCTGCTCCGGCACGGCGACCGCCTCGATCACGGGCCGCGCCTCGCCGTCAACCGCCACGACGTCGGCGTCCCGGTCTCCGTCCCCGACGACGGCGACTTCCAGGGTCGGCATCGCCTCTGGGCCGGGGGTGAGAGCGACCTCGTCGGTGACGGCCTCGCCGGCGTCGAGGCCGTACGAGCGGGTCGCAACCACGTCGCCGTCCGCGAGGAGCCGGACCGCCGTGGTCCCGGTCTGTCCGCCGACGTTCTCGACGGTGTAGGGGACGACCAGCTCGGTGCCCACGTCGACGCGCTCGGCCACGGCCCCGAGGTCGACCGCGAAGCTCGCGGGGTCGGGCTGGGAGGGGTCGTCGATCGACCCGGGGGACTCCCCGCCGTCCTCTGGATCCTCCGGGTCCTCCGGAGACGGACCGGCCTCGCCCCCGTCGCCCTGATCGGGCTCATCTCCGTCGCCCTCCTCGGGTTCACCGTCGTCCCCGTCACCGTCAGACGTGCCGTCGTCCGCGTCCTCGACGGTTACCGAGCGGACTGCGGTGTCGTTGGCAGTCCGGACGGCGACCTCCCCGGCGCCAGCGTCGCCGTCGGTCGTCGGCCACTCCAGGGTGAGCGTCGTCTCACCGCCTGCGTCCAGCGCAATCGAGCGTGCGTCGACCGCAGTTCCGTCGATGGACTCGAGCGTGATGGACTGGGTGCCGGCCGCCGCTCCCGCGTTCTCCACGCGAACGGCCACCGACAACGTCTCGCCCTCGGTCACGGGCGCGTTCGTGCCCGTGATCTGGACCTCGAAGCTCGGCGACGGCGTGGGCTGTTCCGTGACGGTGATCGTGACGGCCGCGTCGTCGGCGCCACCGTTCCCGTCGCTGGCCTCGTAGCTGAAGGAATCGACGCCAGTGAAGCCGGGGGTCGGCGCGTACGTGAACGACCCGTTGCCCCGGAGGTCCAGCGACCCGTCCGCGGGTCCGTCGACGACGGCCGCGCTCAGCGGATCGCCGTTCGGGTCGTCGTCGTTGGCGAGGACGCCGGGTGCATCGACGGAGAGCGTCCCGTTCTCGGCGACTGAGTACGCGTCGGCGGCGGCTGCGGGGGGATCGTTCCGATCGGCTTCGGTTACCGCGACGGTCCGCGTCTCGGTGTCGTTCTGGCTGGTGACGGTGAGATCGACAGCCGGCGCATCGCTGGCGTCGGTCGTGTAGGTGAAGCGCCCGGTCGTCGAGGCGCCCGCGTCGAGGGAGACAGCCGGGTCGACGCCGACCTGGGCCGACCGGACCGTGAAGGACACGTCCTGCGATCCGGGTGCGCTTCCGGCGTTCCGGACAGTGTACTCGACGACGATCTCGTCTCCGCTCGCGACCGATTCGTTCACCTCGGTGATATTCACCCGGAAGTCGGCCGTCTCCGGGGTCGCTTCGGCGACGTCGATCGTCACCGTCGCGGTGTCGCTCCCGGCGTTCCCGTCCGTGACTCGATACGCGAAGGAGTCCTGGCCGACGAAACCGTCCTCGGGCACGTACTCGAAGGAGCCGTCGGCGAGGAGCGTCAGATAGCCGTGTGACACGTCGGTCTCGAGGGAGGCACTCAGTGCATCGCCGTCCGGGTCGCCGTCGTTGTCGAGGACACCGGGTGTGCCGACGGTGAGTGTCGACGCCGACACAGTCTCGTAGCTGTCGTCACTGGCACCCGGCGGACTGTTCGTCTCGTCCCGCTCGATCGGTACGGTCCGCGTCGCCGTGTCGTTCTGGGTAGCGACCGTGACGTCCAACCGGGGAACGTCGCCTGGTTCGGCGGTGTGCCTGAACGTGCCCGTCGTCGAGACACCTGGGCCCAGGGTGATTTCGGAACTGGCCCGCGTGGTGCCGGCTGTGAACGCGACGTCCTGCGTGCCTGCGACGCTACCGGCGTTTTCGACGGCGTAGGTGACGACGAGGTCGTCTCCGACCGTGACGGGGCTCGTGATATCGGAAATGTCGACCCGGAACTCCGCCGATCCCGTCGCCTCCGTGACGGCGACTGTCACAGACGCACGATCGGTGTCCCCATCGGCGTCAGTGACCTCGTAGGTGAACGAGTCCTCGCCGGTGAACCCAGGGTCGGGAGCGTAATCGAACGATCCGTTCTCGTACACGGTCACGATCCCGTGGTCAGGCTCGTCCACCGTAGCTGTCACCGAGAGCCCGGAGCGATCGCCACGCGTGTCGTTTTGGAGGACTCCGGGTGCAGGGACGCTGAGGGACCCGTTCTCGGTGACGGTATATCGGTCGGCGGCGGCGATCGGTTCCTTCTCCACCGTGACGGTGACGTCGACTGTCTCGGTGTGTCCGAGACTGTCCCGGACTGTCGCCTGGAACGTGTGGGATCCCTCACTGGCGTCGTCCTGGACCACCACGCCGATGGCCACTGATCCGTTGCGTTCCGGGCCGAGCACCGACGGGAGCCCCGACACGGACGGGCTGATCGCCGGAGGGACGCCCGAGAACGTCACCCCGGTAGGTAGCATTACACCGTGACCGACGTTGGGCACTGCTGGTGTCGTCGCGGCGGATCGGTTCTGCTGGGACCGGAACGTGACCCCGACGCTCTGGTTCGGGACGTCGCCGAACGACGGCGAACGCGTGTAGACTGTCGTCGCCAGCTGCCCGTGGCTCCCCGACGGTCCCTGCACGAAGCCGGACGCTGCGACGCGGTTCCCGCCGGCGGTCGCGGCCGACCGCTGCGCGGTCGCCTCGTACGTCAGCCGGTATCTGTGCCCCGAGATTCCACTCCAGCTCTCGCTCGTTCCACTGGCAGTACTGTCGAGGTCGGTCCAGTTGAGGAAGGTCCACACCACGTCGCCCCTGTCGACCGTCGCCTGCGCGTTCACGGTCCCGTTGGCGTCGAGCGTGACGTTCGACGTTGCCCGGGAATTGCGTTCAGTTTCGTCGAGCGCCTCCTGGAACTCGATGTCAGCGTCGGCTCCTGTGGCGGTGGGAATCGTAACGTTTTGCGTTGCAGTACTGTTCAGGGTAGCGACCGTGATCGCACCGCTCCCCGCGTCACCGGCCGACGTGGGCCAGACGAGCGTGAGACTGGCCGTTTCACCCGGATCGAGCGTGACGGAACTGCCGTCGACCTGGGTCCCCTCGAGGTCCGAGAGCGTCACCGTCTGCCTGCCGCTCACGGTGCCGGGATTCTCGACTGTCGCGCCGACGACGACGTCGTCGCCGGCGGTCACCGAGTTGGTGACGTCATCGATGGTTAGGTTCCACGGCGCCCGCTGCGTGTCGTTGACGCCCTCGCCCGTCAGCGTGAGGTTCACGTGCGGGCGATCGGAGACGTTCGTGGTGATGTTGAGATATCCCGTCTCGGTGCCACCCGAGGACGGCTGGAATTCGACATCGAACGTCGTGGAGTCGTTCGGCTGGAGGAGATACGGCGTCGGGTCACCCCCGGGCACGAGGTCGAACTCCGTGGCGTTCGGTCCGTCGATGGACGCCGCCGGGACATCGAGCGGGGCGGACCCGTTGTTCTCGATGGTCACTGCGGTCTGCCTCGGGATACCGACGCCAACCCTGCCGAACTCGACGGGCGTGGTCGTCGTCACGTTCACGCCCGGTGCGACCCCGACGCCGGTCACCGAGACGTTGAGGTAGTCGTCGCTGGCCGTGTGGGCGACGGCGAAGGTCGCGTTCTTCGTGCCGGAAGAGGCCGGGTCGAAGTGGGCGGGGAAGGACACCGTCTCGCCGGGCTGGATCGTGACGTTCCCGATGACCGGGTCAGTCGAGAAGTCACTCGCATGTGCGCCAAGGACGCCTGTCCCGACGACGTCCAGTGGTGCGAGCCCCTCGTTGGTGACGTTCACGGTCGTCGTGGCGGTCTCGTCGTACACGTGGACCCGCCCGAAGTCGAAGGCGGTGGGGGAGCCGTTCGCCAGCGGCACCTCGTCGGCGAGCAGCGTGAAGGAACTCGCCGGCGTTGCACTCCCGAAGTCGGTGACGTTCGCGGTGACGGTGTCCGTGGACTCGTCGACCGCGTTCGTTCCGCCGACGTCGTCGCTCCAGTTGCCGTCGTAGCGCCGGACCGACGCCGTCGACTCGTCTTGCCCCTCGACCAGCGTCGAGCCGTCGTAGTCGAAGCGGAGGCGTAGCCACCCGTCGTCGCTGGTGTTCGTGGCAGTGAACTGTGGGCCCAGCCGGACCGTCTCCGCCGGCGTCGCCGGCGGCGTGCCGTCCGCCCGAAGCCCCGCATCGTGCGCGGAGAAGTTCAGGCTCGTGCCACCCGCGACGGTGTAGTTCGTCGCCGCGGCGACGGTCGAACCGTTCGTCGCGTGGAGTGCCCATTCGGGGTTGTTTGCCGCGTGCGTGTTGCGAAGCGTGACGTCCGTCGTCGCGTCGAGGACCGTGCCGTTGCCGTTCGCGGAAACGTCGTTCCCGTGGGCGGTGACGTTCGTCGTCCTCGTAATGCGTAGGCCCAACTCGTTGGCAGTTGCGGTGTTATTCCGGACGAGCACGTCGCTGCCACCGAGAACGTGGATGCCGTAGTCGTCGCTGCTCGTGGCGGTGTTGTTCGCCAGCGTCGCCCGCGTGGCGTTGCTGGCGACGAGCCCGAAGTCCCCGTCCGAGACGTCGTTGTCGCGGACGGTTCCGGCGGTCGAGTCGACCAGCTGGATGCCACCGACGGGGTTGTTCTCGACGGTGTTGCTGGCGACGGTGGCAGCGTCGGACGCCGTGACGTTGATGGCGAAGGGCGGGGGAACGGGCGTCCCGGTGCCGACGTTCTCCACGTGGTTGTCCGAGACGACCACGTTCTCCGAGCCCAGCACGTGGATCCCCTCCTCCTCGCTATCCGAGACGTCGTTGGCCGTGACGGTGACGCCGTCGGCGGCTGCGAAGCCCCCGGGGACCGTGCTGCCGACCCGAACGCCCCGCAGGTTCGACGTCAGCGTGTTGTCGACGACGGTGGCGTCGTCGGACCCGAGGCCCACCTCGACGCCGGGACCGCCGTTGTTCGGAATCGTGTTGTTACTGATCACCGCACCGGGCGTATCGTAGACGCCGATTCCCTCGCCCGGATTCGCGTAGACGGTGTTGTTCTCGATGGCGACGTCGGCGCCGGTAAAGCCGACGTACAGCCCGCTGTAGCCACCCCCACCTTCTCCGTTCGAGGAGATGGTGGTGTGCCGGACGGCCAGGGACCCGCTGGTGGGTTCGGCCCAGAGTCCCTGCCCGTAGTTATCGGAGAGGTCGCTGTCGAGGATCGTCGCGTCGGCAACGGCGTCCAGCGAGACCCCGGCGTCGCCGTTGCCCGTCGCGGTGACGTCCTGCAGCGTGACACCCGTGGCGTCTTCGACCGTCACGCCCGGGTCGAATCTCGTCACGGTCAGGTTCCGGACCGTGACGTTCGAGATCCCGGAGCCAGTGATCGCCACTCCGCGGCCAGTCGATTCGTCGAGGCCGTCGAGGGTGTAGCCCTGCCCCTCGATGACGACGTCGCTCGCGGCGACGTCGATACAGCCGGAGGCCGATCCGTTCGTGACGTCGCCGTCGAGGACGTACGTGCCGGACTCCTCGAGGACCCGGCAGCCAGTGATAGTCGGCGCGTCGTTCACGCCGGTGACCGTGACGGTCAGCGTCGCGGTGTCGGTCCCGCCGTTGCCGTCGGCGACCGTGTAGGTGACCGCCGTCGTCTCGCTCTGCCCGCTCGTCAGGTCCTCGAAGGCGCCGTTCGGGTCGAAACCGTAGGACCCGTCGGCCTCGAGGGTGAAGCGCCCGCCGTTGCTGCCGGTGACCGGCGCGCCGACGTTGCCAGCAGCTCCCTCGACCCGATCGACGGAGAGCACGTCACTGAGGTCCGGATCGTGGTCGTTCGGATCGATCACGCCGCTTCCGACGTTCGGGTTGATCGACGTGTCCTCGTCGGTCATGGCTGTATCGTCGACTGCCGTCGGCGCGTCGTTCACGCCGGCGACCGTAACAGACAGCGTCGCGGTGTCCGTCGCGCCCTCGCCGTCCTCGACCGTGTAGGTGACCGCCGTCGTCTCGCTCTCCCCGATCGCCAGGTCCTCGAAGGCGCCGTTCGGGTCGAAACTGTAGGCCCCGTCGGCCTCGACGGTGAAGCGCCCGCCGTCGCTGCCGGTGACCGTCGCGCCGACGTTCGTTCCACTCCCGTCTACCAGGGCGACGGCCAGTGAACTCGAAGCGTGGTCGACGTCGACGTCGTTCGACTGAACGACGCCGTTCGAGGCACCCCGGCTGATCGTCGTCTCCTCGTCGGTCGCGGCCGTATCGTCGACTGCCGTCGGCGCCTCGTTCACGCCGGTGACCGTGACGGTCAGCGTCGCGGTGTCGGTCCCGCCGTTGCCGTCGGCGAGCGTGTAGGTGACCGCCGTCGTCTCGCTCTGCCCGCTCGTCAGGTCCTCGAAGGCGCCGTTCGGGTCGAAACTGTACGCTCCGTCTTCGTAGATGGTGAAGCGCCCGCCGTCGCTGCCGGTGACCGGCGCGCCGACGTTCCCAGCAGCCCCCTCGACCCGATCGACGGAGAGCACGTCACTGAGGTCCGGATCGTGGTCGTTCGGATCGATCACGCCGTTTGCGGCGTTCCGGTTGATCGACGTGTCCTCGTCGGTCGTGTCCGAGTCGTCCGCTGCAGTTGGCGGGTCGTTGACGGCGTTGATCGTCACACTCACCGTGATGGTGTCGACTGTCGTCCCGGGGTTTACGTCGCTGACCTCCACGTCGAAGGAGTCCGCCCCGTTGACGTTCGCGTTGGGCGTGTACGTCGGCCCAGAATCCAGCGTGTGGGGGCTGTTCCCCCCGACCACGGTGGTCGTTTCCCCGTCGATCCCGCTGAGGTGACCGTGGCTGGGGGCCGTGGCGACGGACCAGGTCAGCGTGTCGCTCGAGGAGACGTCCGAGACCGCGAGGACGTCGGTCAGGTTCGCGGTCGTGTCCTCGTCGATCTCGATGCTCGTCGAAGACCCTTCGGTAAAGGCCGGATCGGTGTCCGCGGTCCTGAAGTTCAGAACGCCCGGATCCGAAAAGCCAGATCCCGTGAAGTCGTTGCCGTTGCTGTCGTCGACGGCGGTGGTATCGAGGTCGACGTTGTAGGCCGTGTCCGGTTCAAGCGCACTCGACGGATCGAGGGTGATCGTGCCGCCCGAGGCGCTCACCGCCGCAGTCGTCACGTCCAGCGTCCGCGTGCTGGAGCCGTCGCCCTCGTCGGTGATGAGGATCTGTCCGCTCCCGAGCTGGACCTCCTCGTCGAAGGTGAGTGTGAGGTCGTTGCCGGGCGGGTGGACGCTCGACCCGTCGCTGGGGGTCGAACTGCTCAGCGTGGGCGCGACGTCGTCCGTGACGGTGACCGCTTCCGTGTTCGAGGTGGCGCCGTCGTCGTCGGCCAGTTCCACGTCGAAGCTGTCCGGGAGCGTCCCGGAGCCGTCGTGGACGTACGCGACGGTACCGGCGTCGAGGTCGGCTTCGGTGAACGTGGATGCGCCCGAGCCGCTCACCTCGATCGATCCGTTGGTGGGCGCACTCGTGACGGTGAAGGTGAGGTTCGAGGCGCTGTCGTCGGGGTCGGTCGCCTCCAGGTCGGCGCTGGTCAGGGTCACGGCCGCCCCCTCGTCGGTCGAGAGATCGAGGTCGCCCGAGATGGTCGGGGCGTCGTTGACCTGATCGATCACGATCGAGAAGTTGCCGGTCGCGGAGCCACCGTTCCCGTCGCTGACGGTGAAATCGAAGCGGTCGCCGACCGGCTCGGTGCCGTCGTGGCGGTACTCGATGGAGCCGTCGTCGACGTCGGCCTGGGTGAAGGTGTCGCCCTGGTCGAGCTGGACGCCGACGCCGGTATTCTGGAGCTGTCCTTCGGAGACGTCGGTGTCGAGGGTGTACGTGAGGCTCCCCGGCCCCTGCTCGGGGTCGCTCGCCTCCAGTTCGCTCTGGGTGATGGTGGTGCTCGCGCCCTCGTCGACCGTCGCGTCGGCGTTGGTGGACACCGCCGGCGGGACGTTCGAGAAGTCCAGATTGTCGAGGTCGACGTAGGTCTCGGACCCGACCGCCCGGATCGTGACGCTCGTGACACCCTCGAAACTGCTGTCGAAGGTCACGCCAGTGTGTGGCGCACTGGCCGCGGAGAGCGGGACGGCCTGGCCCGAGTTGCCCTCCGGAACGATTTCGACGTCGTTCGAGACGTCGATGTCCAGGCCGTCGAGGTGGAAGCGGTTCCCGTCGCTCTGGGAGATCGTCACTTCGGACACCACACTCGGATTCAGGACGTTGGGATTGGGGATCATCAGCACGTACCCGCTAGGCAGACGACTCGGTCCGGACACTACCTCGTTCTCGTAGGTCGTCGACCCGGCGACCGAGTAGGTCACGCCGTCCAGGGTGAACGTCATCGACGTGAACGCGGCGCCGGGGTCGTCCTCGAAGTCCTCGTCGCTGGGCACGCTCAGGACGCCCTCGAAAGCTGGCGCCGAGAGTGCCGCCGTCGACACCGTGCCTGCACTGGCCTCCAGGACCCAGTCCCCGCCCTGGTCGGCGTTGGCGGTGGCGTCGATCGAGGCCGCCACGTCGCCGCCGGTAGCGTTCCCGACGGCCCCGAGGAACGCCCGGCCCGCCCCGTCCGTCGCCACGCGACAGCCATAGAGCAACAGGTCTCCGTCCGGCGCGAGACTCGACTCGATCGTTCCCGTCAGCTCGCCGTACTGGTCGAGCGTCTCGCGGGTGAGCGTGTCGTTTCCGATCTGTACCGTCCCCACAGTCCCGTGGGAGAGCACGTGGACTGCCGCCAGGTTCGAGTGTTCGGATACCGCCGCAGTCACCTCCTCGGCACTGGACACGTTCACCACTACAAGCCCCTCCTCGCGGGCGGCACGGGCCAGGGCTTCGTGGTCCTCGACGCTGGTATCGACGACCGCGAGTTCTATCCCTCCGCCAGTGGCGACCGGACGATCGGGAGGGATCGCATCGATAGCGGATCGCGCCGGGTCACCGTCGGGAGCGCCCGGGGGTGCTGTGTCGTTCGCGAGTCCGCTGGCGCCGATCGGCATTCCCGTCGACGCGTCGACGGCCCCCGTATCAGACTCGAGGGGGCCAGGAGCCCCAGCGACTGTCGGTGTCCCGGCAGTGACCACGAGTGGTGCCACGACGAGCGCAAGCAACAGGAGGAACACCGCGAGACGGTGGGGTCGCGATCGAATCATGTGCCACCTCCTTCCCGTACAGGTGGTACGGGTGTGCTCGAGCGGGTACTCCCCGGAAGCTGCTCGGTCGGGGACGTACCGATGCAGTCGTCGAAGGGTCGGTCACCACTGCGAGAGGGCACCCGTACCGCCCCGCGTGGAGGAGGGCTCCGCAGCCGGTCGGCACGCAGGGGCCTGCCGTGACTTCCCATGTTGAATCCACCTTCATCGTTGGGGTACGTAAGGGGGATACCAGCATATGCAACACACGAGTCTCCCGTCGTGGATTTGTGAGGGGGTACGCACGATCCCGGTGCACCTGGAGTGAAGATCGACGCTCGCTCGAACCGGAGAACGCGCACCCGAACCGAGACGGACCGTCCCCACAGCCACAGGAACTTTCACGGGCGACGGACCCAGGGTGTATTGACTGTACGCTCGAGCGCACGGTCGCACCCCGTTCGGGGGAGATGAATGTACACGCTCACCACCGTTGCCGTGCTGTTCTCGACCGTCGTCGGCGCTGGCGTGGGGCTGTGGCTCCTCGCGGAGCACCGCCAGTCGGCCGCGACGGCCACCTTCGGGCTGTTCATGCTGAGCATCGCCGTCTGGTCCGCCGCGCACCTCGGCACGCTCGTCGCCACCACGAAGTGGTGGCTGATCGCGTTTAACGCGCTGGCCTACGTCGGCGTCGTGAGCCTGCCGGTGCTGTGGTTCCTCTTCGCGTGCTACTACACCGACAGGGGAGCCTGGCTCTCGCGCACCCGGATCGGGCTCCTGGCGGTCGTCCCGGCGCTCACGCTCGCACTGGTGGCGACGGCACCCGCCCACGACATCTTCTACACGAGCATCGACGTGCAGGAGGTGGCTGGCCATCCCGCCCTGCAGACGTCGCCGGGGCCGTGGCACGTCGTCAACGTCACGTACGCGTACTCGCTGCTGTTTCTGGGAACCGCACTCATCCTCTCGCTGGTGCGTACGGAGAATCGACTCTACCGGTTCCAGTCGCTCCTCCTCGTGACGTTGGCGACCGTCCCGTGGGGGATCAACCTGGTCTACCACCTCGGCGTCCGACCCGTCCCGTGGATCGACCTCACGCCCGTCGCCTTCGTCGCGATCGGCGTTCCCCTCGCGCTCCTGGTCGTCACCCGGGACGCGGTACCGCTTCGACCGATCGCCTACCGCCGGGTGGTCGCCTTGCTCGGGGATCCCGTGGTCGTGACCGGCCGGGACGGTCGGATCGTCGACGCGAACCAGGCCGCCCACGAGGTGTTCGGGGAGGAGCTGGAGGGTCGCGAGGTGGGCGCAGTATTTCCCGACTGTTTACTCGAGGGGACCGGGATCCACCCGGACCTCGCGGAGTCGATCGAGTGCTCGATCGACGTCGACGGCACGACCCGGCACTTCCTGGCGCGCGAACGTGACATCGACCCGGCGAGATCCCGACGCCGTGGCTCGATCGTCGTCCTCACGGACATCACCGTCCAGCAGTCCCAGCAGGCTGCCCTGCAGGAGACGGCGGCAGAACTCAGACGCAAGACCGACGACCTCGAGCGGAAGAACGCCCAGCTCGAACGCCTCGCGGAAGTCATCGCCCACGACATGCGGACGCCGGTCTCGACGGCGTCGAAGACCGTCGAGTTACTCCGCCGGGACCTCGACGACCCGGATCCGGACGTCGGTCGGTCCCTCGAAACCCTGGAGACCGTCACGGATCGCCTCCAGACGTTCGTCGAGGAGTTGCCACGACTCGCCCGGGAGAGCACGGACGTCGAGTCCACGACGGACTGTGATCTGGCCACGCTGGCCGAATCGGCCTGGCGCATCCTCGACACCGGCGAGGTCGCCCTCGAGATCGAGGACACGCGATCGCTCGAGGGCGACCCGAGCCGCCTCCAGCAGGTGTTCGAGAACCTCTTTCGGAACAGTCTCGAACACGGCCATCGCCCTGCGGCGGTCGAAGAGGATGGGACGGACGGCGAACTGACCGGCCCCACGACCGGGCGAGACGGAACTGGCGCCACGGTCGCGGAGGCGAGCGCGGACGGCGACCGGACTGGTGCCGTCACGACCGTCAGCGTCGCCACCACCGATCGGGGCTTCTACGTGGAGGACGACGGTCCCGGGATCCCGGCCTCGGTCCGGGATCGTCTCTTCGAGTTCGGGACGACTGGCGACGACGGCGAGGGCTTCGGGCTGGCGATCGTCCGGGCGATCGTCGAGGCCCACGGGTGGACGATCGAGGTCGGCGAGCGGAACGGCGGCGGCGCTCGTTTCGTGGTGGACACGCGGGCGTGACCCCCGTCGGACGGTCCCGAGCGACTACCACGCCGGATACGGGGGGCGGACCGAGAGCGGGAGCGAGACGAAACCCGCCGAGTGGATCGGGATCCCATCGACAGTCGATCGCACGACTCCTGCGTGGCCCCAGTCCAAGCTCCTGGGGACCCGAGAGGGGCCAGTGGTTTCACTGCGCTCCGGGGGTGCTCCCGGGGGGGACCGTCACCGTCAACCGGGTCCCCGGCTCCGTACCTCGGGGTAGCGATCCTCCGGTCACTCCCGCCAGCGGTACGCGCCGGCTCCCAGGAGCGCAGCCACGACGAGTACGATCGCCGCGACCAGGAGCAGCGGGGGACCCCCATCGCCGCCGTCGCCGGTTTCCGGCACGGTCACCGAGCCGCTGAGGACCGGTTCGCCGCCGGCCCGAACCTGGTAGGGTTGCTCACCGGCGTCGAGGTCGTCGGCGTCGACGCTGAAGCGCTCGGTGACACGCTCGCCCGCCGGGACCGTGATCGTTCGGGAGACCGACTCGTCGCCGATCGTGACGGTGACCTCCTCGGTCGCCTCGATCGGGTCGGGGTTCTCCACGGTAACGTGGACCGCGACCGTCTCCTCGGAACGGTCGACCTCGTGGCCGTAACCGAGCCCCGAGAGGACCGTCAGCGTTCCTTCGTCGCTCGCGTCGCCCGCCGTGACCCGCCAGTCGTGTTCGCCGCCGGCCGGGGCCGCCGTCTCGACGGTGACGGTCGTCGTCTCGCCGGCGTCGAGCTCGATCGAGCGTTCCGCCGTCGCCCCGCCCACGGAGAGGCGGACGATGCCGTCGAACGCGAGGCTTCCGTCGTTCCGAACGTCGACGTCGGCGGTCACCCTCTCGTCCGCCTCGACCTGCTCTGGCACCGCCACAGCGTCGATCGCCGGCCGCGGCTCTCCGTTGACCAGTACGGTGGCGTCGTCGCGGTCGGTCGGTCCGACGGCTGCGATCTCGATGTTCGGCATGGCGTCGGCGTCCAGCGTGAGGCTGATCTCACCGGTGACGACGTCACCGGCGTCGAGGGTGTAGGAGCGGGAGGCGACCTCCTCGCCGTCGGCGACCAGCCGAACCGTCTGCGTCCCAGTCCGTCCGCCGACGTTCTGTACGGTGTACGGGACGACCAGCTCCTCGCCGACATCGACGTGCTGGGCGAGGCCGTCGAGTTCGACCGCGAAGCTCGCGGGCTCGGGATCGGATGGCTCGTCGGGCGGTCCGGTGGACTCGTCACCGTCCGGCTGGTCCCCGGGGCCACCCGGCGACGAACCGGCGTCTCCGTCGTTGTCATCTCCGTCGCCCCCGTCGCCACCCTCATCCTCCCCCTCGTCCCCGCCGTCGTCGTCGGCCGGCGCGACGGAGAGCGTCGTCGATGCCTCGTCCCCCGCCGAGCGTGCGAGTACGGATACGTCGCCAGCCATGTCGTCGGTGGTGACGGTCGCGGAGAGCGCTCCCTGGCCTCCCGGGGACAGGGAGAGTGACCACGTCTCGACGGTGGTCCCGTTGACGACGAGATCGATGGATTCTGAAGCGGATCTGTCGCCGGGATTGGCGACGTCGATGGTCGCCTCGACAGGGGTCCCGGCCTGGACAGCGTTCTCGGACAGCGCGAGGTCGGTGACGTCGATGGTCCCCTCCTCGGCTGTCGCAATCACGGAGAACTGGTCGGTAGCCGCGGTCCCTTCGGTATCGTCGGCCTCGACCGAGACGGTCGCCTCGTAGGGATCGGGCGTGGAGGCGAAGGGACCGAACGGTGGCGTGCCGGCTGCGCCGACGGTTACTGGCCGCTCAGCCCCGGCGGCGATCGTGCCGACGTCCGTGGTCGCGTCGTACACCGTCGATCCGTCCGGGGCCACCACCGTCAACGAGAGGGAGACGTTCTCGGCGGCGCTCCCTGCCGTCTCGGCGACGGTGATCTCGACGTCCTCGGCCTGCTCGTCGGTCCGGTTGGCGATCTCGAAGTCACGCACCGCGAGCGACGGGCCGGCGGGCCGGGTCGCGACGGTCGACTCGTCAGTCGCGAGCAGGGTCGATCGATTCTCGTCCTCGAAGAGCCGTACGCGGATCGCGTCGCCGCCGGCGATCGGGAGGTCGTCGACGTCGACGGTCAGGGTCCCCTCGCCGACGCTGTCGACGACGAATTCGTCGCCAGCGTCGAGGTTCTCGACGACCAGCGTCCCGCCGTTCTCCGCGTCGATGGCCGTGAAGTTCGACGTGACGACGTCGAACCAGGTTGCGTTCGCTGGGATCTCGTCCTGGACGTCGACGTCCCCGTCCGGTTGTGCCGGAGGCTCGCCGTCGCCGACGGTCAGCCGACCGGTCTTGCGACTGTCGTCGACGGCGACGGCGTACTCGTACTGTCCTGGCGGGAGGCCCTCCGTCGACAGCTCGAAGGGGATCCGCGTGGAGTCCCCGAGGCCGAGCGTCACGGTCTCGTTCGCTCGCTGCTCGCCAGCGAGGGAAGCGGTGACGGTGCCGTCGGACCCCTGGCCGCCGGCCTGGGCGACCATCCCGGTGATCGACAGCGGTTCGCCGGGCGAAACGTTCGTCTCGCGTGGCCAGAGGTCGCCGACGATGATGTCACCCGCCGTCGGTTCCACGGTGACGTCGACCGCTGCCCGGTCGTGTGGCGTGACGACGGCGGCGGTGACGTTCGGGCGGTCCTGGCCGTTCGTCCGCGCCGCGAGAGCGAGCCGTTCGGCCGCCCCGGCTCCGAGCGAAATCTGTCTCCACTCCACTCGCTCCCCGTCGAACTGGAGCTCCGGCGTCACCGTCGCCCTCGAGGCTCCGGTGTTCTCGACGATCGTCTCGAGGGCGATCCAGTCCCCCTCGGTGACCGAGGTCGGGGCCCGCTCGATCTCCACGAGGATCTGTCCCTGGTCGCCGCCGGCCGCGAGGTCCAGTGCTTGGCGGCCCGTCGGGAGGTCGTCGAACGTCGCGCTCCCACCGTCGACGGTCGTCGTTTCGATCGTCTCTCCGCCGTCGGTGTTCCTGAGCATCACGGTGGTCCCGTTCGCGAGGTCGACGTCCCGGACCGTCACGGCGTCGGGAGCGCTCGCGTCGTACACGAGGTCGGTGCCCGCGTCGTCGGGGTCGGCGACGGGATCGCGGAACGCCAATCCGGCGTAGGTTCCCGCGAGGACGACGTCGTTTTGCCCGTCCGGCGAGACCTCCAGGGGTGCGGTCGTCGCGTCGACGTCGCCCAGGCAGGTCGTCGATCCGCTCCCGCTCTCCATCCGCGCCGTCGCCGCTCCCTCGGAGGAGAACGTGATGCCACCGAGGTCGAAGGTAATGTAGTCCGATCGAGGCTGGCCGTAGGTGATGCCGGTGTCGTTCTCGTAGATCGTCATGCCGGTGTCCGTCGCGACGTACGCTGCCCCGCCGCCGCTGCCCACGCAGTCGAGCGTCGGCTCGCCACTCTGGGCGGTCCCGGAGGGGGTACCGTAGCCAACGACGAGGAGGCCCGCGACCACCGCGAGCATCGCGAGGACCGCGAGCAACGTCCGGGACGAGATTCTGTCAGTCATCGGCAGTCACCTCCGGTGGAATGGCGGCGACACCGGGCCGATTCGCGATCCTTCGGATCACATGATCACCGCTCGTACGTCGTTGATCTGGTTGGCGTTCTCGGGATCGCCGATGTTCCGTATCTGGAAATGGCCCCCGGCCGGGACGTAGAAGGTGCGACCTTCCTGGCTAACTGGGGTCGTTCCGCTGTTCACGACGTCGGTCGACAGGTTCGCCCCCTTGACCACGTAGTCCTGGTTCTGGTCGCCCGTCTCGTCGACCAGGATGGACATCGCTGCCCCCGTGGAGTCGTTGGCCTGCAGATAGAGCCACACCTGGACGAGGGAGGGCCGGCTCGAGCTGGGCTGGACCCACGAGCCGATCGACGTCTGGCTGCTCAGATCCGTCGTCACCCCGGGATCCCGGAACTGGGCGTTGGTCAGCTCGTTCGAGCCGATGGAGCCGCTCGCCACCGCGAGATTGTCGCTCCCGTCGTCCTCGAGGGCATTGCCCGCGAAGTCGGCGGGCTCGACGTCGAACGCGTTCGCGTTCTCGTCGAGCCCGTCGCCCGCCGACGGGCGTGCGTGGTGATCACTGGCGCCGACACCGGAGAGGTCGCTGTGGGCGATCCCAGTCGACCCGCCCAGCGACACCGAGTTGCCAGCGACGGTGACCGAGCTGTTCGCGAGTGCTGGGTTGGGGATCGGGGAGATTCCGGCCTCGGTGTGGTCGTGGTCTCTCGCGTGGTGGTCGTCGGCCCCGAGCCCCGAGAGGTCCGCGTGCGCGATCGCCGTCGAGGCGCCGAGGGAGACGGCGTTTCCTGCGACGGTCAGTGCAGGGTTGGCGAGGTCGGTGTTCGGGATCGGGAACGAACTGCCGGTGCTGGCGAGGTCGGTGTAGTCGACGCCGGTCGAGCCACCGAGCGACACCGAGTTGCCAGCGACGGTGACGCTGTCGGTGGTCACCGCCAGTCGCCCCGATCCGTCGATCCCGAGCGCGTTGCCAGGGTCGGCCGCCAGCGCGTTGCTGGCGGTCGTCAACCCCGGTCCGAGCAGATCGACGACGTCGCTCCCGCCGGTGATCGGCCCGCCGAGGCGGTCGGCTTGCACGTCGGTCACGTCGACGCCGGTTGGCGATCCCGTGGGTTCCAGCAGGTCGTCGCCGTCGGCCTCCGTCCATCGGCTCGCGCCCGAGGCCGACAGCGCCCCGGCGTCGATCGAGAGCCCCTGCCCGAGGAGGGTCGTGACGGTCTGGCCGCCAGTCAGGGGCCCGTCGAGCGCTGCCGTGTAGAGGGTCTCGATCGGCCGGCTGGCGGTCCCGACCTCGCCCTCCGCCGACGACGGCTGGGCGGCAGCGGTGGACGACCTGCCCGCAGCGTACCCGGAGCCGAGACCGAGGAGGGCCAGGATGGCCCCCGCACTCAGTACCGACCGACGGCTGGTCTGCGGTCCCTCCACGGCCAGTTCGTCCGCGTCGGCGTCGGCGGTCGGATCCTCCGGGTCTGGCGAGCCCGGGTGCTCCTCCGCGGCTCCCGGGGGAGATCCCGTCGCTGCTTTGTCGTCGGACGCCCCGTCGCGCCCCCGGGCCGATTCGAGTGCCGCGATGCGCTCGCGCTGGTTCTCGATGGTCGCCTGCTGTCGTTCGACCAGCGATTCGAGTCGGTCGAGTCGTGACTGGACCTCCTCACTGCCTGTCATTGGATCACCCGACTGCACGCGTCGCTCCCGCCAGCCACCCGACGCCGACTGGCGGGCGATTCCCCTCCGAGGGGTCCGTCGTCAGTCACCTGCAGTCACCTCCCCGTCGGCCGGAGCCCCATCGTCGAGTCCCACCGCCGCCTCCAGCCGCTCGATGCGGGCCTCCAGCTCGGCGTTCCGATCCCGAAGCTCGCCGTTCTCCGCCTCGAGGTCCGCGATGCGATCGTCGCGCTCGGCGAGCCGATCGGTCGTCGAGGACGCGGCCGGCCCGGGATCCACGACACCGACGGCGACGGTGACCTCGCTGACGCCCTCCGCCTCGCAGTCCGCCCAGGCCTGGCCGACGATCGGGGTGCCGGGCTCCCACTCCTCGGCCGGGACGGCGACTGCAGTCCCGTCGCCGTCGCCGGAGGGAATCACCAGGTCGCCGTGGTCGGCGGTTCCCCGGACGGTCACCGGCACTTGCCCGAGGAAGGCGACCGTCTCGTAGTCGTCCTCCGAGCCCGGTTCGGGGGCATTCCCCGCGACGTTCGGCGAATTGGAGACGACGAGTACGCGCGAAGCGCCCTCGGTCTCGTGGGCGATACCCTCCGCGTGGACGCCGACGACCTCCCCGGCCTCGAGGTCGGCCTCGGGGTCTCGCCGCGGGAGGAACTCCGCGTAGTCCGCACCCGAAGTCTTGTAGGTCACGCCGCCGGAGCCGTCGCCCTGGATCGTCCCGTTGAAGTCCTGACCGCCGCTACCGTCGGCGCTGAGAAACTGCACGAAGTTGTGGCCGGTCTGGGGGTCGCCGGTGTAGCCGGTCCGGAGCCCGAGGACGAGGTTCCCGGTATCGGTACTCTCGTTGTCGACGAACAGTGGGTAGTTGGCCACGTCGGTGGCGAGCTGCGCGTCGATCGACGTCCGGACCGTCATCCGGTCGTTCACGATCGCCTCCCCGTCGGCGCGGAGTGCCCGCCCGTTGCTGCTCGCCGACGCACGAACGCCAGTCCCGTCGTTCGGGGCCCGACCCACGACGCCGACGCCGGTCCCGCCCTCCGCGACGCCCTCGACGCCGGTAGCCGCGACGGTGGCCCCGGTGGCGCTTGCGACGCCCCTGACGCCCGCCGCCTCGGTCCCCTCGGAGGCCGTGCGGCCTTCGACGCCGTACGTCCGGCCGCTCGATCCCGTTGCGCTGCCGCGGACGGCCGTCGCGTCGTCGGTCGTCGCGCTCGTGGCAGCCCGAACGCGGCTGACGTCGACGCCGTCGATCGACGCCTCTGCAGTCTCCAGGAGCCCGTCGCTGTCGGCCTCCTCCCAGTTCGCCGTCGCTGGGGCGGCCAGTTCGCCGCTCTGGATCTCGAGGCCGGTCCCCAGGAGGCTGGTTACCGCGACGCCCCCGGTGATCGGGCCGCCGAGGCTGTCGGCATACACGCCGGCGACGTCGATACCCGTCGCGGGCGATCGGGGCTCGAGGAGGTCGTCCGCGTCGCCGTCCGTCCAGTTCCCGTCCGCGGCGTCGAGCTGGCCGTCGGCCGGATCCACGGCCAGATTCCGGCCGGCGATGCTCGCCAGGTCGATCTCCGTCGACGTGACCGCGGCGGCAGCCAGGTGCTCGGTCTCGACCCCGTCCGGGGCCAGACCCAGCGCTCCGCCGTCGATCCCCAGTCCAGACCCGGTGAGGTCCGTCGTGATGGTCCCGCCCGTGACGCTTCCGGCGAGCTCGTCGGTCTCGACAGCGCTGACGTCGATTCCCGTCGCCGGCGATCGGGGCTCCAGCAGGTCGTCCGCGTCCGCCTCGATCCACTGACTCGCCCCTGCGGCAGTCAGCGCACCGGACTGGACGGAGAGGCCGGGACCGAGGAGATCCGTCACCGCCGTGCCGCCCGTCACCGGGCCGGAAATCTCCGCGGCGTGCAGCGTCTCGATCGGACGGCTCGCCGTGCCGACCTGCCCCTCCGCCGAGGACGGCTGGGCCGCGGCCGAGGAGCGGCCGGCCGCAAAGCCCGAGCCAAGCCCCAGGACGCCCAACAGTGCTGCGGCACTCAGCACCGACCGCCGCGACGTCGTGGGGTCGGTCACGGCGTCCTCGTCCTCGGTCACCTGGTGCTCATCGGCCTGTGCGTCGATGCTGGAGTCATCGGTGTCAGTCATCTGCGGGCACCTCCGACTCGGCCGCGCCGCCCTCGTCGAGTCCGACCGCCGTCTCCAGCCGCTCGATCCGCTGCTGCTGGTTGTCGACGAGCGATTCGAGCAGGTCGCGTGGCGTCTCCTCGTCGTCAGTCATCGGCCGTGCCGTCCACCTCCGTCGTCGATCCGGGCTGGTCGCTCCATGGGCACGGGCTGTACGACGTCCCCCTTAGTTCCGGTACCTGCATATGCGGAGAGACCGTCCTGCTGCCGCCGTGACTCGCGGTCGTCTCACGGCGGCGGGCCACGCGAGGCGACGGGATCCCTCCCAACATCGTCGCCCCCGACCGTCGGCGGGGGCCACGACTCACCGGGGCGTCCGACACCCGCTCCGTTCCCACGAGATGGTCCACCACGGACTCAGCCCAGCCTGTCCACCGTGAGATACGTCTCACCCAGCCCGCCGTAGACGGTGCCCCCGCCGTCGACGTACGCCGCGATGGTGTCGCCTGCCGAGAGCTGGAGCGTCTTCGAGAGCATCGGCGGCTCCGCATTCACCCGGCTCGACCCGTTGACGTGGAGGGAGAGGAGGTGCGCGTCCGTGTAGGTCTTGAACGTGACCGAGTAGATCCCGCTCTCGGGGACGGTGTAGGTGCCGGTCGCCGTGTCGAAGTCGTTGCCGGCGTCGTAGGACACCGCGTCCAGGGGCACCTGCGTCTCGCCGCTCGTGTCCTCGTCGGTGCGCAGGTAGGCCGAGGCGCCGGTGTGCGACCCGCCAGCGGCCGCGTCGAGTTCGCCGGTGGCGGGATCGGGGCTGAGGTTCTCGCCGGCGATCGCGTCGAGGTCGAGCCCGACGGCGCCGCCGTCGAACTCGAGTCCCGTCGCCAGGTCCGCCGTGAGGGCGTCGTCCGCGACCGTCAGGCCGTCGCCGAGGAGGTCCGCGACCTCGGTGCCCCCGGTGATCGGCCCGCCGACCGCCTGCGTGTACAGCGTCTGGAGCGGTCGGCCGCCGGTGCCGACCTGGCCCTGCGCCCCTCGTCCCGGCGTCCCCGGCGGCGAGCCCTGGGCGCTGGACAACCCGGCGCCGAGAGCGCCTGCCCCGAGCAGTCCTGCGGTCGCGAGCGTGCGCCGAGTGGCGGGCACGTCGACCGCCTCGATCCCGCCGGGGCGCCAGCCAGTCGCCAGCACGGACCCGCTGGGGTCCGCCTCGTCGACGGTCTCGGCCCCCACCGCTGTCAGGGTCGACTCGCCAGCCGCCTGGACACGGTCGTCCCCCGTGTCGGGACTGGCGTCATCCTCCACGACTATCCCGTCCTCACTGTCGACCAGTTCGCCGTCCGACTCCGGCTCCGCTCCCGTCCCTGCCCTCTCGTCCAGCGCGGTCAGCCGTTCGCGCAGCGCGTCGATCGCCGCCTGTTGCTCCGCGATCGTCTCCCGCTGGTCGGCGATCGTCGCCTGCTGGCCCTCGAGGATCGATTCGAGTCGGTCGAGTCGCTCGTGCGTGTCCTCGGCCATTGTCAGTCCCGTGAGGGGTACGTGCCCCGTAGCGCGATGCAGTAATTGACGGTCTGGTAGGGAGGCATGTTCTCGTGTGCCTGCCCGCCGCCGGTCGACGACACGGAGCCCGTGACGTCCATCGAACCGTCGGTCGGCCCCGTGGTGTAGTTGGGGGTCTCGCCGCGCGCGTCGGGCTGGGCCGCGAGGGCGTTACCGTCGGGCGTCAGCGCGTCACCCTCGTCGGTGCTGACCGGGACGGTCATGTCCTGGCCGTGGTCGTGGGCGGGTATCTCGTCCGAGGAGAGTGCCACCGACGAGCTGCCGCCGGTCTGCCCCACGCTGTACCGGTTCCCGTCGGGCCCCTGCCCCTGATGGATCGGGACGCGACCCCGCAGGTCCGGGAGTCGGAACGTCGTTCGGCCGTCGCCGCCGTACTGCGTGCCCAGCAACGAGAACAGGGCGTTGTTTTGGGAAATGGGGAGCAGCTGTCCGTTGCACTTGGCCCAGTTCTGGGGCGCGAATTGGAAGCCGAACATTTCGATGGAGCCGATGTACGGATCTTGTCCCGCCGCGCTCGCGGTCCCGATCGGTCCCGACGTCCCGCCGCCGAACAGCTCGCCGAGGAGGCTCCAGCCCGCGGCGGCGCCCACCAGCGAGGCGAGGATGCCGCGTCGCGAGAACCGTCCGTCACTGGCGGCTGTCCCCTCCATCCCCGGCCTGTGTCGGTTGAAGACGGCCTCGTACTGGACAGCCTTGGGGTCCGGGTCGGGCGTGGGCGTCGGCGAGAGCGTCGCGTCGAACGCGCCGAGCCCTGGATGGCCCACCCGATAGAGGTCCTGCTCGAGCCCCGGGTCGCCGACCGGGTCGAACCGGAGCACGAACTGTTCCCACTCGTCGTCCACGGTCTCGCAGACGTCGACAGTCCGCAGTCGCAACTCGACGTCCTCTCCCTCCTCCCGGTAGACGGTGAACGTCTCGCCCTCGAAGCCAAGCAGGTCACTCACGGCAGGTTCGGGGTCGCGATCGGTCATGATCTGAGACTGCTTCAGACGCCCGCACCGTAAGAGCGATACCTGCATATGGGGACTCGGCCCCACTCCAGGCGGACCGGACGGGCCGAGCGGGCCGGCGGCGTCCACGGCCGGTTTGGCCCCGGGCGTGGAGCCGGACCGTGGCCTCCAGGACGACCGACCGGGCCCACGTGAGACAGAGCCGTGCCGATCCCGGATCGGTGGGTCAGGGGAGGCCCTGGCGTGGCGCCGGCCGGTCCACCCGCGTCCGGACTGAATTGATCCGCGATCGGCAAGAAAAATAATGACCCCGTAGCTGTGAGGGATCGTACGTCGATGCACCCGCTGGCCCACCCGCTGATTCTCCTCGGGATCGCGTCGGCGGCACTCGGACTCGTCGGTGCCGCCGTCGTCTGGGGCCAGCGCGAGGTCCGTGGCGCCCGGACCTACACCCTCCTCTTGGTGATACTCTCGACGTGGTCGCTGCTGTACGTCGCCGAGTTGCTCTCCGGGTCGGTCCCGGCCAAGCGGCCCTGGCTGGTGGCCAGGCACGCGATTACACCCGCCGTCGCGCTCTCGTTCTGGGTGTTCGCGGCGCGCTACACCGACAGTCAGTGGATGCTCCGGCGGCGGCTGCTGGGTCCGATCGTGGCCGGCGGCGCTGCGTTGACGCTTTCGACGGTCGTGAACCCCGGTGGCCTGTACTGGCGGTCGCTGATCCTGGTCGAGGGCGGCCCGCTCGTACTGCTCGACCAGGACTTCGGCCCGCTGTTCTGGGCGATGATCCTCTACATCGCCGTCGTCGTGGGCTACGGGCACGCGAGGATCGTCTCGCTGTCCTTCGACTCCTTCGACGTCTACCGCCGCCAACTGCTGGCGCTGGGCGTCTCCGGGGTCGTCGAGTTCGCGCTGCTGGGAGTGTTCCTCACCGGTCACCTGGCGGCGATCCCGACGGTGAATCCGAATCCACACGTGCAGCTCATCACGTACTCGACGGTGCTGGTGGCGATCCCCCTCGGCTGGTCCTACTACCGGGACGCGCTGTTCGACCTCCAGCCGCTCGCGAATCAGACCGTGATCGGCAACATGGACGACGCGGTGTTCGTCCTCGACACAGAGGGCGTCGTCAGGAAGACCAACACCCGTGCCGGCGAACTCCTCGGCGGGCCCTCTCCGCCGTCACTCGTCGGACAGTCCGCGACAGCAGTGTTCGCAGATCACCCGGCGCTGGGGGAGCGGTATCGCGGGACCGTCGCGCACGAGGACTCGGAGCAGCCGACCGCCGCTTCCGACGCCGATCACCTCGACGTGCCCGCTGACAATGGGGTCGCGGAGACCCGCCCCGGCGACGCCGATCCGGTCGCCATCGAGGTGAACGGCGAAGAGGCCTACGTCGATCTCCGGACCTCGGCGATTCGGAACGCGCGCGGCGACGTCGTCGGGCGAGTGCTCGTGGTCCGCGACGTCACGGAGCGGGCTCGCCAGCGCCGGCGTCTCGAACGGACGAACGAGCAGCTGGAGCGCCTCGCGGACGTCGTCGCCCACGACATGCGGGGACCCGTTTCGACCGCGCAGAAGCTCACGACCCTGCTCGAACAGGACCTCGAGTCGCCCGACGACCACGTCGAGCAGTCGCTGTCGGATCTGGAGCGGGTCCACGGCCGCCTGGAGGAGTTCGCGGACCACATTCCGCGGCTGGCGCGGGAGGGAACCGACGTCGAGGCGCCCGTCGAGTGCGACCTCGGTGCCGTGGCCGAGGACGCGTGGGGGGTCGTCGGGGACGACGAGGTGAGGTTGATCGTCGAGGAGACGATCACGCTGGCTGCGGACCCGCGGCGGCTCCAGCAGGCCCTCGAGAACCTCTTCCGGAACGCACTCGAGCACGGCCGACCCGATGAAACGCCGGAGTCGCCTGGCGCTACCGACGGTGGCATCGAGTCGAGCACAGGCCCAGGCGAGTCGGCCTCGGTGGCCGAGGGCGTCACTACGATCCGCGTCGGCACGTTCGAGCGTGGCGTCTACGTCGCCGACGACGGTCCGGGGGTGCCGCCCCGGCTCCGCGAGGACATCTTCGAGTACGGCGTGAGCACCGCCGAGGGGTCTGGCTTCGGCCTCGCGATCGTCCGAACGATCGTCGAGGCCCACGGGTGGGAGATCGCCATCACGGACGCCCGCGAGGGCGGGGCACGCTTCGAGATCCGGACGAGCCCCTGACCGACCAGGGAGTGCCTCCGTGTGCAGGTGTGTGGTTTATGGGTCGCGGGTCCGTCGTGTCGTGGCAATGCGTCTCCGGACCGACGGACAGAACGGTGCTGACGAGCACGAGCGGTCGCTCGATCCGGTCCGGATCCTCCTGGTCGACGACGACGAGTCCTGGGCACGGGTCACCGCCCGCCTCCTCGAGGAAAACCGGCGGGCGTTCTCTGTGGAGACAGCACACTCGTTCGCGGCCGGTCGCGAGCGATTCCACGGCCTCGACACCGATTGCGTCGTCTGTGACTACCAGCTCGGCGACGGCACCGGACTCGACTTTCTGGAGACGGTCCGGGACGTCGACCCGGATCTACCGTTCCTGCTCGTGACGGGCCGGGGGAGTGAATCAGTTGCCAGCGATGCGATCGGTCGACGGGTGACAGACTACATCCGCAAGGACCACGACGACGAGGCCGCGGAACTCCTCAGCACTCGCGTGGCCTCGGCCGTCCGCACCTACCGAACGGAGCGTGCCCTCGAGCGGGAACGCCGGAGCAAAGCCGCCGTCCTGGAGATCCTCACCGCCACGGCCGCCCGGGGGGAACTGCTCGGCGAGTTCTGCTCGCAGCTGGTGGAGAACCGCGGCTACCACACGGCCTGGATCGGTACCGCCGCCGAGGGTGAGCGGCTCACGCCCCAGGCCGTGGTGGGCGAGGAGGCGTACGTGTCTGCGGCACTCGGGGGAGAGCACGGCACCGAGGATGCCGAACCGGCGGTTCGGGCCCTCGTGGAAGGGACCGCGATCTCCGAGACCGCCATCGAAGCCAGCACCGAGGACGGTGAGGATGCGGGCGACTGGCGGTCCATCGCGAGCGAGCACGGCCTGGCGGCCGCCGTCGCCATCCCGATCCGCCACGACGGCGTTCGCTTCGGAGTGCTCGCGGTCTACGCCACCGAGCCCGGGGTCGTCGACGACCGCGAACGCGAGGCCCTCGGAGAGTACGCGGAGACAATAGGCTACGCCCTCAGGACCGCGGAGTGGAAGCGATCGCTGCTCGCCGATGAGTCCGTCTCCATCGACGTCACCGTTCGCGACTCCGATGCACCCCTTCTCGAACTCGCCGAGCATCTCGATCGGACCGTTCGCCTCGAGGTACCCTCCGCGATCGAGCGCAACGACGGTGATACGCTCTATCTGCTACGCGTCGAAGGGGCCGATTCCGGCGGCCTCCGCGGTGCGATCGACGACATCGACGGGATCGGGCTCCTCGACCTCGACGAATCGGTCTCTCCACTCCGGTGCGAGCTCCTCGCCGACGGCCCGACGCCCGAGAGAATTCTCGCCGACCACGGCGCTCGGTTCGAGGGAACGGTCGTCGCCGACCGCGCCGCGACGATCTCCGTGACGGTTCCCGACGACAGGACGGTCTCCACGGTTGCAAGCGGCCTGGAGGACGCCTACGACGAGGCCGACGTCTCGACGATCTGGACCGGCCAGCGCGACCGGGAGACCGAGGACCCAGGTGACCCACTCTCGGCACTGACCGATCGTCAGCGGGAGATCCTTCGGTACGCGTTCCACGACGGCTACTACGAGCGACCGCGGGGGACCAGCGCAACCGAACTTGCCGAGCGCTTCGACATCGCACGTGCGACGCTCACCCAGCACCTCCGGGCTGCCGAGCGGAAGATCCTCGGCCAGAGCGTTCGGGAGTGAATAGGACTCGACCTTCGCCGAGGGGTAGCTACGAGTTTTCCTGTCGGTTCGACCTACGGGCAATACCGGTGTGAATCTACGGCCGTGGTCATTGGACGGCACCGACGTCACACCCGGATACCGCTCCTGGAATCACCCGTGAGAGGTCCCCCGTGAACCTTGCCCATGCGGGATTCCTCTCACGATCGAGCGCCCGTGGGGAAGATCCCTCTCTGGGGTTCTTCGCGACCCACTCGTCGCGGGGAGAGAAGCGGCCACTATTTCCGCATACAGATCGACGAATTTATCTCGATTCGCTGTGGGACGCCAGCCATGGCAGACGACCCCGATCGCCGGTCGGTCCTCCGCTCGGGGGTCGCCCTCTGCGTGGGCGCCGTGGGCGGGTGTCTTGGGATCGGTGACGGCGACGACGGATCCGACGACGCGGTAGCGGAGAGCGACTCGGACAACGGATCGACGCCACCCGAGAACGAAACGGATCCCGGCGGCGGGGAGAACGAGACCGATGGCTCCGAGAGCGGCGACGGCCAGAGCGCCGGGGAGGACGATTCCGATAGCGAAGACGAACAGTCGGGGGAAGACGGTTCCGGGCAGGAGGGGGATGGAGAGGAGGAGCCTGAGACCGTCGAGCGCTGGCCCATGCTACAGTACGACGCACAGAACACGGGCGCGGTGCCGGCGCCGGAAATTCGTGAACCGAAGCGGGACTGGGTGTTCGAGATGGACCCGATCATCGAGGATTATCCAGTAATCAACGGACGACGTCTCTTCGTTCCGGACGACCAGGGAACAGTCCACGCAATCAACAAAGACGGCGAGGAGATCTGGACCACGACTGTCACTGACGATATCATTCGAGGGGCTCTGGCGCTCTGGGATGATCTCTTGCTCGTGCCCCACACCGGTGCAATTTCTGCTCTGGACACAGTGACCGGGACGGTCGAATGGGAGGAGAACGTTCCCCGACACCCTGGCGACCTCACCGTCGCGGATGACGAGGTGGTCTTCGGCAACGGCCGTGGCGACCAGATCCGCGCCCACGACCCACGAACAGGTGAGTTGCTATGGACCTTCGATGATCACAATAAGGATTTCCGCGTCGCCCCCGCGATCGACGGAGACTACGCGTATTATCCCGACGCGCATCGAGAAATATTCAAAATCGATATGGAAACGGGAGAGAAGTTTACCGCTCACCGGCCGCAGACCTATGCACTGGAGTCTCCGGTTACAGTATCCGACGATTGGTTGTTTGCCGGCGGACCGAGAGGAGTGTGGGCCTATTCGCCGACGGAATCCCACTTGTTCCAAGAGGAGTGGCACGTGACCACGAGTGGACCCGTTGAAACTCCACTCGCCGTGTCCGATGGGCTCCTGTTTACGATGACTGATGGCGATGGCGTGGTGACGCTCTACGCGATCAATGTAGAGGAGGGCACAATCGAATGGGAAACCCTCGTGGATGGAGGCGGAAGGACAGTTCCAATTGTCGCTGGCGACCTCGTTTACTACAGCGACGAAGGGCGATACTACCGGGCAGCGGAGAAGTACACTGGTGAAAGAAGCTGGCGCTTTGAAGCCGCTGGATTTGGCATCGATTGGTCTCTCGCCACGGACGAACGGGTCTTCTTCGTCGGAACCGATGGTATTATCGAAGCCGTGTCAGGGATATCCCATTGATCCTCCAGCAACCGGAGCCGTTCCTCCAGCATTCGAATCATCTGATGGCATATCGGCGACATCGATACCACCCGCCTCCGTTTCATCGATTGATGATGAATAAAACACCGACTCAGATACCATGGCCGTTTGCTCGCCTCTATCTCTCACGAATAGCTCAATTGTCGTGCTTCCCCTCATGTCCTCCGGGATTTCGAGATAAGTCGTTCGAGTATTTGAATGAATTGGGTCATACACCAATTCTTGGGTTTCATCGTCAACCAATATATACAGACGCTGAACAGGATTATAGGGGTCGATTACTTCGTATTGTATGCGCATCCGATCCGATAGTGTGTCAAACTGTACGATTCTCACGCTTGGGGCTGGATCCCAGGTTACGTTTCGCTCCACTGTGGTCTCCCCACTCGTTCGCGCGATCAGCTCCCGTCGTTCAGTCCCATTGAGGGCTTCCTGCCATTGCATATCCTGGATCCGAGATTCCAGATCCAGATCAGCCACGATTCGATTTTCGCCAGGCGAGAGAGGCGGTGAATTCGATACGCCATGGCCATTCCAGGAGTTGGGTGTATTGCTTCCAAAAATCGTCCAGATCGGATTGGAGGCGGTAGACCAGCGTCCCGTCTGTACGGTGTACTCTTCATCTCGGTTGAGCCACCCTTCGAACTGATCAGGATCGTGCGACCCTGTCACCAGAGACGGTCCCACAATCCGCGGATACCGGTTCGAAACACCAATATCCTCATCCCCTTCGTCATCTCCACCACCATCCACACAGTCGGTGTCGGTGGCCGACGGATTTTCCGAGCACGTCGGATCACTGTCGGTGACGTTCCCGTCCTCAGTGGAGCCGTCGTCGGTCTGATTGCCGGCCTCACCACCGTCGTCACCCCCTCCGCCACCTGGCTCGCCACCACCACCATCGGTGCCGTTGCCGATGCCCGGATCATCGCCGCTTCCAGCTCCGCCGCCGCCGTCGCCAGTCCCCTCACCGCCTCCACTGCCAACGCCGCCACCTGAACCACCCCCACCAATGCCGCCAGTGCCCCCATCGCCGCCACCGTCGCCACCGGAACCGCTGCCAGCCGAGGGCGCCACCCAGCTATCGGCCACCGTCCGCCCACTCTCGGCGGTCGCCACCACCCGATACCGATCGCCGGGGTCCGGCGCGACGTCTCGCGTGAACACGCCGCCGAAGACCGGGACGTCCTCGCGCTCTATGAGCGTCCCCTCGTGATACCACGCCAAGGAGTCGACGTCGTACCGCCCCGGCGCGACCCGCGCCGTCAGCGTGCGGTCGCCGCGGGATCCGCTCGCCGTCAACTCGACGCCGAAGTCGCCGGGAACCACGGTTCGGACGTACATCGTGTCCGAGCGCTCGCGGCCGTCGTCGTCCGTGACAGTCAGCGTCACCGCGTACTCGCCGAGCTGGGCCGCCCGGAACGACGCCAACCGACAGGACGACACGTCGCAGTCCGGAGCTAGCGCCGATCCGTCCGGTGCCGTGATCGCCCAGTCGTAGGCGACGATCTCGCCGTCGGGATCGAAGGACTCCGTCGCGTCGAGCAAGACTGCGCTGTCGCGCTCGACCGTCTGGTCGAGCCCGGCCTCCGCTCGCGGGAAGCCCTCCTCGTCGGCCGGGAGCGCGCCCGCTGCCCCGACGAGGAGCAGTGCCATTCCGGCGAGGACCACTCCCCCGAGGAGCACACTTCGTTCCATCCGAGTACAGAGAGAATTAATTCTCGTTCTACTATATAAAACTGTTCGAGTTCGGTAGCCTGCCGATCCGATTCGGCGGTCAGCGCGATCGGCGGACGCGTGGATCCCACTCCCGATGGGTTACACGCGGGGGTCCCGTCGCTGCACGGTCTGCGTTCCCGAGAACGGTGGTCGAACCGCGCAGCGCTCGACGGCGGAGCCGCGGTCAGGCCACGTTGAAGCCCTTCTCGCGGAGGAAGTCCTCGATCCGCCCCGTGTGGTTGCCCTGGAGCTCGATGTGGCCGTCCTCGACCGTCCCTCCGCAGGCGAACTTGCTCTTGAGGTCAGAGGAGAGGCTGTCGAGATCGACGTCGCTGGGGTCGAAGCCGTCGATGATCGTTACCTCCTTCCCGTATCGGCGCTCGTCGATGCGGATCTGAATCTCCTGGGAGTCCTTGGCGACGTCCTCGCAGACGCAGAGCTCCTCGGGCAGCCCGCACGTCGAGCAGACTTCCGACATTACGTTCATCGGTTGGGAATCGTGGTATTAAACACTGTCGCCAGGGTCAGCGGCGTCGTCCGGTTACGTCCGTTTCACCGGTCCTCGGATCGGGTGGACGCTCGCTGGACGCTGGGTGCCTTCTCCGACCGGGACGGCTCCGACGTGCTGCTCCGTGTTCAGGGGAGCCACTGGAGCACCGGATGCTCCGAGCGTGCGAACTCGTCGACATTGGTGACGAGTTCCTCGACAGTTTCGGGGTCTGTCTCGCCGGCGTAGCGGACCTGCTCGTGCAACTCGATGGCCCGGTGGACGCGCTCGTCGACGTCTTCGGGGAGACGCCGGCGGTAGGCTCGCCAGGTTTCGCCGTCCCGACGGGGTTCGTACCGGGCCGCGAGGACGCGTTCGAGCCGGTCGATCGCCCGCTCGGCGTCGGTCTCCGGGTCCTCGCGAGGTTGCCAGAGGACCCGGCCGGCGTTGCGAATGCGTCGATTGACGCCGGCGCGTCGCCCGCCCGCCACGGAGCCGACGACGATCAGGAGCGCGAGGACGAGCCCGTCGAGCCCGCCCAGGATCCGCTCACCCGAGCGCAACGCCGACTCCTCGGACCCGTCGCTGGCGTTGGTCGCGTTCGTGTCGTTGCCGGCGGCACTCGCGTCGGTGAACGACTCGATGTCCGGCTCGACGTAGTCGACGCTGTCGCCGTCTCCTTCGATGGAGTAGCCCAGGCCGGAGTAGCCACCGGCATTCGGCGGCACGTCTGCCGTGTCGTTGGAGGGGGCATCGTCCCCGGTGTCGGTGCCATTGCCTGCGGTGCCGTTGTCGACGACGCCGTCGTCGTCGGAATCGTTCACGGGTTCCGGGGGCGCGTCGAACTCGATGTCCAGGCCCTCGCTCTCGGGGACGTCCGCGGTCGCGGTGCCGTTCCCCCGTGCGGCCTCGATCGCGGAGCGTCGCGCGTCGTCGCGCTCGGCGGCGGGCGTCGGGTCGAAGGAGACCCAGCCGACGTCCGGGAAGTACACCTCGACCCACGCGTGGGCGTCGGTGCCCCGAACGACCCACGTGTCCTCGGCGATCCACTGGCCGCTACTGTAGCCGACGGCCACGCGGGCGGGGACGTCCTGGGTCCGGAGCATAGTCGCCATCGCCGAGGCGTAGTACGTGCAGTAGCCGGCGTCCATCTCGAAGAGGAAGCCGTCGACCATGCCCCCTTCCGGCTCGGAGACGTTCTGTGAGTACTCCTTCGTGTTCTCGAGGTAGCGCTCGATCGCGACGGCACGTTCGTAGGGCGTCGAGGCCTGGGACGTCACCTGGTCGGTGAGATTGCCCACGCGCTCGGGCACGGTGTCCTCGCGGAGCCTGGTGTAGCGACGCTCGATGGCATCGGGGTAGTCGGTCCCGGCCCCCTGCAGGTCTGCCGTCGAAGCGTCGGGGACCTCGCTCTCGACGGTGTAGTTCACGCCGCCGGGGAGGCGACCGTCGATGGCGAGCGAGCCGGTGCTCGTCACCTCGACTCGCCCTGCCACCGGTTCGCTGACCTCGATTGGATAGGAGGCCGCGGCGATGGCGTCGGCCTCCGTCCGGAGATCGTACTGCTGGGTGACCGATCGGGACTCGCCCGGCGGCTCCGGGAGGTTCCCGAAGTAGGGCCGGGACATCCCGACCCGTTCCCAGCCCTCGCCGGTGTACGTGTCCAGGGAGCCGACGCGCCAGGGCCGCTCTTCCTCGGCTCGAACCAGGAAGCGCACGTCCGGCGAGAGTTCTATTGGCCCGGCCATCTCCACGCCGTCGCCCGACAGGAGCTGCTCGTCGAGTGCGACAGCCGACCCGTCGCCACCGGGCCCCTCGATGGGCGTGTCCGCGGAGACGCCGCTGTTTGGATCCAGCGGATCGACGGTCCCCGAGGGCACCACGGGCACGACCAGCGCGAGGACGGCCATGACCGCCAGGAGTGCGACCAGTGCTTCCGCCCCGTGGACCGATCCCCCGCGCCGATCGAGCTCACCGAAGCCGACCGCGAGAACGGCGCCGACGGCGCCGACGAGGGTCTCGAGCAGGGTCGCGTCCCCGGTGAGTGCGAGGAAGACGACGAGCCAGCTTCCCGACGCGACCGCGAGGCCGTAGCGCTCGCGCAGCGTGAAGTACGTCGACAGGAACACCGGGATCGGGACCAGGACCGCGACCCAGACGTCGACGGCTGCGAGGCGGAGGACGGAGATGCCCGTCACCATCACGAGAGAGTCCCGAAGGACGCGCAGGACCATCGAGGGCTCGATCGAGGCCGGCGAGGAGAGGTAGTACGCGACGCCGGCGACCACAGCACCGCCGACAGCCACCCGTCGCACTCGCCTCTCCGGCACCTCCCTGAGGAGGATGCCCGCCCCGAGGCCGACTGCGACGCCGGCTGCGAGCAAGATCGCGCCACCGGCGACGGTCGTCACCCAGTACAGCGTCGAGAGGTAACTCGCCGTCAGCACGCCGATCCCCACGAACGTGAGCAATCGCGGGGTCACGTTCGGCCAGGCGGGCAGCGTCCGGCTCCCCAGGGCTGACTCGCTCATCCGACCACCTCCTCGGACTCAGCGTCCTCGCTGTCGATCCCCGACGCCGCCGGGCCCGCCGAGGTCGCAGCCGACGAATCGAAGGCCACCGACCGACCGCCGACCTGGACGTGAGCCAGGCCCTCGCGGGCGACGATCTCTATGGTCGCTGGGGCGTCGCTTCGCCCGGCCTCCAGCCGGGCGAGACTGGCGAGGATCGCGGTCCGCTGGGGCGTGCCGACGCTCGGCTCGATCGACTCCGTCGGGGTCTCGAGCCCCACGTCGACGCCCTCGTCGAGGAGGGTGACTGCCACGCTCGCGGCGGCGCGGGCGGCCGCGTCGACGGTGTCCCTGTCGCCGGTCGCCGAGACGCCGATCCGGACCGCGTCCGTGGGCGTCCGCCCGAGGAACTCCTTGACGACGAGGTCCTCGTCGGGTCGCTTGGCGCTGGACTTCCAGTGGACGTCCCGCAGGGAGTCCCCGCGAACGTACTCCCGGAGTCGATCGAACTCGTCGCGACCGGGGCGGCGTTCGAGGTCGACGACAGTCGTCAGTGCCGAGCGAACGGCCTCGGGGGGCTCGACGAGTGTCGGGTGGACCAGCACCCGGTCCGTCTCACCCACCGGCGGCAGGGAGCGCTCGGCGAGTCCGAGCACGTCGGTGGCCGCGACAGATACCGGGCCGAGTTCGTGGACGCCCCGGCGGACGTACCGAACCTCGTACTCGAACGTGTCGTCGGCGTCGGTGAGGTCGTGGTCGGCATCGGGGGCCTCGAGCCACTGGGAGACCTGATCGCGGAGCGAGTAGACTGCGATGCCCCCGGCGGACGCCCGAAGCTTGACCGAGTGCGTCTCGCCGGGATGGCCGTCGGGTGGAACGGTTCGCTCGGTCGTCGGCGCCTCGGCGCGCTGGACGACGAACAGCCCGGCTCCGAGGACCACGATGGCCGGGGCGACGATGGCGTCCAGCGAGCGCGCACCGAAGACTGTGCCGAGGGCGACACTCACGACCGCGAGGCCGGCGACGATCCATCCCCGCCGGGTGAGCGTTGTATCCATTGACTCTGTTGGGGTCGTCGGGTTACTCCGGAGTGACGGTGTCGAGACCCCGCTCGAGGAGCTCCGTCGGCGACTCGCCCTCCACCCCGGTCCGGATCCGGTGGACCAACACCGGACGCGCCTCCATCGAGACGTCGTCGGGAACCACGTAGTCTCGACCGTCGAAGATGGCGCGGGCCTGTGCGGCCTGGAGCAGCGTGATCGTCCCGCGAGGGCTGACGCCGAGTTCGGCGTGCTCGCGGGTGAACCGCGAGAGCTCCGTCGCGTAGTCCCGCACCGGTCCCCGGACGGTCACGGTTGCGACGGTCCGGCCGAGTCGTCGGATCGTCTCGACGTCCGTTACGGGGCTCAGATCCTCGATGGGGTGTGTACCGAGCACCCGCTCGACCATCGCACTCTCCTCTTCGGCCTCGGGGTAGCCGACGGAGAGCTTCTTCATGAAGCGATCCAGCTCCGCCATCGGCAGCTCGTAGGTGCGGTTGGGTTCGACGGAGTTCTGGGTGGCGATCACCGTGAAGGGATCGGGCAGCGGCCGGGTCTCGCCGTCGACGGTGACCTGCTCCTCCTCCATGGCCTCGAGGAGCGCGGACTGGGTTTTGGGCGGCGCCCGGTTGATCTCGTCGCCGAGGACGAGGTTCGCGAACACCGGTCCGGGCTGGAACTCGAACTCCCTGGTCTGCTGATTGAAGACGCTGACGCCGGTGACGTCGGAGGGAAGGAGGTCGGGGGTGAACTGGATGCGCCCGAAGTCCCCGTCGATCGACCGGGAGAGCGCCCGGACGAGCATGGTCTTCCCGACGCCCGGGACGTCCTCGATGAGGACGTGACCGCCGGCGAGCATGGCGCCGAAAACGTGCTCGATCGTCGCGCGCTGGCCCACCATCACGCGCCCGACGTTGTCGATCACCTCCTCGGCGACGCGCCCGGCGTCGTCGATGGGTAGCGGGTCCGCGCTGTGGTCCGGCAACGGGTCGTCTACCTGGGATGTGTTCGTGTCGGTCATGCTAGTAGCTCCCGGCAGGATGCCACCGATCCCCACGATGACACCTCGTCACCCCCACCCTAGGGGTCGTTCCTTGTAACGTTACTGTCCGCGACACGGTGAACCGTTGTCGGGCGACTACGTGAGCCGTTCGCGCCTGTGCACGCGGAGCACCCGACCGCCTCGGAGCCGGCACTGCATCCCCGGAGCCGTCATTGCGTGGGCCCCGCCGCGACCGAAACGCCCGCTCAGCCGATCGGCGCGGCCGCCGCGTCGACGATCGTCTCGTCGTCGACGACGAGGTTGTACGCGCCTTCGTCGTCGTTCCAGAGGACGAGCACCGACTCGAGCGTCAGGAGGTCGCCGTAGGCCGCCGCCGCGAGGTCGGCGTTCAGCGACGTCTCCCTCGTGAGCACCGCGAAGTGGTCCATCCGCTCGCTCCCGTCGCCCACCCGGTACAGCGGGTTGCCGTCCTCCGCCAGGTTCCCCGAGAGCTTCACCGCCACGCAGTCGATCCGCTCGGCGACGTTCCGCTCGGATTCCCCCAGCGGCGCCCACCGGCTGCGCTCCGGAGTGAACTCGATCCGCCGCCGGCCGTCGCGCCGGAGCGTCGCGTAGGCGTACTGGACGTCGACGTTCACGAACTCGCCCTCCGAGCCGGCGGCCTCGTCCAGTCGGCGCTGGAATGGGGGCACCGAGAGATCGGGTCGTGCGACGAACGACCATCCCTCGTCGCCCGGACTGCGGTCTGGCCAGAGCCGAACCGTCGGTGAGAACACGGTGAGGGGGGGCCCGACGTTTCCAGCGCTCCCGCCTCCATCGCGCCCGCCGGCGCTCGTCGGGTCGTCCACGAGCGCCCGCTCGACCTCCCGGAGCGTCCGTGCGGTCGACCGGTCGGCGGGCGACAGCAAGATCATGGCGCCGTCGTCGTCGACGAGCCCCGCGTACGCCGCTGCGGTCGCGCTCGGCTCCTCGAGTTCGCTGAGGACGTTGGCAAAGACGACGAGGTCGAATGGCTCGTCGCGGAGGTCGGGTGCAGCCTCCCCGCTCTCGTCGTCGGCGGTGCCATCTTCGCCCTCAGCGTCGGCCATCCCGTCACCCGAATTCCTCTGCCCGACGAGGGCCTCCGCGGTCGTTCGGTGGAGGTGTACGTCGACGTTCCCTCCGGGCTCGGCCAGCAGCCCCTCGAAGACGGCTGCGCCGGCGCCGGGCTCCACCGCGTGGTACTCGATCAGCGCGTCGTCGGGCATCGCGTCCACGACGCCGAGCGCGGGCCCGCCGACGCCCGCCCCGACGTCGAGCACGCGGAGCTGGCGATCGAGTAGTTCCTGCTCGGCGAGCTCGGCGAGCACGTACTGGATCGCGGCGTAGTAGTCCGGGAGGTGGTAGATGGCGTACGCCAGGGCGGCCGTCTCGTCGTCGTAGGCGACGTCCCAGCCGCGGTGGTAGGCCGTCTTCAGCTTCCGGATCCGCTCCCGCAGCGAGTCGCCGGACTCGCCGGCCGCCCAGTCCACCCCGAAGGACTCGACCAGCAGGTCCTCGAGCCGATCGGCGTAGGCGTCGGGGAAGGACTCGACCGGCAGCGAGGGCGGCGGTGCCGGCTCGTCGTCGACGGGCACGAACGTCCCGTCCGCGCGCTCGACCAGCCCGAGCTCGAAAGCCTCCTCGCGGAGGACCCGTCGGACCACCGCGGGGTGGGGTTGCCCGTCGACGTACTCGTGGATCTCCTCGGGGTCGATCGGCCGGACGTTCCGGAGGTACTGCGCGTTCGAGCGGATCGCCTCCCGGTCAGGCATCGTGGCCGTCGTCCCCCTCGGGCTCGTTGGCCCCTTCCGGCCGCGCGGTCAGGAACAACTCCCGGAACGCCTCGTCGTCGGCCTCCTCGATGGCCGTGGCCGCCTCCGCGACCGCGCTGGCGCCGTCGAAGCGCGCCTGGATCTCGGCGTAGACGTCCGGATCGCCGCGGGTGACCTGGGCCAGCAGGTCGTCCAGGCCGGCGGAGACCGGCGTCGAGAAGCCCGGCGGAACGGACTCCCGGGCGGCGCCGTAGGCGAGGATGGCGGCGTGGGCGGCGGCCTGGATGCTCTCCATCGCGCGGTCGTGCTCCTCGGGCGTCGTCTCGACGATCGAGTTGCCCGCCCGGGCGACGTCGGCGACGATGGGGTCGATCGTCGGCCCGGCCTCGGCGACGACCACCGCGACACTCCCCGGCGCGTTCTCCGGAGCGAACAGTGGATGGAGACTCGCCCGTTCTCGGTCGGGTGCGTGCTCGGCCATCGCCGCGAGCGGCGTCGCCATCTCCCCAGTGACGTCCAGAACGGCTGCCCTCGCCCTTCCGGCCTGCTCGGCGATCGCGTCGGCTGCCGCCGACATCGGCACGGCGATCGCCACGGCGTCGAAGCGCTCCACGCCGTCGAGGGCGACGGCCTGGCCACCGACATCTTCCGCAGCAGCCTCGGCGGCCGCAGGGTCGACGTCGGCGAACGCGACGTCGGCGTCGACGGTCCGGCCGAGCCAGCGGCCCATCGCCCCCGCTCCCACCACGAGTAGCTCCATTGTCAGTCACTTGTGGGGGACCCGTCAAAAATCCGCTCACTCCCGGCGGCCGAGCCGGGTGGCCCTAGTCGAGCACCAGCTCCTTCGGGTAGTCGACGTAGTTCTCGCAGCCGTCCTCGGTCACGATCACGACGTCCTCGACGCGCATGCCCCCGACCGCGGGATCGTACAGCCCGGGCTCGACCGTCACCACGTGGCCCGGCGCCAGCTCCCGGCCGTCCGGGGCAAGCGTCGGCAGTTCGTGAACCTCGAGGCCGAGGCCGTGGCCGGTGGAGTGGATGAACCCGGTCTCTGCGGTCTCGTCGCTCCGGAGCGTCTCGTACCCCTCGGCCTCGTAGACGTCGCAGACGGCGTCGTGGACGGCTTCCCCGGTCACCCCGGGTTCGATGGCGTCGAATGCGGCCGCCTGTGCGTCGAGGGTGACCTCGTGGCGTCGCCGGACCTCGGGATCGGCCTGGCCGCGCACGACCGTCCGGGTCATGTCGGCGTGGTACTTCGTGGTCTTGTCCCGCGGGAAGATGTCGATCACGATCGGCTCGTGGGCCGGGAGCGGCCCGCTCCCCCGCTCGTGGGGATCCGCGCCCTGGGCGCCGCCCGCGACGATGGTCTCGTCGAGCGCACAGCCCTCCCGGAGCAGCGCGATCTCGATCTCCCGGGTGACGATCTCGCTGGTCAGTGGCTGGCCGTCGTACTCGAGGATCGCCTCGTAGTCGACGCCCGCGGTCGCGGCCCCCGCGTCGACGACCTCGGCGTCTGCGATGAGTTCCTGGGCACGGTCCATCGCGGCCTCGTTCGCGCGCTGGGCCGCCCGGAGGTACTCGAGTTCCTCGTCGGTCTTGCGGGCCCGGATCTCGGCCACGGTCCGCTCGAGGTCCGCGGTGACGGTCGTACCCAGCTCCCGAAGCCCGTCGGCGGTCGCCGTCGGGAACCGATCGGGCACGAGAACGTGCTCGACGCCGTGGTCCTCGAGGAAGGCCGCGATGGTCCGATTGCGGCCCCCGAGGGAGCCGTGCTCGGCGACGTTCTCGCGGTGGCCGTAGTCGGCGTGCCGGGCGACGGTGTCTGCCGCGCTCTCGGCCTTCGCTCGGCCGTACTCCAGTCCCGAGACGAGGAGGTGGATCCCCTCGGGCGTGTAGCATGTGACGAACGGATCCGGCGCGCCGAAGCCGGCGAGGTAGTACTGATCCGCCTCGGTCGCGTCGGCGTCGACGACGTAGCCGTTTGCGTCGTGTGTTTCCAGAGCAGCGTCGAGCGGAGCGGAATCGCGCATAGGCCGACTCCGTGCGAGATCGCCTAAACGCTACTGCTCGCGGATGGGCTGGGTCCGAGAACGAACGGCGGGAACGTCCGTTCCCCCGCTGCTTCGTCGACGCTGCTCAGGGCCGAGATCGGCCCCGCGCTGCCGGCGATCATCGCCGACCCGGCGAGGATGGCCGCCGAGAGGAGGCGGAGGGATCCTCGTCGTAGCCAGCGAGGCTGGCGCTGGCGTCGACGACGAACACCGTCACGGAGAACGACAGGACGGCGAGGACGATCATCAGCGCTGCTGCGATCAGGTTGTTGGCGATCTGCCCGAGGAGCGTGCCTGCCATAGTACGGGAAATTGATAGTTCGCCGCTCGGATCTATCCAGGGGTTCGCAATTCGGAGTACCCGCTGCGCTTCCGTCTGGTCACTGGCGCTACGCCGGGTCTCGCCGTCGCTTCCATCGATTCGCCGCCCCGTCTGCACCGACCGTTCACTCGAACGCGACGAAGCGCGCGGGGAGGCGGCTGCTGTCCTGGCTCGGCCGACCCCACTGCGAGTAGAGCCGACCGTGCCCGATCGTCGGGGAGAGGCCCCAGGAGAGCAACTCGCCGTCGTTCTCGACCAGATCGAGTCGCCGGCCGTCGGTGGAGATCGCGATAATAGCGTCACCCACAGCTCTGGCGTAGATTACGTCGCCCGCAGCGACAGCGCCAGCGATCGCCCCACCGACGGACCACTGCAGCGAGCCGTCTTCGTCGTCGACGGCGTAGACGTAGTGGTGGGCGTCGTTGGCCGATCGTCCGGGAGCGGGCTGTCCGAATCCGCCGGCGACGACCAGCCCGTCGACGGCCAGAGGCGTTCCGTTGAGGCCGGCTGTCTCGCTCGCCGACGGCGACTCGACGTCGGGAAAGACGGGCTCGAATCCGGTGCCGTCCCCGGGCAGGTCTTCTGCCGGCACCGGATCGGGACGGAACTGCCACCGCTCGCTACCGTCGGTCGTGTCGAAGGCATGCAGCAGGCTCCCGGTGGTCTGGCGTCGCTCGAAGTCCCGCCAGGTCCCGGTCACGTAGCCGCGGTCGCCGTCGATGCAGGGGGTACCCAGCGGCTCCGAGACCTCCGATCTGGGGAGGGTCGGCACGTCGACGGCGCGCCGCCACTGCCGATCGCCGGTGGCGGCATCGAGAGCGAGCAACTCAATCCTCTCGTCACTCGTGCGTCTGGCATAGAACACCGAACCCTCCGAAACGGAGAAGGGATAGTACGTAGCGGTCGACCTTCCGCCGCCGCGGCTCCAGCGCCGCCCGCCGTCGTCAAGATCGAGGGCCAGCACGTCGTCATCGCTGGTGCCTCGCGCTGTGACGACGGCTCCGGTATCGTCGATCGTGGGTGGATATCGCGGGATAGCGTCCGTTGCGATCCGCTCCACGACCGACCCCGTGTCGGCCTCTACGACCAGCAGGTGGGATCCCTCCGGGCCCGGGCCGATCGGGTACAGTACCGGCACGTAGGCTTTGCCGTCGACGATCGAGGGGGCCTGTGGCCCGGGCGGAATTCCCGAGACCGTCCACTCGACGTCACCGGACGCGGCGTCCATGGCGACGAGTCCACCCCACTCCGGAGCGCCCGACTCACCGGAGAGGCGATAGAAGGCGGTCCCGAGGACCAGCGAGTCGGTGAGCGTGACGGGCGAGCAGAATGCCGTGACGACGGCGTACTCGCCGGGGCCCGCCGATGCCGGCTCCTCGACGATCGCGATATCGTCCTCGCGGGCCGTTGCGACGTCTTCGGCGCCGGTCTCCCAGGCGATCGAGAGCGATTCGCCAGGACCCGCAGCGGCGGGGGCACGGCCAGTTCGCGCACGGTCGCCGCGATACGTGGGCCACTCGGCATCCGCTGTTCCGGTGCTATCGGAGCTATCCTCCAGAACGCCCAGGCAGCCCGCCGTACCAAGGGCACCGACCGTCGCAACGCTCGCGAGAACCGTCCTGCGTGTCGGGGTGGAGGACTGGAGACGACTCTCGACGGCTGCGTCCGCACCAGTGGGGACCATTGGACACAACGCGAGAGACGGATGGCAAATATCTTTCCATGGCGGGGAGTCCACCGACGGCTGGTGCGTCCGGAGCCCGTCGATGGCGCCCGCCGACAGACGCTCGCCCGCTCTCCTCGGGCCGATCGCCACCCTCATAGCGATTCCCTCCAACCCTCCGCCCATGGACGTGGACATCGGCGCCTCGACGGTCACCGGGACGGCGAGCGCGCCACCCTCCAAGAGCTACACCCACCGTGCGATTCTCGCGGCGGGCTACGCCGAGGGGGCGACGGTCGAGGATCCACTCTGGAGCGCCGACACGAAGGCGACTGCACGAGCCGTCGAGGCCTTCGGCGGCGACGTCGAGGAAACCGGCGCCGGCGACCTCGTCGTCACCGGGTTCGACGGCTTCCCCCGGGTCCCCGCAGACGTGATCGACTGCGCGAACAGCGGGACGACGATGCGGCTGACGACCGGGACGGCCGCCCTCGGCGGCGGTCTCACGGTACTCACTGGCGACGACTCGCTGCGCTCGCGTCCCCAGGGGCCACTGCTGGACGCGATCGAACAGCTCGGCGGCCGTGCGGAGAGCACCCGCGGCAACGGCCAGGCGCCCCTGGTCGTCGGCGGGCCCGTCACTGGCGGGACGGCGTCGATCCCCGGCGACGTCTCCTCGCAGTTCGTGACCGCGCTGCTGATGGCCGGCGCCGTCAGCGACGATGGGATCGAGATCGATCTCGAAACCGAACTCAAATCGGCGCCGTACGTCGACATCACGATCGAACTCCTGGCTGCGTTCGGCGTCGACGCCTCGACGATCGACGACGGCGCCGGAGCGGTGGACGGATTCGTGGTCGAAGGCGGACAGCGCTACGAGCCAACGGGCGGCACCTACGCCGTGCCCGGCGACTTCTCCTCGATGTCGTACCTGCTCGCCGCTGGGGCCGTCGCCGCACCGGACGGCCTGACCGTCGAGGGCGCCCGGCCGAGCGCGCAGGGCGACAGTGCGATCGTCGAGATCCTCGAGCGGATGGGCGCGGACCTCGCGTGGGACCACGAGGCCGGCACGATCGACGTCGCCCAGTCCTCGCTCTCCGGGATCGAGGTCGGCGTCGCGGACACGCCCGACCTCCTTCCGACGATCGCTGTCCTGGGCGCGGTCGCCGACGGCACGACGAAGATCGTCGACGCCGAGCACGTCCGGTACAAGGAGACCGACCGCGTGAGTGCGATGGCCGAGGCACTCGATCGGATGGGAGCGAGCGTCGACGAGTACGAGGACGAACTCCACGTCCATGGCGGCGAGAGCAAACTGGTCGGGGCGACGCTGGAGGGGCGGGCGGACCACCGCGTGATCATGTCCCTCGCGATTGCCGGCCTCTTTGCCGACGGGACGACGACGATCACCGGGGCCGAGCACGTCGACGTCTCCTTCCCCGGCTTCTTCGACGTGCTCGCGGGCCTCGGCGCAGACGTCGAGACGTAGCGCCAGCGGCGTGGGACCGCACCGGGAACATCTTCAGAACTATATGCACCCCGACCGGACGACGCTGTAATGAACGGTAACTCCGTCGGTCGCCTCTTCCAGGTGACCACCTACGGCGAGAGTCACGGCCCGGCGATGGGCTGTACCGTCTCGGGCTGTCCCGCCGGCGTCGAACTCGACGAGGCGGACATCCAGCGCGAGCTCGACCGGCGCAAGCCTGGCCAGTCCCAGATCACGACCAGCCGGGGCGAACCCGACGAGGTCTCGATCGAGTCCGGCGTCCTCGATGGCTACACCACCGGCACGCCGATCGGACTCACCATCCAGAACAAGGACGCCCGCTCGGGGAAGTACGAGCCCTTCGTCACCGCGCCCCGTCCCTCCCACGGCGACTACACGTACTCCGCGAAGTTCGGTACGAGGAACTGGGGCGGCGGCGGCCGCTCCTCGGCGCGCGAGACGGTGAACTGGGTCGCGGCGGGCGCCGTCGCCAAGCAGGTCCTCGACCAGTCCGAGTACGACGTCACCGTCAAGGCCCACGTCAACCAGCTCGGCGAGCTGGAGGCGCCGCCGGTCTCCTGGGAGGAGATGCTCGAACACACCGAGGAGAACGAGGTCCGGTGTGCCGACCCCGAGACGGCCGAGGAGATGCGCGAGCACCTGGAGGACGTCCAGCGCCAGGGCGACTCCGTCGGTGGCTCCGTCTACTTCGAGTGCCGTGGCGTCCCGCGAGGGCTCGGCGCGCCGCGCTTCGACAGCGTCCCTGCTCGCCTCGGCCGCGTCGTGTTCTCGATTCCGGCGACGACGGCCTTCGAGTACGGCCTCGGGGTCGACGCACGGACCGTCTCGGGCCACGACCGCAACGAGGACTGGGAGTTCCACGACCCCGACGGCGAGCGCTCCGATGCCGAGACCGACCCCGACGCGATCGTCGCCGAGGAGGGCGATCCCGTGCCCGTCGGCAACGACCACGGCGGCCTCCAGGGCGGCATCACGACCGGCGAGCCGATCTACGGCGAGATCTCCTGGCACGCACCGGTGTCGATCCCCAAGGAGCAGACCACCGTCGACTGGGAGACCGGCGAGGAGAAGACCATCCAGGTTACTGGCCGGCACGACCCATCGCTCCCGCCCCGCGCCGTCCCCGTCGTCGAGGCGATGCTCTACTGCACGATCCTGGACTTCATGCTACTGGGCGGGCGGATCAACCCCGACCGGATCGACGACCGGCCCGGCGAGTACGACACCGACTACCACCCCTCGAACCCACGGACGACCGAGACCGGCGGCGATGCGGACGGCGACGATGCCTGATCCCCGAGACTCAGCATCGCCGGTCAGCAAGGAGTCCGGCGCCGTCGACGAGATTGCCGTCCGTCCCGAGCGATGAGCGAGGTCACGCTCCGGACGCCCGCCATCGAGGAGTACGACGAGGTCCTCGACCTCTGGGAGGAGTGCGAGATCCCCTATCGACCGGCGGGCAGGGATTCGAGAGAGTCGATCGCCGACGAACTCGCGGAGCGCCCGGAGTACTGGATCGGCGCGTACGCCGAAGGAGAGTTGATCGGCGTCGTGGTCGGCACCGACGACGGCCGGAAAGCGTGGGTGAACCGGCTCGCCGTCCACCCGGAGTACCGCAACCGGGGCGTCGGAACGCGGTTACTCGAATCCCTCGAGTCGGCCTTCGACGCGAACGGCTTCGAGGTGTACGCGGCGCTGATCGAGGCCGGGAACGACGCCTCGCGGTCGTTCTTCGAGGAGCGGGGCTACGAGACCGGGCCGATCCGCTACTACTCGAAGCGCACGAGCGATCGGGTCTGAGGGATCGCGGCGGCCGTCGCTGCCTCGTGCTGCCTCGACGTCAGGCCGGATCCGACCCGGCTCCGGTCTCGGCGACGTCCGCCGTCGCGACGTACATCCGGTGGCGCGAGGGCTCGAATCCCATCTTCTCGTAGAACGCCAGCGCACGCTCGTTGTCGACGTCGACGTTCAGGGTGAGTTCCCCGCAGCCAGCCTCCTCGGCTCGCTGGGCCGCACGCTCGATGAATCGGGTGGCGAGTCCGGAGCCGCGGTACTCCTCGGCGACGTAGAGGTCGCCGATCATCAGTTGATCCGGGCCGTCGAAGACGTTCGGACACTCCTCCACGTCGGTCGTGACGAAGCCCACGAGGTCCGCTCCGAGTTCCTCGATCTCGGCGTTCCCCTCGGCCGACCGGTCGGCTCCGCCGGCATCGACCGCGATCCACGCCCGGTAGGACTCCGCCTCGAGGTGCTCCATCCAGAACTCGATCCGCTCGTCCATGGGCGCGGCGTCGTCGAGGTCCTCCGCCACGGCGTGTCGCTCGACGGCGTCCTCGAGGTCGCGATGGTACGGTAGCCACAGGTCCTCGAGAAATCGACGGATCGCCGGCTCCTCCGTCGGGAGCTCTCGCAGGTGCATACAGGTCGTGGTGACCGCCCCGGAAAATGCGTTGTGTCGGTCTGTGACCGGTTCCCAGGTCACCCGTCGCCGGTCGAGTCGACGATCACGACCTCGCCGTCGACGACGTCGACGTTCACGAGCGTCTTGACCTCGCGGTCGTCGTCGAGTTCCGTCACGCCGCCGACCTTCTTGATGACCGCGACCGTGTCCACGACCTCCGCGCCGATCTCCTCCAGTGCTCCCAGCACGGCAGCGAGCGTGCCGCCCGTCGAGAGCACGTCGTCGACGACGAGCACCCGCTCGCCGGCGTGGACGTCGTTGACGTACATCTGGCTCTCCCCGTAGCCCGTCTCCTGGTAGAGCGGCGTCTCGCCCTCGAGTCCGTACTGTCGCTTCCGGACGACGACCATCGGCAGGTCCGTCGCCAGCGACAGCGCCGTCGAGATGTGGATTCCCATCGCCGCAGGGGTGACGATCTTGTCGACGTCCTCGAGTTCGAGCTTCTGCACCATCCGCACCACGATCTCACGGAGGAGCGCCGGCTCCAGCGTCGGCACGCCGTCGCTCACGGGGTGGACGAAGTAGTGGTACCCCTCCTTCTCGACGATCGGGGCCTCGCGGAGCGTGGCCTCCAGGCGATCCATACCCGGCCTTCTCCGGGGGCGGTCAAAAGCGCCACGGGGTCCGGTTCCGTCTCCGTTGGAGCCAGATTCGGTGTCGACGGGGAGTCCTCGTGCCGGCACAGACAGTTCACTCCGCTCCTCGCCGATCACGGTCAAATGTCCGGCCCGCGCCGGAGGAGTACTGGCGGTCCTGCAGTCAGCCGACCGTTTCCTCGGCCAGGATCGAGGAGGAGTCCTCGCCGGACCAGACGACGAGGATCAGGTCGCCGGCCTCGATGGCGCTGTTGTTGCCCTGGATGTTGAGCCGATCGGATGTTGTGACCTGTCTACCGTCCCAACCGTTGTCGACGGTGATATCGCTGGGCGTTTGTTTGGAACCGTCGGTGTACACCGTGTGCTCGCCGATCGTGACCTCCAGGGACTCCGCGTCGACGTTGTCACCACCGCCGTGGATGATCGCGACGGTCGCGTTCCCGTTGTTTTCAGAACTCGAAATCTCGAACGACGCCGACGGCGAGGAGTCCGTCAGGTCGCCACCGATCCCCAGGACGTACGTCCCGATAATGGCCGCGAGAACGATCGTCACGGCGACCATGAGCACGACGCCGAGGACCGAGGACACGCCCTCCTCGTCGCGCCCGAGCGCTCGCAGATCTATCACGGATCGAAATAGTGGAGCGGCGCATATATCTGTCGTGGCCGATCCGGTCGGTCAGACGACTTCGTACTCGCCCAGGAGGTGGGACTCGCCACTGCCGTCGGGCCGCCAGATGACAGAGACCGTATCACCGGAACTGAGCGTCGTCGCGGACGTACAGCTGCTGCCGTACCCGTCGACCGTCGTCTCGTTGCCGGTCCGGAGTGAGCCACTCCCTCCCCACGCCTGACTCGACGCCTCGCAGGCCCGCTGGCCGTCGACACGGACGCGAAGTTCCTCCTCGCGGAGCCCGCTCCCGTCGACGACGCTCACGGTGACGTTCCAATCACCACCGACGGCGGTGTCCGTGTTCTCGGTTTGCGTAAACTGCACCTCACCTTCCGGGGGTTGGCCGGCGAACCCAAAGCCCAGCACGTACGCGCCGACCACGGCCATGAGCAGGACTGCGATTCCGACCAGCAACACCGCTCCGATGACGGGGGAGAGCGCGTCGTCCCCCGGGCGGAGGCGGTTCCGTCGCATCAGCCACACCATTGCGACCGGGGTACTAATGTTTCGTGGTCGGGCAACCGCAACGAGGCACACCCGAGCGAGCGCTGGATTCATCCCGCGGCCGGTCGAGGCTCCGGTATGTTCGGTCCCGACGAGCTCGCGGGGATCGTCGACACGTTCGACGCGCTCGAGCGCTCGGAACTCCTGCGAGCCTGCTCGGAGACCGCCTTCCGCCGCGGGGAGTCGATCGACGAGGCGGCGTTCGAGGCCTCGATCGACGAGGCGCTCACCGAGTACGCGCTCATCGAGCACGATGGCCGCCTGGTCGCCGGCCCGGCGGCGTTTCCACAGCTTCCCGAGGGCGCGGAAGACCTGCCTCACATCCTCGACGTGGGGGATCGCTCGGTGGATCGGGCTGCGGTCGCGGAGACGGCCGCCGAGCGCGTCCGAGCTGCGGTCGATGACGCCGTCGACGATGGGGACGCCGAGCGAGCCGCCGAGCTGCTCGATCGCTGTTACGAGGTCGAGGCGTGGGGTCCCGTCGACCTGGAGGCCGCTCGAGAGCGACTCGACGAGGTCGTCGATACGGCCGAGGGGTGACCGCCCCAGCCGTCTCACTCGGGATCCGGCACCACCAAACGCTAAACGCTGGCCTTCGTAGCCGGGCCCATGCGGCTGGACCTCGGTGCCGTCTCCGATCGCTCGGCGCGGGAGGTGACCGACCAGCCACGCGACGCGGCCGTGCTCGCCCCCGTGATCGAGCGGGAGAACGCCCACCACCTGCTGTTCATCAAGCGCTCCGAGGACCTCGGCGAGCACCCCGGGCAGATGAGTTTTCCCGGTGGCGGCACCGAGCCCGTTGACGAGGACCTCGCGGACACCGCGCTCCGGGAGGCGAACGAGGAGATCGGCCTGGAGCGGTCGGAGGCGACGCTCGTCGGCCGGCTCGACGACATCCGAACCGTGACCGAGTACGCGGTCACGCCGTTCGTCGGGACGATCCGGGATCGCGAGTACACCCCCGACGGCGTGGAGGCGACGGAGATCGCCGTGGTCCCCGTGGCCGCGCTCACCGACGCGGCCAACTACGAGTGCGAGTACCGCCAGCACCCGGAGTACGGCGAGATCCCCGTCCACTACTTTCACGTCGATGGCTACACGGTCTGGGGCGCGACCGGGCGGATCCTCGTCGATCTCCTCGAGCTGACGACGGACTGGCGCGCCCCTGCCAGGTCCGGCACGGACGTCGCTTGAGGACCGCGACTGCGGGATCGCTGTCAGTCCCTGACGATCCTCGGGGGCGGCGGCTCGCCACGCCGTTCGCGAACCCGGAACCTGTTTTGTGCCCCCCGGCCAAGCGGACCCATGGACGTCGCACCCGGTGGCCTCCGCTACGGTGGGCTGCTCGCGGCAGCAGCGCTGCCGATCGGTCTGTTCGTGCACGTTGCCGGTGCGGCGCTCCTCGTGGTGGCCGCGGTCGCCGCCGTCGCGTTCCACCGGGATCCCGAGCGAGCTGTGCCGGACGCCGGCGTCCTGGCACCCGCAGACGGGACGGTCTCGGTGATCCGAACCGAGGGCGAGGAGGACCGCTTGCGGGTGGGCACGTTCATGAACGTCCACAACGTCCACGTCAACCGATCCCCGCTCCCGGGCAGCGTTAGCGCCGTCGACCACGAGCCCGGTGCCCACCGGCCGGCGTTCTCGAAGGACTCCGACCGGAACGAGCGAGTCCGGCTGTCGCTCGCGACCGACGCCGGATCGCTGACGGTGACGCTCATCGCCGGCGCGTTCGCCCGCCGGATCCATCCCTACGTCGTCGAGGGGGAGTCCCTCGATCGCGGCCAGCGGATCGGCCACATCTCCTTCGGCAGCCGGGTCGACGTTCTCTTCCCATCCGACGTCGAACGGAGCGACCTCGCGATCGAGAAGGGCCAGCGCGTTCGAGCCGGCGAGACGGTGTTGCTCGACGAGGACGGCCTGTAGCCGATCCTCGACTGTTGGACTCCGGCGGGGAGGTCGGTGCCGCGCCTGGCGTCTGGTCCCGTAGGCTGTTCAGTCGCTCGTCGACAGTCCGATCCCTCGCCGACGGCATGCTTCCTCGCTGGGCGTCCCGTACGTGGATGCCGACGGCTCACGCGGGACCGTCGCACAGCTTCAAGTCACATGCCGGGGCCAACCCGTGGCATGACGTGAGGAACCGCTCCGGATCGGTCGAGGCGGTCGTGTGGACGACCGACCGGAGACAGCGAGTCCGCCTGTTCGCCACTGACCGAGTAGCGGCTCACGGGAAGGCGAGGCGCTCGGCCTCGGGGTCGATCACCGCTCTACCGCCGATCGGGATGGGCACCTCCGGTGCCGTGTGTCCCACGTCCACGTCGAAGACGATCGGCGCCGCTGGGTTGTACTCGTCGACCGTCGCTTCGATCGCGGCTCGCTGGCGCTCCCGGTAGGCCGATCGGTCCTCGGCGACGGGTTCCTCGGCGAGCGAGCGCGCCTTGGCTCGCCCGACGAGCACCCCGTCGATGGCCTCCAGCACGCCGCGCTCGCCCATCGCGAGCAAGGCCATCTCGACCTGATCGGCTGGCGGGAGGAGTTCCGACGTCTCCAGCAGCAGGATCGCGCCCTCGAGTTCCGACGCGGTCGGGACGTATCGGTCGGCGGCGAGGAACGGTTCGAGCACCTCGAGGCACCCGCCCCACACGCGGCCCTCGACGCGCTCGTCGCCGCCACCCCACCGCCAGCCGGGGTTGTCCTCGAACTCGCGTCGCCGATCGAGGGTATCGGGGTCCGCCCAGTCGAGGTCGTCGTCGGTGAACTCGTCGGCGGGCTCGATCTCGCCGACCGAGTCGGTGAAGAACGCCCGTTCCAGGTGCTCGACGGTGTACGCACACATCGACCCCTGCATCGCGAGCGTGGTCATGACCGTGCCCCCGTAGTAGGAGACGATTCCCTGGTTCCAGAGGAAGAGGGCGAGGTTCGTGTTGTCGCTGATGCCATAGAAGCGCGTGGGGTGCTCGCGGAGAACCGCCGGATCGAGGTGACGGAGGATCCGCAGCTGGTCGGCACCGCCGATCGTCGTGACGACGCCGCCGATCTCGGGATCGCGGAAGGCGTCCTCGACGTCCGCGGCCCGTTCTTCGGGATGCGAACCGAGGTACTCGTCGTCCTTCGTGGCCGTCGGGTACTCGACGGGTTCGAGGTCGAACACCTCGCGGAGTCGCTCAAGCCCCAGCTCGTAGACGTGTGGGTAGGCGGCGGCTGCACCCGAGGACGGTGCCACGATCGCGACGCGATCGCCCCGCTCGAGGGGCGGCGGCACGGTGAACTCCCGCATGGGCCGTCATTCCCTCGATCGCCAGTTAGTCGTTCGGGCGGCGTGGGAACGTCTGGCGTGGCGAACCCACGGATCGAACGGACGTCAGGGCGCCGGGAGGTCCGAGAGGTCGATGCCCTCGCGGCGGCCGTCGAGCACTGCGAAGCGCTCCCCACGACGACGCTCCAGCCACCGGAGCAGTCGTTCGGCCCAGCGGAGCTTCGCTCGCTTCTCCCCGCTCGCCGCGTCGAGGTCCCAGCCGGGGAAGGTGAGCCGATCCGCGCCGAGTTCGTCCGCCAGGAACGCCGCACGGTCGCCGTCCGTGAAGCCGCCGTAGTTGTACAGGGACCCGACCGGTGCTGCCTGCGTCGTTCCGAGGACACGATCTCCGGGGAAGCTGGGAACGTACTCTTCGAGGAGTTCCCCGTTGTCGCCGTGGGCATGGATCGCGACCGGCACTCCATCGCGCGCGAGGGCGACCGTCCCGTCCGGATCGCCGTCGAGGTCCGTCACCACGAGGTCGGGATCGATTTCGGCGGCCGCGAGTCGAATTCCCGCGTCGGATGCCGCCAGGACTGCGTCGGCCTCGCGAGCCGCCGGGAGGTCACGCTCGAGGCTGGGCCCGGCACCGGCGATCGCGACCGTCCCGCTGACGGGGATGCGATCGAGATCGAACTGGCCGACGTGCTCGGCGAGCCAGTCCCGTGCGGCCTCGTCGGCCGCCCGCTCGTAGCCGAAGTCGGCCAGGATCGCCTCGTAGATCGGTTCCCACTCGTGGAACTCCATGTCAATCCTGGACCCTGCTGGTGCTGTCCAGCGAGCCTCTCGTAGGAAACCGCTGTCGCGGGCCGGAATGGCGTTCGCGTACCCCTACCCGAGCGCCCTCCCGGCGTGCACCCGACGCTTGCGTGGCATCCGTCATAAGTTTTCTCTTAGGTCAAGGGAGGTGTCGATCGCAGTACCGACCCCCGATAGACCCCCGTTATCGGGGAGGTTCTCGGCCACCGCGGAGAGCTGCCCGACGGTTCCGAGGACGAGCGTCCGACGCGTGCCCGTCAGGCGTCCGCCGACGTCGGCGACGACCGACGCCAGCTGCGCTCGCTGGTCTCCCGAGAGACCGTCGACAGCGAAGACTGCCCCAACCGCGTCCGCCGCGGCGTCGGGGTCGCCGCCGGCAGCCTCGAGGTGGCGCTGTGCCTCTGCTCGCGTCGCGACGTCGAGGCGCTCGACGCGCGGGCTCGACCCGGAATCACCTGCCATGGCGGTCTCAGCCCCAGTTCGATCCGACCCGAGTTCCGCCCCGATCAGCGCTGCGTCCCGCGTCTCCGCGACGTCGTGGGTCCGGACGACGTCCGCGCCGCGCTCGACGGCCATCGCCGTGGCCGCGAGGCTCACGGGGAGTGCGCCCTCCGTCGAGCGGTCCGCGATCGTCCGGAGGAAGTTCTTGCGGTTGATCGAGACGAGGATCGGTCGATCGAGGGCCTGGAACTCCCGGAGCCGACGGAACGTCTCTCGGTCGTCGGCGAGCGTCTTTCGCTCGCTCCAGCCGCCGAATGCCGGATCGACGATGGTCTTGTCCGTCAGCCCGCCGCGTTCCAGCGAGGCGTAGAGTCGATCGACGTAGGTCGACTCCTCGGACCACGCCGCCGAGCGGCGCTCGGCCCAGTCCACGTCGTCGATCGCCCCCGGGCGCTCGAGGTCTGGGGGACTCGCCATCTTGCAGACGGCGACGTCGTACTCCGCCGCGACCTCGGGCATTCTGGGGTCCGCGAAGCCACAGATGTCGTTGACCATCTCGAACCCCCGATCCAGTGCCGCCTCGGCAACCTCGGCGTACCTGGTCTCGATCGAGAAGACGGCGTCGCCGGACGTCGACTCGAGGGTCTCGATTGCGGTGTCCAGGCGGTCGAGTTCTTCCTCTGCCGAGAGCACCTCGTAGCGCTTGTTCGCGCTCTCGAGCCCCACGTCGACGATGTCCGCACCCTCCCCGATCAGCTCCCCGTCGACGTAGGCTGCCGCTTCGCCGGGGTCGTCGAAGACGCTGGGGTCGTAAGGCGACTCCTCGCTGACGTTCAAGACGCCCATGATGCGCGGGGGATGGCCCTCGCCGATCCCGAGGCCCGCTGCATCGACCGTGCGCATACCTTCCCGAAGCGGCGCGTCCATTAAGGTGGTACGGAAGCGGCCGACGGAGTCACGTCCGGGTGTTCGTTCCGCCGGCGGTGGGATCGGCGCGATTCGCCCACCCTGAGGTAGTGGTCGGACGCCACTCCTCCCCGGGCATCCGATGGTCCGGGCGATTCGCTGGGCGTGGCGTCCTCGATCTCACTCCGGACTACCGGTGCCCTCCCGCCCGGTGGCTTTCGTCCAGACCACGAGCAGGCTCGGCAGCACCAGGACGCTCGCGACGAACGCGTAGACGATCGTCAGCGCGGTGATGAGCCCGAAAGACTGGAGGAACGGGAGGATCGCCATGAGGAGCACGGCGAACCCGCCGGCCGTGGTGGCGGCACTCCCCAGCAGCGCGCCACCCGTGCCGGTGACTGCGAGGTCCATCGCCTCCCAGAGATCGTGGCCGCGATCGAGCTCCAGCCGGAAGCGGTCCGCGATGTGGATGTCGTAGGCCACGCCGAGCCCGATCGTGAGCCCGGTGATCATCCCGGTCACGATGTTGAATGGAATGCCGAGCAGCGCCATCGATCCCAGCACCCACGTCAGGGTGGCGGCCACCGGGAGGATCGTGATCGCACCCAGGGTTGCGCTTCCCGCCGTGACCCTGTAGACGACCACGAGCACGGCCAGGACGGCCAGCAGTGCGACCACGAGGCTCGTGATCGCCGTCTCCGCGAGCTGGTCGGCCGTGATCTGGTTGACGACCACGTCGCCCGTGGCGATGGTGGAGACCCCGTCGCCGTCGACTCCGTCCGCGATCTCGTCGAGTTGCTCGCGGGCGTTCGCGTCCCCGACGCCGCCGTCTAGCGTGACGATCATCCGGGCTGCCTCGTACTCGCCGTCCGATCGGTGGAGAACGTCGCCGGCGTCCTCGGGTGCGACGCGGAAGAACTCGTCGTAGAGTCCGGGAAGGTCGCGATCCGGCACGCCGTCGCCGTCGGTGTCGGCGGCGGCGAGCGTCTCCGCGAAGCCGTCGTCGCGGGCGGCGACCTGATGCATCGCCGTGAGCGGGTCGGTGATCGCCGCCTCGCCGCCGGCGTACGTCCCCGTTGCCTCGAGGTCGGCGGCCTCCGTTCTCGCGGCGTCGATCCGCGCCAGCGTCGCCGGATCGGTCACGTCTCCGCGGACGAGGATCGACGCCGTCGTGTCTCGTCTGACGAAGTCCTCGTCGAGGGTGCCGATCGCGGTCTCCGCCGTGTAGGTGCCCGGCGCCAGCGGTTCGGGCAGTTCCTTCAGCCGGTCGTCGGGGTCCTCCGCCAGGAAGTCCGACTGCTCGAAGCTGCTGTCGATCTGCGTCGCGCCGTACGCGCCGACGCCGCTGACGAGGAGCGCGACGACGATCACGAGGTACGGCGTCGCCTTCGCCAGCCTCGCTCCGATCACCAGGAACCGGTTGAGGGGACCGGCGCCGGTGCCAACGGCGGGGAGCATCCGGCCGCGTCCCCGCCCCTCGAGGAACTCGTCGAGTTCGACTTTCAGCGCGGGGAGGAGGACACCGAAGACCAGCAGGGTGGCGACGATGCCGATGGCGCTCACGATTCCGAGTTGCCGGAACACGGACAGCGGGCTCGTCACGATCGACAGGAAGCCGATCGCCGTCGTCACGGTCACGTACACCAACGCGGCCCCGACGCTGCCCAGCCCGAGCGCCATGGCGCGACTCGGGCGGATCGATTGTTCCGTCCGTGCCTCGCGATACCGCATCACGACGTGGAGCCCGTAGTCGATCGAGAGCCCGATGAGCAGGACGAGCACGACGACGAATGGCTGGCTGAACGCGATGCCGATCCAGCCCATCGCCCCGAACGTCCAGGCGAGTACCAGCACGATCCCGAACAGACCGAGCACGACGTCCAGCAAGTCCCGGTAGACGAGCGTCAACACGAGCAGGACGAACGCGAGGGCGAGCGGTCCGAGGAGGACGACGCTGTCCAGCATCGACTCCGAAATCTCCGTCGAGACGATGCCGTCACCGAACACCAGCACGGACATCGATCCGTCCTCGGGAGCGAGCCCCGCCATCCGCGTCTGGGAGTCCTCGATGGCGTCGGGGGCGTCCCCCGGTGCGAACGAGCCGCCGGGCGACGTCTGGGTGACGACCACCAGCGTCGCGTTCGCTTCACTCGATCCAGGCTCGTAGTAGCTGGGCATGAACGCGAGCGGGCTCGCTGCTCCCCCGCCTGATCCCATGCCAGCCCCACTCGCGTCGCGGGAGAGGACGCGAGCAGCGAGCGCCTGGACCTCCGCGTCGGAGAGCGACTCCAGCGCGTCCATCTGGGCTTCGAGCGAGGGGTCGAGCGTTTCGGCGGCAGCCGGGTCGCTCGGGAGATCGGCTCCCTCGCCCATCCGCTGCTGGGAGCGTGCGGCGGTCCCGACGAGGTTCGCGACACTCCGCGTTCCGCCGTCCTCGACGAGCGTGTCGCCGATCAACTCGTCCTCCTGGAGGCGTTGTTGATAGGAAAGCGTCGCCAGGAGCGTCTCCTTGTCGAGGACGTTGTCGTCGCGGACGATCACCTGCGCCGTCGTCGTGTCCGCGTCGCCCGCCGAGAAGTTCGCGTTCACGTAGTCGAGCGCGTCGGCCTCGGGCGCGTCCGTCTGAAACTGATCCAGGGAGGTCGACCGGTCGACCATCGGAATCCCTGCTCCGACGACGACCGTCGCCAATACCATCACGGCGATCACGAGCCGTGCGTGCTCGGCGATGCCCGACCCCACGTCGGGCATCATGGACGGCCCCTCCGCGTCGGTCCGAACGGCGCCGTGCCAACACCGGATCCTCGATCGATCGGCCCGAGTCTCCGACCGACTGGCCCGGATCTCGGACCGACTGGCTCGGATCTCGGACCGACTGGCTCGGATCTCCGACCGATCGGTTCGGATCTCCGACCGATCAGTACGGGGCCTCGATCGAACGGTCCGTGCGTTCGATCGCCAGGTCCGAGTGCCGGCCCGTCCGTGCGCTGCCGGCCCGATCCGCTGGTCCGGGGTCCGTGGTGTCGCCTCCTTCCGCTGCGCCGAGTCGCGTCGGATCCAGTCATCGACTTCCCTAGTAGATTAGCGGAGTTAGTCGATAGTGCGGAAATTTGAGTGTAATACTAATATATTAGGCACAGGAGGCTCTCACCTCCAGGTACTCCATCGGAACGGGAGTGCATCCGCCCCATGCCCCACGCACGACTGACCATCGACGTCCCCCAGACGGTCTGGATCGGCGAGCTGTCGGCGAACCACCCCGATCTCGTCTTCGAGGTCCTGACCGCCCTCTCCGGCGAGGGGACGGGCATCGCGCTGGTCCGACTCGTGGCGGACGATCCACTCCCCGTCATTGCCGCGATCCGCGAGCGCGAGGACGTCGTCTCGATCGAGCTCCTCTCGAAGCACGAGGACGAGGCGCTGTTGCAGATCGAGACGACCGATCCGCTCCCGATGGTGCCGATCTGGCGTGCGGGAGTCCCCCTCCGGATGCCCTTCGAGATCCAGGACGGCGAGGCGAGCTGGGAGGTCACGACGTCCGCGAGGCGCCTGTCGACACTCCAGACCGCCCTGGACGACCTCGGGATCCCCTTCGAGGTCGAGCGGGTCCGGGACATCGCCGGCAGTCAGGCCGACCGCCTGCTTACCGACCGCCAACAGGAGGTGCTCGTCGCTGCGGCGGAGGCGGGCTACTACCGGTCGCCCCGGGAGGCCACGCTGGGGGACGTCGCCGAGGACCTGGGGATCGCCACCGCGACCTGTAGCGACGTGCTACACCGGGCGGAGGGCCACGTCGTCGACTGGTTCCTCGAGGAGCACGTCGAACGGTAGCGCCTGTCCTCAGTCTTCGCCGACGGAGTCCCGGTGTGCGCGGACGAAGGCTTGCCGCAGAACGGTGAGGAGGACGTACGTCTCGTACTTCTGGGTGCGACAGTGCTCGCAGGGGGCCATGTCGGCGACGATGTCGTCGATCTCCTCGCCGTACGCATCGGTCAGGGTCGCGAGTGCGGCTTCGACCTCCGGTTCGATCGAATCGACCATTTCCGAGACAGCCGGTCCGGCGTCGTCTGGCAGCGAATACGAGAGGACGATCGTGTTCGCGCCGTAGTACTTCGTCGTCCCGCCCCGCCCTTCCTCGAAGCGGACGACGTCGACGAGCCCGGCGTCCCGCAGCTCGTTGATGTGGTGCCGGACGGTGTTCTCCGTCCGGTCGATCCCCCGGTCGGCGAGGCGATCGTGGACGTCGCCGGCTGGGAGCGACTCGTCGGCGAGGATGTCCAGGATCATCGCACGCATCGGCTCGTCGATGGCGTCGGAGATCCGCGGGTCACGGATCGCGATGTCCACGAGGCGGTGGTCGGCGTCGGACGCCGTCATGTCCGGATCGAGGCGGGCACGGCGGGAAAAGGTAGCGGAGCGCCACTCGGGCTAGTGGCCTGCGACGATCTGGCGCCATCGCCCGCCGGCGGGAGCCAGGTGTCGGCGCACCTCGGATGGCGACCCCCACAGGCGCGTGGATTCGCGGGGCATGAAGCAGGCCGCCACTTGCGCCCCGTCGACAGAAGCCCTAGACGACCCGTATCACCGTCCCGACCAGTCGTCTATGGATACAAACATATCATATGACAAATACTTATGGGGAGTCCCCGGCTACGTCCAGTTGGAATGAGCGAGACGACACAGCTCCGCGTACTGGACTTCGACTGTCCGTCGTGTGCGAGCACGGTCGAGCGCGCCCTCGATCGGGTCGAGGGCGTCGAGGACGTCGCGGTCCACTTCACGACCGGCCGGGTCGAGATCGACTACGACGCGTCGGTCGCCGATCCCGACGAGTTCGAACGCACCGTCGAGAACCAGGGGTACACGCCCCAGCCCGTGTGAAGGAGCCGAGCATGGACGCACAATCACTCACGCGGTGGTATCGAACCCACCGGAAGGCGATCGTCGTCGCGGTCAGTGGCCTGCTCTACGCTGGCGGGTGGACGCTCGGCTATCTCACCGCCTACGACACCGCGAGCGCTGCGGTGTTGCTCCTCGCCGCGATCGCCGGGGGCTACGACATCGCCTCCGCCGCCTACCACGAGGTGAAGAGCCGGACGCTGGGGATCAAGACGCTGGTGACGCTGGCGGCGATCGGCGCGATCGGTATCGGCGCCTACTGGGAGGCCGCAGCCGTGGTCTTCCTGTTCGCCCTCGGATCGTATCTCGAGGGCCGGACGATGCGCAAGACCCGCAACGCCCTGCAGGAACTCCTGGAGATGACGCCGGACACCGCGACCGTGCGCCGCGACGGCGAGCAACGGGAGGTCCCGGCGCGCGACGTCGAGGACGGCGAGATCGTGATCGTGAAACCGGGCGAGAAGGTTCCCGTCGACGGCGACGTCGTCGACGGCGAGAGTGCGGTCAATCAGGCACCGGTCACCGGCGAGAGCGCGCCGGTGCACAAGGCCGACGGTGACGAGGTCTACGCGGGCACGATCAACCAGGAGGGCGCCCTGGAGATCGCGACGACCGGCGCGGGTTCGGACACCACGCTCCAGCGCATCATCCGACGCGTCGAGGAAGCCCAGGAGGCCCAGTCGCCCACCGAGAGCCTGATCGACCGGTTCGCGACGTACTACACGCCGGGCGTCATCGTCCTCTCGATCGGCGCCTACGCCCTCACCCAGAACGCGATCCTCTCGCTGACGCTGCTGGTCATCGGCTGTCCCGGCGCGCTCGTCATCGGGCCGCCCGTCAGCATAGTCAGCGCCATCGGCAACGCCGCGCGCTCCGGCGTCCTGATGAAGGGCGGCGAGCACCTGGAACGGGCCGGCACGATCGACCTCGTCGCGTTCGACAAGACCGGCACACTCACGAAGGGGGAGACGGCCGTCGCGGACATCGAGGGCTTCGGCGTCGACGAGGAGGATGTCCTGGCCTACGCCGCCATCGCCGAGAAGAAGAGCGAGCACCACCTCGGTGACGCGATCCTCGCGGCAGCCCGCGAGCGAGGGCCGGCCGTTCCCGACGGCGGGCGGGCGGCCGCGATCGAGGCCGAGGAGCAAGGCCCATCGGACGACGGTACCGCTGCGGCGGTCCCGACCGAGACGGACGCCACGGGCCGGGCGATCCCGGACGCCGACGACTTCGACGTGATCCCGGGCAAGGGCGTCGTCGCCCACTACGACGGCCAGCAGATCGTCGTCGGAAACCGCTCCCTGCTCGAGGAGCGAGGCATCGACGTCCCCGGCGAGGTCGCCGAGTACGTCCGCGAGCGGGAGGAGCGCGGCGAGACGGCCGTCCACGTCGTCCACCGGGCCGCGGGAGCGTCCGCGCACAGCGTCGTCGGCGTGATCGCCCTCCGGGACGAACTCCGCGAGGCCGCACCCGACGTGGTTGCAGCCCTCCAGGACCAGGGGATCCGGACCGTCATGCTGACCGGGGACAACGAGCGCACCGCCGCGGCCGTCGCCGAGGAGGTCGGCATCGACGAGTACCGCGCAGCGCTGCTCCCGGCGGACAAGCAGGCGGCGATCGAGGACCTCCAGGCCGAGGGCCACGTCGTGGCGATGGTCGGCGACGGCATCAACGACGCGCCGTCGCTCGCGACGGCCGACGTCGGGATCGCCATGGGCGCCGCGGGAACGGATACCGCCATCGAGACCGCCGATATGGCGCTCATGGCCGACGACTTACAGCGGATTCCCTACGCCGTCTCTCTGAGCAAGGCGACTCGCTGGAACATCTACGAGAACGTCGGCCTCGCAGTGCTGACGGTCGCGCTCCTGCTCGCGGGCGTGCTGACGAGCTACGTTACGCTCGCCTCGGGGATGCTCGTCCACGAGGCCAGCGTCCTTGCGGTGATCGGCAACGGCATGCGATTGCTGCGGTACTGAGCGACGCGACCACCGAGGAGCCACACGAGGAACCATCCCGACGAACGACCACCGGCACGTCACACAGCCACAGATGACAGACACCACGACATCGACCGAGACCGACCGAACGGACGAGACTGAACGAACCTCCGGCAGTGATCGACCCGGAGAGCACTGGAACGTGCGCTACGACGTCCAACCGATCCGGATCCGAGATCCCGCGGCCGAGGCACTCGCGGTGCTCGATCCGGGGACGCCCTTCGTCGTGACGTACGAGGACGTCGTGCGGCTGGCCGGACACTCCTGTCCGACCGCATCGGGCGCCTACCGGATCGCCCAGCTCGGCCTGGCGGCGTTGTACCCCGACGACCTCCCCGTCCGCGGAGACGTCGCCGTAGCCGTCCCCGGCCCGCGAGACGACGCGACCTACGGCGTGATGAGCCGGATCGTTTCCTACGTCACCGGGGCCGCCCGGGAGGACGGCTTCGGCGGCCTCGGCGATGGCCACGGTGATCGGCGAAACTTGCTGTCCTTCGACGCGTTCGAGGCGGACACTGCGCTGCCGACGTTCCGGCTGACCCGGACGGACACCGGCGAGCGAGTCCAGGTCACCTACCACGTCGACGAGGTGCCCGACGCCGGGCCGGCGATGGGTCACCTCGCGACGCTCGTCGACGGCTCGGCGAGCGAAGACGAGCGCGCGGCGTTCGCCGAGGCCTGGCACGGCCGCGTGCGCCGCGTCCTGGCGGACGACGACCTGTTCACCGTCGAGTCGCTGGATCCGGCGTCGTAGTTCCGTAGGCTTCCGGTCCCGCGGGACCGGATCCCGGCTGTCCGGCCGCCGAGGCCGTACGGGTCCGTCGGGCCGTCCGGGCTGGACGGATTGACCGAGCGAGCGGCGATCCCCGCCCGCCTTCGCAGCCGCTTTAGGCCCGCGGCGGCTACGGCGGTCCATGGCAAAGGTCAGCGTCGGACTGCGGGGCTGGCGCTTCGACGAGGACGCCGTCTTCGACGAGGAGGGGAACTTTCTGGACCTCGCGGAGATGGACGAGGAGGTCCGCGAGCGGCTGATCCGGCTCGCGGAGCTCGTCGGATCGCCGTGTGACGCCTGCTGGCTGATCCACGGCGACGAGAACCTCCAGGAGTGCAACGTCGTCGAGGCCGTCTACGGCGAACTCCAGTCCGAGGTGGTGGTGTGTGCCGAGCACGAGCGCGACCTCGTCTACTGGTACCAGGAGGAAGGGGGCAGCGAGTACCGCGGCACCCCGGAGTTCCAGGACGCCTTCTACGAGTGGTTCCAGGACGGCAACCGCGCGCCCGAGGAGTTCGAGGGAATCGAGCACGTCGACACGGACCCACTGGAGGTCCCGACCCCCGACGCGCCCTCCGCAGACGAGCGCGCCGAGCAGTGGGAGGTGAGCGAGAAGACCGACCTCCGGGACGTCGACCTCGACCAGGAGTACCCCGGCGGGTGACGATGGCCGACGCCGCGGACGACCCCGAGCGCACGCCGCCCGCCGTCGCCGTCGTCGATCCCCAGACGCCCGGCAACGTCGGTACCATCGCACGCGCGATGAAGAATTTCGGGTTCGAGGACCTCCTGCTGATCGACGCCCCTGAAATGGACCCCGAGGGCGAGGCCTACGGCTTCGCCGGCCAGGCACGGGACGACGTGCTGCCCGATCACAGCCGGCCGACCTTCGACGAGCTCGTCGAGGAGTACTACACCGTCGGCTTCACCGCGACGACGAACGAGAACGCGACGAGCCACGTCCGCTACCCGTTCGCGACGCCCGGGGAGCTCGCCGACGAGCTCGCCTCGGTCGAGGCCGACGTCGCCCTCGTATTCGGCCGGGAGGACAACGGCCTGACGAACGAGGAGCTGGCCCGTCTCGATCGGATCTGCGCGATCCCCGCGAGTGCGGCGTATCCCGTGTTGAACCTCGGGCAGGCCGCGACGATCTCCCTCTACGAGCTCCGCGAACTGGCGATGGATGGGACGCAGCTGCCCGATCCCGACCACGACCGCGCGAGCGAGGCGGAGATCGAGCGCCTCTACGAGTGGTTCGACGCGTTCCTCGCCGAGACCGGGCATCCCGAGGAGAAGCGCCCGAAGGCAGGCCGGATGTTCCGACGGCTACTCGCCCGGGCGCACCCGACGAACCGCGAGGCGAGCACGCTGACGGGGATTTTGCGTCGTGGCGCGCAGTTCGCGGATCCGCCCGAGGAGGCGATAGAACGGGAAAAGGAGGGCTCCTGAGATCACGACAGCCTACGGAAGCCCCCGACCGCTCGCCGATCCTAACTCGCTGCGCGCCTCGCTCGTTCGCTTGCGCTCAATCGCTACGGTGCTTGCTTCCTTACGATCGGCGAGCGGCCGGCCCCTTCCGGAGCCCACCCAAACCTGCCGGCTGCAAAACTCGAGAAACGCCGGTGGCCTGTGGTGGCGCGCGCCGCGCTGGCCTCGTGCCAGCGCGAATCGTGCGAGGGCCGAGGGAGCGAAGCGACCGAGGCGGCTGGGGAGGAGGAGGAGGAGGAGGAGGCGGTGTGGGTGGACTTCGAAAGGGGCCGACGGCTCCGGGAAGCATGGCGACGCAAGCACCGGAGGGAGCGTACGCGACTGAGGGGCGCAGCGAGCTGCGCGACCGGAGCCGTCGGGGGCTTTTGGGGGTCGCGTCGACTCAATATCGATGATTTCCAGCGAGAATCTCGTCGATCAGGCGCGTTCCTGGATCTCCTCGCGCAGGATCTCGCTCACCGTGTCGCCGTCGGCCTTCCCCCGGAGCTCGCCCATGCACTCCCCCATCAGCCCGGAGAACGCACCCATGCCCTCGGTCTCGACCTGCTCGGCGTTGCGCTCGACGACCGCGACCACCGCCTCGCGGACTTCCTCCTCGGCGACGCCGCCGAGATCCTCCTGCTCGACAGCCTCCTCAGCCGACAGCTCGGGCGCTTCCGCGAGGCTACGCAGCAGCTCCTCGAGCCCCTCGTTCGGCACCGAACCCGAATCCACGAGCGCGAGCGCGTCCCGGAGGTGCTCGTCGGACAGCGCATCCACCGGCACGTCGTCCCGCCGCAGCTCGGTGAGCAGCGACGCCAGCGTGTCCGCAGCCAGCGTCGAATCCACGCCGTCCTCCTCGACGAGCGTCTCGAACAGCGGCATGTGCTCGCCGTAGGCGACCTGCTCGGCGAGCCCCGAATCCAGCCCGTAGTCCTCGGCGTACCGTGCTTCCTTCTCGGTCAGCAACTCGGGCGTCTCGACCTCCCCCAGATCGGGCTCGACGGGGGGGACGTCGGTCTCGGGGTACATCCGCGCCGCGCCGGGGAGCGGCCGGAGGTACTGGGAGGTCGCGTCCGGGGTGGCGTCGCGGGTCTCCTCCGGGACGCCCTCGATCGCGGTCTCGGCGCGCTCGGCGGCAGCTTCGATCGACCGCGCGGCGACCGCGGGCGCGGCGGCGACGATCGCGACGGCGTCGTCCTCGCCGGCGTCCACGGCTGCGCGGAGTGCCTCGACCTCCTCGTCGGTGATGCCGTAGGCTGGCAGCTCGTCGGTGTGGAAGATGCCGCCAGCGCCGTGGCGCTTGGCGTGGTCCGAGAGCTCGGTACCGAGGCGGCGGTCGGGCTGGAGTTCGGCGCCGACGAGGCCGTCGAAGCCGGCGAGGCGGACGCCGCGTACTTCGCCCCCTTCGTTGAGAGCGCCCTGGATGACCCCGCTGTCGGTCTCGGCGAACACCTCGGTCACCTCGACCGGCTCCCCGACTGCGGCGTCGCGCTCCTGGAGCTCCTCGGCGATCTCCACGAGGCGCTTCTGCCGGCGAACCTCGTTGCGGACGATGTCGTCGATGTCGTCGAGGCTCTGGACGCCCTTGAGCTCCACCCGCGCGCCCTCGGCGATCGAGATGTTGACGTCCTGGCGGATCGTCCCCAGGCCCCGCTTGACCGCGCCCGTCGAGCGCAGCAGCATGCCGATGCGCTCGGCCGCGTCGCGGGCCTGCTCGGGCGAGCGGATGTCGGGCTTCGTACCGATCTCGACGAGGGGGATGCCCAGCCGATCGAGCCCGAAGCGAACGCCGTCGTCGGTCTCCTCGATGCGCTGGGCGCTCTCCTCCTCGAGCATCAGGTCCTCGACCCGGACCGTGCCCTTCGGCGTCGTGATCTCCCCGCCGTCGGCGACCTTCGCGGTGCGCTGGAAGCCCGTCGTGTTCGACCCGTCGACGACGATCTTCCGCATGACGTGGAGCTGGTCGACGACGGTCATGTCCAGCAGTGCGGCGATCTCGAGGGTCACCTCGAGAGCCTCCGCATCGAGCTCGCGGGGGGGCTCCTCGTCGGCCTCGACGAGGCACGTCGAGTCGAATGCGAGGTACTCGAAGGTGCGCTCGAGGACGCTCTCCTCGAGGGCGGCCTCGTCGATCTCCCCGAGCTCGCTCTTCGTGGGGTGGAGGTAGCGCTCGAAGCGTCGGGTGGACTCCTCGGGCTCGCGCAGCGTCGTCGGACAGGCGCAAAACAGCTTCGTGTCGGTGTCCAGTTGCTGGTGGATCTCCAGGCCGGCCACCAGGCCGAGGTCCTCGTAGTCCAGGTCCGTCATTGGGGAGTGCTCGGCCGGCGAGGGGTAAAAAACCGTCCAGTTCGCGGTGGACGCGGCGGGGCCAAGGGATCGCCACCCGCGCTACTGCTGGATCTGGGCTTCCTCGACGGCGACGATGTCCTCGCCCCGCCCGGCGCCCGCACAGTCCTCGCTCGGGCACTGGTAGTGCCAGCCGTCGGTCGTCGCCTCGGCCTCCGCGAACCGCGCACCGCAGCGGCGACAGAGGAGGTCCCCCGCCGCGCACGTGTCACGGTGGAGCGCGAGGGCGAGCGCTGTCGCGAACGTCTGGTTACAGTTCCGACAGGTGTGCATACGACGACTACCCGCCACAGCGTCTTAACAACGGAGGATCTTTCATTGCCACCCGGAAACGGAGACCAGGCCCGCCAACGGGCGCGGATCGGTTCCAGGACGTCGGGTGGCCAGCGGATATTCCCAGGGGTCGAGCGGTCCGGTGTCCACCGCTACGCCGGACGTGCTCGCGCGTTCCGACTCGGCTCCGTGGATACGCGGGCTGACCGACGCCGTTCGGCCGATTTCCCCACTACGTCCCGCAACGGTACGATTTTCGAAATTCCGTTTCGCATTTCGTACTATATCGCCGGCCTTATTACGATGTACGAACTCCGCTCCGATAGCATGAGTGACGCCCACGGGGAGACGGATCCCGACTCGTCGGCCGGGACAGCGGACGTCACGGCCGCGGACACCGCAGGCGGCCCGCTCGCCGCCGACGGCGGGGACACCGAGGAGGATCGCACGATCCTGCTGATCGGCTCCGGTCCGATCCAGATCGGCCAGGCCGCCGAGTTCGACTACTCCGGTGCGCAGGCCTGTCGCGCGCTCCAGGAGGAGGGCGCCGAGGTCGTGCTCGTCAACTCGAACCCCGCGACCATCATGACCGACCCGGAGATGGCCGACGAGGTGTACATCGAGCCGATCACGCCGGAGGCGATCGCGGAGATCATCCGGCAGGAGGAGCCCGACGGCGTCATCGCCGGCCTCGGCGGCCAGACCGGCCTCAACGTCACCGCCGAACTCGCCGAACTCGGTGTCCTCGAGGAACACGACGTCGAGATCATGGGCACGCCCCTGGACACCATTTACGCGACCGAGGACCGCGACCTCTTCCGCCAGCGGATGCACGACCTCGGCGAACCCGTCCCGAAGTCGACCTCCGTCTCCCTGGAGGAGGGCGAGTCCGTCGCGGAACTCACCGACGCGGAGGTCAAAGATCGTGTCGACGACGCCGTCGACGAGGTCGGCGGCCTCCCCGTGATCGCCCGGACGACCTACACGCTGGGCGGCTCCGGTTCCGGCGTCGTCGACGACATCGAGGAACTCTACGACCGCGTCCGCCACGGCCTCCGGCTCTCCCGCGACGACACGGTCCTCATCACCGAGTCCATCGAGGGCTGGATCGAACTGGAGTACGAGGTCATGCGGGACGCCGACGACTCCTGTGTCATCATCTGCAACATGGAGAACCTCGACCCGATGGGGATCCACACCGGGGAGTCGACGGTCGTCACGCCGAGCCAGGTCATCCCCGACCAGGGCCACCAGGAGATGCGCAACGTCGCCCTGGAGGTCATCCGCGACCTCGAGATCCACGGCGGCTGCAACATCCAGTTCGCCTGGCGCGACGACGGCACGCCCTCGGGAGAGTACCGCGTCGTCGAGGTCAACCCCCGCGTCTCCCGCTCGTCGGCGCTCGCCTCGAAGGCGACCGGCTACCCGATCGCACGCGTCACCGCCAAGGTCGCGCTGGGCAAGCGCCTCCACGAGATCGAGAACGAGATCACCGGCGAGACCACCGCCGCCTTCGAACCCGCCATCGACTACGTCGTCACGAAGGTCCCCCGGTGGCCCAAGGACAAGTTCGAGGACGTCGACTTCGAGCTGACGACGGCGATGAAGTCGACGGGTGAGGCGATGGCCATCGGTCGGACGTTCGAGGAGAGCCTCCTCAAGGCCCTGCGGTCCTCGGAGTACAAGCCCGACGTCGTCTGGGACGCCGTCGACGACGAGGAACTCGAGGAGGAGTACCTGATCACGCCCACGCCCGATCGCCCCTACGCGATCTTCGAGGCCTTCGACCGCGGCTACACCGTCGAGGAGCTGCGCGAGCTGACGGACATTCGCGAGTGGTACCTCGAGCGCTTCGGGCGCATCGCCGAGGCCGCCCGCGCCGCACAGGACGGCGAGTTCGGGGACGCCGCGGAACTCGGGTTCACCGACGGCCAGCTCGCGGCGGGCGTCGACGCGACGGAGGCCTCCCAGCTCCGCCGGGCCGACGGCGGGACCGTCGACGAGGTCGCTGCCGCCACGCCCGATCGCTCCTTCAAGCAGGTCGACACCTGCGCGGGCGAGTTCGCCGCCTCGACGCCGTACTACTACTCCGCGCGCGAGCCCGCCGCCAGTGGAACCTCCACCGCGTTCGACGAGGTGCAGGTCGACCGGGACGTCGAGTCCGTCGTCGTGGTCGGCGGCGGCCCGATCCGGATCGGTCAGGGCGTCGAGTTCGACTACTGCTCGGTCCACGCCGTCCAGGCGCTTCGCGAGCTGGGGATCGACGCACACGTCGTCAACAACAACCCCGAGACGGTCTCGACGGACTACGACACCTCCGACGGCCTGTTCTTCGAGCCCATCTCCGCGGAGGAGATCGCCGACGTCATCGAGGCGACCGGCGCCGACGGCGTGATGGTCCAGTTCGGCGGCCAGACCTCCGTCGACGTCGGCGAGCCACTGGAGGCGGAGATCGAGCGCCGCGGCCTCGACTGCGAGATCATGGGCACGACCGTCGAGGCGATGGACCTCGCGGAGGACCGCGACCGCTTCAACGTGCTGATGGACGAGCTCGGAATCCTCCAGCCGGAGGGCGGGGCGGCCCACAGCGAGGAGGAGGCCCTCGAGCTGGCCCACGACATCGGCTACCCCGTCCTCGTCCGCCCGAGCTACGTGCTCGGCGGCCGCGCGATGGACGTCGTCTACGACGACGACTCACTCCAGAAGTACATCGAGGAAGCGGCACGGGTCAGTCCGGACCGCCCCATCCTCGTCGACGACTTCCTCGAGGGCGCCGTCGAACTCGACGTCGACGCCGTCGCGGACGGCGATGACGTCCTGATCGGCGGCATCATGGAGCACGTCGAGTCCGCGGGCGTCCACTCCGGGGACTCCGCGTGCATGATCCCGCCGCGCTCGCTGGGTCGGGACGTCAACCGCCGCGTGCGCGAGGTCGCCGAGGAGATCGCCCGCGCGCTGGACACCGAGGGCCTGCTGAACGTCCAGCTCGCCGTGCGCGACGAGGACGTCTACGTCCTCGAGGCCAACCCCCGTTCCTCCCGCACGGTCCCCTTCGTCTCCAAGGCGACGGGCGTCCCGATCGCGAAGCTCGCGGCGAAGGTCATGGCCGGCACCTCGCTGGAGGAACTCGACGTCGACGAGCAGGTCCCCGGCCAGACATCGATCAAGGAGGTCGTCCTCCCCTTCGACCGCCTGCCGGGCTCGGATCCCCGTCTCGGCCCGGAGATGAAGTCCACCGGCGAGGTCATGGGGACAGCCGACACCTTCGGCAAGGCCTACCAGAAGGCCCAGATGGCCGTCGGGAAGCCGATCCCGCTGGAGGGCACGGCGGTCGTCGACCTCTCGGAGAGCGAGTTCCCCGCGCCGGACTCCGCCGCCGGCGAGGAGCTCCGGGCCGGCTACGCCGAGCACTTCGACCTCCTCGAGTTCGAGGACGACGAGGCCTTCGCCGAGGCACTGCGCCGCGGCAAGGTCGACATCGTCGTCTCGCGTCGCCGCAAGCCCCTCGAGGCCGCCGTCGAGGAGGAGATCACCTACTTCTCGACCCTGCCCAGCGCGAAGGCGGCGCTGGAGGCGATCGAGGCCCAGGACGAACCACTCGACGTGGTATCGGTCCAGAACCGGCCCCGCATGCACGAGTACTGGGGTCAGCCCAAGACGGAGTAAGGGGCTACAGAGCGGCCCTGCAGCGGTCGATCTGGTCGCAGAGTGGCCTTCCAGCCGGTCGTTTACTCCAGGCCGTAGTCGGCCAGGGAGTGCTTGTGCCGCCAGTAGCCGCCGATGGCGTCGAGTTCGAAGGTCAGTTCCCCGTCTGCGAGGTCGATCGCGACGCTGTCGGAACCGATCTCCGTGTCGTGGAGGTGCAGTTCGAGGGGCGCCTCGAAGGGGTCGACCGCGACCATCAGCTCGCCAGTCTCCTCGAGTTCCGATCGGAGTGTGTCGGGGTCCATGCGTGATCCAGGTGGACGTTCGTCCGCCCGGCTCATAACGGGACTCCCGAATCTCACCGGCTGGGGCGGGGTGGGCTCACCGAGGCGGTCACTGCGTCCGACCCCGGAACGGGTGCCCGTCGTTCGCTGACCTCTCCCACTCGAGACGCTCTGTCGGTCGTCCTGACGAGCGTCGGTGAGGGCACTCCGTCGCTCGGTTCTCGCCTCGCCCGCGGCAGGGGCTTCGCCCGGAGGAGTCAGCTCAGGTACCAGGCCAGGGCCCCGGCGATGACCGGCACGGCGACGAACGCCCCGGCGAGGGCCAGCTGGTCTGAGAGGGAGGCCAGCCCGGCGCCCACCCCGCCAAGCCCCACGAGGCCGAGCACGAGGACGACGATCACCGGCCGAGTCGGCCCCGTCCGGGCGTCGGTGGCGACGTCGGCAACTTCGTCCTCCAGCGCGTCGATCCTGCTCTCCACGCGGGTGATCGTGTTCTGGTGTTGGGTCCGCTCGACGGCGTCCTCGGGGAGCCGCTCCAGCGAGGAGCGCAGGTCCGCGAGTTCGGTCTCGAGGTCCCCCACGTCGTCGCCGAGCGCGTCGAGGTCCGTTGCGATCTCCTCGCGGGCCGTCGCTGCGTCGTCGACGTCCGTCTCGATCCCCGTGACGTCGGTCTGGAGTTCGGCGACGTCGTCCTCGAGGTCGGCGACGGCATCGTCGTCGTGATCGATCGCCGCGACGTCGTCCTCGAGGCGCTCGACGTGGTCGGTGACCGACGCTTCGAGCTCCTCGACGCGGCCGCGGAGTGCCTCGAGGTCGACGGAGAGCGCGTCGACGAGGTCGGGATCGGGCACCTCCCCTTCGAGGTCCGCGACTCGCGCTTCGGCGCTGTGCAGCTCGGCCTCGAGGTCGTTCACTGCGTCGTCGAGGCGCCCCAGCTCGTCGTCCATCGCGTCGACCTCACTCCTGACTGCCTCCACCGCTCCGTCGGGGTCCCGGATGTCCGCGACGTCGCTCTGGACCGACTCCACCTCATCGCCGAGGGCCTCCAGTCTCTCCTCGAGGGTCTCGACGTCCGCGACCGCAGTCTCCAGCTCCTCCAGGCGATCTGTGAGGTCCTCCACGGCCGCCGCGTCCGCGCCACCGACGGCTCCCGATTCGAGCTCCGCCTCGACGTCTTCCAGCCCGGTCTCGATGACGTCGATGCGCTCGCGGAGCCCCTCGAGTGCCGTCGCGTCCGGGGTCGCTTGCTCGATGGCCTCGACGTCCGTCTCGAGGGCGGCGACCTCCGTCTCCAGTGACCCGAGGGCGTCGTCGATGGCGGCGACGTTCCCCTCGACGGCGTCGACGTTCCCCTCGACGGCCTCGATCTCCTCGCCGAGGGCTGCGAGGTCGTCCTCGAGCTCTCCGGCCGCCTCGAGGCGGTCGGGATCGACGGCCTCGACGCGTTCGGCGAGGTCGATCAGGTCCGCGACCGGAGGAAGGGCCTCCAGTCGATCGCGGAGGGACTGGACGCGATCGGGGTCAGGGAAGGCCTCGAGACGGTCCTCGAGGTCGTCCAGCCGCTCCCCGAGCCGCTCCTCGGCGGCCTCCAGCTCCGAACGGAGGGACTCGATCTCGTCGGGATTGACGGCCTCCGCTGTGTCGTCGACCTGTGCCTCGAGCGCGTCGAGGTCCGCTCCGATGGCGGCCAGTTCAGCGACCTCCTCCCCCAGCGTCGCGACTGCCTCGTCCAGGGGCGTCTCGTCGCCGATCCCCAGTCGCTGCTCGACACGCTCGAGTCGCTCCCGGAGGTCGGCGAGCTCCGTGCCAGCAGTGCTCGGGCTGTCCGCTTGCCCTGGGGATGTCTCACCCGGGCCTGGTTGACCAGGCGTGGGGTCTCCGTCTCCGCCCGAGGAAGCGGCGCCCCCCGGCGTGATGACTCCGGGCGGCTCGTCACCCGGCGGATCGGCTGCTCCGCCGGCACCTGTCGCCGCTGCAGCCTCTGCGGTCGCGGCCTCCTGGCCCGCTGCGAGCGCAGCCCTGACGGCAGCCTCGTCGGCGAGCCCGCTTGCGTATCCGACGACCTCCTCGGCGGCGTGCTCGCCGTCGACCGTGACCTCGCTGCCCTCGCGGGCGGCCACGAGTGCACCCCGGGACGCAGCGTGCTCGGGATCCTCGGCCCGGGAGACCGGGCCGAGCTCGAATGGTAACTCGACGTCCTCCAGCGCGTCGGCCAGGCGGCTGTCGATGCCTGCGGGGGCTGCCGCACCGGCGACGACGATCGGGACCTCGCGATCGACCGGTGGGAGGTCGTCTGCCATCGCCAGCCCGAGGTTCGAGAGCAGGGTGTCATAGCGCAGGGCGAGGGCGCCGGAGGTCGGGTCGTCCAGCGAGGCGTTGGCCCGGAGCTCCGCGACGGCCTCGGGATCGTTCCCGGTCGCGTCGGCCAGCTCGCGGTCGATCCAGTCACCGCCTCTGGAGAGCTCGGTTCGGGAGACAGGGACGCCCTCGACGACGAGCGTCGCGAGCGTCCGGTCCCCGTCGACGACCACGCCGACGCCCGTTGCGGGGGACTCGACGGCGTCGTAGACGACCGCCAGGCCCGGATCGATAGCGGCCGCGTCGTAGCCAAGCGCCCCCGCGGCATCCTGGATCGCCTCCGCGTCGTGCTGGGATGCCGGTGCGTATCGGAGCGCGCCGGACCCCTCCCCGATCAGGCTCCTTAGGAGGGCCTCCATCGCGTCGGCGGCGACCGCTGGGGGAAGTGCTGTGTCGCCTCCGAGGAGCCGTGTCGGCTCGTCGTTGACGATGGTGGCGACCTCGACGGCGGCGTCGCCGAGGGCGTAGACAGTGTCCTCCACCGTGAGAGAGGGCGTGTCCTCGCCCTCGAGGAAGTCGTGGACGTAGTCGCTGTCGGCGACGCCCAGGGCCGCGTTCCGGGTGGAGTGCGTCCGGTCCCCGGTCGCAACGACGATCCGGGAGCTGCCGACGTCGAGTCCTGCGGGCATGGCTGAGTCGGTTGTGACTCCACCCTCTAATGCGTTTGGAGGCGCCACCCGGCCCGTCCGGTCCTAGCGTACCTACCGCTGGTCCCCACTGGGGCCTGCAACCGGCGACGATCCTGCCGGGGGATGGTCATCGAGTCCCTCGATCGCAACTGCATCCGTCCCGAACAGTCTCACGACGGCACGACTCCACGATCCACCCCGAATACCCAAGCCCCCGGGGTGCGTTAGCCGGTCGCATGAGTGAGGAGGATCGGGCCTGGGGCCAGTACGCCGAGGCCGTCCCCGAGGAGCGGGCGCTCGCGGTCCTCTCCGGGACGGAGCCCTACACGACGCGGGAGGTGGCGGCCGCGATGAACGCCACCGAACACACCGCGCGAGCGGCACTCGAATCGCTGGAAGACCGAGGTGCCGTCGGTCGAAAGCAGCTCCGCGCGGAGACGGCGCCGCTGACGGTCTGGTACCGCACGCGTCCCGGCGTCGGGAACGAGCCCGAGGAGGGCGAGACCCCCGACGTGATCGAGCACGTCGAGGCGATGCTCGAGGAGATGACCGTGCCGGGGACCAGCGAGATGATGCGTGACTGGCGGCGGGACGCGATCCGGGCGGCCTTCGAACACCTCCGCGAGGCCGGCGAGGTCCCCGTCCCCGAGTTCCGCGAGGCCGTCTACCCGGCCCACCGCGCTGGCTGTGAGGACTTCGAGACCTGGTGGGACCTGGTGCGTCCACGGCTCCGGCGGTTCCCTGGCGTGGTCAACCCCGCGTGGGGCGAGGACACCTGGCGGTACGAGGGCCAGTAAGGGGCGGAGTACGAACCACTCCTGGCGCACGGACCTCCGGAGGCCGCCCACCGACGCCGGGTTTATATCGACCGACTGCCGAGATTCGTCCGTGTCCCGAACTTCCGTCCAGGACCTCCGGGAGCAGGCTGCGGACGGCGAGCCGATCACGATGCTGACGGCATACGACGCGCCGATCGCCGCGCAGGTCGACGCGGCGGGCGTCGACGTCGTCCTCGTCGGGGACAGCGCGGGCGACAACCACCTCGGGTACGACGACACCCTGCCGGTCACCCTCGAGGAGGCCCTCTCGAACACAGCCGCGGTCGATCGAGCGGTCGACGACGCGATGGTCATCGGGGACATGCCGTTTCTCAGCTACGGCACGTCGGTCGCCGAGTCGGTCGAGAACGCCGGTCGCTTCCTCAAGGAGGCCGGCGCGGACGCGGTCAAACTCGAGACCGCACCGGGTGGCGAGACCACGATCGAGATCGTCGAACGCTGCACCGAACTCGGGATCCCGGTCCAGGGCCACGTCGGCTTCACACCACAGCGCGAGAAGGCCATCGGCGGCGCCTACGTCCAGGGGCGCGACCGTGACGTCTCCGCGGGGACGGACGCCCTCGTCGAGACGGCTCGCGCGCTGGAGGACGCCGGCGCGTTCTCCATCGTCCTCGAGACCGTCAGCGAAGGCGCCGCCAGGGCGGTCACGGAGGCACTCGACGTTCCGACGATCGGCATCGGTGCCGGCCGGTACGTCGACGGCCAGGTGCTCGTGGCGAACGACGTCCTCGGGCTCGGCGGGGAGTCATACTCGCTCGCCAAGCGCTACGCCGACCTAGATGCCACGATCCGGGACGCGGTGGAGTCGTACGTCGAGGACGTGCGCTCCGGCGCTTTCCCCGCCGCCGAGCACGCCTTCGACCCCATCGACGAGGAGTGAGTGGGCCACGAGGAGTGCCGACCGGGAAGGCGTCGGTGCCACCGCTCGTTCGATCCAAACGTTTTACAACGAAAGCAACCCGACAGGGAGTCGATGGTCGAGGCCTTCGCCGTCGCGAGCGGAAAGGGCGGCACCGGGAAGACGACCGCGGCCCTCGCGCTGGGGATGGCGCTCGCGGAGGACCACGACGTCACGGTCGTCGACGCCGACACCGGCATGGCGAACCTCCTCTTTCACGCCGGGCTGGAGGACGTCGACACGACGCTCCACGACCTGCTCGTCGCCGGTGCGGACCTGCCGGTCTCCGAGGCGGTGTACGAACGCTACGGCATGTCGGTCGTACCCTGCGGAACGAGTCTTGCGGGGTTCGAGGCCGCCCAGCCCGACCGGCTCCGCGAGGTCGTCGCTGCACTGGCTGCCGACACGGACGTCATCTTGCTCGACTCGCCGGCCGCTCTCGGCTCGAAGAGTGCGGTCTTGCCGATCGTCCTCGCCGACCGGACGATCACGGTGTTGCAGCCGACGGTCCCCGCGCTCAGCGACGGGCTGAAAGTCCGTGAGTACGCCCGCTCCTACGGCACCGCCGGAGCCGGCGTCGTGTTCAACCGCGTGACCGACCGGTCGGCGGTCGACCGGATCGCCGACGCGAGCCACGAGTACTTCGACGGTCCGGTCCTGGGCGTCGTCCCCGAGTCCGGCGCCGTGCGTGCCGCACGGGAGGCTGGACAGCCACTGCTGGCCCACGCCCCCGACGCGCCCGCCGCGACAGCGTTTCGGGAGGCTGCCCAGGCCCTCGACGTGACGACCCGGGCGCCAGAAGCCGTGGCCGACCGGTTCGCCAGCGCCGTGATCCCCGATCCACCATGACCCTCCCGGAGGGGACGCTGCTCCACTCGCGGGTCGTCGCCGATCCCGGCGGCGTGTTCGAGCGTGCCCTCGAGGAGGCCGTCACCGGGTACGCCTCGATCGAGCCCCAGGACGCGCTGTTGCTCGACGCCGACGGGCTCGGCATCGTCGCCCTCGAACGGGGCGTCCCGGTCGCGGCGCGTCACACGGGCACCGGTCGCGTCGGGAGGGAAGCGCTCGCAGAACTGGCGGTTCCTGGCCCGTGTCGGGTAGACCTCTACGAGACGAAGGCCAGTGTCGACTTCGCGGCGGACCCAGCCTCGCGGATCCCGCCCGGGTTGCCGGCGGATCACCTCGTCCGCGACGAGACGCTGGCCAACCGCGCCCGGTCCGCGGCAGCGGAGCGGGGCATCGGCGAGCGTACCGACGCCGACGCGCTCGCGGCGTTCCTGGCGGACGACGAGCGCGTCGCCGCCATTCGGCGTGAGGCCCGTACTGAGGCACGAGAGCGCGCCCAGCAGTGGGGCCTGGCCGACGCGCTCGCCGGCGCCGAGGATCGAGACGGGCGGTAACCGATGGATCCCAGACTTTCGCCGTCCGATAACTGCGTTCTATTGCGTGAAAAACGGGGGTTCTGGGCGCTCCAAACCGGCAATAACTTATTTCACCGGAATGGCGGTACTAGTCGATACATGGATCCGGTCGAGCTGCTCAGCACGCTGGGGGACAAGTACAACCCCGAGATCCTCCAGACCACATACGAACCCAAGTCCGCCCAGGAGCTGAGCGAGGAGCTCGACATCCCGATCGCAACCAGCTATCGACGGGTGGAACAACTCGAGGAGCTGGGTCTCTTAGAGCAAGAGGGCAAGGAGTTCTCCGACGAGGGGCGTCGACGGAAAGTCTACCGACGGAACGTCGACGAGATCGTCGTCGAACTCGGAACCGGCGACCTGGACGTCGACACCGTCGAGCGGACCGAGGCCAAGAACGCGCTGAACGACGTCTGGAACGACCTCCGCCAGTAGCTATCACGTCGGAGAATTTCTGCCGTAGGTTTATGCGTCTCTCCACGGGAGGATCCAGTACCCCGAAGCGAGACACATGAACGTAATCGAACTCCTCTACCTCGTGTTTAGCGGGACAGTGGCGGCCGCGGGGCTGGTCATGGTGGGGATGGCCGTCCGCGCGTACGCGGAGACCCAGCGTCGCCACATGGTCCACCTGTCGGTTGGCTTCACGCTGATCGTCGGCGCTGCCGTCGCCACTACGATCAGCGCATTCCTCAACGACTTCCAGAATCCCCAGTCGCTACTGACGGTGAACTACTTCGTAACGACGCTGGGCTTTGGCTTCATCGTCATGAGCCTGGTCGTGGAGTAGCCCCGCCGTCTCCTGATTTTTCACTGCTGATAGTGGAGTCACTAGAGTTCTGGTCAGTGAGATCTAGATCCGTTTCATTCTCTCGGCTGACAGTGGTGATTCGCATCTGAGAATGTGCCTCTATCAGGCCTCAATCGGCCGAAATACGAGATATCGTCGCCTACCTAGCCGAAATTTATCAGGAGAAGTATGCAACTACTGGTATATCATTATCACCAGAGAAAAAGTCGCCATCGCATTTATCACTCCTCCACTATCCGTTCCACCTACGCCCTCGAGACGGGGCTGGTCAACACATGAACGTCATTCCAGACGATGACGACGACCGCGGACAGGTGGGCATCGGCACGCTCATCGTGTTCATCGCGATGGTGCTGGTGGCTGCCATCGCCGCGGGCGTCCTCATCAACACGGCCGGGTTCCTGCAGACGCAGGCGGAGAACACCGGCACCGAGAGCACCGAGCAGGTATCGAACAACATCAACGTCCTCAGCGCGGTCGGCCAGGTTGCCAACGCCGATCAGGTCAACGAGACACGGCTCTCGGTCGCGCCTGCGGCCGGCTCCGACGCGTTGAATCTGGAGGAGTTGACGATCCAGTACGTCGCGGACGACGAGTTCGCGAACCTGATCCACAACTCCTCCGCACAGTCGGGCGACTACGCGTTCACCACGGAGGCGATCACGGCCGAGGACCGCTCGGACAACGTGATGACCGACAGCTCCGACCGGTACGAGATCATCGTCCCGCTCGGGAGCAACGTGAGTGGCGCCGCCGACAACTCGGATCTCGGTCTCCTCTCGGAGGGCGAGACTGCGGAGCTCACGATCACGACCGACGCCGGCGCACAGCTGACGGCCACCGTCCAGGTGCCTGACTCGCTCGCCGGCGACGAGAACGGTTCGACGGTGACTCTCTAATGACTGGGCTGGTTCCGACGTTCGAGGACGATGGCGACGACCGCGGGCAGGTGGGCATCGGTACGCTCATCGTGTTCATCGCGATGGTGCTGGTGGCTGCCATCGCCGCGGGCGTCCTCATCAACACGGCCGGGTTCCTGCAGACGCAGGCGGAGAACACCGGCACGGAGAGCACCGAGCAGGTATCGAACAACATCAACGTGCTCAGCGAGGTCGGCGAGGTCTCCAGCAGCAACGACTCCGTCGACGAAATTCGCCTGGCAGTTGCACCAGCGGCGGGCTCGGACGCGTTGAATCTCGAGGAGGTCACGATCCAGTTCGTCAGCGACAACGACTTCGCCAACATGGTCCACAACGCGTCCGCCCAGTCGGGCGACTACGCGTTCTTCAGCGACGCCATCACGGCGGAGGACCGGACGGACAACGTCATGACCGACAGCACCGACCGGTACGAGATCGTCTTCCCGCTCTCGAACAACCTCGATGGGACCAACAACACGCGGACGTCGGCTGCCGACAACTCCGACCTCGGCCCCATGACCGAGGGCGAGCAGGCGGAGCTGACGATCACGACCGACGCTGGCGCACAGCTGACCGCGACGATCCAGGTGCCCGACTCCCTGGCGGGTGACAGTGACGGTGACACGGTGACCCTGTGATGTTCGAGATCGTTCCCTCACTGGACGAGGAGGATCGCGGGCAGGTGGGCATTGGTACGCTCATCGTGTTCATCGCGATGGTGCTGGTGGCTGCCATCGCCGCGGGCGTCCTCATCAACACGGCCGGGTTCCTGCAGACGCAGGCGGAGAATACGGGCGAAGAGAGCACGGAGCAGGTATCGAACAACATCAACGTGCTGTCCTCGGTCGGCGAGGTCGCGAGCGACAACTCGACGCTGGACGAGGTTCGGCTGGCGGTCGCGCCGGCCGCCGGCTCGGAGGCGTTGAACCTCGAAGAGGTGACGATCCAGTACGTCAGCGATAGCGACTTCGCGAACCTCGTGCACACGGACGCCGAGGACGCGGCCGCCAGCGACACGATCTTCAACACCTCCGCGATCACCGCGGAGGACCGGACGGACAACGTCATGACCGACAGCTCCGACCGGTACGAGATCGTCGTCTACCTGAACGACTCGCTGGACGGTTCGGGCAACTCCGGTGTGAACACGACCGGGAACAACGCTGGCATCGGTCAACTGACGGAAGGTGAGGAGGCACAGATGACGATAACGACCGCCGCAGGTGCCCAGCTGACCGCGACGATCCAGGTGCCCGACTCGCTGGCCGGCGACACTGACGGCGACACCGTCACGCTCTGATCGCCGGGACGACGACGGGGCACGACGTTCTCGCCCCTTCTCCATCGACCACACTCCCGCCGTTTTCTTCTCTCCCTTTCTCATTTCTGTGTCCGCGCTCTTCACCCGACGTCATACGCTGGATTGCCGACCGTGGCGATTCCTCCAATCGGGTACACCACGACCGCTGGCGTGGGACCGCCCGCAGACCTATATACGCAGCACCGCTACACCGGATATGGCCGACGAGGAGGACCCGCCACCCGACGACGAGACGGTCCTCACGCCCCAGGAGCTCAGACTCACCGAGAAGGAGGGCGTCGAGCAACTCGAGGAGGGACGCTTCGTCGTCTCGCCGGACGGCCAGCCGCCCAAGGTTCCCTCCGAACTCAGTGACTCACAATCCGGCCCGAAGAGTGCCGAGACTCCCTCGGCGACAGACCGTGGCGACCCTGCTACCGAGGCGGCCGACCCGGCGTCCGAACAGCGACTCGGTTCCACAGCCGACTCGCCCAGGACGCCCGACCGATCGCACCTGGATCGCACCGAGGTCCAGCAGTGGCACGCCCGGGAGCTCTCGGAGTCGCCCTCGGACTACGGCTACCACCTCTCGCTGAAGGCCGAGGACGTCGTCGATCACCACACGCTGCACTCCGACGACGTCACGATGACGTTCAACAACCTCCTCCTGTGGTATGCGCGGACCGTCGACGCCGATCTCCCGCCGGGAGTCGTCGTCGGCATTCTGCTCTCGGACGCGACCGTTCCGGTCCAGTTCCCGCCGACGACCCTCGAGCAGCTCGTCGCGAACCGCGGCCTCTCGACCGACGACTCGATCGGCGACCTGCTCGAGACGGTTCGAGAGGACGGCGGCGTGGTCTTCCCGCCCCGGACGGAGTGAGGGGGGCTCTGGTCGTCACAGGGAGTCGATCCCATCCGACCGGTCACGCATTTCTTGGCGACGACGGGTCCCGGCATGCCCCGGTCCTGGCCGATCGACCACGTCGGTATAAGGAGGTATCGCCTCGATCGTCTCGCCCCGGTCCATCGACAGTCCGCGGCCCGGTGGATTGACATCGCGACGTCCAACGGCCAGAATTACAAATCTAGATAATCTCGGGACAAATACTACGTTCCTCGTCGTCGACGGGCGCCTCGCGCGCCCGCACACGCCCGGCAATAAGACCTTTAAGACCTGCAGTAGTACCGTTTCTCTAACGACGGATCGGTGCGTCAGATCGCGGGTATCGACCGGCGCCGATTGCCCATCTACACTACAATGAACGATAATTGGGGGCGGAACTGATGGCGGAGGATCGACCGTCACGGGACGTGAGGACGCGGGGAGCGTCACCTGCGTCGGTCCTGGATCGGGCCAGGGCGTTCCTCGACAGCGTGCTCCGGCTGCTGGCCCCCGGGACCCCCCTCCTCGGCTTCGCGCACACTGCCGAGTCCGGGCACTCATCGACTGGCCGCGGTGGGTCCGACACTGGCAGGGCTGTGACGGACGGCGGTTCGGACGGCGCCCCGTCGCCGAGTGGTCCGTGGCTCGACGACGACCCGATCTCCTTCGATGAGCCAACCGACGACCTATCGGACCCCGACGGCGTGGCCGGCTTCGACGCGTCGACCGACGATCCCGACGCCCCGGCGCCGACCCAGTCAGGGGATGGCGGTGCCCCGTTCGCGGACGATCCCGAAACGTCGCTGCACGACCTCGGGCCACCTGCGGGTCACGAGCCGCCTGCTGGCGGTCTGGAGACGGACGACGGCTTCGATGCCGACGTATCAGACCCGAACTCGAGGCCAGACGACGGGAGCGACGTCGCGGACGGGGGAGAGCGCCTGGACGCGCTGGCCGCGAGGATCGGTGCGCTCGAGACCGATCACACCCACCTCCGTGGAGCGGTCGAGGAGCTCTCGACCGACGTCCACGACGTGGGCGAGAACGTCTCCTCCCTCGCGGAGACCGTCGATCACCTCGTGGACGCGATGAGTGGGATGGCGCTCGCGGCCGCCGAGGACGGGGAGCGGACGGCGGCGGGAACCGCCAGCGGTTCCGCAGCGACGGCCTCGGAGTCCGAGTTCTCCTGGGCCCAGCCGACCGAGGCGACCCCCGAGGATCCGATCGCCGAGCCGCCTCGGACTGGCTATCCGAGACCGCCGGCCGACCCCGTCGAGTCGGCCATCTCGGGCGACGACGGGCCCGTTTCCGGCGTGGCTGAGCAGTCACCGGAGTCCACGAACAGCGAGGACGATTCGGACACCGAGACCGCCGAGGGCCCACCAGACTTCGGCCCCTTCGAGCCGGCTCTCGTGCGGGAGCGGACCGATGGCGACGCGGGTATCGAGCCGGGTGCTACGCCGTCCGATCCCACCACGACCGAGAGGGACGCTTCCGATGCGACCGTGGACCGAACGCCGGTTCCGCGAGTGGGAATATCCCCGTCGACGACCGACTCGTTCTCGATGGCTCGCGAGGCCGCCGACACTCCGGCGGCTGGCGAGACCGTGGATCGCTCGCTCGTCGATCCGCGGACCGACGCCGTGGGCGCGCGGCTTCGGGAGTTCGGTGCGAACTTCGAGGACGATCCCGTCGAGGACCTCCCGACCGGCAACGCCGCCGACGCATTCCGATCGGAGGCAGTGCTCGTTCCCGACGACCGCGAGGTCGACGAGGAGTGGAGCGATCTCGACCTGGAGAAGCCCTACCTCCCGGCGCTGCCGGCGGGGTACGCCGCCGATGCGGTCGTCCTCGAGTGGCTCGACGCCCTCGTCGAGGCTGCGGACGCAGCCACCGCCGCGGAAGCGATCGGCTACTACGCGTCGGTGGAGTGGATCACGGGCGACGTCCACGACGACCTCCTCGAGTACCTCGAGGGGCTCGGGGAGGTCCCGGCGACGGGCGACGTCGCCGAACCGCCGGCGGCCCTCGACCTGCAAGACCACCTTCGGAGTCTCCGGTACGTGATCGAACTCGCGTCGGGGGAGGTGGGCGACGATGGGATTTAGCGTGAGCGGCGCCACGGCGGTCATCCTCATCGGGGGGCTCGTCGCCTTCAGCTTCGCGTTCGGTGCGATGAACAACGGGTACGAGCGCGTCTCGGCCGCTCAGGAGGACAGCCAGGAGCGGCTACTCGCCCAGACCAACGCAGACGTCGAGATCGCGAACGCGACCTACGACGCCAATGCTACCGAGCTGACGGTTCGGGCGAACAACACCGGTGCGACCGAACTGGTGGTGACGGACGTCTCCCTGCTGGTCGACGGGGAGTACCAACAGTCACCGACCTCGGCTGTCGGGGGTGACACCGCGACCGACGTCTGGCTCACCGGCGAGCAACTGACGCTCAGCGTCGACGCCGCTGCCAAGCCCGACCGCGTCAAGGTGGTTGCCGGGACGGGCACCGCGGCGACGACGACGGAGGTGAACGACAGTGGCTAGCGTCTCCGTCTCCCACCTCGTGCTCTTCATCGCGAGCTTGCTCGTCGCGGCTACGGTGGCAGGAGCGCTGGTAACGGGGGTGGACCGGATCAGCAGCTCCGTGACAGACCAGAGCATCGACACGAGCGAGGAGGTCCGGACCGATCTCACGATCATCTCCGACGCCGGCAGCGGCGCCGTCTACGACAACGCGACAGGGAACGTGACCGTGCTGGTGAAGAACACGGGCTCGGCGAACCTCGATGCACACTCCGACCAGATCGACGTGCTCGTCGACGGCGAGTACGTCGCCGGACCGTCGGTAACCGTCACGTCGCTCGAGGGCGACGGGCTCTCCTGGCGGACCGGGTCCGTGGTGCGGGTCGAGATCGACCGCTCGCTGGGCGAGGGCGACCACCGGGTCCAGGTCTCCGCGAACGGCGACGAGGAGGTGTTGCGCTTCCGCGTATGAGCGGACGCAACCTCGTTCCCCTCGGCCTGGACGATCGGGACCGGCTGAACGCCGAGCTCGGCGGCGGCATCCCTCGCGGAAGCATCGTCATCATGGAGGGCCAGTACGGAGCGGGGAAGTCCGCGCTCAGCCAGCGCTTCACCTTCGGCATCTGCGAGGAGGGGTTCACCGTCACCTTCCTCTCGACGGAGCTGACGGTCAAGGGGTTCATCGACCAGATGCACTCCCTGGAGTACGGCGTCGAGGACCACCTGCTGGACGAGCGGCTGCTGTTCCTCCACGGCGACATCGACTCGACGGACACGCTGCGGGGTGGCGACGAGGAGGAGGGCGATCGGATGCAACTGCTCAAGCGCCTCATGGACGCCGAGACCATGTGGGAGTCCGACGTCGTCATCCTCGACACGTTCGACGCGATCCTCCGGAACGACCCGAAGTTCGAGCACCTCGTTCGCCAGGGCGACGAGCGGCAGGCGGCCCTCGAGATCATCTCCTTCTTCCGGGACATCGTCGCCAGGGGGAAGATCGTGATCCTCACCGTCGATCCGACGGCCGTCGACGAGGAGGCGATGGGTCCGTTCCGCTCGATCGCCGACGTCTACCTCGAACTCCAGATGATCGAGGTCGGCAACGACGTACGCCGGAACATCGCGGTCAAGCGCTTCACTGGCATGGGCGAACAGGTCGGTGACTCGGTCGGCTACTCCGTCCGATCGGGCATCGGGATCGTCATCGAGAGCCGGAGTGTGGCCTGACGATGGCAGACCACGGGAGCACCCAGATCACGCCGGAGCTTCGACAGGTCGCCGGGCAGCGACCGCACCTCGCCCAGCACCTCAAGGAGTTCAAGCGGATCACCGGGGAGTTCCCGGAACTCATCGAGGAGCCGACGGACGAGTACGAGTCCGGTCGGCCGAACGTCCTCTATCCCGTCGGGGGCCCGATCTTCTGTCACGTCTACGGCGACCTCGGTCGTGACACCAAGTACTACGCGATCGAGCCGACGCTGGACGAGACCGAGGCCGGGCTCTACAACGAGGTCAGGCAGCGGCTCCTCGAACGCAGCGCCGCCAAGCCCGCCCCGGAGACCGAGGAGGAGTACGACCAGCGCATCGACCAGCTCCTGGCCGAGTCCGTGGCCGTCGCCGACGAGGACGTGGGGCCGCTCCGGCAGGTGATGAACCGCGTCGGAACCGGAACGACGACCGTCGACCGCGAGACCTACGAGAACATCCGGTACCAGCTGACGCGGGACATCGTCGGCTTCGGTCCCCTCGAGCCGGTCATGCGCGACCCCGCCAACGAGGACATCCACGTCATCGGGCCCCAGCAGTGCTTCGTCGACCACGACACGTTCGGAATGCTCGAGACGACGGTGGAGTGGGGCTCGGAAGAGGACTTCGACAACTGGCTGCGGAACATGGGCGAACGTATCGGGGACCCGTTGTCGGACTCGGACCCGATCGTCGACTCCACGCTGCCCGATGGATCGCGTATCAACATCATCTACTCCGACGACGTCTCGATCCAGGGCTCCTCGCTGACGATCCGGCAGGGCGAGGAGGTGCCACTCTCGGTGCTCCAGATCACGAAGTGGGGCACCCTCTCCCCCGAGCTGGCGGCGTACCTCTGGCTGTGCCTGGAGAACGAGCAGACGGTGTTCGTCGTCGGAGAGACGGCGTCGGGGAAGACGACCACGCTCAACTCGATCATGTCGTTCATCCCGCAGGACTCGAAGATCTACACCGCCGAGGACACGGCCGAGGTGCTCCCGCCACACGACACCTGGCAGCAGCTGCTGACCCGCGAGGGCGGCGACGGCGGCTCCGACGTCGACATGTTCGACCTCGTCGCCGCGGCGCTGCGATCCCGGCCGGATTACATCATCGTCGGCGAGGTTCGTGGCGAGGAGGGTCGGATGGCGTTCCAGGCCGCCCAGACGGGCCACCCGGTGATGCTGACGTTCCACGCCAGCGACATCGTCTCGATGATCCAGCGCTTCACCGGCGATCCGATCAACGTCCCCGAGACGTTCATGGACAACGCCGACGTGGCGCTGTTCCAGAACCGGGTGAAGCAGGGCGACGACGTGCTCAGGCGGGTCACCTCCGTGCAGGAGATCGAGGGCTACTCCAAGGAGATGGACGGCGTCGTCACGCGCCAGTCCTTCTACTGGGACCCGGCGTCCGACGAGATCGTCTTCCAGGGCATGAACAACTCCTTCGTCCTCGAGGAACAGATCGCGACGCTGCTTGGCTATGAAGACACCCGCGAGATCTACGACGAGCTGCAGTTCCGTGCGGACCTCATCCGGCGCATGATCGACGAGAACGTGCTCGGGTACCACGAGGTCAACGAGACGATCCAGGACTTCCAGCGCGACGGCATCGAGGGCCTGCCCTTCGACATGGCCCGCACCACCTGAGTGACAATGGCGACGAGTAGCACCGACACCGGCGGACGCGCTGGCGGACTGGTGCTGGGCGTCCGGTCCGTCCTCCGGGCGTACGACGAGATGGAGATGCCCGTCGAGCGGTACCTCCTGCTGGTGATCGCACCGGCGGTCTCCTTCTTCGTCGTCACGCTGGTAGTCACGGTCGCGGTCCGACTGCCGCTCGTACTGCGACTGCCGATCCCGGCGCTTGGATTCCTCGGCATGGTCGCCGCCGTCGTCTACCCGAGGATCGCCCAGAACAAGGCCAAAGGTGCGATCGGCGACCGGCTGCACCTCTTCGTCACCCACATGACGATCCTCTCGACGACCAACATCGATCGGGTCGTCGTGTTCCGCAAGCTGGCCAACGAGCAGGAGTACGGCGCCCTCGCCGACGAGATGCAGCGGATCGTCGAACTCGTCGACACCTGGAACCAGAGCCTCGACGACGCCTGCCGGATGCGCGCCCGCCAGGTGCCAAACGATGCGCTGGCGGACTTCCTGGAGCGACTCGCCTACACGCTGAACGCCGGCCAGGAGCTGGGGGACTTCCTGCTCGCCGAGCAGGACATGATCATCCGGAACTACGTCACCCACTACCAGAGCAGCCTGGAGAACCTGGAGGTGCTCAAGGATCTCTACCTCTCGATGATCCTCTCGATGACGTTCGCGCTCGTCTTCGCGGTGGTGCTCCCGATCCTCACCGGGTCGAATCCGACGGTGATGGTCGCCGCCGTCCTGATCATGTTCGTCATGGTCGAACTCGGCTTCCTCTACGCCGTCCGGGTGATGACCCCGAACGACCCCGTCTGGTACCGGGACCCCGACAAGCGGATGGCCTACGACCGTCGGGTCGTGGGGAGCATCGTCGTCGCGGTGGTGGGTGTCGTCGTGGTCGCGACCGTCGGTGGTGCCTCGCTCGTCGGCGCCTCGCCGTTCGCCATCGACGCGTTCGCGATGATCCCGCTGCCCTTCTACATCGCGCTCCCGATCACGCCGCTGCTGTTACCCGGGATCGTGATCCGACGGGAGGAGCGACGCATCCGGCGCCGGGACGAGGAGTTCTCGAGTTTCATCAGAGCACTGGGTGCCAGCGAGAGCGTCAAGCAGTCGACGACGTCGAACGTCCTCTCGACGCTTCGCACGCGGGACTTCGGCGCACTCTCCGAGCCGATCGACAACCTCTACAAGCGGCTGAACATGCGCATCGACACGCTCTGGGCGTGGGACTACTTCGCCGCCGAGTCCCGCTCGTACCTGATCCAGAAGTTCAGCGAGATGTACGTCATCGGCCGAGAGATGGGCGGGGATCCGAAGGTGCTCGGCGAGCTGATCTCGACGAACATGAGCGAGGTTCTGCAGCTGCGCGAGCAGCGCGCACAGTCGACGGTCACGTTCGTGGGCCTGCTCTATGGCATCACGGCCGCGGCCGCGTTCGCCTTCTTCATCGGACTGGAGGTCGTCAACGTCCTGACCACGATGTCGGCCGGGCTGGATACCCCCGACATGGCCGTGACGAACATCGTCCACACCTCGGTCTACGACATGGCGCTCATCGAGTACATCCTCCTGCTCATCGTGCTCTTGAACGCAATGTTGTCGTCGTTGATGATCCGCGCGGCCGACGGCGGCAACAGCGCGAACGCGTACATCCACTTCGTGTTCCTCACCTGGGTCGGGGCGATCGTGGGATGGTTCACCCGGGTGATGATCGGCGTCTTCCTCACCGTCGGGTGAGTGCCCGTCGGGTACCCGGTGCGGAGACTGGTCGTCGGGTGCCCGGGGGACCGGTCGGCTGGTCCGGTGCCGGCGCCCTGCGGTGATGCGGGACCGTTTTGGCGCTCGCCGACCAAGCCCCGCCGACATGGACCGCGACGCAGCCGTCGACCGGCTGGAGGCGCTCGTCGAGACGGTCGCGAGCGAGCGGCTTCCGGTGCCCGTCCGGGAGGTCTGGGTGTACGGCGACCTCGCGCTGGGCGTCGACCCGGTCGATCGCCTCGACGTCTACCTCACAAAGGACGTGCTGCTGGGCGAAGGGGGCGACGCCGAGGCCGCGACGGACGTGCCCGAGCTGGCTGGCGTCGAGGGGATCGGGTCGACCGTCAGGGCCGACTGGGCGGCGGCGAACCCGGAGCTCGTCCGCACGAACGCGACCGGCTACGCCGCCCCGGAGCGGTGTCTCGGTGCCCACCTCCTCGACGACGAGGAGCCGATCCACCTCGAGGTCTGCAACACCGGCTTCGAGGACAACGTCACCCAGCGCCTCCAGGGCGCGATCGCCCGGAAGGCCTACGAGGAGGTGCTGGATCCCCGTGGGGTCTGCCTCTGGATCGACGGTGTCCACAGCGACACGGCCCTGGAGAAGCTCCGGTCGGGCTCCCTGCCGTTCCCACCGCTCTCGGAGGCGCTGGAGGGGCTGGGGATGGACTCCGAGGAGGCACAGCGCGCGGCGCAGGCGGTTCACGCCTGGCGCGAGGATCACGAGGGTGCGACCATTCGCGGAGACGTCGTCTGAGTGGGCTGTGGCGGACGCCGGGGACCCGCCCAGAACTCACTCCTCGTCCCGTCACTCCTCCTCGCGCCGCTCCTGTCGCTTCTTCACCCGCTCCATCGTCTCCTTGAACACGTCCTCGATCTCCTCGTCCGTGAGTTCCGCCTGCCCGTCGTCGCTGGACTCCTCTTCCTCCTGCTCAGTCTCCCCGAACTCGAAGCGGTCGGGCCCACTCTCGTCGTCGGTCTCATCCGCATTCGCTGCGCCGCCCGCCTCGGTTCCGGCGTCTGACTCCGAGCCCGAGAGAATCTGGGACGCTCGCCGGTCCGATCCGCGATCGGGGGTGGCGTCCCCGCGCTGGGTCGGGTGTCCCACGGCCGTCCCTGTGGGCTGCTCCGGGGAGGCCCGGCTGGGCTCAGCCTCGGTCCGGTTCTCGGAGGTGCTCGCCGATCCGTCGGTTCGCTGCCCGGAGCCAGGGGCGTCGGACTGAGTTGAGCCAGTGTCGTCGGTAGCACTGCGTCGAGTGTCGTCGCCCGCCCTCCCGCCGGGCTGCACGTCGCTCGTTCCCCTGCCGTCCGTCGAGGCTGTCGACCCACCACCGCCCTGGGTGGTGAGGGTTCCCCTGGGGACCGCGACATCGGCGTGGTTGCCCGAGAGCAATGCGCCCGCGAAGGACCACGCGACGCTGGCCATCGGACTGTCGGGGTCGTACGCGAAGACGGTCTCGCGCTCGGCCTCGGCGGCGCCCACGGCACGATCCTCGGGGAGGACCGCGAGGACCCTGAGCCCGGTCGCCTCGAGCGCGTCGAGTGCGTCCTCGACGTCCTTCGGGGGAACGCGGTTCGCGACGATGCCGGTGACGTCGACGTCGAATGCCCTGGCGAGGGCGGCGGTCTCGTCGACGGCGCCCGCGACGTCCGGGTCGGTGACCACGATCGCGTCGTCGGCGTGGCCGAGCCACGGCGCGGACGCGGGCGTCAGGCTGCTCCCGACGTCCACGAGGACCACGTCGAAGCGCCCGCGGAGGTCGTCGTACGTGTTCGCGACGGCGTCGGGCCGCATCGACCCCCACGAAGTGTCCGGGCCGGCGCGAAAGATCGCGAGGCCGTGTGGGCCGTCGGACTGGACGTCACCCAGCACGGCGCCGCGGCGAAGGGCGTCCGCGAGTTCGCCGCCGCCTCCGATCGGCAGGACGTCGCCGACGCGCGAGCCCTCCGTCGTCCCGTCGACGATGGCGACGCGGTGGTTCCGCTCCGCGAGTGCTGCGCCCACCGTCGCGACGACTGTGGTCGCTCCCGCACCCGGGATGGTTCCGACCACGGCGACGACCGTTCCCATGCCCCCGGTTACCAGGGCCAGCGCTATAAACGATCCCCTCCCCCGGGTTCGGGTCGCAGCGGGGCCAGCTCCGGTTTCTTCCACCGATCCACTCCGTCGGCACCACGGATCCCGGCGTCCTCGGTCCGAGGATCGTGGTCGATGGTCTGGGGTCCGCGTGGCCGGTGGCAGCCCTCTCCGGCATCAGCGCTCGGGCACGTCCGCGACCGCGACCGTGAAGGGGACGACCTCGCGCCGACGGTACCGGCCGTCCCGGACCTGCTCGATGGCGGTTCGGCCCATCGCGCGCCAGGCGCCACGGAGCTCGTCGAACTCGGTCGGCGTCAGTCCGCCGGCGAGCAGCTCCTGCCTGTCGCCCGCGATCCCGGCACCGCTGGCCGCCCGCCTGACCGCCTCGAGGTCGTCCTCGCCGTAGGGCGGTTCGATCACCTGCGTGTGATCGAACGAGCGGGTCTGGACCGACCGGAACCCGGCCGCGTCGAAGCGGTTGCGAAGGGCCGTCTCGTCGAGGGCGACGTCCGTCGGGACGCCAGTCCGGTAGGCCGCCCGGGCTCTGGCAGCGAGTTCGCTCTCGGCGTCGACGGTAGACTCCACGCGGACGCGTGCGTTGTCGGGTTCGATTACCGCGACCGCGTCGGCGGCGACGCGTGCGAACTCCTGCAGGACGCGCTCGGGGTCCGGGAGGTTCACGAGGAGGGCCTGACAGACGACGAGGTCGACGGCGTCCTCGGGCAGGGGCAGCGCGTGGGCGTCCCCGCCGACGACCTCGACGTGCTCCCGTGCGATCCGGAGCAGGCCGAGGTCTGCGTCGACGCCGATCACCGTTCCCTCGGTCTCCTCGGCGAGGACTCTGGAGAGCGCACCCGTGCCACAGCCCACGTCGAGGACCCGATCCCGCGTCCCGAGTGCGAGTGGCTCGAGGGCCGCCCGCGACTCCCGCCACATCCCCTCCCGGGTGGTCCGGAGGTACTCCGGTGAGAAGGCGCGCACGGCTCCGGTATCCCCGCCGCGGGCAAAAATCCATGGACCCGGACGACGGGCACGTCGGTGCTGGCCACTCGGTCGTCACCGTGCGCGCAGTGGAGGCTGGAACTGCATCCTGCAGGAGGCACCCGTCGGTCCAGTTCCGCCCGCTGCCCAACAGCTGTTCGTCGGCGAGGCACCGAACCACCGACGCCAGGTTCGTGCTCCGGTCCCTACGGCGCAATCGTCGCCCAGACCCGCTCCGCCTCCTCGGCGTGGAACTCGGCGCCCAGGGCCTCGTAAAACGGTCGATCCGACGGATCGAAGTCCGCGACGAGCACGCCGAAGTGGTTGCTTGCGCCCCGCACGAGTGCAGTTCCGACCCCGCTGCCCCGCCGACGGCGCCGGACAGCCACGGCCCGGACGTGGGTCGCTCCCGCTGGCGTGGTCTCGGGGACCGTCGCCGTCTCCGGCGGGCCCTCCGGCGCGAGAAGGATCACGCCGAGGATCGTGCCGGCGCGGTCGGCGACCAGCACCTCGCCGGCCGCGATCCGGTCCTCGAGCCCTTCGACGTCGAGGACTGCAGCGTCCAGGATCCGGCGGACGTCCATGGTGTCCTCCTGGATTGCGACGCGAACCCTGGACGACTCGTCGTCGAACACGGATCGAATGGGTGCCTCAGGCCAGAAAAGGTCGCCGTCGGCCGTCGGGCGTAGCTATCCACCCTTGACGAGTTCGAGGACGCGGACGGCCTCCGCGTCCACCGGCGCATCCGCGGGGACCGGCTCGCCCCCGACGAGGACGGTGGCCCGCTGGGGCGAGCGGTCGACGGCCTGGAGGAGCTCCGCGTAGGTCGCGTCCGTCGGGAGGTCGACGGTCGTCGGCTCGGCGCCAGCGACCCGCACGGTCACGTCCATGCGCGGATCCTGGAACGCTCGGCCAAAGAGCGTTGGCAATCGGTCCGCCCGGGGGACGATCCGCGCCGCGATCGCCGGGGTGGAGACGCTGGTCACGCGCTCGTCTGACGCGGATTTATTAGCCACACTCCGGTGGATTCCGGTGGGCGCGCACCACAGACTACTCCCCATCCTTCCGCGGCGCGCCCGCACCCATCTCTCACAGCGTCGTTCGATCGCTGCGGACGGGGACGACCCGCGTCCGCGCTCCCTTCGGATGGATCGATCGTCGTCCACCAGCGAGCGTCAGCGATCTCTCTTGCTGGGACCGGTGCAGACGAGGAACGACACGAGTCAGCCGCGGCGGAGGATCTCCGAGGAGACGAGTGAGGCACTGACGCGTCTTGGACACCGATGCGAGCGGGACGCCGCCCGGAGAGAGCCGCCTCCGGGAGTGAGAAACCGTTCCGATTCAGGCACGTCCCAGCAGTGCCTCGCGGACCCCATCGACCCGCTCGGTCTCGACGATGACGGCGACGCGGTCGTTCGCCTGGAGTTCCGTCCCGGGCAGCGGGATCGTGAGCGCGTCGTGCTGTCGTCCGTGCGCATAGATGCGAGCGGAGGAGGGGAGGTCGAGTTCGCTAACCCGCTTCCCGACTGCCGGTGCGTCCTCGTGGATCTGGTAGACGGTGAGCTGGAGGCGTTCGGTGAGGTCGTCGATGACGTTGAACGTGCCACCCAGCATCGCGGTCTTCGCGCCCGCGGCGCCCAGGCGTTCGGGGTAGATGATCTCGTCGACGTCGTCGGCGTACTTCTCGTAGATCTCCTCGCGATAGTCCTCGTCGATGCGAAGCACGGTCCGACAGCCGTGGTGCTTGCCCACCATGCACGCCGCGAAGTTGACGTTCAGGTCTCCCGTGAGCCCGCCCAGGGCGTCGACGGTCTCGAGGTCGATCTCGTCGAAGGCGTCCTCCGTGGAGCCGTCGGCCTCGTAGATCGTGAATCCTTCCGTGCGTCCGCGCTTGACCTTCTGTGGATCGATCTCCAGGATCTCGACGTCGTGGCCCTCCTCCCGGAGGATCCGGGCGGTCCGGGCCCCGACCCGGCCGTAGCCGACGATGACGAACTTCATACGTTGTGCTTCGCCCATGGAACCATAATCCCCCCGGTACCCCTTGCCGGGGCGGCTGTGGACTCCGGGGAGAGCACCCCGTCTTCGATGGGAGTTCACAGGGGCTCTCGCGGGCGCGACCGGGATCAGGGCATGGAGACCGACCGGCACCACTAAAGTGGTGCGGGCGCCGACGCCGGAGTATGCGAGACGAGTCCCAGATCCGGGAACGCCTCGAGCGCCTCGAGGCCACGTACGACGAGAACGACCCACCCTCCTCGCCGACCGCCGACGAGCTCGAGGTCGAGTTGCTCCGCGCGATCGCGGAACTGGAGTGGGCGGTCGGCGAGCGCGAGGAGCCCGAGCCCCTGCCCGCGGAGGAGTGAAGGGGCGGGCGGCCGCGGGCATCCGACAGCGTTCTTCACCGGCGGCGTCCTCCCAAGGGCGGCAACGGGTACCTGCCGACGTCGTGCCCCGGCTGCGTCCGCCCCCGAGCCGCTCAAGGCCCCGCCTGGCTCTGGACGTCCCAGCCGCCCTCGAAATCACAGCCCGCTCGCTCCTCGAACGTGATGGTCGTTTGGTCGCTCAAGCGGTTGCCGCCCTCGACCGCCTCGACCCGGAGGGGGACGTCCAGCGCGTCGCCACAGCACCCGACGCCCACGAACTCCGACCACTCGTCGCCGACGGACGCGCGCTCGTGTACCCGGCAGAGGTAGGCCCTGAAGGGGTCGCCCTCGACGACGTCACGACCCCACTCGCTGAGGGCAGCGGGATAGGACACCGTCACTCGCGACGCGGCGGCTGTCATTCGACTGTTCTGGGCGCTCCAGGGACAAAATCCCAGTGCGGGCCGACGGCGCGAGCGCACGGCCGCTGGCTGCAGACTCGGGAGCTGTCCGCGGGGCCCTCACCCTCGCCCCGTTTCGCACGCCGGAGTCGCCGGGGAACCGCGTATAACAAGGCTTATTCGGGAAGCTGTCGGACCGGCTGCCATGCGCCAATTCGACGTACCGGAGCCGGATTACGACCGGTACACCAATCGCCAGCTTGTGGCGATCCCGCTGGTGATTCTCCTGCTTGCCGTCCTCGTCGTCGGTGCCAACGTTCTCCTGATCGGCGCCCCGGCGCCCCTCGGCATCGAGTTCACCGGGGGGACGGAGCTGACGGTGGACACGAGTGCCAGTTCCGGCGAGGTCCAGAGTGCCTTCGACTCCCAGCCCGAGAGCATCCAGAGCGTCGAGGGCGAGGACGACCGCTACATCGTGACCTTCGGTCCTGACGCCGGGTCTGCCTCCGAGCTCCAGCAACAGGCAGAGGGGTCCCTGGAACCCTCCCAGGGCGACGATCTGATCCAGGGTGTCAACTCCTTCGACGCGACGTTCGCCGAGAACACCCAGCAACTCGCGCTCCTGGGCGTCGTCTTCGCCTTCATCGGCATGAGCGTGATCGCGTTCGCGCTCTTCCGGGTGTTCGTCCCGAGCGTGGCCATCGTGATCTCGGCGTTCTCTGACATCATGATCCCCCTCGCCGTGATGGGGCTGATCGGCTTCGAGCTCACCCTGGGGACCGTCGCTGCACTGTTGATGCTCATCGGGTACAGCGTCGACTCGGACATCCTGTTGAACAACCACGTCCTCCGGCGTGGCACGGGCGGTGACTTCTACGACGACGTCTACCAGGCGATGAAGACCGGTGTGACGATGACGCTCACCTCGCTGGCAGCGATGGCGACGATGGCCGTCGTCGCCTTCTTCTTCGGCATCGACCTGCTGGTGACGATCGGTGCGATCCTGGTCATCGGCCTGATCGCCGACCTGATGAACACCTACATGATGAACGTGACGCTGCTGCGCTGGTACCGCTTCGAGGGTGTCAAGCGATGAAGGTGTTCGCCGCGATCCGCTCGAACTGGCGGATCCTGCTGCTGGTCGTCCTGCTGTTCGCCTCGGCGTACTTCCTGTTCGTCCCCGGCGCGCCGATCGCGGGGCCGGGCGCAGACGGCGACGGGGGGAACGCCTCCGCCGGGAGCACGAACGTCCAGTACGGCATCGAACTCGCCGGCGGTGCGCGGATCTCTGCGCCGGCACACGGGTACATCGCAACCGATCTCGGGGAGCTCCCCGATGACGCTGCGCCCATCCAGCAGGCCGTCGCCGAGGCGACGAACGTCTCCGAGACCGACGTCGTGACGTCCAGCGACCTCGGCGGACGCGAGGGCTTTCCCTCCTCTGGCGCCGTCGAGGTTCGGGGTAACGTGAGCCGCGACGCCTTCGAGCGCGGCCTCGAGAACGCCGGGCTCTCCCCCGACGACGCGAGCATTCGAGAGGGCGTCTCGAGCTACTCGCTCGACCTGATGGTCGAGGTGCTCGACAGCCGGCTCGGGGAATCCGGGCTGGGCGGTGGCTCCGTGACGAGCGTCCAGTCGCCCCAGTCCGAACGTGACCAGGTTCGCATCGAGGCGCCGGGGCGGAGCCTCGGCGAACTCGAGGCCCTCGTCGCGCCACGCGGGCAGGTCGAGATCGTTGCCCACTACCCCGATCCCGACGGGGAGGGCGCACAGCGCGAGGTGTTGCTCACGCAGGAGGACTTCAACGCCGGAACCGTGGACAACCCCGACGGAGGGAGTCCGTTCGTGCCCGTCACCGTCACGCAGTCCGCGGCGGACGAGATGACGAACTTCATGCAGGACAGCGGGTTCGCCGCCCAGGGCGCCGGGAGCGTCTGTGAGGGCCTCGAACCCCGCGACGACGAGTACTGCATCCTCACCCGCGTCGACAACGAGACCGTCTACAGCTCCGGGATCACGCCGGGGCTCGCCGACAACTTCCAGACCGGGGAGTTCCGCCAGACGCGGTACTTCCAGGTGCAGACGCCCGACGTCGCCACCGCCCAGAGCCTGCTGATCGACATGCGGGCCGGCGCACTCCCGACCACGCTGGACTTCGGGGACTCCCAGCAGTTCCTGATCAGCCCAGCACTGGCCGAGGACTTCCGGCAGAACTCCCTGCTCACCGGGATCGTGGCCGTGATCGCGGTCGTGGTCATGGTCTTCGCGAGGTACGGTAATCCGAGGGTGGCGATACCGATGGCGGCGACCGCTCTCTCGGAGGTCGTCATCCTGCTCGGGTTCGCGGCCGCCATCGGGTGGCCACTGGAGCTCTCCCACGTTGCCGGGTTCATCGCGGTCATCGGTACCGGGGTGGACGACCTGATCATCATCGCCGACGAGATCCAGGCCCAGAGCGAGGCGAAGTCCAGACGCGTGTTCCAGAAGCGATTCCGCAAGGCCTTCTGGGTGATCGGCGCCGCGGCGCTGACGACGATCGTCGCGATGAGCCCGCTGGCGATCTTGAACCTCGGGCAGTTGCGTGGGTTCGCGATCATCACGATCCTCGGCGTCATCATCGGCGTCGCGGTCAGCCGGCCGGCCTACGGCAGCATCCTCCGTCGGCTGACGACGGAGGGCCAGGGCTCCTGAGCGGTCCCAACTGTCCACCCCCGGGTTGCTCGCGCCGCACCGGGGCCCATCGCCAGCTTGAATACCGTCTCGGGGAGAGGTGTCGTCGATGGAACTCCGGCGCACCGTCGCGGCACCGTTTCGCCAGCGCGGTGCCGACCGGCTCGGCGAGAGCGAGTTCGTCGCCGCGATCGCGATGGACCGCCGGTGGTACTCGCCCGCCCAGGCCAAGCGCCTGCTGGACGTCGCTGCCGGCGAGGGCCTCCTCGAACGAACCGACGACGAGGTCCGCCCGTGTTTCGACGTCGCCGCGACGACGATCCCCGAGGACTTCGAACCCGGCGAGGAGCTGCTCCAGGATCGCTCGACGTTCGAGCGCGTCCTCTCGGTCCTGGTGGAGGCCGGCCACGACAAGCAAAGCGCCGTCGCGGGCGTCAACGAACTCCAGGCCGATCTCGGGCTCACGATCGGGGCGGCGGCGGTGCTATACGCACGACGGGAAGGGCACGCGATCCCGGAGCTTGGCGCCCGCGCACGGGAGGAGCTGGGTGACACCGAGTGACGCAGTCACGGCTCGCGCCGTACGGGATCGTCGAGCCTAACCGCCCGCGGGACGGACTCCGGCCATGGTCGAGGAGCGGCTCACCGACGGCTACCGCGTCGCGGAGCTGCTGGCCTCGGAGATCGACGGCCGAACGAGCGGGCCCCTGGGCGACCTCGCGGTGACCGATCCCGACAGGACCGTCGAGGGATCGGCCGCTGGCGAGCGTGCCTTCGACGTCCGCCGGCTCGATGGTGAGCGCGATCCGCGACGGGAGCCCCGGCCCGCGGAGCGGGGGCCCCTTCTCGCCCGGGCCTTCGTCCACGAGGAGGGGATCACGCTGGCGATCCACGCGGAGCGTTCGAGGGTCGCTGTGGCGGCCGAGTCGGCGGGTCTCTCGATCGACGAGTGCGAGGCGACGGATCCGGCGGCCGTCGGCGTCGCGATACCGAGTGGCGCGGCCGTCAAGCGCGCGGTCGACGTGCTCGCGAGTGTCGCGGACGCGGCGGAGTGATCGCCTTCCTGCACTAGCCCCCGCGGCCCCGAGCGCCGACCGTCGTGGGGCGCTGCCGGGGATGCCAACCCATTTTGTGGGGCCCACCGAAGCCGGGCCATGGACTGCTTCGACCGGCTCGCCGACCGGATCGCGGCGACCGACAGCGTGCTCTGCGTCGGGCTGGATCCCGATCCGGAGCGGCTCCCGGCAGCTGTACGAGATCACGAGCTGCCACGGTGGGCGTTCAACCGCCGGATCATCGACGCGACACACGAGCACGCGGCGGCGTTCAAGCCAAACGCGGCCTTCTACGAGGATCCCGACGGCTGGCGGGCACTCGAGGAGACCCTCGCTTACGCGGAGGGGAAGGGCGTCCCGGTGATCCTCGACGCCAAGCGGGCCGACATCGGGAATACTGCGCGCCAGTACGCACGGCTGCTCGACCGGGCGGACGCGATCACGGCGACGCCGTACATGGGGGAGGACTCGCTCCAGCCGTTCCTGGACCACCCGGAGGCCGCGACCTTCGTCCTCTGTCGAACGTCGAACCCGGGCGGGGCTGACGTCCAGGGCCTCGAGCTCGAAGACGGCGACCGGGTCTACGAGCGCGTCGCCGACCTCGCCGCGTCGTGGGCCGACGGCAACGTCGGGCTGGTCGTCGGCGCGACGGCTCCCGAGGAGCTGGAGGCGGTCCGCGAGCGGGTTCCGGAACTCCCATTCCTCGTCCCTGGCGTCGGCGCACAGGGCGGCGACGCCGAGGCCGCCGTCGAGTACGGCGTGGCGGCTGCGGGTCCCTACGAGGGCGTCGGCCTGGTGAACTCGACCCGGGGGATCATCTTCGCCTGGGAGGATGGGGCCAGCGGTGCCGTCGGGGGCTCGGACGAGGACTTCGAGGGTGCCGCGGGCGCAGCGGCGAAGCGACTCAAGCAGCGGCTCAACCAGTATCGGTAGCCACGCGGCTGGTACCGCGAGCCGGGGTGTCGCCGCCAGGGTCAGAACGTGAAGGTGTCGCCCGCTTCTGGGTCCTCCGATCCCTCTCCTCGCTCGAGGGTCCGGGCACACGCGACGCAGTAGCCCACCTCGGCGTCGTAGTGCTCGGTGCAGACGATCGACCCGCAGCGCTCACAGCGCTCGCTGGCCGGTTCCTGGCACACCTCGCAGATGCCGCTCACGCTCATGTATCGGGCTTGGAGCCGCCTGCGCTTGAAGGCTCGCCATTCGCCCCGATCGCGACCCCGGGGGGCCGGGGGAACGGCGAGGGGCTTACGGCGTTCGATTCCGTATCGGACCCGTGCAGCAGACGGTGCTCCTGGGCTGGCTCGCGGCGCTCTTCGCGGCGATGGCGGCGCTGCTCGCGCTCGTCGCTCCGCTGGCGGGCTGGCCCGTGTTGCTCCTCGCGCTCCCGCTGGCCGGCGTGGCGTACCTCTTTTACTACCACGCCAGCGGGCAGCTGGCCGAACGATTGGAGCAACAGGCACGCCGTCCTCGCGACTCCAGGGCCGCCGAGGGACGCGGCGGTGGCACGTTCGGTGCCGGGCGAGGACGTCGCCAACCCGAGGGCGGGCCGTGGCGGGACCCACGGTCGGGGGGTCGCGGCGGGCGTCCCTTCGGCGGCCGTCGGCGGCGGGACGGTCGGGAGCGCCGGGCCTCCACACCGACCGGCATGGCACCCGAGCGGGCTCGTTCGATTCTCGACCTGGACGCCGACCACGACGGAGCGGCGCTCAGGGCGGCCTACCGCCGGAAGGTCAAGGAGACACACCCCGATCGGGGCGGGGACGCGGACGCGTTCAAGCGCGTCACGGAAGCCTACGAGACGCTCGGTGGGGACTGAATCGTCGCCGCAGACTGCCTGGCGCGTTGCAGCGTACGGTCGCTGTTGGGGGCGAACCGGTGACGCTCGACATCGACCGAATCGCGGTAGGACTTCACATACCGGGAGAGTTTTGTCGGCCCGTTGCCAACGCGGAGGTACATGAGCCCGCCGCGGGCCGCGCTCGAGCAGGCACTCGATCGCGGCGAGCGCGAAGGGGGCAGCGTCGAGTTCAAGGAACGGCTCTCGCGGGACACCCACCTCGTCGACGGCCGCCGGGAGAGCCTCGCGGCCCAGTTGCGCCACCGGGTACTCTCCGGGGACGGCGAGGCCACCTACGTGCTCGGCGTCACCGACGACGGCGGCATCGCTGGCGTGCCCGCCGAGGTCTTCTCCGAGACCATGGACGTCCTTGCCCTGCTCGTCGAGGAGGCCGACTGCCACATCGACGACGTCCAGACGTGGGGCGTCCCCGCCGGGGACGCCGCGGCGACGGATCGCGGGGGCCCACATCCGACGCTCGCGGACCACGACGAGGACCACGGCCTGGTCGGCCTCGCGACGATCCGCGAGGGCGCCATCCTCGAGACCGACGACGAGCACATCGTCGTCGGTACTGCGGGCCACGTCGACCATGGGAAGTCGACGCTCGTCGGCACGCTCGTGACCGGCCAGCCAGACGACGGCGAGGGCGGCACGCGATCGTTCCTCGACGTCCAGCCCCACGAGGTCGAGCGGGGGCTCTCCGCGGACCTCTCCTATGGCGTCTACGGCTTCGACGACGACGGACCCGTCCGGATGGACAATCCCGATCGGAAGACCGACCGCGCCCGGATCGTGGAGGAGGCCGACCGGCTGGTCTCCTTCGTCGACACCGTGGGACACGAGCCCTGGCTCCGGACGACGATCCGCGGACTCGTGGGCCAGAAGCTCGACTACGGCCTCCTGACGGTCGCGGCCGACGACGGGCCCACCAAGACGACCCGCGAACACCTCGGCGTGCTCCTCGCGACGGATCTCCCGACGATCGTCGCGATCACGAAGACCGACCTCGTCGACGACGAGCGCCTGGCGGCCGTCGAGCGCGAGATCGAGACGCTGCTCCGGGAGGCCGACCGGACGCCGCTGCTCGTCCGTCGACACGGCGTCGCCGCCGCGATCGACGAGATCGACGAGACCGTCGTGCCGATCGTCGGAACGAGCGCCGTCGCGATGGAGGGCACCGCCGTCCTGGACGAGCTCTTCGAACACCTGCCCAAGACCGGCGGCGGCGCAGCCCAGGAGGCGTTCCGGATGTACGTCGACCGAACGTACTCCGTCACCGGGGTCGGCGCGGTCGCCTCGGGGACGATCACCGCGGGCACCGTCGAAGCCGGTGACGAGTTACTGTTGGGTCCGATGCCCGACGGTTCCTTCCGAGCGGTCGAGGTCCGCTCGATCGAGATGCACTACCACCGCGTCGAGCGGGCCCGGGCCGGCCGGATCGTCGGCATTGCGCTCAAGGGCGTCGAGGAGCGGGAGATCGAGCGCGGTATGGCCCTGCTTCCACGGGACGCAGAGCCCGCCCCCGTCCGCGAGTTCGAGGCCGAGGTGATGGTACTCAACCACCCGACCCGGATCGACGCCGGATACGAGCCGGTCGTTCACCTCGAGACAGCAAGCGAGGCGGCGGCGATCTACCCCGAGGACGGCCCGCTCCTCCCCGGGGACACCGGTACCGCTCGACTGCGCTTCAAGTTCCGACCGTACCTCGTCCGGGAGGGCCAGCAGTTCGTCTTCCGGGAGGGTTCGAGCAAGGGAGTCGGCACGGTGACGGACGTCTCGCCGGCCGACTGACGCTCGGGGTCGCGGGGCTTACGGTGGCCCGCTCCGAGGACCACGTATGCGCAGCGAGCGACCGATCCTGGGGCGTCTGCGCCAGCCCGCCTACACGGGCAAGCATCGCTGCTGGCCGTGTACGACGCTGAACGTGGTGCTCGCCGGCGCGATCACCGTCCTGGTGGCCGCGGTCGTCGCGGTCGGGGTGGCTCTCGTGGTCTTCGCGGGGGCGCTCGCCGCGATCGCCCTCCGTGGCTACCTCGTGCCGGGCACGCCCACGCTCACGCGACGTCTCCTCCCGGACTGGCTCCGGAACGCGATCCACACCGACACCGATGTGGGCGCCGACGGGTGGGAACGGAGCGCTAACGGTGCCGACCCGGCAGACGACAGCGACGATCCGATCTCCCGCCTGCTGGAGGTCGGCATCCTCCGGCGTGCGTCCGATGGATACGAGCTTCGACCGGCGGTCGAGGACCGCATCCAGCAGCGACTCCCCTGGGTCCCCGCTGCGGGCGTCGACGAGGGGGTCGTGGGCGATCTCGTGGATCGAGAGCCCGGGGAATTCGATCTGGTCGAGCGCGGGACCCCCGCGGTGCTCGTCGACGGGCGAATCCGCCGGTGGCCGTCGGAGGCCGCGATACACGCCGACCTCGCGATCCATCAGGTCCTCTCGAGCGCGATCGACCAGTGGGAGGCGACGTCGCTCGACGGCCGGCTCGCAGCACTCGCTGCCGTGCGGTCGGCGTTCGATCGCTGTCCCGCCTGCGGCGGTGCTCTCGACCGGTCCGAGCACGTCGTCGAAACCTGTTGTTCGAGGGCGGTGGTGTGGACGCTACGCTGTCCAGACTGCGAGGCCGTGCTGCGCGAACGCTCGACCGCCGACGCCGGCCAGTCGGCGGCTGCCCGATCGGCGTCGGCGTAGCCTGCCCCTTGATTCGTACTGGGCACGGGACTCCGTCGTTCCATCCAGGCCCCGAACCCACCTGGTTTTACTGTCCCCGGCCGCCTCGGCGTCTCCATGGACGCTCGCGGGGAGATCGTCGCGGTCTACCGCGAGTCGCTGCCGATCCTCCTCGTCAGTCTCCTCGGCGGCATCTTCGCCGGCGTCGTCCTCGGGAGCGAGCCGATGCGGGAGGGCCTTCGGGCCTACCCGGGGCTGCTCCTCGCCCTCCCAGCGTTTCTGGCGACACGCGGGAACGTCTACGGCGCGCTTGGGGCGCGCATCGGGAGCGGGCTCCACCAGGGGCTCGTCGAACCGCGGTTCACCTGGGACCGCCGGCTCGTCAACGCCGTGACGGCTGCGGTGATCAACGGCGTCGGGATGTCTCTGTGGATCTCGGTGCTCTCCTGGACCATCCTGACCCTCCAGCCCGGCCGCACGCCGGCACCGTTTCTCGAACTCGCGGGCGTGCTGGTGCTGGCGGGCGCGGTGACGTCGACCGCGATGATCGGAGGCCTGCTCTCGATCGTCTTCGCCGGCTTCCGGCGGGGGATGGACCCCGACAACCTCATCGGACCGCTCGTCACCACACTGGGCGACGTCTTCGGCGTCGTGTTCCTGCTGGGGGCGACGCTCGTCGTGGGGGTGATCGCGTGAGCACCGTCGATCACGGCGACGTCGGGACCTGGCGGGTCCGACGGATCGTCCGCACGATGGCGCCGCTGTTGGTCGTCCTCTCCGCGATGGAGATGGGCTCGGGGTTCGTCCTCGAATCCCTCGGGGAGACGTACCTCGACAACCCGACGCTGCTGATGCTCGTTCCGGTGATGATCGGGATGGGTGGGAACCTCGGTGCGATCGTCGCCGCCAGGCTATCGACGCAGCTCCACCTCGGCACGCTGTCCTTCGACGTTCGTTCCCGGAGTCTGATGGTACCACTGGGCGCCGTCCTGGCGCTGGCCGGGACGGTGTTCTCCGTGCTCCCGGTCGTCGTCTACGCCTTCGGGCAGGTAACCGGCGACCCGATGGGCCTCCGCAAGCTGGCGACGATCTCGCTCGTCTCCGGCATGACGCTGGCGGTGATCGCGTTCCTCCTGGCGGTCGCGGCGACCTACGTCTCCTATCGCCGGGAGTACGACCCCGACGACGTGACGATCCCGGTCGTCACGAACCTCTGTGACGTGCTCGGCGTCGTCATCCTCTCGGCGGTCGCGGCAGCGGTGGTCTGATCCATCCAATCCGGGCGTGCCCGAGCACACACTGACCGGTTGGCCGCCTCGACGTTCGGGTGAGTCCGACAGTCGATCGTCCACGCCCCAGGGCGCCCAGCCAGGGACACATCTCGACTGACGACGCAGCCCGACGGAGGACCCGTCTAGACGGCTACGGGGTCGCCCCGAGTTCGTGGAACTCCTCCGTCGCCGTGCGCGTTCCCTTCGCGATGAGGACGTCTCCGGCTTCGAGCGTCTCCTCGGCGCCGCCGACCAGCAGCCAGCCGACGTCCGGACGGCGCACGGCCAGCACGGTCGCACTCGATCCGACGTCCGGGACGCCGTCCTCGAGGACTGCGCCGTCGAGGTCGCTTCCGGGCTCGACTGCGACGCGGGCCAGCACCTCGTCGCTCTCGCGGACGGCAAGCTCCACGACCGGGTGGACGTCGATGTTTCGGAGGACGCCTTCGCCGATCTCGAGGGCGGCGTCGCTGATGGTCTCGGTCGCGATGCCCAGCCGGATCAGGCCCCGGAGATCGACCGGGTTCTCCGCCTCCGCGGCGGCGCCGAGCGTCCACGCCTCGAACCGGGACTGGAGGGCGTCGACCTCGACCTCGAGGTTGCGGACCTCCTCCGCGAGGGCGGCGTCGTCGAAGAGCACTGCGCCGTAGGCGACGTCGACCGCCAGCTCCGAGAGGTTCTTCATGTGGACGATCGAGTCGACCGCGCGGTCGAGGTCGTCGATCGCCGGCTCCGCGCCGCCGGGAGCCGTGTACGCCGCGTCGGCGGCCGTCTCGTAGACGTCCCCGATGGTCTGCTCGGGGCCGCGCAGCAGGAGGACGTCGCCGCCGGCGAGGACGGTGTCCGGGCCGGGGTTCAGGATCCAGTCTGCTCCGCGCCGCACGCCGATCACCCGGACGCCAGTCTCGGACTCCAGGTCGATATCGGCGAGACTCTCCTCAGAATACGGGGAACCTGCCGAGAGTTCGACCCGCTCCAGGGGCTCGAACGCCTCCGGCAGCGCAGCCCGCATGGCCTCGGGAAGGCCCATCTCCTCGATGACGATCTTCGCGACGTCCCCGGCAGCGTCGCTGATCTTCTCCGCGCCGCCGACGATCCCCAGCACCGGGGCGAGGACCTCCGTCTCGTCGGGGTTCCGGGCGGCCATCATCACGCTCATCCGCGCCCGCAGCTCGAGGACGTCCATCTGCTCCTCGAGCCGGAGCACCTCCTCGGCGATCTCGTCGCTGTTGTGGAGGACCGCGGAGTACGCGAGGTCGATCAGCAGCTCGGAGGTGTCCTTCATCTCGACGAGGACGTCCTTGAGGCTGACCGGCTCGTACTCGATGGGGTCCGAGCGCGGGTCCCCCTCCAGCGGACTCATAGAGCCACCGAGTCGGGCCGCTGGCAAAAGGATTGCCACGTCTCACCAGGCGTGATCGGCCGGACCGTGAGGACACACTCCGCGGGTTTCGGAACTGGTCTCACCAGTGCCTACTCCGATCACTCGGTGTCGGCCCGGACGTAGCCGTCGCTGGTTCGACGGGCGAGCCCGAGAAGCGCGAGCCACTCGAGGATCCGCCCGATGCGATCGCGGTGATGGGCCTCCCAGTCCGGGAGTCGCCGACGCTCCCAGGCCGGCACGCCGTCCCGGACTGACTCGAACACCGCATCGGAGTCCCGTGGCTCGGTTGCCGATAGTCCGTCGAGCACGGGCTCAGCCAGGAGGATGTTCTCGAGAAATCGCTCACCCATCGCGTCGGCGTCCGGTGGTTCGTCCGATCGCACGTAGCGATCATGGCGATCGACGGCGCCCAGCGCCCGGAGGAGCGTCAGCCACGCCCGCGCCTCGTCCTCGTCCGCCACCGTCGTTCGATCGACGATCCGGGCACAGCAGTCGGATTCCGGTTTCGGGACGATCGGTACGGCCTCGCGGACGGCCCGTGCCGTCTCGAGTGAGGCCGGCGCGGGCGGGACGGGTTTGAATCGCATCCGTCGTACGGCGCTCAGATGCCGAAGCTCTCGGCGACGAGGTCCTCGTCTCGCTGACCCAGGCCGTAGGTCGGACCGCCGATGACGTCGACGGTGAGCTGGGCGGGCGCGAAGACCTCCGGCGGGAGATCGTAGAAGTCCCAGTCCACGCTGTCGAAGATTTCGGCAAAGGGCTGGCCGTACTCCTCGCCCGCGCTGGAGGGCAACTCGTCGATCCGGTCGAAGTCCTCCTCCAGGACGAGGTGGCCCCGGCCGCCGTAGGCCAGGGCGTCGTTGGTCCGGGCCAGAGCGGTCTCCTCGTCCCCGGCGACGGGCGCGACCGGCGCGACGCCGCTGGCGGAGACGATCTTCGTGGGGTCGTAGCCCAACTCGGCGAGACGGAACGCGGCGAGTTCGGGAACGCGTGCCGCGACGGTCACGCTGCCGACGAGGCTCGCGGTCGGGTAGGTCGGGAGGAACACGGCCGATGGTTCGACCTCCGCGAGGTCCGCGACGTGTTCGGCGACTGCCTCGCCGGGCAGTTCCTCGCTCTCGAGGGCCAGGATCGCGAAGTCGAAGGCGTCGACGTAGCCCAGTCGCTCGAAGATCGTCTCGCTGGCGACCAGCGCGCGCGCGGGTCCGCTGCCGAGGGCCTCGTACCCGTCGACGGACACCTCCCAGCCGGTCTTCTGGGCGCCCAGCAGCGAGAGCCCGGGCTGGTCGGTGGTCAACTCGACGTGGGGCAGGGGCGTCCCGGCCAACTCCTCGATGCGGGACTGGACGGTACCCAGGCCCGCGGACTGGATCTCCGCGAGCAGCAGTCCGGCCTCGATGCCGCCGGTGAACTCGACGCCGAAGTCCAGCACCGTCGCCTCGTTGTCGAGCTCGTGGGCGCCGACGTCGAGCTCCTCGGCGAACTCGAGGGCCTCGTCGACCAGCTCGAGGGCGTTCCGATTGAGACTCTCCATACGGGCAGGACGGTCGGTGGGCCGATAAAGGGTTCCGAAGGGCACGCCGACAGCCTGGCCGATGGCGTCCTCTATCGCGTCGCCGACGGTCAGGTCGTCCCGCCTGTCTGGTGGCTCCGGCGGTCGGATGGCGCAGGAGCCCTGGGCCGCTCGGGCGATCCAGCGGCTCGGCGATCGGCCGTCTCAGAACTCCGGCGCGACCTCGTCGACGAACCGGACGAACGTCTCCCGCTCGTTCTTCGGGACCTCGATCTGGAAGTTGTCGATGCCGAGCTCCCGGTAGGTCTCGACGCCCTCGGCGACCTCCGCCGGCGTCCCGACGAGCCCGCGGAACTCCTCCCGATCCACCGGGCCGTTCTCGGTTTCGGCCGTGAGTTCCTCGTAGCGCTCGTGGGCGGCCTCGGTCGTGTCACGGATCACGGTCGTGATCGTCGCCGTCTTCGTGATCTCCTCGTAGTCACGGCCGGCGTTCTCGCAGTGCTCGCGCAGCACCCCGAGCTTGTGCTCGTAGGTGTCTGGATCCGCGCCGGGAATGTTCCACATGTCGGCGTACTCGGCGGTTACCCGGAGGGTGAGCTGCTCGCCACCGCCGCCGACGAGGACCGGAATGTCGGTGGGTTTGGGCTCCAGGATCAGGTCGTCGAGTTCGTGGTACTCGCCCTCGTAGTTGACCGGCGATGGCTGGGACCAGGCGGTCTCGCACAGTTTGATGACGTCCCGGAGCTCGCGGATCCGCTTGGCGGGATCCTCGAAGGGGACGCCGATGGCGTCGTACTCGTCCTCGTACCAGCCGGCGCCGATGCCCAGGATCGCCCGTCCCTCCGAGAGCTGATCGAGGGAGGCGACCGTCTTTGCGAGGTACGCGGGGTTCCGGTAGTGGATGCAGGTGACCAGCGCCGAGAGGTCGATGTCGTCGGTCGCGGTCGCGAGCGCCGAGAGGCCCGCGTAGCACTCGATGAAGTCCTCGTCGTGGTAGCCGGTGCCGGCCAGCTGCCAGAAGTGGTCCATGAGGCTGAACCAGTCGAATCCGGCGTCCTCGGCGAGCGTCGCGCGGTCGACGAGCGACGAGACGACGGGTCGGTCCTCGGGGTCGTCGGCGTACTCGAAGGAGGCGTTGTGGTAGCCAAAGTCCATAGCGGAGGCTCCTCGTGCCAGTGACGTGAGTGTTGTTGCCGCGGTGATCGCCACCGGATTCCCGCGGGCGATCCGCGATGCTGGGGGGTGCGCCTGGCCGTCCGATCGGCGGCTGCCCCGCGCCACCGACCGCTCAGGACCCCTCGCTCCGGGCCGGCCGCCCGAGTTCCTCTTCGACCCGGTCGACCTTCGCCGCGGCCGTGGAGGAGGCAGTGCGTTTGTCGTCGATCTTGAGGAACGTGCTCACGCGGTCGGCGTCCACTGCGCGGTGGGCGGCCTCGACGGCGTCGAGCAGCTCCCCGACGTCGTCGGTCTCGAGGACGGTCCCCATCGGCGTCGTCTCGTACTCGACGTCGAAGTCCTCCAGCGCCGCGACGGCGTCCGCGACGTCGGCTGCCATGCTCCCTTCCCTGACCGGTGCGACCGAGAGGAACGCGACGACGGTCATGGCTGCGCTACGATCCCGATCACCTTGTAGCCATCCGGTGCACCTTGTAGCCATCCAGTGCACCGTGTGGCTCCGGTGCAGTGCGTGGCCATCCGGTGGACGCCCGGTCAGGATCGGCGAATGGGTCGGTTCGTGGAGCCCAGCGCTACTCCTCCGCCTTCGAAGCTGAGAGTTGCCCCTCGCCGGCTCGTACGGACCGCCCGCCCACCCGGCCATCTAAACCTTTAACATCGCCCCGAGAGACCGCAAATTTGGAGGCACACGCCATGCCCGAACACTCTCACCCCGAACTCCCGCCACTGCCCTACGACTACGACGCCCTCGAGCCCCACATCTCCGAGCAGGTGGTGACCTGGCATCACGACACTCACCACCAGGGGTACGTGAACGGCCTCGAGAGTGCGGAGGAGACGCTGGCCGAGAACCGCGCCTCGGGCGACTTCGGCAGCTCCGGCGGCGCCATCCGGAACGTTACCCACAACGGCTGTGGCCACTACCTGCACACGCTGTTCTGGGAGAACATGTCGCCCAGCGGTGGCGGGGAGCCGTCCGGCGAGCTCCGCGACCGGATCGCGGAGGACTTCGGCTCCTACGAGGGCTGGAAGGGCGAGTTCGAGGCTGCAGCCTCGGCTGCCGGCGGCTGGGCGCTGCTGGTCTACGACCCGGTCGCCAAGCAGCTACGGAACCTCGTCGTCGACAAGCACGACCAGGGTGCCCTCTGGGGCTCCCATCCGATTCTGGCACTGGACGTCTGGGAGCACTCCTACTACTACGACTACGGGCCGGCACGCGGGGACTTCGTCGACGCGTTCTTCGAGGTCGTCGACTGGGACAACGTTGCCGAGCAGTACGCGAAGGTCTCCTCGCGCGTCGAGTGACCGGCCGATCGGCCGGTGCTCGCCCTCCGAATCGACGGATCGGTCGCTTTAGGCACGGGGGTTGCCAACCTGGGCACGTGCCAGAACCCAAATCCGCCTTCGACGGCCTCTATCCCTGTGACTTCTACGAGCCCGCCGACTTGCTGGATCCCGAGCAGTGTTACACGGTCTACGAGATCGCGCGGCTGCTCCAGGACCTGGAGCCCGACGCAGAGATCGATCCCGACACCGAAGCGGTGTTGCTGGACTGGGCGATCCCGTGGATCGTGACGAACGCCGAGGAGCTCGTCGTGGCCGATCCCAGAAGCGACGACGAGCCCGGGTACTACGGGCTGCGTCGAGCGGGGGACCTTGGACCAGCCGGCGACTCGTGACGACGCGAGTCGTGGAGTGACGGTCACTCACGAGTGGCGCTCGTCGCGAAGGGACACTCGCCGCGCAGAGAGGTTGCCTGCGCAGTGACGCCTACCGCCGGATCGACGTAACCCTGGCTACCGGGCTCGGGCGGAGCGCGCCGCGAGCTCGATGTGGTGGAACGCGTCCGTCGAGACGCTGGGCCCGTGGCCGGGGTGGAGCTCCCTGAGGTCCTCGTCGATGACGTCGAGGACGCGCGTCAGCGAGTTCACGAGCGTCTCGCGATCGGCACCCGGGAGGTCCGTTCGCCCGTAGCCCCCGTTCTGGAAGACCAGGTCGCCGGCGAAGAGTACGCCCGGCGCCTCGGCGTAGAGACAGCAGTGATCCGGCGCGTGCCCCGGGGTGTGGAGCACGCGGAAATCGTGGTCGCCCAGCGCGAGCGATTCGCCGTCGGCGAGCTCGCGATCGACGGCGTCGTGTCCAGGATCGAAGCCGAAGACCGTCACGTCGAATGCCCGTCGGAGATCGGGCACGTTCTCGACGTGATCGGGATGCGTGTGGGTCAGCACGACTGCGTCGAGGTCGTCCGTCAGCTCGGCGACGGCCTCGACGACGTCGAAGTTCGCGCCGGCGTCGACGAGCGCCGTCCGCTCGCCGGTCACGAGGAACACGTTGCTCGTGAACGCCTGGACGCCCGCGGCGACGTTGCTGATCACGACCACCACTGGAGCCTCCTCCGGCTTGTGCCTACCGATGGGGTGGGCCGCTGCCAGTCTCCACGTCTGGTCGTGTGACCAGTCACGTGGGTGTCGCCGGGCCGTCGACGGCGGCTGCCACGTGAGGCCCTGCCGCAGGCGGGCGGAAGCGCAACTGTTTTACTGTGCTCTCGGGTACGATCGGGTGCACGCTCCGATGGTGTAGTCCGGCCAATCATATTGCCCTCTCACGGCAATGACCAGGGTTCGAATCCCTGTCGGAGCATACGAGGCGCGAACGGAGTGAGCGCCTCGGGAATGACGAACGGCGAGCGCAGCGAGCCGTGAGTCTCGCAGCGAGCGAACTTTTGTGAGCGAGCGAAGCGCGCAAGACAGGGATTCGAACCACGCGAGTCGCAGCGGCCGAGCAAAGCGAGGCCGACCGTCTCGCCTCGGGTTCGAATCCCTGTCGGAGTCCTGCGGGAGCGCCAGCGAGCGCAGGGCTCGGGAGACAAACGAAGTGAGTCTCCCGGTGCATTCGAGACGCGAACGGAGTGAGCGCCTCGGGTATACCGAACGGCGAGCGCAGCGAGCCGTGAGTCTCGCAGCGAGCGCCAGTGAGCCCAGGGCTCGGAAGACGAGCGAAGTGAGACTTCCGGTGCATACGGGGCGCGAGCGTCAGCGAGCGCAGGGCGCGAACGACGAGCGTAGCGAGTCGTTCGGCGAGTGAAGCGAGCCATGAGCCTACACGACGAGGATGTGCGAGTCAGCGAATCCCTCTTGCAGCACTCTCGACCGAACGACCTCCAGGCGACGTCGTCACGCCGCTTCGAATGTCGGTCCCTCGATCGTCGGATCCGTCACTGGAGCCGATAGCCTCAGGTTCGGCCCCGTCGAACCCGCTCCCGTGATCGGCACCGTCTCCGCGACCACGATAGCGATCGTCACGCTCGTCGTGATCGTGGCGGGGGCGACCAACGGTCTCGCCGGGTTCGGATTCGCCGTCGTCGGGACGATGGCGCTTGCAACGCTGATCGACCCGGCGACGGCGGTCGTCTTCATGATCGTTCCCATCTTCGCGGTGAACGTCTCGCTCGTCCGGGACCTCTCCACGGACGAACTGCGGACCTGCAGTAAACGCTTTGGCCCACTCGTCGGCGCGGCGCTCGTCGGTACCGTCGTCGGGATGGTCGTCCTCGAGACGCTCCCCGAGGCGCCCCTCCGCGTCGGGCTCGGCGTGTTGACGCTGGGCTTCGTCGCCACGGCACAGCGACGGTTCCCCCTGCCCGCGTGGCTGTCGCTGGGGGAAGACGGCGTGGGGAAGACCCGGCTCGGGATGGTCGGCGTCGGCGGCGTCTCCGGCGTCCTCTTCGGCGGCACCAACGTCGGCGTCCAGCTGATCGCGTACCTCCGGAGCTTCGACCTCTCGCATGGCCTGTTCGTCGGCGTGGTCGCGATGGTCTTCCTCGGTCTCAACGGCCTCCGGGTCATCCTGGCCGGTGCGCTCGGACTCTACCCCAGCCCGACGGTCGCAGGCGCCTCCGCCGTCGCTGCGATCCCTGCGGTAGCGGGCGTGGCGGTCGGCAAACGACTCCGGGTCGCCGTCAGCGAGCGGGCGCGGCAGATCACCGTGCTGGGGCTCCTGAGCGTCGTCGGGGTGCGGCTCGTCACCGGCGGGCTCGGGATTCCCTGAGCTCTGGGACGGCCGTCGCTCTCGCCTGACTCGCCGTCGTGTACCGGCCACGCACTCCCGGGGGAGCTTTAGGCGGGCGTCGAACCTCCCTCGGGTAGATGGCCAACTCCACGCTCGAGGACCCCGAACTCCGGGAGGCACTCGACTCGCTCGCGCCGAGTGCCAAACTCGTCGCCAAGACGCTGGAGTACGAGGGCGGCCTCTCCCAGGCGGAGCTGGCCGAGCAAACGCGGCTTCCCGAGCGGACGGTCCGCTCGGGGATCAGGGACCTGGAGACGATCGACGTGATTCGTTCGCGGCCGTCGTTCATGGACGCCCGGAAGCGGATCTACTCGCTGGACCCCTCGCGGGATGGGTAGCTCCAGGGATCGTTCGCGAGGGGACGAGAGCGTCCAGCACCAGGTGGCCTGCGATCAGGCGTAGAAGGCCGTCGGTCCGTGGGCGTCCTGCCACGCGAATGCGTAGAGGTGGCGGGCGGGAACGCGCTGGAGTCGGCGGCCGTCGTCGCTTTCCCCGGTCGCCGGATCCCACGTCGTGCCGTCGCCCCTGAGGGCGCCCTCGTGCAGTTCGAGCGGGAAGCCCGGGTCTTCGTACGCGTAGAGCCTGCCGTCCTCGGGCGTCTCCACATTCGCCGCCAGCGTCACGACGACCGACAGTCCACCGACGTCGTCGTGCAGGACGCCACCGGCCGACTCCACGACCGGTCGCGGGTACCCGACGGCGGCCCCGTCCCGTTCGACGCCCAGGACGGGCGTCTTCGGGTCGAGATCGGTCCGATCCCAGGTGCGCCGCTCGCCCTCGCCACGCATCGCGTACAGCCCGAACTCGTCGTCCGTCACGTACCCGCGGTACTGGTCGGCGGGGTAGAACCGTTCGAGTGCGAACGCTGCGTCGGCCGGTCCCCGTTCGGGTTGCAGAACCTCGGCTGTGGGGTTCGTCGCCAGAAAAGGCCCGATGCGCTCGATGGTGTGGGGAAGCAGCGCCAGGTCGGCGCCGGCGAGTTCCCCACCGATGGCCTCCCCGGTGGTCTGGCGCCACTCCGTCCCGGTCTCCCGGTCGTAGAGCACGAGCGCGTCGTCGACCAGCACGCCGGAGACGCCAAAGGTGAGCGTCCGCCCATCGACGCGCCGGTCGTAGACCGCGGCGCTCCCGCAGATCGGACACCACGTGACCGCGATCGGGCGCCCCTCGACGACGTCGTTGACCACCTCGTGGCTCCCGAGAATCCGAATCGGGTAGGCACGCGGCGGATCGCCATCCAGGACGACGGCCTCGTCGCTTGGCGTCCCGTGGTGCGCGTCGGCGAAGACCGGCTCGTCGATGCTCGGGATCGCGTCCCGTGGCAGGACTTCGCGGCGTGACACGGCGGTCATTCGGGCTGGAGCGACGTACCTGTTGGGCGGCTGTGTATCGTCGCCGTCGGACGCTACGGAGCGACGCAGGATCCGGGAACGAGTGGGCCACCGACGTTCGCTTGCCCGGAGGGCGGTGAGTGGCGGGTTACTCCGGCGTGTCGCTCTCGCCGGGCACGCCGCGGCCCTGGTAGAAGTCGCCGGCCCAGTTCCCCACCCAGACGTCCTGATTGGCGAGGTAGAGCGCACCCGCGGTGTCGAAGCGGTCGTCGGTCACGCTCCACTCCTCGGCCGCGGTGTCGTACTCGACGGCCGCGTTGTAGACCGCGGACTGGCCGAACTCCCCGCCCGCGGCCGGCGGAAGCGGGAGGGTGTGCTCGGCGCTCTCGTCGCGGGATGGGCCACGCTCCGCGCGCTGGAGCCGTCCGCGATTGAACGTCTGATCGAAGAAGCGCGCGAACGTCGCCCGGACGCCGCTCGTGCCGAGAACGGCGTCGGCGGCGTTGAGGCCACCGGTGATGTCCCCGGCGTCTCTGGCGGTGATCTCGTAGACGTCCGCGCCGGCGCTGGACGCGAAGGTCCCGGCGTCCTCGTCCCACAGGTCCTCGAGGAGGTACCCGAGGACGGTCTCGGCGGTGTCGGTGTGGTCGACGCCGTCGATCCGGGAGGCCCAGAGCAGTCCCTGCGCGACGACGCCCTGGGTCGCCGCCTGGTTGGGGCCACCCTGCGCGACGCGGCCGTCGCCGTCCATCGCATCCTCGATCACGCCGGCGAGTGCGTCGGCGTAGTCTCCGGCCGCCGTCTCGAGTTCGTCGCTGCCGGCGTGCGTGCCGTACCAGCCGACCCCGCCCAGCAGTTCCCCGACGTCGCGGGTCGATCCGGTCTGGAGGACGTCCCCGGCGGGGAAGGCGTTCATCGTCGTCCGCGCGAGGCCGTCCGCCATCGTCTGGAGGTTCTCGGCGGGGATCAGCGGCTCGGGGTTGACGTAGCCGAACCACTCGCCCTCGGCGAGGCTCACGAGGTCCGAGAGGAACCACAGCATCGCCGAGTGATCGAGCAGTCGCGGCCCTTCCTCGACGACGCCCTCCCCCGGCGCGAAGCCGGCCACGAGCTGCATCGTCTCCTGGTTCGCCCGGAGGTTGCCCTCGACGAGCGAGAAGCGCACGCCGAGCTGGGCGAGGGTCGTCAGGACCTGCGACCGGAACTTCGGCGCGATGGAGTCCGTCGGGAGCACGTCGAAGTGGTTCTGGAAGTTCTTCGCCCACGTGACGCCCTTCAGGTGCGTCCAGGCGAGCGAGGCGGGACTCACGACGCCCGAGGACGCCGACCGGTCCCACTGCAGCGTCGACGCGTCGGGCTTGCCGGCCTCGTTCTCGAGCACCGGCTGCTGGGTGAAGTGGGGATCGCCCTCGGTGAAGGGCGCCATATTGAGGTTCGGGTTCGCGACGGGGGGCGAGTCGACGTCGGCCGCCATCGTGATCCCCTGCATCCGCTGCTGGAACGTCTCCCGCTGGCTCTCGTTCGCGGGGAAGAGCACGCCGTTGCCCGACATCGCGACGTTGGTGCTCATGTTGTACAGCGAGTACCAGTAGGCGTCCGTCGAGGCCGCCTGGAACCCGTAGGCCGACCCGGCGTCCGCTCCGCCGCCCGGTTCGGCGTTGCCGACGACCACGGCGCCTTTCATCCCCATGCCGCGATGGGGATTACAGAAGTAGGTGACCGTGCCCTCCTCGTCGAACGTCTGGGAGAACGTGGTGCCGCTCTCGCCGGTCGGGTCCCCGCTGCGGAAGTCGGCGCCGGACTCGGTGACGACGTTGTGGGGCCCGCCGTCGCCAGTCCACTCCCAGACGACCTCGGTGCCCGGGTCCACCCAGATGGCCGGCGGCGCGAACCCGAACGCGCCGCCGTTGGCCGACGCGCCGACGTCGATCCGCACGCTCCCCGATCCTCTGGCGTCGACGGTCGTACCGTCGAAGTTCCCGGTGTCGGCGAGCCAGCCGCCGTAGTCGAACTGATCGGTGGTCTCTCCGGCGGTGTCGTCGTCCGTTCCGTCGCTCTCGTCACCGTCGCTGGAACCATCGCCTGAACCATCGCCGGAGTCGTTGGCGCCGCCCGACGCGCCCGCGTCGGTTCCCTCACTGCTGTCGTCGTCGCCGTCGTCCTCGCCGGTCGAACAGCCCGCGAGGGTTGCGACGGCTGCTACGCCACCGAGTCGGAGGAGTCGCCGTCTGTCGTAGTCCATGACGTCCCCACCTCGCGTGGGTGGCGGCTTGGGTGTAGCCCGGAATATTTCCGCGGCGCACGACGGGGAAAGACGTATATCCGCGTAGTGAGAGGTACCGTGAATCCACGCCGGTCGTGTGTGCGTGTTGAGAAGCCACGCGACCGCCGGACTCTGCGGTGATAGTGTGAAGACAACGGGGTGGAAATCCGGCGAACGAACGGTAAGTCAGTTACTGGATATAACCGGGTATCCTGATGCTCACCGTTGTCGCGGCAATCGAGACGACGGTCGTCGATCCTGACACCCACCGAGTTCCGGTGTCGCGGTCGAAGCGACACGGGTGGGGATCACCTCGGTACAGCGATTCGGAACGTGCGGGCCTGCCACCGGTCCTCGCCCATCAGCGGCAGCCAACCAGGCAGTACTGGGGACTTCGCTGCGTTTTCGGTTCCCACTGAGCCTCCGGTAACCCACTGAGCCACGGGTCCGGGAACCCTCTTTACTGTCGATCCGTAAGTCGATTGTAGGAGGTAACCAAGGATGGCAGCCAGCCCCGACGACGAGGTGCGCTTCGAGACCATCGGAATCGAGGCCCGGGACAGGAGCCGGTACGCGGACGTCCGCGTCGACGAGGAGGAGGTCCTGATCTACGACACCGAGACCGAGGCGGCGTGGATCCAGTCCGACTCGGCGCTGGGCCTGGAGTTCATGGTCTGATCGATGCGCCGAGCCCACCGCACGATCGATCGTCGTGCCGAGGCCATCGGGACACCCTGTGGGCGACTCGCGCTCGCGTCCAGTCGGTCCACCGAGCCGGGAGGCTGCTGTGCGTAGCCCGGACGACGATCCCGAGGAACGACTCGAGGTCTGGTGTGCCGGCGAGGAGTGGTGCCCGGTCACCACCACCGCCACGCTCATCGGCAAGAAGTGGCACCCCGTCATCGTCCACCGGCTGCTGGAGTCCGGCCCCAGCGGCTTCAACGAACTCCAGGAGGACGTCGACGGCATCTCCAGCAAGGTGCTCTCCGACAGCCTCGAGGACCTCTCGGAGAAGGAGCTCGTCGACAGAGAGATCATCAGCGAGAAACCGTTCCGGGTGGAGTACTCGCTGACGGCGTACGGCCGGTCGCTGGAGCCGGTGATCTACGCCATGCGAGACTGGGGGAAGACGTACCTGCGGCCGCCGGCCGAGGACGCGGCGTCGGACCGGTAGGAACGCCGTTCGCGCAGCCGCTCTCCAGGCGTTGGGGCTACCCTTCTCGCAGTAGTAGTCGAAACGCTTGGCCGAACGGCGCCACCGGCCCGACACCTGCCTGCTCGTAGACGCCAGCGGGGAGCCCGATGTCCGTGAGGACGATCCTCGCGTCCACGCCCTCGAGTCCCGTCTTCGGCAGCGCCAGTGTGCAGATGGCGTCCGGCTCGACGGCGACGCCCGGTCGATCCCCGGTCGTCGCGTCCAGACCGGAGGGGACGTCCAGCGAGACCGTCGGGCCGCCGGCGCCGTCCAGCGCCTCGATCAGCTCGGCTGCCGTTCCCTGTAGTGGGCCGTCCAGTCCGTAGCCGACGACGGCGTCGACGATCACGTGCCCCGGACCCGTCGAGAGCTGGTCCGGACCGACCCCGATCGGGACGCCCATCGCCTCGAGCGTCTCGCGGTGGTGGGCGGCAGGGCCCGTCAGTGCCGCCGGTGCTCGATCGAGCACGACAGCGACCGGCACGCCGCGGTTCGCCAGGTGTCTGGCACAGCACAGCCCGCCGCCACCGTTGCCCCCGCTGCCGGCGAGGACCGTAACGGCGGGCTTGCCGTCGTCCGCCCCGACCGATTCCAGTTGGTCCAGGACCTCGCCGGCGAGCGCGCGGCCGGCGTGCTCCATCATCTGGAGGACCCCGATCCCGAAGGACTCCACGGCAACGCGATCGACCTCGCGCATCTCGGCGGCCGTCACTGCGGGGACGGCGCGACCGTCAGTGGTGTGGAAGGCGTCGGCGTTCATGCGTGGGCGGATGTATCGGGGGCGCCGGGGGCGTTGGAAGCCTGGTGTCTCGACGGTGCACCACGTTCCTCGCCGCGTCGGTCGACTCCGACGAACGGCCGTACTTCGGAGCCCCCGGTGAAATGGTTCGGGGCTGACGGCACCGGCGAGTGCGGCGTGCGGGTCACGGGAGCAGGATCATCGATCCCGTCGTCCCCCAGACCACGGCCAGGAAGAACCAGGTGCCGAGGGCCGCGCTCCCGGCGACGAGGCGGTCGGGGTCGCGCTCGGGCAGGGAGTATCGGACCAGCGGGAGGTCCGCGATCTCCGGTCGGGTGAGCACGTGGTTGAACCCGACGGCGACCGCGGCGATCAGCGGCGGCCCCACGATCAGGCTGTTCGCCGCCCGGGACAGTCCCAGCGTCGTGGACTCCCCGAGCGTCAGCGTCGCGGCGGGCCCGACAGTGGCTGCGGGATCGGGTAGCGCCCCGACCGCCCCGCCGTAGTTCGCGTAGAGGAAGAGCACGCTGCCGGCCACGATGGCAGCGAGTTTCAACCCCGTGGCCCGGCGTCCCGACAGCGCCCGCGGGAGGACGAAGATGCCGAGGAGGAACACGAGGTTCATCGAGACCCAGGGGCCGAGGTTCCGCAGCGCCAGTGGCAGTCCGGTCGCGAGGATGCCCATGCTGATCCAGTCCAGACTCAGCAGTTTCACGTGCGGGCACGATCCCGAGAGGACCTGTGCCCGGTGGCGGGGGTGTGCGAGGTGGAGTGCGGCCCGCGCCAGGAGGAAGGTGGGGACCAGCAGAAGGTACGCAATGAGCCGGACCTGGAGGCCGGCGGCGGACTCGACGGCGCCGATCGCGATCGCCGAGGAGAAGTCGATCGCCCCGTTGACGAACCAGAAGGTGAGCAACGAGGGCGCGAACAGGCAGCCGTTGAGGATCGCGGCGAGGTGGCCCGACGAGTAGTGGAACTCCTGGTCGAGCAGGTCCCGTAGCGCCCGCGGGACGTTGGCGATCGACCCGGCCGCCGGACCGGTCTCGAGGACGCGCCGACCGGCGCCGGTGTCGCCGTCGGTCACGGCTGGGTCCGTGCCCCGGTGACTCGCGACGCCGTGCGTCGATTCCCGATCCGTCGATCTGCGACGCACTCCCGCTGTGGCATCATCCCTCGTAGGTGTGGAAGTCGACGGCCTGTTCGAGGAGTTCGTCCGGGATGCCGGGCACCTCCTCGGAGCGGACGGGGCCACTCTCCTCGAGCAACTCGGGGTCCCGCGGGAAGTCACGCAGGGTGAAGTGGACGTCGATGCCGGCCTTGGCGCCCTGCCCCAGCGCGACGGGCACCTGGTTGTGGCCGGGGGTGGCGTCGCCGACGGCGTAGACGTCCTCGACGCTCGTCTGACCGTGGTCGTCGACGGCGATCGTGCCGTCCTCGTTGAGCTCACAGCCCAGCTCCCGGGCGAGGCCGTTGTTGTAGTCGGCGCCGTACATCGCGAAGCCGCCCCTGTACTCCCGGACGCTGCCGTCCTCGAACTCGAGGGCCTCGAGCCAGCCGTCCTCGCCGTTGCGGACGCCGGCGACGTCCTCGTGGACCACGTCGATGGGGTGGTTTGCGAGCATCTCGTCGGTCTCCTCGCTCCACTCCGGGTCGTCGCCCCGGAGCAGGAGGTCGACCTCGTCCGTGAAGTTGAGCATGATGCCGGCGACGTGGGCGGCGCTCTCGCCGTAGCCCATCACGTACACCGACTCGTCGACGAACATGTGGGCGTCGCAGTGGAGGCAGTAGTGGAGGCCGCGTCCGGTCCGGGGCAGGGGCGGTTCCGGGCGGACGTCGTTGAACCCCGTCGCGAGGATCACGACGTCGGCCTCGTATTCGCCGCTGTTGCCCGAGAGCCGGATGCGGTCCTCCTCCGTTCGCGAGCACGATCCCACGAGGTCCCGGTGCCGATCGCAGCCGTAGTCGTCGAGTTGCTCCTGGCCGATCCCGAGGTACTCCGCGCCGCTGGTCTCCTCGCGCACGCCCAGGACGTTGTGGACCTCCTGCATCATGGCCGCACGGCCGCCGCCGCGGTCGACCAGGGCCGTCGCGTGGCCCAGGCGGGTGCTGTACATCGCGGCCGTCATCCCGGCGGGGCCGCCACCGACGACGACCACCTCGTAGGAGTCGATGGATTCCTCAGTCACGGTTGCTCACCACGGTGTCGGTTCGCTGGCGTCCGACAAGCGTCTGTGGCCGTTCCGTGCGGGGCATCACGCGGCATCGGTCTCGACGTCGCCGTGCTCGCGGCCCCACCCTATGATGGCGAGGACTGTCGGTTCCAGGGCGGCGCCGCGCTCGGTCAGCGTGTACTCGACCCGGAACGGCTGCTCGCTCACGATCTCGCGATCGACGAGGTCCCGCTCATCCAGGGTCGAGAGGCTCTCGGAGAGCATCTTCGAGGAGATGCCGCTGATCGCGTCCTTCAGGTCGCTGAAGCCGAGTGGGCCGTTCTCCAGCAGGTGGTAGACGATACGGAGGTGCCACTTCCTGCCGACGACCGGCTGGACCGCCTCGAATACCTCCGCCGGCCGGCGAAACCGCGGTGCGTCGATGTCGTGGGTGGGCCGTGGTGTGGACGTGCCCGGTGCCTGTGAACTCATACAGACGGTCGGAGGTCGGGTGGGTGCCTTAACGTGGCCCGGATCGGCGCGGCGGGACCCCATCTGCGAAGGGGTTTTATACTATCAGTAATCGGCCGTCTGCTCGGTGTAGCCGTCACACGGGCCAGCGGGCGCGTCGTCGCCCCAGATGCTCCTCGTCAAGGCTGTCGTGAGCCACAGCTCTGTCGAGCGGTCGAGCCGTATAGCTGCCAATGGTCGTCAGTCCGGGACGGCCGGGCGGTCGGTTCGGGCCGTTTCGTCGTCGGCTGCCGATTACCGATCGGTTATCTCGGTACGCGGACCTCAATTGCGGTTTAGAGACGAGGTGTCGAACGAACGGCCGGATTCCATGACCGAGGATACCACGACGCTCGACAGACGCTCCCCCGAGGAGATGGAAGCGACCGTCCAGAGCATCAAGAAGATGCTCCTGGTCGGCGGCGTGTTCGCCGTGATCGGCTACCTGCTGACGGGCAGCGCACTCCTCTTCGAGTTCACCGAGTTCCACCCGCTGCTGGAGGACTTCTTCAGCGACCACACCGAGCACAGCCTCGCCGGCGGCGGCCCCGACCGGGCCAGCGAGGGACTCAACGACGACCTGGCGTCGATCCACAAGTGGCCATCGACGCTGTTGTGGCTCAAGCTCGGTGGCATCGCCCACATCCTGCTGGGCATCTTCATCTCGCTGGCCGCGATCGTCCGCGCGCTGGCGCTGATGCCCCACCGACTGTCCTACGAGATGGAGCGCACGCAGGGCTGATCGGATCCAGTTTGCCGAGAACGGGAGTCTCGATCCCCGCTCCCGCCTTACCCGTCCGTTACTGGTGCTTCATGGGGCCGGAGCCCCTCCCGGCGGTATGGACGAGTTCGACTTCGTCGTGATCGGATCGGGATCGGGCCTCGAGGTTGCCAACCTCGCGGCCAACCAGGGCGAGTCCGTCGCCGTCGTCGAGAAGGGCCCGCTGGGCGGCACCTGCCTCAACCGCGGGTGCATCCCCTCCAAGCTCCTGTTGTACCACGCCGACGTGCTGGAGACCATCGAGCGGGCCGGCGAGTTCGACATCGAGGCACGCGTCGAGGCCGTCGACTTCGCCGAGATCGTCCGCGGGGTGAACGAGGAGGTCGCCGCCGACGCCGCCTCGATCCGGCGGGGCCTCTCCTCCTCCGATCGCCACGAGCTCGTCGAGGGAACGGCCGAGTTCGTCGACGATCGCACACTGGAGCTCGTCGACGGGCCGGCCGAGGGGACGACGATCCGTGGCGAGACCGTCCTGATCGCGGCGGGCTCGCGACCGACCATCCCACCGATCGACGGGGTCGAGGACGTCGACTACCTCACGAGCCGCGAGGCCCTCCAGCTCGAGACGCCCCCGGAGCACCTCCTCATCGTCGGCGGGGGCTACATCGCCGCGGAGCTGGCCCACTTCTTCGGGACCTTCGGCAGTGACGTCACGATCGTGGGCCGCCGTCCCGAACTGCTGCCGACGGCGGACCCGGACGTCGCCGAGGCGTTCACGGACCGCTACGCCGCGCGCTTCGACGTCCACACCGGCCACGCAGCCACAGCCGTCTCCCAGGACGGCGGGGAGATCACCCTCGAGGCCCGCCCCTACGAGTACGGCGACGACGATGGGAGTGCGGCCGGGATCGTCGAGGGCGCCGATCCCGTCACCGCGACCGGCGACGCGCTCCTGATCGCGGCGGGGCGCACGCCCAACACCGACGTGCTGGCCGTCGCCGAGACCGGCGTCGAGACCGACGACCGCGGCTTCGTCGAGACGGACGAGTACCTCCGGACCTCGGCGGCGGGGATCTGGGCGCTTGGCGACATCGTCGGCGAGCCCCAGCTCAAGCACACCGCGAACGAGGAGGCCCGCGTCGTCGCCCGGAACGTCTACGGCGAAGACCTCCAGGCGATGGACTACGACGTGATGCCCTGGGCGGTCTTCGGATCGCCGGAGGTCGCGGGCGTCGGAGCCACGGAAGACGAACTCCGGGCCAGCGACCGGCAGTACGCGACCAACACGTACGCCTACGAGGACACCGCCCGCGGCGACGCGATGCACGCCGATGGGTTCGTGAAGGTCCTGATCGACCTCGAGGGCGAGATCCTGGGCTGTCACATCCTCGGCCCCGAGGCGTCGACGCTGATCCAGGAGGTCGTCGTCGCGATGCAGGCGGGCTCGGGAACGATCGCCGACGTCCAGGAGAGCGTCCACGTTCACCCGGCGCTCCCGGAGGTGGTCCAGCGGGCGTTCTCCGGGCGGTTCTCTCGGCCAGACGATCCCGGGCACGGACACCACGGCCACGATCACTGATCGATCCCGTCACTGGAATCGACCGACTGAAGGCATCGGCGGCTCCGCTGACCACGGCCGTCCCCGGCGCCACTCCGATCCCCCGATCACGCGGCCCTGCGTCGGGAGCGGACACGTGGCATCGGTGGAAACACGTGGCATCGGTGTAATCCCGTTACGCCGCCGTGCGCTCGACACTTGAAGGGATCGAGCGTACCCTCGGATGCAATGGCAAGCGCAGCCGTCGTCATTCTGACGGGAACGGAATCGCACGCAGACAAGGGTCGCCTGGTGAACGGCCTCCAGACCGCCGCGGAGTTCGCCGAGACCGAGGGCGACGACGTCGAGTTGCTCTTCGACGGCGCGGGGACCCAGTGGATCCCGGAGCTCGAGGATCCCGAGAACGACCTCCACGACCTCTACGCCTCGCTCCGGGACGACGCGGCGGCCTGTGACTTCTGCTCGGGCGCCTTCGGCGTGGGTGACGCCGTGGCCGACGCCGGGATCGTCACGCTCGACGACCACGACGGGCACCCGAGCATCCGATCGCTCGTCGACGAGGGCTACGAGGTGATCACGTTCTAGGGATCCCGTTCTGGGGAGCAGGAGCACGCGAGACCGGGTCGGTGGCCACGACGGGATCCCGGGCAACGAGGAGGGGAGGCTGCCGCTCCGGGCGCCGTCGCCTCGACTGGGTGCGCCGTCAGTCCCCGTCCGTCTCGATCGTCTCCGAGAGTCCGTCGAGCGCACTGCCGTCGGAGCCGGTGTCGCCGCCGCTCGCGTCCAGGTCGTCGTGTGAAGCGAGGTCCTCGGGATGGCCCTGTCGCTCCTCGAAGCGCTCGACGGCGGCCTGCTCCTTCGCGTTCAGGTGGTTCTCGCACTCCTCGTTCTTGCACGAGGCGAAGAGTCGCTCGGTCCTGAACGGCGAGAGGGTCGTTCCGCAGACCCCACAGACGCCGGTGTCGTGGAGGTCTTCGACGTTGGCGTAGGCCGTGCGGTAGAGGTCCTCCTGCTTCTCCGGCATGAAGTTCGGACCCGTCTGATCGGCGGTCTCGGCGCCAGTATCTTCGGCCTCCTCCGCCGCCTCCGACTCCGAGGAGCCGTTGATCGTGGCTCCCAGCTTCGTGAAGAGGCTCACCGTCGGTCACCCCACCGGGACCCCGCGATCGCTTCGGACGGCACGCGCACCCAGTTCTCCCCACCGCGTGTCACCAGTTGACCCACGACTGGCATTGTCATGATCGTTCCAGGAAGTCCCGGTAGTAAAATGTAATGGCAGAAACATTCCCGCGAATCGTCGTCGAATTAACACGTGGGCGCTGGCCGTCAGTCGATTTGCAGCGCCGACCCCCCGTTTGCGGCGGACCCCCAGTTTGGCGGCTCGCTGGAATAGCGAGGGAGTGGTCCTCCCGGCATCCGGGGCCATCCACCGGAGCGCTCGCTCCCCCGGGAACGTCCCGCCGGGGACGATCACACGGCGGCGGGGACCGTTGGTATAAGCCCTCGCCCGACGTAGAACCGACAGTGAACGCAGTTTCGCTCTCGGGCCGCTCGGTCCTCGTCACCGGGGGTGCTGGCTTCGTCGGTGGCCACCTGGTGGACGCCCTGCTCCCACAGAACGAGGTCCGGGTGCTCGACAACGGGTTCAGCGGCGACCTCGAGTCCGTCCCGGAGGCGGCCGAACTGATCGAGGGCGACGTGCGGGACCCGACGGCCCTCGAGCGCGCCACCGCGGACGTCGACGTCGTCTTTCACCAGGCGGCCGTCGTCAGCGTCTCCGAGTCCGTCGAGCGGCCGGTGGAGTCCAACGCGGTGAACCTCACGGGCACCCTCGCGGTGCTCGAGGCCGCTCGGCGCGAGGACGCCCGGGTGGTCTTCGCCTCCAGTGCCGCCGTCTACGGCAAGCCCTCGAGGGTGCCGATCGCGGAGGACGACCCCACGGAGCCGCTGTCGCCCTACGGCCTCCAGAAGCTCGCCGCCGATCGGTACCTCCGGCTCTACGCGGACCTCTACGACCTCGAGACGGTCGCTCTCCGGTACTTCAACGTCTACGGCCAGGGGCAGACGAGCGAGTACGCCGGCGTCATCACCGCGTTCCTGGACCGGCTGCGGGCCGGCGAGCCCCCGATCGTCCACGGCGAGGGGACCCAGACGCGGGACTTCGTCCACGTCTCGGACGTGGTTCGGGCGAACCTGCAGGCTGCGACGACAGACGCCGTCGGCCGGGCCTACAACGTCGGAACCGGCCGGAGCGTGACGATCCGCGAGGTCGCGGATCTCCTCGTCGACCTCGCCGACCTGGACGCCGACCCGACCTACGGACCCGGACGAGCGGGTGACATCGACCACAGCGAGGCGGACGTCTCCGCAGCCAGGTCGGCCCTGGGATTCGAGCCCCAGGTCGGCCTCGAGGAGGGACTGGCGACCCTCGTGGAGGGCCTCGATGTCGGGTGAGCGACGACCAGAGACGGATGCGGGCGGCGGTGATCCAGCCGCCGACGCCGGGACTGCCGCACCTCCCACCGACGGTGGGGCGTCGAGTCAGGACGGTGCCACGAGCCATCGGAGTCTCGGGTCCGCTGGCGAGCCCGCCCCCGTAGACGACGTGACCGACCGCGAGGGGATCGCGTGGCCGGTCGACCGCCAGGTCTACCTCACCCTGGATTTCGAGTGTGACTACGGGACGGCGCTGTCGACGAACACGTACGAGGCAGTGACCCACGTCGACGACCTGGTCGAACTGGTGGAGCGCCTCGCGGTGCCGCTGACCGTGTTCGTACAGACCGAACTCCTCGATGAGCGTCCCGAGACCGTGACCGCGCTCCGGAACGCCGCCGTGGACGTCAGGTTCCACCCGCACTCCCACACTCACCGCGGCCGCCTCGAGGACCCCGACGCGGACCACGAGCGGACGGTGACGGAGGTCGAGACGAGTACGGAGCGCTACCGGGAGTTCTTCGACCGCGACCCCGTCGGCTACCGCTTCCCCGACGGCAACGTCCGCGACCGCGACTACGCGGTGCTCGCCGACGCCGGGTACGAGTTCGACGCGAGCGTGTTCCCGTCCTGGCGCCCCGGACGCTTCGACAACACCGACGAGTTGACCGTCCCCTCCTATCGCGCCGAGCACGACGTCGTCGAGATCCCCTTCAGCGTCTTCCACGATCGCCTCCGGATCCCGACGGCGCTGTCCTACTGCCGGCTGCTGGGGCGGCCGTACACGGAACTGCTGCTGGCGCGGCCGCCGTCGACGATCGTGTTCAACGTGCACATGCACGACCTCGTGACGCCGCCCAGCTACGCCGACCTCTCGCCGTTCTATCGGGCGGTCTACGCCCGGAATCCGCGGGGATTGGCTATCCTGGAGCGGGTGCTGGGTGGGCTGGCTGCGCGGGGCTACTCCTTCGGCACGATCGATCACGTGCACGACGTGCTTCGGACGACGCTGGAGTGAGGATCTGTTGGACGCGTCTGTGAGCGCGGAGCGCCGGCTCGGCCGGTTCACAGCCCTTGCTGCACTCGCCCACTGTGGTGACCAAGCCTCGGGAGCGCCGTCACAGTCCCCATCCCGGAGCCGCCCGGCACAGCCACGGTAGTGGTTGGCGCGTCGAGTCCGCCCAGCTCCGAGTGCAGTTCTCCGACGGCCGGGATGTCGAGGTTCTTCCGGGGGAGAACCCCGCGATGAGAGGCCGTCGCCCCCGACGTATCACACTCAGTATGGATTTCCTTAAATACTCCCTGGGTATTACACTCGAATAGTGACGTATCACGCCGCGTAGTGGGGTGAACCCGAACTGGTTCGGGCCGATTCACCCGAAATTCTCGCGGAAGATACGCACGGGGGCAAGGGTAATAGTGCAGATCCTGAACGGGTCGTGGGGAACCGTTGCCCCCGCTGTCCACGGGTGCGTGGACGGTCGACCACCCGGCATACTGGCGCAGTCGGACGGCACGGATCCACAACGCATGAACCAAAGCCACTCCGAAGGCGAACGGCGAATGGACAGACGGACGTATCTGGTGCTCACCGGCGCAGCCGCCGGCACTGCCGCCCTCTCGGGGGTCTCGCCGGGGCGGGTCGGGGCAACCGACTCGAACCTCCGGTATGGGTACGGGGGCGTCCCGATCCTGGTACCCGTGGAATCGACGACCACAGACGAGGTCGAACCGAACGACGCCTGCGCTACCGCGGACGCCATCGCGAGCAACGCGGCGGTCGCCGGGTCTCTCGAACCGGCCGGCGTCGACTGGTACTCGATCGATCTGGCGGCAGGCGACGAGGTCGACGTCGTCTTCGATCGCGTCTCCGAGACCGGCGTGACCGGGGTCGTCGCCTACGGCCCGGGCTGCGCGTTCCAGACGCTCCGACAGGTCGGGACGCCCCGCGAGATCGCCGTCACCGTCACCGCGGAGACGACCGGGACCCACTACGTCGAGATCGTCGACGTCGAGGAGGGCGACGGCGACTACTCGATGCTGATCGAACCGACCGACGCCGTCACCTCGCCGACCGAGGTCGATCCCGAGGAGTACGGCGAGCAGGCCTACGGGCAGTACGGCTACGGCGGCATTCCCGCCTGAGGCCCGGCCTGCCACCGCCGGATGGGGCCCGTTCCAGGCGACCGGAGTCACTTTCGGGTGCTCGACGAGCCACTGGAACCCACCGTCACGCCCGTAGGCAGGTATATCGCCGTAGCGCCCCTCTAGACACTGATGAACCGGCACGCACGCACCGACTCGAACCGGCACGTACGCACCGACTCGCACCGGCACGCACGCACCGACTCGCACCGGCACGCACGTACCGAATCGAACCGGACTCTGCGCGCCGAGAACACACGAACCCGATCGGACGACCGCTGACGACGGCAGACAACCAATGACGACAAACCACGACTACGCGACGCCGCCCGAGGGGACACTCGACTGGCACGTCCCCCTGAACGAGAACTTCGAACGCCTCGACACGGACGTCGAGATCCGGGACGTGGACGCGAACCGCTCGACCTACGACCCCGCGGTCGGGGCGAAGTTCCTCGCGACCGACACCGGGGCCGTCTACCTCGGCGACGGGAGCGCCTGGCAGGAACTCGGTTCGCTCACGAGCGTGACCGTCGGCGCCACGGAGCCGACCGATCCCAAGGAGGGCGATCTCTGGATCGACACGAGCTGAGATGACCGACTACTTCCTGGCGACCGACGGCGACGACGCCAACAGCGGCAGCATCGACGCTCCCTTCGGCACGCTCGACCACCTCATGGGGGCACTCTCTGCGGGCGACACCGGCTACGTGCGCGGCGGAACGCACTACCCCACCGGGTTCGCTGACGGCAGCGCTCAGCAGGGAACGGCCACCGCGCCGATCCGGCTGACCGCCTACGACGGCGAGGACGTCGTCTTCGACTTCAGCGGCGACACCTACGGCGCCCTCCGGCTCTGGGACTGCGCCTACTGGGAACTGAGCGACTTCACCGTCCGCGACAGCCCGAGCTACGGCGTGTACTGCTTCGGCGGCACCCACGACTGCACACTGGAGAACCTCGTCGTCGATGGGTCCGGCGGCGACCCGGAGACCAGCGGCGCGGGGATCTACTTCTACCAGGCCCCCGACAACCTCGTCCGGAACTGCGTCTCGCGGAACAACTACGACCCCTCCAGCGGTGGCGGCAACGCCGACGGTTTCGTCGGCGAGTCCGCCGGGGGAACGGTCTTCGAGGACTGCGTCGCGTACGGGAACTCCGACGACGGGTTCGACCTCTGGCGCGGCGAGAACGAGGTCATCCGCGGGTGTGTCGCCTACGACAACGGCTACGATCCCGACGGGAACGAGGCCGGTGACGGCAACGGCTTCAAGCTCGGCGGGGGAGCGACGAGCGGCGGCCACCGCATCGAGCGCTGTGTCTCCTACCGGAACGCCGCCCGGGGCTTTCACTACAACGAGGCCGACATTCCCATCGAGATGGTCAACTGTACGGCGTGGCAGAACCCCACGAACTTCTGGTTCGCCGAGGTCGAGCACGTCCTCCGGAACAACCTCTCGGCAGAGGGCGGCGAGACGTTGGGCACGGTCGTCGACGACGCGTACAACTCCTGGAACCTCGGCATCACCTCGCCCTCGTTCGCGAGTACGGACCCGACGAGCCCCGACTTCCTCCGCCTCTCCACGGACAGCCCGGCGATCGACGTGGGGACCGACGTCGGCCTCTCCTACAACGGCGAGGCGCCGGACCTCGGTGCCTACGAGACGGAGTCGACGGCCACCGACACGACCACGGCGGCGGCGTTGAACGTCGCGACGCGAGCGGACGACGGCACGATCGCCTTCCAGTCCGGGGCACTCATGGCGCACGACGGCGCTGGGTGGGTGGCGCCAACGCCGAGGTACTACGACGGCACCGAGTTCGTCGCCGTCGGGAGCGACGACGGGACGACGACGGACCCGGCGCTGGTCGAGGGCTTCGAGAGCGGCGACCTCTCTGCCTATCAGGGCGATAGGAGTGCCTTTGCCGTCACGACCGACCGCGCAGCGGCGGGCGATCACTCCCTGGTCGGCACCACCGGCGGGTCGGAGTGGAAGTCCGTCCTCGCGGTCGGCGACGCCGATCGGTCGCTCGCCTACGGAACGACGGTCCGCGTGCGCGTCTTCCTCACCGACAGCGCGGACAGCGCCATCGTCCGCTTCGGCGTGGCTGGCAGCAGCAACTGGATCGGCGCGGGCTACAACGCCAACGAGAACGGCATCCAGATCTCGGAGGCCGTCGCCGGCAGCTGGAGTCAGGTCGGCGGTGGGTCGCTCACCCCGGTGACCGGCGAGTGGATGGAGTGGGAGATCGCCTGGGGCGTCGGCGGCGACGACCTCGTCGAGGTCACCTGCTACGACGCCGCCGGCACCCAGATCGGGGCTGGGAGCGCCACGGCGAGCGACCACCGCAGCGACGAGGGCATCGGCTTCGAGTACACCGCCCAGTACGGCGGGACCGGACCGGTCTACTTCGACGACCTCCGCGTGGTCTGATAGCGCCTCGGCGTCCTCACCGGCGGTTACCGTCTATCTGCAGCCCGCATCGGGCGTTCCCCTCAGCCCGTCGCGTTTCGGGATCCCGGGACGAACCACGCCTCGAAGCCGCCGCTGTCGTAGATCCGATTGGCCGTCGGATCGCGGTTCAGTCGCTCGAGATCGCTCGTCTCGAAGCGAACCAGGGCCCGTCGCTGTGCCGGCGTGTAGTAGTCGTCGGTGTAGAAGGTTCGGTCGAACTCGTGGATCGCGACGTAGCTCCGATCGAGGCTCGCGGCGACCGTGGCGTTGCCACTGTCGTATCCGAATCCCCTCGGGAGCGACGTCTCGATCCGCGGGGGCCAGAGGTCCGGCGAGACACTCGTTTCGACGTACCACTGCATCTTGTGACCGATCGAGTAGGTTCGGATCTCGACGTCGTCCTGCCCGTGCTCCAGGAGGTGCTGGGTGCCCTCGTACTCCGCGTCCGTGAGCTGCTGGTTCGGCCAGTAGGCCGCGTTCGCGCCGAGGACAGTCGCGACGACAATGCCCGTCGAGAACAGCACGATCGCGATCCGGCGCCGTCGCGGTCGCCAGCCGGTGGCGTGGACGAGCAGCAGTGCATAGAGGAACACAGCCATCACGATCATGTACCGGGCGATCCTGATGGGCTCGAACTCGATGAGGTTCACCGCGAAGAACGTGACCGCGATCGCGGCGCCGACGGCGAACTGCGTCGTCGCGAAGGCCTCCTCGTATCGGACCCGTCCGAGGAGGGTCGCCACGAAGACGACGAGCGCGAAGACGACGCCAGCCAGCAGGAACACGAACACCATCCCGTAGAGTTCGACGAAGCGAGTGACGAGCTCCGCGGTGGAGAGTGGAACCGATGCGGCGCCCTCGACGGCTGCCTCACCGGGCGAGGCGCTCCCGGAGAACCACGCATCGTGGACCTGTCGGATCGAGGACTCGGTCTCCCGGAAGTTGACGTACCAGACGAAGGTGGCGGCCGCCACGACGAACGCGAGCGTCGTCCGGAGCCGTCTGACCTCACGGTCCGTGACAGCCACGAAGACGATGCCGTAGGCCGTCGTCGAGAGCAACAACACCACCAGGAAGCCGGCGGTGACGGGGTGGAAGAACACGATCCCGACGCCGAAGACGACGAACAGCGCCAGGAAGGCGGGTCGCCGTGTCCGGCGGTACCCCTCGAGGATCGCCAGCACCGTCGGGAACAGGAGGAGCGAGAGGAAGGAGGGGATGAGGGTGATCTGGAAGACGCTGAACACGAGGGGCGTCCCGGCCGCCAGGCCGTAGGCCGTCGTGCGTCCTCGGCCGGTCATCGTACGGACGAGATAGCCCATCGAGAGCACGTACACCGCCGTGAACGAATAGGCGAGGACTGCCGGAGCGACCTGCAGGGGCCATCCGAGGTAGACCAGCTCCGAGACGAGGGCGTGTTGCATCGGGTACCACGAGCCCGCGGCGAGGGTACCCGTCTCGAGGATCCCCTTCGCGTCACCGACGTGGACGAGCACGTCGGCGGCCCCGCGTCCGTAGAGGCGGTAGCCACGTGCCAGGGGCAAGAAGAAAAAGAGCGCGTAGTCCGCCACGACGAGGGCGACGGCGTGGCGCCAGCGTCCCGACCCGCTTGCCCCCGCCAGCAGACACCCCAGCACGCCCGCCACGAGCACGGTGTAGAACGCCACCCAGAACGCCGGCGGGAACTGGTCCACGAGCGACGTTTCGAAGGCCGTCGCCGGCTCGACGCGGACGAACAAGACCGTCGCGAGGACGAGCGCGAGGGCCCCGAGGGAGAGCGTGGCGTACTCGAGGCGGTGCGACCAGGTGTCCCAGCGGGTGCGTCTCGCCGGGATGGCCCCGCCTTCACTGTCCTCCGCTCGCGTCCGCCCATCGGGCTCGGTGGACGGGTCCCCGCCGGTCACTGGATCGCACCTCCGCCGAGGACCCGCCTGCCGACCATGGGCGACGTACTCCAGCCAACCAGTTAACCCTTCGTCGCGTGTCCTCACCGCCGACGGCACGACCGGCACCATGGACAAGCCGGTGCGGTCTTGTCCCGGGGGCCCGAAGGGACGCCGTGGTTGCAGAATCCGCGAACGCTCGGAGCTCACACCCGCCGGTGTTGCCCACTCGCCGCACGCTGGCGCTCGGGGTAGGAGGTCTCCGTGGCTGACCGACTCCGACTCCGTGAGGATCGCTCGTGGAATCTCGACGATGGCGTCGCTGTCCGCGGTGGAGCCTTCGTCGACGACGAGTATCGGGAGGGACCGGAGCTCCACACGGCGTTCGCCGGTGTCGACACGCTCGCTGCGTTCGTGGCGGCGCTCGACCGGGTAGCGGGGTTCTTCGCGGTCGCGATCGACACCGGCGAGGGGTGCCTGGTCGCGGTCGACCACGCTCGCTCGATCCCAATGGTCTACGCTCCCGAGCGGATGCTCGTCGGTGACGACGCGCGGGCACTCCGCGAGGACGGCGAGGCCACCTCGTGGGATCCCGTGGCGGAGAGCGAACTGCTGGTGGGCGGCAACGTCCTGGACAACCGGACACTCGACCCCGGCGTCAGGACCGTCCGACCGGGCGAGGCCGTCTGGATCGGACCGGAGGACGTCGAGACGATCCGATACGCGGCGTTCGACCCTCGAACGGACGGCCCAGCCCACGACGCCGCGGCCGAGGAGCGTCTCTCGGATGCGATCGACGCCGCGTTCGACCGGTTCGCTCGGCTCGTCGGCGATCGTCGGGTCGCGATCGCCCTCTCCGGCGGCGCGGACTCCCGACTGGTGGTCACGGAGCTGGCGTCCCGGGACGTTGACCTGCTGGCGTACTCCTTCGGCCGAGAGGACGCCGAGGACGTCCGCGTCGCTCGCAGGGTCGCTGCGCTCCTGGACGTTCCATGGGTGCACGTCCCCTACTCGAGCGATCGGTGGCGCGAGTGGTATCTCGGCGACGAGCGATCGGCGTACGTTCGGAGCGCCGCACAGCTCGACGCGATACCGAACTACGGTGCGATGCCCTCGATCGCCGCGCTTCGCGAGCGGGGGTACCTCCCGTCGGATGCCGTCTGCTCCTCCGGTCAGACCGTCGCCGGGTTGAGCGAGGACCTCCCCGTCCCCCCGGACCGGGACTGCCCGACCCGCGAGGCGGTCGTCGAGGGGATCGTCCGCTACTGGAGCCGGTGGCGCGTCGACGACGGGGCGTTCGAGGCTGTCCTCCGGGAGCAGATCGCGGGAACCCTCCCGGGAGGCGATCCCCTCTCGCTCGCCGAGGCGCTCGGTGCGATGGAGCGCTGGAAACTCGACGAGCGCCACTCGAAGTACTTCCTCGCGGAGGTCCGCCAGTACGACTTCCACGGCCTCGACTGGTGGCTTCCCCTCTGGGACCCGCAGGTGGTCGACGCCTGGGCGGACGTGCCCTTCGCCCGTCGCCGCGGGAAGCAGTGCTATCGGGAACTCGTCGACAGACGATTCGCGGGGGCGGCAGGGATCCCGGTCGCGGACGCCGCGGGGCTCGGCGTCAGCGTGACGGCACCCACGACGATCGGCCGCCTGATCGACGACGTCGCCGAGCGGGTCGTCGATACCCCCGTCGCGCCGCTGCTCGCGGGCGTCTACTGGCGCCTCCAGCGGGCCCGCTCGGACTACGGCGACCACCCGCTTGGGTGGTACGGCATCCTGCCCCCGGAGCTGTTCGCTCAGCTGTACAGCGGTCGCGAGGACATCCACGCCATGCAGGCACTGGAGACGGTCGGCCGGGCGTCGTTCGTCGACGGCACCGTGACCGACCCACCCGTCGACGGGGTACTCTCGCTGCCGTACGGAGGTGAATCGTGACGGGCTGGCCACCACGTCGCCCCCGCTGGACCGCCCTGCGCGGCAATGGTCGCGGCGCCGACGGCGAGCGACCGATCACCGGCGAGGAGCGCCCCGTGGCCCACGACGAGTACGCCGTCCGCAGGTATCACGAGGGCGACGCGAACGCGATCGTGGCCCTCCACAACGACGTCTGGGGCGGCGACCGGTCTGTCGCGTGGTTCCGGTGGAAGTACCTCGACAATCCCGCAGCCGACGAGGTCACGGTCTCCGTCGTCACGCACGACGGGGAGCTGGTGGGAATCGCGGGGCTCGTCCCAGTCCGCATGCGAGTCGATGGCGAGGAGGGACTGGGAGCACTCGCCGGCGACCTCGTCGTCCATCCCGACCACCGACGACGCGGCGTGTTCACCCGACTCTTTGGATCACTCTTCGGGCGATCGGTCGACGACGTCACCGTAGCTTCGGACCAGGCAATCGACACCGACGGGCCCGGGTTCATCCCAGATCTCCCGGATGTCGACTTCCTCTTCGCGTACGCCACTCCGCAGTCCCACTCGGGCATCCGACAGCTGGGGTGGACCGATCTCGAACCCAGGCGCAGGTTCGTTCGCGTCCACGATCCCACGAGCTTCCTCCGCGATCGACTGGGCGCCCGAGCGGCTCGAGTCCTCGGCCCGCTGGCCCGAGCGGGTGCACGAGCCTGGCTTGCTTGGCGGGACAGCCCCGAGACCGTTCCAGCGGACGTCACTGTCTCCGTCAGCGACTCGGTTCCCGTCGGGGAACTCGACGAACTCGCTGGCCGGGGTGATCCCGCTGGCATCTCCCCGGTGTACGACCGCGAGTTCTACGAGTGGCGCTACGCAGCGGCGCCCTGGACCCACGACGGGACGTACCTCGCGCGACGAGACGGCGACCTGCTGGCTGGCGTGATCGTCCGCAAGACCAGCATCGACCGCCTCGACGCGACGACCGTGTCGCTGGTCCACACCGTTCCCCTCGCCGGTGAGCGACGTATCGCGGGGATCCGTGCGATCGTCGACCGGATCCTCACCGACCACGCCGAGGCCTCCTTCCTTCGGGCGTGGAATCCGGTGTTCCCGGAGGACCTCCTCCGCGAGCGGGGCTTCCGTTGTGACGACCGGCCGCCACTGTCCTGGACCTCCGGCCCGGACCTGCAGTTGGTCGCTCGGACGGTCTCGGGGGCGCCCTTTTCGACGGAGGCGCTCCGGGCGAGTGCACCGGCGCTGTGGAGTCTCGACACGTAGCCGCCAGCGTCGGGTACCCGAGGACGATACGCACCTATATCTCCCTCAGGGACGTATCTGGCGTACACACGACTGCGGATTCCCCGATGACAGCAGAGACCGCTGCCGCCGACGACCCCTACACGATTCGCCACTACCAGCCCGGCGACGAGGACGACTACCTCGCCCTCTACAACGACATCTGGTCGACCGACAGGACCGATGCCTGGTTCAAGTGGCGCTATCCCGGCAATCCCTACGTCGAGGACGTGCCGATGTACGTCGCCGAATTCGAGGGCCGGGTCGTCGCGACGCGGCCGTTCCTCGCGTTCCGCGTCCGTGCCGATGACGCGACGCGACTCGCCTTCCTCTGTGCCGATACCATGACCCATCCGGACCACCGCCGGCGGGGCCTGTTCACCCGGACGATGGAGCGAGCGCTCTCCGACTACCAGGATCGCCCCCCGGCCGAGCGTCCGGCCTTCTTCTTCAACCACTCCAACGAGTTCTCCAGGCCCGGAAACCGGGCCCTGGGCTTCGAGTACGGCTCGCCACAGGTCCACGCGAACCGCGTCCAGCGCGCCGGGTCCTACGTCGCCGACGCCGCGGGCGGCCGGATCGGTGGCGTCCTGGGATCCACCGCGACGGCCGCCAACCGCGGCGTGCTCGCGCTGGTCGATGGTCTGGCTCGTCGGTCCGCGTCGTCGAGCGGGAGCGGGCCCAGCGCGTCGGATCGGCAGTTCGAGGTCGAACGTCTGGAGGAGGTTCCTGCGGCTTCGTTCGCGGCGGCGTACGACGACTGCCGTCCGGCGAGCGTCCACGTCGTCTACGACCAGGCGTTCTACGAGTGGCGCTTCGCCGAGCCCGGCAACGAGCCGGCTGCGGTGTACGTCGCTCGCCGGGACGGACGGATCGCTGCCGCGCTGGTCACCCATCGCCGCCACGACTCACGCAACGACACCGAGCAGGTGACCATCTCGCACGTGGTTCCGGCAGCGGGCGGCCCGGAGTGGCGCGGTGCGCTCGCCGCAGCACTCGACCGCCTGCTGCGGGACTGCGCGAGGGCAGACATCGTCCGGACGGCGAACCCGCTCCTCCCCCGATCACTGCTCAGCCGTCGCGGCTTCCTCCCCGACGATCGCCTGCCGATGTCCCGGCTCGCCGAGCAAAGCGGTCTCGTGCTGGGGATGCGACCGCTTGCGCCGGGGGAGTGGACCCTCGGCGGCCGCCCGATCCGCGGCGCGGAGCCGTACCTGTGGACGCTCGCCTGAGTACAATCCGTGGGTGCCACGCTCCCTCGTACGCCAGCACGAGCGACAGCGACCGGCGGCGTCGGGAGGATCGCCTGTCATCGGTTCAGTGCGTGTGGATGCCGCGCTGCACTCACCCACCGAGGGCGCTCGCGACGCTCCGAACGTTCTCCTCGAGGCCCCAGCCGAGCCCCCGCACGAAGACGACGACGATCGCCCCGTAGACGACCACGCCGAGCGCCGCGAGTGCCAGGAGGTCGACGATCGGGACGCCCGTGGAGGCCGACTCCCGGACGACCCACACCACGGCTCCCATCGTGGACGCCGCGATCGCCGGGTAGACCAGCTCGCCGAGGAACCGTCGGACGCGGACGTCCAGAAGCTGGTTGCCGAAGTACAGGTCGGCGGGCAGCGCGCCGAGGAGGTACGCCACGACGACCGCTCCCGCCGTCCCGGCGAGCCCGAACTCGGTGGTGGCCGGGTAGATGATCGCCGCCATGACCAGGACCCGGACGACGCCGATCTTCGCGGCGAGGTCGGGCCGTCCCAGCGCGAGCCACACCGGACCGAAAGACGCCGCCAGCGAGAGCGCCAGGCCGTAGACGGACAGCATCTGGAGCGCCTCGACCATCGGGAGCCACTGCGGGCCCAGGACGCTCTCGACGAAGACCGGTGCGACCACGATGATGCCGATCCCCATCGGGAACGTGATCGCCGTGGTGAGCTGGACGGTCCGGAAGAACGCCTCGCGGACGGCGGCGAGGTCGTCCTGGAGCTTCGAGTAGGCGGGGAACATCACCGTCGAGACGACGCCGACGACCTCCGAAGCGGGCGTCAGCGCGACCCGGTAGGAGAGCCGGTAGAAGCCGAGTGCGGTCGCGCCAAGGATCGCCCCGACGACGAAGTCGTCGCCCTCGTCCGCGAAGAAGTAGACGATCCCGCTCGCCGTGAGCCACTTGCCGTAGCCGATCAGCTCGCGGGCGGCCGTTCGGTCCAGCGACGGCCGCGGGCGGTAGCCGTGGAGGGCGTAGGACGCGAGGAGCTGTGCGATCTCCGCGGCGATCCGTCCAGCCACCAGCGCCCAGACGTTGCCCCAGGCGAACGCGAGGGCGACCGTCACGACGACGTAGGTGAGGCTCGTGCTCAACAGGAAGAAGAACTGCCGGTGGAAGGCCAGGTCCTTCTGGAAGTATATCGTGCCCGGGTTGCCCAGCCCGTTGACGATCGGCACGAGGGCGATCACGGTCAGCACCGGCCGCACCAGGGGCGCATCGAAGAAGCCGGCCACGGGCGCCGCCAGGAGGTAGACGATCGCGCCGAGCACGATGCCACGGAGGACCTGCAGCGTCCAGGCGGTGTCGAGGTACGCGTCGACGTTCTCCTCCGGTCGCTGGATGAGCGCGGCGGTGAATCCGGTGTTCGAGAACCGCTGGAGCGCCGTGAGTGTGAGCAGGGCGATGCCGATGATCCCGAAGTCTTCCGGCGTGAGCAGTCGGGCGAGCACGAACAGCGCCAGGAGCTCGAGCCCCCGCGTCGTCACGTTCAGCGCGGTCAGCCAGACGCCCGAGCGGGCGGTGCGCGTCGCGAGGTCGCCGCCGGGGATCGAGGCGCGGACCGCCTGCCGGAGGTACCGACGGATCACGGGCAGCCTCGCCTCCGGGGTGGAACGGGGTCTCGGCGCTGGCCGGGGACCCAGCAGTGGATCGGTCGGGGGTCGGCGACGCCGTCACTCATCGATGAACTGCTCGTACCACACTGCCAGCCAGGTCAGATCCCACAGGCGGTAGCCGTGGTCGGCCCGGCCGGCGACGTGTTCGTCCAGCAGTCCCTGCAACGCGTCGCGGTCGAATCCCTCGCGCTGACCCAGCCGCTCGAGGTGCCCCCGGGCGAAGGTCCTGAGGTCGCCCCGGAACCACTCCGTCACGGGGACGCCAAAGCCCTGCTTCTGCCGGCCGGCGATCGATGCCGGCAGCTCCGGCTCGAATGCCTTCTTGAGCAGCCACTTCCCCTCGCCGTTCCGGCGCTTGTATTCGGCGGGGACGCGAGCGGCGAACTCGAGGACCTCGTGGTCGAGGAACGGCGAGCGCCCCTCGAGGGAGTGCGCCATCGTCGCGCGGTCGGCCTTGACCAGCAGGTCGTCCGGGAGGTAGGTCGCGACGTCGACGGCGAGCAGGCGGTCGAGGCGCTCGGGCCCGTCGGCGCGAGCGAACGCCGCGCGCATCGTGGCGAGCTCGTCGTCGGTCTCCGGACCCGTCCACGCCCCTCGGAGGTCGTCCTCCAGCGCGTGGCATATGAACTCCGCGTAACGCTGGACGTCGTCGCCGTCGGCGGCGCGGAGGAAGCGTCGGGCGTGCTGGACCTGCGTCTGGCGACGGAGGCCGGCAGGCAGCTCCTCGACGAACTGGCGGCCGGCGCCGCGGACCGGGGCTGGAAGCCGGCTCGCGTAGCCCGCGAGTTCGTCGTAGCGGTAGCGGTCGTAGCCGGCGAAGGTCTCGTCGCCGGCGTCGCCGTTGAGCGCGACGGTGATGTCGTCGCTGGCGACCTCGGCGACGTAGTACGTCGGGAGTGCGGAGGGGTCGCCGAAGGGGAGTTCGAACGTAGAGACGAGTTCGGGGAGGACTCCCGCCGAGTCCGTCGTGACGGTGAACTCGTGGTGATTGGTGTCGAAGGTCTCGGCGACGGTGCGGGCGTGGTCGAGTTCGTCGTAGGCCGCCTCGTCGAAGCCGATGGAGTAGGTCTCCACTGGGCGGTCGGTCAGCCCGTCCATCAATGCGGTGACGATCGTCGAGTCGATGCCACCGGAGAGAAAGCAGCCCACGGGGACGTCGCTGCGCATCCGGAGCCGGGTCGACTCCCGAAGCGTCTCCCGGAGCTCGTGAGCGAGCGCGGCCGGCGAGGCGTCGGCGTACTGGTCGGCGTAGGACAGCGACCAGTAGCTGTCGCGCTCGAGGCCGTCCTCGTCGACGAGCACGTACTCACCCGGGCCGAGCGAGGCGACGTCGGCGAACCCGGTGGCCGGACCCGGCACGTAGCCGTAGGTCAGGAACTCCCGAATCGCGGGCAGGTCGGGCTCGGCGTCGACCGCGTCGTCGCTCAGCAGCGTCTGGACCGTGGAGCCGAACCAGAACGTCCCAGTCTCGGCGTCGTGGCGGTAGAAGAGGGGTTTCTGTCCCGTCCTGTCGCGGGCGAGGAAGAGTCGCTCGGCGTCCTCCTCCCAGATCGCGAACGCGAACATCCCGCGCAGGTGCTCGAGGCAGTCGACGCCGTACTCCTGGAACGCCGCGAGGAGAACCTCGGTGTCGGTCCCGGTGTCGAAGGAGTACGCAGAGAGGTCCTCGCGGAGCTCGCGGTAGTTGTAGATCTCGCCGTTGAACACGACGTGGACGGTCCCGTCGTCGCTGGCCATCGGCTGTGCGCCGGCGGGCGTCAGGTCGAGGATGCTCAGCCGGCGGAAGGCGAGGACGGCTGGACCGTTCGCGTAGACGCCCTCGTCGTCCGGGCCGCGGTGGGGCATGGCCGCGGCCATCGCCTCGCCGACGGTCGAACTCGGCGGCTCGTCGAAGGATAGCTTGCCGCCGATTCCACACATCAGATGACAGTTCGTACTCGCGGTGTCGTCTTATGTCGTCCGGTCGAGGGGGTCGCCGGGTGTGCTCGGCCCTCGCCCAGGCTGCCGTTCACTCGCCGGCGCGCTCGGCGAGGAGTCGCTCGTAGACGGCGTCGAAGCCATCGACCATCGTCTCGAGCGAGAAGTGCTCCGTCGCGCGCTCTCGGGCGTTCGCACCGAGCGCAGCGGCGAACTCCGGCCGCTCGAGAACGAGCGTGATCCCCCGGGCGAGTGCCTGCTCGTCGCCCACGTCGACGAAGAGGCCTGACTCGTAGGCTTCCAGCAGTTCGGCGTTGCCGTCGACGGGCGTCGCGACGCAGGGCAGCCCGGCCGCCATGGCCTCCAGCAGCGCGCCGGGCAGGCCCTCGTAGTGGGAGGGGAAGGCGAAGCAGTCCATCGTGGCCAGCAGCTCCGGGACGTCCTCGCGAATCCCGGCGAAGTGCACGGAGTCCGCGATCCCCAGGCGCTCGGTGCGCTCCTCGAGGTGCCGCCGCCGCGGTCCGTCGCCGACGAGCAGGAGGTGGGCCTCGGGAACCGACTCCAGGACCGTCGGCCAGGCACCGAGCAGTTCGTCGTGGCCCTTCCGGTCGATGAGGCGGCCGACCGTCCCGACGACCGGTGCGTCCTCCGGGAGCCCCAGCTCGGCTCGCAGCGCCGGGGGCGCCTCGCCCCGGAACCGCGAGAGGTCCCGCCCGTTCTGGACGACGCTCACCCGATCGGCAGGGGTGCGGTGCCGGCGAGCGAACCGCGCGCCGGCGTGGGAGTTCGAGATCACGTGGTCTGCCAGGGGCGTCGTCAGGGTGTCGAGGCGCTGGGCGAGGTCGTGCTCACCCGTCGGGACGAGTCTGACGCCGGTGACGACGATCGTCTCTCGGGCGACCAGCCGGGCGATCCTGGCGATCAGGTTGTCGTAGGTCAGGAACGACTGCAGGACGTCTGGCCGTTCGCGGCGGACTGCCCGCAGGAATCGGAGCGGCGCACGCACGTAGTCCATGGGATTCTCGGCCGCCTCGACTGCGAATCCGTGGTCTGCGGAGGTCCGCCCCCTGACACCGAGTGTCCGGAGGTCGACCGCGTCGTCGAGCCGACCGGCCAGCGGGTTCTCCTCGAAGATCGTCCAGACGGTGACGTCGTAGCGCTCGTGGTCGAGGCCGTTCGCGAGGTCGACCAGCGTCCGCTCGGCGCCGCCGACGGAGAGGGCCGTGACGAACAGCCACAGGCGGATCCGCTCGTCGTCGGCAGGCGACTCGCTCGGTACCTCGCCCGGGTCCATGCAGACACGAGGACTGGCGTGGGAAAATAGGTGCCGACTGCCCCGGAGTCGGCGCGGGCGTCGGCCATCCCCTCAGTCGACGGCGCCGGCGTCCTCGGGAAAGCGTCAATAGGCCGCCTGGCGTCGGGGACGTATGCGGGTCACGCAGGTCTCCCATCTGTATCACCCCTCCTACGGTGGGATCGAGAACTACGTCCACCGCCTCGCCACCTCCCTCCGGACCGACGGCCACGACGCCCGGATCGTCACGACCGACGCGAGCCGCTCGCCGGACAGCCCCGTCGATCCCGCGCCCGACGCGACGTACTGCAAGACGACGTTCTCCGTCGTCCGGAACCCCTTCTCCATCGAGCTGTTTCGCCACCTCCGGGCCGACCGGAGCGACGTCTACCACCTCCACAGCCCGTGGTTCTTTCCCAGCCTCGAGGCCGTCGCCGCCCTCCCGCCGGACGCGCCGGTCGTGATGACGATCCACGGCGTCCACACGCCGACGACCACCTGGCTCTCCCGCGCGCTCTCGGTGGGCTACCGGCCGATCGCGCAGTGGATCCTCGACCGGGTCGACCGGATCGTCGTCCTCGGCGAGGCCGAGCGCAGTCGGCTGACCGATCGATTCGACACGACGCCGGGCCAGGTCGTCGCGATCCCCAACGGCATCGAGCCCGAGGCATACGACGTTCCGGCGGCGGACGTCGACGCGTTTCGCGACCGCTACGGCATCGACCCCGATCGCCCGACGCTGCTGTTCGTGGGTCGCCTCGTCGACGTGAAGCGACCGGACCTCCTGCTCGACGCGGTGGGGAACCACCTGCAGGACGCCGACCTCCAGGTACTCGTGATCGGGACGGGGGAGCCGGAGTACGTCGGCTCGCTCGTCGCGCGGGCGGATCCCCGTGTCCGGTTCCTCTCCAACCTCGCGTTCGACGAACTCAAAGCCGCCTACCACGCTAGCGACGTGTTCCTGACTCTCGGCTCCTCGGAGGGCCTCTCGACCGTCCTACTCGAGGCGATGAACGCGAGGCTCCCCGTCGTCACGACCCCCGCCGGCGCGAACGCCGACGTGGTCGGCGATCCAGAGAACGGTCGTGTCCTCTCGGCCGACCCGACCCCAACAGCCGTCGCCGACGCCATCGAGTCGCTCCTCGCGGATCCCGAGGAACTCGCGGCGATCGGTGCCCGGAACCGCGAGCTGGTGCGCTCGGCGTACGACTGGGACGGCGTCTACGAACGGATCCGGGGCCTGTACGAGGAGCTGGCGACCGGATAGCAGCTGCGCGCGATCGACGGCTGGATCGCCGGCGCCCGGGTGGCATCCCGGACTGCCAGGGGAACGATGACGTCAGTCGGCCAGCAGTGCCCGTGCGTAGGAAACGCTGCGAACGACGTTCCCGATCGTGGCGACGACCGCTGCGGCGGGCGTCGGGCCGAGCCGGATGGGCTGGAGGGTCGCTGCCAGTCGCTCCGAGAGTGGCGTGTTCCACTTGCGGTCGTAGACGAGGTCGGCGGGCCCGAAGTGGGCCATCTTGCGCCAGTACCCACGGACGGAGTCGGCGTACCAGTGGGTGACGGCGGCGTCTGGATCGTAGAGGACGCGGTAGCCCGCCTCGGTCGCCCGGCGGGCGAAGTCGGTCTCCTCGTGGCCCCACGGGAAGCGCTCGTCGAAGCCGCCGACCGCCTCGAACACCTCGCGGTGGAACGCCATGTTACAGCCGGTGACGCCCGTCGTCGCCCGGCGGAACGAGCCGGGCTCGCAGTCGACGTAGTGGCGGGTGTCTCCTTTGTCGTACCCGCCGACCAGCGCGGAGATCGCGCCCGTCCCGGGGTGGTGGACGCGCCCTGCGACAAGGGGGTTGGCCTCGAGGGCGTCGAGCATCGCGGGGAGGTAGTCGGCCTGGGGGACGGCGTCGTCGTCGAGGTAGATCAGCCGGTCCGAGGCTGCAACCTCGGCACCGGCGTTTCGGGCCGCAGCGAGCTCCCCGTCGTTCCGGACGATCACCTCGTAGTCGTCGAATGGTTGGGCCTCGAGGACGGCGAGGCTCTCCAGCGTGTCCCGGGGCGCGAGCGTGCAGACGATGACGCTGAGCGCCGGCTCGCGGTCGTGGTCCGGGGACCGTACCACCGAGGGGTCGCGCCCGTCGGACGCTGCGGGGGAGTCGGTCACGAGTCTCCGTGACGTCGATCACGCCGGTCTGCTCGAGCGACGTCGGTGCCGTCCGCGGAACTGCGGCCCCAGTCAGTGGCCAGGTCGCCCCGGTGGCAGTCGATCTCGCCACCGACGGGACGGGGCATGGACCCCGGCTGTCCCTCCCCGCTGCTGTCCACGAACGACCTGTCGCCACTCACGCAGGTCGCCCTCCACACCATTCCCCGAGATCTACGGCCATGCGATAGCACTGCTACGCCAGCAGCGTACATATGGGTTCCTGCGGGGGTCGTCGTCGGTCGGCGCTCCTCGCCAGTGCCACGGGCCCGGTGCGTCGGGCGGCGGGGCCATCCCGGCCCTGCGTGGTGGTTCTCCCGGCGCGCACCCCGTGGGCACCAAGCGGCAGGGTCATCCGGTCCGATCGCCTCTGACGGTGTATGTGGCCCTGGGGACACCTCGCGTTCGGGTACCTCGTCTACTCGCTGGTGACCCGAACGAGCCTCCGGGCGAAGCCGGAACCGTGGCACGTCGCGGCGCTGGCGCTGGGAACCCAGTTCCCGGACCTCGTCGACAAACCGCTGGCGTGGTGGGTGGGCGTCCTCCCCGGCGGCCGGACGCTGGCCCACTCCCTGCTGATCGCCCTGCCGCTGGTAGTCGTCTTGCTCGTCATTGCGCGTCGTCGCGGACAGGTCGCCTACGCAGTGGCCTTCGGGATCGGCTACGCGACCCACCTGGTGGGCGACTCGCTGGAGATCCTCTACTACGGCACCTACGACGAGCTGGCCTTCCTCCTGTGGCCGGCGACGTCGACGGTGGTCTACGAGTCCGAGCCCAGCGTCCTCTGGCACCTCGCGAACATCGAGCCGAGTGGCGTGTTCCTCGCGGAGTTGGCGCTCGGTGCGGTCGTCTTCGGGCTCTGGATCGCCGACGGGCGGCCGTTCCTGGCCGAACTGCTGGCGATGGTCCGCAGGGCTTCAGACGACCCGACCGACTGACTCCGGTTCCCGACGGTGGCACTGGGCGTGGGGCCGGCCGCAAGGGAGGCAGTTCCGATCACCGCGACTGGACCCGGGCCATCAGCGCTCGTGCGGGTCGGTAGGTGAACCCTCCGCCCAGACACGCGAGGAGGTAGAGCCAGGGCGTCCCTCGGGTGGGCTCGGTCAGGATGGCTCGGAGCGCCAGCCGCCGGGCGTCGCCGTAGTGGCCGGTCTGGGCAGCGTCCATCACCAGCGTCTCCAGGAGGGCAGCGAGGAACGGGGCCTCCAGGTCGTACTCCCGGGCGAGGTCCCGGTGTTTCTCGACGTACAGCGGGAAGGAGACGTCCCGACGCCGGCGGTAGTCGTGCCCGATCCGATCCTCGCCCTCCCAGTGGCGGATCGTCAGCGGCTCCGGGACCGCGAGGAACTCGCAGTGTAGCGACAGCCGTAGCATCCACTCGCGGTCCTGCCAGCTGGGAAAGCGCTCGTCGGGGAGTCCGGCGCTCGCGAGGACGCTCGACCGGACGAGCATCGCCGAGAACTCCGAGATGGTCGCTCCAGTCAGGATGGCGGTGGTCACGTCGCCGCTCGCCGTCCCCGCGATCGTCCGCTCGCCGTCCGGATAGAGGTAGCGTGCTCCCGTGTAGACGACGCCGACGTCGTCGTTTGCGGCCGCGAGGGCGTCGACCTGCCGCTGGAGCTTCTCGGGCTCCCAGCGGTCGTCGTCGTCGAGGAAGGCGAGTAGCTCGCCGGTCGCGGCCTCGATCCCGGTGTTCCGTGCGGCGTTGGCCCCTCGGTTGCGGCCGTGGCGGACGACCTCGAGTGCTGCGAACGCTGCGGAATCGACGTCTTCGAGGACCTCGCTCGCCGGGACGGGGGAGTGGTCGTCGACGACGACCAGTTCGACCGGCTCGTAGGTCTGGGCCGCCACCGCGTCGACCGCGCGGCGCAGACGCTCGGGTCGGTCGTAGGTCGGGACGATCACGCTCACCAGCGGCGAGGACACGGAGCGGGATACGTCGCCGGCGGGCATACTGCTTTCGACGGATTCGGCGCCCCTCGGCCAGGGACCGCACAGGCCTTAGGCACCGGACACGGAGGAGTGGGTATGATCCATGGACGCCTGGCGTTCGTCCGGCTCTCCGTCGGGGCCACGCTCGCGGCACTGCTCGTGCTCGTGGCGTTCGACGCCTACTCGCCGCTCGTGTTCTACGCCAGTGGGCTGATCTGCCTGCTCCTGGTCACGGAACTCACGGCGACCGAGGGGGTTCGCCCTCGCTGGCGCCGCCGGGTCCGCGGGTTCACGTGGCTGCTCGTCGCCGGGTTCGCGGTCTTCGGGGCGGTTCGGATCTGGCGGATCCTCGAGGCCGTCAGCTGAGACCGGGGGTGAGCGACGGGGCCGCCGCCGATCGCAAACGGCGGATTGCGTGCCGCGTGGGCCAGAGATCGTGGCCGAGCGCGTCGGCGGGATCGGTTCCGAGGGGAAGTGCGTGAATGGGGAGCCAGAGAGCGAGCCCCCGTTCCGGAGCGATCGTCCGGCTCGACCGGGGGCTACGAAGAGTTATTAGGACTCCCGACCTGTCTCTCTGTAGACACGGCGACCGGGGAGGCTGGTGGACCGGGAGTGCGAGTCTGGGATCGAGCGGCCCAACTGCTGCGTTCCTGGAGACGCTGTACCCTGTTGACGTCGGCTCGTGGTGTGGGGCTGGGTGCGGGCGACAGCTGCGACGAGGAATCAGACAGGAGGCAAAAGGTATGACACAGGCGGCTGGCGAGGCCGAGACGAGGCTACAGCAGCGGGACGTCACGGTCGCGAGGACGATCGAGGCCCGCGAGCGGACCTCGACGGTCAGGCTGACACTCACCTCCGAGCGCAAGGAACCGGTCGCCGTTCGGGTCGTCGAGGAACTCCCGACGGACGCGGCCGTGGTGACTGCAGACTCGGCGTCCCGACACCGGGCCAACGAGCGCCTGGGATACGACCGCCTCGAGTTCGTCGTCACCGTCCTCCCCGGGCGTCCCGTGACGGTGACGTACGACCTTGATCGGGGTCCGACAGCGGTTGAGGACGGGACACTGCGCATCTCCGCGATCCGCCCGATCGAGCAGGAGACGGGGACGCCCGACGGTCGGCCGGAGGCTCGCCTCTGGGCGGACGAGCTCTGCGACGTCGTGGAACTCGAGCGCGAGGACCCCTCGACGGCAGACTGGCGCGTCGGGTCGGCCGCAAGTCCCTCGACGACCGCGGCCGACGGGGGTGTCGCCCGGTCGACCCCGGGGCCACTCGTGGGTCCAGAGGCGGGCCCACCCGCGATCGGGCTCGTCGCCACAGCCGAGAACCGCGACGCGGTGATCCTGAGCGTTGCACGGGCTCGGGGCCACGACCATCCGGTCTACGTCGCGGCGACGAGAGGGGGGACCGGGACTGCGGAGATGGCGCACGAACTGGGTGCTATCGTCGTGCATGCTGCCGCCGACGGGCTGCCGGAGTCCGAGGCCCGCCGACGGCTCGAGGAGCGGGCGCGGGCCGACGGCGCGCCCGGGATCTACTTCCCCGTCGGCGACGAGCCGCTGACCTTCGAGACCTCGGCAGTCGGTAGCCACGACGGCGAGTGGGCCGACCCGGCCTCCGACAGTGGCGTCGCGGTCCCGAGCACCACGGACGTCGTCGTCGCGATCCCGGCCTACAACGCGGCCGGCACCGTGGGGGATGTCGTTCGCAGCGCCAGAGAGCATGCGGATCTCGTCGTCGTGGTGGACGACGGGAGCAGCGACGGGACCGGGCGCGAGGCGAGCGAGGCGGGGGCACTCGTCGTGGCACACCGCCGGAACCGCGGCTACGGCGGCGCTCTCAAGACGGCGTTCCGGGAGGCCCATCGCCTCGGAGCCAACCACCTGGTGCTTCTCGACGCGGACGGCCAGCACGACCCCGCCGACGTCCCTCGCCTCGTCGCCGCCCAGCGCCGCGAGGACGCCGAGATCGTGATCGGGAGCCGATACGTCGACGGTTCGCGATCGGCGCTTCCGCTGACGAGGCGGATCGGCCTCGGCGTCGTGAACGTCCTCACGAACCTCAGCCTCGGTCACCTCCGCCCGAGCGAGTTCCTCCACGACACCCAGAGCGGGTTCCGTTCCTACGACCGCGACGCCATCGAGTCCCTGGCGACGCGCGGCGACCTCGGGAACTCGATGGAGGCCAGCACCGACATCATCTACCACGCCAATCGTCGCGGCTTCGAGATGCACGAGGTCGGGATCTCGATCAGCTACGAGGTCGACCACGGCAGCACGCTGAACCCGGTCGCACACGGCTGGGGCCTCGTCAGGAACATCTTTTACACCCTCACGGTCGTCCACCCGTTCCTGACGCTTGGCATGCTGGGTGGTGTCTGCGCCTCGATCGGAACCGGGGTCGCGCTCGAGGGCTTCTCGATCGCGCTCGCCGGGGGTGACCTTCCGTTCCTCCGGACGTACGCGGCGATGCTGGTCGCCGGATTCGGCTTTACGATGGCGATCGTCGCCATCGAGTACAGCACGCTGCAGTCCCATCCCTACTACCGGTCGTTCCGGGAGTAATCGCGGCCGCTCCGTTGGCGGATCTGGCTGCTCTTGGGTCAGTTACACGACCGAGCCCTGCCCCGGTACGTTCGACGGCGCAGCGCTGGGATCCCGTCGGCCGATCACGGCTCGACGGTCACCCAGAGGTGCGTCGACCGGTACGCGGTCGCGGCTCCGATCTGGTCGGGCACGTCGCCACGGTAGAGGTACACGGCGAGGCGCAGGTCCTCCCCCGTCGCCGTCGGCACGACCTGGTGGTCGATCCTGCGGGACGCGCCGTCCTCGACGGTCACCGTCACCGGTTCGAAGGACTCCACCGCGACGACTGACGTCTCCCCGTCGGCCTCCGTGACTCGCTCGAGCCTCGTCGCGACGGTGTAGCGTTGGGTGGTCCCCTCGTTGTTCTCGATCCCGACGACGACGGACACCGGGGAGCCCGCCGTGACCGACCGGGGATAGTCGCCCGCGACGAGGGTGTCGTCCTGGGCCGTCGACAGGGACAGTTCCGTGTAGGACTCCCCGCTGTCCACCGTGATCGCCACGCTCAACACGCCGCCCGCGGCGACGAGGATCGAGAGCGCGACGACCACGGTGAGGAGGCTGGCCGAGGTCGACGGCCGTCCCCGAGCGACGTCGCCGAGGGCCCGTCGCCACCGTCGCCCTGGGGTGTACCGCTCGGCTGCCGGCAGCTGCCGTCGCCGGTAGGCGGCGACGGCCGTCGCGAGCAGGACGGTCGCCGTCAGCGTGGCGACGACGGGCTCTTGCCGGTAGGCCAGCGGAGAGGCTTCGACACCGATCCCGACGAGCGGCGTCGCCACGAGGCCGGTCGCAGCCGAGAGGACGGCCCGTTCGAACCCGTCGAGGCGACCGTGGCGATCCAGCAGGGTTTCCGCGATCTGTCCCTCCTCCAGCGGTCCACGCGGGAACAGCGCCGCGACCAGCGCGTACCCCGGCAGGTACAGGGCCACGATCGCGAGGCCGTACCGGAGCGAGGAGTCCCCGAGTGCAGGGACGAGCGCCCCGACGAGGACGACCAGCGCGAGCGCGGCCGTGAGGACGAGGTCGACTGGAAGCGACGGACGGTCCTCGTCCGTGCCTCCGGAAGCTCCCATTGCCCCGTCGGTACGCGGGGGCCCGTCAAAAGCTGTGGGTCGGCCGAAGCCCGGCCCCCGGGCGATCACGCCGAATCTCCGGCGGTGGTCCCGCCGCACTCTGGAGGTCGGCAGCTTTTACTCGATGCCACTCCTCCGTGGGGATACACGATGGCGCTCCTGTCTCCAGTGCCACGGCGGTCACATGGCGGGTGACGCACCTGCCGGCGCTGGCGACGACGGGCCCCCGACCTCGTCGTCTCCGGGCGCCCGATCAGGGCGCGCGTTCCGAGTGATCGCCGGCGCACTCCTCCTGGCCGGCCTCTTGGCAGCGATCGCTGCCGTGCGCGCACCGCCGGGTCGGGTCCAGGAACTGCTGGTGTCGATCGCCGGCGTCGGCGTTCTCGGCGGCGTGCTGACCTACTGGATCCGGCCGAGCGCGACGGTGGACACCGATCCCGCACAGCGCGTCTACGCGACGCTGGCGGCGAACACGAGCGCCCTTCGCGAGGACCTCGGAGCCGCCGATCGCACCGTCTACGCCCCGGCCGCCCAGAGCGTTGACGGCTTCGCCCCGGTCGTGGTGCTGTGTCTCCCTGCCGACGCCGGGGTCCCGCCGGCCGGGGAGCGACGGCCTGTCCTCGACACCGGCGTGGCGTCGGGTGAGGACGTGTCCGAGATCGTGACGCTCCATCCGACGGGCGCCGCCCTGCTGGACGCAATCGAGGACGTGGCGACCCGATCCCTCCCGGAGGAGCCCCTGGAACTCGCCGATCACCTCTCGACCGCCGCCGTCGCCAGCCTCGAGCTCGCCGCCGCGATCGAGCCCGCGGTCGACGGCCGGGCAGGGACCGCGTCGTTCACGGTCCGCTCGCCCTCGTTCTGGCCGCCCGAGGACGAACACTCCGCGCCCACGTTCGACCACCCCGTCCCGTCCGTCCTCGCGACCGGCCTCGCGCTCGGCCTCGACAGGCCCGTGACGGCCTCAACGAGCGTCCACGGGCCGGCGGAGCTCCGGGTCACCTGCGAGTGGAGCGTGGATCCGGGTGATGGACCTGGGTGATTGAGGCGGGGGATAGACGCAGGCGATGGGCCCAGGTGATTGACGCGGGGGATAGATGCAGGCGATGTGCCCAGGTGATTGACGCGGGGGATAGATGCAGGCGATGTGCCCAGGTGATTGACGCGGGTGATGGACCAGGGTGACGGGCCTGAGGGGAGGAGCGACGAGTGAGTCCGGACACTTGGGCCGATCACATCACCCGTCTCGTCTGGCGATCTCGTCGATCAACGCCTCGTACTCCGCCAGCACCCGATCGCTCGCGAAGACGTCGGCACGCTTCCGGAGCCGTTCGCGGTCGGTCGCCTCCTCGAGGGTCGCCGCGAGCGCGCTCGCGAAGCGGCCCGGGGCCCCGACCGGGACGAGCCGGCCGTACTCGCCGTCGGAGAGGATCTCGCGTGGCCCGCTGGGACAGTCCGTCGAGACCACCGGACACCCACACGCAAGCGCCTCGACGAGGACCGTCGGCAGCCCCTCGTACGTCGAGGAGAGCGCGAAGACGTCCGCCCGAGCCATGTACGGCGCCGGATCGACGTACCCGGGGAATCGAACGACGTCCGCCAGGTCCCGATCCCGGACGGCCGCCTCGATCCGATCGCGCTCGGGCCCCGTCCCGGCGAGGATCAACCGCGTGTCGGGGCGGTCGGCCTGGAGGTGCTCGAAGGCAGCCAGCAGCGTCTCGAGGTCCTTCTCGGGTGCGAACCGGCCGACCCAGAGGACGACCGCGAGCGCGGGATCCGCGAGCCACGGCTCCTCGACGGCGGCGTCGGCGCGTCGCTGGAGATCGTCGATCGGGACCGGGTTGTGCAACACCACGACCTTCGCCGGGTCGGCGCGGGTCCGCGAGCGGACGCTCTCGGCGACGCCCTCGGAGACGGCGACGACGCGGTCGGCCAGTCCGTAGGTCCAGCGAGCGAGGTGCGTGGTGACGTCGCGCTTGCCGCCGGTCTCCATGCCGATTGTCGTGTGTTCGACGACCGCGACGGGCGTGCCCGAACGCGACGCACTGGCCGCGACCGTCGCGACGACGTTCGCGTAGGTCATCGCCGAGAGGAGGGCGCGCGGTCGGTTCCCGCGGAGGTAGCGGACGAGTGCGGGGACGCTGGCCGCGATTCCGAGGCCGGGGACCACTCGCGTCTCGAGGTCCACGATCGTGACGTCGTCCGCCACCTCCGGTCGCAACTGCCCGCCCGCATACGAACAGATCAGGTGCACCTCGTGATCGCGGTCCGCGAAGCCGTTGGCGAGGTCGACGGTCACTCGCTGGGCGCCGCCGGGCGTGAGTTCCGGCAGGTAGATCGCGATCGGCCCCTCGCCCGCCATTACGTCGCGAACCCCTCCCCGGCCAGGCGATCGCGGACGTCCTCGGCAGCCACGAGCAGGCGCTCGCCATCGCCACCCCCGGTGGCGAACTCCGCGCTGCCGCCGGCGCCACCGCCCGCTGCGCTCGCGATCTCCTGCGCGAGGTCGTCGGCGCGCTCGTCCTCGACGTCCGCGCCCACCGCGACCGCGAGCGTTCCGTCGTCGGGGACGACGACGATCGTGACGCCCTGGGGTGCGTCCAGGGCGGCCTGGGCGATGGCTTCGGCGTCCGCGAGCACGCCGTCGTCGATCGTCAGGAGGGTCACGTGGGGCTCGTCCGCGGGCAGGGGTGTCCGGCGACGGGCGTCCCACCACCGCTTCGCCCAGGCCGCCCGCGTCTTCTCGACGTCCGTGGTCAGCTCGCGAACCTTGCGGTCGAGGGCTTCGACCCGCTCGGGAACGGCATCGGGCGACGCCCCGAGAATCCCGGCCGCCCGCGAGAGTGCAGCGTGATCGACACCTCCCTCGGCGTCCGCGTCCGTTGGCGTCGCCGTGGCGGCGGAACCACGGGCTGTCCACTCCTCGCTCCGGGTGAGACTCGCCGTGATGGTGCGTTCTCGCCGGCGGAAGTACCAGACGACGATGGCCAGTGCGAGGACGAGCGCCAGTTCCCGGAGTCGAATGCGTGTCATGTTACTCGTGGATGTACCGTTTGAGGCGCGGACCGACGGCTGGGTTGGTGATCGCGGGTGCGAGCCGCCGGGCGACGGCGGCGACCTTTCCATAGCCCGCCAGCGACGCCCGCCCCGCCCGGTGTGGCGGGATCACGAAGCTCGCGAGCGACGACGTCTGCCCGCCGAACTCCCGTTTGAACCCGTGAACGCCCGAGCCAGGCCGCGAGCGGCCGAAGTCGACGATCTGGATGTCGGTCTCGCAGGCGTCCCGGATCGCCGAGGCGTACAGGAGGTGGTTGGGGTGGCGATCCCACGCGTCGATCCGGGAGGCGTTGCTCCAGATCGTCCGCGTTCCGCCGAAGTCCAGCGCGAGGACGCCACCGACGGGCTCGCTATCGTGGGAACCCCCCGCGATCGCATCGCCGGCCGAGGACTCCTCGGCGACGAAGACGACGAGGTCGTCCCCCAACTCCACGGCGAGGTCGAGGAAGAACGACTCGGGGAACTGCGGGCTTCCCAGGCGGCGCATCGTCTCGAGGTAGAGCGGGTAGTACTCCGTGACCGAGCCAGGTCTGACGGTCAGGCCCTGGTCCCGTGCGGAGCGGACGCACCGCCGGGCCTCGCTCGTGAAGGAGGTCGATCGGACGGCCTCGAACGAGCGGTCCGTGTCGAGACGGATGACCTCGCCGGTCTCGACGGCGCCGTAGCCAGCGGCGTGGTACCCCTCGGGACCCCGCCACGCGGCGTCCTTGATCACGCGGGCACCGAAGGGCCCGACGTCCGCAGCGAGCGCCCGGAGCGCCGGAGCGGGGTCGACGCTCTCCGCGAGCAGCGGGAAGCCGTATTCGCAAAAGGGGTTCACGACGGTCCGGCCGCCTAGCCCGGGGATGGAGACCGCCGGGATGGCACCCACCGGCTGGGTCCCGCCGGTCTCGTAGAGGAGGTGGGAAGCGGGATCGTACGCGAAGGCGTCCCGAAGGGCTGCGAGCCAGGCGCGGGAGTGAAAGACCGTCGCGGCCGGGTGGTCGGCGACGAACGACTCCCAGCGATCGCCGGCACCGTCCGGGACGGGTCTGAGTTCGTAGGGACTCGCCACGTCAGCCAGCCCCGCTGGCGGCACCCGAGCCGTCGCCGTTCCCCGCTGCAATCATTGTCCACAGTACTCCGCTGGAACACATAACGGTTTGCGTGAATACACCGGGTCTCGCCACGATTCCGGCCGCCTCACCGCCACGAACCGAGCCATCACAACGTTGAAGCCTCGACCCTGCGAAAATCCGCCAATGAGGGTCAGTGTCATCGGAAGTGGCTACGTCGGGACCACGGTCGCTGCGTCGTTCGCGGACCTCGGCCACGAGGTCACCGCAGTCGACATCGACGAGGACGTCGTCGCGACGATCAACGATGGCGAGTCGCCCATCCACGAACCGGGACTGGGCGAGCTCATCGCGGCGAACGCGGGGGATCGCCTCGAGGCGACGACGGAGTACGCCGCGGTGGCGGATACCGAGGTCACGTTCCTGGCGCTTGGTACGCCCTCGAATCCCGACGGCTCGATCGACACGTCCTACATCGAGACCGGCGCGAGGTCGCTCGGCGAGGCGATCCGCGACAAGGAGGACGTCCACCAGGTGGTCGTCAAGAGCACCGTCGTTCCGGGCACCACCGAGGACGTGGTGGCGCCGCTGATCGCCGAGGCCGCCGACGGCACCGTCGGCGAGGACTTCGAGATCGGGATGAACCCCGAGTTCCTCCGGGAGGGCTCGGCGGTCCAGGACTTCCTGGAGCCCGACAAGGTCGTGCTCGGCACGGAGACGGAGCGCGCCCGCGAGACGCTCCGAACCGTCTTCGAGCCGCTGACCGACCGCGTCGAGACGACCGTCTTCGAGACGGGGATCCGCGAGGCGGAGATGATCAAGTACGCGAACAACGCCTTCCTCGCGACGAAGGTCAGCCTGATCAACGAGATCGGGAACATCTGCAAGGAGTACGGCGTCGACGCCTACGAGGTCGCCGAGGCGATCGGCCTCGACCACCGCATCGATCCGCACTTCCTCGACAGCGGGGTCGGCTGGGGTGGCTCCTGTTTCCCGAAGGACGTCGACGCGCTGATCGCTGCCGGCCGCTCGGTGGGCTACGAACCGACGTTGCTGGAGGCCGCAGTCACAGTCAACGATCAGCAACCCGAGCGAATGCTCGACCTGCTCGACGACCACGCCGACGTCGCGGGCCAGCGCGTCGCGGTGCTCGGCCTCGCCTTCAAGTCCGGCACCGACGACGTGCGGAGCTCTCGAGCGATCCCCATCATCGAGGGGCTCCAGTCGCGCGGCGCCGACGTCGTGGGCTACGACCCGGTCGCGACCGAGGAGATGCGCGAGCGGTTCCCCGAGATCGAGTACGCGGACTCCGCTGCGGCAGCCCTCGAGGGCGCCGCAGCAGCGATGGTCGTCACGGACTGGGACGAGTTCGGCGCGCTGGACGGGGAGTTCGACCGGATGGCCGAGCCCGTCGTCGTCGACGGCCGGCACATCGTCTCGCGGCGCGACGGGCTGGTGTACGAGGGGCTGACCTGGTAGCGATCGCCCCTCCTCTCACAGCGGTCGCCTGGCCCCGCCACACTTACTACACACCGGACCGCCCTTCTACTATGGGCGAGCGGTTCCTTCGCGCGACCGTCAGTATCCGCGGCGTCGTCTGCACGCCTGCCGATACCGTGCTGGCGGTCCGGCGAACGACCGACGGCGAGTGGGAACTGCCGGGGGGCCGCCTCCACGCGAGCGAGGACGTCCTCGCGTGTCTCGACCGAGAGCTGACCGAGGAGACGGGTCTCGACGTCAGTATCCGCAGGCCTGTTCACGCGGCCTCCTGGCGCAACGACGCCGACGAGGGGCGCTTCGCGACGTTTTACTACTGCACCAGCCCCGAGACCGAGGTGTCGCTGAGCGCGGAACACGACCGGTCGGCGTGGTTGCCGGCCGACGGCGGTCTCGAGCGACTCGATCCGACACACGCTGCAGCAATCGAGCGGGCGCGAGCGCTCCACGGCCGCGCTCGATCGGGTGCTCTCGAGGAGCCCGCCTCGGGCTCCGGCGAGAGTGCGGGTGCCCAGGAGCACGGCTGAGCATCGCTCCCGCGGGTCCCTGCGGTCCACGCCGCCGGACGAGGTCGTCGCCCTTTTTGTCCCCCGGGTGACTCCGGTCGCACATGGAGATCCTCGTCACCGGCGGTGCCGGGTTCATCGGCGGTCACGTCGCCGAGGCGTTCGCCCGCGACGGTCACGACGTCGTGATCCTGGACAACTTCGACCCGTACTACGACGTGCGCCTGAAGGAGCACAACGTCGAATCCGCCGAGACGGCGGCCGCCGAGAGCGCCGGCTCCTGCCGGCTCGTGGAGGGGGACGTTCGCGACGCCGACCTCGTCGCGGACCTCGTCACCGACGCCGACGCGGTCTACCACCAGGCCGCGCAGGCCGGCGTCCGGGCGAACATCCCCTTCCGGAAGTACCACGAGGTCAACGCCGACGGCACGCTGAATATCCTCGAGGCCGCAGCGGAGACCGACCTCCACCGGCTCGTGCTCGCGAGTTCGTCGTCGGTCTACGGCAAGCCTCAGTACCTTCCCTACGACGAGGACCACATCACGACGCCCGTCAGCGCCTACGGCGCCTCGAAGCTCGCCGCCGAGCGATACGCGATGGTCTATGCCGAGCAGTACGGCGTCCCCGCCGTCGCGCTGCGCTACTTCACGGTCTACGGGCCGCGGATGCGGCCCAACATGGCGATCTCGAACTTCGTCTCGCGGTGTATCAACGGCGAGCCGCCCGTGATCTACGGCGACGGCTCGAAGACGCGCGATTTCACGTTCGTCGCGGACGTCCTCGAGGCCAACCGGACGCTGCTGGAGACGGACGCCGCGGACGGCGAGGTGCTCAACGTCGGGAGCACGGACAACATCTCGATCCAGGAGCTGGCGGAGGTGGTTCGGGACGAGCTGGCGCCCGAGCTGGAGCTGGAGTACACCGAGGGCTACGACATCGACGCCGAGCACACGCAGGCCGACATCGACAAGGCGGCCGCGGTGATCGGGTACGAGCCTACGCGGACGATCCGGGAGGGCGTGCAGGAGTTCATCGAGTGGTATCGGGCGAATCGGGAGTGGTACGAGCCGCTGGTGCGTGGGGAGTAGATTCGTCCGTTCCGGTCTGTTCGGCACGGGAATCCGACTCTCACGCCATCCAGCCTGTTCCTACCGATACGTCTCGACGGTGAGGCCCGGGACGTTCTCGAAGTGGGCATCAGCTGCGAGGACCGGTTCGTCGCGTTCGAGGGCCGTCGCGGCGATGGCTGCATCGCCCTTCCCGAGCCCGGGCCCGTCACTACTGTCCGCGTTGGCAAGTTGCTCGCCGAGGAGCCCTCCGGCCCGCCGCGAAATACTCGGCGTCATGTCCACGAGTGGGTAGGAGTCGAGCACGGCGTCGACGTGCTGGCGCTCCGCAGGCGTGTCCGCGACCGTCCCGACGCCGATGTAGAGCTCCAGGACGGTCATCGCGGGGATCACGAGCGGGACACCGGTCGCTTCGAGCTCTCGTTCTTTCTCGATGGCTGCCTCGACGTCGTCGATGACGTCCAGGATGAAACTCGTGTCGACGATCATTCGAAGCGCTCGGCGATCTCCTGGACGTCCTCGAGATCATCGCGGTCGGCTTCGTCGATGGCCTCGCGCATCTCCTCGACCTGCTCGTCGTCGAAGACGTCCCGGAGTTCGCGGAGCGACCGCCCGCCGATCAGTCGTTCGACGGCGTCGCTGAACGACTCGTCGTCGCGCTTGTTCGCCTTGATCCGCTCGTAGACGTGGTCATCGAGCCGGACGTGTTGCGACATCACTGTTAACAGTGTTACCGACCCCGGTACATGAGAATTTGGGTGGGCTTGGTCCCTCGTCGCCGATCCTGAGTGATTAGGCGGTCGTACAGATCTCGGCAATCGGGCTACACTCGGAATCGCCGGAGCGGATCGAAGAGGCCTGCGGCCTCCTCAATTGTCCCGATCGATCCAGTGACACCAGTCCCGGAACTCGTCCGCGCCACACTGCGCTGCGATCGAACGCACTGTGCCGATCGCGATTTCGTCGTGGAGCGGGACGTCGACGACCGCACGTCACCAGTATCTGGGTTCTCATATCGAAGCCGGACGTGACTTCCACGATGGGACTGTGGTACGAACCCAAACCCTGTCAGGACGGAGATCACCTCACGACCCGAAAACGTCGTCCGCACCATCCGTTACTGCTACCACGGGGGTGAATCGACGTCATCCGCGGGATCGACGCCTGCGTTCTCGAGGAATGCTGCAGGATTCTCGATTTCCGTGCCGTCGCCCTCGCGAAGGACGAGCACGTCTGCAAGCTGCGAGAGTGCAGCTGCACGGCTCGGACCGCCGCGCTCGATTCCGGTCTCGAGAACGCTCGCCTACGAGCCGTCGTCTTCCTGGACGAACTCGATGCCCTCCTGGCGTCCGTCCCGGGTCGCACTGGCCATGGGCACCGTTGGCTCCGGATCGTGAATACACGTTCGGGGCTTGGAGGTATTCTCCCTCCAATATGGCCTCCCCGGCCATTTTCACGCTGCCAGATCGGGGTGGCGGTACTCGAACACAGCAGGAGAGCGTCGCTCGTCACCCTTCAACGTCGGGAGGGTCACGCCGTTGAGTAGGGGCAAGCAGACTCGACGGCCTCCGAGGCGCTTCCCGGCGTGGTTCCCTGGACGGCTTCGTCGCACTCAAGCCACCGACCGTCGTTGCTGGCGTATGAACGACCACTGGATTCCCGAGGAGGAGTGGCGGACGATCGTCGCGAACGTCCCCATCGTCTCCGTGGATCTCCTCGTCCGGTACGAGGGCGGCCTCGTGCTCGGGAAGCGGACGAACGAGCCGGCGAAAGGCGAGTGGTTCGTCCCCGGCGGGACGGTGCGGAAGGGCGAGACACGACGGGAGGCCGTGCATCGGATCGCCGAGGGCGAGCTCGGGCTCACCGTCGAGATCGTGGAGTCGCTGGGCGTCTTCGAGCACATCTACGACACGTCCGACGTCGAGGGCGTGGACTCGAAGCATTACCTGGCGAACGGATACGTCGTGGACGCTGTGGAGGGGGAGCTGGCGGCGGACGAGCAGCACCAGCGTTTACGCAGTTTCTCGACGCCTCCGAGGCCGCTCCACGACCACGTCAGATCGTACGTGGAGGCATCGAGGTCGATCTCGGAGTGGATCTAGCCTGGCGGCGAGACGAGCCAGCGCACTGTTTTCGGCGTATCACCGCAGTACATCCCTGCATTGTTCAGTAACTGGTCCGCGACGATCCCAATTGGCACCGGTGCCAATATCGAGAACGCCCGCTACAGTCCGACCCCCACCGCGTACGACCACTCTGTACCGCTGATCGCGAGAAAGACCAGCGCGCCTGCCAGCAACTCGACGTTCTTGATGAAGTGGATCATCTCGTTCTGGGCCTCCTCCTCGCCGGCGGCCCAGAAGTCGTGCATCGTCGGGGTCGTCACTACGAAGAAGACGACGAGCGCGCCCGCCGCGACCGCGGGAAAGACGCCGGCTGCGATACCGAGCCCGCCGCCGATCAGCATCAGTCCGCTCGCCACGACGCCCACGCCGGGCGCGGGGACGCCCTTCGCGGCTGCGTACCCCGTCATCCCCTCGTGGTCGAGGAAGTGATTGACCCCCTGGAACGCCAGGAGGCCGCCGAAGAGCACCCGAGCGACGAGCAGGACCGCGCCTTCGGCACCGGATCCAAGCACCATCAGGCACTCACCACCGGGTGGACCGTGGCGAACTCGTTCGTAGCAGTACCGAACTGCAGTGTCGAAATCGCATCTGGTTGCATTACACCACCTGGTTCGTCCCCGAACCTTATAGTGTCTCGGCGACGTAGCCGTGACCAGGTAACACCGATGTCCACAGAGCAACCGGGGGACGCCCTCGCCGAGGCGGAGGAGACGGAGCCGGGGCCTTGCTCCCTGGTCGCTCCGTTCGAGCAGATCGGCTCCCAGTGGCGACTCATCGTGCTCAACGACCTGCTGGAGGGCGAGAAGCGCTTCAACGAGTGCAAACGGTCGACCGATGCCAGCTCGCGGACGCTCTCGCGAGTGCTCGACGACCTCCAGGACCTGGGATTCGTCACCCGACGTGTCGAGGCCGACGCGCCGGTCGCGACGTACTACTCGCTCACCGAGAAGGGCGAGTCCCTCGCGCCCGTGTTCGCCGAGATCGAGTGCTGGGCCAGCGAGTGGCTCGACGCGGACGAGGAGGCCTCCGAGTCGGAGGCCGGGCAGGCCGACGCAGACTGAGCCCGGTCTCCGTTCGGGCGTGGCGGACACCGGGTCCCGGGGGCCCGGCTCGCTCGACTGTCGTCTCTCCCTCGCCCCGTTCGGTCACTATTCCCGGCTCCCGTCCATCGGTTGGGCAGCAGATTGAAGGCGCCGTCACGAGAATAGCGATCAATGGCGATTTTCGGGAGTGACCCCGCTCTCACTTCGTTGCTGCTCTACGTTCTCGCGTTCGGCGCCGCCGGTGCTGCCTCCTTTCTGAGTGTCCTGAAGGCTCGGACGATCGTCGATCCCGACGCGCGACGCGGACTCGTCAGTCTCCTCCTGCTCAGCGGCGGCTGGGCCGCGTCCCACGTCGGCTATCTCCTCTCGCCGACCGACGCGACCCAGATCGCGTTCTACGTCGTCGGGCTCGCCGTCGGGTTCGCTGCGACGGGCGCGTGGCTGTACTTCTGTTCGGCCTACACCGGGAGGACGCTCCACCGGAACCCCTCGATCCGTCGGATCGCGATCGCGCTCTACGTCGGCGTCGTGGCGCTGAAGGTGACCAACCCCATCCACGGGCTGTACTTCACGACCGCGCACGTCTCGACCCCGTTCACCCACCTCGCCGTCACCCATGGCACGTTGCACTGGCTCGCGATGGGGCTGTCCTACATGCTTGCGGGCATCGGCTACTTCATGCTCGTCGAGCGATTCGGCGCCGTCGGCCAGGACGCCCGTCCGCTGGTCGTGCTCGTCGGCCTGACGGGGCTGCCGGTGGCGTTCGACATCGCCAGCCAGCTCACTCCCGGCTTGCTGGACATGACCTACGAGCCACTCGGCGTTTCGGTGTTCGCCGTCGGCGTGCTGTACCTCTACTTCGAGGAGTTCCAGGCCGTCCAGCTGGCTGGTCGTGACGATCGACCGACGCTCTTGCTCGACGAGGACGATCGCATCAGGGAGTACAACGCGACCGCCCGCGAGCTGTTCCCGGGACTGTCCGGTGGGATCGGGGAGCGACTCTCATCGGTGGTCCCAGCGATCGCCGAGGCACTCGAGCGCGAGACGGGGACGTTCATGCTCGAGCGCGATGGCGAGCGGTACTTCTACCGTGTCACCCGGACGCCGATCACGGCTGGCGACGTGTCGCTTGGCTCCCTGTGTACGATCGAGGACGTGACCGAAGCCGAGGAGTCCCGTCGCGACCTCGAGCGCGAGCGCGAACGGCTCGATCAGTTCGCGAGCGTCGTCGCTCACGACCTCCGGAACCCCCTGAACGTCGCGGATGGTCGCCTCGAACTCGGGCGGACGCGCTACGAGGACGACGAGGATCTCGAGGCGGCTGCCGAGGCGATCGAACGGATGGAGACCCTGATCGACGACCTGCTCGCGCTCGCACGGCAGGGTCGGGACATCGACGACCCCGAGCAGGTCGAACTGGACGAGGCCATGCGAGAGTGCTGGAGCTCCGTGGAGACGGTGGACGCGTCGTTGTCCGTGGCGGGAGAGGCGACGATCGTCGCCGACCCGGAGCGGCTCGCACAGCTCCTCGAGAACCTCGTTCGGAACGCGGTCGAGCACGCCGGCGAGGACGTCGCCATCACCGTCGGCCCCCTCGAGGAGGGCTTCTACGTGGCCGACGACGGGCCCGGCGTGCCAGCGGAGGATCGGGCGGACGTCTTCGAGGCGGGGTTCACGACCAACCCGGAGGGGACGGGGTTCGGGCTGCCGATCGTGAAACAGATCGTCGACGCCCACGGGTGGTCGATCGAGCTCGTCGAGGCGGAGGGCGGCGGCGCCCGCTTCGAGATCACCGACGTCGAGCGGATCGAGTGACGCCTCGGCGCCCGTGGCCGCTCGCGGAAACGCACTCCCCTCGTCGGGAGCCGGCGATCAGTCGCCCCGGCCCTGCCAGGTCGCGGCCACGAGGAACCAGGCGGCGTGGGGGATCCACTGCTCGGTCCACCGCCAGTTGTACTCCCCCTCGTCGGCGTACGCCGGCGGCATGAACGCGATGTCGGACTCGTCGTCGACGCCTGCGGTGACGCCGTTGACGAGGCCTCCGGGCGTGTTGGGGATCCCCTCGATGAACGGGACCGGATCGTTGCCCACGCCTTCGACCATGCAGGTGTCGTAGGGGTTCCGGCCCAGCAGCCAGTGGAGCTGATCGCGGGCGAAGGCGTCCAGCCGGTCGGTGAGTCCGTCGTCGTCCGGCCGGTCGGCGAGCCCGTCGTCGTCCAGGACGGCCCGGGTCCGGTGGGCGGCGGCAGCCATCGATCCGAGTCTGGCGTTCTCGCCCTGCCACCAGTAGCCGGTCTCGTTCTCGTGGGGAACGAAGAACCGACCGGACGGCTCGTCCTCGTCGGCACTCATCGCGTACTGGCGGGCGTACCCGAAGGGATTGACCACGTCGTCGGTGAGCGAGGTCTGCCACTCCCAGTACTCGCGGAGGCCGACCCGGACGTCAGCCGCGGCGGCCGGGTCCTCGAGGACCTCGAGGTACCGACAGAGCGCGACGATCGGGAGCCCTTCGTCGCTGGCGTGGAAGAAGGGGCGGTCGCCGTCGGCCACGCGGAACCAGCCGTCGTCGGTCTGGCGCTCCAGTATCGAGCGAACGCGGTCGTCGGCTGCGGCCTCGAAGCGTTCCGCGTCGACACCGTCGCCGTCCCGGGCTGCCGCGGCGAGTTCGGTGGCGGCCAGGAGGGCGGTGTAGTCGTCCAGCAGGTTCTCCGTCCCGTCGTCGAGGTACGCCTCGTTGTGCTGGCTGAGGTGGTCGAATCCCTCGACGGCGGTCTCCATGTACGTGGCCGTGGTGAACTCACCACCGGCGTCGAGGCGACTCGCCCGTGCGAGTGCGGCGATGGCCATCCCGCCGCCCTGCCGGAAGCCCGCCTCGTACCCATCCGTCTTGGTCCCACCAAAGCCCTCGTAGGCACAGACCTCGCGCTCGTCGGGGTCCGAACTCCACTGGTCGAAGACGGTCATGTAGAAGTAGCCCGCGTCGTCCTGGCACCGGACGAGGTAGTCGGCGCCGTAGCGGGCCTCCTCCAGCGCGTCGAACCCAACGGAGTCTTCCATCGTCATCGAGCCGTCGACCCGCCCGGCCTGGATGGGCGAGACCAGGTCCCGTGCCTCGAGGAGGCTCCAGACGACCAGCGGGATCTGCTGGGGGTTCCAGTAGTTCGCGTAGCTGAGGTGCGAGAGGTACTTCGAGACGTCGCCGGAGGCGTCGTACCAGCCGCCGGAGACGTCGACCGTGTCCTCGCGATCGCCGACGAAGGGCGCCTCGCGGTCGGCGCGGTCGTAGATGCCGGTACAGCGCTCCGCGCGGAAGTACCGGACGACGTCGGAGACCGGCTCCTCCAGCAGGAGGTCCTCGCCGATCTCGAAGCGCCGCGATCGAGCGCGTTCACCGTCGCCGTCCTCGACAGCGAGAACGTACTCGCCTCCCGGATCGACTGCCGAGAGGTCGACCGTCCAGTACTCCCAGTCCTTCCAGTCCTCGACGTGCCCGACGCGTTCCGGGGCGATGGTCGTCACGACGCGACCGGATTCCGCGTCCTGGACCTCCACCGGTCCGGGATCAGTGTCCGGGGATCCCTGGAGGATCGCCCGTCGGGGTGCGTCGGGGGCGTAGCCGAGCTGGTCGACGAGGAGTTGCATACACGACGATCCGTCTGCGGCGCTGATAGCCGTGGCGCAACCGGAACGCCTCGCGAGAGCGCAGGGCCTACGCTCACAGCGCAGGGGTCCCACGCTCACGGGAGAGTGCGAGCGTGCGGGCGAGTGATCACTCCCGACTGGCGGCTTCGACGGGTGACCCACTCGCGCCCTCGGGAAGGAATCGAGTTGCTCCAGGAGCCACCGACCACTGGGGCGCCTCGAAGGGATCGGCTCCCACGATCCGAGGCGTTCATCGTTTCCGCGAGCACTCGTCGGGATCGATCCACGACTCCCGCAGTGGAACCCGCCCGTAGCCACCAGTTTTAAGCACATATCAAACCGGATAGATGGTATGAAAGCCACGGCGATCGCGCACCCGATCCAGGGCCTCGTGAAGTACCACGGGATGCGGGACCCACAGCGCCGACTCCCCTACCACGACTCGATCAGCGTCTGCACGGCGCCCAGTCACTCCAAGACGACCGTCGAGTTCTCGATGGACAACGAGGACAACACCTACGTCATCGACGGCGAGGAACTGGAGGGCTCCGCCCGGGACCGCCTCGACCGGATCGTCGACGAGGTGCGGGATCGGTCGGAGGCGCCCCACGCCGTCTACGGGGTCCGCATGGAGAGCGAGAACAGCTTCCCGACGAACGTCGGCCTCGGCTCGTCGTCTTCGGGCTTCGCTGCCATCGCGACGGCCCTCGCCGAGGCCGCAGAACTCGACGCGACGCTCGGGGAGCTCTCCGCGATCGCCCGCCACGGCTCCGCCTCGGCCGCCCGCTCGGTCACCGGCGGCTTCTCCCATCTCCGGGCTGGCCTCAACGACCAGGACTGTCGCTCCCACCGGATCGACACCGACCTCGCGGACGACCTCAAGGTCGTCGTCGGCCTCGTCCCTGCCTACAAGGACACCGACGACGCCCACGAGGAGGCCGTCGACAGCCACATGTTCCAGTCGCGGCTCGCGCACATCCACGAGCAGATCGCCGAGTGCCGCGACGGCCTCCGCGAGGGGGACTTCGATCGGGTGTTCGAGCTCGCAGAGCACGACTCGCTGTCGCTGGCGGCGACGACGATGACCGGCCCCGAGGGCTGGGTCTACTGGTCGCCCAAGACGCTCCAGATCTTCTCGGCGGTCCGGGAACTCCGCGAGGAAGAGGACGTCCCCGTCTACTTCTCGACGGACACCGGCGCATCCGTCTACGTCAACACCACAGAGGAGCACGTCGACGAGGTCGAGGAGGCCGTCTCCGACACCGGCGTGCAGACGGCGGTGTGGGAGGTCGGGGGTCCGGCGCGGATCCTGGAAGACGAGGATCAAGCCCTTTTCTAGAGCCCACCTTTTTCGCGGTCGGGCCAGCGGTCGCGCTCCCCAGAGAGCGCGACCGCTGACCACTCCCGCGAAAAATCTGGACCAAAAAGGCGGCCGCCGCCGCGCGCCCTGCCGTGTCGCGCGGCGGCGGCCGGTCCTGCTCCCGACCGCCGACCTCACCCTCCCCAGCCTCCTCACTCGCTTCGCTCGCTCGTCCCTCGCACGGTACGGGCCGGCACGAGGCCGGTCCGGCGCGCGCCCGACCGCCGTTCGTGGCGCCAGGGAGTGTCACCGGTCCTCGCTTCGTCGAGAGCGTCCACACGCTGTGATCAGCAGACGCAATCGGTGAACCGTCACACCACGTCTCGGCGAAAACTGCTCAGACTCGCGCCTCGTCGAGTCTGTCGACGATCGCCTGCAGGTCGGCCTCGGCCTCGATCCGGTCCTGGATCTGCTCGCGCTCCCGGACCTCCTCCGCGCTCGCCCCGTAGGCCCGCACGTACTCCGCCCGCGTGTGCTCCTCGAAGGCGTGCTTGATCGCGAGGTAGCCGTCGGGAACGACGGTCCCACAGACCTTGCACTCGTGGCGCTCGTGCTCGTTGGTCTGGTGGACCACCACGCTCTCGACGTCCTCGAAGACCGCGTTGCAGCCCTCGATGCCACAGCCCCACGCCATGTGCGACCCCTCGACACCGCTCCTGATAACGTTTCCGTCCGAGTTCCGGGGTCTTACACTGTCTCGGCGGGGCGCGGGCACCACCTCCGCTCGACGGTGGATCCCGTTCCTGCACGTCGCACTCGCCCCGGGATTCTGGAATCTCAGCGTGCCTCCGAGACCTCGTAGGTCACGTCTGCGTCCCGGAGTGCGTCGGTCACCCGCCCGACGGCGTCGGTGGTCGCGGCGACGAGAACGTCGAGTCCACGGCCCGCCGCGTCGGCGGCCACGTCGCCCGCCGCGAACGCCGTCGCGGGCTCGGCGTCCGCGCGCCGGAGTGCGACGACGGCCTCGACGCCCGCTGCGACGACCAGGTCCGCCGCCTCGACGGCCTCCGCGACTGCGTCGTCCTCCACGACTCGGCTCCCGCCCGACCGGATCGGGGGAACCTGCAGCACGGTGACGGTACCGGGCTCGAGGTCGACGACGCCCTCGAACCCCGTCACGCCCACGTCCTGCCCCGCCTCGGCGGCGGTCGTCGTGACGCCGGTGGCCTCGCCGGACTCCCCCGGCGAGGCGTGAAAGAGGCCGTCGCGCATCGTCAGCGTCACCGGTTCGCCCTCTTCGAGGTCTGCGGTCGCGATGGCGGCGTCCTCCTGGACGCTCCCGAGGACATCCTCGGTCACGTGGTCGACGAACCGCCGGACTTCCGTGGCGTCCCGGAGGACGAGGTCCACACCCTCCTTGGTGACCCGATAGCGCGAGCGGCCCTCCTTCTCGACGAGGTCCTCCTCGACCAGCTCCCGGATGTACTCGCTCACCGCCTGGCTCGTGACACCGACGGCCTCGGCGATCTCGCCCTGGCTGACCGCCGGCTGTCGCTCGGCGATCTCGACGAGGATCCGAAACCGCGTGGCCGCCCGCTTGTTCTCCAGCACGTCCGCCATGCGCGGTGGTTCGGGGCGGACCCATTTAATCAGGGGGTCTCGGCGGGCTGTGGACGGTGGCGCTCGGGCGGCGGCCTGCTCTGCTATCCTGGAGCCGCGGGGCGACCGCGCTCCGGAACGTTTTCGAGACCCGCGAGACAGGTAGCGCCCGTGGCAGGCTCCCGGACGGTCCCCAGACGATCGACCCGCGCCGTGCTGGTGCTCGGGATCCTCGCGGGACTGAACACGGCGGGCATGCTGGCGTACTCCCAGCCCGAGCAGATCTCGCTCGCCTCGGACGTCTACTATCACGCCGCGACGGCGCTGCTGGAGGGCGGGGACGTCTACGAGGTCGACCCGCCCGGGCTCTCCGGCTACCACTACATCTACCCGCCGATCGTCCTGGTCGTCTTCCTTCCCCACGCCCTGCTCGGCTCCACGCTCGCAGCCTACGTCCTCCAGACGATTCTCAACCTCGCTGCCGGCCTCGCACTCGGGTGGGTGCTCGTGCGCTCGCTCCGTCGACGCGGCGTCGGGCTCGCCCGGATCGACCGCCTCCTCCTGGTTGCGTTCGCGCTCGCATCGGCGTGGTCGGCGTCCCAGATCGTCATGGGACAGACGACGCTCTGGCTGGCGCTCGCGATCGCGCTCGCCATCGAGTGGGTCGATCGCGATCTCGCGGAAGGCCGGCCGACCGGATCGCGTGCGGGGATCCTCGCCGCGCTCGCCGCGCTCGTGAAACTCTTCCCGGCCGTGCTCGGCCTCTGGTTCCTCCGGCTCCGACGGGACCGGACGGTCCTCGCAGCGATCGCGACGGGGCTGGGAGGACTGGCGCTCGGTGCCCTGTTGCTCGGTCCCGACCTCACCGAGACGTATCTCACGGAGGTCCTGGTCGATCGCTTCGAGGGCCAGACGTTCGAGGGAACGCCCGATCCCGAGCGCAATCACACGACAGCGCGGCGGATGCTCGCAGCCGCGTTCGGGGGTTCCTCGCCCATCGTGACGATCCTGGCGTTCGCCCTGGTCGTCCCTCCGGTCGCCTACTGCTACCGGGACGTGACCACCTCGGAGCGACGACTCGCCGCCGCGCTCGCCACGATCGTCGGCACCTTCCTCGTCATGCCGCTCCAGCCGCTGTACAATTCGTTGTTTACGCTCCCCGCGATCGTCCTCCTGTTCGGGCTAGATGCCGGCCGTCCGCGTCGCCTCCTGATCGCGGGCTGTCTGTTCACGTTCGCGCTCGTCGGCCCCGAGACCATCGAGCAGAACCTCGGACCGCTACCGGCCGGGATCAGCGAGCCGATCGTCGAGGCGGCGCGGGCCCTGTTCACGGTCGTCCTCCCGCCGACGATCGGCATGTGGCTGCTGCTGGCGGCCTGCGTCGCCATGCAGGCGGGCGCGCCGGGATCCTGGCGGGACGCGCTCGTCCCAGCGCTGACGGCTGGTCGGTGACGTCGCTGGCTGCGTGGATCCTCAGCGTCGGCGGTCGGTCGCGATCGACTGTTCGAGCGCCTCCAGCCGGAGCCGGGCCAGGTGGTGACGCGTGAACACGACCGCGGCGCTGACGAGCGCGGTCGCGACGAAGACGCCGATCGCCACCGAGAGGTCGGTCAGGAGGCTGTTGGCGAGCTGGACGGCGGCGAAGACGATCGGGAGGACGGTGAGGACGCTCGTCCGCAGCGGCGAATCCCGGAACGACGTCCAGAGGGTGACGTCCTCCTCCGTTCGCATTGGTTCCGGTATCGACCTATACAATAATTAATCTTTGGGAGGGGAGAAATAGGGATGTATCCCCGCCTGCGGGCCCCGCCAGGGAGGCAGGGCAGGGTATCTCCGGTTCCCGCGACGACGGCGCCGCCTACCACTTCGAGATCAGTCCCAGCAGGAGGCCGATGACGCCGATCGCGGAGCCGACGGAGAAGTACGTGGTCATGTTCGCGGTGAACTCGCCGGCGTACTCCAGGCCGAATCCCGCGGCGGCGAAGACGCCGATCCCCACGAAGAAGATCGCGAGGTTGCGGACGCGCCGGATCGTTTTCCGTCCAACGCCGCCGTCGCCGTTGTCCTCTGGCATAGTTCGATGGTCACGGTAGATCGTCTTAGTTCCTCGGTTGGAACCGGGCTGCGGGACGGACCCGGGGTGGCCCGGGCACTGACGAGGAACCTCCGTACCCACGACCGGTCCCTGGCGAGAAACGACGTCGGTCGCCTCACTCCTCGACGCGGATGACGTGGAGGTCTTCGTCGAGGTCGACGGCGATCTCCTCGCCGTCCATCGTCGTCGTGACCCGGACGCGCGGTGGCGACGTCGAACGGACGTCGACCGCCGATCCACCCACGTTGAGACGTCGCTCGATGTGCTCGACGTCGTTGGTTCCGTACTGGAGGTCCAGCCCGTGCTCGTGGCAGAACGCGACGACCGCCGGGTGGTACTTCGCGACGCCGCCGAGGGTCATCTGTCCCCACTGCTTGCAGACCCGACACCGCAACCGCGCGACCGCCCGATCCCGGCGGTCACAGGCCGGGCACACGCCCTCGTCCTCGTGGCTCTCGCATACGTCGAGCGAGCGGTCGACGATCCCCGAGCAGGTGGGACAGACGCCCTCGAGCATCCCGAACAGCCGCTGGTAGCTCCGGACCCAGGCGGCAGCGTAGACCTCGTTGGGCGTCCGCCCCTGGAGGCCCGCGGGATCGAGGTAGAACTTCGCCAACTGGCCCGCCGGACCGTCGTCGTCCGTCCAGAGCCCCTCGCAGTGGGTGCAGACGATGTACACCCACCCGTCGTCGTACTCGATCTCCGCCGGGCTCTCACAGAGGGCACACGGGACGTCGATGCGGGCGCCCGAGAGCTCTGGTTCCTCCAGGCCGGCACCGGCGATCACCGACCGGACGAACGTGAGCCCGGCCTCCGTGATCTCGTAGCCCTCGCCGTCGGCGTGCACGAAGTGCCCAGCGAGCTGTTCGAGGTGGTAGTTGAACTGCCCGCTGTCGCCCACGCCCACGCGGTCCCGAAGCTCGGAGAACCGCAGGCCTGTGCCGTCCTCGTACGGATCGTACGCGTCCCAGAGCGCCAGGAGGATAGCGAGCCTGGTCTCGTCGCTCAGGAGGGTGAAGGCCGCCGCGACCGTCGAGCCCCCTGCACCGACCGCCGTCTCGATGGGCGATCCTGGAGCGTCCGACCCGGTCATGCACGGTGGTTGCCGGGGTCCGAATATAAATCCAGGCAGCGAGGCGCTCGTGGGTCACCCACGCGACCGCCACTTCGGGCCCCGGCGCCCCGACCGATACACCGAAGCGGGCCGGTGCTGTAGCGCCAGCCATGGCCGCGATCGAGATAGATGGACTCACGAAGGACTACGGGGCGGTCCTGGCGGCCGACGACCTGTCGTTCACCGTCGACCGGGGGGAGATCTTCGGGTACCTCGGCCCGAACGGCGCGGGCAAGACCACCACGATCCGGATGCTCCTGGGGTTCATCCGGCCGACGGCTGGGACGGCCCGCATTCTCGGGACGGACATTCGAGACCGCGACGCCCTCGTGGCGGTCAAGCGCCGCCTCGGGTACCTCTCCGACGAGCCGGGCTTCGACGAGGAGGCGACCGGCCAGGAGATCCTCGACCTCCACGCCGCCGTCAAGGGCGATTCTCGAAGCGAGGAGCTCCTGGAGCTGTTCGACCCGCCCCTGGATCGCCCGATCCGGGACTACTCCAGGGGGAACGTCCAGAAGCTCGGGCTCGTGACGACGTTCATGCACGACCCGGAACTCGTGATCCTCGACGAGCCGACCAGCGGGCTCGACCCCCTGATGCGCCAGCGGTTCGCCGAGTTCCTCCGCGAGGAACGCGCAGCCGGCACGACCGTCTTCTTCTCCTCGCACGTCCTCAGCGAGGTCCGCCGGCTCTGTGACCGCGCCGGGATCATCCGCGGCGGTCGGCTGCTCACGATCGAGCCGATCGACGCCCTGGTCAACCGGAGCGGCAAGGTCGTGCGGCTCCACGCAGCCGCCCCCATCCCCCGCGACGTTCTCGACGTCGAGGGTGTGCACGACCTCCAGACGACGGTCGGGGCCGATCCAGGGGACGCCGACGCCACCGGGATCCCCACACAGGATCCCGAGGAGGCCGATGCCCTCCCCGAGGGAGCCGATGCCGTCCCCGAGGAGGCCGATGCCTTCACCGAGTGCGCCTTCACCTTCACCGGCGACGTCAACGATCTGCTACCCCGGCTGGCCGAGTACGACCTCCGGGACCTCTCGATCGAGGAGGCACCCCTCGAAGACGTGTTCATGCGGTTCTACGGGGAGGAGACCGATGTTTGAGTTCCTCGTGTACGACGCCCGCAAGCGGGTCCGTGGCAGCGTCTACCTGAGCCTGGGGATGGCCGTCCTCGCGGCGATGGTGATCTGGGTCTACCCCTCCTTCAGCAGCTCCTTCGAGGAGGACGAGCTGTTGGACGCCTACCCCCCGCAACTGATCGAACTCTTCGACGTCGAGACGATGTCCTCGCTCGAGGGCTTCCTCGCGTTCGAGTTGTACGTCTTCGGGTGGGTGATCCTCCTGGGACTCTACCTCGCCTACAGCGCCGCGAGCGTCATCGCCGAGGACGTCGACCGGGGCCGCCTGGACACGCAACTCGCGATGCCGGTCTCCCGGCGCCGACTGCTCACCGAGCGCTTCGTCGCACTCGGCGTACCGATCCTGACCGTCAACGTCGTCGTTCCACCCGTCGTCCTCGGGGGCGCGGTGCTCATCGGCGAGTCGCTGTCTACGGTCGACGTCCTCGCGTTGCACCTGCTGTCGATCCCGTACCTGTTCGCCTGCGCCGGGATCGGGATCTGCTGCTCGGTCGTCTTCGACCGGGGTGGCGTCGCCCAGCGCGTGGCCCTCGCCGGCACCTTCGCGCTGTTCCTCATCGAGTCGATGCTCGAGGGCACCCCCTACGAGATCCTCGGGGCGGCGACGCCGATGCGATACTTCGATCCCAACGAGGTGCTGCTCGAAGGGACGGTCGATCCAGTCGGCGTCGCCGTCCTCGTCGCGATGACGCTGGGGCTTCTGGTCGCGAGCCAGGCGTGGTTCGTCAGGAAGGACGTCTGAGTGCAGGTGCCGCCTGCGGGGCGGCCGTAGAAGAGCGCGGAGCGCCACAGTGATCGGGACTGGCGCGGGCAGTTTCCGACCAGTCGACGTTCCGTCACCGCTCCTCGAGGTTCGCTGCCAGCCTCGCCAGCGCCTCGCTCCCGCCACGGTCGATGGGCGTGCCGTGGCCCATGCAGGCGACCTCGAAGGAGGGTGCGCGCTCGGCGAGCGATCGAACGCTCTCTCGAACTGCGTCGGTGTCGTAGCTGATCGTCCAGCCCGACGGCTCCAGGTCCCCGCCGGATTCCGACACCAGGTCCCCGAGGAGTCCGACGTCGCGGTCGTGACTGACGTAGGCAACGTGGCCTGGCGTGTGACCGGGCGTCTCGAAGGCGGTGAACGAGCCGATCGTCTCGCCGTCCGCCACGGCCTGGACCTCCAGGGCCGGCCGCGAGACGAACAGCCCGGTCAGTCGCTGGAGTAGTCCCTTGTGATTGGCGAGTGGCGGTGAGCGCTCGCCCCGCAGGAGCTGGGCGTCGTGCGCCCCCGTATAGACCTGGGCATCGAGGTCTGGGGCGAGCGCCGCCAGCGCGCCGACGTGGTCGAGGTCGTAGTGGGTGAGCAACACCCGCCCGACGTCGCCGACGTCGATGCCTGCCTCCGCGAGTCCATCCCGGAGCCGGTGTTCGTCCCAGGGTGTCCCGGCGTCGACGAGCGTCGGTACGTCGTCCTCGACGAGGTAGGCGTTCACGCCGCGGAGCTCGAACTGCCAGACGTCCTCGGCGAGTTGCGTCGCCATAGCTGGTCGTAATTTCCCGATCGGCAAGAACGCTGGCGTGGGAAGCGCTTGGGTAGTTCGCCGCGGCCGTCCGCGACGGCGGACGGCCTCCAGGACCGATCGACGACACCGGTCTGGCCATCGGTGGCCTGCTGGTCCGGCACCTCGTGATGCCCAACCACGTCGAGAACGCCAGAGGCGTCCTGTCCTTCCTCGCCGAGGAGATCAGCCGCGACACGTTCGTGAACGGATCGGCCAGTACCGTCCGCAGTACAGGGCGGCGTCCGATGAGCGCTACGCGGAGATCGACCGTCGCGTACGGCCCGAGGAGTACGGGGCGGTCCTCGAGCACGCCCGCGAGGTGGGGCTGGAGCGGATCGAATACGATCCGGGGTTGGCGAGGGATCGTGGGGCAACTCCCTGAATTCCATCGGCCGGTTCCGCGTATCCGCTACAGACCAGCGGCGGGACACCGTGGCAACCACTGGAATCGTCCACTTGCCCGAGATCGCAGGTCCGCCGTCCTCAGGGCACCGCGACGAGTGTGATCCCGACGATCGCCGTGACCGCGGCAACGAGCCGAAGGCGTAGGTTCGCCTCCTGGAGGAGTAGTCCCCCCAGCAACACGGCCACGATGGACTGGAAGCTGATCACCGGCGCGGCGACGCTCGCCGGGAGCGCCTGGAACGAGAGCCCGATGAAGTGCTCCGCCAGAGCCATGACCCCGCCCAACGCGACGAACTGCGGCAGCTTGGCGCGGACGGCCGCCCGATCGGTGCGCATCCAGCCCAGCGGCGCCAGCAAGACCGCGCCGCCGGCGAGTTTGATGCCGATCCAGACCGTGGAGGCGACGCCCAGCTCCTGGAGCATGTACCGCTGGGAGACGCTGAGGAGCGCGAGGAGGAGGGCACTCCCGAGCGCGAGCTGGCCGGGGCGGTACGTCACCGCCCGACGGAGCGGCAACAGAAGATCCCCGCCCTGGTAGTTCGCGATGTAGACGGCGGAAGTCGCGATGACCACGCCTGCCAGTTGGATCGGCGCGAGGTGCTCGTCGAGCAGCGCGACCTCCACGGGAACGACGAACACCGGAGCAATCCGGGAGATCGGGGTGACGTAGGAGACCTCGCCCAGCTCGATCCCCTTGAACATCGTGAACAGCGCTGTGGTCAACAGGCCGATCGTCCCCAGGACTACGGCGACCACGCGCGGCGTGAGCGAGGCAGTCCCGGCACCCGAGTAGGCGGCGAAGCCACTCACCGGTGCGTACCACAGCGCCGCGGCGGCGAAGGCGACGGAGAGCAGCGTCGCCGAGCGGAACTCGGAGAAGTACCGCTTGCTTCCATAGAGGACGACGCCCCACGCGACGGCGGCCGTCAGCGCGAACGCGATGCCGGCTCCGACGATCATCCAGTGGCCGCACTTTCTCGAACGGGGCAGTAAGGGTGTAGATCGGCGGGGGTTTTGCCGATGGGTCTAGATCGTCGCGACGGCGCGCCCCGACGGGAGTCCCCCAGCGCTTTGGGGCCGAATTCGGACCGAATCGGTCCCACATGGACCAGAATGATCTTTGGTGCCCACGACGGAGAGGCGTCCATGGGGGACGGTATCGCGTACGGCCGGTTCGAGGAGGGCCGACACCTGAACTACTGGACCCTCGACGTGACGCTCCGGCGGGAACTCGAGCGGGTGCTGGCCGAGGACGAACACACCTGCGCGGCACCCCGGCTCACCGAGTTCGGCGAACTGATCGGGGAGACCGTCGCCGACAACGCCGACTACATCGACGACCATGGGCCGGAACTCGAGACGTACGGACCCCACGGCGAGGTCCAGAACTTCGTCCAGTACCCGGCCGAACAGTTCGAGAACGAGCGGTCGGTCTACGAATCGGGGATCGTCGCCGACGTATTCGAGGCGCCGCCGGGTCGCGACGAGCCGATGCCGTTCTCGCACTACCTCGGACTGCTCCAGCTGCTCGCCTACGCCGAGAGCGGGGGGTTCGCCTGCCCCGTCGCGATGACTGCCGGCGCGGCGCTCGTCCTCGAGAGGTTCGATGACGGTGCCCTCTCGGAGTACTACGACGCCCTCGTCAGCAGGGAGTACGAGGACCTGATCGAGGGTGCGATGTTCCTCACCGAGGAGCAGGGCGGGAGCGACGTCGGCGCGACCGAGACGACGGCGGAGTACGACGAGGAAGCGGGGTGCTGGCGGCTCACGGGCGAGAAGTGGTTCTGTTCGAACATCGACGCCGAGGGAACGCTTGCGCTCGCCCGGACACCCGGGGCTCCCGAGGGGACCGACGGGCTGTCGATGTTCCTCGTCCCCCACTCGGACCCGGCCCAGACAGGGGACGCTGACGAGGAGGGGACGGACCGCCACGTGCTCACGAAAGGGCGCCGGGCGGAGTTCGACGGCGCCCCGCCGCCGGAGGTCCTCAACGACCCGCTCTACCGCCGGCTCAAGGACAAGCTCGGGACCATCTCGGTTCCCACCGGCGAGGTTGAGTTCGAGGACACGGCGGCGCACCTCGTGGGCGAGCAGGAGCGGGGCTTCAAGCAGATGGCGGAGATGCTCAACCTGGAACGCCTCTCCAACGCGGCGGCCGCCTGCGGCGTGATGGGCCGGGCACTGCTGGAGAGCAAGATCCACGCCGCGAACCGGGAGGCGTTCGGCGAGACGATCGACCAGTACCCGCTGCTGCGGGAGGACCTCGTGGACATGGCGGTGGACTACGAGGCCGCGACGGCGTTCACTCACGAGGCCGGCCGGCTGTTCTCGAAGCGCGAGCGCGCCGAACGAGCCGGCCAGTCCGCGGACCGCGAGTACCGCCTGATGCGGCTGCTGATCCCCATCGCGAAGCTCCGGACCGCGCGGATGGCGATCGACACGACCTCCTACGCCATGGAGATCCACGGCGGCAACGGCTACGTGAACGAGTTCGTCACCCACCGTCTGTTGCGGGACGCCCAGGTCCTCCCGATCTGGGAGGGAACCGAGAACGTCCTCTCGCTGGACGTCCTCCGCGCACTCGACCGCGAGGCGGCACACGAGCCGTTCGTCGAGGTGATGCAGGAGCGCCTCGACGCGGTGACCCACGAGGCGCTGGCCGAGTCCGCCGCAGTCCTGGAGGCGGAGTACCACGACCTCGTCGAGGCGCTCTCGACCGTCGCGAGCGAGGACGAGGAGTACGCCCAGCTCTCCGCCAAGCGGCTGTCCCACTACGTCTTCGACGTCTTCACCGCGGGCCTGTTGCTCGAAGCGGCCCAGCACGGTCTCGAGGACGGCGACGGGCGGATGGCCCTCGTCGCGCGCCGGTTCGTGGACCGCGAGCTCCGTGACCAGAAGGCTCGCGGCATTACCGGCGGAGATCGGTTCCCGATCGAGTGGTTCGACGCCGTCGTGCGATACGACTCCGTCGAACCGGCAGCACTCGATCCGGACCGGTAAGTGGGACCGCCGCTGGGAATCGCGTGCTGTGGCGGGGCTCGGTAGCCGGGTTCAGGCTCCAGATCCCGCAGCCGTCAACTCGAACTCGATCCGATCCACGTCCTCGCCCTTCGAGGTCCGGTCGGTGATCTCGATCCCACCGATCTCCCCGGTGCTGTCGACGTGGGTGCCACCGCAGGGACAGACGTCGAACTCGCCGATCTCGACCACTCGCAGCGGATCGACGTGATCGGGAATGAGGTCCAGCTGGGTCCGGCCTTCGGGAACGGATTCCTCGACCTGGTCCCGCGGCCGCTCGGCCTTCGTCACCGGCCGGTCCTCGGCGACGATCTCGTTGGTCCGCCGCTCGATCAGCTCGAGGTCCGCGTCGTCGAAGGAGGCCGGCTCGAAGTCGATTCGGGAGCGGTCCTCGTGGATCTGGTTGCCGGCCGTGCCGGCGTCGTACTCCTCGAGCACGATTCGCGAGACGACGTGCTGGGCCGTGTGCATCCGCCGGAGGGTTTCCCTGCGCTCGGCATCTATCTCACCGGTTACGGTTGCGCCGGGATCAGGCAGGTACCCATCTAGGTCCTCGATCAGGTGGCGCACGTCGCCGTGGTTCTTCCGGGCGCCGACGACCCGCGCGTGGCCGTCGTCCCACGTCAGGCGGCCGCGGTCTGCCGGCTGGCCGCCGCCTTCGGGGTAGAAGTACGTGCCGTCGAGCACGACGTACTCGTCGGTGGCCTCGGTGACGGTGGCCTCGAACGCGGTGACGTCGTAGGCGTCGGGAAGGTACAGCAGGTCGGTCATGCCTGCTACTGGGAACCGGAATCTGAAATATGTGCCTGCGTACGGTTCACTCGACCGTTCGAGTCGAGGTCGGGGACCCGAATGCTGGCTGGCTGCCACGTCCTACCGATGGCTGGGAACGAGAGCACGGTGCGGCGGATCTTGTCACCACTTCGTTTCGCTGATCCAATATCGTTGGCCCGCAGTGTTCGAGATTGTCGTCCCAAACCGGCGTGCGACAGAATCGCGCCAAGAGCTTTGCATCTGGGGGCGGAGCGACCGGGTATGGCTCCCGGGCCCACGGCGATGCTGACGATGGGGAGTCCACTCCTCTATGTCCTGCTGTTCTTCATCGCGACTGCGATGTACGTCTTTCAGGTAGCCGTGTTCACGGTTCTCGTCGGGCTGGTGTTCGCGACCGGGACCACCCTCCTGGACGTGGGTCCGACCCCTGCCGCGAGTGCGTGGAACGCGAGGACCGGACGGCCGCCTTCAGAACGCACTGTCGCTGGCGAACTCCTCTCGATCGCAGAGGTGGGGCTCCTGGCGTCATTCGTGTACCCTCTCGTCGCGTTGCAGACGGCGAGCGAGTCGCTGCTCGAGGCGATCTTCTGGATACCGGGCCGCCCGAGGGAACTCGGCGCGCTGTACCTCACGTGCTTCCTGACCAGTATTGCCGTCGTGCAGGGATTCCGGCTCCGCGGCGCTGGCGTTGCGGCGTGGTGCACGTGATCTCCACAACGCGTGTCGCTTACCAGTCTTCCAGCGGCGAGCCACCGAATTTCAGATGGCGAGGCCTGGCAATAGACCGATCACCCCCTGGGTCGTACCGCCAGGTATGGAGCCCCGACTGACGGTCATCACCCTCGGCGTCGACGACCTCGACCGCTCCCTGGCATTCTACCGCGACGGCCTCGGCTTCCCAGTCCTCGAGCGGATGGGCGAGTTCGTTGCCTTCGAGCTGAACGGGTTCGCACTCGCGCTCTACCCGCGGGACGACCACGCCACGGGCGCGAACCTCGATCCCGACTACACCGGAACCGGGGACGTGTCCCTGGCGCACAACGTCGAGACGCGATCGGCGGTCGACGACATCGTCGCGGAGGCCAAGGAGGCGGGAGCGACCATCACGAAGCGCCCGACAGAGACGGAGTGGGGTGGGTACTCCGCGTACTTCACGGATCCGGACGGCCACCTCTGGGAGGTCGCGACGGGTGCGGCCGTGTTCGAGGAGTTCATCTGAGCTGCGAGACGGTCTGGCAGCCTCCCCCGTCGGGTCCGCTCGCTGCGTTCAGAGGATCGACGCCGAGCTGTTGGTCGTCGGCCCGCCGCTCAGTGTCCGCTCTTCCACCGGCTTCGAGGGATGCATCGGGCGGACGCAGGCCAACGCAGTCCGTGGATCGTGGCGGTCGAGTACGCTGGATCGGACTGCTCGCTACGGTTCCGTGCGTCGTTCGATCTACCGCCGTCGCTTCGGACGTCTCCCGACTGGCAGCGGACGCGGATCGAAGACGATCTCCGGCACTGCCACGTTGGCGATGCCTCGGAACGTCTGCCTGGGGCTAGCTTGGGACGGCCACGTTGGTCGAGCGACCGCCTCAGGGATGCCGCTCCAGCAGCGACTCGTATCGCGTCCCGGTCTGTTTGAGTCGTTCGACCGTTTCGAGGCGCCGGTGGGGATAGGGAGCGGCATCCGCGGCGAGTTCCTCGATCGTTCGATCGACGGTGGTGGCCTCCCGGGCGTGGATCATCGTGAAGAGCGTGTACTCCCACCCTCGGTCCGGCACGCTCGGCCGATGATAGCACTTTGTGACGAAGGGGTGGCGACCGACGCGTTCGCCGACCGCGTCGATCCGATCCTCGGGGACCGCCCAGACGACCATGCTGTTGTGGCGGAAGCCGACCCGGTGGTGATCGATCACGAGACCGAGTCGTTTGATGAAGCCCTTCGACAGGCAGCGCTGGATCACCGAGACGACCGTATCCGGCTGGAGACCGAGTCCCTCTGCGACGTCCGCGTAGGGCTCTATGGAGAGCGGGAGGCCGTCCTGGATCGCCCCGAGCACCGTCGCTTCGCGAGCCGTGAGGTCCGGCGAGCCTCCGTCCTGCCATCCCGGCGTCTCCCGTTTCGGCTCCTGGGCATCGCGGTCGCCCTCTGACCGCTCGTCGCGATCGCGAACGACCGGGAACTGCATGTCGAGGCGGTATTCCCGTCGCTTGGGGAGTACGAGCGGCTCGTACCCCGTGTTCGAGGCGATCTCCGCGAGGATCTCGTCGCGACGGTCGCGCGATGCTGCCGTCACCACGAACCACATGTTCCACTCGTGATCGCGCCGATAGTTGTGGCTGACTTCGGCGTAGTCGTCGACGGCCTCGGCGACCGCTTCGAACGCCGCGTCCGGGACGGCGAGTGCGGCGAGCGTCGAGGACCCGATCCGCGAGGGGTCGAGGACCGGACCGACTCGTCGCACGACGCCGGACTCGCTGTAGGACCGCACTCGATCGAGCACGGCCGCCGACTCGAGCCCCGTCGCCGCGGCGAGCCGCTCGTAGGGTGCCTCGCGGACCGGGAATCCACGCTGATACTCGTCGAGCAGGATCGCGTCTACCTCGTCGAGATCATCTCGCCACGCGGTACTGGAGTCGGTCACTGCTGGTCCCCTCCGCTGGGTGATCCTCTCGCTTCGGCGCGCTGGCGGGGTTCCGAAGCGGTTCGCTTTGCATCTCCCGTTGGATCCGCGCGCATACTGTGACTGGTCGCCGACCGACTGGTTTCCACTCTCATCGGCTCGACAGCCCTGTAGGTCGAGGAGACGTCGTCGGGAGAGAAAAAGGACGCCGTCTCGTTCCGTCTCCTCCGTCCGCTCCATGTGGTTCCCCGGCCGATGCCGTGGACCGGGACAGTGGCGCGACTCCGGGTGGATCGCCCTCGCGTGCACGTCCGGTAGCCGGCGTGTTGGGCCGTCGTATCCGGTCGGAATCCCGCGTCCGCCTCCGGACGGCCAGCCCGGGCACTGCTGCCCGTCCCCGTCGCCGCCACCTGGCGAGTCTTTTTCTGGTTTCGGTCGGACGGAAGGCACATGCGCAGGGTCCAGTACGGTGACGGCGACCGGCGCCTCGTCTGGGTGCTTGGGTGGGGCAATCGGCCGGAACACGACGGCATCCAGTGGCTGCTGGACCACCTGACGGACGCGGGCTACCGCGTCGACGCCTTCGAGCTCCCACGGACGCTCACCGACTTCGAGTCTGCGTACCTCGCGCCCGTCGAGGACCACGTCGACCGTCTCGATGCGTATCGGTTCCTCGGCCACAGCACCGGCGGCTTGATCGGGCGGTACCTCACCGACGACCACCTCCAGACGCGAACCTACCTGAGTCCGTGGTGGGGGTTCCACGAGGACCTTCAGAATCCGTTGGTGTCGCTGCTCGTGAAGCTCCCGATCGCACGACCTCTCCTACCGGCGTCCGCCGACCGCGCGGAGCTCGGGGAGCTGGCCTCCGACGAGTGGCTGGAGGACTCGCCGGACTACGCGGCGCCGACCTTCCTCCGGGAGGCCAGGCGTGCACAGGCCGACATGCCGCCGTTCGACCAGCGGGACGTCGTCTTCTACAACCCTGCGGATCCGATCGTCGGCGCGGACGCCATCGAGGCGGAGGCGCCCGACGAGAATCGGATCGGCTACGAGGGCGGTCACGAGCTGTTCAATTCTCGGTGCCGTGACCGGTACATCGAGCCGCTCCTCGCCGCGATCGAGGACGGGATCGAGGGCGTCGAGGACTGAGCGGCGCTGGATGGGTCGGTCCGGGGGTGCTCCTCCGCCCGGGTACCCCGAGGGTCGGCTACTGTCGCCATCTCCGCCGCGGACACTGGCGAGGACGCGGCTGTCCTCGGCTACGAATCGTGTGGTAGCAGGATGTCGCCTCCCGGATTTGAACCGGGGAGAGCTAATTGGAATAAACAATCTGATTTACTCTACCCCGCGTCAATAGCGCTTCGGTGAACGCCAATGACGGAGGACGAACTCGAACCCATCTCGCTGTTGAGGGGAGCAGGAGATGTTCCCTGACGCGAGAAGCAAGAAGTATCGCAAAGCGCTCTCGACCGCTATCACTACCGGCTCAAGCACTTCATCCGCTAGTGCGAGAACGTCGAGGGGATCGAGAACATGAAGACCCTCTCCGGTCGGGACTTGCAGAGACTCAAGACGTGGCGGAGAGACGACGGCGATCTGAAAACGATTAGCCCTGAGGGACGACTCGAACCCCTACGGGTTTTCATCCGCTGGTGCGGGTCCATCGCCACAGTCGAGCAGGACCTTCACGAGAAGTCCGAGGCGTTGATGCCGAGACTCAGCAGGAACGACGAGCAGAGTGAGGTGATCCCTGACGCAGAGCAGGCGGAGGTCCTTCTCGACTATCAGTGCCGATTCGAATACGCCTGTCGCGCTCACGTCATCACGGAGATTCTACCGCATACTGGCGTTCAACTCGGGGGGCTGCACTCGCTGAACGTTGAGGACTTTGACGAGGAGAACCAACGGCTCAAATTTACTCACAGACCTGATGAGGAGACTCCCCTCAAGAACGGACAAGAAGGAGAGTGTATGATCGCTCTCAGCGCCGAGGTTTGCCGAGTCATCGAGGATTGGAGAGACCCTCATCGCCATGACGTCAAAGACGAGTATGGCCGTGAGTCGCTTCTCCCGAGCCGGAACGGACGCATGAATCGGACGAGAATTCGAGACGCGATCTATTGAGTCACTCGTCTATGCACTATTCCGATGAGAGCCCGAAGTCGTGACCCTGACGAGTCCGAAGCCGGACGATACCCTCACTATTCGAAGTGCCCGGAGAACGTCTCTCCTCACGCCATCCGTCGAGGGTTGATCACTCACTTTCTGACCGAAGATGTGCCCAAAAAGTCGTCTCAGACCGGATAAAGGTCGATCAGGATGTACTCGACAAGCACTACGACAAGAGGGATGAGTCAGTGAAAGTTGAGCAAAGACGCGACTATATCAACGGGATCTGACTTATAAGCGCGTAATCATTTTGCGATTAGATGTCATCAGTACGGATAACGTGCCTATCTCTCCGTTTACGCCAATCCAAATCATCCAAACAGAGATTCATAATCGTTTGACTCCCCGGGATGAGGAGGATCGATTACACTCCGAACTTAGGGGAGAAGAACACGAGTTCGTCATTGATAGAGATGGAGAACCTCAAGAATATGTCCTTTCCATCGAAAATATGGGGGTTCGCAATGAAAACGTGGTGAAGGTCGGCCTCCGTCTTCGGGATTACAACTGTCCGACGACGATAGAAGACTGGGAGGAAGATATCGTCTATCTCTACATCTCAACCTTCCTTCGAGGAAAGGGAAGCGCGGAGGAACTGGGGAATCCTTTGCTCTCAGACATAGAAATCCATGGATTCAATCGGCATGATATACGAATTAGCATGTTCGTCTACACGACCTATCAATCGGGGATCTGGGATGCCATCAGTAGAGTCGGGATGATGATAAACCTATACCACAGCGATCACTTCCAATACACCAAGGAACTCTTTGAAGAGAGAGGAGACGAATATCGGGAGGACGATGAAGCATTACATGTGGGTCATGGAGCGCAATTCGCTCGTCATTCAGAGCATCATAACGATTTCCAAGCCTACAGGTACATCGTGAGCTATTTTGAATACAAAATCAACGAGGAAGAAGATGAAGACTACGGTTATCTCTAGCTCTCCTTCAGGAGTTTGTCGCTTATCTAAGACCTAACCATACAATCATGACCAGTAGCAGAACCGCCGTAGTGAATAGAATCCCGGAGACTGCTAAGAGCTGCAGGGCAAATCCCAACGCAAGTAGCATCGAACCAAACATACTATCGAAGGTCTCAACCGCTGAAACCAGCCTATCTTCAGGATGACCAAGAGGACTTGTTGCTATAGTAGTCATGCTCTGATGATCAATTTCAGTAGGCGTGCGATAGAGCCCGCGAACGACAATAATGGCACCAAAGAGATCGAAGTATATCCCAATATTGATAAGTGAAATTGGTTGGCCGAATTCGGCAGTCAAAAGGTACAATATCACCGGGATCAAGAAGATCATCCAGTACTGCTTCATCCGGTGTTTGGTTGCGATGACCAGCGCTGTCAGCCCTCTTTGTCTTTCATCACCAGCGAATACCGTTATTAGATCATCATCTTCCTGAGCTTCTGTAATGAATAATGCCACCTCGTCGGACATTTTCTCCTCAGCCTCTCTCCGAGTCATTTCACTCACGATACTACCCTCCAAATTTTCGACAGTCTGTTTTGCCCATTCCCGAGTGGATTCAGAATAAAATCGAGCTGCTAAACTCGCAATGATGTACAATATTTTGTCTACTCGTGAATCCGTCTCCATGATTCACCTGCTGTATTCCTGATTAATAGATATGGGGTAGACTGAGCGAAAGCGACTTGCTCCTCTCTCACGGCACTCTACCTCGCTCTCACCGAGTTCACCGATTGGCAAGTGATTCTATTGATCGACTCATAGACTGGCATGAGGGGTATTCTACTGAGTCTCACTGCGAAAGAGAGGATTAGAGCAGACACGGGGCACTAACTCGACGCTCTCGGTCGATTCTACACCCTTTAGTCGTCTCCGGTCAGGTGGCCGTCGAGGGGAGATATCAGAAAACTCGTATCAAAACCAATGGATGGGACGGCTCCCGGTTCGTGTCCCTATGACGTAACAGCGCCTAATCGCCGCCTTCGATGAAGGCACGCCACTCGTCGAGGGCGTCGGCCTTATGTGACTCAGGGCGACGAAGACTCCGAGTTTCTGGAGGTCCTGCATGTTGGACTTGTCGTACCTGACGCGGCTCGCTTCGCTCGCCGGTCAGAATCACAGCAGTGCCGCCTCCCGAATTTGAACAACGTGAAGACGGTCCGGGCGTGCGGCCTCGCCGGCTCTCGGCTTCGCCGTTCGCCATTCCGAGATCCTCACTCCGTTCGGATCTCGACGCGCTCGGCCGGTCCGGGCTGCGACTTCTCTCGTTCAAATCCGCTCGGCGTCGTTTCCTCGACGGACCGCTCGCTCCGCTCGCGGTTGCGGTCTCGGAATATGCCGCCTCCCGGATTTGAACCGGGGACAGCGCGATCTTCAGTCGCGTGCTCTCCCAGTCTGAGCTAAGGCGGCGCGTTTCGGAGTCCGTCGATGTGACGCAAAAGGATTTCGAACCGCGCCGGTCTCACAGCGAGGGGAAGGTCCGGATGTACCGCCGGACGGTCTCGCCATCGGCGTCGCGCAACTCGACCTCGATGCGCTTTCCGTTGACGCCCGAGGACAACTCGTCGGCCCGGACCTCGAACTCGTAGGGTGGTGCCTCGACACGGGCGACCTCGTCACCGCCGCTGGTCACGACCACGCGCTCGTAGCCAGGATGCTCCGAGACCTGGCACTCCACGAGGTCGTCGCTGACGCTGCATTCCAGCTCCGCGGTGACGTCGGACCCATCGTCTCCGAGCGCACCCTGGAAATCCAGCGTCACCGGGCCGACCGGTGCAGTTCCGAGCACCAGCACGATTGCGAAGAACACAGTGAGGTTGAGCTTCGAGGAGTGCCGGGCGACCCACCGGAGTCGGCTGCTGTCGGTCTCGCGACGCCAGCGGATCGCCGTCGGCACCACCAAGAAGTGGGTGAGCGGGCCCCACAGCAGGAGGAGGAATCCGTAGGCCATGACGTAGGTCAGGAACCACCACGACGACTGGAAGGAGTACAGGAGGTTCGAGCCCGCCCAGCAAAAGAGACCCAGGAAGATCAGCCCCGCGCTCTTGATCAGGCGCCAGATCGGCGTGTTTGCGTAGTAGACACTCAGGACGTCCCGCCAGACCTGTCTGAGCACCCAGCGGATCGAGCTGGTCGGCGAGCTGTCGTCGGCCGTCGGTGGTTGGTCGGGCATCGTGTGACGTGCAGCGGAGGGGCGAGGTCGATCAGGCGCCGATCGACCAGAGCCGCGAGAGCAGATACCAGTTGGCGACGTAGGTGATCACGAACACCGCCATGAACGCCAGACAGATCGCGAGGGTCCCCCGCATGTCCTGGGCGTGCAGAGACTCGTCGTCGATCGGTGCGGGACCGGGTTCGGCCGGGGGGTCGTCCGCTCCCTCCGCCGGGGATCCGGCGGCGTCCCCGTCCGGATCGTCGGTCGGTGGTGGGGTCCCGCCGTCCGGCATCGGATCCCCGCCAGGCAACAGCGTCGCAGCGGCCGCCCCGCCGGAGAGCGGTTTGCGCTTGAGCAGCGTCCCGAGGGCGACGATAACGAAGGAGAGGCCCCCGAGGATAGCGAGCAACGCGAGGACGCCGAAGATCGCGAACAGCGGCTGGGCCGCCGAGAGGCTGAAGTCGGTGCCGGGAATCTCCCGGACGACCTGGACGGTACGCCGGGGGACGCCATACAGCAGGCCGACGTACATCATCATGAGCACGACCACGCCCATCGAGCCACCGTAGAAGTACGGCTGCGCGCTGGCGAGTCGGGGAAACGCCAGCTCGCGGCCGAAGCTCGTCTGGAGCAGGAAGTAGACCAGGCCCATGAACGCCAGTGTCGTGCCCACCACGACCGTGCCGTGGAAATGGCCGACGGTCGCGAGCGTGTTGTGCCAGGTCATGTTGAGCTGCATCTGGCCCATGATCACGCCGGTCGTGCCACCGAGGAAGCCAAAGAGCACGATCGAGAGGATCGTCGCGCTGAACGCGGGGTTCTTCCACGGCGCCGAGGTGAGCCAGCCCAGCAGCCCGCCACCCTCCCCGCGTGCCCGGCGACCCGCTTCGAGCCCTGCGGGGATCGCGAACGCGTGGACCAGGCTCGCGAACGTCGCGCCGTAGAACGCGTAGGACGTGTTCCAGACGCGCCAGCCAGTCGTGACCGCCGGGTCCGACAGGAGGTGGTGGGCTGCGCCCATGTTGATGAAGAAGAGATAGAGGATGAACGCCGTCCGCGAGACCTTCTCGCTGACGACGCGAGCCCCGCCGAGTACGTGCGTGAGGAAGTACCAGACGGTGATCATCGCCACGAGGTTGATCTGCTGGCTCCCGTGGCCGATCGTCCAGTAGAGCACGCGGTACAGCGCCGGGTCGCCGTTGGCGATCCACTCGGTGCGCCAGGCGAGGGCGTAGCCGAACGCCGCGAGACCGCCGACGATCGCTTCGACGGCGATGATCCCGGTGACGAACGCGGCGAACGCGACCATCGGGAGGCTTCGACCCGGGTTCGCCCGCTTTTCCTTCCAGATCGCGACGAAAAAGGGCAGTGCGGCGATCGTCGCGCCCAGCAGGAAGACGATCACCCCCGCGTAGAACCCTTCGGCGGTCGGCAGCGGGACGTACGCGGTGAGGAGCGGGGCCTCGTTCACGCCGGAGAGCGTCCAGACGGTGTAGTTGATGGCAACTGCGCCGGCGACCATCAGCCCCCAGCCCGCCTTGGCGAACCTGGGGAGTGGGAGCCGGCGGCCAAGTACCATTGGCCCGCCGACGTAGAGGATCGCAATCTCCATGAACACCATCCAGAAGATCAGGAGGTTCCAGGCGTGCAGCGTGAGGTGCTGGTAGTAGTTGGTGTGATCCAGGAGGCCGATCAGCTCCCACCGGGTCATCGGCACCGTGAAGGCGAACACGCCGCCCCAGACCAGCGCGACCACCGCGGTCAGGCCGAACAGCTGCGCGTGGTCCTCGACGGTTTCGTGGATCCGCATCCCGGTGACCGAGCACGTCCGGAAGCCGTCGTCGTCGTAGTCGTCCCTGAACAGTCCGAACATCTCAACGCACCTCGATCGTGCCGTGCATGGTGCGGTGGCCCTCACCGCAGAACTCGTTGCAGATGACGTGGTACGTTCCCGGCTCGTCGAACGTCATCGGGACGATCCACTCGTAGTCCGGCAGCACCTGGAGGTTGATGTGCTTGCTCAGGGTGTCCTCCGGCCGGACCGAGAAGCCGTGCTGGACGTCGTAGGAGCTGAGGTGGATCTTGTACTCCTCGCCGGCCTCGAGGGCGACCGGGAGCCCGTCCCAGTTGAAACGCATCGCGCCGACGTAGACGTCCTCGCCGGCGGGGACGATCAGTCCGTCCTCGGTCTCGGTCGAGGCCGCTTTGTACGCGCTCATGGCGTTGCGGAACTCCGAGGCGGAGACGCTGTTCGTCTCGCCGACCGGGTTCTGGTCGCCGAAGCTGACCCAGCCTGCCATCCAGCCGAAGATCGACAGACACCAGACGCCACTGAGCGCGAGCCAGATCGACTCGCGTCGGTTGATCGGGACGGACCACCAGTCGTCGTCGGGGGTCTCCAGCGGTGACGACACGGAATCACCCCACGTTCAGCACGTCGAAGGCTCCCCACGCCACGTAGGAGACGACCCAGAAGACGAAGGCGAGGGCCGCGAGGAGCCAGATGCGGTCGTAGAGGCGCTGGAGCGTCGGTACCTGGTCTGTCGGCTGGTCTGGTGGCATCGCTGGAGCCCGCTTCTCCGGCCTAGTGTGAGGTGATTGTCCCGAACGTTTTCGCCTGGCGTTGCAGCCTGCGGTAGCCAGCAGGGTGAACATGTACGTGGGCAGGGGTGAATTCGAACCAGGGAGCGAACGCATGTCTCGCCGCCATCATGGCCACTGTACTCTCGGGCAACTGCGCCCCGCAGGCAGACAGACGTCAGGGACGCAGACGTGGTGGCGATCGGTGAGTCGACAGGTGCACGCCGCCTCGAATGGTCCGGCGGCGACGGGTCCGGCACCTCAATCGACGTCTGAGACCCGTGGCGACAACATCCCCGTTGCATGCTCCCAAAGTGGGAGAAACGGCTCCGGCTCCCGCATTTCACGGTCCCGAGCGATCTACCGTTCGGGGTGGCGCTACTGGTACGATCCGCCGGCCAGTAGCCCGTCGCCAGCAGCAACCGTTATAACACTCCGTCACAATGACTAGCACAGTGAGCCAGGTCGGTGAGTCCAGGCACGCCATCGATCCGCCCGCGATCGAGAGCGGCTGCTCCACCGTTGCCTGTGACGCCGTCTCCATCATCACCCTCCTGGCAGTCCTCGGTGCCCTCACGCTCGGAACCGTTGCCTTCCTCAACGCCGTCCGCCGCGCGCGGAGCGCGACGGACTCCGAGCGCGAGCGACTGCTCGACGAGTACGAGGCGTTCCTCGCGTTCGCGGATCGCGTGGCAGCCGTCCCGGTTGCCCCGCGACCCGACGGGGGCCGACCGATGCCCGGGGCGATGGCCGCCACGACGGACGCGCCGGGACTCCACGAGGTTCGAACCGCCTACCGGGAGACGGTGATGTCCGTGCCCCACTACGACGCCGACTACGGGGAGACGCTCCAGGAGCACATGGCAACCGAGTTGAGCCCCGAACTGGCCTCGGCCGTCGTCGAGGGCACGCAGTTCACGCCGACCATCCGTGAGCCACTGCTGAAGAGTGCGCGCAACGCCGCCCACGACAGGCGGATCCTCGCCGACGAGCTCTCCGAGGAGCAGGCGGACCTCGAGGACGCGGAGACCGAACTCGAGGACATCTCTCGGCGGTTCGAAGTGACCGACGGGGACGGGCTCGTCGATCGTACGTTCCCCGATCTCCAGGCGCGCTGGGGTCGGCTATCGGAGCTGGAAAGCGCCTGTTCGTCGCTACTGGAACGGCGCCAGCAACAGCTTCGGGACCGGACGCCGTCGACCGGCACCCGCCTCCAGTCGCCCACCGCCGTGAGTGACTACCTCTACGCGGACCTCGACGTGGACTTCCCGGTCCTGGCGGCCGGCACCGAGTTGCTCGAACGCGTTCGCGAGGAGAAGCACCGGACCGTCGAGGCGTTGACCGAGCGCCGTCGGTAGGCCGGCCCAGACCGCTCGTCCATCCGATCACCGCGGAGCGACGCGGTCCTTTTTTGTTCACCCCCCGCGTCCCCCCGATCATGGCCGACTACGTCTCGACCGGGGTCGACGGGCTCGATTCGATCCTCAACGGCGGGATCGCCGAGCACTCGACCGTCCTCGTCTCCGGGAATCCCGGCACCGGCAAGTCGATCCTGGGACTCCAGTACCTCTACACCGGCGCCGTCGAGGAGGGACGGAGCGGGATCTACGTCACCTTCGAGGAGGACGCCGACGACCTTCGACTCGCGGCGGAGTCCATCGGCTTCGACCGGTGGACCGAGTTCGTCGAGGACGGCACGATCACCGTCCTCGACAAGAAGGAGATGCTCCGGGACCAGGAGTTCTCGACCGCGGTCGATCGCCTCCTCGAGGAGGTCCAGGAGGGCGACTACGAGCGCCTCGTGCTCGACTCGCTGACGATGTTCGAGCTCTTTTTCGACACAGAACAGGAGCGACGGGTGTACCTGCTGAAGTTCTCGGACATCCTGAAGGCGAACGACCTCACGTCGCTGCTGGTCAGCGAGCAGGAGGCGGTGTTCCCGGAGACCGACCTCGGCCTCGAGCACTTCCTCACCGACGGCAACGTCTACCTCATCCAGACGCCGACGGACAGCGGCGTCAGCCGGTACGTCTGGGTCTCGAAGATGCGCAAGCAGAACATCGACACCGACATCTTCCCCATGGAGATCGGACAGGGCGGGATCACCGTCCACGAGCAGGCCGGTGGGTTCTCGCTGATGAACCGCTCGACGGACTCCTTCTGAAGACGGCCGGGGCGGCCCCCAGCAGACGTAAACCGGTGGGCGGCGAGCCACCACGTATGCTCGGAGACCTCCCCGTCGGCGAGGTGCTCGTCGCCGACGTCGTGACGATCGACGCGACGGCGTCCGTGGCGACCGCAGCCGAACGCCTCTCGAACGCGGACGTCGGTTCGCTCGTGGTGCTCGATGGAGCGGGGGACCCCGTGGGGATCATCACGAACTCGGACGTCGTGGACCTCGTGGCGGCGGGCGTCGAGCCGACGGAGGCCACCGTCGCCGACCGAATGTCCACGCCGCTGGTGACCATCGGCCCGGACGCCTCGCTCGAGGACGCCGCACGCCGACTCCTCGACAACGACGTCAAGCGCCTGCCCGTCGTGTCGGAGGACACCCTCCAGGGCATCGTCACCGTGACCGACCTGTCGTACTACCTCCCCTCGATCGCACTCGGACCGCGCGAGCACCGCAGGCTGCCGGCGAGCCGTCCGGAGTTGAGCTACGACACCGCGGACTGGTCGGCCGAGATCGCAGCGGGCGACGAGCCCGACGTCGGCGACACGGTACGGTTCACGAAACACCTCTCGGAGGACGACGTCGTCGACTTCGCTCGCGCGAGCGGCGACACCAACCGGATCCACCTCGACGACGGGTTCGCGATCGGGTCGCGCTTCGGCGAGCGGATCGTCCACGGCACCCTCGTTGCCGGCGTGATCAGCGCGGCGCTGGCGCGGTTACCGGGGCTCGTGATCTACCTCTCCCAGGACCTCCAGTTCCGCGCGCCGGTGCCCGTCGGGGCCGCCGTGACGGCCGTCTGTGAGGTCACCGCGTCCCTGGGGGGCAACCGGTTTCGGGTCTCGACGGCCGTCTACCGCGAGGACGAGGTGGTCGTCGACGGGGAAGCGACCGTGCTCGTCGACGAGCTCCACGAGGCGACCCCGGTGCCCCGAGCGGACGTCGCGCGGTAAGCGCGCGCCCGTGCCCGTCCCGGCGAGGTCCAGCGGCCTCCGGAGTGCTTTTCGCCCACCGGGCCGAGATGCGGCGTATGGACGCACGCCCCGAGATCCTGCTGACCAACGACGACGGGATCGACGCGCCGGGGCTCGCGGCACTCGAGTCGGGGCTCGGCGACGTGGCGGACGTCACCGTCGTCGCGCCGGCCGACGACCAGAGCACGGTCGGTCGCCAGACGTCGACCGAGGTCGTCGTCCAGCGGCGCAACGGCGGCGTCGCCCTCTCCGGGACGCCAGCGGACTGCGTGATCGCCGGGCTCCAGGAGTTCTGTACGGACCCCGATCTCGTCGTCGCCGGCTGCAACCGCGGTGCGAACCTCGGCGGATACGTCCTCGGACGGTCGGGCACCGTCAGTGCCGCCGTCGAGGCGGCCTTCCACGGTGTCCCCGCCATCGCCGCGTCTCTATACATTCCCGTCGACGACGAGGCGTTCGAGGACGCCGCCGTCGAGCGACGCCACTACCGCGAGGCGGTCCGCGCGACGACGTATCTCGTCGAGCACGCGCTCCCTGCGGGCGTCTTCGAGTCCGCCGACTACCTCAACGTCAACGCGCCGGTGCCGGCGGGCGATCTGGCGGGCGCCGACAACGACGAGCCCGCCGAGATGCGTATTACCAGGCCGTCACACCGGTACGAGATGTCGGCGAGCAGGGACGGCGACGTCGTCCGCCTCGACGACCGGATCTGGGAGCTCATGGCCGATGGAACCCTGGAGGAGCCCGACGGCACGGACCGGGGTGCGATCCTCGATGGCGCCGTGAGCGTCTCTCCGCTGACGGCACCCCACACCACCGAGCACCACGACGCCCTCGACGCCCTCGCCTCGACGTACCTCGACGACGCGTGAGGATCACGGAGCTGGAGACGGCTCTTCACTCCTCGCCCGGACGGTCGCCACCGGTCAGCGGCGCGAGGAGGTCGGCTGCGACGGTGTAGGGGTCGGTCTCTCGGGTCCGGATCGCCTCTGCGAGTTCTTCGAGGCCACCTCGGTCCTCGATCTCGCTCTCGACGATCGCTCCGAGGTCCGCCCGGAGCAGTGTGCGGACCTCCTCCGCGTAGCGATCGCGTGCCCGCTCGGCGCCGGCGCCGCTCCGATCGAGGTACGCGAGGTGGTCCTCCACGGCGTCGAGGACCGCCTCGACGCCCTCGCCGCGTGTCGCGACGGTCTCGACGACTGGCGGTCGCCAGCCCGCCGTGTCGTCGGCTGGGTGGTCGGCCGTGTCGTCGGCTGAGGCGTCCGGATCGTCGGTTGAGGCGTCCCGGTCGTCGCCAGGGGCGTCCGACTCGTCGTCTCTTCGGGAGTCGCTTGCAGCCCTCCGATCGTCCGTTGCAGCCTCTGCCCCGTGGTGGCCGGTCCGGAGGATCGGCTCGACGTCGCGCTCGAGCTGGAGCATCTCGGTCAGCTCCTGGACGGTCCGGTCGGCGCCCTCGAGGTCGGCCTTGTTGACGACGAAGCAGTCCGCGATCTCGAGGATCCCCGCCTTGAGCATCTGCACGTCGTCGCCGGCCCCTGGCTGGAGGAGGACGGCGACGGTGTCCGCGGCGCGGACGACGTCGATCTCGTTCTGGCCGGCCCCGACCGTCTCGACGATGATCCGGTCCTTCCCGAAGGCGTCGAGGGCCCGGACCGCGTCGGCGGTCGCAGCCGACAGCCCTCCCAGCGTCCCCCGGGCGGACATCGAGCGAACGAAGACGTCCATGTCGCCCACCGTCGAGCCCATGCGGATCCGGTCGCCGAGGACGGCGCCGCCCGTGAACGGCGAGGCGGGATCGACTGCGATCACGCCGACGGTCTCTCCTCGCTCGCGACAGGCCAGCGCGAGCTTGTCGACGAGCGTGGACTTCCCGGTGCCGGGGCTGCCGGTGACGCCAAGCACGGACGCGTTCCCCGTGTGGGCGTGTAACGCGCCAACCAGGTCCCGGTAGCCCGGGGCCCGCTCCTCGATTCGAGTGATTGTTCGCGCGAGCGCCCGGTGCTCGCCCGCGAGCACGCCCTCGAGAAGGTCACTCGTCTCGACGTCGAGCTCCTCGCTGCCGCGTGGCTCGGCCGCCGCGTCACCCGGTCCCTCGCTCATCGCTCCGGCGCGTTGTTCCGCACGAACTCGATCGTCGTCTCCAGCTCCGTCCCCGGACCGAACACTGCCGCGACGCCCTGCTCCTCGAGCTCGCGCTGATCGTCCTCCGGGATGACGCCGCCGACGATGATCAGCGTGTCATCGAGGGCGCCGTACTCCTCGAGGCCCTCCAGTACCCGGGGGACCAGGGTGTTGTGCGCACCGGAGAGGATCGAGATGCCGAGAACGTCGACGTCCTCCTGGACGGTCGCCTGCACGATCTCCTCCGGTGCGTTGTGGAGTCCCGAGTAGATGACCTCGAAGCCCGCGTCGCGGAATGCACGGGTGATGACGTGGGCGCCGCGGTCGTGGCCGTCGAGGCCGACCTTCGCCACGAGACACCGGATGGTTCGCTGATCGCCCTCGACGCTCATAGCGGCGGATACGCCGGCTGCCTGTTTCACTTTAACGGCGTGGCCAATCGGAGACTCGCCCAGATCCCCTCCGCTACCGCCTTCGCGTGTCTCGCCCGAGCCCCCAAACTGGATCCGAAGCGACACGGCCATTTGCCCCGCCCGGGAATCCGACGTATGGAACGCGACGGCCCGCAGTGGCTCAAGGAACACGTGGAACTCGCCACCGTGGTGCTCACACTCGTCGGCTACGCGGCCGTCGCCGGCACGTTCGCCGGCCTGCTCCCGATCTATCCCGATATCGGGGAACGGGGCGTGAATCTCCTCGGCCACGCGATCGCAGTAGTGAACCTCGGCGCGACGGTCTGTCTCGTCGCCGGCTGGCGCTGGATCAAGGGCGGCGACGTGAGGAAGCACGCCCTGGCGATGACCGCCGCCTTCGTCCTCATCCTGTTGTTCCTCCTCCTGTACCTCCCGAAGGTCGGTGGGGGCGGTGAGAAACAACTCGCCGAATCGACGCCGGACGCGATCGCCCTCGCCTACTTCGCGATGCTCGCGATCCACATCCTGCTCTCGGCGGTCGCGATGCCTGTGGTGGTCTACGCCTTCCTGCTAGGCGTCTCGCACTCGCCGGCGGAACTCCGGGACTCCCTTCACCCGCGGATCGGACGGATCGCGGCCGCCTCCTGGACACTCAGCCTCGTCCTCGGCGTGGTGACGTACGTGATCCTCAACCACGTCTACGGCTACGACTTCGTTCCGGCCTGAGGCGGGGCACTTCGCCGTCGGATCGCCGCCAGCGAGAGCCCCTTCGAGTCCCCCGCTGTGAGCCGACCCAGGGCCGGGTATCGGGTCGATCGCTGGCCGCCGAGTCACCGTGCCTGCGTGCGATTCTCTCCCGTGACTCGCCGGCCAGTCCGTTCCCAACGGCCGGGGCTACTCCCTGCCTTTAAGCCACTACGCGAACGAGTTCCGTCCACTGATGGGACGCCTATCCGGACTGTTCGAGCCGTCGTCGGTCGCCGTCGTGGGCGCGACCGACCGAGAGGGCTCGGTTGGCCGGGCGATCGTCGAGAACCTCCAGGCCGACTTCGGAGGCGAGATCGTCCCCGTCAATCCCAACCGGGACGAGGTGCTCGGGATCACGTGCTACCACGACCTCCAGAGCGCTCCGGACGTGGACCTCGCCGTGGTCGTGGTCCCGCCGGACATCGCCATCGAGAGCGTCCGGACGGCGGGCGAGCTCGGGATCGAGAACGTGGTCGTGATCACCGCCGGCTTCGGGGAGACCGGCAGCGAAGGGGCGACGCGGGAGCAGGAGCTCCAGGCCGTCGCCGAGGAGTACGACGTCAACGTCGTCGGCCCCAACAGCCTCGGGATCATGAGCACCCCTGCGGGCCTGAACGCGACGTTCGGGCCCGAGAACGCCCTGGACGGATCGATCTCCTTCATGAGCCAGTCCGGCGCCTTCGTGACGGCGGTACTGGACTGGGCCAACCAGCAGGGAATCGGCTTCAAGGACGTCGTCTCGCTGGGAAACAAGGCCGTCCTCGACGAGACCGACTTCGTCGAGGCGTGGGGCCACGACCCGGACACCGACGTGATCGTGGGCTACCTCGAGGGGATCGACCGCGGACGAGAGTTCATCGAGGCGGCCCGCGAGACCACCCAGGACACCCCGATCGTCCTGGTCAAGTCGGGGCGGACCGACGCGGGGGCGCAGGCCGCGTCCTCCCACACCGGGACGATGGCCGGGAGCGAGGCCGCCTACGAGACCGGCCTCGAGCAGGCCGGCGTCTACCGCGTCGACACCGTTCAGGAGCTCTTCGACGCCGCCCGGGCACTCTCGGGCCTCCCGCCGCTGCCCGAGGACGACGTCGCCGTCGTGACCAACGCGGGCGGTCCCGGGGTGATGGCGACGGACGCGGTCGGAGACTCGTCGTTGAACCTCGCTTCCTTCGAGGACGATACCCTCGACGCGTTCGCCGAAGTGCTCCCCGAGGAGGCCACTGGCTACAATCCCGTCGACGTCATCGGGGACGCCGACGCCGATCGGTTCCGGGCCGCGGTGGAAATCGCGCTGGACGATCCTGGCGTCGGTGCCGCGATCGTGCTGGCCGCCCCCACAGCGGTCCTGGAGTACGAGGAACTGGCCCACGCCGTCGGCGACCTCCAGGCCGAGTACGGGAAACCCGTCGTCGGTGCCTTCATGGGCGGTGACAGCGCCGATCGGGGCGCAGCAGCGCTCAAGGAACACGGCATCCCGAACTACTTCGACCCTGCGCGGGCCGTCGACAGCCTCGAGGCGCTGTCCCAGCACCGCCAGGTCACGGAGCGGGCATACCCCGACCCCGAGGTGTTCGAGGACGTCGACCGCGAGCGCGCCCGGAAGATCCTCGGGCGGGTCGAGGACCGGGCCGACAACCGACTCGGCGTCGAGGCCATGGACCTCCTCGAGGCCTACGGGATTCCGACACCGGCGGGCGCGGTCGTCGAGACACCCGCGGAGGCCGAGCAGGTCGCCGGCGGGGTCGACGGGAACGTCGTGATGAAGATCGTCAGCCCGGACATCCTCCACAAGTCCGACATCGGCGGCGTCCGCGTCGACGTGCCCGACGACGAGGTGCAGGACACGTTCGAGAACCTCGTCTCGCGGGCACACAACTACCAGCCCGACGCGGACATCCTCGGCGTCCAGGTCCAGGCCATGGTCGACCTCGAGGACAGCACCGAGACGATCATCGGCGCGAACCGCGATCCGCAGTTCGGTCCGCTCGTGCTCTTTGGCCTCGGCGGCATCTTCGTCGAGGTGATGGAGGACACGGCACTCCGGGTTGGCCCGATCAGCGAACCCGAGGCCCGGGCGATGGTCGAGGAGATCAAGGCCGCACCCCTGCTGCGGGGTGCCCGGGGCCGGACGCCCGCAGACGTCGACGCCGTGGTCGAGGCGCTCCAGCGCCTCTCACAGCTGGTCTGGGAGTTCCCCGCGATCCTCGAACTCGACGTCAATCCGCTGGTCGCCGGGCCCGACGGCGCGACGGCGATCGACGTCCGCCTCACCGTCGACCCGGACCGCCTCGACGAGGAGCCACCGTCGGCGACGAACCCGCGCGCTGGACAGGCCGAAATCACCGCAGCTTCAGACCAATGAGCGACGATACCCTACTCGTTACGGCACTCGCGGACGGCACCGGCAAGACGGCGATCACGGTCGCACTCGGGCTCCACGCCCGCGACCGCGGCGAGACCGTCGGCTACATGAAACCCAAGGGCACCCGACTGCGCAGCCGCGTCGGGAAGACCCTCGACGAGGACCCGATGCTCGCCCGCGAGCTGCTGGACTTCGAGGCGGAGATGCACGAGATGGAACCGGTCGTGTACTCGCCGACGTTCATCGAGCAGGCGGTCCGGGGCCAGGCCGACGCCGAAGACCTCGCGACGCAAGTCCGCGAGCACTTCCAGACGCTCTCTACCGGCCGCGATCGAATGTTGCTGGAGGGCGGTGGCACACTCACCACAGGGGGCATCGTCGACCTGACGGACGGCGACGTCGCCGAGCTTCTGGACGCCGACGTCCTCGTCGTCGCTGGGTACGACTCGCCCGCCGACCTGGACGACGTGCTCGCCGCCGCCGAGACCGTCGGCCGGGACCGCCTTCGCGGCGTCCTGTTCAACGCCGTCGACGATAGCGCCTACGACGGGCTCGAGGAGGACGCCATCCCGTTCCTCGAGGGCAAGGACGTCCCCGTGCTGGGCGCTGTCCCGCGGGTCCAGGAACTCGCGGGCGTGACCGTCGGCGACCTCGCGGACGAACTGGGCGCGGACATCCTGACGACGGTCCCCACCGACGACTTCGTCGAGCGCTTCTCCGTCGGCGCGATGGGCGCCGACTCCGCCCTCCGGCACTTCCGCCGGACCCGCGACGCCGCGGTCATCACCGGGGGCGACCGCTCGGACATCCACACCGCCGCCCTGGAGGCACCGGGCGTCAACTGTCTCATCCTCACTGGCGGCCAGCGCCCCTCGAGCGCCGTCGTCGGGACCGCCGAGGAGAAGGGCGTGCCGATCATCCTCGTCCAGACCGACACCCTCACCACGATCGACAGGGCGGAGGACATCGTCAGCGGCGGTCGAACCCGGAATCGTGCCGCCGTCGAGCAGATGCAGGACTTGCTGGGCGACCACGCCGACGTCGAGACGATCCTCGGCGACGTCGAGGCGCCAGCGGTGGCGGACGACGCGGACGATACGGGCCAGTCGGAGGAGGAAGAAGAGGAGTAAGCGGACGAGTACACTCCCGAGAACACGGACGGCAAGGGGTCGGCGGGGGTGATCCGGGGCCGACCAGAATCAGTACTCGTTGAAGATTTCGTGACCGTCCCGGAGCGAGCCGTCCGGATCGACGAAGGACATATTCCCCGCGTCATAAAACGGTCCGTGGTCGGGGCCGTGGCCGTCGGCGACGGGCGTGTGGTGGAGGAGGTGTGCGGTGAACCCCACGTTGCGTTCCGCGAGTGCCGACAGTTCCACGTCGAGCACCTCGACCCGTTTCTCGTCGGCCGCGGCTCCCCAGCCGGTTTCGGTGGCCAGCAGGGGCTTGCCGACGTCGTTCGCGAAGGCGACTGCGTCGTCGAGTCCCGAGCGGAGATCCGCCGGCGTCTCCTCGCGGTTCCAGGCGTAGTACGGGTGCGTCGAGAGCACCTCCGAGATCGGCTCGAACAGTTCGAGCCCCGTCTCGGTCATCATCGTGCCCACGGTGGTCGGCGCCGTCGGATCGTGGGTCTGTACCTGATCGTAGACGCGCTCGAGGAACCGATAGACGACGAGCGAGCGGTCGACCTCGAGGTCCGCCAGCCCGTCGCGGTTCTGGAGGCTCAGGAGTGGCTCGTTACAGAGGTCCCACAGCAGGACGTTCGGGTGGTCGCCCACCGCCTCGAGGATGGCGTCGACGTAGGGCTCGAAGGCCTCCTCGTAGAGGTCGCCGTCGTGCCACTCCCGGAGGCTCTGGGGGTGGAGCCCGCCGAGGTCGGGGTAGCTGTGCCACCCGTTGAACAGCGTGACGATGAACTCGAGCCCGTAGTCCTCGCCCATGTCCAGGACCTGCTCGACGCGCTCGGGGACCCGATCCGGAAAGCGCAAGAACGCGTCGTGGGAGAGCCACAGCCGGATGGTGTTCGTCCCCGGGAAGTGGTGGGTCCCGATCCACAGTTCCTTGCGCATGAGGCTGGGCACGAAGTCGGTGCCCCAGATCTCGAGGCCGTGGCTGGCGTGACTGGGCTGGTAGTTGAATCCCCGCACGTCGGCGTAGCTGGTGTCCTCGAGGGTGGTGGCCATAGCTCACCCGACGGCCGACGATTCCATACGGCCCCTGAATCCGGCAACCGACGGCGGGTACCGACGTGGGTCCGGTGTACACGCCTCGAACCGGGTCAAGACCGGTTCGGCCTACGGCTGCCGGATCGAGAGGCCTGCTGCGAGGACCAACGCGACGCCGAGCGTCGCCAGCAGGAGGCCGAACGCGGCCCGGAATCCCACCGCCTCCGCGAGGACGCCCACCGCTGCCGGTGCGAGTGCACCGACGCCCATCAGGGCGGTTCGAACCGCTCCGAGGCCACCGCCAGCCAGTGCCTGGGGGAGGAGACTCTCCAGATGCGCTGCTCGCACCGGGCGAAAGCCGTGGGTTCCCAGCCCCAGCGCGACGACGATCGCCGTCGTGCCGATCGGTGCGCCCGCGACGATCGGTCCGAGTCCCGGAGCGACGACTAGCCCGGCGAACGCTGCCGTCGCGAGTCCGATCGACCCCGTGACGACCGGCAGGCGGCCGACGCGGTCGCTGAGTTCGCCGGTCACCAGCTGGACGACGCTGACGAGGAAGAAGAGCCCGTAGAGGCCGCTGGCGGTGGCGCTCGTGACCTCCGCCTCACCGACGAGATACAACGGAAGGAACGCGACGAGCCCGTTGTACGCGAAGCCAAAGCCCAGCGTCACGCCCACGAAGGCGAGGAACCGCCGGTCCGCGAACGGCGCGGCGTACGCACGGAGTGGCTGGCCCTCGTGGTCGGTTGCGACGGTCTCGGGCCTGGCGGCTTCATCACCGACACTATCGTGGTTCTCGATGCCGCGATCGAGATCAGCCGCGGAGTGGGCTTCGTCGGCCTCCCGCACCCGACGAGGAGCGCGGAGGACGAGCCCCGCTACCGCCAGGAGGACGACCCCACTCGAGAGCAGGAAGAGCACTCGCCAGTCCGCTGCGCCCGTCTGCAACAGGACCGCGACGATCGCCGGGGCGAGGACGCCCCCGAACGTACCGACCGTGTCGTGGACCCCCAGCGCTCGACCGCTCCGCGCCCGGTAGACCCGTGTGAGCAGACCGATTGCGACTGTCTTGTGGACGCCCGTGCCGAGTCCGAGGACGATCATCGCCCCGACCAGCGCCAGAAACGGACCGGCGACGACGACCGCGAGCGCGCCGACAGCTGCCAGGGCACCACCACCGGCGAGCACGACGACCGGTCCGATTCGGTCCGCGAGGACGCCGGAGGGGAACTGGGCCGCAGCGTAGACGAGCATGAACGCGGTGAAGGCCGTCCCGAGTGCCGCCGTCGAGACGCCGTACTCGACGCCGAGCGTCTCGAAGAGCGGCGGGAAGGCATAGCGCACCAGCTTGGCGAGGAACCAGAGTAGCGAGACCAGGAGGAGTGCGTCGTAGCGACCGATCGCCCCGCGAATCCTGCGCGTCATCTCCGGTGGTGAGAACTGGCGGCGGCGCGGGCTTTGTACTTCCGCTTGGGCCCCGGCGGAGGCGGCCGGCGACGGGCCAGCCTCCGATCAGAGGACGATCAGCAGGTCCGTGGCGTACATCACCGCGAACCCGACGAGGAAGCCGAGGACGTTCCCCGTCGCGCCGATCCGGCCGTCGTCGTCCTCGATCAGCCCGGCGATCTCCCAGAGCACCTGGGCGATCGCGCCGACGCCGAGCGCGAGGAAGAACGCACCGACGGTCGGCGACAGCGACAACCCGCCGATCCAGCCTCCGAGGATCACCGGCCCGCCGGCGATCGCGCCGAGGGCGACGAAGTGATGGAATGCGGGCCGTTCTGCGTCCCCGCGGGCGACGGGCGCCACGACGGCAGGCCCCTCGGTGACGTTGTGGAGCATGAACCCCACGACGAGGAAGGCCCCCAGCGAGACCCGCCCGAGCGCGAAGGAGCTGCCGATCGCCAGTCCCTCTGCGAGGTTGTGGAGCCCGATGCCCACCGCGACGAGGTAGGCGAGGTAGAGCCCGCCGGTCCGTCCACCGGTCCGGCCCTCGCGCCAGGCGCTGATCGCCTGGACGGACAGCGCCGCGCCGACCGCCCCGAGCGCGACCAGAAGCGTGCCCTCGAAGGCGCCTGGAACACGCTCTGCGAGTTCCAGGGACTCGAAGCCGGCGTCGACGGCGAGGAAGGCCAGGACCCCACCGGAGAACGCCAGGACGGCGTGGAAGTACCGCCGCTCCATCGACCGGATGTACGGGAACCAGAGCATGCCGAGCGCGACGGGAATCACCCCGACGAACAGGCCGATCAGCGCGAGCGTCCAGAGCATCCCGTCGCCGGGACTCGAGGTGCGCTGGATCGCGACGATGTCGTGGTGGACGGTCGCGCCGTTGTCGAGTACCAGCGCGACCTCGTAGTCCCAGCCCGCCTGCCAGTGGTAGGGGATCTCGACCCGGGCGCTGGAGCGTGGCTCGATGGTCCGCTGCTCCTCGCCGTCCTGGAGGACGTCGTGGGCCCAGTAGGCATCGTCGACCAGCACCTGCTCGATACGGACGTCCTCGGGGCCGTTGTTCGTCACGTGGACGACCATCGTCTCGTCGTCCGGCACCGTGTGGTGGGAGACGGTGACGTCGGGCGGCGCCTCGCCGCGCTGGAACTGGTCCGTCGGGTCCGCGATGACGAACCCACCGACGACCAGGCCCAGGAGGAGTAGCGGGACGAGCGCGACCGCCCAGGACGGCACGCCGAGGCCAGCGCCGTCACCGCTGCCTCCCCCGCCGCCACCGTCGCCTCCGCTGCCGCCACCGCCGCCTCTGGCGCCGCTACCGTGGCCTCCGCTGCCGCCACCGCCGCCTCTGGCGCCGCCGTTGCCGACGTCGCCACCTCCACCGTCGCCAGCGAGATCGACATCCGCTCCGGGTTCCGGCGCGGGCCGGTCGACTCCACCGCGAGACGCGTCGTCGGTCATTCGACCACCTCGAAGAAGCTCATCCACCCCAGCTCGGAGAACTCCGACTGGTGGGCGTGGAACATGTAGAGGCCGGGCTCGTGGCCGCTGTAGTCGAGTTCGAGGATGCCACGCTGGGCCTGACACTGCATGATCGTGTCCACGCGCTTGTGGGTCGGGAGCAGCGTCGTGCCGTGGTCGTAGTAATCGAAGAACTGCGAGTGGGTGTGCAGCGAGTTGATCGGGTCGAACTCCGTCGTGTTGAGCAGGTAGATGCGCACCGGCCGGTCCCGTTCTATCTCGATGGGGTATTTGGTCGGGCCCGGGGAGGACCAGCCGTCACCGCTCTCGGCCGGTGCGTAGGCGAAGGCGCGGGTGTTGGCGGCGTAGACCTCGTTCTCGCCGTCGAAGTTCGTGTCGAAGCTGTTCATCACCATCACGAGCTCCTGGACCTCGTCGTTCTCCGCGTACTGGTGGTTGCGTCGACGGGCACGCCGGACCAGCTCCTCACGGTACGCGTCGTCGATCGGGCCGTGGTAGTTCACGTAGTCCCGCGGAGTGTCCCGGACCTGCTCGGGGTCGGGATCGACGACGATCATCCCGTACATCCCGCGGTGCATGTGCTCCTTGAGCGGGAGGGCGTGGCAGTGATAGAAGTGGACCCCCGCCGGTCGAGCGATCCATTCGTACCGGAAGCTCTCGTTCGTCTCGATGACGCCGTCGCCGTTCTGGGGCACCCCGTCCATCTCCGGCTGGTGGTTCTCGAGGTGGGGGTGCATCGTGTGGGCGTGGCGACTCGCGTTGACGAAGTCGATCCGGACGAGGTCCCCCTCCTCGGCTCGGAGCGTGGGTGCGGGCACCTGCCCGCCGAACGTCCAGGCGGGGAAGGAGACGCCGGGTGCGATCTCGATCTCGACGTCCTGGGCGGTGAGCTGGAAGTGTCGGACGGTCCGGCCGTCTTCCTCGTAGACCTCCTGACCGAGTGCGGGGTGGTCCTCGTGCCCCGTGTTGAACGTCCGGAGGTAGGAGTGGGGGTCGAACTGCTCGCCGTCGTACTCGCCGCGGGCACCGAAGTTCCCGTGCTCGCCGTCGTGGTCGCCATTGCCGTGATCGCCGTCGTCGTGCGCTCCCCCGCTCGAGCGATCGGCGCCGGCAAGTCCCGCCAGCCCCCCGGCCGCCCCGGCGATCGAGAGCCCGCCGAGGACCGTTCGCCGATCCACCGACCGGTCGACGTCGACCTGGTCGACGAGTCGTTCCTCCATCGTTCGGCAGATCTCCGCCGCTCGCGAGCGATCTACGCCACCCATCGTGACCTCCGTTCGCCGCGGACAGCTCGATGCATGGGAATGGTTTAGATCAGTCTAAACAAATAGTTTTGGTTCTCTTCCCCCAACATCACGGGGCGGCCGATTCGACGATCGGTGCCGGTGAATCGGGACTCGAGTCGGGTCGTCGTACGGCTGGGGATCGGTGTAGCGGATCGGCCGCCGCAGAACCCGCTCGAGGGGCTCGTGGATAGTCGGTCCCGCGGGAAACGTGGGGCCACGGACTGAGTTCCGCCGGTTGCTCTGGGGGATGGCAGTGGGTCGCTGAGTCGGCGGCCGACTGCGACGAATAGCGGGATTGCGCGATCGTGATGGCGCGCGATCGAGACGGACGACGCGTATCGAGAACCAGCAGCCGCCGGGGTCCGGCGGACGAGCCGTCGGGCGTGCTACTCGTAGATCGGGTGCTCCGCGCAGAGGTCCTCGACCGTCTCGCGGACGTCGGGGACGACTTCGTCGACGCGGTCCTCCGCCACGGCGTCCACGACGCGTGCGATGAGATGACCGACGGTCCGGGCCTCGTCCTCCTCGAAGCCCCGGGTCGTGATCGCCGGCGTCCCCACACGGATCCCGCTGGGGTCGAACGCCGAGCGGGTCTCGCCGGGGACGGTGTTGGCGTTCAGGACGAGGCCGGCATCCTCGAGCACCTCCTCGGCGTCGCCGCCGGAGGTGTCCGGGTGGGACTCCCGGAGATCCACGAGCACGAGGTGGTTGTCTGTGCCCCCGGAGACGAGGTCGAAGCCGTGCTCCTGGAGGTGCTCGCCGAGTGCTTTGGCGTTCGCGACCGTCTGCTCGGCGTAGGCCTCGAACTCCGGCTCCAGCGCCTCGCCGAAGCCGACGGCCTTCCCCGCGATGTTGTGCATCAGCGGTCCGCCCTGCCCGCCGGGGAAGACGGCGGTATCCAGGTCGTCGGCGTACTCCTCCTTGCAGATGACGATCCCGCCGCGCCCCGAGCGGATCGTCTTGTGGGTCGAGCCGGTGACGAAGTCGGCGATGCCGACGGGAGAGGGATGGGCGCCACCCGCGACGAGGCCGGTGATGTGTGCCATGTCGGCGACCATCAGTGCGTCCGCGGCGTCCGCGGCCGCGCGGATCCGCTCCCACTCGACGGTGCGGGGATAGGCCGAGTAGCCGGCGACGATCACGTCCGGCTGGAAGGACTCCGCGTGCTCACGGAGTCCCTCGTAGTCCAGGTAGCCGGTCTCGGGATCGACCCGGTACTGCTCGACCTCGTAAAGCTGCCCGGCGAAGTTCGCGGGGTGGCCGTGGCTGAGGTGGCCGCCGTGTTCGAGGTCCAGCGAGAGGATCTTGTCGCCGGGTTCGAGCATGGCGTAGTAGACGGCCTGGTTGGCCTGCGTCCCGGAGTGGGGCTGGACGTTGACGTGGTCGCCACCCCACAGCTCCGTGGCACGGTCGATCGCGAGCTGTTCGATCTCGTCGGCGTACTCGCAGCCGCCATAGTAGCGTGCGCCGGGGTAGCCCTCGGCGTACTTGTTCGTGAGGACGCTGCTCTGGGCGTCGAGGACGGCCTCGCTGACGTGGTTCTCCGCGGCGATGAGCTGGAGGGTCGAGCGCTGGCGCTCGATCTCCCCCTCGAGTGCGTCGGCGACGGCCGGATCGGCCTCCCGGACGCGGTCGTGGCGCATACCTTCGGGTACGTCGGCCAGGTCCTATATCCATCGGAACGGTCCTCGCGTGGAACGCCTCGGCCGAATGCCCACGGCCGATACGAGAACGACCCCCGAGGGACCCGTGTGGCCACGCGCCACGGTGACGTACGGAAAGGTCTTTGAGCCCGGAGCGCCGTTGTGTCGGCCTACATGCTCGAGTGGGAGGCGACCGATCGAGGCTTCCGCGTCCGGGACTCCGCGGGCGCCGAGTGCTCGGTCGGCGGGAGCGACCTCGCCTTCTCCGAGCCCGACCGGGAGCTGCCGCGACCGGTCGACATCACGCTCGATTGCACGGCGACGGAGCTGGCGCTCCCCGGTGCGGTCGTCTACGTTGTCGCCCTCTCGACCGGCGAGAGCCACGAGCTCGGCGGCGACACGGAGCCGCTCTCGATGCCCGAGGGCGAGTACCTCATCGACGTCGACGCGGAGGTCAAGAGCTACTTCCGGCTCCAGGGTCCCTTCACCCTCTGTCGCACTGCCGATTACGACCGCGTCGTCCTCACGCTCCCGGGCCGCCGGCGCATCACACTCGGGTTCCGGAGCCGCAACCGGAAGCCGACGGCGTCGATGGAGATCACGCCGACGCCGGAGGGGGTCGCGACGGCCGTGACCAACGCCGCTGTCGCCCACAAGACGACGGGTCCAGACCGCTCATACCCCACGCTCCGGGGCCACCCGCCCCTGCTGGATATCGGCGACCAGATCGCAGTTCCCGACGCCATCAGCGAGGCCCGTGACGACACGGGGATCGAGCTGCTCGCGCCCTCCGCCCTGGAGCCGTTGCTCGTGCTCTCGCCACTGGCGTACTACCTCGGCGCCGAGGTCGAGGTGACGAACGTCGCCTCACCGATCCTCCGGGCGCCGGCCGCGGACGTCGACCACGAACTGCCCGCGATGCCGGGATTGGAGCGCGACGCGACCCGGTTGCTTCGAAAGGTGTTCTTCCTCGATTGCCTCGTGCGGAACGTCGGACCATACGGCACGGAGCTCGCGGAGGCCAGCCTTCTCGACGCGCTGGACGTGGACGCGGCGGCGCTGTACGCCGCCGACCCCGCCAGGCGGCTCGCAGCCTACATCGACGTTCCCTTCGGCGCCATCGAGCAGCGCCTCCCAGACTGGCACCTCTCGACCTACGTCGAGCCAGACGCCGACGGGCTCCGTGCGCTGCCCTTCCTCCTCGATCGGATGAGCCTCCTGTACATGCCCCGTACCTCAGAGCTCGAGGGCGGCGAACTCGTCGAGCGCTCGCTGGACGACTTCTACCGCGGGAGGGCGCCGGAGTCGGGACGGCGCTTTCCCCACGGGGATCGGAACGACTCCTCGGCCTCGGCGGGGGAGACCGACGCGGCGGTCGAATCGGACGGGTCGGCGACGGTGACTGACGGGTCGTCTGGACGAGCCGGCACAACGACGTCGATCGCCACGCGGAGCGCCGGAGAGGTCGCCACGGTCGACGTCGTCAAGCCCGAGTTGCGTGGCGGTCGCATTCACGGTTGGCTGGCCGAGGGGACGCCCATCGACGTGTTCAAATGCCTCCCGGAGGCCTACGAGCACCACGTCGAGTCACTCGACCGGAGCAGCGACGGCATCGAGATCGCCGTCGTGCTCAACGACGCCGAGATGCAGGCCGAACACGCTGACGTCGCGGACATCTACCGGCGACGTGGCGGGGAGGTCTCGATCGACGTCACCGTCGAGGAGCGCCTCTCGACGGCCGAGCTCGCCGACCTCTTCGAGGCCGATCGAGAGTTCGTCCACTACATCGGCCACTGCGAGGACGAGGGCTTCCGGTGTCCGGACGGCTACCTCGACACCACGACCGTCTCCCGGTGTGGCGCACAGACGTTCTTCCTCAACGCCTGTGGCTCCTACCACGAGGGCGTCGAGCTGGTCCGATCGGGCGCCGTCGCCGGGGCAATCACGTTCTCGCAGGTGCTCAACGATCACGCGGTGGCCGTCGGCTCGTCGTTCGCACGCCTCCTGGCCCACGGCTTTGGCTTCGAGCGGGCCCTCCAGCTCTCGCGCCGCCGGATCATGATGGGCAAGGACTACGCCGTGGTCGGCGACGGCACCCACGCACTCGCCCAGAGCGACAACCGCCTCCCGGCGACCGTGCGTCTCGAGTCCGTGGACGGCGGCTTCCTGCTGACCTACGATCAGTACTGCTCGCGCCACGCCGGCAGCTTCTATCGCCCGTTCGTCGGCGACGAGCGCTACGCCTACCTCGCGGGCAACGAGTCCGAGCACGTCCTGGAGCGACCCGAACTCGCGACGTTCCTGGAGCGGGCGTCGATGCCGGTCGTCTTCGACGGCGACGTCTACTGGTCGGCCGAACTCGCCGACGATATCAGGAACGGCGTCCCGGAGTGAGTCCTCTCTCGCGCTCGATCTCGCTCGATCGGTCGACCCCCAGCAGCCGATCCCCACCACGTAGCTCTCTCTGGGAGAGCGCAGAGTCGCCCGGAACAACCACGACAGGAACACGCCGCGGCGTCAGGGACCGGTGTACCCGCTTCCGCCAGCCAGCCGGAGCAGCACGCGTCCGATCATGGCAGGAGATGACTCGGCTACCTACTTCAGTGTTCGGGGCCGGGGGAACGCGCTCGGCGCACGAACGACGCCATTCCCAGCCACCCCCTGGTGCTGCTCACGCACCGCTGGCGTCGTCCTGTAACATTCGATATCCCCGTTCGATAGACGGTCTGGGATGGCTGTGAACGGACTCGATCGATCTGTCGTCGACGGGACGACGGGGAGGGCCCTGTACACTCGGGCATCGTCGTCCGATCGACGGTCAAACCCGGCTGTCACTGTGAAACCATGTCACCGTTTCGAACAGTTCTCGCCGACGGGAGGACGAATCGATCGGCAATGGGCGTCGCCGTGCCGTCGAGGAGTATCAATGATGCGGCCCCTCGCAGGCCAGTAAAATTAAGTAATGTTGGCTATTTTATACTGGCACGCCTATGGAAACGAATCTGCTCGGCGATCGGCTCCCCCAGGTACTTCGCTCCGCACTCGGCGAGAGCGAGGGGGAGGTGATCGTCGTCGCACCGACGGGAGGGGTGATCGAGTCGCTGATCGACGTCGCCACGGGGATGGACGACGTTCCGGAGATCCGGCTGCTCGCGGCCGATCGGGAGCTCAAGGACGTCATGGACGACTTCATCGTCGCGAGCAACGCCGCGGTGCTCGTCGAGGCGGGCGACCTGGCGTTCCGGACGCTGGAGGAGGGCCCGGAGAACGCCCTCGTCGTCTCCGAGGAGCGCGTCATCGCGCTCGTCGACGCCGGCACCCAGGTGGCTGGTATCGTCAGCGAGGACGAGGACTTCGTCTCCGCCGCGGTCCAGCGCTACGAGTCCGACTGGGAGCGGGCACAGGAGTACTCGCTGCGGACGCCATCCATCGAGCGCGTCAGCGAGACCCTCTCCGAGGACATCGGTCCCGCAGCCGAGGAGGACTTCGCGAACATCCTGGAATCCCTCGAGACGGCCCGCGGCGACGGCGACGGGCTCGACGAGGTGACGATCAGTCTGCTGGTCGCCGCGAAGAACGAGGCGCTCCTCTACGACATCAGCAAGTGGGGCGAGGACATCGGCATCGCCAGCAAGGCGACGTTCTCGCGGACGAAGACGAAGCTCGAAGACAAGGGCCTGCTCGACACTGAGAAGGTCCCGATCGACGTGGGCCGGCCGCGGCTCCGTCTGAAGCTCGGCGACGAGCGCCTCGAGGGCGCCGACAACGGCGACCTCGCGAGCGTCGCCCAGTCGCTGCTGGCCTGATTCGATCCCGAAGCCCGTTTTCGACCAGTTCGACTCTCTCCAGCTACGCGCTCGGCAACTCGATCTCCTCGCCGTCGACGGACACCGTCGGGTCGCGGATGATCCCATCGAGGTGCAACGGCGCGTCCGTCTCGCCACCGATGCTCGCGTCGTCGCCGATCGCGACGTGGACGGTCCCTGCCGCTTTCTCGTCGAGGAGGACCGAGCCCACGAGCTCGTCGACGGCCAGGTTCGTCCCGATGCCCAGTTCCGCGAGGTTGTACGCCGCGTCGCCGACCTCGGCCGCCGCGGCCTCGACCTGCTCGCGGATCTCGTCGTCGCTGATCTCGGTGACGTAGCCGTCCTCGACCTCGAAGCGGAGCGTCTCCCCCGCATCGAGCAGCCCGTGGGGCATCATCGTCCCGTCGACGACGTACGTGCCCTCGGCGGTCACCGGACTGACGAAGACCTCCCCCGCCGGGAGGTTCGAGAAGTCCCCCTCGCCGTGGACGAGTCCGGTGTCCGTGTGCCACATTCGACCGCCGGGCTCGACGGTGAAGTCGGTGCCAGCCTCGGTGGTGATCCGGACTTCCGCCGCACCACCGACGGCGTCCAGCATCGTCTCGCACTCCCTGGCGATGGCGTCGTAGTCCGCGTCGAGGCCCGTGACGAAGACGTCCTCGGTGATCCCGGGCAGTGTCGCGCCGCGAGCGCCCGCCGAGCAGGCCGCCTCGCGTGCCCGCGTGTGACTGATGCTCTTCGTCGTCGGCGCGACGAAGACATCGGCGTCCGCCATCGCGGCGGCGACGGGCGCCGGCGGCTCCTCCCCGTGCTGGTCGCCGGGCTGGTACCTGACCAGCGTCGCGTCGACGGTCACCTCGCTGGCGACGTCGTAGAGCGCTTCACCGATCGGCAGCCGCTTGTCGTCCGTCACCACGGCGATCGACTCGTCGCCGCCGAGCGCGAGACAGTCCTGGATCGCGGTCTCGGCCGGCGCCTGGAGCGAGGTCATGTCCGGGGGATCGGTCGCGGCCGTCTTGGACGTTCCGCCCGAGGGACGGCGGGGTCGTCTCTGGACGGCCAGGTTCCCCAGTTTGCGGGGTGCGGCCGGTGGAGCGGGATTGTCAACCGGAGCCAGACGTGCTCGCTCGCGGGGCTCGCTGCGCACGACTGGCAGGGTTCAAATCCCTTCGTCAGCGTTTCGCCGACGCCGGGCCTCGTTCGTCGCGAAGCTCCTCACTCGGCGTTGGCGTCGGCAGAAAGCGCCCGGAGCGGGATTTGAACCCGCGTCACAACCGTGACAGGGTTGTATGATGGGCCACTACACCATCCGGGCTGACTGCACTCAATCGTAGACCGGGAACGGGACTTAAGGCTTTGCAAAGAACCCGGGTATGCGAACGGGACACGCCCCGTCACTTCACCGTGTTCACACCCGTGAACTCGAAGCGTGTACCGCCCTCGCTGGACTCCGTGACTGCGACGCTCCAGTCGTGGGCTTCGGCGATCTCCCGGACGATCGCGAGGCCGAAGCCGGTGCCGTCGCTCTCGGTGGTGTAGCCCTCCTCGAACACCGACTCTCGATCCGCTACCGGGATACCGACGCCGTCGTCGGCGACGTAGACGCCCCCGGGCATGCCGCCGACGGTGACCGTGATCGATCCGTCTTCCGGACGCGCGTGCTGGCTGGCGTTCCGGAAGAGGTTCTCGAGGAGCTCCTGGAGCCGATCCGGATCGGCCGCGATCAGGGGCAGTGGGTCGTCGAGTTCGAAATTGGTCTCCTCGCAGTCCACGCACCGCCAGGCGTTCCGGGCGACGTCGGCGACGTCGGTCGGCTCGGGATCGTCTACGACGGATCCCTGGCGTGCCAGCCGTAGCGTATCCTCCACGAGGGCCTCGATGCGATCGAGGGACCACTCCAGGTCGTCGAGCGGTTTCTCCGCCCCGGCCGGCAGTTCCTCGAGTGCGTCGAGGATCTCGACCTGCCCGCTCGCCACGGAGAGGGGATTCCGGAGATCGTGGGAGAGGACGTCGGCGAAGCGATCGAGGCGTTCGTTCTGTCGCTCGAGCGCGTGCTCGCGTTCGATCCGATCCGTGATGTCGACGGTGATCCCGACGATGCCGGCGACTGAGCCGCTCTCGTCGTACCACGGCGCCTTGGTCGTGGAGTAGTACTGCGTTCCGCCGGAGGGATCGGCGACGGTCTCCGTGACGTTGAGATCCGGCTCCTCCGTGCGCATGATTCGTTGCTCCTGTTCCCGCGTCTGGGTGGCCAGCTCGCTGGGGTAGAGGTCGAAGTCCGTCTTGCGGAGGATGTCTTCTCGGCTGTGGAGGACTTTCCCGTCGGGCGTGGTCACGGTGGCCTCCTCGTCGAACGCGACGTCGGAGCCGCTCACTGCGACGTGGCGACCGAGCCGATCCTTGACGTAGATGGAGACACCGCGGGGAAGGTTCGTCAGGAGCGCCTCGAACATGACGTCGGCCTCGGGACTGATCGGTCCCGAATCGGACGCGGAGTCGTCCGGTTCCCCCTCGTCGCTCCCCGTCTCGGCGGGGACCGACCGACCGGTGAGTCGACGAAGGTGAGAGCGGAGGAGTGCAGTGCTCCCGCCGTCGGATCGCGTGACGTACGCGTCGAATCCGACGTTGACCGCAGTTCCGGCGAGGGCCTCGGACGGAGCGGTCGGATAGAGGACGATCGGGAGATGCGCGTAACGGTCGGTGATCCAGGCGGCGACGGCCAGTGCGTCGACCGCAGGGGGATCGTGATCAACGACGACGCAGTCCGTGTGCTCGGGGAGGGGACGCTCGACGCCACGGTCTGATCCTTGGACTGGCGTGACGTCGAACTCGTCGGTGGCGTCGAGCGTCTGGAGGTCCGCTGAGAGTGCCTCCTCCCCTGCGACGTATGCGATACCCCGTCCCACGCCATGAGTTGAAGACTGGAAGCGAGATAAACGCTCTTGCCGAGTCCGTCGCGGTACGGGGAATCCCCCTGGTCGAGGTACCCAGCGAACTGTTCGAGCGCCGTCTCAGCGGACGAGCACCCCAAACGCCTATAGGGACCGCCGGCATCGTTCAGCGTACACATCACAGCGCTTCGCTCGGTCGGCGGCTGGTCGCCCCCGTGGCTGTAGCTCCTGCAAGCGGATTTGGCAAGCGTTAAGGACCTCCCCGTAAGTAGTGGACTGTAGTATCTCGTGATAGCCGCTTCTCCCCCACCCCACCCATGGTAGACGTCAGCGCACACGAACTCGTCCCTGAGCACGAGGTCGTCGACGAGGCCGCCCTCGAGGACGTGCTCGACGAGTACGACATCAAACGTACAGACCTGCCGAAGATCAAGCAGAGTGACCCCGCCTGTCCGGACGAGGCGACCGTCGGCGAGGTCGTCGAGATCGTCCGAGACTCGCGGACGACCGACACCGCGATCACGTACCGACTGGTGGTAGACTGATGGACCGACAGGACCGACGCGCGATCTCGCGGGAGTACTTCTCCCAGGAACGGCTCGCAGAGCACCACTTCCGATCGTTCAACGACTTCCTCGACCGCGGGATGCAGCAGGTCGTCGACGAGAAGGAGACCATCGACACCGACATCGGCGACAAGGAGGGCGAGGAGCCCGTCCACGTCGAGCTCGGTGAGGTTCGCGTGGTCACGCCTCGCGTCCGCGAGGCCGACGGCAGCGAGGAGCTGCTCTATCCCCAGGAGGCACGGCTGCGGAACATCACCTACTCCGCGCCGGTCTTCATGGAGATGGCGATCGTGAAGGGCGACCCGGAGCAGGGAGAGGACCGGGTCGTCGACCGCACGGAGACGAAGATCGGCCGGATGCCGATCATGGTGGGCTCGGACAAGTGTAACATCGCGGGCTTCTCCGACGAGGAACTCATCGAGATCGGCGAGGACCCCGCCGACCCCGGTGGCTACTTCTGTGTCAACGGATCCGAGCGGGTGCTGATGACCAGCGAGGACCTCGCGCCGAACAAGATCCTCGCGGAGTACGACACCAAGTACGGCGACGAGATCCAGGTCGCGAAGACCTTCTCCCAGCGCCGGGGCTACCGCGCGCTCGTGCTCGTCGAGCGCAACCGCGAGGGCCTGCTCGAGGTTTCCTTCCCCTCCGTCTCGGGGAGCATCGACTTCGTCACGCTGGTCCGCGCACTCGGGCTGGAGTCCGACGAGGAGATCGTCCACCGCGTCTCCGACGATCCGGACATCGTGAAGTTCATGCTGGAGAACCTGGAGGCCGCGGACGTCCAGACCGAGGAGGAGGCGATCGAGACGCTCGGCGAGCGCGTCGCGAGTGGCCAGGGCAAGAACTACCAGCTCAAGCGGGCCAACTACGTCATCGACCGCTACCTCCTTCCCCACCTCCACGAGGAGGGCGTCGAGGAGGAGGAAGTCCGCATCAACAAGTCCTTCTACCTCTGCCGGATGGCCGAGGCCTGCTTCGAGCTCGCGCTCGACCGCCGCGAGTCCGACGACAAGGACCACTACGCGAACAAGCGCCTGAAGGTCAGCGGCGACCTGATGACCGATCTGTTCCGGACGGCGCTGAACAAGCTCGCTCGCGACGTGAAGTACCAGCTAGAGCGGGCCAACATGCGCAACCGGAACCTCTCGGTGTCGACGGTCGTGCGCTCGGACGTGCTGACGGAGCGCCTCGAGCACCCCCTCGCGACGGGGAACTGGGTCGGCGGCCGCTCGGGCGTGAGCCAGCTCGTCGACCGGACGGACCACATGGGGGTCCTCTCACACCTCCGCCGGCTACGCTCGCCGCTGAGCCGATCGCAGCCACACTTCGAGGCGCGGGACCTCCACGCGACGCAGTGGGGCCGCGTCTGCCCCTCCGAGACGCCGGAGGGCCCCAACTGTGGGCTGGTGAAGAACTTCGCACAGGCGATGGAACTGTCCCAGGACATCGAGGACCAGCGAGAACTCAAGCGCGAACTCGCCTCGATGGGCGTCGAGGGCATCCCGGGAATCGAGGGCGTCGACCGACGCGCGGAGGGCGACTAACATGAGCACAGGACGCGACGCGAAAGTCTACGTCAACGGGAGCCTGGTCGGGACCCACCCGGACCCCGAACGGCTCGCAGCACAGGTACGCGAGGCTCGCCGCCGGGGCGAGGTCTCGGAGATGGTCAACGTCTCGGTGAAGGACCGCACGGACGAGGTCATCATCAACGCGGACGCCGGCCGGGCGCGACGCCCGCTGCTGGTCGTCGAGGACGGCGAGCCGCTCATCGACGAGACGGAACTCCAGGCCGTCGAAGACGACGACATCGAGTTCGAGGACCTCGTCCAGGCCGGCTACGTCGAGTTCATCGACGCCGAGGAGGAAGAGGACATCCTCGTGGCCGTCGACGAGGAGGAACTCACCGCCGACCACACCCACCTCGAGATCGACCCGCAGCTGATGTTCGGCATCGGCGCGGGGATGATCCCCTACCCCGAGCACAACGCCTCGCCCCGGATCACGATGGGCGCGGGGATGATCAAGCAGTCGCTGGGGCTGCCTGCGGCCAACTACCGCATCCGCCCCGACACGCGCCAGCACCTCCTGCACTATCCACAGCTCTCGATGGTCAAGACCCAGACCACCGAGCAGATCGGCTACGACGACCGGCCCGCCGCGCAGAACTTCGTCGTCGCCGTGATGAGCTACGAGGGGTTCAACATCGAGGACGCGCTCATCCTCAACCAGGGCTCGGTCGACCGGGCGCTGGCTCGCTCCCACTTCTTCCGGACCTACGAGGGCGAGGAACGGCGCTACCCCGGCGGGCAGGAGGACCACTTCGAGATCCCCGACCAGGACGTTCGGGGCGCACGCGGGGAGGAGGCATACACCCACCTGGACGAGGACGGCCTCGTCAACCCCGAGACGCAGGTCGGCGAGAACGACGTGCTGCTGGGCAAGACGTCGCCGCCCCGGTTCCTGGAGGAGCCCGACGACATGGGCGGGCTCTCTCCCCAGAAGCGCCGGGAAACGTCGGTGACGATGCGCTCCGGGGAGTCCGGCGTCGTCGACACGGTCACGCTGATGGAAGGCGAGGACGGTTCGAAGCTCTCGAAGGTCTCCGTGCGCGACGAACGGATCCCCGAGATGGGCGACAAGTTCGCCTCCCGACACGGCCAGAAGGGCGTGGTCGGCCACATCGCGCCCCAGGAGAACCTGCCCTTCACCGAGGAGGGCGTCGTCCCCGACCTCGTCGTCAACCCACACGCGCTGCCCTCCCGGATGACGGTCGGCCACATCCTCGAGATGATCGGGGGGAAGGTCGGCTCGCTGGAGGGCCGCCGCGTCGACGGGACGCCGTTCCTCGGCGAGGACGAGGACGAGCTCCGCGGTTCGCTGGAGGACCACGGCTTCAAGTCCTCCGGCAAGGAGGTCATGTACTCCGGCGTCACCGGCGAGAAGATCGACGCCGAGATCTTCGTCGGCACGATCTTCTACCAGAAGCTCTACCACATGGTCTCGAACAAGATCCACGCCCGCTCGCGTGGTCCCGTGCAGGTGCTCACCCGCCAGCCAACCGAGGGCCGGGCGCGGGAGGGTGGCCTGCGGATCGGGGAGATGGAGCGCGACGTCTTCATCGGTCACGGTGCCGCCATGACGCTCAAGGAGCGGCTGCTGGACGAGTCCGACCGCGAGTTCGTCCCCATCTGCGCCCAGTGTGGCATGGCCGCCGTCGAGAACGTCGAGCAACACCGCGTCTACTGTCCGAACTGCGACGAGGAGACCGACATCCACGACATCGAGATGAGCTACGCGTTCAAGCTCCTCCTCGACGAGATGAAGGCGCTGGGGATCGCCCCGCGGCTGGAACTGGAGGACGCAGTCTAACATGGTCCGAGAGACGACACCCAAGGAGATCGGGTCGCTCAGCTTCGGCCTGATGAACCCCGAGGAGTACCGCGACATGAGCGCCACGAAGGTCATCACCGCCGACACGTACGACGACGACGGGTTCCCCATCGACATGGGACTGATGGACCCCCGACTCGGCGTGATCGACCCCGGCCTCGAGTGCAAGACCTGCGGGAAGCGATCGGGCTCGTGCAACGGCCACTTCGGCCACATCGAGCTCGCCGCGCCGGTGATCCACGTCGGCTTCACGAAGCTCATCCGCCGGCTGCTCCGGGGGACGTGTCGGGAGTGTTCGCGGCTGTGTCTCACCGAGGACGAGCAGGCGGAGTTCCGCGACAACCTCGACCGCGTTCGCGAACTCAGCGAGGACATCGACGACGTCACCAAGGCGGCGATCCGGCAGGCCCGCAAGAAGGATCGCTGTCCCCACTGCGGCGAGATCCAGTACGACATCCAACACGAGAAGCCGACCACGTACTACGAGGTCCAGGACGTCCTGGCCTCGGACTACTCCGAGCGCATCGCAGCCGCGATGCAGCCCGAGGAGGACGAGGACGGCGAGGTGATCTCCGAGGGCATGGCACCCCCCGAGCTCGCCGAGGAGACGGGCATCGACCTCCAGCGAGTCCAGTCGATCCTCTCTGGCGAACACCGCCCGCGTGAGGACGATCGGAAGGCCCTCGAGAAGGCACTGGACGAGGACCTCACCGAGGAGGACACGAACAAGCTGATGCCCAGCGACATCCGGGACTGGTTCGAGGCGATCCCGGACGAGGACATCGAGACGATCGGGATCTCCGCGGAGAAGTCGCGTCCGGAGTGGATGATCCTCACCGTCCTCCCGGTCCCGCCGGTCACGACGCGACCGTCGATCACGCTGGACAACGGCCAGCGCTCCGAGGACGACCTCACCCACAAGCTCGTCGACATCATCCGGATCAACCAGCGGTTCATGGAGAACCGCGAGGCGGGCGCGCCCCAGCTGATCATCGAGGACCTCTGGGAGCTCCTCCAGTACCACGTCACGACGTTCATGGACAACGAGATCTCCGGGACGCCGCCGGCCCGACACCGGTCGGGTCGGCCGCTGAAGACCCTCTCCCAGCGGCTCAAGGGCAAGGAGGGCCGCTTCCGGGGCTCGCTCTCGGGGAAGCGCGTGAACTTCTCCTCGCGGACGGTCATCTCGCCGGACCCGACCCTCTCACTGAACGAGGTCGGTGTGCCCGACCGCGTCGCGACGGAGATGACCCAGACGATGAACGTCAACGAGCGGAACCTGCCGAAGGCCCGCCGGTACGTCTCCAACGGTCCGGAGGACCACCCGGGCGCCAACTACGTTCGCCGACCCGACGGCCGCCGGCTCAAGGTCACCGAGAAGAACTGCGAAGAGCTCGCCGAGAAGGTCGAGCCCGGCTGGGAGGTCAACCGCCACCTCGTGGACGGCGACATCGTGATCTTCAACCGCCAGCCGTCGCTGCACCGGATGTCGATCATGGCACACGAGGTCGTCGTGATGCCCTACAAGACGTTCCGGCTGAACACGACGGTCTGCCCGCCGTACAACGCCGACTTCGACGGCGACGAGATGAACATGCACGCCCTCCAGAACGAGGAGGCGCGTGCGGAGGCCCGCGTCCTGATGCGCGTCCAGGAGCAGATGCTCTCCCCGCGCTTCGGCGAGAACATCATCGGCGCCATCCAGGACCACATCTCCGGGCTCTACCTGCTGACGAACCAGAACCCCGGCTTCAACGAGACGCAGGCGCTCGACCTGCTACGCCAGACGACGATCGACGAGCTGCCTGCTCCCGACGGCGTCCGCGAGAGCGGAGCGATCGCGGGCTCGTCAGACGCGGATGCGTCTGACGGCGAGGACGAGAACGGCGATCCTTTCTGGTCCGGTCGGACGCTGTTCTCGGAGCTTCTGCCTGCCGGTCTCGACCTCGAGTTCACGTCCTCCGCCGGCGACACCGTCGTCATCGAGGACGGCGAACTCGTCGAGGGCACCATCGACGAGGACGCCGTCGGCGCGTTCGGCGGCGAGGTCGTCGACACGATCACGAAGGAGTACTCGAAGACCCGTGGCCGGCAGTTCGTCAACGAGGTCGCCGCGCTCGCGATGCGGACGATCATGCACTTCGGGTTCTCGATCGGGATCGACGACGAGACGATCCCCGGCGAGGCCCAGGAGCGCATCGACGAGACGATCACCGACGCCTACGACCGCGTCGACGAACTGATCGAGACCTACCGTGCCGGCGAGCTGGAGTCCCTGCCCGGCCGGACGGTCGACGAGACGCTCGAGATGCGGATCATGCAGACGCTGGGCAAGGCCCGTGACAACGCCGGTGACATCGCCGAGGAGCACTTCGACGACGAGAACCCGGCGGTCGTCATGGCCGACTCCGGTGCGCGCGGGTCGATGCTCAACCTGACCCAGATGGCCGGCTGCGTCGGCCAGCAGGCGGTCCGTGGCGAGCGAATCAACCGCGGCTACGAGGGCCGCACGCTCAGTCACTACAGCGCCGACGACCTCTCCGCGGACGCCCACGGCTTCGTGGAACACTCCTACACCGACGGGCTCGAGCCGCGGGAGTTCTTCTTCCACGCGATGGGTGGTCGCGAGGGGCTGGTCGACACGGCGGTCCGGACGTCGAAGTCCGGCTACCTCCAGCGCCGGCTGATCAACGCGCTCTCCGAACTGGAGACCCAGTACGACGGGACCGTGCGGGACACCTCCGACGGCATCGTGCAGTTCGAGTTCGGTGAGGACGGCACCTCGCCGGTCGAGGTGTCCTCCTCGGTCGACCACGACGTCGACGTCGAGGGGATCGCGGACGCGATCCTCGACGACGAGTTCGAGGACGAGGACGAGAAGCGCGCGTTCCTCGGCGAGACGACGCCGAAGACGAACCTCTCCGAGCACGGCGAGTCCTGGATGGTGGAATCCGATGACTGACGTACCCAGCGAACACGAGGCGGTCGTCGAGGCCTCCGAGCTTCCGCTCCGCCTCAAAGAACGGGTGTACAGCGCGCTCGATGAGCGAGACGTCGACTCGACGGAGGAAGTCGAGGAGATCACGCGTGCAGTCGAGGCCGAGTACACGGGGTCCCGCGTCGACCCGCTCGATCCCGTCGGTACCGTCAGCGCGCAGTCCATCGGTGAGCCCGGAACGCAGATGACGATGAACACGTTCCACTACGCGGGGGTCGCGGAGATCGACGTGACACAGGGACTCCCCCGGCTCATCGAACTCGTCGACGCCCGGAAGGAGCCCGACACGCCGATGATGACGGTCTACCTCGAGGACGAGTACGCCACGAGCCGCGAGAAGGCCCACGAGGTCGTCTGGCAGATCGAGGCGACGAAGATCCTCGCGCTCGGGGACGTCTCGACGAACGTGGCTGACATGCAGGTCCTCGTCGACCTCAACGCCGAGACGCTCCTCGAGCGCTGGCCCAACGAGGACGACCCGGCGGAGGTCGCCGGCGAGATCGCGGACACGATCGAGTCCGCGCTGGGCGTCGACACGATCCAGCAGGGAACGACGGTCCAGTTCGGGCCGGAGGAGCCCTCCTACCGCGACCTCCTCCAGCTCGTCGAGGAGCTGCGCGAGATCACCTTCAAGGGGATCGAGGGGATCAGCCGGGTCGTCGTCCGCAAGGAGGAGACCGAGCAGGGCGAGGAGTTCGTCCTGTACACCGAGGGTTCGGACTTCGGCACCGCGCTCGACATCGACGGCGTCGACGCCTCCCGCTGCTCGACGAACGACATTCACGAGGTCTACCGCAACCTCGGCGTCGAGGCCGCCCGCGAGTCCATCATCAACGAGACGATGGAGACCCTCGAGGAGCAGGGTCTGGACGACGTGAACGTCCGCCACCTCATGCTCGTCGCGGACATCATGACCAACAACGGCGAGATCGAGTCCATCGGTCGCCACGGCATCTCCGGCTCGAAGGACTCGGTCCTGGCCCGTGCGGCGTTCGAGGTCACGGTCAACCATCTGCTGTCCTCGGCGATCCACGGCGAGATCGACGAACTCGACGGCGTCACGGAGAACGTCATCGTCGGGAAGCCCATCAAGCTCGGCACCGGCGACGTCGATCTCCGGATGGGATCCTTCGTCGCGGACGGCGGGAACTGACCGACGCGACCGCTGTTTCTCCTCCCATGACCGCTTCTTCCACACCCGACATCCCGCAGCGTCGAGGCCCTTGATGCCGTCGCGCACGCTCACCGACGAGGCACGCCGGACGCTCGCGCTCTTCGAGGAGGTCACGGAGGTCGCGGCGCTTGACTGCGTCATCGACGAGACGTACGACCGCGCGATCGTACTCGTCCCTCCCCGCGAGATGGCCCAGGCGATCGGCCCAGGCGGACAGAACGTAGAGGCCGTCGAGGTGGAACTCGGCCGATCGGTGAAGCTCGTCGAGGACGCGGACGCGCCTACGGACTTCGTCGCGAACGCCCTGTCACCGGCGGCGGTATTGAACGTCACGATCAGCGAGAACGACGACACGGTGGCCTACGTCGAGGTCGCCGAGGCGGACGTCGGCGTCGCGATCGGTGAGGACGGCCGGAACATCGAGGCGGCCCGCCGGATGGCACAGCGGCACTTCGACCTCGACGACGTCGAGTTGGCCTGAGCCGCGTACTCCGTTCTCTGGCAGCCACGTCACTCGGTAGCAGACCGACGACAACCGTTAGATGCCCCCGCCCGTCACTCCGGAGTATGTCGAGGTTCTTCCCCGAGCGGATCGAGACGGACCGCCTCAGACTCGAGCCGATGTACGAGGTCGACGCCCGTCGATTCTACGAGATCTGTTCCGACGACGAGGGCATCGAGGAGGTCACCGAGTACATGCCCTGGGACCCCCACGAGACGCCCGCGGAGACCGCCGAGTTCCTCGATTCCCAGGCCGAGCAGTGGGAGGAGGGGGAGTCCGCCGGCTTCGCGATCTATCCCCGCGAGGGAGAGGCCGGCGCGGGCGAGATCGCGGGCGCGACGGCCCTCCACGTCGACTGGGATCGACGACTGGGCACGATCGGGCTGTGGCTGCGCAAGCGCTTCTGGGGTCGGGGCTACTCCGGCGAGCGGGCTGGCGCCTTGCTCACCCTGGCCGTCGACGACCTCGATCTGGAGGTGGTGGCCGTGACCCACATGACCGGCAACGAGAACTCCCGGCGGGCGATCGAGAAGTACGTCGATCGCTACGGCGGCCGCCACGAGGGACTGCTCCGGAACTTCGAGCCCGCCGACGTCGACGCCGGGGGTGCCGTCGACGCTCACCGATACACGATCGCCGCGGAGGAGTTCGCGGCCAACCGGGATGCTGGCCCAGCGGTGTCGGTCCACTTCGACGCCTGACGGGCGGCGAGGCCGCCGTACCCTCCTCGTGTCGAAGGTGGTAAGACCCACGCCCCGATATCCGGGTGCAATGAGTGAGGGCGCGGCTACCGAAGCCGCCGGCGACCCGGGCCACGTGACGGTCGTCGGCACTGCTCACGTCTCCGAGGACAGCGCCGATCGCGTCCGGGAGACTGTCGACCGCGAGCAGCCCGACGTCGTCGCCGTCGAACTCGACGAGGCCCGCTACCGGCAGATGATGGAGGAGGACGCCCACGAGGACCTCGAACCCGCCGACCTCCTCTCGGGCAACACCGTCTTCCAGTTTCTGGCCTACTGGATGCTCTCGTACGTGCAGAACCGGATGGGCGAGCGCTTCGACATCGAGCCCGGGGCGGACATGCGGGCCGGCATCGAGGCTGCCGAGGAACACGGCAGCGACCTCGCGCTGGTCGATCGCGACATCCAGACGACCGTCCAGCGGTTCTGGGCACGGCTGTCGTACAGAGAGAAGCTGACGCTCGTCGGCGGTCTCGCGGTCGGCGCGGCCGATGGCACCGTCATCGGGGCGTCCATGGGGATCGCGACGGGGCTGTTCCTCGGAACGATCGCGGCACTCGCAATCGCGCCGGCGGTCGGCCTCGGGAGCGCGTTCTCCCTCGGTCTCGGCGGCACCGTGGCGGCTGGCGTCGTCGGTGGCGTGGTGCTCGGCGGACTTGCGGGCGTAGTCGTCGGCGTCGGCGTGCTTCCGCCGATCCAGGTACCCGGCATCGGTCGGCTCCGCACGCTGGAACGATCGGTTCTCGGCCTCCTGGCCGGGACGGTGACGGGCGGCGTCCTGGCGTGGACCGGCGCGCCGATTCCACTCCTCGGAACGCCCGATTTCGTGCCGATCGGCGGGACCGTGGTCCGCGCCCTCGTCGGGGCGACTGGTGGCGCGCTCCTGGGAGGCCTCTTCGGCGTCGGCTTCGGCGTGCTCTTTGGACCCGACGAGACGGCCGAGGAGGCACTCGAGGAGTTCGACATGGAGTCGCTGACCGACACAGACGTGGTGACGGCGATGATGGAGGAGTTCCGGCAGTTCTCCCCCGGCGGAGCGGAGGCCCTGATCGACGAGCGGGACGCGTTCATCGCCCACCGGCTCCACGCCCTCCGGATGCACGGACAGGACGTCGTCGCGGTTGTCGGCGCCGGCCACCGCGAGGGGATCGAGAGCTACCTCGCCGCCCCCGAGACGCTTCCTTCGCTCGACTCGATCACGGGCACGGAGGGCGGTCGACGGTTCTCGCTGGGGACGGTGTTCGGCGGCCTGGTACTGGTCGGTTTCGTTGGCTTCTTCGTCCTCCTCGCGCTCGGTGGCGCGCAGAACGTCTTCCTGCTCAAGCTGTTCGCCGCCTGGTTCCTGTTCAACGGCGCGTTCGCGTTCACGGCCGCGCGGATCGCCGGCGCTCGCATGGACTCGGCGGCGGTCGGCGGTGCGGTCGCCTGGCTGACCAGCATCAACCCGCTGCTTGCCCCGGGGTGGTTCGCGGGCTACGTCGAGCTTCGGCACAACCCCGTCAACGTCGCCGACATCGGCACGCTGAACGAACTGCTCGAGGATCAGACGCGGCCCATCGGCGAGGTCGTCCGGGACATGCTCGATGTGCCGCTGTTCCGCCTCATCGCGGTCGTCGCCATGACCAACGTCGGCAGCTTCCTCGCCTCGGTGCTCTTCCCGTTCGTCGTGTTGCCCTTCCTCTTCGAGAACGTCGGTGGCATCGGCGAGATCGGCGACCTGATGCTGGAAGGAGCCGCGAACGGGCTCGAACTCATCATCGACCTCCTCCGGTGATCCCGCCTTGAGTCCCTCATCTGTCGGCACGGCCGGTCTGCGGAGTGATCTAGCGTGAGCCGAGACCGTCGCCAGCGTGGGTCCCAACTCACCTTCTCGCGGCGGGAACTCTTCGACTACGCCGTCGCGTGGCTCGCCCTCTCGGTCGCGTTCACCATCTTCGTCGGGACGCCCCAGCGGTTGAGTGCGAACCCCTCACTGGCGATCGATCTCCTCGGGATCTTCGTGCCCTCCGTCGGCGTGGCGTTCATGCTCCACGAACTCGGTCACAAGATCACCGCCGTGCGCTTTGGCCAGCGGGCGGCCTTTCGCGCCCACTACGGCATGCTCGGCGTCGCGGTCGTCGGCTCGTTGGCGGGCTTTCTCTTCGCTGCGCCCGGCGCCGTCGTCCACGTCGGCCGGATTACCGACCGCGAGAACGGGTTGATCGCCCTCGCCGGTCCGGCGGTCAACCTCATCCTCGTTGCCGCCTTCGCGCCACTGCTCTTCCTGGGAGGGCTCCCGGCGGCGATCGGCACGTTCGGCGTGCTCGTCAACGCCTTCCTGGCCGCGTTCAATCTCCTGCCAGTGGGTCCCCTTGACGGGCGTACGGTCTTCAGATGGCACCCGGGCGTGTTCGTCGTCGCCTTCGCAGCGAGCGTGGGCGTGCTCGCCGGGGCCTTGCTCTTCGTGGGCATTCCCAGGGTCGCATGATCGGCCGCGGGGGTCCTCGGCCGGCTCCGGCCGACACCCATAGGCCGACGCGAACCGCGGGGCCCCTATGGAGCTCCTCGACCTGGATGGTGGATTCGACGTCCACGAGTACCGTTCGTCGCTCAAGCTACGGCGACAGGACGAGGCGTCGATGGCGCTCGAGAACCGCGGGGAGCTCGGCTGCCCGGCGTGTGGGCAAGAATTCGAGCGACTGTTCGTGACTGAGGACGACGCAACGACCTTCGCGAGCGCGCCTTCGGGACCGATCTGTGTGGTTCGAGCCCCGACGCGGCTCCTCGTGCTCACCCACTGACTGCCAGCCGGCGATCGATCCGAGCAAAAGGCCTATAATCGGTCCTCGGCTACGCAGACGTAGACATGGCATTCACACCCCTGTTCGGGATCCCGATGGGGCCGGAACTCGTCGTCATCCTGCTCATCGCGATCCTGCTGTTCGGCGCGAACAAGATCCCCAAGCTCGCCCGCTCGACTGGGCAGGCGATCGGCGAGTTCGAGAAGGGGAAGACGAAGGCGGAACAGGAACTGCAAGACCTCCGGGAGGGCGAGACAGACGTCGCGGACATCGACACCGGCATCGCTGGCACCCCCGACACCGACACGGGAAGCACGAGTTCCGACGTGGACACCGCCGAATCGAGCGACACGGCCGAGGACACGGCGTCCGCTGACGACGAGTAATTCCGAGCAGTTTCTCCTGGGCGCGTGGCCTAGTGGACAGGGCAAGGGGTTCCTAACTCCTGGATCGCGGGTTCGAATCCCGCCGCGCCCGTTGGCTTCGCTTCACTCAGCCAACGGCCGCGGCGACCTTCGCGAATCCTTCGGATTCGCTCAGTCCCGCCGCGCCAGTTCCTTTCGGCTCGTCACCATCGATACCGGTCCTATCCGATCAGTCTGATTCCCCACCTCCCGCCGACGGCGAGTCTGCGGATCATGCCAGAGAATCTGGTGGTCTCGACACATCCGTGTCCCCGCGCGTTCTAATCAGCGAATCTGGCGACCATGTTCAACTGGCGCCGATTCGAGGACACTCGACACCGGCTACCCAGGATTCCCAGCGACGACGGGGCCGATTCCGTCGGGGGTTTCGGTAGGGCAGCGAGGTGTGCAAGGGGCGGGGGACGATATCGACCGACGAGGGTGGAATCCTCGAGCAGATTCGACCACATACACGGGTGTGATTCTCGGGGAGTGACGGATCATATTTGTTACTAACGGCACTCAATAATATCTCGGATCGGCGTCTCGAGCGACGAGGAGAACCCACCGGCGCGAGGATTGTTTCGATCGGCGGTGGAGCGGATATATCCAGCAGCGCCCGAATTATCAATCAACATTGATTAATACGAGGTTTTTTGCCTACCCAGCAAAAGTGGTTGACCAATGGCTATCGACGAGGCTGACAGCGCCGACTCCGGACAGATCGGAGGGTCCGAGGGTTCCGACGGGGCGGTCGGAACCGAGGCGTCCGTCGAGACCGAGGAGCGCGTCGCCGTCGGTCGGTACACCTGGGCGGACTTCATGGACGACCAGGGGTACTCGGGCGAGGTGCCTGACTTCACGGGCGATGGCTCGGCGGAGACCGCCGACGTCGGACTGACAAGCGGCGATGCGGGCGCCTTCGATCCCTCGGAGTTTCTCTCCTTCTCCCCGGCGGACCCGGAGGGTGGCGTGGCGGAGGCGGCCGACGTTGCCCGGCGACTGGAGAGCGTCGTCGATCAGCGGACGGTGGACGTGCGCGAGGAGGTCGAGGAAGACGAGTTCTTCAGCGACGAGCACGGCAACACGACAGTCACCAATCGGTACGACCTCGAGAAGGCCGTGCCGATGGAGAAGAAGACCCACTTTCGAGAGGAACAACGCTACTGGGTCAACAAGCCCTACTCCTTCGTCATCATCTTCCACTCTCGGAAGGAAAACGAGAAGAAGTACTACGCCGTCGAGCCCCACCTCAACGAGATCGAGGAGGACCTGCGTGAGTTCCTGATCCGGAAGCTCCGGACCGCCATCAAGTACGCCGACGAAGACGTCGCCGCTGGCGGGGACAGTACTGAGGCCGAGCGTCGGGCCGTCATCGAGCGAGAGACGAAGAAGCTCCTCGACAGATACGACCTCTTCGCCGGCGGGACGGCGACCCACTCTGGCGACGGCTCCGGCGGCGGCTTCTTCTCCGGCATCTCGGGGATGTTCGGCGGCGGGGAGGACGAGGAGGCGATGGAGTCAGCCGAGGGCGAAGTGACACACGGCCGACTCTCCGGTATCGAGACCCGGCCGGAGCCACGGATCCTCCACGACAACCCCCGCACCCTGACGGAGTACCAGATAGAGAAGCTCCTCTACCTCCTCAAACGCGACTTCATCGGTTACGAGCGGATCGACCCGATCAAGCACGACATCAACGTCGAGGACATCTCCTGTGACGGGTACAACTCGCCCGTCTTCGTCTATCACACCGACTACGAGCAGATCATCTCGAACATCTACCACGGCGAGTCCGAGCTCGACGACTTCGTCGTCAAGCTCGCTCAGCGATCCGGGAAGGGCATCTCGAAGCGTCGCCCACAGGTCGACGCGACGCTTCCCGACGGGTCCCGTGCCCAGTTGACCCTCGGTCGCGAGGTGTCCGACCACGGGACGAACTACACGATCCGGCAGTTCAAGGACGTCCCCTTCACCCCGATCGACCTCATCAACTGGAACACGTTCTCGCTCGACCAGATGGCGTTCCTGTGGCTGTGCATCGAGAACCACAAGAGCCTGATCTTCGCCGGCGGCACGGCGTCCGGGAAGACGACCAGCCTGAACGCGGTCTCGCTGTTCATCCCCTCGAACACGAAGATCGTCTCGATCGAGGACACCCGGGAGGTCGAGCTCCCCCAGCGGAACTGGGTCGCGTCGGTCACCCGTCCCTCATTCTCCGACGACGACCAGGGCGACGTCGACGAGTTCGACCTGCTCGAGGCCGCACTCCGACAGCGCCCCGACTACATCGTCTTCGGCGAGGTTCGTGGGGAGGAGGGTCGTGACCTCTTCCAGGTCATGTCCACGGGACACACCTCCTACTCGACATTCCACGCCGACACGGTCGGCGAGGTCCTCAAGCGCTTTACGACGGATCCGATCAACGTCTCGAAGACGATGTTCACGGCGCTGGACCTCGTCTCCATCCAGACCCAGACCCGGGTTCACGGCCACAAGGTTCGCAGAAACAAGACGCTCACCGAGGTCAACCACTACGACGCCGAGAACGACGAGATCAACGTCCAGGACGTCTACCAGTGGCAGGCCGAGACCGACGAGTTCCTCAAACTCGGTGACTCCAACACGTTGGAGGAGATCAAGTTCGACCGCGGGTGGAACCAGGACCGTCTCGAGGAGGAGCTGTTCAAACGGCGAATCATCCTGGCCTACCTCATCAAGAACAGCCTCAACGAGTACCGCGAGGTTGCGGCGACCGTCCAGGCGTTCATCAACGACCCGGATACGATCCTCACGCTGATCGCGAACGGGAAACTCGAGGAGAGCCTCGGGGACCTCCGGGAGATGGAGAGCGTCCTGATCGACGTCGATCCCGCCAAGGAGGCGCTGGTTCCCCGACCGGATCCCGACGACGAGGGGTACAACCTTGCGACCAGCATCCTCGAGCAGGCCGAGGAGTCGCTGTTCGAGGACTACCGCGGCCGCACCGTCGAAGGGCTGGACAGTGCCCTCGAGGGCGTGACCGAGGCGGAGGCGGAACCCACGATTGGACCCGATGACGTCGACGAGGAGATCAGCTTCGAGGGCGAGGTCGCGGAGGGATTCGAGACGGACTTCACCTTCGGCGGCGGCGACGGTCCGTTCGCGGACGACGAGGACGCCGCCGAAGCCGGCGAGGGTGCGAGTGCCGACGAGGAGCCAGAGGAGGATCCCTTCTCCGGCGGCCCGGACTGGCTCGGCGGTGGGGAGGAGGAAACCACCGAAGATATCTGGGCCGAAGCCCGGGAGGCCCTCGAAGAGGGAGTGGCGGAGGACGAGGACCGGTCCGAGCAAAGCGATGACGAGCCGCTTCCCGAGGATACTGAGGCGGACGCCGACGACGAACCCCCCGAGTTGGAGGGGAGCGCAGGGCCAGCTACGGAACCCGAACCCTCGAGGTCGGGGACCACGGAGCCGTCCGGCGACGACGCCGAGGCCGAAGCCGACACACCGACCGGTGAGGGCCCTGCCGCGACGTCCGAGGAAGCAACGTCGGGGTCGGAGGCCGAGACCACGGAGGACGAGGCCACTCCCGCGGAGTCCGAGGAAGGGGGATCAGGGCCGGAGCCCGAGGCGGCGTCCGGGGGGAATACTCCCGTAGCGGCCGAGGACGAGACGTCGACGACGTCCGAGCCCGACCAGCCGGAGGCGGACGAGTCTCCGCAGACGCCGAGCGACGATGACGACGGCAGTCCATTCTCCGAGAGCAGCGACGAGGACCCGTTCGGGGGCGGTGAGGGTGGCGGCGGTCCGTTCTCCGACGACGAACCACTCGACGAGGAGGACAGTCCCTTCGAGGACGGCGGTCCGTTCAGCAGCGACGGTCCCTTCGGGGACGACGAAACAGAGGGCGGTGACGACGAGGACGAATGAGCCTCGATACCCTCGGCGAGTCTGGCAAGGGCGCCGCGTCAGTCTCCGGTGCGGATTCGCTGGGCGATGCGTTCTATCCGATGTACGAGCGGCTGTTCTCCGAGGACAGCGAGTTCGCCGCCGACGTGGAGACGAAGCTCGCCCAGGCCCGGATGCCAGACACCGTCGAGATGTACATCTCCCGGGCCCTCGCCATCGGGACGATCACGGGCATCTCGCTGTGGATCGTCGGGATGGTGGTAGGATACGTCCTCTTCGCGACAGGCGTGATCGAGATCGGCTCGGGCCTGATCGTCGAGAACGTCTCGGGTGGCGTCGCTGACCTCCTCACGACGATCCGCGTGCCGGCGCTCGTGATCGTTACGGGCATCGTGTTTGGCTCGCTCGGGTTCGCGCTGGGCTTTGGTGGCCTGATCGCGGTCCCGTACTCGCGGGCGTCGGGTCGACGGCGCGAGATCAACATGCTACTGCCCGACGCCGTCGCCTTCATGTACGCCCTGTCCGTGGGCGGGCTGAACCAGCTGGAGATCCTCGAGGCGATGGCGGAGGCCGACGACACCTACGGCGAGGTCGCGCGGGAGTTCAAGACGATCGTTCAGGAGACCCAGTACTTCGATACGGACTACCGGACGGCGATCCGGAACCAGGCACTGCAGACGCCCAGCGACGAACTCGCGCAGTTCCTGACGGACATGCTCTCGATCGTCTCCAGCGGCGGGGACATGCAGTCGTTCCTCGACGACAAGAAGGACAAGCACATGCGGACCGCCAAGCAGGAGCAGGAACTCACCCTCGAGACCCTGGAGCTCTTCGGCGAGATGTACATGACGCTCTCCTTGTTCCCCCTCCTCCTGATCATCATCCTCGTGATCATGCTGATGATCGGGGAGGCGGAGGCGATGATGATCTACGCGACGGTCTACGCCCTGGTCCCGATGACCGGGCTCGGCTTCCTCGTGCTGGTCTCGACTGTCAAGAAGGACGAGGTCGGCGACGGGTACCTCAATCCGGCCAACAGCAGCGATCGCCTCGACAGCCAGCAGGGCGACGGGATCCTCAACTTGGGTCTCGTCAACCAGTTCACCGGGGAGTTCGGCATGTTCGACCGGATCAAGAGCCGAGAGCGCAACTTCGAGATCACGCAGATCCTCGCTCGGCCCCACATCTTCTTCCGGGACAACCCGCTGTACACCCTCGCGTTCACTGTCCCGCTCGCGCTGATCGCGCTGGGGATTGCGGTCGGCACGGGGGCGGCACCGACGACCTGGGACGGCATGATCGACTCGGCGGTCTGGGGAACCTTCGTCTACATCTATCTCCCCGTCTACATCATGTTCGTGCCGCTGACCATCTTCTACGAGTGGAACGTGCGCTCCCGGTACGGCGTGACCAACAACCTCTCGGACAACCTCCGGAAGCTCTCCAGCGCGAACGACACCGGGCTGACGCTCCTGGAGTCCTTCTACACCGTCTCGGACACTACCTCCGGGAAGCTGGCGACGGAGTTCGAGACGATGCACGCGAAGGTGAACTACGGGATGAGCCTCCGGGAGTCCCTCGTGGAGTTCAACAACAAGTACCACATTCCACGCCTCGCCCGCACGGTCAAGCTCATCAGCAAGGCACAGGAGGCCTCTAGCCAGATTACCGACGTCCTCCGGACCGCCGCCCAGTCCAGCGAGAACCAGGACGACATCGACCGCGAGCGCAAGTCCCGGACGCGGATGCAGGTCGTCATCATCCTGATGACGTTCATGACGCTCCTGGCGGTCATGGCCATCCTGCAGACGCAGTTCCTCGAGACCATGGCCGAGTTGACCTCCGGGGCCGACGGCGGCGGACTCGGCGGGGCGGGCTTCAACCTGGGCGCCGTCAACCCCGACGAGCTCTCCCTCCTGTTCTTCCACGCCGTCACCATGCAGGCAATCCTCTCGGGGTTCATCAGCGGCTACATGCGCGACGCCGACATCCTGAGCGGGCTCAAGTACGTGGTCGTGTTGATGACTGTCGCCATCGCGGTGTGGATGTTCGTCGGATAACATGGACCGGGACTCCCCACCACCATCGGACACCGACCGCGGGCAGACTGCACAGGACTTCGCCGTCGGGATCGGCCTGTTCCTGTTGGCGGTCGCGTTCGTGTTCATCTTCGTTCCCCAGATCGTCGAGCCCTACGAGGCCGGCATCGGCTCGAGCGAGCACTCCCAGGCCGACCGCGCGGCGACGATGATCGTCCACAACGTCTCGGAGGAGGGGAGCCCCGGCGTGCTCGATCCCGCGGCGACCGCCAGCTACCTCTCGACCGATGACGTCGAGGTGCTCCGTGAACGGACCGGTCTCCCGTTCACGGCCCGGATCAACGTGACCGTCCGCAACGTCGAAACCGGCACCATGCAGTGGTCAGACGGTGCCGTCTATCGCGAGGGCCGCGCTGCAGCCACCGCCACGCGAATCGTCCGGACGACCGACGATACCTGCGAGCCGGCCTGCCGGCTCGACGTGAGGGTGTGGTAGCATGGCGGACGACCGTGGACAGGCCTACACCCTCGAGGCCCTGATCGCTGCAATCCTGTTACTGACGGCCGTCCTCTTCGCCCTCCAGTCGGTGGTCATCACGCCGACCAGCTCCGGTGCAGTCGACCGCGACGTGCAGGCCCAGCTCCACCAGCAGGCATCGGACGCCCTCGCGACGGCCGACGAGCAGGGCGAGCTCTCCCAGATGATCCGGTACTGGGACTGCAGTGACGGCACCTTCGCCGACGATCCGAACCAGGCGGGCGTCTTCGTCGAAACGCAGGGCTATACCAACAACTCCGTCCCCGTGAGTCATCTCGGCGAGACGCTCAATCGCAGTTTCCGTAGCGGAACGCGCTACAACATCCAGCTCGTCTACGCGAACGATTCCCGGCAGAACATGACCAGGATCATCCAGCGCGGTTCGCCGGGCGACGAGGTCGTCACGGCGAGCTACACCGTGACGCTGACCGACGGACAGGCGGTCACCAACCGGTCGATCGCGTCGGAGACGCTCGGTGGCTGTGGCACCCCGCCGATCCCCGACGAGCATCCGAGTTCCTCGCTGTACAACGTGGTGGAGGTGCGACTGGTCCTATGGTGAGCGACGATCGCGGGCAGTTGATCCTGGTGGGTGCGGTCACGATCGCGTTGATCATCCTGGGGCTCGTGCTAGTCATCAACACCGCGTTGTTCACGCAGGTGGTGGGCTCGGAGGGGACAACGGAGAACGTGAAGGAGGGTGGGCTCTCCGTAGGGCAGATCGGAGACGGGATTGGGACGGTCGTGGCTGAGGAGAATCGTGTGGGATATCCCACCCGCTCCGCGATCGAGACCGAAGTCCAAAACGAGATCGACGCAGCGGTCGAAGGGGCGCTTCGAAATCGGACCGTGGAAGGCAGCGGTGCCTTCATCGAGATCCGGAGCTTCAGTCGGGATGAGCCGGGGACACGGGTCTACCAATCCTCGAGCGGCCCCTTCGAGAGTGGCGGCCCTTGGACGATGTTTTCCACTTCACCGCCTGTTTTCCACGATATCGGTGGTCTCTTCGTCACCGTCGACGAACCTGCTGGTGGGACTCTCGACCTCGAACTCAGCAATGCGACGACTTCAGAATCGCTTACGATCTCCACGGGGGGCGGCACAGTCGATTTGAGCCGAGGGGGTCCGGGCTGTCAAGGCATCCCTGCGACCGACGGAACGGTTCGAATCGACGTATCCAACGGACGCGCCTACGAGAACTCGACGTGTACGTTCTCGCTGTTCGAGGAGATCGACGGTCCGTACAACCTCGAATTCTCGGGTTCCGCTGAGGGAACGTACACTGTGGCAACGGACGCCCCCTCGGTTGCGGTCGCCTCCTCCACGGATCCCATCATTTGGTCCTTCGAGTACGAGTACCTCTACGACGGCCCCGAGGTAACCGTCGAGAGCGACGGGCACGAGGTGGACGTCTATGACTGAGGATCGCGCGGTCTCAATCACGGTCACGCACGTCATGACCATCGGGATCACGACGATCCTCATCGCCGGGCTGTTCATCGGCGCGGGGAACATGCTCCAGGACCAGACGGATCGCTCTGGCAACCGCGAGATCCGCTCAATCGGGGACCGTCACGCGACGGAGATCGTGACCGCGTCGGTCCGCGGGCTCGAGAACAGCGGTGACGTGGACGTGCGCTCCCGGCAACCGGCGACCGCGGTCGGGGGCTCCTACACCGTTGCGCTCACGAACACCTCGGCGTGCTTCGAACGCGATTACTACGACGGCTGTCTCGCACTCGAGACCTCCGGCGCCGACATCAGCGCGGAGGTCCCGATCTCTACGCCCGATGGCGTGGTGGTCTTTAACGGCTCGGCACAGGGTGGATCGGTGGTCGTGGAGTACGAGCACGACACCGGTCCCGAAGATGGCGTCGTTACCATCCGGGGTGAGGACTCGTGACCGACCGCGCCGTCAGCGAGGTGATCGGGTTCCTCCTCGTGTTCTCGATCGTCATCATTTCGGTCGGCCTACTCTACACCGTCGGCTTCAGCGGGCTCGCGGACATCCAGGAGTCCGAGCTCGATCGCAGCGGCGAGCGGGCGTTCCACGCGATGGCGGTCGGGTTCGAGGACATCCAGCGGGACACCGGCCGAGCGCGGTCCGTGGATCTGGAGCTGTCGGGCAGGACGATCGCGGTCAATCGCACGCCCGAACTCCGGGCTGGATTCTCCGGCTCCATGCACAGCGCCAACGGGGCCTTCATCTACGGCTTCGGCGAGAGTACGGAGATCGCCTACACCGGCGGGGCCGTGATCCGAGATCAGGGCCCGAACTCCCAGCGGATCTCCAGAGCGCCCCGGTTCCGGTGCACCGGCGACCAGGCCGTTGTGACGCTCGTCCACATCACATCCGGGAGCACGACGAGTGCGATCTCTTCTGACGGATCCGTCCAGGTCGAAGCGACCGGCCCGACGCCGGACCGTGCAGTCACGGTGGCCCAATCCACCAGTGACCCACTCGACATCGAGTTCGGGGACAGCGGGTACGAGACCGCCTGGCGCCAGTACTTCGAGAATCACGATGAATGGTCGGTGTCGGGGACGACCGCGACGTGCAGTCCGAGCGAGGCAGCGTTCGTCCGCGTCGTTCCCGTCACCATCGAGTACGGGTCCGGCGGCTAGCGATTCCTCGGCGCAGCGGGACACGAAGCTAACGAGGTGAGGAATCGAATGAGAATTTCTGTCCCGGCACTTGGCCCGTGAACGCTCAGGCCGCCGTCGCCGCCACCGCCTTCTCCGCCTCCGCCTGCACGAGGTACTCCCGATCGTCGGCGTACTCGCCGGCGACCGAGAGCGCTTCCTCGGTTCCGATCTGCACGAGCGCCCACGCCGCCGACGCGCGAACCGAGCCGGACTCCTCCGCGTCGTCGAGCACGTCGGCGAGTGGATCGATCGCCCTGGTGTCGCCGATCAGTCCCAGGGCCCGGGCGGCTCCGGAGCGGACCGCGGGTTCCTCGGCGACGAGCTGGTCGGCCAGGGGCTGGACGGCCTCCGCGCTGCCGATCTGGCCCAGTGCCTGGAACGTCACCAGCTGGAGGCCGACGTCGGCGTCGACGTAGTCCAGCAGCGTGTCGACGGGCTCCTCGCTGCCGATGGTGCCGAGGACGCGGATCGCTCGCTTGTCGCGCTTGCCAGCCATGCCGATCATCTCGTCGAGGGCCTCCTCCGGGCCCATCCGCTCGAGGGCCTCCATGCAGTGTTCCTCCATGAAGTCCGAGTCGAAGGTGTCGAGTGCGAGGAGGATCGGCTCGGCCTCGCCGCGCTTCTCGTAGATCTTCAGCGCCGCCCACTCCGGCGGGAAGTCCTTGGTGTGATCGAGGACGTCGTAGTAGCCCTGGGCGTCGAGTTGCTGGCGGACCGAGAGGTCGTCCCACTCCTCGGCGTCCTCGAGTGCGGCGGCGAGTTCGTCGCTGGCCGCGAGGAGCGTCTCGATGGCTTCGGCGTCCTCGTCGGGATCGAAATCCAGGGCACCGAGGGCATCCGCAGCGCCGTCGATGGCCGTCGCGGCTGCAGCGGGTCCCTCTCCGTCGATTTCGGGAACGTCGGCGTGCTCCCCAGCCGTCTCGAGGAAGGCCTCGACTGCGTCGGCGACGGCCGCCTCGCCGTCCTCGGTCCACTCGCTGTCCTCGACGGTCCCCGCTGCGTCCTCGACCGCAGCCACGACGTCCTCCACGTACGGCCCACGGGCGTCCTCGAGGTCCTCCGTGAGGGCCTCGATGTCCGATTCGAGTTCTTCGGCGGGTGGGGTCTCGTCTTCGTCGTCGGGTTCGGGGAGGTCGGCGGCCTCGACGTCGTCCTCGAGAGCCGTGACGTCCTCGGCCACGTCGTCGAGGTCGGCCTCGGTCTCGGCGGCGTCGAGTTCCTCCTCGATGGCGTCGAGTCGCTCGCGCAGCGACTCCACCGTGTGCTCCTCGTCGCTCATTACCTAGGGTGTGCCGGCGGACTCCATCTAAGCGTTTCGTTCGGAGCCCTCGCGTCGACCGGCAGATCGCGGCTGTCCGCCGCCGCAGGCCGCCATCGGCTCCCTGAGGGGTCGAGGGCCCGAGCACGGCTATCGAATCCCGTCGGTTCGGCCGTGGGGGTCGACTCGCTCACCCCGCAACGCCACGCAGGGGAAACTCCTCGCGCCAGTACAGCCACGGGCCGAGCAGGAGGTACGCCAGCCCGAGGAAGAACAGGGCCCAGGGGAACGTCCGACCGAAGGCCCCGGGCGTGAGAACTGCCAGCGCGTGCACGACGCCCATCACCAGCGCGTCTCGCGCCAGGAGGTCCGGATACCGGAGCGGGGAGAGCATCAGGTAGCAAAAGGCCGCCGTGAGCGCGAGGAGGGTCTCCGGCCCGGTCATGCCCGTCAGCACTGCAGCGCCGATCAGCGTGGCGGCGAGCGTTGACTGGACGCCCTCCGTGTATGATTCCTCGGTGTCGTAGGCGGTGTAGAGGCCGAGCCTGGTGATCGCCGCGCCGACGAAGAGCGTGGGGAGGACGAGGGCCGCGATGGCCTCCGGACTCCCCGGCTCGAGGGGACTGATCGCCCACTCGCGGGCGGCGACGGCGTACACGAGGACCGCCGGCGCCACGGCGAAGGAGACGACGTCCGCCAGTGAATCCAGGAACGGACCGACCGGCGTCCCGCCACGCCAGCGGGCGACGACGCCGTCGAGGCCGTCGAGGATCGCCGCCAGCAAGAGGAGCCTGGCGGCTGCGGCGACGTCGACGGTGGCCACGAGCGCTGCCAGGAACCCCACCATCGCGTTCCCGACGGTGACGGCGTCTGCGAGGCCAGTCCGGCCGACGAACCGCGGGCGCATATCCCACCGATACCATGGCCACACCTTACCGCTTTCCGTTGGCGCCTGGTGGGATGGGAGACCGTCGGCAGACCGCCACCACCGCCAGTGCGTCCACGCCAGCCTCGACCCCCGACTGTGGGGGGCTCGTGGGCCGTGGAAGGCGGTTCGAACACGTTCCACGGGCGCGGATCGGGCCCCATTTGGTCGTGCGCTCCAAAACTTGCGGCGATGGATCGTCGTGCGTACATCTCGACTGTCGCTGCGACTGCGGCTGTGGGGCTGAGTGGGTGTCTCGCGCTCTTCGAGGACGAGTACGACGTGGGAATGACGCCGACGGCGTTCGATCCCAGGGAAGTGACAGTCCCCGTCGGGACCGAAGTCGTCTGGAAAAATACGAGTTCGCGGGGCCACACCGTCACTGCCTACGAGAACGCCCTCCCGGGGGGCGCCTCGTTTTTCGCGTCGGGGGGATTCGACTCGGAGGTCGCGGCACGGGACGCCTGGAACACCGGTGGCGACGACGGCATCATGGCCGTCGGCGGAACGTTCAGCCACACGTTCGAGGTGCCGGGGCGACACGGCTACTTCTGCATACCCCACGAGCGCGAAGGCATGGTCGGGGCAGTGATCGTCGAAGAGTGACCGCTGCCCGGCCGACGACAGTATGCCTGTCCAAGCAGATCCGAGCGCTGCTGCTCGCTGGTCGGGTCGTGTCCGGGAGAAGAACCGCGACGATCGCGTGGCGAAACGGGCCGTCTACACGTCGACGTCTTCGTCCTCGACGTCGACGGCCGTCTCCTCCTCTGCCGCGACCTCCTCGGGGCGGGCCTCCAGCGTCGCCTTCTGGATCTCCACGCGACGCAGCGGGTAGATCGACTTCGCCTCGCCGTAGATCGCACTCGAGAGTCGCCCCTCGACGACGGAGTCGATGAGGGCCTCGAAGGTGCGCTCCTCGCCGGCCTCCTCGACCATGTCGATCATGACGCGGCGGATCGCCTTCTCCTGGCTCGCGTCGGCCTTCTTGGTCGTGAACGCCACGGGCTGGATCTGGACGCGGTAGTCGTCCGTCGTCAGGACGGTGATGTAAGCCTCGACCTTCGAGGCACCGCGTCGCACGAGGCTGCGGAGGTAGTCCCGCGTGAGCTCGTGCTCGATGAACTCCGTGTACGCCGAGTCGCCGCCGACGTTGTCGATCTTGAACGTCAGCTTCGTGTTGTTCTCGCCAGCGTCGTTCCGCAGGTCGCCAAGCGTCGTTTCCACGGTCCGTCCGAGGACCTGGTCCGATTCGTCCGCGGGGGTCTCACCGAGCTCCTCCCGGTCGAACTGCTCCGGGGCGTAGACGGTGTACCACCGCTTTTCCTGTCGTTGTCGTGAGACTGATCGCTCGCTCATGGTGTGTGGTTGGTGTGTCGGTCTGCGTGCTGTTCGTCGCCGGTGTGGGCCGCTTCGTCGTCGGAGTCGCGGTCGCTGTCGTGGGCGTCGTCGCTGTCGTGGACGTCGCAGGCTCCGCCGCCGCCGTCGGCTTCGGTGTCGCCAGTCCGGCCGCCGTCGGTCGCGGCTCGCCCTTCTTCGGGAGCTGCGTGGGCGACGACCGCCGTCGCCACGTCGAGGGCGACGACGTAGTCGTCGATCGTCGCTTCCAGACCGCCGGTCGTCGATCGCTCGATGTCCGTGACGACCACGCCGTCCTCGACCCGGGTGTCGATCTGGTCGGTGTCGTCCGGTGCGATCGCCGCCGCGACGGTCTCCGGTGCGCGCACCTCGCTCTCGACGTGCGCACGTCGCGGGCCGAACGGCTCGGCCTCTTCCCCGTCGCCAGCAGCGGGCATTCCGGTCATCGTGCACCTCTCACAGCGTCGACGACGGCCGATTCTTCGACGCCCGCGGCGACTCCAACGGTGGCGAAGCGCGCGCCGAGCTCGACGTTGCCGTCAGTGACGCCGGCGATCGCTTCTGCCAGTGCCGTTGCGTCGGCCGATCGGGCGGCGATGCCCATCTTCGCTTCGCCGATCACGAGGGCGACGGGTTCGGGGGACGTTGCGTCCCGCGCGAGCGTGGCCAGTAGCGCCACCGGGGCCTCCCCGGCGTCGTAGACGGCCACGCCGTCGTAGCGAGCGGGATCCGCTTCGGTCAGCTGTCGGTGGACCGCCTCGCTCGCCTCCCGCCACGGCGCCCGGACGGCGTCGAGATCGAGACCGCCCATCGCGTGGGCGGCAGCGATCCCGGGGGCCGCGATAGCGACTGTCCCGAGGAGATCTGCGTACCCCTCGAGGGACGGCGCCGGTCCGAGCCCCGTGTGTGGACGCAGCTGGCGTGCCACGATCTCGCCGGCCTGTTCTGGGGGGTCGTGCTCGGTACCGGCGATCGCGAGGAGCGACGCGACGGTGCGGCGGTCCTTCTCGCCCAGCGCGTCGGCGTCGAGGCTGGCGGGGTCGTCGATCCCCGCTGCGGAAAGCGCCGCCGCCGTCGACTCCGGGTCACCGGAGAAGTCGGCGTGAACGCTTGTCGCGTGGGCCAGCCCGTCCACCACGTCGGTCGTGGCGAGGCCCAGACCCGGCCGTCGCTCGAGGCCCTCGCCTGTGGCGCGCTCGTACACCTCGGGCGTCGCATCCGCGGGGTGCTCGCCCGCCGCAATGACGCCCGCAAGCGCCAGCGCCGCGTCGGGCTCGACGTCGAGTGCACGTGCGATCCGAACGGCTGTCGCGGTCGCCGGCTCCGCCGTACCGTCGATCGGCACGTCGGCGCCGGTCGCCGGCCCGATGGCGACGGTCGTCGCGTCCGGATCGCCTGCGGAGGCTCGAGCCGACCGCTCGTTCCGCGACGCAGTCGTCGCCAGCTGGACCGGCACGCCGATCGCTCGGAGTGCTCGCGCGAGCACGCCAGCGGCGGCAATGCCGTCGCCGTCGGCCCTGACGACCAGCCGCGCCAGCGGTGCCTCCCGGAGCGACGCGGCTGCGTCGCTCGCGGCGTCGGCGGACGGCGCGGCGCGGCTGGAGGCTGTCATCGAGGGTTACTCGAGGAGCTCGCGGGCGTGGTCGACGGTGTAGGTGAAGTCCTCCGGGAGCTCGTCGCCGCGGTAGTAGTCGACGAGGCGGCGGACCTTCGACTCCGTGTTCTGGAGGGACCGTCGGTTCTGGTGGTCCTGGGGGTTCGCCTCCATGTGGTCGTTCAGGCGGACGGCCTGTCCGAGGAGGTTCCGGAGGTCCTCGGGCAGGTCGGGCTCGACGTGGTTGGTCTCCATGATCTCGGTGACCTTCGAGCCGGTCGCTGCCTTGACGTCCGGGATCGGCGTCCCCGTCACGCCCTCGTCGCGAAGCTTCAGCCCGATCTCCGAGGGCGAGAGGCCCTGCTGGGCCAGCTCCACGATGCGGTCTTCGATATCGTCGGCGTCGACGTCGCTCCACTCCGGCGGGTCGTCGTCCGCGGGCCGGTCGGAACCGGAGGACCCGCGGCGTCGTGAGTGCATTCGTGCCATGTGTTGATAGGAACGGCACAACCGCACGAACGCCCGACAGACCGCTGGCGGCGCGGCGATCGCGCCACAGCAGCCTGCCGGGTGCACTTCCGCAATCCCAAGCCGCGCGTGCCGGAGGAGGCCTCCGGAAAGTCACGCGTCGGCGAGTCGGACTTGCGGCCGTGCTGTTCCCGGCGTTCTGTACCGGCGGACCGCTCTAAAGGGTTTCTACTCGGTGATGGCGGCCCTCGCGGGACAATCGGGCGCTGGTCGTCGAGGCCGAGGGACAGGCCAGGGGACCGTTCCTCGGGACTCGTTTCGAGGGGTTTATCAACGACACCGCCGGAAAATTCGAGTGCGGGCTCGTAGATCAGTGGTAGATCACCCCCCTGGCACGGGGGAGGCCGCGGGTTCAAATCCCGCCGAGTCCACTCGTTTCCTTCGCTCACTGCGTTCGCTCAGTCACTCGTGGACTCGGCGTACCTCGCGAACGCTTCGCGTTCGCTCAGTCCCGCCGAGTCCATCCCGGGTTCTCGGCCGTAGCCAGGGTTCTTGAAGCGGCTCGTGAGCGCCTCGTTCGCCTTGATTTCGGGGGAGTCGCCGATTCCACACGACTTCTCGGTGCTCGATCACCAGCAGATGGGCCCGATGGTCGACTAGATCCAGAACCTCACTGAAACCGTCGCCGATCGTGAGGAGCGAACAGATCTGTTCATCCAGCAGGCGGGTCGAAGCTCTCGCCCGCCGATCGGGCCATCCAGCTGCGCCAGTCACTGCTGAACCGCACAGAAGGGGAGCACTCCGACGACGTCGTCGAGTTCGCCCGGAAGGCCGCGGCGAACGTCCTCATGGGCGGGCTCCACCGCGGCACCGTCCTGGACGCTATGCGACGGGCCGCTGACGGCGACCAGGCCGACATCGACGGCTCGTTGGCGCTCGAGCCCGTCGACGCCATCACGTTCAACCGCGGGGGCACCGTCGGCGTCGATGGCGAGGCACAGCCGTCGTACCTGGAGTTCGACCGATCGCGTCTGGCGGGTGTGGAAGCCCGTCAGATTCTTACGACGGGTGACGGGGGTGAGGAGGGTGCCTGAGCGACGCGGGAAGCCGCCTCCGCTTAGGCCGCCCTAAACTTCCGCGCCCCAGCAGTATGTATAATACATACCGGTAGTGTGCGGTTGGCCGATCCGACGGCCGCTCCGCGGGTCGGATCGGCCCTGTCAGATCCTGACCGCAGTCTTCTCACCGTCGTAAGATTCTGACGGTGTCGCGTTGTGGAGTCAGACAGAGATCACTTTCACCGAGTGGCGAAGGTTATCCTGACAACAGTCCAACTTTAGGATATGGCTTCGTTCTGGACCAAACTTCGTGTGAAGCTTAACCCCCGTGCCAAGAGCGTCGGACAGTACACGAAGTACACCATGGATGAAGAGGAATTCGTCGCAGCGGTCACTTGGGACCTCGACCAGTTACGATCGAGACTTCGGGACTGGGGATACGAGCCGCAGAAACTCTCGGCGGCCAAGACGCATCACACGACTGGACAACCGCATGACCTCTCGTATCGAAGAGTCCCGGAGGAACACCCTGAATTGGCCGAAGATCGGCGGGTGGGCCAGGAATATGAGCCCAATGAATGCCAGTATCACGTGCACGCCTTCGTCATGGACTCAGAGATCGAAGTGTACAGCCATTACGAAGCCCGCCCTGACTTTCTCTGGCCCCGGCCCAGCCTCGAGCGACTTGACACGCATTATCGACCGGATTATGGCGAGGACTATCTCAAAGGCGTCACTGATCTCGACATCTAATATCTGGAGTTCCGCACAGGCCAAGGGCGGATTGGTGGATCTCCTACTCCGTTCGTCAAACGGCCCGAGCTTTGATGCGCTGAGTCGTGCAAGGGGTTCGCATGCCTGACTGGGACCGACTACCGGGAGTCGGACCCGACAATACGACGTTCGAAAACCGGGTGTTCTTAGCGATCTACGCAGCGGTCGCCATTGCGGTCCTCACCGGCGTCGCGATCGACCTCGTCGCGGATGAGGAGGCTGCTGACGACCCCGAGTCGAATGGCGACGGGGAGGACCTGGCTAATGTCCAGTCCGAGCAAACTGGAGATTCGGAGGCTGACTCCACTGTTACAAACGCCGCCGACGCCGCGGACGAGGAGGAAGCGGAAGTCTCGGATGACTCGACGGAAGGGGACCCCACCAACGAGCAAGAGCAGGAATCATCGGCAGACGGGGACGGCGAGGAGCAGGAGATCCAAGATGGCGACGCAGCCGACGGGGAAGGGACGTCAGATGGATCGGGGAGCCCCTCGGATACCGACAGTGAATCCGGGGTAACTGATGAAGACGACTCTCCCCGGCAGTGGGTGCTCTCCGCGACGGTCGTAGACGTCGTCGACGGCGATACCGTCGACGTCCAGCTGGAGAATGGATCCGCCGACACCGTCCGGTTGATTGGTATCGACACACCCGAGGTCCGCAGTTCCACGACACCGAGCGAATTCGAGGAGGTCCCCCACACGGAACCGGGCCGTCGGTGCCTTCGGTCCGTCGGCCAGGATGCAACGACGTTCGTCGAGTCGCGAGTCGGCGGAACTGGAATCCAGCTGCACCTCGACAACCAGTCCGATCGTCGCGGGAGCTTCGGCCGGCTGCTGGCGTACGTCCTCAAGCAAGAGACGAATCTGAATTACATGCTCGTCGAGGAAGGCTACGCTCGCGTGTACGATTCCACGTTCGAACAGAGTGCTCGCTTCTACGCGGCTGAATCGGACGCCCAGGAGGCCGGGATCGGTGTATGGTCATGTCGGGACGTTGAATCCGAAGAGGACGAGGAAGATTCCGGTCAGGAGGACTCTGGCGGCGCGGGCCAGCTCTCAGTCGCACGAATCCACGAGGACGCAGTCGGGAACGATCACAATCACCTCAACGACGAGTACATCGTCTTCGCGAACACGGGCTCGAGCGAGCTCGATATCTCCGGATGGGCGATCGTCGACGAGGCCGGTCACGCGTACCACGTCCCCGGTGGAACCACCCTTTCACCCGGCCAAGAGGTCACTCTCTACACTGGATCCGGCACCGTTTCGGACTCGAGTCTCTATTGGGGCAGTGGACGAGCGGTGTGGAACAACGGCGGCGACACCATCATCGTCCGGGACGAGAGCGGCGCGACGGTGCTCTCCGAGTCGTATTCGTAAGCCCTCGCCTAGTTTCACGATCTTGAATTCAAGGTGATCGGCGTAAAGTTTTTCAATACTAACACGTTGGCTGTGGGCATGGAAATCGTTGAGCAGCGAGAATTAGAGGTCGTTCTAGCGCCTGGAGAAATGGATTCATTAAGTCTTGAAGCGACATCGTCGGCGTCTTACTATTTGATGACGATCGGTGCCGAAACAATTGGTAAGTTTCCCATCACTTACGAGCATCGATTCGTGGGTGATGTTCCCGATGGATCAAAGGAATTTGATGGAAGAGGGCAAGCAAGATCCATTGCCTACACCATGCCTGCAGCTGAGCAGGTGACTTTCCAGTTTCAAAACATCAGCAATGCTCAGGAACACTCGATTAGATCAGAACCCGAAGAGGGGAAGTACCGGGTTCAACTCGTTGCGCTCGCTGATTAACCGGCTATCCAGTAATTTCGAACATTAGTATCCGTGCTCGGCTCGGCCATCTGCTGGAGATCCTGAAGCAAATCCGCTGATTTACCCCCTTGTTTTGTATAGTGGGTCAGTGCACCCGATCAACCTCAACCCAATTTGTTCAGTTTCACTTCGCATGGCGAGCATTAATGAATCCTCGCCAACAATTCAGGCCATGGCATCTAACCGAATTGTTTGCACAGAACAGGAGCCGGCAGGTGCTTCACACGATACTGCCCATATCGTCTCTGTTGGCCTCGGCGACGATCCTAATGCCGCAGACGCTCGTATGGAGGTTGAAGAGGTTAGAGCCGAAATCGATCGAGGGCGTACTTTCTACACCCAAAGTGAAAAGACCGGTAAAACCGCAGAGGTGGACAAATACGAATGTAGTTGTGGATATGGAACCATCCGGACGAAACCTGACGACCGGATCGACAACAACCTCGACGATCTCCGAGCCTGCAATTTCGATTGAACGTAACTGCTAATTGATCATCGTTTTCTCACATATGCCAACAACGACAGCCACTCAGCCATCCACGATGCAGTTGTTGAAGCGGTCATGCTCGAGGAGGAACTGAGCGCGGTCGCTGCCTGGATCCGTCGCCACGGCGGAGAAGCGGCCGTCCCGTGGGATCTGCAATCGGAGCTGTAGTCATCCCCACGGGTGGCCTGACGGCAACCGTCCCTACGATTTCCATTTATTTTGGCGTTGCGGGCGGGTGAGATTCTATATTCACTTTCACTTTGCTGTTACCTCGGTTTTAATATATCAAACAACCAACCGAGGAGTATGGCAGCGTACTACATCAAAAAAGTGCACAAATCCGACGAAGACACGATTGAGGAAGTGAAATTCAGCAGGGAGTTATCTGAGTCTCCCAAAGGAACCCGCAAGAAATCGCGGGTCGTGGATGACATCGACGAAAAGGGCAAGAGCGTATACACTGCGTATCGGGATCAGCTCCGCTGGAAACTCGGGGATGAAGTCCACACAGTCGACGGAAAATGGATCCGCACGGATGGAAACGGCATCGAAGCGGATAATCTGGGAGATCTCCCGGAATACTGAACCTCGATGCCTCCGGCTGGTCTCGTAGTTTCGATTTCGATTAGTGGAATTGCGGTGTTCGGGCTCATTACCTACCTCTTAGCCAGGGGACACGGCGAACCATCACGTGCGAGAAATGCTTTCGGTACGTCTTACCGTTGGATTGCTGGTGGGGTTCTCGGGGGTTCGGTTTTGACAGCAACGGTCAAAGGCGGATCCGGCGCAGGATTAGCGGTTGGTATACTTGCGATCGTGTTTGGCTGGGGAATAGAGTATGTTCTATTAGGTGTTGAGGAAGACTGAAATCAGGTTGCTCTTCGAGCTTTCAAAAACCGGGTTTCGTATAAGGGAACATGGATCGTTCGCCGACATCGTCGAAAAAATTCGATCAGTTACAGTTCCACTCAGGTGTTGACGAGGGTTCATGGGAATGTAGGTTGAAGTTGAAACACAGTATATAGTTGAAGTATCAAAAAGCGGCAAAATGCACTTTTGTGTAGAATCCGACGGCGATTTCGTCGAGGTTGACATCGAGGACGGTGATGTACAACTACGTTTTCCTAACGAGGGTGCTCGGAAGTTTGGGGAGGCTTTGTTGACCGAAGCTGAGGAGTCAGGGCACGAAACCTGACCTGATTTACCTTACCCTCCCACCCCTACATATTTTCAACTATCTGGTAGTCCTTACCAGGTCCATTGACGGAATCTAATGTTTGGTCGTTCTCACGAAGCCACTCGACTTTCGCCCGCTCGCGTCGTAGTGCCTCGGGCGAGAACTCTGCGAGGTAGTGATCGCGGAACGTCTGCCAATCGTCCCAACCACCCCACTCGAACACGACCGACGGAAGTACGCCGGCCTCGAGGGCGCGGATTCCCCAGCTGCGGCGGAGATCGTGCGGCCCGATTTCAGACCAGCCTGGGTCGCCGGTCTCCTCCCGGAGTCGCTCACCGGCTCCCTGGACCCATCGGTAGATCGTCGAGCCGTGCTCGGTCCCGACGACGCGCGCGTTGCCGACGTCCTCCTGGTCGGCGAGTGTCGTGATGATCGTCGCGAGCTCGACCGGCACGGGCACTTCTCGGTACTTGTCGCCCTTCCCATGCCAGATCCGGAGAACCTGGCCGATCTCGGTCTCGTGGAGGTGCGCGGGACGCACCTCGAGGATCTCGTCGCGACGTAGCCCACAGCGGACGCCGAGCAGAAACGCGGCGCGCTGGCGGGGCCCCTGGGCTTCATCGAGGAACTGCTGGATCTCCCGTTCGGAGAGCCACACACGCTTGCCGTCCTGGGTGTCGTAGTCCTTCAGACGCATGCACTCGTACCGAGATTATCGTTCACTCCTAATGAAAGGCGTGTAACAAGTCGGCCGGGATCTCGTCGGCCTCGAGGACGATCTCGCACGGAAAGTGGGGAAACTCGTGCATCGTAATGGCCGGAACAGCGTCGCGGGCGCGTTTCTGGATGCCAAATCCTGCAGCGTGGATCACGGCGTGTCCGACGCCTACGATATCGTGGGGTACAGCGAGATGTGGGTTGGCGACCGGATCTCCGAGTGTTGCGAGCGCCAGCATCGTGATCTCATTGAGCGCCCGGGAACGGAAGCCCTTGAGTGCGCCGGAGCGGGCGTTCTCCTGAGCCAATAGTATCTGGGGAAGTTGGTTTCTAGCTGGATCGATGGCAACGCGACATTTTCGCATCCAGAATTTCCAATTCCCCACCTCGGGGAGAAAGGGATCCTCAGAACGTACTATGGTCAGGATCGCCCGTCCGCGTAGAGCTAGCGGTTGTCTGGAGAACGGTCTGAGGAGCAAGGCCGTTTTTGTGTGAGAAATGTGTGGGTCCCTCATGGTACCTGATCGATCCGCGGGGCGTGAAGCCATCCTCAAGGGCGATTTTCATATTTCAGATGCTGACCCAGAAGCGTTGATCGATAGAGATCTCAGCGAATGGGATATTCTCTATGCTGAGGGCCGGGACTCGACATTTCACATGAAAGACTCGAAGTTCGGATTTGGATATTACACCATTGGCGCCATGATTATGAGGAATCTTCAACCTACTCTCCGCAGGTTATTTGACCATCTAGGATTGGTTTCACCGGATGTGTTAGAGCAGGCTGATGTCAAAGTTCATCGACGAATCGATGCCACCCATAGGAAAATTTGGGAGTTTAACGGGAAATGGGGGCGCTGGGTATTGATCATCCTGGCAACCTTGGCTTCACTGGCGACGCTAATCTCCCCTATTGGATTGGATGCCGTCTGGTTAAGAATGATAATATTGTTCCCCGGAATCCCTGCAATGTTCTTCCTGTTATCCGTTGTCAACCCCTGGAACTCAAATATGAGAAATCAATATATGGCAAGTTCAATCGATGAACACGCGATTGATGAAGAACACAACCGGATCTTGGTCCTTGTGGGGGAAGTACACCGAGAGGCCGTTGGGACTCACCTGCGGGATCTTGGATGGGAGGTGGATTCTCGGCCTACGGAGAGCAGGGCCGGGCGGGTAGTTGGCCGCGCTCATAGATTCGTTTCTGATATATTGAGTTCTAGTGGCAAATCTCACATGTCTCGCGACAATTAGTGTGAAATCTCTTCTGTGTCACTTTGTGCCTCAAAGAAGAGCAACAGCTGCCCGACAGCGGAGACGATCACCCACGGCATCGCCAGCCAGTAGCCATGCTTTGGGTGCGACAGCCGATCAGCCCGCCAAGCACAGACCCCACGCCCGCTGCGATCCCAAGCTCGTAGCAGCCGTTTGTAAAACGCTCTCTCTGGGGCGGCGTCAATGGATAGTGGTACCCGATCTCATCGCTCACGAGAACCGTCTGGATTCAGGAATCCAGCCCGATCGCAGGCGCATTCTGGGTGTTGAATCACCACAGGAGCGCCGCGAGACGCACCCCTACGCCGATTCCGATCACCGCAGCGACGATCCCCAGCCCGAGCAACACGACGTTCGCGACGGGATTCTTCGCCCGCACCACGTCGAAACTGTACCAGTCCGGCCGGAGCGGTGCAAATGGCTCGACGCCCGAGGGCGTGAGCGCGTCCGCCGCGACGTGCGAGCCGATGGCGAGGCCGCCCACCACGAATCCGAGCGCTCCCAGGCCGATCGCGGCGAGTGGGCCCTGCTGGGTGCCGACTGCGGATCCCAGGACCCCGGTCGCGATTGCGACTACCAGCGCGAACCAGACGGTGTGGGTCGCACCACGGTGCTCCAGGAGGGGGAGTCGGTGATCGACGTCCGGAACGGTCGAGAGTGCGACCGTAGCGAGTGCTGCGAGGAGAGCGAGGTCGGCATTGCCGGTGGCAGCGACCACCAGTCCAACCGGTGCGTACGCGAGGAGGGGGGCGCCGTAGTGGCCGTACTGGTACATGCCGGGTGCTGGCCGCGGGTCCGTACAAGAGTCCTCGGACGGTCGCGGTTTGAACGGATCGGCCGCTGATCTCGGGGTCGGCCAGCGGGGTGGCGCGGCTCGGGGAACGCTCCGGAACGAGGCTCAGTAGTCGACGCCGTCGTCGCCGCTCTCGCTCGGGCGGATCGGTTCCCCGCTCGGATCGAGCAGCCACCAGACGTCGTTCGCTCCCTGCCCGGCGACGTCGCCCGCCTCCGAGTCCTGGGCGTAGTAGTACAGCGGCCAGCCGTTGGCTGCGACCTGGGCGTCGCCGTCCTCCCGGTCGAAGGTCGTCAGATCGGCGGTGACGTCGCCGCCGCTGCTGGGATCGTCGTCGACGAGCGGCGGCCAGGCGCTCGCACAGCCACCGGAGCACGTGCTCGCGCCGGCGCCTTGCGTGTCCGAGTCGAACATGTACAGCGCCATCCCCTCGGAGTCCACGAGATACTGGCCGTACTCGTCGTGCTCGCTGACCCGGACGGTGGGTCTGACCGGCGTGCCGTCGGGCCGGAGCACCCACCAGACGCCACCGACGCCCTGCCCGGTCGCGTCGCCGGCTTCCGAGTCGCCCTGCCAGTAGTACAGCGGCCAGCCGTTCGCGGCGACCTGCGTGGAGCCGTCGGCCCGCTCGAACGTGCTCACGGCGGCGCTGACCCCGGCGTCGGTGTCGGGGGCGCCCTCCTCGACGGTCAGTGGGGGCCAGTTGGCCGCACAGTCGTCGGTGCAGGCGCTGGAGCCCTCGCCCTGCGGGTCCGGATCGAACATGTAGAGCACCATTCCGTCGGCGTCCGCGAGGATATCGCCGAGGTCGTCGTGCTCGACCGTCGAGAGCGTCGGGCCGTCGGTGCCTCCATCGGTTCCGTCTGTGTCTCCACCGTCGGTATCCCCGCCATCCGTATCGCCGCCGGCCGTGTTGCCGCCGTCCGAGTCGGCGCCGTCCGTATCGCCACCGTCCGCGTCGCCGTCCCCGGTATCTCCGTCGCCGGAATCGCCGTCCCCGTCGTCACCGATGCAGCCGGCGAGCGACGCGCTCGCGGCGATCGTCGCCAGCCAGGTTCGCCTGGTAGATCGCATGGACGAACGGTCGGCGAAACCGGGTATCAACGTTTTCCGAAGTCGGTCCAAACTTCGTCCGGGATCCGCTGCCAGCGGCGAGGTCAGCGGAGGGTGATCCAGGAGAGGAACGCCAGCGCCGCGAGCTCGAGGCCACAGAGGAAGGCGATGACGACCTGGATCTCCGTGCTCGTCACGTTGTACCAGTCGATGTACGTCTGATTGAGGACGTAGAGGTAGAGCCACAGCAGGTTCTGGACGAGGAGGAACCCCGCGAAGACGAGCAGGCCGAGCGTGTGCTGGGCGCCGTGGGATCGGTAGCCGCGGTACCAGACCGACCCCAGCGCCAGCAGCAGGACCACGTTGATCCCCGCCGCGGCCCGCGCGAGGTTCAGCCAGATCTCCATCGGTACCCCCTTGCTCCGGCGCGGTTATAGGTTCTGTCCAAAGTTCCTCCGAACTATCCGTCGTCGACGGTATCCAGCACCTCCTCGAGGACCTCCCGGTTCGCCTGGGCCTGCTCGGTCAGGAGATAGACGTCACCGTAGCCGTCACCGGCCCGGCGGACGACGTTGTTCTCCTGGAGGACGTCCAGGTGGTGGCGGATCGTCGTGTAGTCGTAGTCCAGTTCCTCCGCGAGCTGGTTGGCGTTCCGTGGCTGCTCGTCGAGCGTGCGGACCACCTCCGTGCGGGTGGGGCCGCCCCTCGAACTGGCGAGCACGTACCACAGAACGCCTTCCATGCGCGGTGTGCTTCCACGGGCCCGAATGTAAACGCTCGCCCGTGAGGACTGTGTGCTCTCCGGTCGCGTCGATCGCTGGAACACAGTGGGTGGTAGAGTTGAACCCCCGGCAGACGGTCCGACTCGCTCCCGCTGGTCGCCTGCGACTGCCTGGGTTCAAATCTACCGTCGCTGGATCGCCGCCACCGGAGCCCCGTCGTTATCGCTCCTCGGCTGAGTGTGGCGGCAAAATATCGCGGGAGGTAGATTTGAACAACGCGAAGCCGGACCCGCTCGCTCCGCTCGCGAGTTGCGCCTCCTCTCGTTCAAATCTACGGCGCGATTTCCAGCGAACGGCTCCCTCGTCGCTGCGCTCCTCGGTCGCGTTGTTCGCTGGAAAATAGCGGGAGGTAGATTTGAACTACCGATCTCCGGGTTATGAGCCCGGCGGAATCTCCTGGCTATCCCATCCCGCTACCGATGCGTACCCCAGTCCACCCATTAAGGGTTGTGATTCCCCGACGGCGTGTACGTCAGGACTGGTGGGTCTGCCACGTGAACAGGTTTTCCATCAGGTAGTTGACAATGAATCCAGCCCCGATGCCGACGCCGTTCGCGAGGACGTATGGAACGCCATAGAGCGTCGTGAGTGCGAGGAGCACGCTCGTCGCGACGACGATGCCACCCAGCCGTACCAGGTTCGACGTGAGCAGGCGCCGGAGGAGCATGCGCGGGGCGTCGCTGCCCCACGAGGCGAAGGTCCAGCGCTCGTTGATGACGAACATCACGACGATCGCGGACTCGGCGCCAGCGACCTTCGCGAACAGCAGTGGCGTCTCGAACAGCTCGACGAGGGAGATGAGGACCGCGAAGTCACAGCCGGTGCCGACGAAGCCGACGGCCACGAACTGCCAGATCCGCTCGGAGCGGATCGTCGCCCGCAGCGACGAGGTGATGTCGGTCATGGGGCGTTAGTCGTGGTCGGCGAGCCGCTCGGGCAGCGGCGTGGCGTCTGCGCGTGTGAGATAGCGGCGTCGGCGGGTCCGGACCAGCGCCCGACCCAGCGTTATCGACGTCCGGAGCGGGTCGACCGTGCTGGCGGGGTGGTCGGCCCACTGGATGGGCACCTCCGCGACCTCCAGTCCCCGGTAGCCCGCCGCGGCGACGAGGTTCACGTCCCAGCCGAAGCCAGGCTCGTAGAGGTCGTGGCGGACCGTCCGCCAGGCGTCGGCGTCGATGGCCTTCGCGCCACACTGGTAGTCGTAGAGGGCGACCGGAAGCAGCCGACGCGCGAGCCAGGCGAACCCGTCACCGAGATTCCCGCGCAGGCGGGACTGGCTGTTCGCGACGGACGCGTCGGGATGTCGGCGAGACCCGACGGCGAGGGCCGCTTCCCCCGAGCTGACCGGCTCTAGGACGCGACGGAGACTTTCCACGTTCGTACTCCCGTCGGCGTCGACGAACAGACGGACGTCCGTCCCCAGCGCCTCGAACCCGGCTGTGATGGCGGCTCCCTTGCCGCGGCGCCTGTCGGCTACGGCGACCGTCGCCGGCAGGTCCCGGAGCCGTTCCCTGGTGCGGCCGGTCGGGTCGTCGAGTTCGATCCGGATCGTCGCCGGGTCGAGTTCCCGGAGCTCCTCCACGTACTCGGCGAGCCGTTCGACGTCGGGATCGAAGGCCGGCACGACGATCCCGAGCGATCCTCCCATCGTTGGAGCCGGAGGTCGCCGTGCTCAAAGAGCTTCTGCATGCGGCCAGGCCCGTCCGGTCGCTGGGGACTTCCCGGGCAGCGTGGATCCTGCGCCGTTCAGCGCTCGACCAGCTCGAGTTCGTGACCGTCGCCGTCCTTCGTGAACGCGTAGTTCAAGCCACAGGACTCTGGATCGCGGTAGTCCTCGGCGCCTCGCTCCATCAGCGTCTCCCAGTCGTCCTCGAGGTCCTCGACCCGGGCGGCGAGGTGGCCCCACGCGTCGCCCATCTCGTAGCTCCGGCCGTCGTAGTTGTAGGTGAGCTCGACTGTCATCGCCTCCGGCGGAGCGTCCGGCGGCGCCATGAAGTACAGCGAGAAGCTGTCGTGCTCGGACCGGCGGACCAGGTCGTAGCCGAGCTTCCGGGCGTACCAGCCGATGGCGGCGTCGGCGTCCTCGACGCGGAGCATCGTGTGGTCGAGGGACCACCTCGCGCCGTGGTCGCGCTCGACGAGTTCGATCTGGTGGCCGTCCGGGTCTTTGACGAAGGCGTAGGAGCCACCACAGGACTCGGGATCGCGGTAGTCCTCGACGCCCGCCGCCATCAACTCGGCGTAGGCGTCGTAGACGTCCTCGACGCGGACGGCGATGTGCCCCCAGGCGTCGCCCATCGTGTAGCTCCGGCCGTCGTGGTTGTAGGTCAGTTCGAGGGTTGCCGCCGCGTCGCTGGCGCCCTCGGGTGCCAGGTGCACGTTGGTGAACGTGTCGGCGTCCCAGCGGCCGACCTCCTCGTAGCCGAAGTGCTCTTGATAGAACGCCATCGCTTCCTCGAGGTCCTCCACGCGACACATGACGTGGTCGAGTTGTCCCACCATGGACGGGGCTACGACGGGCCGGCAGGAAACGGTGTCGTTCCCGGGGGTCGCTTCGGACCGATCGGCGGGCGTCCCGCGGCTCCAGGGGCCTCACTTCCGGAGCACGAGACGCAACACGTCCTCGTCCTCGAGCACGTGGTCGAGGCCGACCTGTTGCTCGTCGTGCTTCGCACTCGATCCGGTCACGCGGCTCATCTTGTACCGATTCGAGAAGCCGAGCTTCTCGACGGCGTCCTCGACCGTCTGGCCCTCCCGAAGGACCAGTGGTTCCTCGTAGTCGACGCCGCGACCGGGTTTGTCCATGTAGACGCGGACCAGGTCGAGTTCGTCCCACAGTCGCTCCTTGAACGTCTCCAGGCCGCGTTCTTCCTCGGCACTCAGGAAGACGGCCTCCTCGGGATCGACGTCGCGCTCGCGGAGTCCCTCCTCGACGGTGTCGACGTAGCTGGGGTCGATCAGGTCGGCCTTGTTGACGACGACGAGCGAGCGGACGTACTCGCGGTTGTCCAGCACGCCGTCGATGAGCCGGTCGATGTCCACCTGCTCGTTGATCGTCACGTCCGCGTTGACGTAGCCGTGTTCCCGTACGACGTCCTTGATGGTCGCCTCGTCCAGCTCGAGGTCGACGCTGGCGGTGACGTCGATGCCGCCTTTGCCCTTCCCGGTCACCGTGACCCGCGGCGGGTCCCTGTCGACGCGAATCTTGTTTCGGTACAGCTCCTCGGCGAGCATGTCGTATTGCTGGAGCTCGAAGGGCGAGAGCACGTAGACGATCAGGTCCGCCGACCGGACGACCGACAGCACCTCCTGCCCGCCGCCGCGGCCGCCGGCGGCGCCTTCGATCAGCCCGGGAACGTCCAGCAGCTGGATCGACGCGCCCCGGAAGTCGAGCATCCCCGGATTCACGTCGAGCGTCGTGAACTCGTAGGCGCCGACCTCGCTGTCGGCGTTCGTCAGCGCGTTGAGGAGGGTGGACTTCCCGACGCTGGGGAACCCGACGAGTGCCACCGTCGCGTCGCCCTGCTGCTCGACGTGGTAGCCGCCCCCGCCCCCGGAGGACTGCTGGCGCCTGGCGAACTCTTCCTTTTTCTCCGCGAGCTTGGACTTCAGCCGGCCGATGTGCTGCTCGGTCGACTTGTTGTACGGCGTCTCGGCGATCTCCTCGCGGAGCTGTTCGATCTCCTCCTCGAGCCCCATTCGTGTCGGTCGAGTCTAGCAGGACCGCCACCGAAAACGCTTCCCATCGCCACCGGCCCCGGTCGGATTTCGACATGTTCATCCCCCGCTCGGCGGAAGGGCGAGCCACGATGCCCGACCCCTCCAGCCTCCGGGACGCCACGCAGATCGTGCTCTCCTGCGAGGAGCTGGAGGGCGTTCGCGGTGACCTCGAATCCCGGTTCACCGTGACGATCGTTCCGGGGACGCCCTGCCGGATCGTCGGGAGCCCGATCGAGATCAAGAAGGCCGGCGAGTTTCTCGCGAGAAGCGGCGTCCCGGTTCGATAGGGCCGTCCCGTGGATCACTCCGCGCGCAGCGAGTCCAGGATCGACAGCGTGCCGTCAGCGTGTGCCTCCGCCACCACCTCGTCCGCGGCGGCGCGTGCGTGCTCGTCGGCGTTCGCGACGGCGTAGCTCCGGCCGGCCCGTTCGAAGGTCTCGACGTCGTTGATGGAGTCCCCGATCGCGACGAACGCCGCCGCGTCCATGCCGATCGCCGCGGCGGCGGCCGCGAGTCCCTTGCCCTTGTCCACGTCGGGATCCTTGACGTGGTAGGCGTAGCCGGAGTCGATGACGTGGAGCCCACGCTCCTCGGCGAGTTCCTCCAGTGGCGCCAGGGGCTGGCTCCGGTCGACGGCGATCTCGGTCTCGCGCCAGCGGTTCACCGGATCGCCGCCGCCCCAGCCGAGGTCGTGGCCGGCCTCCACGTAGGCGTCGGCGACCGCACGGGCGGCCTCCGCGTCCCCCACGACCTCCAGGTGGCCGTCGGCGAACGCGACGCCGCCGTTCTCCGCGACGATTCGGATCGGCAGGGCTGCGAAGTGACAGAGTGCGACGGGGTAGGGGAAGGCCTTCCCCGTGGCGACGACGATCGGTTCCGGCCAGTCGGCGAGCGCGTCCCAGATGCGCGGGTCGAGGCCCTCTCCGTCGGGTCGCGTCAGCGTCCCGTCGATGTCGAGGGCGAGCGGCGCCGTCATGTGTGGCAGTTCAAGGTGGACGCGGAGAAGCGTGGCGATCCCGGGAATCGACGTGCGCCCTCGGACCGGCGACGCGGCTTCCGACCGGTATCGTCTGCTCAGACCAGTGACGCGCCGTCGAACGCCGCGTTGTCGTAGTCGACCTCCATGAGGTCGAGGATCGTCGGGGCGACGTCGTAGAGGTTCGCGTCGTCGATCGTCGCGTCGGGGTCGTCGATCAGCAACGTTGCGTCCTCGAAGTTGTGCATCCCGTTGCGCGGGCCAGTCGAGAACACGTCCTTGCCGCCCTTGAAGCCGGCCTTGAGGTCGAAGCCGGTGTTGGGAATGACGACAAGGTCCGGCGCGATCTCGTCGTGGGCGCCCTCGAAGACGTCCTCGCCCTCGACGACGCGGTCGGCCACCGGCGTCCCCTCGGGACCCGTTACCGCCTCGAGCTCGGCCTTGAGTTCCTCGCGGACGGCGTCGTAGTCGGACTCCGGAACGCTCCCGCGGGGCTCTCGGCCCTCCAGATTGAGGTAGAAGCGACCGGGGATCAGCGAGTACGCCCGGGTCTCGTCTGCGATGTCCGCGAGGTTCTCGTGGTCCTCGCCCTCGAACTCGAGCCACCCGTTCTCGGCGAGCAGTTGGTTGCAGTTCACCTCCCAGTTCAGCTCCGTGAAGCCGTGGTCGCTGGCGACGACGAGCGTGACGTCGTCGGCGAGCGTCTCCCGCAGCACCCCGAGGTACTCATCGAGCTGCCGGTAGAACGCCATGAACTCCTCGGCGAACTCGCCGTCCTCGACGTAGTCCTTGAACAGGAAGTGGTTGACCCGATCGGTGGTCATGAACACGCCGAAAAAGAGGTCCCAGTCGTCGGTCTCGAGGTAGTGCTCGAACGCCTCGAAGCGGGCGTCCAGCGTCTCGTGGGCGTCCTCGACGAACTCCGTGCGGTCGTCGTCGTGCCCGAGCTTGGCGTTGACGTCGATCCGGTAGTCGATGGACTCGAGGTACTCCCGCAGCTCGTCGGGGAAGGCGGCCTTCTCGACGTCCGGGGAGAGAAAGCCCGAGACCATCCGCTGGACGTTGCGCTGGGGCGGGAACGTGACGGGGACGTTCAGCACCGTCGCGTCGCGGTCCTCGTCGGTCACGCGGTCCCACACGCGCGTCGCCTGGACGTCGTTGCCCATCGGGACGTACGTGTCGTAGGAGTCGATCTCGCGGTCCTGGAACCCGTACACACCGGTCTCGCCGGGGTTCACGCCCGTCGTCAGCGCCGGCCAGCAGGCGCTTGACTCCGGCGGGACGATACTCTCGATCGCTCCGCCAGCGCCCTCCTCGGCGAGGGCCGAGAGCGTCGGGAACGCCTCCGGATTGTCCGCGATCAGACTCCAGGGAACGCCGTCGATACCGATGAACGCGACTCGCGGCGCGTCGCCCCCGCCGCCGAGTCGATCGAACAGTCCCATGGACCCGCGTAGCAACACGTGGTACAAAACCCTGGTTATCGCCGCCGGGACTGCCCGTCGTCGCCGATCGCGGCCGCGTTTACCGGCGTCGAGGGTCGGCCAGCACGGCCCCGGGACGGAGGCGGCGCCACCGGCCCGATCTGTCAGTCCTCGCGGGGTGTTGCGGTCCGGACGAACGCACGCCCAGAGGCCGACCGGGATCACAGGGCTTACTATCGTACCGTCGGTCGCGAAACCATGGTCGACTCGGGCGATGAAGGACGACGCGCCGCCCCCACGCTCTCCCGGCGCACACTGGTCGGCCTCGCGGTGACGGGTGCCGTGGGTGGCGCGGGCGGCTGGACGATATCACAGCTCTTCTTCGAGGGAGACGGCGGCGAGGAGCGGGCCGACGGGACCGGCTCTCCACCGGATACGAGTGCCGAGCAGCAGGACGCGGCATCGGCCGAGAACCCTGGCGAGGATCGTAGCGAGGATCCTACCGAGGATCCTTCGGCGGACACCAGCGACCCGGAGCACGGCGAAACCGGGGAGAGGCCGTCCGATCAGGAAGAGGGCACCGACCAGACGGATCCCGAGGGCACGAACGAAGACGTCGACGACGGCACCGGTGTCCTCGACGTCGACGCGGTGGTCTACGTGAAAACCAGCCGGGGAATCCGCGCTGTCGACGCCGCAGACGGCAGCGATCGGTGGCTCGGCGGGCGACAGTTCGACTGGGTCAGCGACGCGCCGACGGTCGCCGACGGAACGGTCTACGCCGGCGCGATCACGGACGACGACGGCGGCGCCGTCTTCGCACTGGACGCCGACACCGGCGATCACCGCTGGACGTTCGACGAGCCCGACGACGCGGTACGGACCGCGGTAACGGTCGTCGGTGACACCGCCTACGCGGGCTCACAGGACGACTCCCTGTACGCGATCGACCGTCGAACCGGGGCTCGTCGCTGGCGCTTCGACGCACCGTCGGCCGTCCAGGCCGCCCCAGCCGTCGTCGATGGCTCGGTCTACGTCGCGTCTGGGCTCGACCTGTTCTCACTCGACGTCGACGGCGGGACCGTCCAGTGGCGGATCAGCCCGGTTCGCCTCTCGGGCATCGGTACGCCACAGGTCGTCGACGGCACGGTCTACGTCGCCGCGAACCGGTCGGTCTTCGCGGTCGACGCCGACACGGGCGCCTCCGTGTGGGAGACTCCACTCGGGACGGACGTCGGCGGCCTCAGAGACGTCGTCCACCACGACGGGTCGCTGTACGTCGGCGGGCCCGGGAACCCCGAACTCTTCGCGCTCGACGCCGGATCGGGTCGAGTGCGCTGGTCGTTCGACGAGCCGCGGCACGGGATCGAGGGTGCCCCGACGGTCGTCGACGGGACGGTGTTCGCAAACTTCGGCGACTTCACTGCGTCCGGCGGTGCGGCGCTCTATGCCGTCGACGCCGCGGACGGGACCGAGCGATGGAGCTACCGCTCCGACGACGAGGTCGTCGGCCACACGCCTACGGTCTACGAGGGCGTGCTCTACACGGGCGGTCCGGACGGCGACGTGTACGCGTTCGATACAGCCTCGGGCGAGCGGCTCTGGTCGACCACGCTCGGCCGGTCGACCTGGGCCACTGCGCCCACTGTCGTGGCGGATCCCTCCGGGGGGTACGGCGTGGGCTCGCGGGCACGACTGGGGACACACGGTCACCACGAACGGGCGCAGTTCTGAGCGGGCGCGAGGAAACAGTGGACCTGGCGGGAGAACGGGCGGCTCGCTGGCCTCAGTGCTCCTCGAGGGGTTCGCCGCAGGACTCGCAGCGTTGCTCCCGGTCCGCGTTCGTGGGAACGACGGTCGGGTGCGCGAGGCCGGGAGCGTCTCCGTTCTGTTCGGTGGCTGCCATCACGTCACCCTAGCCGCCAGACGCCCAAATAATTACCCATAATCATAAAACATGGCGGCGCTGGCCGGGATTACCTCGGCGTATTTCTCGCCAGGGACACTCCGCACGGGGCGTGCGGACGGGTGATCGTCGCGGCGGTGTCGCTGCGCTGCCAGCGGGGTTCGTTTCGTCGATGCAGAGTCCGGAACGATTTTACTCGTCGATCGACGCACTGGGTCCATGGTCGCCGAGGAGCGTGGGAACGAGCGTGCCCGTGTCGACGCCCAGCTCAGTCGGCGTACCACACTTCGGGCAGCCGGAGCGGGAATCGTCGGCGCAGTTGGTGTGAGAACGGCCACTGCAGACACCCAGAGCGCGACCGGACCGGTCGTCTACATCGATCGGACCGCCGGGATCGCTGCGGTGGACGCGGAGACCGGGGACGTCTGCTGGAACGAGGACCTCGGATTCGAGGCCATCACGGAGCCTCTCACCGTCGCAGACGGCGTGATCTACGGCCTCGATCAGACCTCCATTCGGCACAGGGAGGCGTTCGCCGTCGACGCCGCCACCGCCGAGGTGCTCTGGACCTACGACGGCATCGACGCCTGGGTGGGCGTCGGACCGACCGTGGTTGGTGACACGTTCTACGCGGCAGCCGAGGACGGGAGTGTCCACGCCATCGACCGCCACGAGGGCGAACTGCGCTGGCGCGAAGCGGTGGGCGACGGACTGAACCCGGGCCTGACGGTGTCCTACGGGACTGTCTTCGTGTCGGACGGCCGTGCCATCGCGGTGGACGCGGCCGACGGCTCGATCCGATGGCGATCGTCCGACGATACACACGACCACCGGGGAAACCCGGCGATCGCCGGCCGACGGGTCTGCTACGGGACGGACGACGGCATCGTTGCACTCGACGTCGTCGACGGCAGCCTGGACTGGGCCACGGACGTCCCGGGCGGATCGTCCTTCGAGGAGGTCGTCTTCGATGGCACGCGGCTCTACGCGGGCGACCTGGGTGAGGGACTCGTGACCGCACTCGATCCCCGCGACGGCGAGGTGCGCTGGACGTACGACGACCACGGCCAGCGGACGGTCGACGCCCCGACGGTCGCCGAGGGGGTAGTGTTCGTGAGCACGTTCGACTTCTACGAGGACTCGGTGGGACTCCACGCCGTCGACGCCACCGACGGAACGCATCGCTGGTCGGTCGAGGCGACAACCGACCTCTTCTGGTCGGCGCCCACAGTCTACGACGGCGTGGTGTACGTCGGTGATCACCAGGGCCAGGTCAGCGCGTTCGACGCGACGAGTGGCGATCGACGCTGGCGGGCCCCGGTTCACGAACACTGGCTGAGTACGCCTCCGATGGTGGTGGAGGATCCCCAGAACGGCTCGGGAGTCGGTTCCCGGGGACGGCTGGGTGCGCAGGCCCACCACGACGAGGCCATCCACTACAGCCGTTCACTCCCCGAGTCCGTCGAGTTCTCCGCGGCGTTCACCACGGCTCCGTCGGCACCGACGATCGGCGAGGACGTCGTCCTCCACGCGGGCCGCTCCCAGCCGGCGACCTTCATCGAGGAGTACACCTGGCAGCTCGACGGAACTGCCCTCGACGAGGACGGCCGGCGGATCGAGCACGTGATCGACGACCCCGGCCTCCACGAGGTCCGGTTACGCGTCGTCGGACCGGGCGGTCGCACGGCGTCGCGGACCGACTCCGTGGCCATTCGGGGGGCCGAGCCCACAGTCGCGAGCTATGCCGACGTCGAGACCGGTCGGGTGTCGCGGGAGGGTGTCGAGATCGCTCGCCAGGACCGCGAGGCCGGACGAACGGCGTCTGACACCTACGCCGCGGTGCTCTGGGCCTGGCTCCACGGTCTGCAGGTTCACTGAGGGTTGCTCTATCCGGGCGTCTCGCCTGCGCCACGATCGTGAGTGGGAGCCGCTGCACTGGAGCGTCCACCGGGGAGCAACAGGGCCTGTATAGCGCGTGGCCGAACCGATTCGGGGGAGAGACCTCCTGTGCCGGCTCCGAACACCCGGGTACATGTCGAGTTCATCCCACGACCACGCGGCGCCGGACCCGGTCACCGACGTCGAGCACGACAACTCGTGGTCAGCGAACCTGGAGAAGCCCGCGTACGCGGAGGACCCCGAAGCGGTCGTGGCTGGCGCGAAGATCGCCATCGAGCACACGGTCCCCGGCAATCACGTGAACCTCGTGAGCCACGGTGCAAACGGTCATCCGGAGGGGTATCTCTGGGAGCCACTGCAGGCGGCCTACGGCGACGCGATCGACCTCGAGTACGTCGAGCAGTGTGGCTGTGGTGGCCACGTGACGCGCGTGCAGGTCCTCGAGGAGTAGGACGAGTACGACAGCGCCGGGGTCGACGAGTTCGATCGTTCTGGCCCGTCACTCCGAGACGAGCACCCGCTCGAGATCGACCACGACGCCCGCGTCTGCAGCCGGATCGCCGACCAGCCGTCCCAGACAGACGACCGCGTCGTCGGGGGTGTAACAGGCCACCAGCGGCGGGGCGTCCTCCTCCTGGACGCCGGGCGAATCGGTTCGATCGGCGAGTTCCTCGGGCGTCGGTCCCTCGATCACGCCGGGCCCGTACACCGGGGCGCCGGTGGCGACCGACTCCGCAGCGCTCGGTGCGATCGTGACCGCCGGGAGGTGCTCGAGCGCCCGCTCCGCGGGCTGGACGACGTCGCGGAGGTCGATCGGGGGCTCCAGCTCGTGGTCCTCCCCAGCTGTCGACTCCCCCATCGCCGTCGCCCACTCTTCCTCCTCCTCGCCGCGGGCGAACGCCAGCGCGTCGACGAGCTCCTCCAGCGAGTGGAGGTCCCGGTCGTCGAAGGGCGTCGTGGCGGTCCGCCGGAGGTCGCCCATGTGTGCGCCGGTCCCGAGCGCGAGGCCGAGGTCGTGACAGAGCTTCCGCACGTACGTGCCACCCTCACACCGGATGCGCAGGAGGACCTGCCTGTCCGCGACCTCCAGGATATCGAGGTCGTACACCTCCCGGATCCGACGCTCGCGAACGACCGCGCTCTTGCGCGGGGGAGTCTGGTAGAGTTTCCCCTCGAACTCGGCGACGACGGCCTCGAGGTCCGCCGGCGGCCGGGCGTGGAGTTCGAGGACTGCGACGTACTCCTTCACGCCGCGGTGGAGCACCTGTGCGAGTCTGGTCGCGTCGCCGAGCAGCATCGGCAGACAGCCGGTGACCTTCGGATCGAGCGTGCCGCCGTGGGCTGCTCCGTCGATCCCAGCCGGCGACGATCCGTCCGGGGATTCCGAGGCTGCCCCGCCGAGGTCGCCGCTCGTGAGCGCGTCGTTCACGGCGTCGCGAACCCATCCCGCGACCTCGTGGGCGGAGGGGCCGGGCGGCTTGTCGAGGTTCACCACCCCGAAGCGACAGAGCGCCGCGTCGCTGCGCTCGCCCGGCGGCCCGCGCATGGTCAGAGGACGGACCCCACCGGGACCTGGCCCTCGTCGCCCTCGGCGTCGTATCGCTCGATCGCGCTCGCCAGCAGTGCCGGCACGTCCGCCTCGCTCCAGCGGGCGGTATTCACCGTCAGGTCGTAGATCGAGAGGTCCCCAACGTCGATGTCGTAGTACTCCCGGTAGCGCTGGGCCTCGCTGGCCTCGCGCTCGACGGTCTCCTCGCGGGCGACGTCGACGGCTTTGTCCTCCCGCTCGGCGATGCGCCTGGCGCGCACGTCGACGGGCGCGTCCAGCCAGATCCGGAAGTCGGCGTGCTCCCCGGCGAGCCACCCGGCCAGTCTCGACTCCAACACGAGGTCCTCGGCGTCGGTGGCGATCTCGTTGAGCCGGCGGTCGAGGTCGCGGTCGATCGCCGGATCGGTTTCCGCGCGAGTGTTGAGTTCCGCGAGCGAGATCCCCTTCTCCTCGGCGAGCCCCCGGAAGATGTCACCGCCGCTGGTGTGCTCGAGGCCGAAGTGCTCGGCCAGCGCACTGGCGGTGGTGCTCTTCCCGCTCCCGGGTGGTCCGGAGACGGTGACGAACATACGAGGACTGCGACGGGGCTCCCCAAAGGCGTTGTGAAAGGCGGATGGCGCCGGGGCGATCGACTGTACCGTCCGATGCCATCGCCGCAGACGGGCCCCTCCGGACGGCGTCGTCACTCGGCTATTCGGGCCTGTGATCCAGTCTGGCAGTGTCGGGGAACGGTCAGCGGCGGTGCTCGCTGATCCCGATTGCCGTGGCAGCCAGGAGCAGGAAGACGTACCCGCCGAGCGCTCCGATCGAGAGGGACAGCCCAGCCACGGGAACCACCATCGCGGCCCCGAGGAGCGCCACCACTCCGACGAGTGCGATGGCCGCGAGGACGGACCGCCGCTCGAACCCCCGGCGGATCACCGTCGGGCGCCGGTACGCGAGCCACTCGGCGGCGAGCGTCAGGGTCACACCGAGTGTCACCCACGCTGGCGAGGGCTCGATAGAGACGACCGCCGTGAGTCCGATCGCGACCAGGAGGAGTGCCCCCGCGAACGCACCGTCGCGGGCGCGGGTCACGTCAGTGGATCGTGGCGCCGGGCCCCACCGCTGTCTGGTACGCCCGGGCGTCGATGCCGCGTTGCTCGAAGGCCTCGACCATGGCGCTGGCGATCGCACGGCGACGACCGGGGTAGCATGCGGCGATCACGCCCGGCCCGGCCCCGCTGACCGTCACGCCGGTTGCACCTGCCTCGAGGGCGGCGTCGCGGACCTCGTCGTAGCCGTCGATCAGCGCCGCGCGGGCGGGACTCACGACCTCGTCGTGCATCCCCGTCCCCACCAGACGCGGGTCGTCCCGGCACATCCCGACGGCGAGCGTCGCGGCCCGACCGACAGTGTCGACGAGCGACGGCAGCTCCGTCGTCTCCGGGAGCACGTCTCTGGCGTCTCGCGTCGAGACGACGGTTTCGGGGAGGCAGACCACGAGGGGGATCTCGGCGTCGACGGCGGTGACGCCGACGTCGTCCCCGCCGGCCACGGTGAATCCCCCGAGCAGCGCGGGCGCGACGTTGTCCTCGTGGGCCTCGCCGGAGACGAGGGCCTCGCCCTCCGCCGCGATGGGCACGAGGTCGCTCCGCGAGTGGCCGCGGTCGTACAGCTCGTTGAGGGCGAGGGCCGCGCCGGCCGCACTCGCGGCCGATGAGCCCAGTCCGGACGCCGGCCGGACGCCCTTGTCGATCAGGATGCGCGCCGGCGCGTCCAGCGCTTTCGCGACGGCACCGACCGTGTTGCCCTCGGGATCCTCCGGGATGAACCGGCTGCCGACGCCCGTCACCTCGATGGTCGTCTCCTCGGCCTTCTCGACGGCGACGACGTCGGCGGGTCGGTCCAGCGCCACGCCGAAGACGTCGAACCCGCTGCCGAGGTTCGCGCTGGTGGCCGGCGCCCGGACCGTAATCATACGCCGGCGATAGCCCGACGCCCTGAAAAACCCACCGGTCGGGGGGCTCTGTCGGCCACGTCGGCCATCGCGGAACGCGGCGCCGTCCGTGACCTTCAGTCCCCAGCGTCGACGCCAGGCGCGTCGCTGGCGTCGACGGTGGCTGGCTCGTCGCGGCCGCCAATCACGAGTTCGCCGTCGTCGGTCTCGACGTACGCGCTGTCCGCGAAGCCGCCCTCGGCGTGGGGATGCTGGGGATCGTCGAGTCGCTCTGGCGTCGCCGGGGCCGCCGGGAGCCCGCCCGGGGGCGCGTACTCGCCGAGTGGATCGTCGATCGTGACCCCGTGGGCCTCGAAGAACTCCCGGTAGCGCTCGTAGTGGGGTTCGAGCTCCTCGATCGGGATCTCCATCATCTCCGTCCAGCCGTGGTTGTAGAAGTCGAAGTTGGCCTGGACGTGGGTGATCTCGCGAGCCTCGGCCTCCGGGAACCCAGCTCCGAGCGCGTCGAGGTACGTGTCCGTCGTCGCGTCGAAGAGGCCATCGAGGTGCTCGCGTCGCTCCTCCCGGTGGTCCGGGTCTGCCTTGTCGAGGAAGACGCCCGTGTGGAGGTCGACGAGCTTCCCCCGGGCGTAGCTGCCCAGCAGCGGTGCCGTCAGGGCGGCTTTGAACGCCCAGTGGCGTGCGTTCTGCCGGAGCTTCATAGACGGTTCCAGCGGCTGGACGCCCTTCAAGGTCGCGTCAGCGGTCGATGCTGGCCACGACGCGGGCCCGCAGCAACGACGCCGGCCCTCAGCCATGACGCCGGCCCGCAGCCACGACGCTGGCCCGCAGTGACGATTACGGACCCTCGGCAGGGCACACGACTGGTTGCTCCACACTGGCTACGACGTGCGCCCAGCCGGCCGTCCCTTGCCGGCTGGAGATCGTCCGCGACCGTCCAGGAATCCGGCGGTACCTCCGCCAGGACCTGCGCGTTCGGTCGCCGTGGGGAGCGACCGGTGCGCGTTTTCGCGCGGATAGCAATTCACTTGAGGGGCGGCGACGAACCCTTCCGACATGGCTGCTTCGTACGTGATCGTCGGTGACGGAATCGCGGGGAGTTCCGCGGCGGAGACCCTCCGCGAGGAGGACCCGTCGGCCGAGATCACAGTGCTCACCGATGAGGGGGAGGCCCTCTACAACCGGATCCTCATCAAGGAACACGCCAAGGGCAAGCTCCCCGAAGCCCCCATCTCCATCCACGAGCCGGGCTGGTACGAGGAGCGGGACATCGAGTTGTCCCTGAACACCCACGTCACCGACGTGGACGTCGACGCACACGAGGTCTACACCCACGAGGGCGACGTCTTCGAGTACGACAAGCTGCTGGTCGCCAGCGGCGGCACGCCCCTCCAACTGCCCGTCGAGAACGCGGGCGCCGAGGGCATCCACCACTTCTGGACGTTCCAGGACGCCCGGCGGATCCGCGAGCACGCTGCGGCGGCCGACGTCGGCGTGGTCGTCGGCGCGGGCCTCCTCGGCATCGACTTCGCGGCGGTCTGTGGCGCCCAGGACGTCGACGCCCACTACCTCATGCGTGGGAACCGGTGGTGGCGCTACGCGCTCAGCATGGAGGGCGCCGAGATCATCCACGACGGGCTGCGCGACCTCGGCGTCGAGCCGGTCTTCGAGTCCGGCGTCGAGCGCTTCGAGACCGACGACGACGGCCACGTCGTCGCGACCGTCGACCCCAACGGCGATCGGTACGAGTCGGAGTTCGTCGGCGTCGCCGTCGGACTCGATTTCAACCTCGAGTACATGCAGGACACCGATCTCGAACTCGACGACGGCGTCGTCGTCGACGAGTACATGCAGACGAACCTCGACGACGTCTACGCCGCCGGCGACCTCACCCGCTACTACGACACCATCACGGACTCCTACGAGCAAAACGGCTCCTGGGGCTCCGCCAAGGAGCAGGGCCAGACGGCGGGGAAGAACATGGCCCACGACGACGAGGTCGAGGCGTTCCGCTGGGTCTCCTCCTACTCCATCACCCACTTCGAGTTCCCCTTCCTCTCCTTCGGTCACCCGACCCGCGGCGAGGAGTACATCGAGCGCACCTACGAGGAGGGCGTCTGGCGCCGCATCGCGCTGCGGGACGGCCAGATCCTCGGGGGCGTCTTGATCGGCGACCTCGCCCCCCAGAGCGCGCTGAAGACGATCGCCCGCGAGGAGCGCGACGTAACCGGCCACGAGGAGGCGCTGCTCGCCGAGACCGTCGATCCCGAGGAGATCGCACCCGCCCAGGAGCAGTAAGGTCACGCTCTCATTCCCGCCGTCACCGCATTCGCTCCCCAGGCCGTCACCGTGTCCACGGATCGCATCGTGGACAACTATTTTGACCCACTTGCGAGAAGTCGACGACGATGGTCCCCCGCCCCTCGCTCTCCAACCGACGGGTCGCAATCCTCTCTGTGGCCCTGGGCCTCCTCTTGCTCACTGCGCCGCTGTGGATCGGCGTCTTCGACCTCCAGGAGTCCGTGACCACCTACGAACGGGAGGAAGTCACGACAGAGGGAGAAGCGATCCGGTACGCCACGTCCCCACCTGGGATCAGGTATCCAGTGCTCAGCGAGGACCTCGGCTGCACGCTGGGACAGCCTCGTGCGACCATGCGATTGTGCGCGCACGAGGCGGCACTCGCGACCGGACAGGAGCGTCCCGTCATCACCTGGACCGACGGTCCGGACGCGAACGTGCTCTCGCCCGCCATCCGCTATCGGTACGTCCAGGTCGAGGAGGCGGTCTACGAGCCGACGGCGGACGTCGCGGACGGGCCCGGTGATCCGCCGGCCGACGAGACTGACCGCTATCCCGTCTATCTCGATCTCGAGCGGGTCGATCCAGCGACGGCGCTGGCGGATCTGTCGGTCCCGGTCGAGGCAGACCGCGTTCCCGGGGTCGTGCGAAGTGCGGCTCGGGAGGGGAGCGCGACGACTCGCGGAACCGTCGACGCGCCCCCGCACCCGATCCGTCTCGCGGACGGCTCGATCTACCGCGTCGTCCTGGACGAGCGAGGCGACCCGCCTGCGTGGAGCAGTATCCTCCACTCGCTCGCAGTGTACCTCGCCCCCGTGTTCGGACTCCTCGCGATCCACGCCGCGTGGCGCCGCGTCGAGGTCACTGTGACCTATCGGGAGCCGCGGTGGTAGGCACCCCTCCGTCTGGCTCGATTACCCGACAGACGCGCCGTCCCCGACCGACATGGTTTTCCCCGCCTCCCCGCTCGCTTCCCCCATGGAGGGCAGCACGGACATGACCCTCGCCTTCGAGCTCTCCGCGCTCGAGGCGCTGGCCGAGCCCGACGCCGCCTTCGGGGAGGCGCGGCGCTGGAGCGAGTACGTCGGGGTCGTCTCCGCGGAGCCGACCTACGTCGTGACGAACTACACGCGCAAACACCGTATTCGGCAGGACTTCTTCTCCGGGCCGCGGGGGAAAGCCGAGAGCCTCGAGAGCGTCCGCGAGCAGTTCGACACCGAGCGCCACGTCTTCGTCGGTACGAGCGAGGAGGACCGGGAGCTCGCACAGTCCGAAGGGTGGGAGTATCTCTCCGTCGAGGACGCCGCAGACGCGGCCGACTGGACGCTCGCCGAAGAAGCACCCGAGGCCGACGCGGCGCCCGTCGAGGAGCCCGAGCGCGACGACTGGCCCTGAGTCGGCCCCGCGCCGACTGGGCCGCGCTGCTGCCGACCGTCCCCTCACGACCGAGGCTACCCTCCGGAACCCCTGGTTTTTCGTCCCCGATTGCGAATCCGATTCCGTGTCCCTCCGGCTCGAGCGCATCGCCGTGGAGGCCTTCAGCCGCTGGCGGTCCCCGGCTGGCCTTCTGGCGTTCGCACTGCTGAGCGCGGTCGGCGTCCTCCGGCGGGCCGCACGGCAGGACCTCCTCGACGCCGGCGTTCAGTGGGTCCTGGAGGGAGTACGAGCCGTCGACGGGGGGCTGGCAGGCGAGGTCGAGCCCGTGGCCGACGCGGTTCTGGATCGCCTTTCCCTCGCGCTCGGCCTGGACCCGTGGCTCGCGGCGATCCTCTGGCTGGTGACTGTGGCCTGCACCGCCGTCCTCGTGGTATTCGCGATCGCCGCCTTCGCCAGCGATGTCAGGGACCTCCGTGCGCTCCGGACGAGCGACGTCGGTCGGAAAGCGACACGCCTCACGGCAGGGTCCATCGTCGTGGGACTGCTCGCGACGCTGGGCTTCGCGGTGTTCGTCCTTCCGGGCGTCGTCGTCTTGCTCGCGTTCGCGTACTTCCCGGTCGCGATCGTCGTGCGCGACGACTCCCTGGTCGACTCGTGGCGGCGCTCGGTAGCCGTCGCCCGCCGGATCCCCGGCGAGACTATCGGCATTGTCGTCGTGGGCGTCGTGGTGACGAGCAGCGCGGCGGCGATCGGGGTGGTGCTCCGCCTCCTGCTCCCCGGCGTCGCGGGCGCCGTCGCCGACGTGGTCGTACTCACGGCCGCGTGGCTCTGGATCGGGGCGTTCGTCACCCGAACGTACCTCGCGGCGACACCGGATGGGGCCGCCTCGACGGACGGCCGGTAGAGTCGACCGTCGACGCGCCGACGGCGCCGAGGCGCGTCCTTTATCCACGCCAGCGTCCAACGCCGTCCAATGGCACAGCCGCGGGTTCCGGGCGACAGCCCGGGGACGATCGACCTCCCCTGCGGTGAGACGGTCTCCATCTCGGCGCTGGACCTGGGGATGCGGGAGTTCCGGTGTGACTGTGGCGACGACCACGCGGTGGTGATGGACGTCCACCCGCCGGCGCGGTTCGTCCCCGAGGCGATCGTCGAGGTGCTCCGGGAGAGCGTCACCGTCGAGGACGAGTTCGAGGAGTTCGGGACACCGCACGTCATGGGCGCCGTCCTCGAGGAGTTTCCCGATCGCGTCGTCGTCCACGACGCCAGCGGCGACGGCGAGGTCGGCTACGCTCTCTGCTGGATCGCCGATTTCGACGACCGCCGGCTCCACGAGGTCGTCGTGGATCTCCTCGTCGAGTTGATGGATCACGCGATCTCCCACGCCGAGGACGACGCCCACGCGGCCACGTTCCAGGATCACCTCGAGGACTTCGACGTCGAGGCCTTCGTCGAGCAGTACCGCCGCCAGCGCGACCTGGACTCCGGGTCCGACCCGGCGCACCGAGGCGTCTGACGCTGGTCTGACGCGGATTTATCCACCCACAGTCCGTCGATCTCCCCGATGGCAGTTCGCCACGGGGAGTACGAAGAGATGCGACGAATCCTCGAGGCTGCCGAGCACCCGCTGACCGCCAGGGAGATCCTCGACCAGCTCGAGGACGACGAGATCGACAGCGCGCACCGGGTGGCAACGGTGCTGGGGCGGCGCGCCGAGGACGGCGACGTCGAGGTCATCCGCGATCGGCCCTACCGGTACCGCGTTTGAACGGGGCGGCGTCCCTCCGTATTGGATCGACTCCACCGCTGGGGGAGCAACAGGACGCCGGGTTTTTGCCGGCCGGCCGCCTCGCCCAGACAGATGGCCGACCGGAGTACGGACATGACGCTCGCGTTCACCCTCGAGGCCCTCCAGCGGCTGGCGGATCCGGCTGCCGCGATCGAGGACGCCCGGACCTGGAGCGAGTACGTCGGCGCGGTGTCTGCGACCCCGAACGGGGCGCTCTCGTTCACCCGCGAGCGGCGCATCCGCCTCGACTTCTTCTCCGGGACCCGCCCGCCCGCGGAGACCCTCCACGCGGTCACGACGAACTACCACACCGAGCGCTACGTCCTCGTCGGGGAGGCCGAGGACGCCGACCTCCCGCCGACCCCCAACTGGGAGTTCCAGCTGGTCGAGGACGCCGCCGAACGGGCGGGATGGACGCTAACGGACCCGGACGGGGACGACCAGCCGGGAGCACTGGGACGCGTCGGCGACCGGCTCCGCGGACTGCTCGGGCGCGGGCGGTGACGCTCCGGAGGGCCCACGCTTATTGGCTGGACCCGCGATGGCCCGCGTATGAGCGAGATCGTCATCGAGTCGACGCTCGTCGTCCTCGCGGTGAGCGTGCTCGTCGGCGGCCTGGCGATCCACGTCGGGTCGATGTTCGCCCTGGCCTCCCGGAACTACGCCCACGCCGTCGTCACGGCGGTCCTGGGCGCGATCGCCTGGGCGATCGTCCACACACTCTTCGGCGCACTGGGTGTCCCGGAACTCCTCGCGTCGGTCGTCGGGCTGGTGATCTGGATCGGCGTCATCGGCTGGCGCTATGGAACCGGCTGGATCCGGGCGGGGATCATCGGGCTGTTCGCGTGGGGCGCTGCGGTCGCGACGCTCGTGGTGCTGGACGCCCTCGGCGTCAGCGGCCTCTCGGCCTACGGCGTGCCGGGGGTCTGAGCGCGCTCGCACCGCTCGAGGGATTCTCCGTGCGTCCCGACGTCACTACCGACCGCTGGCCACCAGGCCCAGCTCCTCGTGAACCAGGTCGACGGCCGCGCCCAGCGAACCGGTGGAGCCGAGGTAGCCCGCGCCGACCGAGGCCTTCATCGCGACGGCCGCCGGACCAGTTACGACGGATGGGCCGACCTGTGCGACGGCGCCGTTGCCCACGCTGACGACCCAGCCCGGGGAGTCGAAGCGAAACCGCTCGAGCCGCGGCGCGAACGGTCCCTCGTGTTCGAGCACCCGCTCGACGTTCGCGGCGACCGTCTCGGCGCTCGCGACTGCAGCCTGGGCGGTGGCGGGGACTGGCTCTCCATCCTGGTCGACGATCCGTACCGCGTCTCCGAGGCCGAACGTTCGCGGGGCGAGGCGGAGCGTCGCGTCGACCTGGGGTCTGTCGCCATCGAGCGCGTCCTGGCCGGTGATACCCCCTGTCCAGACGAGGATGTCCTGGTCGATCTGCGTGCCGTCGGCGAGTTCGATCGCGTCGTCGGTCACTCGCTCGACCGTTGCCCCCGTTCGCACCTCGACACCACGATCCTCGAGCTGGGCGTGGACTGCCGCCTGGAACTGCTCGTCGAACGCTGGCGCGACGCGTTCGGCCTGCTCCAGGATCGTCACCGTGCCACTCGAACGCCTGCGTTCAGCCGTCACCTCGGCCCCGAGGGCCGCGAGTTCCCCGGCGGCCTGGATCCCCGAGAGGCCTGCCCCACCGACGACGACCTGGCCCTCCGGGTCGGTGAGCGCTGGCCTCGCAGCCTCGTGGATCGCCAGAGCGTGATCGAGTCGCTTGAGCGGGAGGCCAACGCCATCGACGCCCGGCACGGCGAGGGATGCGGTGGCTCCGAGTGCGGTCGCGCAGACGTCGTACTCCAGCTCCTCGCCAGCGTCGAGCTCGACGGTGCCGGTAGCGTCGGGATCGGGGTGGGCGGGTGGCTCGATCCCGACGACGGTGTCCGTCCGGACAGTCGCCCACTCGAGGAGCTCCTCGAGGTCCAGTGCGACGTGCTCCGCGAGTGACGGCCGTCTGAGGACGCGGTGGAGTTCGTTCTGCAGGAGGTGGGTACCGTCCTCGTCGACGAGGACGAGCTCGACGCCCCCCGGATCGAGCCGCTGCTCCAGTCGTCGTGCGACCGAGAGCCCGGCGTACCCGCCGCCGAGCACGAGAACGCGCATACGGCCGGTACGCGCTGGATGTGTATATCCCTGACGTGGGCCCGCGCGGATCGATTGCAGCGACTCGACCCGGCGGTCGTCGAGGGGACCGTCAGGTCAGCGGTCTCGCCGGGCGATGTCCTCGAGGTTCTCCAGGGTGATGTCGTGGCCCTCGCTCTCGCCGGGGAGGATGTCGCCCAGGGCGGCGCCGAGGGCGGCTGCGGTCCAGAGCACGACCACGCGGGCGAACACCTCGAGATCGGAGGGGTTGCCGAGCCCGGCCCGGCCCCAGAGGAACACCAGGCCGAGGGCCGTCAGGAACGACGTCAGCAGGACGCCAATCAGCCGACGTGGCACGATCCCCAGGATCGGGTTGGAGATCCTAATCTGGCGGATGTCCGCCCAGTAGAGGAGGCCGATGGTCAACACGACGACGAAGGCGACGTTCGCCACCAGGAACACGGGCACGCCGAAGCGCTCGGCGGTCGCGAGGTGCTCGGCGATGACGAACACCCCGTCCTCGACGAGCATCGGGAGACACAGCAAGATCCCTCCGACGAAGGACTCGGCCACGTCACGGGTGGTGTATTTCGCAATGCGCTCGCTGAGGTACCCCGAGCCGGGAATTCTCGTAGCGACGTCCATCGTCGAGCGGACTTTCTCGCGTTCTTCCTCCGAGTCGACGGTCTCCTGGAGCTCCTCGAGGTGCGCCAGCAGCGTGTCGAACTCCTCGGGAGACCGCCCGGGAGAGGCTGTCGGCGGTTCACCGGCGTCGTCGGAACTCACGGGCACTCACCGGAATCCATGGGGCCAAGGTACGGGAGTGGCTGAATAAACGCATCGCCCGTGACGGTCCCGGTCTGGGACGCCAGATCGGTCGTCCCACCGCAGTGGCTGGGGTCGTCGACCGCGAGACCTTTGACACCCACTCCCCATGCCTCGATATGATCGACGTCCTGCCGGATCACAGTGACACATTCCTCCGCGCCGTCGGCCCTGAGCCCGACGACGTCCTCGAGGAGATGCACGAGTTCGCCGAGGAGAACGACTTTCCACACGTCGGCCCTGCGTTGGGCGGCTGGCTCCAGCTCCTCGCGCGCATGGTCGAGGCCGAACGCGTCTTCGAGTTCGGCTCGGGCTATGGCTACTCGGCGTACTGGTTCCTGCGCGCGATGGGCTCCGACGGCGAGATCGTGCTGACCGAGATCGACGAGGACGAACTCGAACTCGCACGCGAGTATCTGGGGCGTGGTGGCTTCGCCGAGCGCGCATCGTTCGAACACGGCGACGCCCTGTCGGTGATCGACGAGTACGACGGTCCCTTCGATGTCGTGCTCATCGACCACCAGAAGCCCCGCTACGCCGAGGCCTTCGAGGCGGTCCGCGAGAAGGTCGCTCCCGGCGGTATCGTCGTCGCCGACAACGTCATGACCGGGGGGTCGATCGAGTTCGAGACGTTGCTCCGGGCCTGGGAGAGTGAGGAGCGACTGGCCAGCGATGAGCCCATGACCACTGGGATCGACGAGTATCTCCACGCAGTCAGAGACGACCCGGCGTTCGAGACGGCTATCTTGCCGATCGGGTCCGGGCTCTCGGTCAGCCACAGACGGGACTGATCGGCGCACCCCGATTGTCCCACGCCCCGCGAACAGCGCAACGACGTCGGGGACGGAATCACCGCGCGTACGCCTCACCCGTGAAGATATCTGCTCGCGGCAGGAACCGTTAAAACCGATCCCGCGTTCATACCAACCAGTGGAGTCCGTCCCCCGGAACCGTCGATGGAATCGGAGTGATCGGCCGTGACCAGTCGCGTCCTGTGTCTCAGCACCGACGAGTCGTTCGCCTCCAGAATCAGCGCCCCACTCGAGTACTCCTACCCACAGGTGAGCGTCCTCACGGTCCCAGACGTCGCCGCCGGCGTGGAGGTACTCGAGGGCGAACGCGTCGACGCAGTCGTGACCGACGCCGCGACGATCGCGGAGAGTCCAGCGCTCCTGGAGGCCGTTCGAGAGCGACGGCCCGAGCTGTCCCTGCTCGTCCTCTCGACGTACGAGGACGACGGCCGTCGCCGCACCGCCGTCTCCGAGGTGGTGGACTTCCTGGAGGACGTCGGGACCGATGCCGGGGACGAGGCCCTGGCCGGCTGGGTGGCGAACTCGGTCGTCGACGATGGTCGTTCGAGCGGCCCACCCGGTGGCGAGAACCTCGAGGGCGTCGTCAACGCGATCAAGCGGGACCTCGTCGACGCCCGTCGACCGGGAGACGTCGAAGCGGCGGTCTGTGAGCAGCTCATCCTCGAGGAGGACGTCGAGTTCGCGTGGATCGGGGAGTTCGATCGCGGCGAGGGCCAGGTCGTCCCGTGGGGCACGGCCGCCCGTGGCGGGGACTGGCCACGGTCCCGCACGTTCCCCGCGGGCGAGGGCATCGACGCGGTCGTCGCAAACGCGCTTCGCTCCCGCGCTCCCGTCGTGGTCGACGACATCGAGACCCACGCATCGACCGTGCCCTGGCGAGCGGTGGCCACGGAGCGTGGGTGCCAGGCGTTGATCGTCGCACCACTCCAGACCGACGACGAACTCTTCGGCGTCCTCGGCGTCTTCACGACTGATCCCGACGGGCTCTCCCTCCCCCAGCGGGAGGCGTTCGTGGACGTTGCCGACACGACGGCACGCGTCCTGGAAGGGATGGCGATCCGCGGTCGGATCGATCAGCAAGAGCGCACGCTCCGACGGTACGAACGACTCGTCGAGACGGTCGGCGACGGTATGTACGCACTCGACGACGGTGGCCACTTCATGACCGTCAACGACGCCCTCTGCGAGATGACGGGATACGCCCGAGAGGGCCTGCTCGGCGAGCACCTCGAGCTGATTCTGGAGACCGAGGGCAGGAACGCGTGGGAGGCGGTCGTCGACGACCTGACTGGCGTGGGTGGGGATTCGCGCTCGCTCGAGTTGACCGTCGTCCGCAAGGACGGGACGAGGTTTCCCTGTGAGAACAAAGTGGGACTGCTCCCCAGCGGCGAGGATGGCTCTTTCATGGGGACAGTCGGCGTCCTCCGGGACGTCACCGAACGCAAACGGCGCGAACGCAAACTCCAGCGACAGAACGATCGACTCGACGCCTTCGCCTCGATCGTCTCTCACGACCTTCGGAATCCCCTCAGCGTCGCCCAGGGATATCTCGAAATGCTCGAGGAGTCCGAAGCCGACGAAGCGACGGTCGGCGAAGTCCAGCAGTCCCTCGATCGAATGAACGAGATGATCGACGACGTGCTTGCGCTCGCCCGGGAGGGAGAGACGGCCGCCGAGACGGCCCCCGTCCCCCTTCCGTCGGCGGTCCAGGACGCCTGGAGCAACGTCGACACCCGGGACGCGGAGCTGACGGTGTCCCTGGACCAGAGCGTCCTCGCCGACGAGGGTCGCCTCCTTCGACTCCTCGAGAACCTCTTCAGGAACGCCGTCCAGCACGGGGGCTCCGACGTTGCTCTCGAGGTCGGCCCGCTCGAGGCGCCTGCGGAGGGTTTCGTCGGGTTTTTCGTGGAGGACGACGGCCCCGGAATGCCACCCAACGTCCGGGAGCACGTCTTCGAATCCGATTTCACTACAGCCGAGGACGGCCACGGCATCGGCCTCTGGGTCGTCAGTGAGATCGCAGATGCTCACGACTGGGAGGCCGCAGCGACCGTGGGTCGAGACGGCGGCGCTCGATTCGAGTTCGCCGGGGTCGAACAGGCCCACTAGCGTGGATTGTCGTCGATCGGTATCCCGGTATTCCAGCGGTTGATGGGATCGTGATCGCTGGCTGGGCGTCCACAGAACGTGTCACTCCAGGCGGCAGCCAGCCGTCCGGCTCAAACCTCCGACCAGTACTCGGGCTCGTTCCCCTCCCGCCACTTGATCGTACATCCGCGGGAAGGGCCACCGTCGACGGACACTGAATCACCAGCCAGCACGTCAGCGATCGCCTCCTCGATGTGGAATCGAGTCGGTTCGTCGTCGGGGTTCAATGCGTCGTCGAGCTGGCCGTGGTATGCGAGCTGGAATCCGACGTCGGTGTTCCGGAAGAGGAACGGGTCGGGTGTACAGACGGCCCCGTACGCTGGTGCGACAGTTTGCTCCTCGTCGAAGAGGTAGGCGTCGTAGGCGACGGTCCCCTCTTCGACGACGGCGACCATCTGGTCGAAGGAGTCCTCCGGGTACTCCTCCGGGTCGTTCGGGTTAATCCCGACGACCGCGACGTCGTCGTGTTGCTCGGCGAGGTCGTTGAGGTAGGGGTGTTTCGCCTTGGCGTACGGACAGTGATTGCACGTGAAGACCACGAGCAGTGCCTGTGCGTCCCCGAAGGACTCTGGGGTATACGTCTCGCCGTCGGTCCCCTCGAGTTCGAAGGACGGTGCCAGGTCGCCTCGCTCCAGGACGTCGATGGATTCGCCTGCCATGTTCGGTACTCGTCGGTCGGTGGCCAAAACGGTTCGGCTGGCGAGGACAAGCCGTCGGCGTTGGGACGCTCGTCCACCGTTCCTCCCGATTGCACCCGATTTCGAACCGATCTGCCGTCCGAAACAGGCTCCGGCATTTCGTATAGCGAGATACAGTTTATGAGTCGCTTCTGCGGCGTGATATCGTCCCGGTGACGTGTCACAATGTGATACTATCGCGGCTCAGATCGGGTAGTTGAGGGGTGGGCCATCGGCGCGAGTGCGGTGGTCGAACTCCCAGGGCCCGTGAGGACTCCGATCGCCCGAGGTGCCTCGCGTCGTTCACGGCCAGAATTCGATCGAGACACAGGGGTTATACTCGGTGCGCTCAAACTCGCCGTCGATGGTCGAGAACGTCCTCTGGCCGGCGTACTTCGACGCCGAGCTCTCCCGGAGCGAGGGGAGACGCGTCCCACAGGATCTCGCAGTCGAAGAGCCCCAGGTCGAGGACATCGCCGAGGCCGTCGGGCAGGTGGGATACGACGCGACGGTCGAGCGGGACGTCGCCTATCCTCGCGAACACTTCCGGGAACGCGGCCGCGTGGTCGTACACGACGCCACGGATACCGGAAAGAGCGACCTGATTCAGGCGGTTGGGGCGTACGTCAACGCCCTGCAGGCGTAGATGGAGCGACTCGGCACCGCGGATCGCGTCGCCCAGGGGCTGATTATCGCCCGGACGACAGACGTGTCGGACGTGGGCGCAGCAGTCATCGACGAGGACCTCGAGGACGTCGGCAGTGTCGTGGACGTGTTTGGCCCAGTTGAGCGTCCCTACACAGCCATCTCGCCAGTCGACGGTCGGTCGCCCGCCAGCGCCGTTGGAATCCCGTTGTACGTTCGCTAGCACCTCAGCACGACGGTGTCACGGGTAGACATCGAGCCAGTACCCCAGGAGCAGGCCGGAGCGTAACGCGGAAGGCGGGCCTCCGTGACCGTCACGTATGGACGAACGGACGCGACACGGTCTCGCCGTCGGCGGCGTCGTCGTCCTCTTCATCTGCATCCAGCTCGGGGCACTGGCGCTGCTGGATCCGTACGTCGCTGCCGACGCACAACCCGTCGACGATCCCTCGAACGAGGGGAACGTCGCGCTCTTCCTCGGGGTGATCCTCGTCGCGACGGCACTGATGCTCGCTGCGATGCGATTGGACCTCGAAGTCGTGCTGAAGGGGGTCGTGCTCCTCGCGTCGGGCTGGATCACCGTCATCGTGATGCAGACGCTCCTCCGCCCCGTCAGCGACGTCTCCGTCCGATCTGAGGCCCTCACGACGGCGTTTTCGTGGGTTCCACTCGTCGTGCCGTACGCGATTGGCCTCGGGCTGCTCGCGGCGCTGTACCTCCACCCGGAGTGGTACGTGATCGACGCTACAGGCCTCGTCCTTGGGGCTGGCGCCGCGGGCCTGTTCGGGCTGGCGTTCACCCCACAGCTTGCCATCGCGTTCCTGGTCGTCCTCGCTGTGTACGACGCGGTGAGCGTCTACGGCACCGAACACATGCTCACGTTGGCCGAGGGGGTCTCCGATCTCAATCTCCCGGTGTTGCTCGTCGTGCCGACCACGCGATCCTTCTCGCTGATCGATGGGGACGGTCCCGCTACGCTCCCCGACGACGGCGATGCAACCGAATCGCCGACCGACGCCAGGGCCGTTGAATCGGATGAAGTGCCGGCATCGCCGGCATCACCCGACTCCCACCCAGCGTCCGTGGACGACGACCCGACGGACTCACCCGAGGAAGCGGAGCCCGAGTCAACCAGGGACGCGATCTTCATCGGTCTGGGGGACGCCGTCATGCCGACCATCCTCGCAGTGAGCGCCGCGCACTTCCATCGAGACGCCGCAGCGCTCTTCGACATCCCCCTGATCGCCGTGAACTGGCCGGCCCTTGGTGCGGTTGTCGGAACGCTGGTCGGGCTGGTCGGCCTCCTCGTGATGGTACTTCGGGGGAGAGCACATGCCGGGTTGCCGATGCTCAACGGCGGCGCGATCCTCGGCTACCTCCTTGGCGCGCTCGCAAGCGGTATTTCGATCGCCGACGCCCTCGGCCTGCCCCTCTGATCGGGATCACTCGCCCGTCAGTACCTCGCTCGCGGGTGCGAACGGCAGTTCCGTTCCGCGATCGCGCTCCGTCGCCCGCTGATACAGCAGGGTGGCGCCCGCGACGGTTTCGATCCCCGTCCCGCCGCTGTCGAAGACGGTGATCTGGTCGTCGTTCGTGCGTCCGGGTGACGAGCCCGCGACGACCTCCCCCAGCTCCGCGTGGACGTGGTCGTCGTCGACGACGCCTGCCTCCCGGGCGCTCAGGAAGGCACCGGCGTCCTGTTCGACCCGCTCGCGGAGGTCCGGGACGTAGCGGGCGCGCTCCATCGTTCGGTGGTCGAGTTCTCGGCGATCGGGGTGGTACTGCCCCATCGCCGTCACGTGGGTACCGGGCTCGAGCCACGACCCGTCGAAGACGGGTTCGCTGGCGTCCGTCGCCGTGACGACGACGTCGGCGCCCCGAACGGCCGTTTCGGCGTCAGGGACTCCCCGGACGTCGGCCGAGAGGTGCTCGTCGAACCTCGCTGCGAAAGCCTCCCGGTGGTCGATAGTCGGCGAGAACACGTCGACGGCATCGAACTCCCGGACTGTCGCCGTGGCGCGGAGCTGCCCGGCCGCCTGTGCACCGGAACCGATGATCGCCAGTGTGCTCGCGTCGCGCCTCGCCAGTTCGTCGACGGCGACAGCCCCCGCCGCTCCGGTTTTGAAGGGGTTGAACCACGCGCCATCGAGCAGCGCCAGCGGGCGACCGCTTTCGGCGTCGAACAGCGTCATCACGAACCAGGCGTCCTCGTCGGTGAACCCCGCGGCGTAGGTGTAGGCGCCCATGACGCCGGTGTCCGGAAGCACTGCAGCGTATCCGGTAAACAGGCCAGGCGGTGCCGAAGCGAGCAACGCGGTTCGTGGCTTCGCGGGGGCTCCGTTCCCCCGCTGTCGGTACCCCTCGCGAACGGCCTCGACGAACGCCTCGGGTTCGGCCAGCCCGTCCAGGTCGTCGTGGGCGAGGAATCGGGCAGTCACACTCGGTGTCGGTGGGGGGAGGAACATAGCCGTTCCCGTCCGGACGGACCGACCATCGGGCCGCGAAGTCGATCGACGCCATCGCGAGCGATCTCCGATCGTCACCCTATCATAACCATATTCGTGGCATCTGTGTCTTCTGGCGCCAGGTCTTGGTGGCCAGTTGACAGTACGCGCTGTACGGGGTGGAAACGGGCCGGTTTGAGGGTACCATAGGACACGATAAAGTCCCTTATCCAAGAATATAGGGATAGATTCATGTGTGAGGCCTCCGTGGCCGCCCGTATGCCCGAACAGGACACCGAGCGCACATCGGTCCGGACGTACGTGCCGGCCTACCAGAAAGCGGCCTGGGCCGACCACGCCGAGGAACTCGACATGAGCCTCAGCGAGTTCGTCCGGTCGATGGTGCAGGCCGGACGGCGGGGATTCGAGGGGCCCGATGGGGCGTCGGCGAACACGAAGCCCGCGGAACCCGATGATCGGGACGCGAACCCCGGGGGTGACGGGCTGCAGACGGCGGTTCTCGACGCCCTCGACGACGGGCCTCGTGAGTTCGACGATCTGGTCGACCTCGTGGCCGACGATCTCCGTCACGACGTCGATCGGGTTCTCGATCGACTCGAGGACGAGGATCGCGTCGAACACGATCGACTGAACGGCGGCTACCGGGTGACCGACGATGGCTAGGACGGTCACATCCGAGGCCGCCACCGACGATCCGATCGCCCACTTCCTCGAGGAGCAACGCTACCACGGGAAGAGCCAGCGGACGCTCGACGCCTACGAGCGGGTGCTCCGGCGCTTCGAGGCGTTCCTCGCGGATCCCGAGCGGGTACCGACGTCGCCGACCGTCCCGTCGGCTGCGACGCGTCGGGAGTGCATGGCGTGGATCCACGAGCTCCGCGGTGAGTACGCCCGCAGCACCGTCGCCTCCTACGCGGCGTACGTCCACCGCTTCTACGCGTACATGGTTCGGGTCGAGGAGTTCGACGCCAACCCCATGGCGCTGGTTCGCGAGGAGATGGACGAGCGCATCGAGAAGAATCCGACGCGGCGCGACCTCAGCGTCCAGGACATGCGGGAGTTCGTCGCCTCCATCGACCATCCACTTCACAGGGCGGTGATCGTCACGCTCCTGAAGACGGGGATGCGGGTCGGCGAGCTGTGCAATCTCGATCGCCGGGACGTCGCCCTCGAGGACGGCGCCGTCGACGGGGACGGTCCGCAGACGGCACGGGCGGCGCTGGACGGCCGTCCGGACGCGCTCTACGTCGCTGCTGGCACCGAACTCTCCGACGATCGATCCGCGGCGAACAAACGCCAGCGGTCGACGATCGTTCCCGTCGACGCAGAACTCGCTCGCGAGCTTCGGGCCTGGCTCGCGATCCGGCCCGACCCGCGGGACGATCCGGCGCCACTGTTCCTCTCGACAGACGGAGACTGGGGCGCTCGCCTGGAACCCCACGCCGTCAGGCGGATCGTCCGCCAGTACGCCGAAACCCGGGGTTGGTACCGGTCGGGCGCCGGTGCGGGCGAGAACGTCACGCCGCACTACTTCCGGCACTTCTTCACGACGCACCTCCGGGATCGGACCGGCGACCGCGGCGTCGTCAAGTACCTTCGTGGTGACGTGGGAGACGACATCATCGACACGTACACGCACAACTGGGGCGGCCGGGTGCGGGAGGTCTACGAGGCGAACGTCTACTCGATTCTGTGAGGCCACTGCGGGGACAGGGCGACACTTGGTGGCAACGTATCAAGGTGGCAGACATACACGAACACACGTATATTCTCGCTATCACTGTCCCAGACGGCCCGTGTAAATCGTATGTCGCTATATCATAACGATGACCGCACAGTTCCACACAGAGAGGGAGATTCACCCCCTGTGCCTGCAGGTCGCTACCCGGATTGCTCACTGTGAATCCGCCATCGACCAGGTGGTTCCACGCAGCCCAGAGGGCGTTCCGTCCGGATGATTCCAGTCGCCCGTTCGACTGTGGGCGTCGGTTCGCGTCGCTCGAAGAGCGCCTCGCGATTGCACCGCGGATACACTGTGCCACGCCCAGTTGCGAGTGGCGGACGGACCGAGAGACGGTCCTGCCCGTGGAACGATCGGCTCCACCCTCCCGGGAGCCCCAGCAACACGGGTATTGCTATATACCCGTCTGCTGATTGCCACGGGCTGAGAGCCCGAACAACGGATAATGGCCCAGCGTGCCTCTGGTAGCGTGCAATGGGACTCTTAGAGGGCCGCGTCGCCGTCGTCACCGGCGGCGCCAGTGGACTCGGACGGAACATCTGTGAACAGTTCGCCGCGGAGGGTGCCGACGTCGTCGTCGCAGACATCCAGGAGGAACCCCGCGAAGGCGGTACGCCGACGCACGAACTGGTCGCAGACGCCTACGACGTCGACGCTACCTTCGTCGAGTGTGACGTCACGAACAAGGCCGACCACGAGGCGGCGGCCGACGCTGCCGAGGCGTTCGGCGGACTGGACGTCTGGGTGAACAACGCCGGGGTCTTCCGCGCCGAGGAGTTCACCGACGTAACCGAGGAGGAGTACGACTGGCTGATGGACGTCAACGTCAAGGGGACGTTCTTCGGGGCGCAGGTCGCGATCGAACGGATGCTCGACGCCGGCACCGAGGGTGACCTCATCAACCTCTCGAGCGTCGCGGGCCTGTCGGGATCCGACGACTTCGTCACCTACTGTACCTCGAAGGGTGCGGTGCGGCTGATGACCTACTCGCTCGCTGACAAGTACGGCCCCGAGGGCATCAACACCAACGCGATCCACCCGGGGATCATCGAGACGAAGATGGTCAGCGAGGACGTCCCGATCATCGGCTCCGAGAGCGAGGAGGCGTTTCTCCAGCAGGTCCCCAAGCGCCGGTTCGGCCAGCCCGAGGACATCGGGGACGCGGCGGTCTTCCTCGCGAGCGACATGAGCGACTACGTCAACGGCGAATCGATGGTCGTCGACGGCGGCATGACCAACACCTGATCGGCACCAGAGTGGGAGACGATACAGGGGTCGCGGCGACGAGCGTCCCGGGTTCGTGGGCGGCCCCTACGTCCGACCCTCGCGAGAGGTTCCCTGCCCGGAGCCGACTAGATAGAGCCCCGCGGGCGTGCCATCGCGGGTGAGGCGATTGATCCCACGCGGCGTACGCGATCGATTCCCGACGGGTGCCTGCGGATCGCCCACGGCCGGCCGAAGATCACTCCTCGGGACCGGAGCTCTCACCGAGGACGGCCAGCGGTGCCGATCCGGCGTTCACGGCACTCCCGGCCAGGATCGCCGCCGACAGCACGACGAACCCGCCCCGTGGCGAGTAGTCCGCGAGTCCCGCCCCCGCGTCCACGATGAACACGGCCAGGAAGAAGCTGAGGATCGCGAAGACGAGCATGACGATCGACGCGACGATGCCACCGAAGACGCCGCCGACGGAGTTCTGGTCTGCCATGGCTGTGTGACTCCATCCGGCACGTCTCGTGGCCACCATTTGTACGTCACCTCCACGTCGGAACTGGAGCGCCGGAAGCGGCGCCGCTCACCAGAGGCTGGTGCAGCCCGGTCGAACCGGGAGCGCCGCGACGAGTGGGACCAGGAACGGGTGTCCTGTTTCCTCGGAGCGCTCGTCCTCAGGACACCAGATCGGCGTTTGGGGCGTTGCGTTTCACGCTCTCGATGCCGTCCCGGGCCCCGCTGCGGTCGCTATACCCCTGGCCGCTGTCGAGGAGCACGTTCCCGTTCCGGTGACGGAGGCGCCAGCGGGCATCGCCGCCGCGATCCTCGTAGATCTCGAAGGTCGCCTGTCCCACGTCCAGGACGTGGGCGTCCGGTGCGTACTCGCGGACTCGCTCGACGGCGTCCTCGGCCTCGCTCCGATCACTGTACCCCTCGCCGCTGTCGGCGACGATCCGGTCGTTGCTGGATCGGAGCCGCCAGCGGTACTCGCCCGCGGCGTCCTCGTAGACCTCGACCTCGTAGTCGTCGATGCCGTCGCGGATCCCCTCGGCGGCGCGTGTGGCGTCGTTCCGGCGGGTGTAGCCCTGCCCGCTGTCGCCGAGGATGTTGCCGTTGCGGTGGACGAGCCGCCAGCGCCACTGTGCCGCCCTGTCCTGGTAAACCTCGAATGCGGCGGGATCGAATCGGAGGTAGTCCGCGGGACCGACCGTCTCGCGCACGCGATCGATGGCGCGCACGGCGTTGCTGCGAGAGGCATAGCCCTCGCCACCGTCGGCGATGATGTTGCCGTTGTCGTGTCGGAGCCGGAATCGGTGCTCGCCGGAGGCGTCCTCGTAGGCCTCGAAGGCCGCCTGGCTCTGGAGCTCCTCCAGGGGGTCGAACGCTTCGTCTTCGGCCGGGACGTCGGCCTCGCGTTCGAAGAGCAACACCTCGGCGCCGACGGCGTTGCTCCGGACGCTGGCCATCCCCTTCTGGGCGTTGTGTTTCCGGGTGTAACCCTGGCCACTGTCGGCGATGACGTTCCCGTTCCGGTGGCGCAGGCGCCAGCGCCACTGTCCGGCGCTGTCCTCGTAGAGTTCGAAGCGGGCCTGGCTGGCGTGGAGTGCCTCGATCCGCTCCCGGAGGGCGTCCGTCTCCGCGGCGTGTTCTTCGGCGACGCGGTCACGCTCGGCGCCAGCGGCCGCTGTCGCCTCCGCGTCTTCCTCCTCGCGTGCGGTTCCGACGAGCAACGGTGCGAGGAGCCCCACGACGGTGATCAGGGCGATGCCGGCCGCGTAGAGGACGATCACGGGCTGGCTCCCCGTCTCGACGCTCCAGTCCCCGGGGAAGACGAGGAGGAACCACACGCCGGCGGCGAAACACACTGCCTGGCCGAGGTACGCGGCGTAGTTCGCCCACGGTTCGAGGGGGAGCCGGATCACCGGGCCCGCCACCATCATCGCGAGGCCGACGGCGGTCAGGAATATACTGGCCTCCCGGAGCGTGAAATCCGAGGAGCCGGCTGCGGACTCGCTTGGCAGGAAGAGGAGGATACCGAGCGTCGCCAGCACCAGCCCGGTCAGCAGGACCCAGTATCCCCGGACCTCGTCGTGGGTTGTCGGTTCGCCGATGCGTGTGCGGTACAGCCGGGCCAGGATTAGCTCGTCGCTGGCAGCCATGGGTACTGAAGCGCTACGTGCGCTGTATTGTTAAACGTTGACACCGTGTATTCGGGCCATCTCGGCCGGCGCAGCTCCGCGGGGCGCAGAAATCACAGGCGCTTTGACCCTCTCCCTCGCAAGGGGTGGTAATGACACGAGTGAGCGTGATCGGCTGCGGGAACATGGGGAGTGCACTCCTCGCCGGACTCTCCCGCTCCGGCGCCCACACGGTCGTCGCTGCCGACGTGGACGAGGCGGCGCTGGCTGCCGTCTCGGAGTTCGTCGACGAGACGACCACGGATCCCCAGGTCGCCGCGGAATCGGACGTCGTCTGTCTCGTCGTCAAGCCCGACGTGGCGGCGGGGCTGGTCGAGGACCTCGATCTCGACGGCGATCAGACGCTGGTCTCCTTCGCCGCGGGCGTCCGTACGGACGTCCTGGAGTCCCGAACCGATGCGACCGTCGTCCGGGTCATGCCGAACCTCGCCGCGGAGTACGGGACGATGGCCGCAGCCGTGACCGGGAGCGAGGTCTCCCCGGAGGTCGAGGCGCTGCTCGAGGACGTCGGCGTCTACGTCACCGTCGACGAGTCGCTGATGGACATCGCCACGGCCGTCAACGGGAGCGGTCCGGCGTTCGTCTTCTACCTGATCAAGGCGGTGCAGGAGGCCGGCGTCGCCGGCGGGTTCGAGGAGGAGGACGCCCGTGTGCTCGCGGCCCAGACGTTCAAGGGTGCCGCGGAGACGATCCTCCAGTCCGATGAGTCGATCGACGACCTGATCGACGCCGTCTGCTCGCCCAACGGAACGACCATCGAGGGGATGGAGGTCCTCTGGGACAGCGACGCCGATCAGGCGGTGGCGGAAGCCGTCGCCGCCGCCGAGCGGCGATCGAAGGAACTCGCGGAGGCCTCCAGCGATGAGTGACGGTGCCGCCGACCTCCAGAGCGCCGAGGATCCCGAGGTGATCGCGGAGACGCGACGGCGTGCCGCCGACGCCGGCCGGGTCGTCGTCAAGGCGGGGACGAACTCGCTGACCGACGAGGACTCGAACCTGGACGCGGAGAAGCTGGACGCGCTGGTCGACGGACTCAACGCGTTGCTGGAGCGGGACCGCGAGGTCGTCCTCGTCTCCTCGGGCGCGATCGGCGCCGGGAAAGGCCGCATCGACCACACCGGCGACACCGTCGAGGCCGCACAGGCGCTCTCGACCGTCGGCCAGTCCCACCTGATGCACGACTACACCGAGAGCTTCGGCCGCTACGACACGGAGGTGGCCCAGATCCTCCTCACCGACGAGGACCTCCGGAACGCAGACCGCTTCACGAACTTCAAGAACACAGTCGAGACGCTGCTGGAGTGGGGCGTCGTCCCGATCGTCAACGAGAACGACGCGGTCGCGACGGAGGAGATCCGCATCGGCGACAACGACATGCTCTCCTCGTCGGTGGCGATCGGCGTCGACGCGGACCTCCTGGTCACCCTCACGGACGTCGGCGGCGTCTACACGGGCAACCCGAAGTCCGACCCCGACGCCGAGCTGATCGAGGTCGTCGGGAGCAACTATCCGGCAGTGGAGCGCGCCGTCGACGAGAGTGCTGCATCGACGTTCGGCGGCATCCTCACCAAGGTCCACGGCGCGCGGGAGGTGAGCGAGCACGACATCCCCGCGATCATCGCCCGGTCCGAGGAGGACGGCATCCTCGAGAAGATCGCGTCGGGCGAGCAGGTCGGGACGCTGTTCCTCCCCACCGACGGCGAGGAGTGACACGCCGACACGGACCTTCGTGACGTTCTTATCCCTGCCAGCCGTCCGTCCGTGCAATGAGTGAATCAGTTCCACGCGAGGAGGCGTCCACGGAGGAGCAGGTCGCCAGTGCCGAGCGTGCGGCGCTCTCGCTGGCGAAGTGCTCCGAGGAGGAGCGCTCGGCCGCGATCCACGCCATCGCCGACGCGATCGACGACAACCACGAGGCGATCCTCGAGGCCAACGAGCGCGACGTTGCCGCGGCCGAGGAGAAGCTCGCGGCGGGGGAGTACACCCAGGCGCTGGTCGACCGGCTGGAGCTCTCGTCGGGGAAGCTCGAGGACATCGCCGAGATGGTTCGCAGCGTGGCCGAGCAGACCGACCCCCTCGGACGGACCGAGGAGGCCCGCGAGCTCGACGACGGCCTCGAGCTCTACCGCGTCAGCGTCCCCATCGGCGTCATCGGCTCGATCTTCGAGTCGCGGCCCGACGCACTCGTCCAGATCGCGTCGCTGAGCCTCAAGTCCGGGAACGCCGTCATCCTCAAGGGCGGCAGCGAGGCGAGCCACTCCAACCGCGTCCTCTACGATCTGATCGTGGAGGCGACCGCCGAGGTCGCCGAGATTCCCGACGGCTGGGCACAGCTGATCGAGGCTCCC